>Ga0155528_1042_pt1 | contig 31513 bp, 24 predicted proteins | sample RifCSPhighO2_12_FD_107185 | JGI IMG/M metagenome (GOLD analysis project Ga0155528, IMG submission 107185) | Candidatus Muproteobacteria bacterium RIFCSPHIGHO2_12_FULL_60_33
CCTAGCCACCACTCATTCGTGCTCCCGGTGAAAATGACCACTTGTCGGCAAGGGTATAACGCCTGCCATAAACCTGGCTAAACGACGGGTGTATGCCAGTTATCGCTGGCGACTGGCCGTGTATCGATTTCCGGCTTGAGGTTTGACCCTTCCCGGCCAAGACTCTTTCTAATGGTCTAAGGAACGATCTGTGGGCAGAAGGGAATGACGGGCCAGCGCCCCTCCCGCAGACTGTATTTCCTGAGGGGAAAAGTAACATGCTGAAGCTGAGTTTCTGGATCGGTACCCTGTCGATAATCACCTACCTGGCATCGACCTATTCTCAACTCCTGGAAAATATCTTTTATATCTTTGCGCTGTCGGTGGTGGCGCTGGTTGTGGCGATCCTGTCGCAGATCGGCGAAAAATCCGGGCCCTGACAGTTATTGATGGTCCTCCGGAATGCGGGCGGCGAGAGCCACTCGCATTTTTTTTGCGCCCATATTGCCTTAACTGGCAATTTCTCCCTTTCAACGGTAGATTACCCGCCTGCCTTGCTGTTTATTGATCCGGCGCGAATATTTTTGTAGGCGCCGGATCAATAAACAAAATCATCATGATTATCGGATTATTGAGGCGGCAAGGTGGTTTATCCGGAGTCTGGAACATGGTTACAGATGGGTGGCTTTAATTGACTTGGTTCAATGCCGCCTCAATAATCCCCATCCATGCCCCGCAAGCTGCATATCAAGACCTTCGGTTGCCAGATGAACGAGTACGACTCTGCGCGCATGGCGGACGCGCTCGCGGCCAGTCACGGCTTCGAGGCTACCGACAACCCGGCCGAGGCCGACGTGCTGCTGCTCAATACCTGTTCCATCCGCGAGAAGGCGCAGGAGAAGGTGTTCTCCCAGCTTGGCCTGTGGCGCGAGCTGAAGACGGCCCGGCCTGACCTTATAATTGGCGTCGGCGGTTGCGTCGCGAGCCAGGAAGGGGCGGCGATTATCCGCCGCGCGCCGTACGTGAACTTGGTGTTCGGCCCGCAGACCCTGCACCGCCTGCCGCAGATGCTGGACAGCGTGCTGGCCACGCGCCGGCCGGCGGTGGACGTGTCGTTTCCCGAGATCGAGAAGTTCGACCGCCTGCCCGACCCGCGCGTGGACGGCGCGCGCGCGTTCGTCTCGATCATGGAGGGATGCAGCAAGTACTGCAGCTTCTGCGTCGTGCCCTACACCCGCGGCGAGGAGTTCAGCCGCCCGTTCGATGACGTGATCGCGGAGGTCGTGCACCTGGCGGAACACGGGGTGCGCGAGGTGATTCTGCTCGGGCAGAACGTCAATGCCTACCGCGGGGCCATGCACACCGGCGAGTTCGCCGACCTGGCGCTGCTCATCCGCTACCTCGCCGAGATTGACGGCATTGGCCGCCTCCGTTTCACCACCTCGCACCCGCAGGTGTTCAACGAGCGGCTCATCGCCGCTTATGCCGAGGTGCCGAAGCTGGCCAATCACCTGCACCTGCCGGTGCAAAGCGGGTCGGATCGCATTCTCGCGCTCATGAAGCGCGGCCACACCGCGCTGGAATACAAATCGAAGATCCGCCGGCTGCGCGAGGTGCGACCGGACATCAGTGTCACGACGGACATCATTGTCGGTTTCCCGGGCGAGACCGAGACCGACTTCGCCGCCACGATGAATCTCATGGAGGATATGAACTTCGATACCTCCTTCAGTTTTCTCTACAGCGCGCGCCCCGGGACGCCGGCGGCGGAATTTGTCGATGACACGCCGCGCGAAATCAAGGAGGCGCGACTGTCACGTTTGCAGAGCCGCAATACCGAAATGGCGGCCGCCATCAGCCGGCGCATGGTGGGAACCACGCAGCGCATTCTGGTCGAGGGCCCGGCGCGCAAGTCGCCGCGACAGATGTGCGGGCGCACGGAGAACAACCGTGTCGTCAACTTTGATGTACAGGGAAGTACAAATGCCGGTCGCTCTCGGCCTCCTGCCTCTCGCGACACTTGTACGTCCCTGTACATCGCGGGTGCAGGATGTGAGAGCGTGGCGGAGTGCGCCGACAAGAGTCTGATCGGCCGTTTTGCCGACGTGGAAGTCACCGAGGCGCTGACAAATTCCCTGCGCGGGCGGCTGCTTGTCGAAACTCAGGCACGCCGCGCTTGATTTATTACCCGCTTTTGCTCTTAATTATTAATCAAGACTCTTCCGGAACTGCATTGCACGCTTGAAACCCAAACCCAAGTACGTTGAACTCAGCCTCACCCCCGCCGATAACCGGCGCCTCGCCAGCCTGTGCGGGAGTCACGACGAACATCTCAAACAGATCGAGGAATATCTGGGTGTGGATATCGCCAACCGCGGCAATCTCTTCCGTGTCACCGGCAGCCCGGAGGAAAGCCACGCTGCTTCGCGGCTGTTGCAGGACCTGTACGGTGTTACCGAAGGCAAAGGGGAGCTGACGCTCGCCGGCGTGCACGCGGCGTTGCAGCAACTGGCATTGCGCATGCCGGACGAGGACAAGGATCGTGAAAGCACGCTGCGCACGCCCAAGCGCATCGTGCGTGGCCGCGGACCGCGCCAGCGCCAGTACATCCGGAACATTCTGACTCATGACATCAATTTTGGTGTCGGCCCGGCCGGCACCGGCAAGACCTACCTAGCCGTGGCCTGCGCCGTGGAGGCGCTGGAGAGCAACCGGGTCGAACGCATCCTGCTGGTGCGGCCGGTGGTGGAAGCGGGCGAACGCCTGGGTTTCCTTCCCGGCGCCATTGAACAGAAAATCGACCCGTATCTGCGCCCCTTGTACGACGCGCTGAATGAAATGCTGGGCTTCGAGAAGGTCGCGCGGCTTCTCGAAAAAAGCGTGATCGAGCTGGCCCCGCTGGCCTACATGCGCGGCCGGACGCTGAACGAATCCTTTATCATCCTGGACGAGGCGCAAAACACCACGGCGGAGCAGATGAAGATGTTTCTCACGCGCATCGGATTCGGCACCACCGCGGTGATCACAGGCGACATTACTCAGATCGATCTGCGGCGCACCCAGTTGTCGGGCCTGAAACAGGCGATTGAGATCCTGCGTGGTGTTGAGGGAATCACCTTTACTCATTTCACGCCGCAAGATGTCGTGCGCCACGCGCTGGTGCAAAAGATCGTCGAGGCTTACGAAAGCCACGAAAAGGGCGCCGGAGATTATAATCCGCGTCAGCGAACCAACTCCCCCTCTCCCCCGGCGGGAGAGGGCAAGGGGTGAGGGCCCTCACCCTCATTCCCTCTCCCGGAGGGAGAGGGAAGCGAGCCGAGGCGCACACAACGCGCACTTTTTCACTATGAAACTGCAATTAAGCGTGCAATACGGCGCCGCCCGCGCCGGGCTGCCCGCCACCTCGACGATCCGGCGCTGGGCCCGCGCCGCGTTGCACGGTTTGCGCCACCAGCGCATCGCCTTGGGTGTGCGCATCGTAGAAGCCGCGGAATCCGCCTTTTTGAATCACCGGTTTCGCCACCAGCGCGGCCCGACCAACGTGCTGTCGTTTCCCTTCGAGGCGCCGTCCGGGACGCGCAGTGAATTGCTGGGCGATCTGGTCATTTGCGCGCCAGTGGTGCGGCGCGAGGCGCGCGAACAACAAAAACCTTTGCGCGCGCATTGGGCACACATGGTGGTACACGGTATACTGCACCTGCGCGGCTACGATCACCTGAACCGGCGGGACGCTACGGCGATGGAAAAAAAGGAAATCCGTATTCTTAAGGAGTTGGGTTTTGCCAACCCCTACCTTTCATGAACAAGAAAACCGAAGACAAGCCGGAACCCGCCGACGAAGCCGATGTCGCGCCACGTTCGCTGCTGGACCGCCTGAGCCAGGCGCTGCTGGGCGAACCGGCCTCGCGCGAGGACCTGGTCCAGTTGCTGCGCGACGCGGCGGAGCGCGACCTGCTCGACCGCGATTCGCTCGACATGATCGAGGGCGTACTCCAGGTCTCCGAAATGAAGGTGCGCGACATCATGGTGCCGCGCTCGCAGATGGACGTGGTGGACAAGAACAGCCCGCCGGAAGGTTACCTGCCCCTGGTGATGGAATCCGGCCACTCGCGCTTCCCGATGGTGGACGCCGACAAGGACAAGGTAATCGGCGTCCTGTTGGCCAAGGACCTGCTGCGTTACCTGTTCCTCGACAAGAAAAAACGCGCGCAATTCAATGTTCACGACATGCTGCGCCCGGCGGTGTTCGTCCCGGAGAGCAAGCGTCTGAACATCCTGTTGCGCGAGTTCCGCACCAGCCGCAATCACATGGCGATCGTCGTGAACGAATACGGGGGCGTGGCGGGCCTCGTGACGATCGAGGACGTGCTCGAGCAGATCGTGGGCGAAATCGCGGATGAATATGACATTGACGATGACGTCATGATCATGCCGCGCGACGGCGGCGAATACGTGGTCAAGGCGCTGGTCACGCTGGCCGATCTCAATTCGCGACTCAAGACCAATCTCGCCCATGAGGAAATCGAGACCATCGGCGGGCTGGTCATGAACCGCCTCGGTCATGTCCCGCGCCGCGGCGAGAAGGTCGAGATCGATAACCTGCGCTTTGAAATCCTGCGCGCCGACAGTCGTCGTGTTTATCTGCTGAAAGTGACCCCGGTTGAACAACCAGGCCGGCAAAAAACCAGGAAGTAATATTTTTTCGTTGCCGCCGGCGCGGGCTGATGTGGCCGCGGGCGTCGCCGGTCTGTTGCTGCCGCTGGCGTTTTCTCCCTTCGATCTGTTTCCGCTGGCGATTCTCTCTCCCGCACTGCTGTTTGTATTGTGGCACGAGACCTCGCCCGGCCGTGCCGCGTTTCGTGGCTTCCTTTTTGGCCTCGGCCTGTTCGGCGTGGGTGTGTCATGGGTGTACGTCAGCATGCACCATTATGGGAACATGCCGGCGCCGCTCGCCGGCTTGGCGGTTTTTCTGTTTGTGGCGGGACTGTCGATTTACCCCGCGCTTCTCGGCTGGTTGCAAGCCCGGCTATTTCCGAAACCCGGATCGTGGCATCAGGTGCTTGTTCTGCCTTCGTTATGGGTGTTGTTCGAATGGGCACGCGGCTGGTTCCTGACCGGCTTCCCCTGGCTGCATCTCGGCTACAGTCAGGTGGCGAGTCCGCTCGCCGGTTATGCCGCGTGGCTGGGTGTGTATGGCGTAAGTTTATTCTGTGCGATGAGCGCCGGATTACTCGCCTGGATCGTGCGCGAGCCGTATAAATTTCTCACATGCATTCTCCCGCTGCTCTTGGCGATATGGATCGGCGGCTGGCTTGCCGGGAGTATTGAATGGGTACAGCCGGCGGGCAAGCCCCTGCAGGTGACGCTCATTCAGGGCAACATTCCGCTCGACAGTAAATGGCAACCGAAAAGTCGCCGCGCCATCATGGATCGTTACCTGGCGTTGAGCACGCACCCCCCCCGATCGGACCTGATCGTCTGGCCGGAGTCCGCGATTCCCGCGACACTGGACGAAATCGATTCCGGCTATCTGGATAACCTGCGACGCATCAGCCGGGCGGCGAACGTGGATTTTGTGCTCGGTGTGGTGGAACGCGATCAGGACAGGCGCCACTATTACAACAGTGTCATCAGCATCGGGCCGCATCCGGGGATATACCGCAAACAACATCTGGTGCCCTTCGGTGAATATCCGCCGCTCGATCCGTTGTTCCGCTGGTTGATGCGGAATCTGCAAATACCCATGTCGGATTTCAGCGCCGGACCGCCCGATCAGCCGCCGCTCGTGGCCGCGGGACAGAAAATCGGCGTGTCCGTGTGTTACGAGGACGCCTTCGGCGAGGAAGTGATTCGTGCGTTGCCGTCGGCGACACTGCTGGTGAACGTGAGTGAGGATGCCTGGTTCGGCGATTCGCTGGCGCCGCACCAGCGTATTCAGATGGCGCGCATGCGCGCGCTTGAGACGGGGCGGCCGATGCTGCGCGCCGCCAACACCGGGCCGTCGGTAGTGATTGATCATCAGGGTCGTGTGACGGCGCGCTCACCGCAGTTTCAGGTTTATGCGCTGACGGCCACGGTGCAGCCCATGCAGGGGACCACCCCCTATGTCCGGTATGGCAACTATCCCGTTATCCTGTTAATGGCCGTTCTGGTTGCCATTGCCGCCGGAACCCGTTCCAGGCATTGAACCCCCCGGAATCCGCCGGCCCATGCTCCACCGGGTGGAAACGCGCATGAAATGGGACAGTTCCTTGCCGTCCGGGCCTCATGACCTATTGTTTATTCAGGCGTGACAACCCACCAAAACATCCAGGGCAATTCTGGTGCGAGCATGGCGATAAGCAAGCAGGGCCTGCATACGGCAAGGCCGGATCTCTGGCGCAGCGTCAGCGGACCTCTGCTGGCCATCGTTGCCATCGCCTTCCTGGAAATTCTGGCGCGCACCGTAGTCGGGATTCCCGACCCGCTGGCCATCCTTCTTCTCGTGGTCGCCTTCTCCGCGTTCTCCGGCGGGACGCGCTCCGGCCTGATCAGTTCCGTGCTGGCGTGGGCGTACTTCGCCTATCGCTTCTCGATCCCCGGCCAGCCGTTTCATTACGCCGGCGATGACTTCGAGCGCGTCATGATGTGGGCGGTGACTACACCGGCCATGGCGCTGATGCTCGGCTATCTGAGGCGGGACGCGCACCACGTCGGCGAGCTGACATCCCGGAACGTGGCGCTGGAGACGCAGATTGCCGAGCGCATGCGCGCGGAAAAGGAATTACGTTTGTTGCAGGACATGACGCTGGTGGTCAGCGAGGCCGAAGACCTGCACACCGCGCTCGCGGTGGTGTTGCGCCAGGTGTGCGAATCCACTGGCTGGTTGCTGGGGCAGGCGTGGATGCCGGGCGAGACCGGTCGCCTCGAATGCGTGCCGGCATGGCATGGAAATGCCGCGGGCCTTGAGCGCTTCCGCAAGACAAGCCTCGACATGACGTTTGCTCGTGGCAGCGGGCTGCCAGGCCGTGTATGGGAATCGAAGAAACCGGCATGGATCAAGGACGTGACCCTGGATGGTAATTTTCCGCGCGCCGGCGTCGCCTTGGAGGCCGGTCTGAAGGCGGGTTTGGGTATTCCGGTGATGGCGGGGGATGAGGTCATCGCGGTGCTCGAATTTTTCGTGCGTGAACCGCTCAAGGAAGACGAGCATCTCACGGGAGTCGTATTCGGTACCGCCGCTCAGCTGGGATCGGTGATCCAACGCAAGCGCGTGGAGACGGCGCTGCGTGTGAGCGAAAATCAGTTGCGCACGATCATCGATACCGAGCCGGAGTGCGTCAAGATCATCACGGCGGACGGCACGCTGGTGCAAATGAACGCGGCGGGGCTGGCCATGATCGAGGCCAGCCGGCCCGAGCAGGTGATTGGCAAGCCGGTATTCGGTCTGTTGATGCCGGAATATCGCGAGCCCTTCCGGGCCTTCCTCGAAAATGTCCTGCGCGGCAACAAGGATAGAATGGAATTCGAGATCACCGGCCTCAAGGGGACCCACCGGTGGCTGGAGACACACGCCGTTTCCCTGCCCGGCGAACATGGCGCCTCTCCGCTTGTGCTGGGCATCACCCGTGACATCACCGAGCGTAAACAGACCGAAAGTCAACTGAAGCAACTCGCGCATTTCGACAGCCTGACCGAGCTTCCCAACCGCGTGCAGTTTACCAAGCGCCTGGAACAGGCCATGGCCGAGGCGGACCGCAAAGAGAGACTGGTGGGAGTGGTCTTTCTCGATCTCGACCGGTTCAAGAACATCAATGACAGCCTTGGCCATGAAACGGGAGACGGTCTTCTCCGGGAAGTCGCCATGCGGCTGATCGGCACGGTACGCCGGGGCGACACGGTCGCGCGCTTGAGCGGCGACGAGTTCGCGCTGGTGCTGGCGGACATGGGCCACGTGGATGACGCCATCCGCGTGGCCCGGAAAATCCTCGAAGTATTCCACCAGCCGTTCCGCGTCGCCGGGCACGAGCTGGCCGTGACCGCGAGCCTCGGCATTACCCTTTATCCCTTCGATGACAAGGGTACGCAGGAGCTGCTGCGCAACGCCGACGTGGCCATGTATCGCGCCAAGGAATCCGGCAAGAACAACTACCAGTTTTACGCCGCGGAAATGACCGCCAAGGCCAGCGAGCGGCTGGCGCTGGAAAACGGCTTGCGCTTCGCGATTGAGCGCGGTGAATTCTCCCTGAATTACCAGCCGATCGCCGATTGCCAGTCCGGGCGCATTTTCGGCATCGAGGCGCTGCTGCGCTGGCGGCATCCCGAACGCGGCATGATCCCGCCGGCGTTGTTCATTCCGCTCGCCGAGGAAACCGGCCTTATCGTTCCCATCGGCGAGTGGGTCTTGCGCACGGCCTGTGAGCAGTGCCGGGCCTGGCAACAGCAGGGCTTCCCGTCGCTCTACGTGGCGGTGAATCTTTCCTCGCGGCAGTTTCACCAGAAGGAGCTCGCGGCGTCCGTGCAGCGCGTTTTGCAGGAAACCGGTCTCGATCCCGCCCATCTGGTGCTGGAGATCACCGAGGGCCTGGTCATGCAGCAGGCCGAAGCCACCATCGACACCCTGCGCGAACTGGCGGCCATGGGCATCCGGATTTCCATTGACGATTTCGGCACCGGCTATTCGAGTCTCAGCTATCTCAAGCGTTTCCCGATCGACGTGCTGAAGATCGACCGGTCATTCGTGTGCGACTTACCCAAGGATGAAGACGATGCCGCCATTGCCAGCACCATCATCGCCATGGCCCACAACCTCGGGATCAGGGTCGTGGCCGAGGGCGTGGAAACGGTTGAGCAGCTTAACTTCATGCGCGAACACAACTGTGGCGCGATGCAGGGCTACTATCTCAGCAAGCCCCTGCCGCCCGAGCAGTTCGAGGATTTCCTGAAAAGCGGAACCCGCCTCGCTGTCTGATTTTCTATCGCCGGCGCTCCCGCGCCGTTCATTTCCTGCCCCCCGTGGCTGCGCCTGCGATGACCGGCGTGAAAATGATGTAAATGTAGCCCTGCTCGCTACGCTCGCTCGTCTTGCTGATATAATTTGTCCGTCCCGCCTCTCGGCGGGTTTTGTCATCTTCCCAAGGATCGAGAGAAGTGGCGCAGGAGGAGTGGTACAGGGAAGTACCGCTTACGGAGCCGAGGACGCCATGTGCCGGTTACGGAGCCGAGGACGCAATACGGAGTTGAGGATGCAAATGAAAAAATTATTATGGCCAGACGAACGAAGTAGGGCGACATTTATTCTGCTTTTGCCGCTGATTATGCTGTTGAGCAACGCCGCTATCGCTGCCGACAAGCCGGCCATCGGTTACGTGGATGTGCGCAAGCTGCTTCTGGAAAGCAAGGTCGGCAAAAAGACCAAGGCCGAGTTCGAGAAAATAATCAAGGAAAAGGAAAGCGCCCTGACCAAGGAAGAGGAAAAGCTCAAGGCCATGCAAGAGGCGTTTCAGAAGGATCAGCTGATGATGACGGACGACCAGAAAAAAGCCAAGCAGAAGGCCTTCCAGGAAAAGGCCGAGGCCTACCAGAAGATGGTCAAGGACGCCAAGCAGGAGGTCAACAAGAAGGACAACGAGTACGCCGCCAAATCGCTGGCTGAAATACGTGGCATCGTCGCGGACCTGGCCAGGGAAATGAAACTCAATCTTGTCCTGGAAGCATCCGAATCCGGCCTGTTGTACGCCGAGGAGGGCATGGATCTGACGTCGAAAGTAATGGAGAAGTACGACGCAAAAACCAAATAAGCTTCACGAATTGGCGATGTGTGTCCTGCCGCCCTCGGCACCCCTCCTGAAAAAGACGAAAGCGGCGAATTACGGTATCCTTCCGGCTCTCAGGCATTGAGCCGATGAAGCACCCGATGCAAGAAAATTACTCCCACGAAAAAGTAGAAAAAGACGCCCAGGACCACTGGGAGCAACACCGGACGTTCAAGGCGACGGAAGACCCGAAACGGGAGAAATTCTACTGCCTGTCGATGTTTCCCTATCCCTCGGGCAAGCTGCACATGGGTCATGTGCGCAATTACACCATTGGCGACGTGATCGCGCGCTACCAGCGCATGCAGGGCCGCAACGTGCTGCAGCCCATGGGCTGGGACGCCTTTGGCTTGCCGGCCGAGAACGCGGCGATGGCCAACGGCGTGCCGCCGGCGAAGTGGACGTACGACAACATCGCGTACATGAAGCAGCAGCTGAAGTCGCTCGGTTTTGCCATCGATTGGGAACGCGAACTTGCCACCTGCAAACCCGAATATTACAAATGGAACCAGTGGCTGTTTCTGCGCATGCTGGGAAAAGGTATCGCCTACAAGAAAACCGGCGTGGTGAACTGGGACCCGGTGGACCAGACCGTGCTCGCCAACGAACAGGTCATCGACGGCCGCGGCTGGCGCACCGGTGCGCCGGTCGAGAAGCGCGAGATTCCGATGTACTACCTCGCGATCACGCCATACGCCGAGGAGCTGCTGGCCGATCTGGATAAACTCCCCGAGTGGCCGGAGCGCGTGCGCGCCATGCAGGCAAACTGGATCGGCAAAAGCGTGGGCGTGCGTTTCGCCTTTCCGTATGAACTATCCGCCGCAGGCGGCTCCTCGTCCCCCTCTCCCCCTGCGGGAGAGGGCAGGGGTGAGGGGGCGGCGGCGAATAAAGGTTTACTTTGGGTATTCACCACCCGCGCCGACACCATCATGGGCGTGACCTTCTGCGCCATCGCCGCCGAGCACCCGCTCGCAACGTATGCCGCGAAGGATAATCCGAAGCTCGCCGCGTTCATCGAGGAGTGCAAGCGCGGCCCGGTCATGGAGGCCGACCTCGCCACCATTGAAAAAAAGGGCATGCCGACCGGCATCAACGTGACACATCCGCTCACGGGCGAGCCGGTGCCGGTGTGGGTCGGCAATTACGTGCTCATGGGTTACGGCGAGGGCGCCGTGATGGCGGTGCCGGCGCACGACGAGCGCGATTTCCATTTTGCGAAGCAGTATGGGCTTCCCATCAAGCAAGTGATCGAGGGGCCAGAACTGGCGGCAGTAAAGCGGGCTTTGGCCAAGCATCCGATAGAGCACGGCAAGGATCGAAGTAACCTAGAAAACGAACGGAGTGCCTTGCAGTTTTCCACAGATGAGTGGAAGTCTTGGTACGACACTAAAGACGGCGTGTGCGTCAATTCTGGCAAGTATAACGGCCTCGACTACACCACCGCCGTCGACGCCATCGCCGCCGATCTGAAAACCAGGGGCCTCGGCGACAAGCAGGTCATGTGGCGCCTGCGCGACTGGGGCATTTCGCGCCAGCGCTACTGGGGTTGCCCGATACCTATTATTCACTGCGACCAATGCGGCGATGTGCCGGTGCCCGACAAGAATTTGCCGGTGGTGCTGCCCGAGGATTGCGTGCCGGACGGCACTGGCAACCCGCTCAACAAGCGTGCCGACTTCGTGAACTGCCCATGCCCGAAGTGCGGCAAGTCCGCGCGGCGCGAGACCGACACCATGGACACCTTCGTGGACTCGTCCTGGTACTACGCGCGTTATGCCAGCCGGCGCGGCGACACGGCCATGGTCGACGGCGAAACCAATTACTGGATGCCGGTGGATCAGTACATCGGCGGCATCGAGCACGCCATCCTGCACCTGCTGTACTCACGCTTCTGGTGGAAGGTGATGCGCGATATCGGTCTGGTGCGGGGCGACGAGCCGTTCCTGCGGCTGCTCACACAGGGCATGGTGCTGAACGAGATTTTCTTTCGCAAGCCGGCGAGCGGGCGCATTCAGTATTTCAATCCGGCGGAGGTCGAGATCAAGACTGACGACAAGGGTGGCCGTGTCGGCGCGATCCTCAAAAGCGACGGCCAGCCGGTTGAATCGGGCGGCATCGGCACCATGTCGAAGTCCAAGAACAATGGCGTCGATCCGCAATCGCTGATCGAGCAGTACGGCGCTGACACCGCGCGGCTGTTCATGATGTTCGCCGCGCCGCCGGAGATGACGCTCGAGTGGTCGGACGAGGGCGTGGCTGGTGCGAGCCGCTTCCTGCGCCGGTTGTGGAAGCTGGTTTATGAGCATACCAGCATTGATGATTCTTCAGTTCATGATGATTCCCCACTCTCTCATGAAGAACTGGATGTTAGGCGCAAACTTCATCAAACAATCCAGAAGGTCACTGATGACTACGGGCGAAGAAAGCAATTTAACACTGTAATTGCGGCGATCATGGAACTGTTGAACTCTTATAGCGGTAACGCTGGCGAAGCAGTGCGCACTGCTCTGGAACTAAAGCGGAACCCTATGCTCGCTGCTAAAGCAGGCGTGGCATCAGGACATTTCATAAAGTATGGAATACGCTATTCGGTTAGACATGAAATTCTGAGCAATGTCGTATTACTGCTCGCGCCAGTTGTTCCCCACATCACGCACACGCTGTGGCAGGCGCTCGGGCACAAGGAAGCCGTGCTCGACGTGCGCTGGCCCAAGCCCGACGACGCGGCGCTGAAGCAGGACAGCCTCGAGATCGTGGTGCAGGTGAATGGAAAACTGCGCGGACGCGTGTCGGTACCGGTGCAGGCGGACGAGGACAAGGTGCGCGAGATCGCGTTGGCGGACGAGGCCGTGGCGCGTCATGTTGGCGGTAAATCGGTGAAGAAGATCATTGTGGTGCCGGGCAAGCTGGTGAATATCGTCGTGGCGGGGTGAATCAAGTGGCAAGTAGCAAGTGGCAAGTAGCAAGTAAATACACGTGGCAGGGTTTGTTCTTGCTACTTGCCACTTGCCACTTGCTACTGATTTCATGTGGTTTCCATCTGCGAGGGGCAGGGAAGTTCGAAATACCACCTTCTCTTTCCATTCTCCAGGTGAAGGTGGAAGGCAATCTGCTGGAAAATAACCCGCTGCTGGTGGCAATGAAAAATGCCCTGGGTTCCCAGACAGACATCCAAATCCAGGAATCAGGTGAGGCGCCGCGACTGATTCTTTACGGCGAGCAGTCGGACAGCCAGGTATTATCGGTGACCTCAACCGGCAAGGTCGATGAGTACCTGCTGAAATACGTGGTTAGCTTCCGCCTGATGGACAAGGACGGCAAGCTGCTGTCGGAGCCGCAGACAGTCAGGGTGCAACGCGAACATCAATTCGACCGGCTGAATGTGCTGGCCAAGGAAAGGGAAGAGCAGGATCTGCGGCGTGCAATGCAACGCGACGCGGTGCAGCAGATCCTGCGACGGTTGTCGAGGGTCATAATAAATCCAAACGCAGATGAACGCTGATTAATAAATAGATGAACGCAGAAAAAATAAAATTATTGTTTTTTCATCCGCGTGTATCTGTAAAAATAGATGCGTTTATGCTCGCGCCATTCCTGGCGCTCGCCCTCGCTCATGCTCGGGCCAGCGTCGCTGCGCTCCACTGTCCAATTTTTGCTCCCGACAAAATTGTCTGCGTTCGAAGATATTATGCAAATCAGCGCTGATCAGCTGGCCAACCATCTCAAGCGCGGCCTGGCGCCGGTCTACTTCGTGTACGGCGAGGAATTACTGATTGTCGGTGAAAGTTGCCAGGCCATTCGCGAAGCGGCACAGGCCGCCGGTTACCTGGATCGCCAGTTGCTGACAGTGGAGAGCGGATTCGACTGGAACGGGCTGTTTGCCTCCACGCAGTCGCTTTCACTTTTCGCCGAGCGGCGTTTGATCGAGCTGCGCCTTCCGACCGGCAAACCAGGCGAGGCCGGGGCGAAAATTCTTATCGAAATCGCGGCGCAGCCACATGCGGATACCGTGTTTCTGGTCAGTGGCGGCAAGCTCGACAAGGCGACGCGCGAAACCAAATGGGCCAAGGCATTGGAAGGCGCGGGTGTGGTTGTTGTGGCGTATCCGTTGGAGTCGGCGCAATGGCCCGCGTGGATACGCCGTCGCATGGAGGCGAAAGGACTGAAGCCGGGCCCGGGCGTGGTGGACTTGCTGGCGCACCTCATGGAAGGCAACCTGCTCGCCTGCGCGCAGGAAATCGACAAATTTTCCCTGCGTTTCAGCGGCGGCGAAGTGGGTCTGGATGACATCGAGGATAATCTCAGCGACAATGCCCGTTACAATGTTTTTGCGCTGGCGGACGCCAGCCTGCGCGGCGAACCGGCGACGGTTGAGCGGATTCTCACCAGCCTGCGCGGCGAAGGCGTCGAGCCCATCCTGGTTCTGTGGGCGCTGGCGCGCGAGGCGCGCGAACTGGCGCAAATGGCGGACCTGGTGGCATCCGGTCAGCCGGTAATGCGGGTCCTTGAGGCGCGGCGGGTGTGGGCCAAACGCAAGCCGCTGGTCGGTGCCGCGCTCAAGCGGTTGTCATCCCAGGCGTCACAGGATCTGTTGCGGCGTGCCGCCCGGGCAGACCGCATTTTGAAGGGCCGGGGAAGCGGCGATGTATGGCAGGAATTGCAGTGTCTCGCGCTCAGCATGAGCGGCCTCAAGCCGGCGACATGTAATATATAGATGGTGGGCACGACGAACAGGGATTTATGAAAGCAGCCTCGAAACAAACCGCCGACGCCGACATCCAGCGCTACATGCAGGAAGTCGGGCGGCGCGCGCGCGCCGCGGCGCGTGCGATGGCGCGCGCCGAGACGGCGGCCAAGGACGCCGCCCTGATGGCCATGGCCTCTGAAATCGAGCGCCACACCGAGGCGCTGATCGCGGCGAACAAGAAAGATATCGACGCCGGCAAGGCCCAGGGCCTCGACTCCGCCACGCTCGACCGCCTTGAATTGAACGGCGCGCGCATCAAATCCATGGCCGAAGGCCTGCGGCAGATCGCGGCTCTCGCCGATCCCGTCGGCGAAATTACCGATTTGAATTATCGCCCTTCCGGCATCCAGGTGGGGCGCATGCGCGTGCCGCTCGGCGTGATCGGCATCATTTATGAATCGCGCCCGAATGTCACCGCCGACGCCGCCGGGCTTTGTCTGAAATCCGGCAACGCCTCGATTCTGCGTGGCGGCAGCGAGGCGATCCATTCGAACCGGGCTATTGCGGCTTGCATCCAGATCGGGCTCAAGCAGGCCGGTCTGCCGGAAGACGCCGTGCAGGTGGTCGAGACCACCGCCCGCGCCGCCGTGGGCGAGTTGATCCGCATGAAGGAATACGTGGACGTGATCGTGCCGCGCGGCGGCAAGTCGCTCATCGAGCGCATCAGCGCCGAGGCCACGATCCCCGTCATCAAGCATCTGCACGGCGTATGTCACGTGTACATCGACGACAAGGCCGACCTGGACAAGGCCGTGAAAGTCGCGTTCAACGCCAAGACGCAGCGCTACGGTACCTGCAACACCATGGAAACACTGCTGGTCGCGCGCGGCGTGGCCGGCAGGGTGCTGCCGGTGCTGGGCAAGATGTATCAGGACAAGGGCGTCGAACTGCGCGGCTGCGAAGCCACGCGCAAGATTCTTTCCGGCATCAAGGCCGCGACGGAAGAGGATTGGCACACGGAATATCTGGCGCCGATTCTTTCCATCCGGGTGGTGGACAACGTGGACGAGGCCATGGATCACATCGCGCGCTACGGCTCGGCGCACACCGACGCCATCGTCACTGAGGACATCACCCGCGCGCGCCGCTTCCTGCGCGAGGTGGATTCGAGTTCGGTGATGGTCAACGCCTCGACGCGTTTCGCCGACGGTTTCGAATACGGTCTCGGCGCCGAGATCGGCATCTCCACCGACAAGCTGCATGCGCGCGGCCCGGTCGGCCTCGAGGGACTGACGTCGGTGAAATTTGTCGTGCTCGGGGACGGGCACATCAGAAAATAAACGGGATTTGCAGATTAACTTGATTCAAGATTTTTTCTTGCATGTTTTAATCCCGCGAAATCCTGTTAATCCTGTCTATTGTATTTTTTGTGAGTAAACCCCTCGGCATTCTTGGCGGCACTTTCGATCCCATCCATTACGGCCATTTGCGTCCCGCGCAGGAAGTTTTGCGCGCGCTCGACCTGGCGGAAGTGCGAATCATCCCGGCCGCCAATCCGCCCCATCGCCGACCGCCGCTGGCCACGGTGGAGCAACGTCTGCGCATGGCGGAACTGGCGGTGTCCGGCATTCCCGGGTTGCGCGTGGATGACCGCGAGATCCGGCGCGGCGGGCCCTCGTACACCGTGCTGACACTGGAATCCCTGCGCCAGGAATTCGGCGAGCGCCCACTGTGCCTGTTGTTGGGCCTGGATGCCTTCGAGGGTATCGAGACCTGGCATCAATGGCAGCGACTGCCGGACTTGGCGCATTTTGTCGTGATGACGCGGCCGGGCTGGATATTTCCGGCCGGTGAGGCGCTGCCGTCATGGGCGCGCGATCGTCTCGCGCGTGCACCGGGTGATCTCGCCCAGGCCAGGGCGGGAAAGATTTATTTTCAGACAGTAACACCTCAGGATATTTCCGCGACGCGTATCCGCGAAGCCATCGCGCGCGGCGAGCCGGTGGACGGGCTGTTGCCGCCCGCGGTGTACGAATACCTTCGCGCCAATCGAATCTATCTCAATCGGGAGAACTGATGCCGAAAGCCTCCACCGCGAACAAAACACAACGCTGGATTCAGAATGTCCTGGACGATGCCAGGGCGCGCGACATCACGGTGCTCGATGTGCGCAAGGTCTGCGATTTCACGGATTACATGGTGATCGCCACCGGCACCTCGAACCGGCATGTGCAATCCACCGCCGACAAGGTCGTGGACGCGCTGCGCGTGCACGGCGTGCGCAGCATGGGCGTCGAAGGCGGGAAAGTCGGCGACTGGGTGCTGATCGATTTCGGCGATGTCGTGGTGCATGTCATGCGCGAAGAAACGCGCGATTTCTACAACCTCGAGAAGCTCTGGTCCGACGCCAAGAGAATCAGTAATAACGAAAAAACAAAAATTCACCGCAAAGGCGCAAAGAACGCAAAGAAAAAAGAATTAGAAGGTACTGGTTGATGAATGGCTTTTATTTTCCAGATTATTGGTTTTCGTTCTTATAGAGATTTTTTGTTTTCCTTCGCGACCTTTGCGCCTTTGCGGTGAGATTGATTTATGCAAATTCATATCATTGCCATCGGTGACCGCATGCCCGAATGGGTCGAGACAGGCTACAAGGAATACGCCAAACGTCTGCCGCGTGAGTGTCGTCTCGTATTGCATGAGATTCCTGCCGGCCGGCGCACCAAGGGTGCCGACCTCCGACGTGTCGTCGAACAGGAAGGTGCACGCCAGCTGGACGCCATTCCCACGGGGGCGCGCGTGGTGGCGCTCGACCGGGTGGGAAAACAGCTCGACACCGAAGCCCTGGCGGAGGAACTCAAAAGGCGACTGGCCGGCAGCGAGAACCTGGCCTTGCTGGTCGGCGGGCCGGAAGGACTGGCGCCGGCCTGTCTCGAACGCGCGAATGAACGCTGGGCATTGTCTAAACTTACTTTGGCGCATCCCGTGGTGCGCGTGGTCCTGGCCGAGCAGCTTTATCGCGCCTGGAGCATCATTAATAATCTGCCGTATCATCGGTAGCATATACAGCAGGGGCGCGATAAATCCCGCCCCTACAGATAATAAATCAGGACTATGATCTATCTGGCCTCTGCCTCTCCCCGCCGGCAGGAATTGCTGCGCCAGATGGGCATTGAGTTCGATGTCATGCCATCCAATATCCTCGAGGTCCGCGAGGCCGGTGAATCGCCCGTGGAATACGTGGCGCGCGTGGCGGGCGACAAGGCGCGCTGGGTGGCGCGGCTGGTCAAGGAGCGCGGGCTGCCGGACCATCCGGTGCTGGGTGCGGACACGGAGGTGGTGCTGGATGGTGAAATCCTGGGCAAGCCGCGCGATGCGGTCCACGGCATGGAGATGTTGCGGCGCCTGGCCGGCCGCACGCACAAGGTTCTGTCCGCCGTCTGTGTGTGGAACCGCGAGAAAGAATATTCAGCGCTGAATACGAGCCGCGTAACGTTTTGTCCATTGACGCCAACGGAAATCGAGCAATACTGGAAAACCGGCGAACCCGCGGACAAGGCCGGCGCCTACGCCATCCAGGGCAAGGCGGCGGCGTTCATCGAACGCCTGGAAGGCAGTTATTCCGGTGTCATGGGCTTGCCGCTTCACGAGCTGGCCGGGATTCTGAAAAAAATCGGGAAGGGAGCCACGTGAGCGAAGAAATACTCATCAACGTCACACCGCAGGAAACCCGCGTCGCGGTCGTCGAAAACGGCGTGCTGCAGGAAGTCTACATCGAGCGCGCGCGCAGCCGCGGGATCGTCGGCAACATCTATAAAGGCAAGGTGGTCCGGATTCTTTCGGGCATGCAGGCGGCCTTCGTTGACATCGGACACGAACGCACCGCGTTTCTGCACGCCTCGGACATCCGTCCGGTTTCCGGCGCCGAGAACGGTGCCGGCCCTCCGCCGCCCATCCATGAACTATTGCAGGACGGGCAGGAAGTGGTGGTGCAGGCGCTCAAGGACCCGATCGGCACCAAGGGCGCGCGCTTGACCATGCAGATCACGCTGCCGGCGCGCTATCTGGTCTATGTTCCCCACAGTCGGCACATCGGCATTTCGCAGAAGATCGGCGACGAGGCGACGCGCGAACGCCTGCGGGCGCTGGTGAAATCCGCGATGCCGGAAGGCGTCGAGGAGGGCGGATACATCCTGCGCACGCTGGCGGAAACGGCGGCGGAGGAAGAAATTGAAACTGACATCCGCTATCTGCGCCGGGTATGGGCCGCCTGCCAGGAACGCATCCGCCGCGCGCCCATGCTCAGCCCGATCCACGAGGACCTGCCGCTCGCGCTGCGCGCCATGCGCGATCTGGTGCGCGGGAACGTCGAGAAGATCCGCATCGACTCGCGCGAGATTTTCATCAAGGCGCGCGATTTCGGCATCGAGTTCATCCCGGAGGTGGCCGAGCGCATCGAGCATTATCCGGGCGAGCGCCCGATCTTCGATCTGTACTCGGTCGAGGACGAAATCCGGAAGGCGCTCGATCGCAAGGTCATGCTCAAGTCCGGCGGCTACCTGATCCTGGACCAGACCGAGGCCATGACCACCATCGACGTGAACACCGGCGCCTACGTCGGCCGCCGCAATCTGGAAGAGACGCTTTTCAAGACCAACCTGGAGGCGGCGCAAACCATCGCGCGCCAGCTGCGGCTGCGCAACCTGGGCGGCATGATCATCATCGACTTCATCGACATGGAGGAAGCCGAACACAAGCGTCAAGTGCTGCGCGCCCTGGAGCGGGCGCTCGCGCGCGACCGCACCAAGGTGACCATGACGGAAATGTCGCCGCTGGGGCTGGTGGAACTCACGCGCAAGCGCACGCGCGAGAGCCTCGAACATATCCTGTGCCAGCCCTGCCCGGTCTGCGAGGGGCGCGGCATGGTGAAGACGCCGCAGACCGTCTGTTATGAAATCTTCCGGGAAATCCTGCGTGAGGCGCGCCAATACGGCGCCGACGGTTATCTGGTGCTGGCGTCGCAACCGGTCGTGGACTTGCTGTTCGACGAAGAGGCCGGCAGCATGGCGAAGCTGCAGGAGTTCATCGGCAAGCCGATCCAGCTCAAGGTGGAACCGCTCTATACGCAGGATCAGTATGATGTTGTGCTGATGTAATGCCGGCCGGCGTTTGCCGGCGCGCATGAACTTCCGTGGAAATACAGTCTCAAAGGAATCATTCCCCGGTTTCCCGTTGATATTTTTCTGCTTTGGGTCCGGATGCGGCAGAATAGCGATATGAACCTTCCAGGCAAGCCGGCGCCAGGCCGTCCGTTGACATGAAGAAGCGACTGCGCCAGTACGCCTTTCATATCGGCCGCGTGACGTTGCACGTCAGCCGCTGGACCCTGTACATCTCGGCGGCGGCGCTGGCGCTGTTGACGGTTGTTTTCATCATCGCGCGTTTTCTGCTGCCGATGATCACCGAGCAGAAACCCAATCTCGAACTGTATCTGAGCCAGCGCTCCGGCCATCCGGTGCGCATCGATTCGCTGCATGCCTACTGGGACGGCCTGCATCCCGGCGCGCGCGTGCAGGGGTTGCAGGTGTTCGCCGCCGACGGCGTCAGGCCCGCCATCCGGCTGAGCGAAGTCCGCCTCAGCCTGGCCCTGTTGCCGCTGCTGTGGGGCAATTTCGAAATCAACAGTCTGGTGGTCGTGAACCCGAGCCTGGCGCTGGAGCGCCTGACGGACGGGCGTTTCCGCATCTCCGGTTTCGATCCACTGCAGCCCGTCGAGCGCGGTCAGGACGAAAAGTTCGTCAACTGGCTGTTCCAGCAGGGACGGCTCGAAATCGAAAACGGCGAGCTGCAGTGGTCCGATCACCGCGAAACCGGCTCAGCCGTGCGCCTCGGGCGCGCAAACCTGAGCCTGCGTAACGATGGCGACCGGCACCGCCTCGCATTCAACGCCGATTTCCCGGACGGGATGTGCGACGAATGTTCGATTGTTCTCGACGTCACGGGAAATCCGCTGGCTTCGTCCGAGTGGGATGGCGATATCTATCTGCGCGCCGGGCATATCAATATCAGCGCCCTGCCGCTGATCGCGCGCGAGAAACTGCCGGATAATTTTCGCGGACGGTTTGCGTTGCAACTGCAATCCGACTGGGAGGAGGGCCGCCCGGTTTCGGTCAGGGGTTATGCGAAGGTTTCCGACCTCCGGTTGCCGATACGAGGATGGGACGCGCCGCTCGGGATACGCGCGGCGAGCGGTGATCTAAGCTGGAAGGCCAAGCAGGAAGGGTGGCGTCTCGACGTGGCCAATCCGCTGCTGGGTCTGAGCGGTCCGCCGTGGGCGGGCGGACATTTGCGCATTGTGTACCAGCCGGATGAGAGCGAATTCCAGATCAAGCATATCGACCTGGGCGACATCACCGGCTTCGTGACGCGCCTGAAAAGCGACTTGACCGAGAGCGCGAAAAGCGCGCCCGGGAGCGCGGGCGCCTTGCTCGACGCCTGGCTGGCGGTCAAACCCGCCGGCAGCGCCGACAATTTCGGCCTGCGCCTTGTCGGCGACTGGATGTCGCCCGAGGACTATTCGCTGGAAGCGGATTTCAAAGACGGCGCCGTGTTTCCCTACCAGAAATATCCGGGCGTGCGGGGCCTGAGCGGACATTTGTCCCTGTCCCGCGACACGGGCAACTTCCGGATCGATTCGAGCGACATGACGCTGTCGCTCCCGCGGGTGTTTCGCAATCCACTGAAGGCGCAGCGCATCAGTGGCGATCTCGACTGGGAAAGATACGCCGATTACTGGCTGCTCAACGGCAACAATCTGCGCATGACCGGCGAGGACGGCCGCGGTACCGGCAAGCTCAGCCTGCAACTGCCGCACGACCCCGCCGTTTCGCCGAAACTGAAACTGCGCGTGGATTTTCAGGACGGCAACGGCGCGCACGCCGCCCGTTACTATCCGGCAGCGCACCTGGCGCCCGCGACGCTGGCGTGGATGGAAAGCGCGTTTGTCGCCGGTGAAATCACCCAGGGTTATCTGGTCTACGACGGCCCGATCCGTGATTTTCCCTTCGACAAAGGAACGGGAAAATTCGAACTGCGCGGGCACGTGCGCCGCGGCATTTACCGTTTTCTGCCCGGCTGGGAGCCGATCGAGCAGGCCGAAGTGGATGTGGCGATCGACGGTTCCGAGGTGACGGTGGTCGGCGGTGGAAAAATCGGCAAGCTCGACGCCACGCAGGTGGTGGTGCAGTCGCGCGCTTCCGGCGCGGGACATCATGTCGTGCGCGTCGGCGGCAAGGTCAGCGGCGCGCTCGACGAGACGCTGAATGTCCTGCGCGATGTAAAGCCCGAGCCCGGCAGCGCGCGCTGGCTGGCCTATCTGCCATCCGGTTTACAGGCTTCGGGCGCGGGCATTCTCAGTCTGGATCTGACGATTCCATTGAGCGATGCGCATCCCACCAACATCCAGGGTGAGTACCGGTTTATGAAGAACGCGCTTCGATTCGCCGGCTCGCCCGTGGCGGCGGAAGCGATCGAAGGCAGCGTACGCTTCACGGAGGCGGGCCTGCACGAGGGCAACCTGCGTGCGCGATTCCTCGGCGGTGACACCGTGCTGGCGGCGGCCCAGCGCGAAGGCCAACTGGTTATTCACGGGCAGGGCGCTGTCACGGCCCAAGGACTGGCGCCCCTTGTGGGGACCAAGATCGCCGCGCGCATCAGCGGCAGCGCCAGCTGGACCGGTACCTGGCAAGGAAGGCAGGAAACACGCGAGCTGCGCGCCGAGGCCGACCTGCGCGGCCTCAAGGTTTCGCTGCCGGCGCCGCTGGACCGGCCCGACGGACTGGCGGACGAGAAACTCGTGATCCGGACCGAATCCGCGCGCCGCGACAACCTGGTGCTGGCGCTCAATGTCGGCAGCCGCATGAACGGCAAGCTGGCCCTGGCGCGTGAGGGCGAGAGCTGGAAATTCGCCGGCGCCCGAATCGGCTTTGGTGGCGCGCCGGTGGCGGTTCCCAAAACCCGCGACGTGCATGTCAGGGCCGATCTGGCGACGGTGGATGCCGATCAATGGTGGCCGCTGCTGGGCGGGGGACCGACTGACGTTCCGGAATTCCTCACGCGCGTGAGCGCCAGCGTGAAGGCGCTGACCCTGTTCGACCGCCAATTTGGGAATCTCTCTTTTGATTTTTCCCGCAATCGCGACGCCTGGCAGGGCACGGTCAATGGCGCGGCCATGGCCGGCTACGTACTGTTTTCCGGCAAGGACTCTGCGGCGCGGTTTGAAATGGACCTGGCGCATCTGGTGTTGCCGGACAAGCTGCATGAACGAAGCGATGCCCCAGTGGACCCGCGCCGCCTGCCCGCGGTGCAATTGCGCAGCAAATCCTTCGAGTTCCGCCGCAAGCAACTGGGTGAACTGGATTTCATGGCCGGGCCCGGAGAATCCGGCTGGCGGATCGAGCGGTTCAACCTGGCGCGCCCCGACATGAATCTGAACGCCAGTGGACGTTGGGAATTTGACGGCAAGAATCATGAAAGCCAGTTCGATATCGAGTTCAACAGTCCGGACATGGGCAAGACCATGGAGGCATTCGGCACGCCGGATCGGCTGGCCGGCGGCGAGGTGTCGGTCAAGTCGCACCTGTCGTGGCCGGGCTCGCCGACCAATCCGCAACTGGCGGCCCTGAGCGGCAAGGTCGATGTGTCCGCGAAGAAAGGCCGCTTCCTTCAGGTGAAGGCGGGCGCCGGCCGGCTGTTCGGCCTGCTCGATCTGAGCGCCATCGGCCGCTATCTCACCCTCGACTTCACCCCGGTGTTCGGCAAGGGCCTGCTCTATGACCGCATCCAGGGCGAAGTAAATATCGAAAAGGGCAATGCCTATACCAGTGGTTTTTCCATCCGCGGGCCGGCGATGCAGCTCGATATCGGGGGCCGGATCGGGCTGGCGACGGAGGATTTCGATCTGGCGCTGGAATTGCAGCCGAAACTCAGCGACACGGTGACCATCGCCACATGGGGCGTGCTGGGACCGCAGGTCGCGGCGGTGGTGCTGGCGGTGCAGAAAATTTTCAAAAAGCAGATCGCCGCGGGTACCCGCATCACCTATGTGGTGAAAGGGCCGTGGGACAATCCGGTGATCACCAAGCTGGTTAAAGGTGACGTGGCAAACGTACCGGAAGCCCCGGGAAAAGCGGATGATGCGGCCGAGGTTCGGTGATATTCTACCGGCATGCAGCGGAGTTTCGTTTTTTCTCCCCGGTCGTTCCTTTGCCTGACATCCATCGCGGAAACTCCCGGCGTTTTTGTTGAGCGTGCAAACTGTTCACGCACGGGTGCCCCATGACGCGCGATGGGCAGGACGCACGAGTGTCGCGGGAGGCCAATAACGAAGCTCTACTCGCCTTGCTCGTTCGTCTAGTCATATGACTAGCCGGAGAGCGACCGTGGCGGCGGTGCAGATGGTGTCCGGTCCGGTGGTATCGGAGAACCTCGACGAAGCCGGGCGGCAGATCGCCGCCGCGTCCGCGGCGGGCGCGCAACTTGTGGTGCTGCCGGAAAATTTCGCGCTCATGCCGCTCAATGATGCCGATCGCCTGGCGGCGGCGGAGCCGGACGGAAAAGGCCCCATCCAGGATTTTCTGGCGACGCAGTCACGCCAGCATCGTGTGTGGCTGGTGGGTGGCACCATCCCGCTGGCCGCGAAAACGGCGGGCAAGGTGCGGGCGGCCTGTCTTATGTTTAACGACCGGGGTGAACGCGTCGCACGTTATGACAAGATTCACCTGTTCGATGTAGAGCTTTCGAATGGCGAGAAATATCATGAGTCGAACAGTTTCGAACCGGGCGAGAAGGTCGTCGTGGTCAATACCCCGTACGGAAAACTCGGGCTCGCCGTGTGTTACGACCTGCGTTTCCCCGAGCTCTTCCGGCGGCTGCTGGAGCAGGGCGCGGAGATTTTCGCCGTGCCTTCGGCCTTCACCGCGCACACCGGCAAGGCCCACTGGGAGGTGCTGGTGCGGGCGCGGGCGATTGAAAATCTCGTTTATGTCGTCGCCGCGGCGCAGGGCGGCCGCCACGCCAACGGGCGCGAAACCTACGGTGACAGCATGATCGTGAGCCCCTGGGGCGAGGTGCTGACGCGGCTACCGGATGGCGCGGGCTACGTCATGGCCGAGTGCGACCGCGTCCGGCAGCAAAAAGTGCGCAAGAGCCTGCCGAGCATCCACCACCGGAAGCTGCGATGTGCAGGACGCACAAGTGTCGCGGGAGGCAGGGATGCCGGGAGCGACCACGCATGAGCGAAGGCATGCTGACACTGGCCCGCCAGTCGCTGCTGGAACCCGCCGGCCTCGGTGAATCTGATCTGACGCGCCTCATGGGCCAGTTGATGTCGGGCCGCGTGGATTACGGCGATCTCTATTTCCAGTACAGCCGGCACGAATCCTGGTCGCTCGAGGAAGGCAAGGTCAAATCCGGCAGCCACAGCATCGAGCAGGGCGTGGGCGTGCGCGCTGTCGCCGGGGAAAAAACCGGCTTCGCCTATTCCGATGAAATCCTGTTGCCCGCGCTGCTGGAGGCAGCCGGTGCAGCGCGTGCCATCGTCCAGCAGGGTGCGCAGGCACGCGTACCCGCCGCTTTCCGCGACGCACAGGGACGTGCAAGTGCCGCGGGAGGCAGGATGCCAGGAGCGACCGGTGAGGCGGGGCGGCAGCTTTACCGGCCGGACGACCCGCTCGCGAGCCTTCCCGATGACGCCAAGGTGAAACTGCTCGAACGCGTCGAAAAAGAGGCGCGTGCGCAGGACCCGCGCGTGAAACAGGTCATGGCGAGCCTTGCCTCCGAACACGAAGTGGTTCTGGTAGTGCGTTCCGACGGCGTGATCGCGGGCGACGTGCGCCCGCTGGTGCGGCTCAACGTCACCGTGATCGTGGAACAGAACGGCCGGCGCGAATCCGGCAGCCATGGCGGCGGCGGGCGTCTTGCCTACGATTATTTCAACCAGGAAGACCGGGCGCTTTCCTATGCGCGCGAGGCGGTGCGCCAGGCGCTGGTGAATCTGGAAGCGGTGGAGACACCGGCCGGTACCATGACGGTGGTGCTCGGTCCCGGCTGGCCGGGCATATTGCTGCACGAGGCCATCGGTCACGGACTGGAAGGCGACTTCAATCGCAAGGGCACTTCCGCGTTCGCCGGGCGCGTTGGGGAACGCGTAGCCTCCGAACAATGCACCGTGGTGGATGACGGGACGATTCCCGGCCGGCGCGGCTCGCTCAACGTGGACGACGAAGGCACGACGACGCAGAAGACCGTGCTCATCGAGAACGGCATCCTCAAGGGCTACATGCAGGACACGCTCAACGCGCGTCTGATGGGTGTGGCGCCCACCGGCAACGGCCGGCGCGAATCCTACGCGCACCTGCCGATGCCGCGCATGACCAACACCTACATGCTTCCCGGAAAATTCGACCCGAAGGAAATTATCGCCTCGGTGGACAAAGGGCTGTACGCCGTCAATTTCGGCGGCGGGCAGGTGGATATCACCTCGGGCAAGTTCGTGTTCTCCGCCTCCGAGGCGTATCTGATCGAGAACGGCAAGATCACGCGCCCGGTCAAGGGCGCGACCCTGATCGGCAACGGACCGGACGTGCTCACGCGCGTGTCCATGGTCGGCAGCGATCTGCAACTCGACCCGGGCGTCGGCACTTGCGGCAAGGAAGGCCAGAGCGTGCCGGTGGGCGTGGGCCAGCCGACGCTCAGGATCGACGGCCTGACCGTCGGAGGAACTCAGTCGTGAGTCGTAAACCGTGAACCGTAACTCACGAATTCCGACTCACGAATCACGAGTCACGGCTGACGATTCACGGCTGCGCGATGCGGTCGTGCAGGTTCTTGCCGAGGCGAAAAAATCCGGCGCCACCGCCGCCGAGGCCGGCGTGAACATCAGCCAGGGCCTGTCGGTGACGGTGCGCCTGGGCGAGGTCGAGACTGTCGAACACACCCGCGACAAGGGCATGGGCGTGACCGTCTATTTCGGGCAACGCACCGGCTCGGCCAGCACCACGGATTTCAGCGAACAGGCCTTGCGCGAAACAGTGCGCGCCGCCTGCACCATCGCCAAATATACGGCGGAAGACGATTGTGCCGGCCTCGCCGATCCCGAGCGACTGGCGAAAGCCATTCCCGACCTCGATCTGCATCATCCGTGGAATCCGGGCATGGAACAGGCGATTGAACTCGCGCGCGCCGCCGAATCCGCCGCGCGCGGGCTGGATACGCGCATTGCCAATTCCGAAGGCGGGAGTCTTTCCATGCACGAAGGCTTGGAGGTGTATGGCAACACGCACGGGTTTCTGGGCGCGGTCGCGGCCACGCGCCACAGCCTGTCGGTGAGCGTCATCGCGCAGGACGACAGCGGCATGCAGCGGGACCATTGGTACACCGTGGCGCGTGATGCCGGATTACTGGAATCGCCACAAACAGTCGGACTACAGGCGGCGCGCCGCAGCCTGCGCCGGCTCCGCAGCCGCAAACTTTCCACGCGCGAATGCCCGATATTGTATGAGGCACCGATCGCCACCAGTCTTCTGTCCCATTTCGTGAGCGCCGTGCGCGGTTCGAGTCTTTACCGCCAGGCCTCGTTCCTGCTTGACAGCCTCGGCAAACCGATATTCGCCGATTTTGTACGCATCCACGAGCAACCGCACCTCAAGGGCGCGCAGGGCAGCGCCGCCTTCGACAGCGAAGGCGTGGCCACCCAACCGCGTGACCTGATTCGCGATGGGATTCTGCAAGGCTATGTGCTCGACTCCTATTCCGCGCGCAAACTGAAAATGCAGACCACCGGCAATGCCGGCGGTGTACACAATCTCACCATCGATCCCGGCCAAGACGACCTTGCCGCGCTCATGAAGCGCATGCACACCGGATTGCTGGTCACGGAATTGATTGGTTTCGGGGTCAACACCATCACCGGCGACTATTCTCGCGGTGCTGCCGGCTTCTGGGTGGAAAACGGCGAGATTCAATACCCGGTGGAGGAAATCACCATCGCCGGCAACCTCAAGGACATGTTCCGCCGCATCGCCGCGGTCGGCAGCGACGTGGACACCCGCGGCAACATCCGCAGTGGCTCGATTCTGATCGAATCCATGACGGTGGCGGGGAGTTGACGGCGATTGCAAGCATTTTGTCAGGCCAAGATTAGCCCCCTTATCGCCAACATTGACCCCCATCAGGCTCACCTAATTTCCAGATATGGACTGCCCGGACGGCCGCGGGCCGAGGCAGTTGAAGAAGAGGCGGCAGAGCATGAAGTATATTATTAGGAAGAATTGTTCTCTGACCCCGGTTTTCCCATTCGGGTCAGATCCCAGTTTTCACTAAGGTTTTCCCATTCGGGTCAGATCCCAGTTTTCACTAATATACGATCCCTCATTGCCTGAATTTATCCGTAAACATCGCGGAACTTGATCCAAGTCAAAGTAAGGGACGCTATGGCCGGTGGTACTATCTCCTTGCGAATTATCGAATTGCATGGCGTGCAAGAGGAGAACTGGACCATGAGCCCCACTATGTTCGATATCGGCGTCGCCTTGGTCATGGTGGCCGTGGTTGTCGCCCTCCTCCTGTGGTTTGCAAGATACATGGGAGCCAGCTCAGAAAGGCGAATGACGCGCATGTTGATGCGTGCCGGCGTGGATCCTGACATCGTGGCGCGAGGTGATAAGAAGGCCATCATTGAAGACATCCGCAGCCGGTGCCGGAAATGTCAGGCTGAGGACTTGTGCGAACGATGGCTCGCCGGAAAAGTCGAAGGGGAAAATACCTTCTGCCCCAACGCACCGATATTCAGCGCTCTGACAAACAAAAAGGGACGCCTCAGAGCCAATTTACAGTAAAACCCCTCCACGAAAATAACGAACAATAATTATTCGCCGAACGAAGATACCCATGGCCCGCTAACCTCGAACCGGGCTTGAAGACCTGCCCCAGCATGACATCCAGCGCGGCAATAACTACACACCTGTTTATCTAGACATTAATCTGCGCTTAGTTCCCGATCTGTCGTCTTTGGCATCCACTTCTTTGAAACGGCCGGGATGGGCAACACTTAAATAGAAATCCCCCTTTGCGCCGCCGCCGGAGTCCTCTACACTCTGGCCGCGAAAAATAGATAAATCCCCATGGCCAAGGCGCGCAAACCCAAGAAACCGGATCACCTGAAACGCGTCCTGGCCGCGCTCGAGGCCGGTGATACCGCGCCGGTGCGTGGGATTCTGGCCGAGCTCCACCCGGCGGACATCGCCCGTATCCTCGAAGGCCTGCCCCCGGAGCCGCGCGCCACGGCCTGGGGGCAGGTGGACATCCAGCACATGGGTGAGGTCCTGCTGGAACTGCCGGAGGCGGTGCGCGTTGACCTCGTCAAGCTGATGGACGACAAGGCGCTGGTGGCGGCGGCGCGCGCCCTCGATACCGACGACATCGCCGACCTCATCCCCGACCTGTCGGACGAAGTGATCGCGGAAATCCTGTTCGCGCTCGACAAACAGGACCGCCAGCGCCTCGATGCGGTGTTGTCCTACCCCGATGACACCGCCGGCGGCCTGATGAACGTCGACGCCATCACGGTGCGCGAGAACATCACGCTTGAGGTGGTGTTGCGTTATCTGCGCCGGCGCGACGAATTGCCCGAGCACACCAACCGGCTTTTCGTGGTGGATCGCAGCGACCGCCTGGCGGGTGACCTGAAGCTGACCAAGCTCCTTACCGCCGAGCCGAAAGCCCGCGTATCGCAGGTCATGGAGCGGGAGGTGGTCAAGTTCACGGCGCTCACGCCGGACAAGGACGTGGCGGCGGCGTTCGAGAGTTACAACCTGATTTCCGCGCCGGTGGTGGATGAAAACAACCGCCTGCTCGGCCGCATCACGGTGGACGACGTGGTGGACGTCATCCGCGAGCAGGCCGACCGCCAGGTGATGGCGCCTGCCGGCTTGAGCGAGGATCAGGACATCTTCGCGCCGGTGGCGCGCTCGAGCCGGCGCCGCGGCATCTGGCTCGGCATCAACCTCGTCACCGCCTTCATCGCCTCCTGGGTCATCGGTCTGTTCGAGCAGACGATCCAGCAGGTGGTGGCGCTGGCGGTGCTGATGCCCATTGTCGCCAGCATGGGCGGCAACGCCGGCACCCAGACGTTGACGCTGGTCGTTCGCGGCCTGGCCGTGGGCACGATTTCGGAAAGCAACGCGCGCCGTTTGCTGTCGCGCGAGCTCATGATCGGCGCCGTCAACGGGCTGGTCTGGGCGCTGGTGGTCGCGGCGGTGGCGGTGTGGTGGTATGGCAATCTGGTGATCGGCGCGCTGATCGCGGCCGCCATGATCATCAATCTGGCCTTTGCCGCGCTGTCCGGGGTGGGCATCCCGTTTCTCGTGCGCCGGCTCGGCGTCGATCCCGCGCTGGCCAGCGGCGTGATCCTCACCACCGTCACCGACGTTGTCGGCTTTTTTGCCTTCCTCGGCCTCGCGACCCTGTTTCTGATCTGAAATCCCATCTTGGGCACGGGGAATCCGGCCGTATACGCCGTGAAATCAGCCATTTATCCGGGCAACGTTGCCATGGCGCAGACCTGTGCCATATTTTGATAAAGAGACAGGAACCGGATACATGCTCCCCAACACCATCCAACTCATCAGCCAGGCGATCAAGGAAAAGCGCTGCATCGCTATCCGTTATCACGACCAGCGCCAGATACGAGTGGTGGAACCGCACGCGGTTTACACGGATGAGCGCGGCGAGCTGGTGATGGACGGGTACCAGACGCGCGGTCACTCCGCTTCCGGCCGTCCACCGCCGTTCTGGCGGCCGTTCCGCATGAACAAGATCACCGCCGTGTCGGTGCTGAAGGAGACATTCCAGCCGCGGATAGCGGAAGGGTTCAGCGCCAATCGCCTGAAGTATCGCAGCGGTCTGGTGGCGATCGTGCAGGACACCCAGCCGGCTTTCGGTTACGTGTATCCTCCCCAGACCACGGAAATCGGGCCGCACCTGCCCGAAGGCGTGCGCCGCTGATTACTTAAGGAATCTCCGCTCCACCCATAAAAGCCGGCTCAATGCCGGTTTTGTTTTTCCACCCGCGCGTGCACCTCGCGCGGGTCACGCAGCTTCAGCAGATCCCGGGCAAAGCGCGTGAACTGGCCGACGTCGGCCTCGCGCACGATCTTCTTGACCTCCAGCAACGTGGCCGGATGCATGCTGAATTCGGTGAGACCGAGCCCCAGCAGCAGGCGCGTGTAGCGCGGGTCACCCGCCATTTCGCCGCACATCGCCACCGGAATGCGCGCCTGCTTGCCGGCCTTGATGGTGATGGAAATCAGGCGCAGCACCGACGGGTGCAGCGGATCGTAGAGATAGTTCACGGCGTCGTCGACGCGGTCGATGGCGAGGGTGTATTGGATGAGATCGTTGGTGCCGATGGAAAAGAAATCGAGGTGGGGCGCGAACAGGTCCGCTGAGATCGCCGCCGCCGGTACCTCGATCATGCCACCGACTGGAATTTTCGGGTTGAATTTTATGCGCTCGCGTTTGAGGTCGCTCTTGGTCTCCTCGATCAGGTCGAGCACTTGAAAAAGTTCTTCCTGACCAGACAACATGGGAATCATCATTCGAACCTTGCCGAAGGCCGAGGCGCGCAGGATGGCGCGCAACTGCGGACGGAACAGCGAGGTGTCGTGCAGGCACAGCCGCACCGCGCGCAGGCCGAGTGCCGGGTTAACCGTGATGGTGGCGCCGGCGCGCCCGCCGTCTACCTGCTTGTCAGCGCCGAGGTCGACCGTGCGGATCGTGACCGGCTTGCCCGGCAGCGACTTGATGACCTTGGTGTAGGCGCGGAACTGCTCCTCCTCGTTCGGCGGCGCGGGACGGTTCATGAACAGAAATTCGGTGCGGTACAAGCCGATGCCCTCGGCGCCGGCCTGTACCGCGGCGCGCACGTCCGCGGGCAATTCGATGTTGGCCAGCAGGGCGATGCGGCGGCGGTCGCGCGTGATGGCGCGGCTGGTTT
>Ga0155528_1066_pt1 | contig 30269 bp, 31 predicted proteins | sample RifCSPhighO2_12_FD_107185 | JGI IMG/M metagenome (GOLD analysis project Ga0155528, IMG submission 107185) | Candidatus Muproteobacteria bacterium RIFCSPHIGHO2_12_FULL_60_33
CCCTCCCCCTTCACGGGGGAGGAGGGCAAGGGGTGGGGGTGATGGCTGCCGCTCCAAGCCCACCCTCCCCCATCCCCCCTCCCTTCAAGGGAGGGGGGATGGGTCGGTGCGGCGGAACGCCGCGTATTACGCCGGCAGCTTGAAGCCCGCCACGGAGGCCTGCAGCTCGCGCGCCAGATCGGAGAGCTTGCCGATGGCTTCCGCCGTTTGCCGGCTGCCCGTGGAGGTCAGCGTGGTGGTCTCCTGAATCTTGGCCATGCTCCCGGAGACGTCGGTTGCCGTCTGGGATTGCCGCTGGGCGTCGCGCGCGATATTCACGATCAGGCTCGACAGCTGTTCGGACACCGATTCGATCTCGCCCAGCGCCTGTCCGGCGGCGTCGGCCAGGCGGGTCGCCTGCACCACGCCGTTGGTCGCCTGTTCCATCGAGGCCACCGCTTCGTTGGTGTCGGCCTGAATGGTCTTCACCAGGTCGCCGATCTGCTTGGTCGCTTCGGCCGAGCGCTCCGCGAGTCGTTGCACTTCGTCCGCCACCACCGCGAAACCGCGTCCCGCCTCGCCCGCCATGGCCGCCTGAATCGCGGCGTTGAGCGAGAGGATGTTGGTCTGCTCGGCAATGTCGTTAATGAGTTCCACGATTTCACCGATCTGCTGCGAGGATTCGCCGAGACGCTTGATGCGCTTGGCGGTTTCCTGAATCTGCTCGCGCATGCCGTCCATGCCGGTGATCGTGTCCTGCACCGCCGCGGCACCGCGCTTGGCGGTGGCCACCGAGCCTTGCGCCACTTCGGCGGAGCGCTCGGCGCTCTTGGACATGTCTTCCATCGAACGCGCCATCGCCACCATCTTGCCGGTGGCCTCGGTGATCTGCGCCGCCTGGCGCAGGGCGGCTTCGGTCAGTTCAGTGGCGGTCTGCCGCGAGTGCTCGGAAGCGACGGCCACCTGTTGCGCGGCGTTCTTGATGCGCACCACCAGGTTGCGCATTTCGCGCACCGCGTAGTTGATCGAGTCCGCGATCGCGCCCGTGATCTGTTCGGTCACCTCGGGTTGAATCGTGAGATCGCCGTCGGCGAGGTCGCCCATTTCATCGAGCAGTTTCAGAATCGCGTCCTGGCTCTGGCGGTTCTGCTCGGAACTCAGGTGGGCACGATCGCGCGCATCCGCGACCAGCTTGCGGGCCAGCAGGAACAGGAACAGCAATGAGGCGAAGCCGGCGACGAAGATGGAGGTAAGGATGCCGGCGCGTTGCTCGGTCAGTTGGGAGTAGGCGTCCACCAGCTCCGTCGACTTCTTGAGCAGCGGGTCGGATTGCTCGAACACGCTCTGGCTGGCGCGTTGCGAGACGAACATCTCCGCGGCGTTGCCCAGGATGCCTGCGACGTGGTTGTTGATCTTGCCGAAGATGGCGGCGGATTCATCGAGCTTCTCGCGAACGGCGGGCGGGGCGACCTTGCGCAGTTTCTCGTCGGAATCCTTGAAGAGCTTGGCGTCCTTAGCGAATTGGGTGGCCGCCACCGCGGCCTCGTTGCCACCATGCGAGAACAGGTTGACGTCTTTCGCGATGCGCTGCGAAAGCATGCCCTGTCGGCTCGCGAGGTAAAGCTGATCCTGCTTCAGGCCGGCCTTGGCGCCGAGCTCCACGATTTCATCGGTAACCGTGAGCAGCATCGGGCTCATCTGGTTGATCGCCATCACCGAGTCGCGCATGTTGAACAGCGACTTTTCCAACGAGAGGATCTGGTCCACCTGCGCGCGCACACCCTCGTTCGTTTTGGGCGACCATAGCATGATGACTTCCTTCAGCGGGCCAGCGGTAATATCCGGCGGGCTTGGCGCCACCCCCTGCTGAGCGTTGCCGTCGCGAAGTGAAGTCACAATGCTGTCGAAACGATCACGCGAATCCTTGAGGGCCTTGAACGCCGTCGGTTTCCCCACCACCGCTTCGCGCGCGTCCTTTGCCAGGCGTTGCGACAGCATCTGCAACTGCGATGACTGCTCGATGTACTTGGACTCGCGCTCGGACCGCTGGGCGTTGACCACCAGCAACCAGATCATGGCGATCATCGCGATCACCATGCCGCCCAGCAGAAAGGGCAGCCCGCCGAGCATGTTCATGATCCCGCCGGACAGCAGAGGAGAAGACTGCTTGCCGACATCGACCAGCTGATCTGCCGCTGGTGTGCCGGACGCGCCGTCCGACAGATCAATCATGTCCTCGGAGGGTTGATCCATCAGGCCATCCTGGGAAGAATTTTTTCTAGTCATGCTGTCACCTCATCTCAATCTGAGATCTGTCAAAAATTTTTATGCGCCCTGAAACAGGGCTGCCCCGAAATCCCTTCCGCGGATCAGGCCGCGACATGCCGGAAGGAGGGGCTTTCCGCCAATGACTTCATGTCGAAAACCCCCCACAGCACGTTGTCGCGCAAAAACGCGCCGTTCAGCTGAACCACCACCGGATCGTCCAGCCCGGACAGGTCCTGGCGCTCCAGCTCCTCATCGAAGTGCCGCAAGCCCAGCACCTCGTTGACCAGCAATCCTGCGTTCAGGTCCGGCACATTCAAGATGAGCATCCGCGCCTTGTCGTCGGGAAATACCGGCGGCTTGCCGAAATACTCCGGCAGGTCGATGATCGTGATCAGGTTTCCGCGCACGTTGGCCACGCCCTTCAGCCACGACTTCACGCCCGGCACCAGCGTCAACGGCGGCGGCGGCAGGATCTCGATCACGTGGTCCAGCGGCGTCACCAGCATCATGTCGCCAAGCCGGAAGCCCACGCCGGACCACAGCTTAGCGGCCTCGACTTCCTGCGGGAGGCCGGGGACATTCTCCTGGATCTCCTGCTGCATTTTGCGCAGCAGTTCGAACGGGTCCTGTCGGGTTCTGGCCATGACCTAAAATCGGTAACCGCAGATGGACGCGGATAAATACGCGGATAAACGCGGATCAATAGGGTTAAAACAGTAATTTTTTTCATCTGCGTTCATCATTATTACCTATCGGCGTTTATCTGCGTTTCTAGAGCGCCCTGATCTTTTCCATCAAAACCTTTTCAGTGATAGGTTTGACGATGTAATCTTTCGCGCCCTGGCGCAGCCCCCAGGCCTTGTCGGTCTCCTGCCCCTTGGTGGAACAGACGATGACCGGGATGGCGGAGGTCTCCGGGTCCTTGGTGATGGCGCGCGTGGCCTCGAAACCGCTCATGCCCGGCATCACGATATCCATCAGGATCAGATCGGGCTTGTCCTTCTTCGCCTTGACGATAGCCTCCTCGCCGCTGATCGCGGTCAGAACGGTGTAACCGTTTTTCTTGAGCATCTCACCCAGAAGGTGAGAGTCCGTCGCCGAATCATCCACGATCAATACATTTATTATGGCCATAGACCGCTCCATTCACTGCGTTTTTAAAAATTCCTGACTCCTCGGTGGCGCACACATGGCCCCGATCAGTGAATATACTTGTTGATGACGTCAATCAGCTCTTCCTGGGTGAACGGCTTGTTCACGTGCTCTTCCGACCCGGCGATTCTCCCGCGGGCGCGGTCAAAAAGTCCATCCTTGCTCGACAACATGATGACCGGTGTGTCCCTGAACCTCTTGTTGTTCTTGATCAGCTGGCAAGTTTGATATCCGTCGAGACGCGGCATCATGATGTCAACGAATATGATGTCGGGGTGATTGTCGGTAATCATCGACATGGCCTCGAACCCGTCGGCCGCCGTGAATACCTCGTACCCGGCCTTCTTCAGCAACGCCTCGGCCGTGCGTCGTATCGTGTTACTGTCATCGATGATCATTACTTTGATGCTCACGTACGCTACCCTCGCCGACACCCTGCAAGTTGGACGCAACAGGCGGCCCCACCGCGCGAAAATGGATCGGTCTGTGATGTAATTTGTGCAGTTATTTTCCTATAACAATGATTTGTTAACACAAATTCCATCCAAAATCCATGCGCAAACCCCGCGCACCAGCCGCTTCCTAAACAATATAGTCCATGCGAAAGCAGGCTGTTCGGAACTGCCCATGGTGAATCCGTCCCCCGGCGATCCCGGGGAGAAATGGTAAAAAACGGCGGGAATGGCAGCATGAATCGTGCCACACCCTCCCTGGGCTTACCCTGGACAGAGCCAATCGGATACCATGGGGTCAAGGTCATTAATTGACAGGACGAACGAAGTAGGGCTTCTCGCCATATGACAGGACGAACGAAGTAGGGCTTCCTTTATGACACGCAAGCCAGGGAACCATGGGTAAGGAATCTTGGGCGGCCGTCCCGCATCTGACCACGGCCCTGACCGGGCCACTGCAGAAAATCGAGGCCCATCTGCTGCAGAACCAGGCCGGTATCGAGCGCTGGTTCCGCTCCCAGTGGCAACAGACCCCCGCTCCCTTCTATTGTTCCGTGGACCTGCGCAATGCCGGCTTCAAGCTCGCACCGGTGGACACCAATCTGTTCCCAGGCGGTTTCAATAACCTCAATCCGGCGTTCCGGTCGCTCGCGGTGCAGGCGGTGCAGGCGGCTCTCGATCGCATCTGTCCCAGCGCCGGTGGCGTGCTGGTGATTCCGGAAAATCACACGCGCAACACCTATTACTTTGAAAGCCTTGCCGCCCTCGTCGAAATCCTGACCCTGGCCGGCCTGCGCGTACGCGTGGGGTCCCTGCTACCCGATCTGCATGAATCGAAAACCATCGATCTGCCCTCGGGCCGGCGTGTCACGTTCGAACCGCTGATACGGCAGGACAATAAGGTCACGGTAGCCGGTTTCGATCCCTGCTTCGCGCTGCTCAACAACGACCTGTCTGGCGGGCTGCCGTCCATTCTGGATAACCTCGAGCAACCGGTGGTCCCGCACGTGTCGGTCGGTTGGTGGAAGCGGCTCAAGTCCAGACACTTCACGCATTATCAGCAGATCGTCAAGGAATTTTCGGACATTGTTCGCCTGGACCCGTGGCTGATCAATCCGGTTTTTCGCAAATGCGGCAAAATCAATTTTGAAAAACGCGAAGGCGAGGATTGCCTGGCCAATTATGTCGATGAGGTACTGGCCGAGGTGCGCGTCAAATACCGCGAATACGGCATCGACCAGGAACCCTTCGTCATCGTCAAGGCCGATGCCGGCACTTACGGCATGGCGATCATGACAGTCAAAAGCGCCGACGAGGTGTGTTCGCTCAATCGCAAACAGCGAACCAGGATGGCGCACCTCAAGGAAGGTCAGGCCGTGCACGACGTCATGGTTCAGGAGGGCGTGTATACCTTCGAGACCTGGGGTACAAAAAACGCCGTGGCCGAACCGGTGGTTTACATGATCGACCATTACGTCATCGGCGGTTTCTACCGTGTACACACCGAACGCCGTCCGGATGAAAACCTGAATGCCCCCGGCATGCATTTCGAACCGCTCGCCTTCGCCGGCCCCTGCTGCTATCCCGATCCGCAACAGGCGCCGGACGCCAACCCTAACCGCTTTTATGCCTACGGCGTCATCGCGCGCCTCGCCCTGCTCGCCGCCGCGCGCGAATCCCTGGAAGCCGCGGAGACCTCCGATAACCGCGAAGTGAAAAAAAGCAACCGCAGATAAACGCGGATAAACAAGAATGATAAACGCAGATAAAGTCACTGTTTCAACCCATATTGATCTGCGTTCATCCGTGGTTTCAAAATTTACAAATAAGATTCTTGGAACCACTGATGAACACGGATAAACACAGATGTGAAAAATATCATCTCGTTGCTCCTTGCTTTTATATCTGTGTTCATCTGTGTTTATCTGTGGTTTCAAAAATAAAATGATCAAGCTCGGTGTGGTGATGGACCCCATCGGCTCCATCAAGCCTTACAAGGACAGCACACTCGCCATGCTGCTCGAGGCGCAGGCACGCGGCTGGACAATCCGCTACATGGAACAGGGCGACCTGTATCTGCGCGACGGACAGGCCTTTGCGCGGCAGCGTGACGTCAGGCTGTTCGACGACACCAAGCGCTGGTTCGAATGGGGCGGGGAAACCACGGGGCCACTGTCCGAACTCGATGTCATCCTGATGCGCAAGGACCCGCCGTTCGACATGGAGTATGTCTACACCACCTACCTCCTGGAACGCGCCGAGGATGCCGGCGTACTGGTGGTGAACAAACCACGCAGCCTGCGCGACGCCAACGAAAAGCTTTTCACTGCCTGGTTTCCGCCGTGCACACCGCCCACATTGGTGACGCGCGCGGCCGGCCGCATCCGTGACTTCCTCGCCGAGCACAACGACATTGTCCTCAAGCCGCTGGGCAGCATGGGTGGGGAATCGGTGTTTCGGCTGCGACGTGGCGATCCCAACACCAACGTCATAATCGAAACCTTGACCGCGCATGAGTCCCGCTATGCCATGGCGCAGCGCTTCCTCCCGGAACTTGCCCAGGGCGACAAGCGCATCCTGCTGATCGACGGCGAACCCATCCCCTACGCCCTCGCGCGCGTCCCGGCCGCGGGCGAGACCCGTGGCAATCTCGCCGCCGGCGGCACCGGTGTCGGCGTGCCCTTGTCCGAGCGCGACCGCTGGATCTGCGCTCAGGTCGGCCCCATGCTGCGCGAGAAGGGGCTGTTGTTCGTGGGACTGGACGTGATTGGCGATTACCTGACGGAGATCAACGTCACCAGCCCGACCTGCATCCGCGAACTCGACCGGCTGTACAAGCTTCATATCAGCGCCAAACTCATGGACGCCATCGCCGCCAAGCTCTCGCGCCTAGGGGCACAGCAACAAAGTTAAGATATACTTTTCTTTATATGATTTTTGGAACGCAGATCAACGCTGATATTCAAAAATTGATGAACGCAGATAAAGTTGCTGTTTTAACCCATACTGATCTGCGTTTATCTTCTTCTTTATCCGCGTTCATCTGCGGTTGATTTGAATTTTTTGTATCGCGCATGACGGCCCAAACGATCTCCGGTCTTTCGCAAACCGACCGCTTCGGGGTGAGCATGTTCGGCTCGTTCCTGGTGCACATGGTCATAATCCTTGGCGTAACTTTCACCTTGCCCAAGCTGCGCGACCTGCCGGGATTGCCCTCGCTCGAAATCACGCTGGTACAAACCGCGAGCGACAAGCGCATGCTCGATCCGGAATTCCTCGCGCAGGCCAACCAGGAGGGCGGTGGCGACAGCGACGCCGCCGAAATCGCCAAGAACCCGCTGCCGGTACGCGAGATCAGTCCCGTCAACCGCGATTTCCCCACTTTCCAGTCCACGCCCCAGAAGCGGGTCAAGTCGGAGCGCGAGATGATCACATTGCTTTCGCAGGATGCGTCCCGAAAAATCAAGGAACAGGAAAGCCGGCCGGATAAAAAAGAATTGCAACTGCAGCCGCCGAGCCTGGGTCTTATGGCGCACGCGGAAATACAGGAGGAGCGCGCGCGTCTCAACGCCGAGATCAGCCGCACGTGGCAGGAATTCCAGAAGCGTCCGCGGCACAAGTTCCTGAACGCGCGCACGCAGGAATACAAATACGCCGCCTACATGGACGCCTGGCGCGCCAAGGTCGAGCGCATCGGTAATCTGAATTATCCCGATGAAGCAAAACGGCGCCATCTCACGGGAAATCTCCTGCTCGACGTGGCGCTCAATACCGACGGCTCGATCAACGAGATTTCGGTGCGCCGTTCTTCCGGGCAGAAAATCCTCGACGATGCCGCGGTACGCATCGTGGAGCTGTCCGCGCCGTTCGCGCCGTTTCCGCCCGAGATTCGCGCGGACCTGGACGTGTTGCACATCACGCGCACCTGGAAATTCAACGAATCCGGACTGTCCAGCGAAAATTAAATTACACCGTCAGTATCCGCAGATGAACACGGATAAATACGCGGACAATTTTGCCGGGAGCAAGGAGTGGTACAGGGAAGTACCGTCTACGGAGCCGAGGACGCAAAATTGGACAGCGGAGCGCCGCGACGCTGGCCCGAGCGCAAGCGAAGCCGAGCGCCAGGGGCGAGACGGAGTCATCGCGTCGGCACCTAATGTGCCGACGCGCCGTCGAGCGGGTTCGCCATGGATGGCGAACCCTGGACCTTCGAGCGTAGCGGGACAGCGCAGCGATGAAGGGCGCGAGCATATACGCAGATTAGAATAAATTGAAACAGTAGCTTCATCTGCGTTCATCATCCTTAACTTATCCGCGTTGATCCGCGTTCCAAGAATCATACTTGAGTGAGGCGTCGATCTGACGGATACTGTTCGTCATGAAAAACGCTGATTCACTCGCGAATCATTTTCTGATCGCCATGCCGAGCCTCGCGGATGCGAATTTCGCGCGCAGCGTCACGTTGATCTGCGAGCATTCCGAGGAAGGCTGCATGGGCATCGTGATCAACCGTCTGACCGATCTTCATCTCGGCGACATTCTCGACCAGCTGGGCATCGCGTTGGACAAGGCCGGCCATGCGGGAACAGCGGTCTACCTCGGCGGTCCGGTGCAGAACAACCGCGGCTTCGTGCTGCACGAACCGCTCGGCGAGTGGGAATCCACCCTCTCGGTCACCGATAAATTCGGCGTCTCCACCTCGCGCGACATTCTCGAAGCCATTGCGGAAAATCGCGGGCCGGAAAAATTCATCGTCGCCCTCGGCTACGCCGGCTGGGGTGCGGGACAACTGGAGCGTGAGATCACCGAAAACTCCTGGCTGTCCGGCCCCGCCAACCGGGACATCATTTTCAACCTGCCGGTGGAACAGCGCTGGAAAGCCGCGGCACAGCTTGTGGGTGTCGACCTCGCCACGCTCTCCAGCGAGGCGGGTCACGCTTGAACGACCACACATGTACCTACCTGGCCTTCGACTACGGGGAGAAATACATAGGCGTGGCCGTCGGGAGCAGCCACTCGCGTCTGGCCGAACCCGTGACCACCCTGCGCGGTTCCGCCAAAAACCCCGATTGGGTACGCATTTCACGGCTGCTCGAGGAATGGCGCCCGGATGCCCTGGTGGTCGGGCTGCCGCTCAACATGGACGGCAGCGACAATCCCATGACCCGCGCCGCCCGGGCGTTTGGACAAAGCCTGAAGGAACGCTACAATTTGCCGCTACACATGGTGGATGAACGTCTCTCAACGCTGGCCGCCCGGGATATCCTGAACGAGGCGGGCGTTCCCATGAGACGGCACAAGTCCCGGCTCGACCAGGTGGCGGCCCAGACCATCCTGCAGGCCTTTCTGAATGAACTCCCCGGAGAAACCCCGTGACGGCAGCGATCGACGTTGAAGCGGCGCTGGCGCGCATGGTCGAGCAATTGCGACCGGCGCTCAAAAGCGATCCGCTCATGATCGGGATCCACACCGGCGGGGTCTGGGTGGCCGAGCGCCTGCATCGAATGCTCGATCTCCCGGAAGCGCTCGGCACACTCGACATCTCCTTTTATCGCGATGACTTCACGCGCGTCGGCATGAACCCGCAGGTCCGCACCTCTCACCTGCCGGTCAACGTCGAGGACCGCCACCTGATCCTGGTTGACGATGTGCTGCACACCGGGCGCACCATCCGCGCCGCGCTCAACGAAATCTTCGACTACGGCCGCCCAGCCTCGGTGATGCTCGCCTGCCTCGTCGAGCGCGGCGGACGCGAGCTGCCCATCGAGCCGAAGGTCGTGGGCGAGCGCATCAAGCTCGGCAAGAACCAGCACGTGAAACTGCTCGGTCCGGAAAAACTCGAGCTGCGCATCCAGGAGACCAACGGGTGAATCAAGGGCTTCAGTTCGATGACGCCGGCCGGTTGCGCCATCTGCTCACCATCGAAGGTCTTTCCCGTCAAACCATCGTAGAAATCCTCGACACCGCCGAATCGTTCATCTCGGTGGGCGAACGCGAGATCAAGAAGATCCCGCTGCTACGCGGCAAGACCGTCGTCAACCTGTTCTTCGAATCCAGCACCCGCACCCGCACCACCTTCGAAATCGCCGCCAAGCGCCTGTCGGCGGACGTGATCAATCTGAACGTCGGCGCCTCGAGCACCAGCAAGGGCGAAACCCTGCTCGACACCATTCGCAACCTCGAGGCCATGCACACGGACCTGTTCGTGGTGCGGCACGCCGAATCGGGCGCCGCGCACTTGATCGCGCGTCATGTGCCGCCGCATGTGCGCATCATCAACGCCGGTGACGGGCGGCACGCCCATCCCACGCAGGGGCTGCTCGACATGTTCACCATTCGCCGTCACAAGGGCTCGTTTGAAAAACTCAAAGTAGCCATCGTCGGCGATATCATGCACTCGCGCGTGGCGCGCTCGCAGATTCATGCGCTCAAGGCGCTGAACGTCGCGGAACTGCGCGTGGTCGCGCCCAAGACCCTGCTGCCGATGGCGGTGGAGAAACTCGGTGTGCGTCCCTGCACCCGCATGGAAGAAGGTCTCGACGGGGTGGACGTGGTCATGATGCTGCGGCTGCAGCGCGAACGCATGCAGGGCGCGCACATCCCGAGCGAGCACGAATATTTCAATCTCTACGGCCTCACGCCCGCGAAACTGGCGCTGGCGGCCAGGGACGCCATCGTCATGCATCCGGGCCCGATGAACCGCGGCCTTGAAATCGATTCCGCCGTGGCCGACGGCCCGCAATCCGTCATCCTGCCGCAGGTGACCTACGGCATCGCCGTGCGCATGGCGGTCATGGCGCTCATCATGGGTGGAGCCTCGGCGAGCCGCGATAGCGGGATGCGCGACACCGCGAGCAAGGCGCACGCACCGGCCGCGAGGAAAAAACGTAAATGAGCCTCGTCATCCAGGGCGGACACCTGATCGACCCGGCCAATCATGTGGATGGGAAGAAGGATATTTACATCGACGACAACGGTTTTATCGTCGGAGTTGGAAAATCCCCTGCCGGTTTCAAGGCAAGGAAAACCATCGAGGCACATGGCCGGATCGTCTGCCCGGGCCTCGTCGATCTGCGCGCACGACTGCGCGAGCCGGGCCTCGAATACAAGGCCACAATCGAGTCCGAGGTGCATGCCGCCGTCGCCGCCGGCATCACCACACTGTGCTGCCCGCCCGACACGCTGCCCGTCATCGATACCCCGGCCATGGCCCAGATGCTGCAGTCGCGGGCCTGGCGCTTCGGGCTGGCCTTCATCCACCCGCTGGGCGCGTTGACCCAGCGACTCGAAGGCAAACTGCTGGCCGACATGGAGGCGCTCGACGAGGCCGGGTGCGTGGGCTTCACCAACGCCCTGGTACCGGTGACCGACACGCTGGTGATGCGCCGGGCGCTGGAATACGCCGCCACCCTCGACCTCACCGTGTTCCTGCACTCCGAAGACCCGTGGCTGCGCAACGGCGGCTGCGTGCACGAAGGCGAGGTCGGGACCCGGCTGGGGCTACCCGGAATTCCGGAAGCCGCCGAGATCGTCGGCGTCGCGCGTGATCTGGCGTTGATCGAACAAACCGGCTGCCGCGCGCATTTCTGCGGTCTGTCCAGCGCGCGCGCCGCGGCCATGGTGGCGCAGGCGCGGAAAAAAGGTCTGCCCGTGAGCGCCGACACTGCGGCGCATCACCTGCACCTGACCGAGCACGACATCGGCGACTTCAACACCCTGTGCCATGTGCGCCCGCCGTTGCGCGGCAAGCACGATCGCGAGGGCCTGCGCAAAGCACTCAAGACTGGCGTTATCAATGCCATCTGTTCGGATCATCAGCCACACGAGCCGGATGCCAAGCTGGCGCCCTTCGCCCGCTCCGAGCCCGGCATTTCGGCGCTGGAAACACTGCTGCCGCTCACGCTCAGGCTGGTGGACGAAAAACTGCTCACGCTGGCGGAGGCCATTGCGCTGCTGACCCACAAACCGGCCGAGATCATCGGCGTGGAAACCGGCCGTCTCGGCGTTGGCGCTACCGCCGATATCTGCCTCTTTGACCCCGAAGCGCGCTGGACCCTGACCGAAGCCAAAATTGTCTCGCGCGGCCACAACACGCCGTTTCTGGGGCAGACGTTCCGCGGGAAGGTCACCCACACCCTGGTGGGTGGGAAGCTGGTGTACGAAGCGCTTAAGAAATGACTTGCTAAAAACTTTAACCGCAGATTAACGCAGATTCTTATTAAGATGAACGCAGATAAAACAAGAATTTGCTTGACTCATCCGCGTTTATCTTCTTTATCATCTGTGTTCATCTGCGGATGCTTTGTTTTTTTGCACGAGGCAGGTGTGGAATAATTACTTGACGGTCACATTGCGCATGGACTCACCCAACTCGCGGCTCTTCGAGTCCTTGCCTTCGAGCTTGATGCGCAGCCGCACGTCATTGACCGAATCGGCATTGCGCAGCGCGTCGTCGTAGGAGATGAGCTCGGCCTCGTACAGATTGAACAGCGACTGGTCGAAGGTCTGCATGCCGGCCTCGGTGGACTTGCCCATGAGGTCCTTGATCTCCGGCACCTTGCCTTCCATGATCAGGTCGGCGATAAGCGGCGAGTTGATCATGACCTCGACCGCCGGGACGCGGCCCTTGCCGCTTTTTATCGGAATCAAACGCTGTGAAATAATGGCCTTCAGGTTAAGCCCGAGGTCCATCAACAGCTGATTGCGCTTGTCCTCGGGGAAGAAGTTGATGATGCGGTCGAGCGCCTGGTTGGCGTTGTTCGCATGTAACGTGGTTAAACACAGGTGGCCGGTCTCGGAGAACTGGATCGCGAGATCCATGGTTTCGCGGGAACGCACCTCGCCGATCAGGATCACGTCCGGCGCCTGGCGCATGGCGTTCTTGAGCGCCACTTCATAGGAAGCGGTGTCCACGCCGACTTCACGTTGATTGATGATGCAGTTCTTGTGGTCATGCACGAATTCCACCGGGTCTTCGATGGTCAGGATATGGCCGTAGCTGTACTCGTTGCGGTAACCGATCATCGCCGCCAGCGAGGTGGATTTGCCCGAACCGGTGCCGCCGACGAACAGGATCAGGCCGCGTTTGGTCAGCGCCAGGTCCGCCAGCACCTTGGGCAGGTGCAGGTCGTCGAAGCGCGGAATATCAGTGTTGATGGTGCGCAGCACCATGCCCACGCGCTGCTGCTGCATGAACACGTTCACGCGAAAACGGCCGATCTCCTGCGGCGCAATCGCGAAGTTGCATTCGTTATGCGCCTCGAACTGCCGGCGCTGGTCCTCGTTCATGATGCCGTAGGCGAACGCGCGCGACTGCTCCGGGGTCAGCGCCTGCTTGGTGACCGGCATGATCTTGCCATCCACCTTGATGGAGGGCGGCACGCCAGCCGTGACGAACAGGTCGGAGGCCTTCTTGTGCTTCATGAGTTTGAGGAGATCGATGAAGTTCATTTTTTGCTCGCCGCCGCCATCATCGCCCCCGCCGTGAACAGATCCTTGTTGACCGCCACCTTGCGGGCGTCGTCGACGTGCACCTGGCGCGTGCGCACCAGATCCTGCAGGCACTGGTCCAGCGTCTGCATGCCTATGTTCTGGCCGGTCTGGATGGACGAATACATCTGCGCGACTTTGTTCTCGCGGATCAGGTTGCGGATCGCGGGCGTGCCGATCATGATCTCGTGCGCTGCCACGCGCCCGCCGCCGATTTTCTTGAGCAACGTCTGCGAGATGACCGCGCGCAGCGACTCGGAGAGCATGGCGCGCACCATGTCCTTTTCCGCCGCCGGGAACACGTCGATGATGCGGTCGATGGTCTTGGCCGCGGAACTGGTATGGAGGGTGGCGAACACGAGGTGGCCGGTTTCGGCGCCGGTCAGTGCCAGACGGATCGTCTCCAGATCGCGCATTTCGCCCACCAGAATCACGTCCGGGTCTTCACGCGTGACCGACCTCAGCGCGTTATTGAAACTCAGTGTGTTTTTGCCGACCTCGCGCTGATTGATCAAGCAATTCTTGCTGGTGTGCACAAATTCGATAGGGTCCTCAATGCTGATGATGTGTTCGTGTAGCGATTCATTGATATGGTTTATCATGGCCGCCAGCGTCGTGGACTTGCCGGAACCGGTCGGGCCTGTCACCAGCACCAGTCCGCGTGGCTGGTCGGAGATCTGCTTGAAGACCGGCGGTGCGTTAAGTTGTTCCAGTGTCAGCACCTTCGCGGGAATGGTCCGGAACACCGCCGCCGGGCCGCGCAGCTGGTTGAAGGCGTTGACGCGAAAACGCGCGATGTTGGGCAGCTCGAAGGAAAAGTCGGTTTCGAGAAACTCCTCGTAGTCCTTCTGCTGCTTGTCCGACATGATGTCGTAGATCATGTTGTGGACGGTGCGGTCGTCCAGCGGGTCCACGTTGATGCGCTTGATTTCGCCGTCCACGCGAATCAGCGGTGGCAGGCCGGACGACAAATGCAGGTCCGAGGCGTTCTGTTTGAAGGCAAACGCCAGCAGTTCGGCGATATCCATCAGTTTCTCCGTGGGCCGCGGATGGTAAAAGCGTTATAAATTCGGCCCTTGCCATAATTTCTAGTCTATTCCCGGCCAGCCTGCAATAACTACCTTCCCCGCTGGTCGGTAAATTTTATGAAAATACCCGGCTTTTGCGGGCCGGCACCCGGAATTCGGCTTCCGTTCCATGGAACGGCGCTTTAAACTTTGGCGGCCATGGTCCCGACCTCCACGCACGGCGCACATCCCCTGGTTGGATTCATCGGTGCCGGTAACATGGCGCGCAGCCTGGCCGCCGGGCTGCTGAAAAATGGCTGGGGCAAAAACCAGGTCGTTCTCTCCGATCCCGAGCCGGCGCAAAGGCAGGCCATCGAATCCGTCCTGGGTGTAAAAACCTTTGCCGACAACCAGACCGTTGTCACGCAGGCGGATATTCTGGTGCTCGCCGTCAAGCCGCAGATCCTTGGAGAGGTGGCCACGGCCCTAGCCTCCGCGGTGCAGAAGAAAAAACCCCTTGTCATTTCCATCGCCGCGGGCGTTCGCCTCGAGGACATTGGTCGCTGGCTGGGGGGAGGCCTGGCTATGGTGCGCGCCATGCCCAACACCGCGGCGCTGATCGGGAGCGGTGCCTCGGGACTGTACGCCAATGAACGCGTAAACGAGTCCTTGCGCAATCAGGCGGAGTCGATCCTGCGCGCCGTGGGCGTGACGGTGTGGCTCGAGGACGAAGAGCTGATGGACGTGGTGACCGCGCTGTCCGGCAGCGGGCCGGCGTATTTTTTCCTCGTCATGGAAGCGCTCGAACAGGCGGCGATCGAATCCGGGCTGGATCCGAAGCAGGCGCGCCTGCTCACGCTCGAGACGGCCTTCGGCGCGGCCAAGATGGCGCTGGAAGGCCATGAGGAACCGTCACAACTGCGCCGTCGCGTGACCTCGCCCGGCGGCACGACAGAGCAGGCGGTGAAGGTCCTGGAACAGGGCGATATCCGTCATCTGTTCAAAAAGGCCGTACAGGCGGCGGTCAACCGCTCGCGGGAAATCGCTGACATGTTCGGGAAAAAGGCATGAGTTCGTTCTTCACCGAGGCGAGCGTTCTCATCGTCCAAGTCGTCTTCGGGCTGTACATCCTGGCGGTGTTGCTGCGCTTCCTGTTCCAGCTCGTGCGCGCCGATTTCTACAATCCTATTTCCCAGTTTCTGGTGGCGCTCACGAACCCGTTGCTCAAGCCACTACGAAGAATTATCCCGGGCTTCTTCGGCATCGATCTCGCCTCTCTGGTGTTACTCCTTGCGCTTCAATTGTTGGAAGTCTACGCCTTGTCCTGGATTAACGGTCTCACACCCGTCATGCTGCCGCTGGTCCTGGCAGCGGTGGTGACTCTCGTGCGCCTCACCCTTAACGTTTACTTTTACGCCGTGCTGTTACGCGTGATCTTGAGCTGGTTCATGCCCTATGGCATGCGCCACAACCCCGCGGGCGATCTCCTAGTAAGCCTCACTGAACCGCTGATGCGCCCGGCGCGCCGTTTGATCCCGGCGGTCGGGGGACTCGATCTTTCACCGATTGTCGTGCTCGTGGCACTGCAGCTGTTGCAGCTCGCGCTCGCCCACCTGCTGCGTTGACGTGGGCTGGTTTCGCCGGGAGGGCGCTGCTCTCGTGCTTCAGGTTCAAGTCCAGCCGCGTGCCAAATCGGATGCCATTGCCGGCGTAATAGACGACCCGACCGCCTGAAGGTCCGCCTCACGCCCCCCCAGTTGAAGGACGCGCCAACGAACATCTTGTCGCTTATCGCGCCAGGCTGTTTGGCGTCCCCCGTAGCCATGTCGTGCTGGACCGTGGCGATGCCTCTAAACGCAAGCCATGGCGCATCCGTTCCCCGAAAAAACCCCCTGAAAACCTCGACCGGGACGTGAAGTAACGCCTCTCTATCCCCCCGGACCTACCCCTCTTGCGCACGCCAAGGCACCTCTTTGGCAGCTGAGGGCTAGATATAGTTTTTATTTAAGTTTATATTCTAACCATCTGTATTAAAGAGGTATTCAATATAATGATAAACGCGCAAAAGCTGAAAGAGCAGTCCCGGCTAGCCGTCAACGAATTCAGCCGGCGACTGGGGGACTATAAACGCTGGCGCGACGAATTAATCGAGATCATCAACGAATATCAGACGTGGGTCGAAAGCCACGGCCTCGCCAGCGGCGAGGAAGACCTGCAACTGTACGAACTCATCGACACACTCCGCTCTGACAAGCTCACCATCGCCCTGGTCGCCGAGTTCTCGCGGGGCAAAACCGAACTCATCAACGCCATTTTTTTCGCCGACTACCGCCAGCGCCTGCTGCCTTCGGAAGCCGGTCGTACCACCATGTGTCCCACGGAGTTGCGCTACGACGACAACGAACCACCGTGCCTGAAACTTCTTCCCATCGAGACGCGCCAGACCGCCACCACCATCTCGGAATACAAGCGCACCTCTGCGGCGTGGACGGTGATGCCGCTGGATCTGGATTCGCCCAGGAACATGGCCGAAACATTCCAGCAAACCCTGAAAACCAAATCGGTCAGCCGGCAACAAGCGGAAGAGTTCGGCCTTTACCATCCTGATATCGAGGCCACGACACACATGCTGAACAGCGACGGCAGCGTGGAGATTCCCGTCTGGCGTCACGCGATCATCAACTTCCCGCATCCATTGTTGAAACAGGGGCTGGTGGTGCTCGACACGCCCGGACTCAATTCACTCGGCACCGAGCCGGAACTGACATTGAGCATGTTGCCGAACGCTCAGGCAGTCCTGTTCGTGCTGGCAGCCGACGCTGGCGTTACCAGAACCGATCTTGAGGTCTGGAACCATTACGTCTGCCCGGCCCGGGGCAGCAGAGGCGAAGGACGCCTGGTGGCGCTGAACAAAATTGATTCTCTGTGGGACGAGATGAGTAATGACAGCGCGTACGCCGCGGCGATCGCGCGTCAGACGCAGGAGACGGCGCGCACTCTCGGCATCAGCAAAAACCAGGTGCTGGCGGTGTCCGCGCAAAAGGGATTGCTCGGCAAAATCAAGACGGACTATGCATTGATCGAGCGCAGCGGTCTGCCGGCGCTGGAAGCCAAATTGTCGGACAACATCATCCCGGCAAGGCGGGAATTGCTGCGCGAACGCGTGATCCACGACATCGGCTCCATGGTCGAAACCACCAGCGCCATGATCGAGGCCAGGCTCATGGCCGTCACCGGACAGATCGAGGAACTTCAGGCGCTGGGTGGCGAGAATAGCGAAGCTGTACAGGATCTGGTGACGCGTCTGCGCGACGAGAAACAGGCCTATGATCAGACGCTCGTCAGCTTCCAGAACACGCGTGCCGTTCTATCCGATCAGGTCAAGGTTCTGCTCGATTACCTCAGCATGGAGACCTTTGACGATCTGGCGGATACCACGCGCCGGGGCATGTCTGAATCCTGGACCACGCCGGGCTTGCGCGAAGCCATGAAGTCGTTGTTCGACGGGGAGCTCGACGCGATGGAAAAGGCTAACAAGCAAGCACAGCAGGTGCGCAACCTGGTGCAGGCCATCTACGGCAAATTCCACAGCGAACACGGGCTCGCCAAGATCAAGCCGGTCAATTTTTCCCTGCTGCCGTATCGCAGTCAGTTGCAAAAACTCTATGAAGAGGCTGATGCTTTTCGTAACAGTCCGATGCTGATCTTTACGGAACAGCACTTTGTGGTGCAGAAATTCTTCGTCACGCTGGTGGGACGAGCGCGCGAAATTTTCAGCGAGAGTAATGCCGCCGCCCGCGCCTGGAGCAAGGCCATCATGGGACCGATCCTGTCACAGGTGCGCGAGCACAAAATCCTCATGGATCAACGCCTGGAAAACCTGAAAAAGGTCCACGAAAATTCTGATAACCTGCATGATCGCATCGCCGAGCTGGAATCCAGCCGTCAGAATCTGGAAAACCAGCAACTCGTCATCCGCAACATGCTGCGCAAGATCAATCAACCGGTTCCGATTGATCCTTAGCCTCGGTTGCACCGCAACGGCCAGTCAATTTCATTTTGATAAAACAAAATAAAAAGGCCGGAAGGGTCGCCCCTTCCGGCCTGGTTTTTTTTCCGTTAGAGAAACGGATTACTTCGCTGCCGCCGGAGCCGCGGACGCGGTGGCCGTCAGCGCCGTGTCGATCGAAGAGAAGATAATGCTCGGGATCAGGGTGTTCTTGGCGAACGCCATGTAACCGGAATCCCAGAAGTATAGCTGCATGCGCCACATCTCGCCGTACTGTACGACCTTCACTTCCTTACCGTCATTGATGACGAGCACTTCCAGAGGCAGGGCCGGGGCATGGTCCACGCCCGGATAGGGGGCGTCCTTGGCCTTGCCTTCGCTGCGGAAGTCGGAGTTGATGCGGATGCACTTGTTCTCCGTGTAGTCATTGGTGATGCCGAAGTAGACCGCGTTGGCCCCCACCGGAATCTTGCTGATCAGACGCCAGCCGGAAGAGTCTTCCACGCCCTTGTCCTGGCTGGCACGCAGGGTGTTCTCCACGCGGGCGACAGCGGCGGCGAAATTCTCCGGCTTGTCCTTGAAGACTTCGTTCTGGCTTTCCTTCCAGTTACGGAACTTGGCCATCATCTTGGCAGGACCGTCACCGTTGTACTTGTTCAGCGCCTTCTCGCTGCGGACCGGTTCCAGCTGCACGGAAACCTGCTTGCCCGGGACCTTGGCCGCGACATCCCTGATTTCCTGTCCCGCGGCTTTGGCGGCCGCCAGCAACTTGTCATAGTTCTTGGAACCCGCGTAGAAGACCATCGCGTGCGCGGTCGGATTGCCCATGTTGATGTGGACCTTCTTGCCCTCGCCGTACTCATACACCCCGATGCGCAGGATCTGCGCCGAGATGGTATCGGGCGACTCGCCCTGGGCGGCTTCCATGTAGGTGGGCGAAGTAATCACATAGACGCGCGTCTGCTGCACCTTGTCGGTGTAAATCAGATCGCGCTTGGCATGCAGCGTGAGCTTGGATTCGGCCAAGGCCTTCTCCAGCGCCGCCGTGGTGTCATTAAACGAACCCGATGCTTCCACGATGCGTTCAAAAATGCCGTACTCTTCCGCTGCTTGGGCGTTGCCCAGCCCCAGTACGAACGCCAATACCAAAGCGAAAAGCTGGCCAAGCTTTGTTGATTTCGACTTCATTGGATATCTCCTCCTAAAATGCCTCATTAGTTAAAATTAAGGTTTCTAATCCGTTCAAAGATGGATTTAAATCCCGGCGGAGCATTGTGCTGATTCTCGTGCTAGTCTGCAACTGGTTATAAGAATATGTATTTATACTATTGATTTCATTGATTTTTTATACGAGTTTTACCGGGGAAATCAGTTAGCAGCCATCTCGCAACCAATGAAAATGACCCCCTCTCCAGCGGTACCGTGAGGAGGTCATTTTTAATCAGAGAATGAATCAGGGGCGTTTCGGCTAATACAAAACGCCAAGGGAAAGCTCGGGGTTACTCATCCAGTTGCAGTACCTTGAGAACGGTGATGGCTTGAGTGAAACCCTGATTGGCCGAGAGGCGCCACAGCCTGACCGCTTCATCCTGGTTCTCGTCGATACCCTCGCCCTTCATGTACATGAGGCCGAGATTGAACTGCGCCGCCGCCAAGCCCTGCTTCGCCGCCATGCCCCACCATTTGACGGCTTCGGACGGATCCTGATTGACGCCGGTGCCTTCGGCATAAAACAGGCCCAGATTGAATTGAGCCTCGGCGTGCCCCTGCAAGGCGGCCATGCGCCACCATTCAGTGGCGGCACCGTGATCACGGGCCAGTCCGTTGCCCGTGGCGCAGAGTATGCCCATGTTGTATTGGGCGATCACATGTCCCTGTTCCGCGGCCTTACGATACCAGTGAACGGCCTCGATCATATCCTTGGCCAGGCCTCCGTCACCTCGGTGGTACAGGACTCCCAGGGTGAACTGGGCCTCGGCATCGCCTTTTTCGGCGTGGGCTTGCCACATGCGCACCGCCTCGGAGCGATGGCCGGTGTTGTATTGCATGATCGCCACCTGATTCGAACTGATGGCTTTTTCTTGCGGACGTAGCTCCTGGCGTAACTGAATCGCCGGAAAAGCAGATTCTGAAACAGCCGCCTGCGCAGGTGTTCCCGTCAGCAAGACCCAAAAACCGATCACCCCGCCGACCGCCATGACACGGCCAAAGCGTGTGTTTCTCTCCGTGTTGAAACCAGGCATAACCCACTCACCGAAAGCAAAATACGTTTATCTTGGGATAGAGGGTGCAAGTGCTATGCCACCCGTTCTAAGGCTTTAGAATCAACAGCTTGTCCCCATAGCAAAATCGATTCGCTATGGCGGAACTGGCCTGAATCGAGCGTTTAATGACGATTCTGGTAGTGATTCCGCCGCCAGGCATTCTTTCCGGCCTTAGTTTTGAGATAGCTCACCGGCAGGTTTGCGTGAACACCTTTCGTCCGGCGCCCGGCAACGAATAGCGGTTCCAGGGCGGAGTTTTTGCCCGCTGGGGGAAAAGAAAAGACATAACAAAGCGGTGTAAAATGAGCGCTGCTCGCCATGGATGGGAATAATCAAATTCAGGAACAGACAGTTTATCCATCTCAAATTCGCCCCGAATCTCCTCTGTCAGCGCTGAACCCCGCTGAACCTTACCGGCACCGGTCGGGTAATTTCAGGCATGCTTCGGCTGGCGCCTGTCACGGTTTCTCCCGTTCCTTGCCTGAGTTCCAGATGCCCGAGAACGCCCGCGGAGGAAAAATACCGTGAGCAACCGGGTCTCCTCATGGCACGCCGTGTGGCTCGCGCTGCGCAGTCCGCGCACGGCCGCGGTGAGCCTGCTCTCCTTCTCCTCGGGCCTGCCTCTGGGTCTGGTGTGGATCGCGATTCCAACCTGGCTGGCGCGCGAGGGCGTGGACATCCGCATCATCGGTCTGTTCACGCTCGCCCAGGCGCCGTGGAGTTTCAAATTCCTGTGGTCACCGCTGATGGACCGCTACGCCCTGCCACTGCGGCTGGGGCGCAAGCTCGGCTGGACACTCCTGTGGCAGATCGCACTGTTGGTCGGCACCTTGCTGCTCGGCGGCGTGGCCCTGCGGCCGGACACGCTCTGGATCATCGGCGGTCTTACACTCGCCATCGCCTTCGCCTCGGCCAGCCAGGACATCGCTATCGACGCCTACGCCGTGGAAATTCTGGAACCGGACGAGCAGGGCGTGGCCGTGGGTGCGCGCATCGCGATTTACCGCGCGGCCATGTTTGTGGCCGGCGGACTCAGCATCACACTGGCCGGTTTGTGGTCCTGGCCGGGCATGTTCACGATACTCGCCCTGCTCTACCTGCCGCTGCTGGCGGTCACGCTGCTGGCGCCCCAATCCGCCGCCGAACGCTTGCAGGCGCCGCCGTCGCTGCGCGAGGCGGTGTGGGAACCGTTCGTGGGATTTCTCTCCAAGCGCCGCGCGCTCGAATTGCTCGCGTTCGTCGTGCTTTACAAGCTCGCCGACAACCTCGGCGGCGCGCTCATACGGCCGTTCCTGGTGCAGGTCGGTTTCAATGATTTCGACGTCGGCATTGCCACCGCCACGATTGGTTTGATCGCCACGCTGGTGGGCACTTTTCTCGGCGGCATGTTGACCACCGCCATGGGCCTCGGTCACGCCTTGTGGGTATTCGGCGGGCTACAGATCGTATCCAATTTCGGCTATGTGCTCATTGCCGAGATCGGCGTGAACCGGCCGTTGATGTATGCCGCCATGGGCTTTGAAAGTCTCACCACCGGCATGGGTACCGGCGCCTTCAGTGTGCTGTTGCTGCGCATGACCATGAAACAATTTTCTGCCACCCAGTACGCGCTGTTCTCAAGCCTGTTCGCGCTGCCACGCATTCTCGCCGGCCCGGTTACCGGTGTCATGGTGGATGCCATCGGCTGGCGTGAATTTTTTCTGTTTACCATCGCCATCGGCATCCCCGGCATGATGATGCTGCAGCGGTTCTCGCCGCTCGGCCGGCGTGAACCGGAGATTCAACAATTGGCCGAGATCAAGCCGCAGGTATTGAACCGCCGCCAATTAATCCAGCGCGCCGTCATCGGCGGTCTCGCCGGTTTCGGCATCGCCGCGCTGTCGGTGGCGCTGCTCGATGCCTTCAAACACCAGAAAGTTTCGGCCGCCTTCGACCTGCTTACACCTCTGGTGGCATTGTTTACGCCGGCAGACATTTCCGGCTGGGTCAGCCTGTTTGGCGCAAGCTTATTCAGTATTGTCATTGCGCTCGCCACGGCCGCCACCGCAGCGGCACGGTCGAGAAAATCCTGAAGATCTACTATGGCGAGAGTCAAAGTCTACAGCACCGGCGTTTGTCCCTACCGCCAGAAGACCAAGGCGCTGCTTCAGAAATGGAATATCCCCTACGATGAAATCCGCATCGACACCGACCGGAGCGCACTCACCGAGTTCGCGCGCGTCACCTACGGCGCGCGCACGGTCCCCAGATCCTGATCGACGGCAAGTGCATCGGCGGCTTCACCGAGCTGACCGGGCTGCACATGGAAGGCGGGCTCGATGAACTCGTGGAAGCATCCGGCAGTAAATAACCACGCAGTCACACCCTCAGACCGCGCTAACGGTCAGCGCAGGATGGCGCCAAAATAGGGCCACCACCACAGCGCCACCAACAGCGCCATCCCGAGGCTCACGCCGATCACGGTCCGGTAACGTCGCCGCTCGCCGGGATAACTCGCCAGCTGCACCGCGCTCATGATCGCATCGAGCAGCAGCACCATGAAGAGAAGGGGGACGAGCACCGGGAAGATCAGCGTCGATATCATGTCCCAGCCAGCATACACCGGCGGGGTGCCCGGCGCCGGGCGCAGCACCAGCAGCACCAGCACGCCGAGCGCAAGCATCAGCCGCAGCGGTCCCAGCCATTTCAACAGTTGTCGCAGTCCTGGCATGATGGTCAGAGCGTATGGTCGTAATCCAGGATTAACGGCGCGTGGTCGGAGAAGCGTTTGTCATTATAGATACGCTCCTTCTTCGCCTTCTTGGCAATAGCCGGCGTGGCGATCTGGTAGTCGATGCGCCAACCCACATTCTTGGCGTAGGCCTGACCGCGGTTGGACCACCAGGTGTATTGATCGGGCTTGTGGTTCAGGGTGCGGAACACATCCACCCAGCCGAGCTCGTCGAACGCTTTCGTCAGCCAGGCGCGCTCCTCGGGCAGGAAGCCCGAGTTCTTCTGGTTTGATTTCCAGTTTTTTAAATCAATCTCCTTGTGTGCGATGTTCCAGTCGCCGCACAGGATGTACTCGCGCCCGTCGTTGCGGAGTTTTTTAAGCACGGGATAAAACTTATCCATGAAACGGTATTTGGATTCCTGGCGGTGCGGGCCGGCCGAGCCCGAGGGCAGATAAATCGAAACGACGCTGAGCTTGCCAAAATCGGCCTGCAGATAACGCCCTTCGTCATCGTGCTCTTTCGAGCCGAAACCGACACGCAGCTTGTCCGGCTGGCGGCGGCTGTAGAGGGTCACCCCGGCATAGCCTTTCTTCTCGGCGCAACTGAAAAAACCGTGAAAGCCTTTGGGCGCGCGTATTTCTTCCGTCAGATCGGTTTCCTGTGCCTTGACCTCCTGCAGGCACACGATATCCGCCTGCTGGCGCGGCAACCAGTCGAACAGCCCTTTTTTGGCCGCGGAACGGATGCCGTTGACGTTGAGCGTGATGACGCGCATAAAATCGAAGTTTCAAGTAGCAAGCGACAAGTAGCAAGGGGCACGGGCGGCTGATCCACACCCGAGGCTTGAACTTGCTACTTGCAACTTGCTCCTTGCAACTTGTATCTTCTAGCAGATGAAAGATTACCAGCGCGAGTTCCTGGACTTTGCCATCGAGTGTCAGGCGTTGCGCTTCGGGGAATTCACGCTGAAATCGGGACGCGTCAGTCCCTATTTTTTCAACAGCGGTTTGTTCAACACCGGCCGCAAGCTGGCGCGGCTGGGGCGCTTCTATGCGCAGGCCATTGCGGACAGCGGCATCGCCTTCGACATGCTCTACGGCCCCGCCTACAAGGGCGTGCCGCTGGCCTGTACCACCGCCATGGCCATCGCCGAAGGCGGCGTGCGTGACGTGGCGTACGCCTTCAACCGCAAGGAAGTGAAGAAATACGGCGAGGGCGGCAACATTATCGGTCACCCGTTGCAGGGAAACGTGATCATCGTGGATGACGTGATCTCGGCCGGTACCTCGGTCCGGGAGTCGGTACAGATCATCAAGACCGCGGGCGCCACGCCGGTCGGCGTGGCCATCGCGCTGGATCGGCAGGAGCGCGGCGAAGGCGCACTCTCTGCTGTGCAAGAGTTGGAAACCGCCCTCGGCCTGCGCGTGCTCAGCATCGTCAAGCTGGAGACGCTGCTGAATTACTTGGAGGCCAAAGACGGCGGACGGCGTTATCTCGACGCGATCGCCGCTTATCGCCGCGCCTACGGCACCTGAACGACTGCTCACTGTCTGAAACGGGAGAATCAGGATGATCACCGTTTCCCGGAATATTTTTATTCAGGCCCCGGTCGAGCGCGTATTCGCGCTCATGGCCGACCCGGCCGCGCGCAGCGCGCTCTCCCCGCGCGCGGCCCATCCAGGCCGAGATCGAAGGCGGCGAATCCTTGTGAGTCGGCAGCATGTGTCATTTCCGGCTGCAACTGGGCAATCGCATTGTCGATTACCATACCTGCGTGCGCGAGTTTTCGCACAACCGGCTGATTGTTTCCGTCTCCGACACCGCGGCGCCGTTCGAGACCCGCATAGGAACCCGGCCGGAGGAAAACGGCACGCGCCTGACCCAAACCGAACAGTTCGAACCGACGGAAGACATGCTGCATCAGGCGTTGCCACCTACCCTGACGAATGCGGTGATGGAAAAAATCTACCGGCTGCTGCCGTTCCTCGATCCGGATTATGCCGCGCGCGTGCGGCGCGGCCGCGAAAACAGGCTAGTGGAAAAACTGGGCGAGAAACTCGAACACTGGCTCACGGCCATCAAACAACACCTCGAATCGTGAGGCCGCCGAGAACTAATCTCTCTTTTGGTCTTTATTACGCGCTTCGCGGCGTTCCTCAAACCGCGTGATCTGGGTCTGCTTGGCCATACGGATGCTGCCTTCGTGCACCGCGCCGCGGGCAATGGCCACCACGGGGCTGGTGATCTTGCCGCGCACGTAGCCGGTACGGGCCAGTTCCAGCTTGTTGCTGGCCTGAATATCGCCCTCGACGCGCCCCGCGATGACGACACTCCCGGCGCGGATGTTTCCCTTCCAGCGACTGCCCTCGCCCAGCACGAGGAGACCCTCGATGTCGCACTCACCCTGCACCTCGCCGTAAATAATATGGTTATCCTTGCCCTGGAACACGCCCGTGTATATCGAGTCCGGCCCGAGCATGGTGGTGAAATCCTCGATGTGATCGAGGGTGCGGCGATGCTGTTTTCTGCCGAGCGCTCTCAGGATCTCTTCAATTTTCAAGGTTGTTCCCGGTAACGTGTTTTGTGAGACGGGTCCTGAACCTCTCCAAATACTAGTGCCGTTCCAACTATTTACAACTAAGGAAGGTCTGATTAATTATGACTATTTGACGCCAGGCGCAGGAGCGGTACAGGGATGTACCGGTTGCGGAGCCGAGGACGCAAAGGCGCAAGGAAAAAGCCCGGAAGAATAACTGAAAAAATCTTTGCATCTCTGCGTCTCTGCGTCGAAAATTAATAAATCAGAGTTTCCCTAAAGTAATGTTTTACACGGTTACGGCCGTCGCGGAATCCAAGCCACCCCGTTAGAAAATATCAGTTAGAATGGCACTAGCAGGCAAAATCACGCCATGAGGTCAGAAGATGAGCTTGAGCCCCACCAGCAAGGTAATGACCTCGAACACGCGTTTGATCCAGAGATTGCCCTTTATGATCGACCAGTGGGCGCCCAGGTAACCGCCCAAAAGCGAGCCCATCAGCAGCGCCGGCAGCCATGACCACTTGATCTCGCCCAGAATCCCCAGGGTGATGGCGCCGGCGCCGTTCCAGAACAGTCCCACCAGCACCAGCGTGTAAGCCACCGCCCGCCGGTAATCGAGCCCGAACCAGCGCACCAGCCACATGGTGCAGAACAGTCCGGTGCCGGAGGTGAGTGAACCGTTGAGCACACCGACCACGAACAGGCCGAGTCCGCCCAGAACATAACCATGGCCGGTGCGATGGATCGGCGCGTGCGTGAGCCCCAGTTGCCTGTTGAAGAACGAGTAAAGCCCGAGGCCGATCGTGAGAATGCCGAGCGCGAGACGCGCCAGGCTCTCCGGCACGTCGAGGATGAAGGCGGCGCCGACAATCACGCCGGGCAGGCCGGCGGCGAGAATGAACAACGAGAATTTCCACTCGAGCGATTTTTCGCGGAAGTGCCGCAGCGTCGCGCCCACGCCGAGCGCGACGCTGGCGACCTTGTGGGTGGAGAGCGCTACGCCGAAAGGAAGGCCGAGAAAGATCAGCGCCGGGAATTGCAGCAGTCCGGCCCCGCCGCCGGCAAACGCGGAGAGCACATTCGCCACCAGCGACACCAGCAGCAGGATCAGCTGCTCGGCCCCGTTCACCGGAACACCACCCGACGGAGTTTCCCGGGAATCATGGCCGCGGATTATGGCACAGATGCTCCGCCGACCGCGGTTCCGGCGCCCCCGGCGCCGTCCTTCGGCAACAGCGTGCCGCATGGCGGCCGTGGTTGACACACCCGCAAAGCGGGGCCTATCTTCAAAGGGTGATATTAAGGAGTCGTCATCTCATGTTGCGCAAGAACCTTATCTGCCTGCTGGCCCTGGGTCTGTTCCTGCCTGTCATCGGCGCCTACGCGGCCGACGCCCCGACCATCAAGAAATGCAAGGACGCCACCGGCCGCTGGCATTACGGCGACACCGCCGCCGCGGAATGCGCCAAGTCCAAGGTCACGGTGATGAGCGACGAGGGCACGACAAAAAAGGTGATCGCCGCGCCGCCGACCGAGAAGGAATTGAGAGATCGCGAGGCGCGGCGGGAAACCATTGAAGCGGAACAGGCCCGCGCCGTGGAACAGGCCCGCAAAGACGAGCTGCTGCTGTCCACCTATGGCGTGGAAGACGACATCCTCTACATCCGCGACCGCAAGATCGCGCAGGTCGAATCCCAGATCAAGGCGAGCGAGGAGACGCTGAAATCGCTGCGCGCGGCGCTTGCGCGCATGGAGGCGCAGGCCGCGGATGAAGGCAAGGACGCCAAGGCGGCCGAAACCACCGCGAAAAACATCGAGCTGACCCGCAGCCAGATCGCGCGGCATGAAGGCGCCATCGCCGTCAAGCGCCAGGAGCAGGAAGGACTGCGCAAACAATACGCCCAGGAACTCGAGCGCTACCGCGAGCTGAAGAAAAAACTGTCTTCCGTATCTCCACCCACCGCGGCCAAGCAATAATTCCAGCGTCGGCGCGCGGGCGCCTCACTTTGTTTTTTCCGGCGCCACCCAGCGCCGCCCCTGTGGCGTCAGCTCCTGTTTCCAGAATGGCGCGCGCGTTTTCAATTCATCGATAAGATAACGGCAGGCGTCGAAGGCGGCGTCCCGGTGTGCGGCCCACACCGCCACGCACACGATCGGATCGTTGGGACGCAACTCGCCGTAACGGTGTATCACCAGCACATCTTCGATCGGCCAGCGGGCTGACGCCTCTTCCGCCACGCGCTCCAGATGCCTCCGCGTCATGGGCGCGTAATGTTCGAGCGTCATCGACTGCACTTCGTTTCCCCGATTGAAGTCCCGCAGCGTACCGACGAACACGGCGGTCGCGCCGAATTTTCCGGCGAGCCCGGGCTGACCCGACTGGTAACGCTCCACCTCCCGCCACGGATCGAACGCTTCCGCCACCAGAAGAATTTTCACCGCGCGCCTCCGGTCACCGGCGGAAAAAACGCCACTTCATCGCCATCGCGCACCGGTTGGTCCGGCCGCGCGTATTCCATATTGACCGCCACCAGCGTGTTGCCGGGTAAGGGGATACGCGCAGATCTGTTCCAGACATCGGCGGCGCAGGTAATACCCTTGCTTTCGATAATATCTTGTTCTTTTCCCAGCTTTTCACGAATGCTGGCAAAGAACCTGACTGTAATGCTCATGAATAATTACCCCCGCACTTTCAAGAATACCCCCGCTCGACCGGGTGGACGGCCAGGCAAACTGCGTTAGAATAACCGGCTTCCCTAAAAAATGGGCCCGCTGTGGGACCGCCGGCACAGGCGCGCCGATCCGCGGCAAGCCGCCCTCGTTTCCAGGGATCGACGTATCGCCCACCGCAAATAAGTGAAACTTATGAGCGGCCCCAGTAATTCTAATTGGGTTTGCGGGCATCGACACTATAGAGTTCCGCGGCTCGGGCGTCACGGCATCATACATTCCAAGCGTATTCGGCATAAAGGGGCAGAAAATCTCTATTATGTCCAGACGAACGAAGCAGGGCGACTTTTCTTATATCCGGACGAACAAAGTAGGAAGGCATTCATGTCTAAACTGGTCAATCCACATGGCAGCGGGGAACTGAAACCGCTGCTGCTGCAAGGTACCGCGCTCTCCGACGAGAAGAAGCGCGCACAGTCGTTGCCCAGGATATCTATTACTTCGCGCGAGACCGGCGATGTCATCATGCTGGGCATCGGCGGCTTCACCCCGCTCACCGGTTTCATGACCAAGGCCGACTGGCAGGGTGTATGCGATGGAATGAAAATGGCCAACGGCCTGTTCTGGCCGATCCCGATCACTCTCTCCACCGACAAGGCGACCGCCGACGGCATCCAGACCGGTTCCGAAGTCGCGCTGGTAGACAGCGAGTCCGGCGAGATCCTGGCCACCATGAAGGTCACCGAGAAGTACTCCATCGACAAGGCCCACGAGTGCATGATGGTGTACAAGACCACCGACCTGGAACATCCGGGCGTCAAGATGGTGATGGAACAGGGCGAGGTCAACCTCGCCGGCCCGGTGAAGGTACTCTCCACCGGCACATTCAAACAGGAATACGGCGACCAGTTCCTGACCCCGGCCGAAACCCGCGAGATGTTCAAGAAGAATGGCTGGTCCACCGTCGCGGCGTTCCAGACCCGCAACCCGATGCACCGTTCCCACGAATACCTTGCCAAGATCGCGGTCGAAACCTGCGACGGCGTGCTGATCCACTCCCTGCTCGGCAAGCTCAAGCCCGGCGACATTCCCGCCGATGTGCGTTCCAAGGCCATCGGTACTCTTATAGATAAATACTTCGTCAAGAACACCGTGATCCAGGCCGGTTACCCGCTGGACATGCGCTACGCCGGTCCGCGCGAGGCGCTGCTGCACGCGCTGTTCCGCCAGAACTACGGCTGCTCGCACCTGATCGTCGGCCGCGACCACGCCGGCGTCGGCAGCTACTACGGCCCGTTCGACGCGCATCATATCTTCGACGAAATCCCGAAGGACGCGCTCGAAACCAGGCCGCTCAAGATCGACTGGACCTTCTGGTGCTACCGGTGCGGCGGCATGGCGTCCGCGCGCACCTGCCCGCACGACGAGAAGGAGCGCCTGCTGCTGTCCGGCACCAAGCTGCGCAAGATGCTGTCCGAGGGCGGCGACGTGCCCTCGGAGTTCTCGCGCCCCGAGGTGCTCGCGGTGCTGCGCGAGTACTACGGCGGCCTGACAGAAAAAGTTGAAGTCAAGCTTACCGGCCATTCGGCCCGATAAGAGTCAAGAGTTTAGAGTTCGTTAATTGCTTTAACCGTTTTTAACTGCAACCTTTAGATAGATGGAGTGACACCATGCCAACATTCGTACGTACCGACAAATGCGATGGCTGCAAGGGTCAGGACAA
>Ga0155528_1045_pt1 | contig 27817 bp, 25 predicted proteins | sample RifCSPhighO2_12_FD_107185 | JGI IMG/M metagenome (GOLD analysis project Ga0155528, IMG submission 107185) | Candidatus Muproteobacteria bacterium RIFCSPHIGHO2_12_FULL_60_33
CTTAAAAACACCCAGCGGTGCAAAAAATGGTGGGCCGTGGTGGGCTCGAACCACCGACCCGCTGATTAAGAGTCAGCTGCTCTACCAACTGAGCTAACGGCCCGGGCCAAAGAAACTGGGGTGAGCGATGGGACTCGAACCCACGACAACCGGAATCACAATCCGGGACTCTAACCAACTGAGCTACGCTCACCATAAAGTGATCAACGTCGCCGGATATTATACCTGCGAAGAAACAGCCTGCTCCACTCTGGAAATGGCGCGCCCGGCAGGAGTCGAACCTGCGACCGCCAGCTTAGAAGGCTGGTGCTCTATCCAACTGAGCTACGGGCGCCAGAGAAACGCCCGCACATTACATCCCAAGCATCACCCACGCGCAATTGAAAATGGTCGGGGTAGAGGGATTTGAACCCCCGACACCCTGCTCCCAAAGCAGGTGCGCTACCAGGCTGCGCTATACCCCGATCGGTACTCACGCCAGGCGCCGCTCGCGCGAACCACATCAGCGAACACTCGCGAATATCGGTACTGACCGGGCGGCGCGAGGCCGGAACTATACGCACCGCTCCCGGGACCGTCAATCTGGCGTGCCTGAATTATAGGCGAAAAACATCTTACTATACGCTTGGGCCCGCACCGAAACTTGTCGATCAAGATAATTGCTATATCGCCGCGCACAGTTTCGGTGCGGGCCTTGGCGCACCGCCGTGGCGCATGCGATGATGCGCCGGGCGCATTCATCCGCGCCGTGGCTTGAAAACCATGAGTGCACGCATCCTCGACGGAAAGAAAATCGCACAAGAACTGCGCGCTGAGATCAAACAACGGGTTGACCGCCGCCTCGCGTCAGGCAAACGACCACCCGGGCTCGCGGTCCTCAAGGTCGGCAACGAAGCCGCCTCGGAGGTTTACGTGCGCAATAAACGCGAGGCCTGTGCCGAAGCCGGGTTTATCTCTTTTGATTACGACCTGCCGGTGGACATTTCCCAGGAAAAAATCCTGTCTCACATCAACCAGCTGAACACGGACCCGGATGTGGATGGCATCCTGGTGCAGCTGCCGCTGCCCAAGCACATCGATCAGACAATCATTATTGAACGTATCAGCCCCGCCAAGGACGTGGACGGATTTCATCCTTACAACATCGGCCGGCTGGCGCAACGCATCCCGCGCCTGCGTCCGTGCACACCCTTTGGCGTCATGCGCCTGCTCCAGGCCACCGGCGAGGCGCTGGAAGGCAAGGAGGCCGTCGTGGTCGGCGCCTCCAATATCGTCGGACGTCCCATGTCGCTCGAGCTGCTGCTGGCCGGTTGCACCGTCACCACCTGCCACCACTACACCCGGGACCTGGCCGGGCATGTCGCCCGCGCCGACGTGCTGGTGGTCGCCGTCGGTAAGCCTGGCATGGTCAAGGGCGACTGGATCAAGCCCGGCGCCATTGTCATCGACGTCGGCATCAACCGGTTGCCCGACGGAAAACTGGTCGGCGATGTGGAATTTGAAACTGCCAAGCAGCGCGCCGGATGGATCACGCCGGTACCGGGCGGCGTCGGACCGGTGACTGTGGCCACGCTCCTGCTCAACACGCTGGAGGCCGCGGAGTATCGCGACAATAAAGAATGATAGTATTACGTCAGCCCCCGATGCAGACGAGATAGCCCGTGGTACCACACAGCAAAAATTCACCCGCCAGCCCCACCTCCTCATCGCCACTGCTGCACATCGATACTACCCGTCTGTATCGGGAAGGGGTCGGCGCCGAAGGCATAGACAAGACCGAGATCGAGGCGCTGGCGCCGGAGTTCCGGCGCGTTCATCAGACTGTCATCGATAAATCCGCGGGTGGGCTGAATGCCGAGTTCGCCTGCCTCAGCCTGCACGACAGCATGCCGGAATCGCTGCCGCAGATCGAAGCGGCGGCGGAACAGATGCGCCATTTCGAAGATGTCGCTGTCATCGGCATCGGCGGGTCCAGCCTCGGTGCCAAGGCCGTGTATCAGGCGCTGGGCGCGGATGAGCCCGGCCCGCGCCGCCCCCGACTGCATTTTCTGGAAAATCTCGACCCGCGCCACCTGGACTCGCTGCGGCGGAACCGGTCCGCCGAAAAAACGGCGGTCATCTGCATCAGCAAAGCGGGCGGCACGATTGAAACGATCGTCCAGTATTTGATCGTGCGCGAATGGCTGGAGCAGCAACTCGGCAAGAACGAGGCGCGTCAACACCAGTGGCTGATTACCGATCCAGCGCAGGGATGGCTGCGCGAAGTAGCCCGGCGCGACGGAATTACGTCACTGCCAGTGCCACCCCGGGTGGGCGGGCGCTATTCCGTGCTGACCGCCGTGGGCCTGCTGCCGCTGGCCGCGGTGGGCGTGGATATCCGCGGCCTGCTCGCCGGCAGCGCGGCCAATGCCGCGCGCTGCGCCGCCGAAAATCCTCGCACCAATCCGGCGCTGGAAATGGCCGCCATGTTCTATCTGTTCGACACCCGCAAGAATAAGCGCGTCTCGATCATGATGCCCTATGCCGACCCGTTGCAGCTCTTCGGCGACTGGTACCGCCAGCTGTGGGCGGAATCCCTCGGCAAGCGCCGTGGCGGACGACGGGACGACCCGCCCGCCGGCACGCTGCCGGTAACGGCGCTGGGTACGGTGGACCAGCACAGCCAGTTGCAAATGTATCTCGAGTCGCGCCGCGACAAGATTTTCACTTTCATGACCATCGATCACTGGCGGCAGAATCCACTCATTCCGCTTTCCAGCGATGACCGGAAATCCTTTCCCTATCTCGAAGGCAAACGCCTGCAGGATGTTCTCGAGGCCGAGTTCCGGGCCACCAGCCAGGTGATCACCGAGGCCGGCCACCCGAACATGACCCTGTGCCTGCCGACGCTCGATGCCCACGCGCTGGGCCAGTTGATCGACCTCTACCAGCGCGCCACGGTATACGCCGCTCTGCTGTACGGCATCAATCCGCTGGACCAGCCCGCCGTGGAAAAAGGCAAGAAACTGGCCATCCAACTTCTCAGCGGTGGCCGCTAACCGGAAATCCGCGCCGCGCCGCAGCGTCCGTACGGCGGGCAAACTCAAGAAACTTTATCGCCGCTGGCGAAGCGATCGTGACGCCCTGTCCGATGCCCTGTGGTCGAAGGCCCTGCGCACCTCCCCCTACGCGCGTGCCATGCCGAAGAACGACCAGACGCGGCTGCGCCAACTCACGAGACAACTTCTGCGCGCCAAATCCTTCGAGGGCACTTCCGGATTCGCCGTCAACGAATCGATGCGCGCGCGCATCGCGCTGCATGCCGGCATTCCCATTCTCAATCTCGGACTCGATTACTATGCCGATTGGAGCTCGATCGTGATTTATCCCGGCGACTTCCGCGTGCATGACGAATACATGGATGAACATGGCGTCGTGCACCGCGAAATCATGGATCTCTGCGGCCAGTCCCTGTCCCAGGGTCCAATCGTGCTGTCATGGGAAGCCATGCGCGAGGAAGATGAAACACCCGCCGATCATGACCTCGTGATCCACGAATGCGCGCACAAGCTGGACCTGCTCAACGGCGATGCCAACGGATTTCCGCCGCTGCACCCGGACATGGACGCGCGCGCATGGGCGCACGACTTCCATGCCGCCTACCGCCAGTTATGCTCGGAACCGGACGCACGAGGCGCCCGCCGTATCGACCCCTACGCCGCCGAGGACCCGGCGGAATTTTTCGCCGTGACGAGCGAGGCCTTTTTTACCGCGCCGTATCTCGTTTACGAAAATCATCCGGCGGTGTATAAGCAATTACAGCGCTTCTACCGCCAGGACCCGCACCCGATCATGACGCAACGCTAATCGATGATTCCGCTGCACGACGACAATCCCACCACGATCAAACCATACATCACGATCGCCGTGATTGCGCTCGCCACGCTGGTTTTCCTGTGGCAGCTGTCGCTCGGCGCACGCGGTTTCGAGGTCGCGGTTCTCAGTCTCGGCGTGATCCCGGCCACTCTGCTGGGCGGCCAATCACTCCCGCCGGAACTCGCGCTGGTGCCGCCAACCATGACGGTATTCACCTCCATGTTCCTGCACGGCGGCTGGATGCACTTGATCGGCAACATGCTGTATCTCTGGATCTTCGGCAACAACGTCGAGGACGCCATGGGCCATGTGCGCTTCGTGATCTTCTATCTGCTGTGCGGCATCACCGCCGTGTTCGCGCAGGCCCTGCCGAACGCGGATTCCACGATACCCATGATCGGCGCGAGCGGCGCCATTTCCGGCGTGCTTGGGGCATATTTGCTGCTCTATCCGCGCGCGCATGTATTGGTGCTGGTCCCCATGGGCTTTTTCACCCGCACGATGTACCTGCCGGCCATGGTGGTGCTGGGTTTCTGGTTCGTGTTGCAACTTATTAATTCGGCGCTCGCCGACCCCGGCAAGGGCGGCGTGGCCTTCGGCGCACACATCGGCGGTTTCGTCGCGGGCATGGTGCTGTTGCCGCTGTTCAAATACCGGCACGTGCGCCTGTTCGCGCCACCGCGACATTAACAATGCATATATTTATTTTAGAACCGCCAAGACGCCAAGAACGCCAAGTTTTTTAGATTTTCTTATCCTTTCTGGCGCCTTGGCGCCTTGGCGGTTAAACTTCAATATCATTTATCACTGTAGACCGGGGAAACGTTTATGCAGCAGTACCTCGACCTGATGCGTCATGTAATGCAGCACGGTACGCGCAAAGAAGACCGCACGGGCACCGGGACGCTTTCCGTATTCGGCCACCAGATGCGCTTCGATCTGGCACAGGGATTTCCCCTCCTCACCACCAAGAAGGTGCATACCAAATCCATCATCTACGAATTGCTGTGGTTCCTGCGCGGTGATACCAACATCCGTTACCTGAAAGAACACGGCGTTAGCATCTGGGATGAATGGGCCAATGAACACGGCGACCTCGGCCCAGTATACGGCTCCCAGTGGCGCTCCTGGCCAACGCCCGACGGCCGGCACATCGACCAGATCAGCGAGGTGGTGAAAGCTATCCGCCACACTCCAGACTCCCGGCGGCTGATCGTCAGCGCCTGGAACGTTTCGGAGATCGAACGCATGGCGCTGCCTCCCTGTCATTTGTTGTTCCAGTTCTATGTGGCCCAGGGCCGGCTCTCCTGCCAACTGTACCAGCGCAGTGCCGATATCTTTCTCGGCGTGCCGTTCAACATCGCTTCCTACGCCCTGCTGACCCTGATGATCGCCCAGGTCACCGGCCTCAAGCCGGGTGAGTTTATCCACACGCTCGGCGATGCCCATCTTTATCTGAACCATCTCGAACAGGTTCAGACACAACTCGCGCGTGAACCGCGTCCGCTGCCGTCGATGCGTCTCAGCCCCGAAAAAACCTCGCTGTTCGACTTCGAGTTCGACGATTTCGAACTGCTGAACTACGACCCCCATCCCTCCATCAAAGCGCCGATCGCGGTGTAATTGCCGTGTCCCGGGCAAGGCGCGTTTCGCTCATCGCCGCCATGGCGGAAAACCGTGTCATCGGCGTCAACAACGCGCTGCCGTGGCGGCTGCCGGCCGATCTCCGGCATTTCCGCCAGCTCACCACCGGCCATCACGTGATCATGGGACGGCGCAACTACGAATCCATCGGCAAGCCGCTGCCCGATCGCACCAATATCGTGGTAACGCGCAATCCCGCCTATCGGGCACCGGGGTGCCAGGTGCGGCATTCGCTCGTGGATGCCCTGCAGGGCATCCACGACGATCCGGAAGTGTTTGTCATCGGCGGTGCGGAGATCTATCGTCAGGCCATCGGTGATGCCGACCGGATTTACCTGACGCTGGTGCATGCCGATATCAGCGGCGATACCTATTTTCCGGAGTTCGATACGCGGGAATGGGACGAGATCAGCCGCGCACGACACGCGGCGGACGAAAAAAACCCTTATGCCTACAGTTTCGTGATTTACGACAGGAAAAGCAAAAGATGATGTGCCGAATTGTTTTTCTGTTTCTGCTCGTTTTACCCGCGCTGGTCGAGGCCGCCGGCTCGCTGGTTCCGTCGGATAGCAACAGTTCGATGCTGGATTTTTCGCTGCGCTTCGCCCGCACCAAAACGCCGCTCGATTACGCCAACCGGACCCATGACACCACCAGCCGCTGGCTGGGGGTCAGCCTGCGCGAGAAGGCCGGTAAGCGCGTGACGCTGGGAATGTACGGCGGATACGCCTGGCTCACCCAGACCAACAACCCTGTGACAGCCGGACTCGAACTCGATGGATACCATGCCGGATTCTCCTTGCACGCCATCTTGCTGGCGGGCCAACGCGCCTCCCTGTACGGCGCCCTCGAATACAGTTATCAGAAGGTGGATCACAAAACCGACGTTCAGACAGTCGTGATCGATTGGGCGCAACCGCAGGCGCAGCTCGGCGTCATGCTGGCGCTGGCGCAAAAATGGCGCCTCTACGGCGGGGAAAGCTACGGCATGATCGACGGCGAGGAACGTGCCAGCGGTTCCATCAATCACACGCTGTCGTTCGAGCGCGGCGCGCGGTCGGGGGGATTTGTCGGTCTCGACCTGAACGTGGAGTCGGACGGCTATATCGGCATCGAGGCCCAGTCGGGCCTGATGCGCGGCGGCGAAATTTACTTCAAACGGAGATTTTAGGGCGCGTAGAAGCTGCCTCAAAAACGTCGCCGCAGTTTTTGCGACAGCTCAGGCGATCTGGGACGAAAGTTCCTGAGCCTGTTTCTTCTGCACCTCGCTGCCTTCCGCCATCACTTCCTGCAGAATGCTGCGCGCGCCCTCGGCATCGCCCATGTCGATGTAGGCCTTGGCCAGATCGAGCTTCGTCGCGGCTTCATCCCACTGTGCTGAAGACTCACCGTTACCTGACCCACCGGCGGGCGCCTCAAAGTCCACCTCGGCCACCGGGGCGGGCGCGGCGGGTGATTCTGTGCCACCGATATCGAAATCAAGCGCGCTGTCCGCCGCACCGCCCAGATCGAGCGATTCGAGACCAGCTTCCGCCTTGGCCTTGGGCGGTGTCTCCGGCATGGCGACGGAGAAATCATCGGCGCCGGCAGGCTTGGCCTCTGCCGCCGCCTCGATATCAAAATCGAAATCGCCGGCCATTTCCGTTTTTGCTGTCTCGGTTGCGGAAGCCCGGAAATCAGCCGCAGCGGGCGTGGTTAGCGTTGTCGCGGTCGGGGCCGCCTTGGCGCCAGCGGCGGGCTTGGCGGGGGCAGCGCCGGACGGGGCCTTGCCTGGAGCACCGCCACGGAACATGGGGTTGTCCGGATTGAGCTTGCGCCCCATCGCTTCCACTTTTTCCCAAATCTTGCCGCCACGTCCACCGTGCGCGGCGTAGAGTTCCTCGGCCAGCGTCTCGAACGCGGAAACATCATTACGCTGGTGATATATCTCGAGCAGCTTGAGCTTGATCTCCTGGCGGCCGGGATTCTTGACCATCGCCTCCTTGAGAATCTCCTCGGCCGTTTCGTCGCGTCCGTAGGCGAGATAAACCTCGGCCTCGGCAATCGGGTCCACTTCATCGGTGCGGATGTTGCCCATGCCGCCCTGACTGAAGTCGCTGAGGAACGATGTATCGCCTCCCGTGGTCGCGGCCGCCGGCTGTTGGCCCGCGACGGTGCCGGTGGTCGCCGGCTGTTCGGTGCTGATGGCGTCCGCCGAGAGAATACTTTCCTCGAATTCGGCGATGGACTTCTGGCGACGGCGGAAATAGACCAGCGCGATGCCGCCGCTCAACAACACCACGATGCCAATAACGACCGGCATCAGCAGATCGCTTTGCACTGCCTCCATGACGGTGGCCAGGAAATCTTTTTCTTCTGGCGCGGCGGGCGCGGGTGGCACCTTCTTCTTCGGCGCCACGGGCGCAAGCTTGGTCGCCGGCGGCAACGGCTCGATCTTGGCCTTCTCCTCCGGCGCGGGCGCGGCGGCTTTTTCCACCGGCTTGGAAGCGGGTTCCGAGGGTTTGGCGGCGGGCTCCGCCGGTTTGGTTTCCGCCGGCTTCGGCTGCTGCGCCAGGCTCTGGCTCTCCAGTTCGATCAGGCGCGATTCTTTCTTGAGCTGCGAACGCACCAGACCGACTTTGTCGCTGAGCTCCTTGTTTTCAAGGCGCTTGGATTCCAGGGATTCTTCCAGCGTGGCGGCGCGTTCCGCCAGCGCCTGCTGCTCACGGGCGGTCACTTCCTTGGCGGATTCCTTCTCGGCAACCTTCTGGTCCGGTGTGCTCTTCTCCTGCTGCAAGGTGCTGCGCACGATCTTGAGCAGTTCGTCCTGTTTACCCTTGTCCGTCGCCGTCGGCGCCGTTTTCGGCGGCTTCGCCGGTGCTTTCTCGAGCTCCGGTGCCGGCGCGGGTTTCTCCGGCGCTGCCTCCGGTGCCGCTTCAGACGCTTCCGCCACTTTGACGGCGCCACTCGCGCTCGCCAGTTTCAACTTATATTCCTGCCAGGCGTCGTATTGCGCGCGGAATTCGCGCCGCGCCTGGGATGACGTGACCGAGTCCACTTCCTCGCGTTCGGGGATCTTGAGAATCTTGCCCGCTTTCAGATTGTTGACGTTATTGCCGAAAAAGGCGTCCTTGTTGGTGCGATAAATCGCGAGGATCACCTGCTCGACGCTCACGTCGCGATTGTCGGCGCGCGCCTTCTCGGCGATACGCCAGAGCGCGTCGCCTTGCTTGACGCTGTAATCCGTCATCTGCGCCAGCACCGGGGCCGGCGCCGGTTTGGTTTCGGGCTCCATCATGGGCTGCGCCTCCGGCGCTGCCTCCGCTTTGGGAACCGCTTCCAGAGGTTCTACTTTCGGTGCGCCGGGTTCATCCGGTGCAACGCCCTGGGCCACGTTCGGCGGCCCAAACTTTGTCTCATCCGGCACCGCCTCTGCGGGCGGTGCTTCCTTGGCGACTTCTTCTTTGGGGGGTGCTGCTTCTGTTTCAGGTTTCTCGGGTGTTTTCAGTTCTTCCGGTTTGGCGACAACGGGCGGGATTTCCGCTTTTACCGGTTCCGCCTGAGGTGCTTCGGCTACGGGTGCGGGTGGCGCCGGCGGTTGTGCCTCCGGCATAGGTACCGGTACAGATTCCGGCGCGGGCGGAGTCACCACGGGTGTTTCGACGGGAGCGGCCTTGCCGGCGATCTTGTAGGGCGGATCGATCAGCGCGGTATATTCACGCACGAGACGGCCGCCCGGCCATTCAACCTGCAGCAACAGATGCAGGAAAGGTTCATCGATCTGCTGATCGGTGCGGAGCTGCAAAAAATGACGGCCGTCGGATTTCCGATCGACCGTGAATTTGACTTCAGACAGAAACGGAAGACGCTCGACGCCCGCGGCATCGAAATCGGCGCGCGAGGCCAGCGATACCCCAAGGCCCCTCAGTTCCTTTTCGGTGATGGAAGAAAATTCAATCTCGGCATTGAGCGGTTCATTCAGGGCGGAGAGAACTTTCAACTTGCCCAATCCCAGCGCATGACCAACAGCCGGGAACAGCGCCATGATGCCAACCAGCATCCATCTTGAAATGAGCGTTATACCCCTCCTGCTCCGAAACATCCTGTACACCCCTCTTGGACTCAACGGGTTTCCTTTCCTAAAGCCTTTATAAGACCGGGAGTTAGGTAAATAAATAGCAATACTCTTTATAAATCTCAACTAACTATAGCGTAAGGATGATTTTTTACCAGACTTTCCACGGCCGGAAAATGGCCGCACCCCGTGAATTTAGCTGAAAAACCCGGGTTTGCCTGAGGCGTGGTTTGGGCGCAGGCACAGCCACGTTTTCTCCCGATTTTGCCGCTTCCTGGACCTTCTTTTTTATATAGTCCCTGCCATGGCCGACATCAACGCACGGATATCGTTCCAGTCTTTCGACCGGACTGATCCGGGAATACCGGGATTCACCCGGCTTCCAGCAGAATGCGCAACATGCGGCGCAGCGGCTCGGCCGCGCCCCACAGGAGCTGGTCGCCGACGGTAAAGGCACCCAAGTATTCCTTACCCATATTCAGCTTGCGCAGGCGTCCCACGGGTACCGTGAGCGTGCCCGTAACCGCCGCCGGGGTGAGTTCGCGCAGGCTCTTGTCGCGCTCGTTCGGGACCACCTTCACCCACGCATTGTGCGACGCCAGCATGGCATGGATCTCGTCCAGCGGCACATCCTGCTTGAGTTTGATGGTGAGAGCCTGGCTGTGGCAGCGCATAGCGCCGACACGCACGCAGATGCCGTCGATCGGGATCGGCCGCTCGGAACGCCCGAGGATCTTGTTGGTCTCGGCTTGGCCCTTCCACTCCTCCTTCGATTGGCCGCTATCGAGCTGCTTGTCGATATAAGGGATGATCGAGCCCGCCAGCGGAACGCCGAAAAATTCCTTCGGGTATTTGTCGTTGCGTAGGTGATCGGCGACCGCGCGGTCGATATCCAGAATCGCCGATGCCGGGTCGTCGAGCTTGTCCTTGACGGCCGCGTGGATGCTGCCCATCTGCTTCACCAGCTCGCGCATGTTGTTGGCGCCGGCGCCCGAGGCGGCCTGATAGGTCATCGAGGTCATCCACTCGATGAGGCCGGCCTTGAACAATCCACCCAGCGCCATGAGCATGAGCGACACCGTGCAATTGCCGCCGATGTAATTCATCACGCCACGGCGGATGCCGTTCTTGATGACGTCGAGATTGACCGGATCGAGAATGATAATGGCGTCCTTGTCCATGCGCAGGATCGAGGCCGCGTCGATCCAGTATCCCTTCCAGCCGGCGGCGCGCAGTTGGGGGAATATTTCGGCGGTGTACTCGCCGCCCTGGCAGGTGATGATAATGTCCATCGCCTTCAGTTGATCGATGCTCTTCGCATCCTTGAGCGGCGGCACATCCTTGCCGATCGCGGGGCCCTTGCCGCCGACATTTGACGTGGTAAAGAACACCGGCTCGATGTGATCGAAATCCTTCTCCGCCTGCATGCGGCCCATGAGCACCGAGCCCACCATGCCGCGCCAACCTATCAGACCTACCCGCTTCATCGCTTTACCTCATTTATATGAATACTCGACGCAAAGGCGCGAAGACGCAAAGAGATTCGAGAGTTAAACACAAAATCTTTTGCAGTTCTTTGCGACTTTGCGTCTCTGCGTCAAAAACTCATAATGCCTTTACAACGGCGTCACCCATCTCGGCGGTGCCGACCTTTTTCGTGCCTTCGGTGTGGATGTCGCCCGTGCGCAGACCCTGGTCAAGCACCCTGGAAACGGCGCGCTCCACGATACCCGCCAAGGCCGGTTCATTGAGTGTGTAGCGCAACATCATCGCCGCCGAAAGAATCGTCGCCAGGGGGTTCGCAATGCCTTTGCCGGCGATGTCCGGCGCCGACCCGTGAATCGGTTCGTACATGCCCTTGTTGGCGGCATCGAGGGAGGCCGATGGCAACATGCCGATGGAACCCGTCAGCATCGCCGCCTCATCCGACAGGATATCACCGAAAATGTTGCCGGTAACGATGACGTCGAACTGCTTGGGCGCGCGCACCAGCTGCATCGCCGCATTATCCACGTACATATGCGAAAGCTCGATGTCCGGGTAATCCTTGGCCACCCGGACAACTACCTCACGCCACAGACCGGATGTTTCCAGCACGTTGGCCTTTTCCACCGAACAAAGTTTCTTGCGGCGCTTGCGCGCGGCATCGAACGCCACCCGCGCCACGCGCTCCACCTCGTGCTCGGCATACACCATGGTGTTGAATCCCTGCCGCTCGCCGTTCTCGAGTGTGCGCACGCCACGCGGCTCGCCGAAATAGATATCGCCGGTCAGCTCGCGCACGATCAATAGATCGAGCCCCGCCACAATCTCAGGTTTGAGCGTCGAGGCCGAGGCCAGCTGCGGATAGAGTATCGCCGGACGCAGATTGGCGAACAGTTTGAGTTCCGAACGCAGGCCCAGCAGGGCCTTTTCCGGGCGCAACTCGCGCGGCAACGTATCCCACCGGGTGCCGCCCACGGCCCCGAGCAATACGGCATCCGCCCGCCTGGCGAGTTTCAGCGTGGCGTCCGGGAGTGGATGCTTGTGGGCGTCGTAGGCCGTGCCGCCCACGGGGGCGGTTTCCATTTCGATTTTGAGACCGGAATCGCGGCGCAGGCGCTCTAGCACTTTGACCGCTTCAGCCACCACTTCGGGCCCGATACCGTCGCCCGGCAATACCGCAATTTTCTTTGTCATGACATCCAATATGATTTTTGGAACGCAGATAAACGCAGATTCAGAAGATAAACGCGGATTAATTTCGATATATCTGCGTTAATCATTTTTACAGTCTGCGTGCATCTGCGTTTCATGAAGTAAATAACCACGGCGCTTCTTTCCGTCGCCGCGCCTCGTAGGCGCGGATCTCGTCCACATGCTGCAGCGTTAGCCCGATGTCATCGAGCCCGTTCAACAGACAGTGCTTGCGGAAGGCGTCGATCTCGAATTTAAATACCTTGCCCGCCGGTGTTGTGACTGTCTGCGCGGCGAGATCCAGCGTGAGCCGGTAGCCCGGCATCGCTTCGGTTTCCCGAAACAGTTGATCCACAGCAGCGCGATCAAGCACGATCGGCAACAAACCATTCTTGAAGCTGTTGTTGTAAAAAATATCGGCATAGCTCGGCGCGATGATCACACGAAAACCGTAATCCATGAGCGCCCATGGCGCATGCTCGCGCGAGGAGCCGCAACCGAAGTTGTCGCGCGCCAGCAGGATCTGTGCGCCGCCGTAACGCGGCTGGTTCAGCACGAAGCCCGGATTGACGCGGCGCTGGCTGTGATCCATGCCCGGTTCCCCCGGATCGAGGTAGCGCCAGTCGTCGAACAGGCTCGGCCCGAAACCGGTGCGCTTGATCGACTTCAGGTATTGCTTCGGAATGATCGCGTCCGTGTCCACGTTGGCACGATCCAGCGGCATCACCAAGCCAGTCAATTTTTCAAATTTCTGCATAATGAAGAAAAATTAATATGATCGTTTGACGCAAAGACGCTAAGACGCAAAGGGTTTTTAATTTAAACACTATATCTTGCCTTTCTTTGCGCCTTTGCGTCTCTGCGACAAAAACTATTACAACTCTCTAACATCAACAAAATGTCCGGTGATCGCCGCGGCCGCCGCCATGGCCGGACTCACGAGATGCGTGCGTCCGCCGGCGCCCTGGCGACCTTCAAAATTCCGGTTCGATGTCGAGGCGCAGCGCTCGCCCGGTTCGAGCCGGTCGGCGTTCATGGCCAGACACATCGAGCATCCCGGGGCGCGCCATTCAAAACCGGCCTCGCGGAAAATCTTGTCCAAGCCTTCTTTTTCCGCCTGCGCTTTCACCAAACCGGAACCCGGCACCACCATCGCGAGTTTGATGTTGGCTGCCACTTTTTTACCTTTTACTACGGCAGCGGCAGCACGCAGATCTTCGATGCGTGAGTTGGTGCAGGAGCCGATGAAAATCTTGTCGAGTGAAATAGCGCGCATCGGCGTTCCCGGTTTGAGATCCATGTATTTGAGCGCCTGTTGCATGCTCCCGCGCTTGACGGAATCGGCTTCCTGGTCCGGATCGGGAACAGCGCCGTCCACCGGCACAACCATCTCGGGCGATGTGCCCCACGTGACCTGTGGCTTGATGTCGGCGGCATTAAGCGCTACTTCCTTGTCGAACTTCGCGTCCGGATCGCTCGTCAGACCGCGCCATGTCAGCACCGCTCTGTCCCACAATTCGCCTTTCGGCGCATAGGGCCGGCCGCGAAAATATTCGATTGTCTTTTCATCCACGGCGATCATGCCGGCGCGCGCGCCGGCCTCGATGGCCATGTTGCAAACCGTCATGCGGCCCTCGACGGAAAGTTGCCCGATCGCGTTGCCGGCAAACTCGATGGCATGGCCGCTGCCGCCGGCGGTGCCGATCCGGCCGATGATGGCAAGCACAATATCCTTGGCGGTGATGCCGGGAGGAATCTTGCCCTCGACCCGCACGCGCATGTTATTGGCTTTCTTCAGGATCAGGCATTGCGTGGCCAGCACATGTTCCACCTCGGAGGTGCCGATGCCGAAGGCGAGCGCGCCGAAGGCGCCGTGGGTCGAGGTATGCGAATCGCCGCACACCACGGTCATGCCGGGCAGGGTCGCGCCCTGTTCCGGACCGATCACGTGCACGATCCCCTGGCGGGCGTCGTGCATGCCAAATTCCGTGATGCCGTAGTCGTGGCAGTTCCGGTCGAGGGTTTCCACCTGCAAGCGCGATACCGGGTCGGCAATGCCGCGAGCACGGTCCGTGGTCGGGACATTGTGATCGGCGGTGGCGAGATTCGCGTCCACGCGCCAGGGTTTGCGCGCGGCCAGGCGCAGCCCCTCGAAGGCCTGCGGGCTGGTTACTTCGTGCACCAGATGGCGGTCGATATAAAGCAGGCTGGTGCCGTCATCGTTATGACGCACCACATGCGCATCCCAGAGCTTGTCGTAAAGGGTTTTTTCGGCCATGTCTGCCACGACGGATTAATGCTTGCGCAAATCTTAGGCAAGGCATATAAATAACGCAAATTCATGTTTATCATATAAACTATTCTATATAGTTATGGATATATCCGCCCTGCAAGCCTTTCTGGCCGTGGCCGAATCCGGGTCATTTTCCCGCGCGGCGGAGCGGATTTACCTGACCCAACCCGCCATCAGCAAGCGCATCGCCGCGCTCGAAAAAGAGATCGACGCACGCCTGTTTGACCGCATTGGCCGCGGCATCCACCTCACGCCTGCCGGCGAAGCACTGCTTTCCCGTGCCCGCGCCGTGTTGAAGGAACTCGAAGACGTGAAACGCGGCATTACCAATCTTTCCGGCGCCATTACCGGGGAATTGCTGGTCGCCACCAGTCATCACATCGGCCTGCACCGGCTGCCGGGGCTGCTCAAGCGCTTTCACGAAACCTACACGCAAGTGCGCCTGAATCTGCAGTTCATGGATTCCGAAAAGGCCTGCCAGGCCGTGGCCCGAGGCGATCTGGAGCTCGCGGTGGTCACCCTGCCGCCGAAGGCAGCCGCGCCATTGAAAGTAGAGAAAATCTGGGACGATCCGCTTGATATCGTCGTGAGTCCCGGGCATCCGCTGGCGCGTGAAAAGCGGGTAAAACTTGCAAAGTTGCTGGAATATCCGGCGATTCTCCCGGGTCCCGGCACTTATACCCGTGAAATCATCCTCAATGCCTTCGGCCCGCTGCGCGACCGGATTCAGGTCGGCATGGCCACCAATTACCTCGAAGTGCTCAAAATGCTCGCGGCCATCGGTCTCGGGTGGAGTGCGCTGCCGCGTACTATGATTGACGCAGGACTGAAAGTGGTCCAAATTGAAAAGGTGGAGATAAAACGTGAGCTGGGTATTGTCACTCACGAGAAACGCACCCTCTCCAATGCCGGCCAGGCGATGATACGAATAATCCGAGAGTCACGATGAACTTTAAAGAACTGTTGGCACAGTTGGAAGAACGTCTGGGCTATCACCAATTCCCGGTGAACCCGGCGGCGACCAATATCAAAGACGTGTTCGAGGGCAGCCCGCTGCACCACGACATGATGATACGTCTCGCGCGCGCGATTTATGTTTCGAACGCCTGCCGCCGGCTGACCGACCCGGTGAATCTGGACAAAACCCTTCAGGCCCTGGCGCCAATCCGCCAGGAGGTGCTGCGTGCCGCCCGCACCGATGTCGACCTCTACCGCGTGCTCGACGAGCTCGGTGCCGCGTTCAACAAAATCTTCGCTGAAAGCACCGCTTTCACAAAGGTGGGCGCTCCGGTGATACGACGCACCGCCGAGATCATTCCGCTTTCCGCCTACCGCCACCTGCGCCGACTCAAGTCCTCGGCCTGATTATTGCGGCGGCTAATGCCGCCGCAATAATCCCTGATACCTAAATATTTTTTCGTTATTGACCCTCAGACCGTGCAGTCACGAATGCCGAGCCATTGCCTATTGTGGCCTGTCTTCGCTCATGAATGATCATGCCGGGTCAATAACAGGCAAGCCACTATAAACGCCAGCCCCGCGCTCGCGGCGGCAATGTTGAAGGTAACAGTCGGGCCCAGCGTGGCCCAGGCATGACCGCTGTATAAGCTCCCCACCGCCCCGCCGATCCCGAAGCTGAGACTTCCATAGATCGCCTGACCGCGATGCTGATGTTTGCCCGTGAAAAAACGATGCACGAGCTGCATGGCCGTGGCGTGAAAGCTGCCGAAGGTCGCCGCGTGCAGCGCCTGCGCCAGCACCAGCACGGACAGGTTTTCAGGAAAGTGACCGATCAGAAGCCAGCGCACGGCGGCAAGAAAGAAACTCACGATCAGCACCGCGCGCAGCGACACGCGCGTGAGCAGGCGCTGCATCAACAGGAACACGCCGATCTCGCACACCACGGCAAACGCCCATAGCATCCCGATCACGGTCTTCGAATAACCGTAGCTCTCCAGATAAATGGAATAAAAAGTGTAGTACGGACCGTGGCTGATCTGCATGAGCAGGCAGGCCAGAAGGAAGGCAAACACCTCGGGTCGCCACAACGCTTCGCGAAACGGCGTCGCGTGCTCGACCGCGCCTTTCATTTCCGACTCCGGCAGCGTCAGGCTGAACAGCCAGATGCCGAGCATCAACGACAACAGGGATGGCAGCACCCACCACGGTCCGTGTCCGTCGATCACCGGGCCTAAGGCGATCACCGATACGATAAAACCGATCGAACCCCATAGCCGCACGCGTCCGTAAGCCCCCGGTCGCTCTGCCGTGTGACGCATGACGAAGACTTCGAGCAGCGGCAGCGAGGCGTGCCAGAAAAAACTGAACAGCAGCATGACCGCGGCCAACCACCAGAACGTCACTCCAAAGAATACGCCGCTGAACACCGCGAACGTCAGGAACGACGCCAGTCGCACCACCGCCATGCGCTGCTCGCGATGATCCGCGATCCAACCCCACACTACCGGCGCGACAATGCGCGAAAACATGAGAATGGCAACCAGGTTGCCGATATCCACCGGCGCAAAGCCGACGGACTGGAGATACAGGCTCCAGTACGGCACCAGCACACCGAGGGTGGCGAAGTAGAAAAAATAAAAACCGGAGAGGCGCCAGTAGGGCATGAAATCAGCGACGCCTTGGCGTGCGTAAAGAAGCAGAACAAAAAACAGATTGATTATTCAAGGAAAACGGATTAGCCCAGAGGTTCTTCGGAGCTAACACGGCCAATGAGCCGCGCTGATTTTCAGTGCCAGCGATACAGGTCTGTTATGTGCCGGTTAATGACTGCCGCGCAACAATCCGGCCACGCTTAAGTCTTCATCAATCTCCGGCCAATGAATGCCTTCACCGTCGCCCAGAAGCTCGTAATTTTTTAACTGGCTTTTCGTGGCATTCGCCAAACGGGGAAACCAGACCAGCGGGACGATCACTTTTCGCCCGTCCACCAAGGACACGACCAGATCGTCGTCCGTGAATTCGACATTCTGAGCCAAGGGATGTATTTCAACCGCTAATGTACTCATTCCAGGCCTCCAGGAATATTTTCCTGTTGTCTTCGACGTGCTTCTGTATCGCTCGCAATTCATGCGACGCGAACCTTTTTGAGCCCGCCAACGCAACCGGATTCAACCAAAACTTAGCAAGAAACCGCTCGCGCTGCACGTGGATGTGTGGCGGTTCCCCTTTCTCGTTGCTGTAGAAAAAGAAACGATAAGGGCCGATTCTGAGGATTGTTGGCATATCAATTAGTTAGCTGCTTATTCCATGATCGCATATCAGAACCAAGAAGATCATAGTTTCTGCGAATATCAGCAAAAACTATGAAATAAAGGGAAGCGTCCCCTTTGTTCACGGAATATTGAAGAACTTTGAGCGACAGTAGCTGCCGGTCGTCGAAACCGATGAACACGCGCAGCGGTTCGCTCTTGTCAGAAAACGTAGCCATGGCGGCATCCGTTTGGCAGGATAACTCTTTGCTGGACTGGCACTGAATGTCGTTGTGTCAGGCCACTCTCACCGGAACGGCGGCCCGTGCACCCATGACACCAGGCACTTGCGCACCCCGCGCGTCACGTTCGTAACGTGGTGCATCATGTAGGCGGGAAAGACAATAACGGACCCCAACTCTCGCGGCGCCTTCTGGCGCGAGGACAAAAATTCGAGGTCGCCCCCTTCGTAAGTGGCTCCGTCCGAAAGCTGCACCGAAACGCCGAGCTTGCGCGTTGACATGTGGCCCCGCCCGATGTCCATGTGGGCATCCAGAAAACCGCCGGTCGGATACTCATAGTATTGGGCGCCTTCGTAGAAACCCGTAAGCTCGAACCCGAAGTGATTGCGGGCGACCGCCACCACGTCCTCGATGCGATCAAAGATCCACCTGTGCGCCTCCTCACCCGGTAAGAGTTGCCGCACCGTGCTGCGCCGGTGTTCGTAAGCGGTTATTGCCCCGCCGTCGCCCGTTAGCGCGGTGCGCGGCTCGATTGCCTCTCCAATGCGTATCATGCGCGAGCATTCCTCCGGCGAGAAACACCGCAACCGCCCCGTGGGCAGCACGATCCCCTCGTGAAGCGGAAGACGTGGCTGCGTTCCGGCCGGAGCCTGCACCCAGCGAAAAATGTGAACTGTCTTGGTCGCGGGAACCAGAGAGGGCGCTGAAGTCATGTGAAAGGAAAACCAGATTGACCTTGCGCAGTTTACGGAATTATCCCAGATTTTCCAATAGCTATCACCCCAGCGTGAAAACCGGCGCGAAACGGACCGGCAGCGAGAAGGTTTTCGATCGGTCCCACAATCCTTCCAGCCATTGCCGTTGGCGTATCGCGACACAGAGTTTCATAGACCAATGGGGTCAGACTCGATTGAATTAGGCCTCGCATAAAAATTTGAACTGATTGTCTCATTCAATCGAGTCTGACCCCATTGACCTCCACACCGAATAAGCGCGCTGGAAATAATCAACTGCCTCAGCACGTTTTCCTTGCTGCGCGAGACTGCGGCCGAGGCCCATCAGATCGAGCGCAATCTTGGCGGCGGAACCGGATTCCTTGTCCAGTACCAAAGTATCGCCATAAAACTGCTGCGCGATCTTGAAGTCACCGGCCGCGAACGAAGCATCTACCATCAGGCGCAGGGAATTCGCTTCTTCGGCCTTGTCGCCGACATTTTTGTTCAGGGCCAGCACGCGACGGGCGAGGCTTAGCGTTTCCTGCGGATTCGCGGACAATGACATTCTGGCATGGCACCGACGATTCCGCAGGCTGTAAAGCAACAGCACGCCGAAGCTTTTCCAGTAATCGGCCGCGCTGAGAATTTTTCTGCCGAATCGTCCCGGATTGAGGAGCGTCAGGCTCAAGGAGGCTGGAGTTTCAGACGCTGCCGGGAATGACCGGCGTGGGACTTCTGACATCGGGGTTCTGCGCGCGGTGACGCAGCGCATGGTCCATCAGCACAATGGCCAGCATCGCCTCGGCAATCGGCGTGGCGCGGATGCCGACACAGGGATCGTGACGGCCGGTGGTGGCGACTTCCACCGCTTCGCCCTTCACGTTCACCGTCCGCCCCGGCAGGCGGATGCTGGAAGTGGGCTTGAGGGCGATGCTCACGACGATATCCTGCCCGGAGGAAATACCGCCGAGCGTGCCGCCCGCGTGGTTGGAGAGAAAACCCTTTGGGGTGATTTCATCGCGGTGTTCCGTGCCCTTCTGTTCGACCGCGCGGAACCCCGCGCCAATCTCGACGCCCTTCACCGCGTTGATGCCCATCATGGCGTAGGCGATTTCGGCGTCCAGCCGGCCGAACACGGGCTCGCCCAGTCCCACCGGCATGTGGCTCGCGACCACGTTGATGCGGGCGCCGATGGAATTGCCTTCCTTGCGCAGCGCGTCCATATACGCCTCCAGTTCCGCCACCTTCGAGGCGTCCGGACAAAAGAAGTCATTGTTCTCGACCTCGTTCCAGTCCTTGAGCTCCAGCCTGATCGGGCCCAGTTGCGCGAGATAGCCGCGGATGACCGCGCCAAAATGTTCACGCAGATATTTTTTGGCGATGGCCCCGGCCGCGACGCGCATCGCGGTCTCGCGCGCCGACGCGCGCCCGCCACCGCGGTAATCGCGCACGCCGTACTTCTGCATGTAGGTGTAATCGGCGTGGCCGGGCCGGAAACGGTCCATTATTTTGGAGTAATCCTGTGGGCGCTGGTCGGTGTTCTGGATCAGCAGGCCGATCGGCGTGCCGGTGGTCTTGCCCTCGAACACGCCCGAAAGAATTTTGACCTCGTCCGATTCGCGCCGCTGGGTCGTGTGGCGCGACTGGCCGGGCTTGCGCCGGTCGAGGTCCGGCTGGATATCGGCTTCCGTGAGCGCCATGCCGGGTGGGCAACCGTCCACGATGGCGACATAGGCCGGGCCGTGGGATTCGCCCGCGGTGGTGACGGTGAAGAGTTTGCCGATGGTGTTGCCTGACATGGTGCGATGTTACCGGCTGCGGCGACCGATGACAAATTACAAGCTATCTCAAAAATATTTAATAATTTGGAACCACCGATAAACACAGATTAACACGGATAAAACCACTGATTCTCTTTATTTTCCATCTGCGTTCATCCGTGTTCATCTGTGGTTTCAAAAGTTTTAGAACCCATGCTTCTGGGCAGCATTGAGCGTCGCGAACAGATTATAAAATGGAAGCCGCTGCTTCCATTTGTTCACGAGCGGCATGAAAGGCAGGTCCCGGTCTTCACCGAAGACATGCCGGCCCTGCATGACCTCGGCGTGCAGCTTCTTGAGATCGCCCGACAACTGCTCATAGACTGGCAGCAGCTCGGAGAATTCGTAATCCTCGGGGTCACCCTCATCCTGGGCGCACATCATGACCTCCTCGATTTCGAAGATCAGCTGATCCACCAGGTCCAGAAATTCGTCCCGTGTTCTCGGTGTCATGGTAGCCAAAAGCAAGAATTTAAGAATTATGGAACCACGGATTAACACAGATAAATAATCTCTTTATTTCTATCGGTGTTCATCTGTGTTTATCTGTGGTTTCAGGAAATTTCTTTTTAAGACAGCTTCCAAGGAACATCAAGGCCGCTTCGCTTCCGCCAGCACCCAGGCAATGCCCACCCCGGCCATGAAAGAGGATTTTTTCTTCACCAGCGGACTATCCTCGAAGGCGGCGCCGGATAGATCATCATAACGCGCGAACGCCCCGACCCAGAAGTCCGGAAAGCGCCGGCTCGCGGTGAACGTCATCCGGCTGCCGCTGTAGCCGCCCGGCGCATCGTAGGCCGGACGCGTGGCCATGGCATGGACCGGCGAAACGTCGTAATAGTAGTCGTGATATTTCTCCGAGACATATAACGGGCCGGCCGCCACGCTGAATCCCCAGCCGCGAAAATGGCGCGCCTCGTAATTCAGGTTGGGCGCAAAGACCCAGCCGATGCCATCTACCTGCGAAAGATCGGTCGCGGCGACGGCGCGCCATGGCAGCCGGATTGACCACGCACGGTCACGCGCCTTGTCACGCAACAGATAAATCTCCAGCGAGGGACCGGCCTCCACGGTCGGGTCGATGTCCGGCATGCCGCGGCGGGCCTCGTTGTCATCGCTCCGGGCCGGCGGCCCGGCGTTGACGCTCAGCTCGAGCCTGACGCGCTCCGAGGTAAACAGCTTGCCATGCGCGCCCTCGCGGTCGATCTGAAAAATCTCGCCCCGGTACTGGACATAGGGCAAGGGCAGAAGATAGCCGCGTTGTTCATCGGAGCCCCGGTAGTCGGGGATGCTCAAGCCGGCCAGGCCCAGCCCCAGCTCCCAGCGCGGCAACTCCCCGGCGCGCACGGCCGGTGCGAGCAGGCAGAACGCCATTAAAGAAGGAATAAGTATTTGGCGCATCGGCATTCCTAATATATTCTTGGATACATGGTAATCGGGCCCCGCCAAAAAAGCGCGTCAGCGAACCAAATCCCCCTCTCCCCTCGCGGGAGGCGAGATGGAGCAATCGCGGATGTCCGGTGGGTGAGCGGCGCAAGCCGCGAACGCCCGGCCAGGGATGGCCGGGCTGGACTTCAAGCGCAGCAAGGATTGCGAAGCGCGAAGTCCGCGCCGTCGAGCGGGTGCGCTGAAGTTCGCGCACCCCGGCGGGAACAAGGGGTGAGGGGGTGTGAATGAGGGCAATTCCGATTCCGGGGCACCATCCGCAACGTCGGCACAATTGTAGAATTTTTTCCTGAAGCCATCCGTTCCATGCGACGACATTCCGCCATCCGCCCAGCGTCGTCCACGACGGGTTTCCGTTTCTTTTTCAGATTTCTCCTTGCCGCCCTTTTTACCCTGCCGCTCTGGACGGGCGCGGCGGCGGCAGCCGCGGCAAAAAGCAGTGCTGTCTCCGAGTCCGCTTCGCGCTACACCAAGGGCCTGTTGTGGAAAATAGAATCCCCGGGCGCCACGGCAAATTATCTGTTCGGCACGATCCACTCCGACGATGCGCGCGTCATCGCCCTGCCAGAGGTGGTGGCCCGGTCGCTGGATGCCTCCGGCCGCTTCGTCATGGAAGCCATTGTCGATGGCGAAGCCCTGGTGCGCATGGCCGAGGTCATGTTCTTCAACGATGAGCGAACGCTGGAGCAGGTCATCGGCAACAAGCTCTACATGGAATCCATGAAGGCATTGACCGCGCGCGGCATCCCGACGCTGGGCGTCGAGAAGCAAAAACCCTGGGCGGTCATGATGGCGCTGTCCATGCCGCCTCCCAAGACCGGCGAATACCTCGATCTCGTGCTGCAGGCCCGCGCCACGCAACAAAACAAACCCGTGTCCGGGCTGGAAACCATTGCGGAACAATTGGCTGTGTTCGACGGCCTGCCCCTGCCGGATCAGGTGGCGCTGCTGGAAGACACGGTGCGCGCGCAGGCGAACCTTGATAAGGAATTCGAGGAACTGCACAAGGCCTACCTCGCGCGTGACCTGGCCGCCATCGCGGCAATCGGTGAAAAAAACAAACCGGGCGACGAGCTACTATATAACGAGGTCATGGACCGGTTGCTGGTGAAACGCAATCTACGCATGACCGAACGCATGGCGCCAATTCTCAAGCAAGGCGGCGCCTTCATCGCCGTGGGCGCGGCGCACCTGCCGGGTGAAACGGGCCTGTTGTACCGGCTTGAGAAAGCCGGGTATCGTGTCACCGCTGTTTATTAGAAAAATGCTTTGAACCGCAGATTAACGCAGATTTATTCCTAAAAAGATGAACGCAGATAAAACAAGAGCTCGTCTGGCTGATCCGCGTTTATCTATTTATCATCCGTGTTCATCTGCGGTTGCTTTGGCTTTGCGCGACAGACGTTTTTGAGACAGGCTCTAAATAAAAGGAGACGGACATCCCTTCCAAAAAAACAAAAAACCGCAGGAAACCGCGCCGGAAGAAAGTGTCGCGGCGTCCGGTAACGATGTCCTGGACGCGCCGGTCCGACGAGCACCTGCTGGACACCCGGCTGTGCGATCTGGGGCTCACGCTCACCGGCAGCAAGATCCAGAAAGAGGTCGGGATACTGTGGCATGACCTCGCCAACCGCGGCTTCGCGTTCCGTCCGCACTGCTGGTTGTCGGACTGCTGGTTCTGCCCGGACGGCGTGCCCGGCTTCGCGATTCCGTTTTATCTCGTACACCCGCGGCTCATGCGCCTGGAAAAAGCGCACATGCTGGAAATCGAAGGCGCCACCGCGGAGGCGCGCATGAAACTGCTGCGGCACGAAACCGCGCATGCCCTGGCCAATGCCTACCGGCTGCACCTGAAACAGAGCTGGCGCCGGCGTTTCGGGCGCGCCAGCAAGGCCTATCCCGAGAGCTACCTGCCGCGGCCCTACAGCCGCAACTACGTGCTGCATCTCGACAACTGGTACGCGCAAAGCCATCCGGCCGAGGACTGGGCCGAGACCTTCGCCGTGTGGCTCAATCCCGGCTCGCGCTGGCGCGAAAAATACCGCGACTGGCCGGCGCTCAAGAAACTCAAGTACGTGGATCAACTGATGCAGGAAATCGTGGGCCACTCACCGCCCGTGCGCAGCAAGAAACAGGTTGACTCCACCACCACGCTGCGGATCACGCTACGTGAATATTTCGCGGAGAAACAGACTCGCCTGCAACAGGATTTGCCGCTCTTCCACGAGCAGCAACTACGGCAGATCTTCCCCGCCACCAGCGGCCGCAAGAATGAGCGGGCGGCGCATTTCATCCGGCGCCTGCGGCGCGAGGCCATCACCTCCGTCGCCCGCTGGACCTCCGAATCCCGTTATCGTATCAATCTCACGATCGAAGACATGATCCACCGCTGCGAGGAGATGAACCTGCACGCCTCGCGCAGCCGCGAAGAAACGAAAATCGCGCTCATCTCCTCGCTCGTCATGCTCTACATGGGCTCGCTGCGGAGCGGGATGTCGCGCCTCGCGATATGAAAAAGCTGCGCGTCATGATGGTGGTGCACTACACGCTGGTGCCCCCGGATGACTTGCACGACAAAAACGATCCGCGGATGGAGAAGTTCCGCACCGAGTACGACGTCAAAACCGCGTTGTTGAACCTCGGCCATGAAGTCCAGGTCGTGGGCGTCTACGACGATCTGGCGCCGATCCGCAAAACGATCGAGGAATGGAAGCCCCATATCGCCTTCAACCTGCTGGAGGATTTCGCCGGCAACAGCGTCTTCGATTATTACGTCGTCAGCTATTTCGAGATGATGCGTATCCCCCACACCGGCTGCAATCCGCGCGGCTTGCTGTTGGCGCGCGACAAGGCGCTGACCAAAATGATCCTGACCTATCACCGCATCAGCGTGCCGGACTTCGATGTCTTTCCGCTCGGAAAGAAAATCAGACGGCGACGCAAGTTCACCTATCCCTTGATCGTCAAATCCCTGATGGAGGAAGGCTCGGTTGGCATCGCCAAGGCCTCGTACGTGGAAAACGACAGTCAGTTGCGCGAGCGCGTCGCGCTGATTCACGAGAAGCTCAACGGCGACGCCATTGCCGAGCAGTACATCGACGGGCGCGAGCTCTATGTCACCGTTCTCGGCAACGCCAAGCTCGAGGTCCTGCCCATCCGCGAGCTGGTGTTCGGCAACACCGAGCCGGGCACGCCGCGCATGGCGACCTACAAGGTCAAATGGGACGACAAGTACCGCGAACGCTGGGGCATCGATTACCAGTTCGCGCGCAACATGCCGAACGGCATGGAGGAGCGCATCGGTCACCTGTGCAAACGCGTGTACCACCTGCTCGACATGAACGGCTACGGGCGCATCGACCTGCGCATGACGGCGAACGGCGCGCTTTACGTGCTGGAGGCGAATCCCAATCCCGGCATCGCGCGCGATGAGGACTGCACCCTGTCCGCCATCAAGTCAGGTTTAAGCTACGGGGATTTCATTCAACGCATTCTGCAGCTCGGCATGACGGCACGGTCCATCGAATAGCGCCGCCGCGCGCGCCGGGCTCCTCCTGAGCATTCACCTCGGGTTTCCGGTACACTTCAGCCAACTTTTTATGCGCCATCCATTGACGAATGTCACAACATCCCTATGCCGTTCCCGACAGCGCCCGTCGCGAGCGCCTGTCGCGGCTTGAGAGTCTCCTCCAAGAGCGAATCCTGATCCTGGACGGTGCCATGGGCACCATGATCCAGCGCTACAAGCTCGCCGAGAAAGATTATCGCGGCGAACGCTTCGCGAGCTGGGCGCACGATCTGAAGGGCAACAACGACCTCCTGACGCTGACGCAGCCGAAGATCATCCACGACATCCACGCGGCCTACCTCGATGCCGGCGCCGACATCCTCGAGACCAACACCTTCAACTCGCAATCCATCTCCATGGCGGATTACAAGATGGAGGAACTGGCCTATGAATTGAACCGCGAGGGCGCGCGCCTGGCGCGGGCCACGGCCGATGAGTACGAACGCAAGGATCCGACGCGCCCGCGTTTCGTGGCTGGCGTGCTCGGGCCGACCAACCGCACCGCTTCGCTCTCGCCGGACGTGAACAACCCGGGCTTTCGCAACGTCGGGTTCGATGAGCTGGTCGCCGCCTACACTGAATCCACTCGCGGTCTGCTCGAAGGCGGCGCCGATCTGTTATTGGTGGAAACGGTATTCGACACGCTCAACTGCAAGGCGGCGTTGTGCGCGATTGACCGGTATTTTGACAGGCACAGCATCCGCGTGCCGATCATGATCTCGGGCACGATTACCGACGCCAGCGGGCGCACGCTTTCCGGCCAGACCACCGAGGCCTTCTGGAATTCCATCGCCCACGCCCAGCCCTTGAGCGTGGGTCTGAACTGTGCGCTCGGCGCCGAACAACTGCGTCAGTACGTCGAGGAAATGGCGCGCGTCGCGAACGTGCACGTCAGCTGCCACCCCAACGCCGGTCTGCCCAATGAATTCGGCGGTTACGACGACACGCCCGAATTCATGGCCGGGCAAATCAGGGAATGGGCCGAGTCCAGTTTCCTTAATATCATTGGCGGCTGCTGCGGCACCACGCCACCGCATATCAAGGCCATCGCCGAGGCCATGCGTAGCGTCCGCCCGCGCGCGCTGCCGAAGATCGAACCGCAATGCCGGCTCGCGGGGCTGGAGCCGCTCAACATCGGCCCCGACAGCCTGTTCGTGAACGTGGGCGAGCGCACCAACGTCACCGGCTCGGCCGCGTTCAAAAAACTCATCCTCAATAACGAATACGACAAGGCCCTCGACGTGGCGCGCCAGCAGGTGCAAAACGGCGCGCAAATGATCGACGTGAACATGGACGAGGCCATGCTCGAGGGCGAGAAGGCCATGACGACCTTCCTGCACCTGATCGCCTCCGAACCGGAAATCTCGCGCGTGCCGGTCATGATCGACTCCTCCAAGTGGAGTGTGATCGAGGCCGGCCTGAAATGCGTGCAGGGCAAGCCGGTGGTGAACTCCATCAGCCTCAAGGAAGGCGAGGAAAAATTCATCGAACAGGCGCGCGCCTGCCGCTGCTACGGCGCGGCCGTGGTGGTGATGGCCTTCGATGAAAAAGGCCAGGCCGACACGCGGCAACGCAAGGTCGAGATCTGCGCGCGCTCGTACAAGGTCCTCACCGAGAAGGCGGGTCTCCCGCCGCAGGACATCATCTTCGACCCGAACATCTTCGCGGTCGCGACCGGCATCGAGGAGCACAACAACTACGCGGTGGATTACATCGAGGCCACGCGCGAAATCAGGCGGCGCTTGCCGCACGCGCATGTCTCGGGCGGCGTGTCGAACGTGTCATTTTCGTTCCGCGGCAACAACGCGGTGCGCGAGGCGATCCACTCGGTGTTCCTGTACCACGCGATCAAGGCCGGCATGACCATGGGCATTGTGAACGCCGGCCAGCTGGCGGTGTATGCGGACATCCCGGCGGAACTGCGCGAGCGCGTCGAGGACGTCATTCTCAATCGCCGGCCGGATGCGACCGAGCGGTTGCTCGAGATGGCCGCGAAATACGCCGGCGAAGGCGGCAAAGCCAAGGCCCAGGACCTCGCCTGGCGCGAGACACCGGTGACCGAGCGGCTGACACACGCGCTGGTGCACGGCATCGACGGGTTCGTCGAACGGGACACCGAAGAGGCGCGCCAGCAATTCGCGCGCCCCATCCAGGTCATCGAAGGCCCGCTCATGGACGGCATGAACGTCGTCGGTGACCTGTTCGGCGCCGGCAAGATGTTCCTGCCGCAGGTGGTCAAGAGCGCGCGCGTCATGAAAAAGGCCGTGGCCTGGCTCATCCCCTTCATCGAGGCG
>Ga0155528_1070_pt1 | contig 25202 bp, 24 predicted proteins | sample RifCSPhighO2_12_FD_107185 | JGI IMG/M metagenome (GOLD analysis project Ga0155528, IMG submission 107185) | Candidatus Muproteobacteria bacterium RIFCSPHIGHO2_12_FULL_60_33
AGTTCCATCATCGCCTGATTGAGCTTCTGGCGATCGTCGCCAAAGCGCTCCTTGAGCGCCTTCATCTTGGGTGCCATCTTGCGCATGTGCGCCATGGATTTGTAGCTCGCCGCCGACAGCGGGTAGAACACCGCCTTGATCAGTACCGTGAGCAGGATGATGGCCCAGCCCCAGTTGCCCAACAGCCGGTGGATCTGTGCCAGCAACCAGAACAACGGTGCGGAAATGACCGTGAGAAACCCGTAATCCACCGTGAGGTCCATGCCCTCCGGCAGTTTTTTGAGAATCTCCTGTTCCTTGGGGCCGGCGTACAGCGAGGCGCGGATGACGCCGTTCGCGCCCGGCGCGACCTTGGTCGGGGTCAGGTTCTTGAAGCCGAGCACATGGCGCGTGCCGTCCAGCACGTCGGTATAGAACTCGTTGCGCCCGTCTTTCGCCGGCAGCCACGAGCCTACGAAATAGTGCTGCAGCATCGCCACCCAGCCGCCCATGACCTCGCGCTTGAGTGGTTGCTTGGCCATTTCGTCGAGCGGTATTTTTTCGTATTTGTTTTCGGGGGTGTAAATCGCACCGCCGGTATAGCTCGGCACCACGTTGAAAATGCCGCTCGTGGGCGTGTGCATGCGCTGGAACTGGCCGTACAGATAGCCGGCCCACTCGCGGCGCGTGTCGTTCTTCACCGCAAACTCGACATCCACGACGTAACTGCCACGGCGGAAGATATAGGTCTTGGTGTATTGCACGCCGCCCGCGGAGCGCCAGCTCAGCGGTATGCGCAGTTCATTCTGGCCGTCCGCCAGCGTGTAACGACTGGCCTCGGCGGTAAACGGCGTTTTGTGGTTCGGGTACTGACCGTCCAGGCCGATCAATCCCGACTGGGCAATGAACAGCTCGGGCCCGGCATCGCGCATCAAGGGAAAGGCTTCTTCGGGTTTATCTAAACTCACCGGGTGCTGGCGCAGCTTGAGTTCGCGCACGTCACCGCCCTGGCTATCGATCACCGCGTCAATCACATCGGTGCGCACCTGGATGCGCGTTCCGCTCACCAGCGCCTCAACAGGTTTGGGGGTTGGTGTTGTCGCTTCGGCGGCGCTTGGCACGGGTGCCGGGGGCACGCTCGGAGAAGTAGAAGTAGCGGGCGCGGGCGTACCGGTCGTGGTGGCCGGTGCGGGTGCCGGGGGCGGTGCATTATGCTGTTCCCAGGCCTGCCAGATCAGCATCAGAACCATCGCCAGCGCAAAGAACAGGAACAGGCGTTGATTATCCATGTCGGGGTGAATGGCTTGAATGAGATTGGGTGGCGGGAGGAACCGGATCGTAACCGCCGCTGTGCCACGGGTGGCAGCGCAACAGGCGACGCAACGCCAGCCACGAACCGCGCACGCCGCCATGGGTTTCTAGCGACTCCAGTGCGTAATGCGAGCAACTCGGGTGAAACCGGCAGTGCTGCCCCAGCCAGGGGCTGAGCAGGTAACGATAGCCGCGTATGAAGGCAATCAGGATTTTTTGCACTGTCGCTCTACCTTGTCCCACAATTGCTGCAGTGAGGCGCGCAGGGAAGCGGCTTGCGCCCTGCCCGCCTTGGGGCTCGCCATTACGACGATGTCCAAACCGTCCAGTTTTTCCTGGCAGCTGCGGAACGACTCACGTATCTGGCGCTTGATGCGGTTTCTCACTACCGCTCGGGGCGATGTCTTGCGCGAGACGATGATCCCCAGGCGCCCGTGTGGATATGGATTGGCAACCGCGTAAACACCGAAAAAATCATCGCGCCAGCGCATGCGCATGCTGCCCTTCAAGGTCGCCGTGAACTCCGCCGGTCGCCGCAACCGGTGTGACTTGGGCAGCCCGCGACGGGCGCGCGGCAAAATTATGCGCTCAGACGCTTGCGGCCTTTGGCGCGGCGCGCGGCCAATATGCGGCGCCCGCCCACTGTCTTCATGCGGGCGCGAAATCCATGGGTGCGCTTGCGTTTCAGCACGCTGGGTTGATATGTGCGTTTCATCGGGCCTGTTCTTGCTGTGGATGGTTCTCGCAGCCATGTTAGCTGCAAAAAGGGCGGCAAACTTACTGCCTCCGATCAATGTTTGTCAACACATTATTCCGCTAACTGTTTGTAAATGCAGACGACACATTGTCCCTGTGGATAACTGTTTCTTTACTGGCTAGACTCCCCATCCCCCCCGCGTAGCCGTGTGAAAAAAAGATGCAGTCGCCAGTATGGAACAAATGCCTGGAAAGGCTTGAAGAGGAATTGTCTGCGCAGCAATTCAATACCTGGCTGCGACCCCTGCATGCAGTGCAGGACAACCAGATGCTGCGTCTGCTGGCCCCCAACCGTTTTGTAGTGGACTGGGTGCGCGAGCGGTTTCTGGAACGAATCGCGGAACTGAGCAGCGAATACAGCGGCGGCGTACTCAGCGTTCAGGTCGAGGTCGGTAGCCAGTCGCGCCTCGCGGCGGGCGTGTCCAATGTCGCCAGTGCCCGCGTGGAGGTGGGCACAACCCCCAAGGCGCCCTCCATCATTGGCCGGATGAATCAGGATTTCACCTTCGAGACCCATGTGGAAGGAAAGTCCAACCAGCTGGCACGGGCGGCGGCCCGGCAGGTAGGTGAAAATCCCGGTGGGGCCTACAACCCGCTTTTCATTTATGGCGGCGTCGGCTTGGGTAAAACTCATCTTATGCAAGCAGCCGGGAATCTGATGCTCAAGCATCGACCCGGCGCCAACATTGCCTATGTCCACTCCGAGCGTTTTGTCACGGACATGGTCAAGGCGTTTCAGCACAACGCCATCAATGAATTCAAGAAACTGTACCGGAACCTCGACGCGCTGCTCATCGATGACATCCAGTTTTTTGTCGGCAAGGAACGCTCGCAGGAAGAATTATTCCATACATTCAATGCCTTACAAGAATCCAGGCGTCAGGTCATCATCACCGCCGATCGCTTCCCTAAAGAGCTGGTGGGTATCGAGGAGCGCCTAATCTCGCGCTTTGGTTCCGGCCTGATCGTTTCGACTGAGCCACCGGAGCTCGAGACGCGGGTGGCGATTTTGATCAAGAAGGCAAAGCAGGAAGGCGTGGATCTGCCCGAAGACGTGGCGTTTTTTGTGGCCAAGCGGGTCAGGTCGAATGTGCGTGAGCTTGAGGGGGCGCTGCGCCGGATACTGGCGAGCGCGTTTTTCACCGGCAGGGCCATAGATATTTCGCTTGTCACCGAGAGTCTTAAGGACCTCATCTCTTTCCAAGATCGCCTGGTCACGATCAATAACATCCAGAAAATGGTGGCTGAGTATTACAAGATCCGGGTTTCGGACCTGCATTCAAAAAGCCGCTCTCGACAAGTGACGCGCCCACGCCAAGTAGCCATGGCGCTGGCCAAAGAACTTACTGAGCACAGCCTTCCTGAAATTGGTGATGCCTTTGGTGGCCGGGATCACACTACGGTGTTGCATGCCTGCCGCAAGGTTACCGAGCTTAAGTCCAAAGACTCCAGAATGAACGAGGACTACGGAAACCTCATGCGTATTCTGACAACCTGACAACAATGGTGATAGCTCTGTGAATTGTGTTTGTAGAACTTTCCTGAGCCGGTATCATTCAGAGGTCGTTGACACTATGCACAGCGCTTCAGTGGAGTTGTCAACATGCTCTTAACCCGGCAATTACCGAACCCATTCAAACAGAACAGGTTTATCCACAAAACAGGTGCCGATTAATTACAAGTAACTATCTTCTAAATAAAGGAAATAATTAACAAGCATGCAGATCACCATAACACGCGAGGATTTATTGAAGCCTTTGGGTTATGTCACCGGTGTCGTTGAACGGCGCCAGACACTGCCTGTTCTTTCGTATGTCCTGCTGCGTCAGCAGGATAGTGAAATGACGTTGACCGGGACCGATCTGGAAATTGAGGTGATCGCCAAGGTGAACCAGACGAGCGCAGGCAACACCGAGATGACCCTGCCAGCCCGGAAATTGTTCGACATCTGTCGTGCCCTTCCGAGCGATGCTGTGATCACTATCAAGAATGAAGGCGAGAAGTCTATCGTTAAATCGGGCAAGAGCCGTTTTGCCTTGGCAACAGTCCCCGTTACAGATTTCCCCTCCGTGCAAGCTTTACAGTGGGAGCAAGCACTTACTCTTAAACAGAATGAATTACGCAAACTGCTCGAGCAGACCCACTTTTGCATGGCGCAGCAGGATGTACGCTATTATCTTAATGGCCTACTGCTTGAAATCACAGACAAAAAGATACGTGCTGTCGCTACAGATGGTCATCGCATGGCAGTTAGTGAGACAAGCCCTGAGAAGAACGCAAAAGCCGATAAGCAGGTCATTATGCCCCGTAAAGGCGTCCAAGAGATGTTGCGACTGCTGAGTGATACTGATGAACAGATCGAGCTTGAGTTCAGCGCAAACCATATTCGTGCACGAACCAGCGACTTTACCTTTACCTCCAAGCTGATAGATGGCCGCTACCCTGATTACAACAAAGTCATCCCTGGGAAACAATCCAAAAAGCTGAATTTGGGCCGAGACCTATTTCGTGAGACTTTGAGTCGTGTGGCAATCCTGTCCAGCGAGAAGTACCGCGGCGTGAGACTTAGTTTGAGCAGCAAAACACTGCGACTCACCGCCCATAACCCGGAACAGGAGGAGGCCCAAGAGGAAATCAGCACGGATTACTCTGGTGAAGGCATGGAAATAGGCTTCAATGTCAACTACATGATCGAGGCCATAAGCGCACTTCATACCGAATATGTCGAGTTTGGACTGAACGACCCCAACAGCAGTTGCACCCTGGCTTCCCCGGATACGCCTTACCCACAGTACGTTATAATGCCCATGCGGCTTTGATGCCGCTTATATGTTTCACGTGGAACACACCCCACCCCCTAACCGTTTCACGTGGAACTATAAAACAGCCAGCCAATGACACAAGCTAAAAAGGGACCTGCTTCCACATACGATTCGCATAGTATCCAGGTCCTTAAGGGGCTGGATGCGGTGCGCAAGCGGCCAGGAATGTATATCGGTGATACCGACGACGGCACCGGTTTGCATCATATGGTTTTCGAGGCTGTGGATAACTCCATCGATGAGACGCTGGCCGGGCACTGCAATCGCATTGCGGTTACCATACACGCGGATAATTCGGTAACCGTTTCTGACAACGGCCGGGGTATTCCGACCGAAATAATCCCGGAAGAAGGACGTTCCGCCGCAGAAGTGGTCATGACCGTTTTGCATGCCGGCGGCAAGTTTGACCAGAACTCTTACAAGGTCTCCGGGGGTCTCCACGGTGTGGGTATATCTGTGGTTAACGCCTTGTCTGACCCGCTCGAGCTGACCATCCGCCGCGGCGGCAAGGTCCACCAGCAGAAATACCATCTTGGCGTACCACAAAGCCCGCTCAAGGTCATTGGCGAAAGCAGTGAAACGGGCACGGACGTTCGTTTCAAACCCAGCAGCAAAATATTCACCGACACGGTCTACAACTACGACACCCTGGCCAAACGCCTGCGCGAACTGTCCTTTCTCAACTCCGGAGTCCGCATCTCGCTGTTAGATGAGCGAACCGGCAAGGAAGATATTTTTGAATACAAGGGTGGGATTGCCGCCTTTGTCGGCCACCTGAACCGCAACAAGACACCGCTGCATCAGAAGCCGGTTTATATTGCGGCCGAGCGTGACGGAATCACCGTCGAGCTCTGCATGCAATGGAACGACACCTACCAGGAAAATATTTTCTGTTTTACCAACAATATCCCACAGCGCGACGGCGGTACCCATCTCGCCGGTTTGCGCGCGGCCATGACCCGCACACTGAACCAGTTCATTGAAAAAACGGGACTGGCCAAAAAGGAAAAGGTTGAGATCAGCGGTGACGACGCCCGTGAAGGCCTGATAGCAGTGCTGTCGGTCAAAGTCCCGGACCCCAAGTTCTCATCCCAGACCAAGGACAAGCTGGTTTCCTCCGAAGTGAAGGGGGTCGTCGAGTCCATCGTCAACGAAAAGCTTTCCGAGTTTCTTGAGGAAAATCCGGCCGATGCCCGCGGCATCGCCATCAAGATTGTAGAAGCCGCCAGGGCGCGCGAAGCCGCCCGCAAAGCGCGCGAGATGACGCGCCGCAAAGGCGTGCTGGACCTCGCCGGACTTCCCGGCAAACTGGCGGACTGCCAAGAGCGCGATCCGACCAAATGTGAACTGTATCTGGTGGAGGGTGACTCCGCCGGCGGTTCCGCCAAACAGGCCCGCGATCGCAAATTCCAGGCGGTGCTCCCACTCAAGGGCAAGATTCTGAATGTCGAGCGTGCCCGTTTTGACAAGATGTTGTCGTCCGTCGAGGTCGCTACCCTGATCACGGCGCTCGGGACGGGAATTGGAAATAACGACTTTAGTATCAATAAGTTACGTTATCACCGCATCATTCTGATGACAGACGCCGATGTTGACGGATCACACATCCGTACCCTGCTGCTGACCTTTTTCTTCCGCCAGATGCCGGACATGATCAGCCGCGGCCACGTGTACATCGCCCAACCGCCGCTGTTCAAGATCAAGCACGGCAAGCAGGAGCGTTACCTCAAGGACGAAAACGAACTTCAGGAATTTCTGCTCGAAGCGGCGCTGACAGATGCCGTGCTGCACGCCGCCGATGGCCAGGATCTCACGGGCAAGGAGCTGACCTCGCTCTGTCGCAGTCATCTCGCGGTGGATCAGACCATCCGGCGCCTCGCGCGCCGCTATGATGCCGCGGCCTTGCGCCACCTGATTTACATGCCGCGACTCACGCCCGCGCTGCTGAAGGACAAGAAGCAGGCCGGCATGATAGCGCAGGAACTCCAGGGCCGTTTGACGCGTGAGGTGAACCACGGCAGCCGCTATGAGATTTCCGTCGGCATCGACACCCGCAATAATCTGTATGAAATGATTCTGGCGCGGCATGAGCACGGAACCACGACGCGAACCAAGATCGACGCAGAATTCATTTCTTCCGGAGAATACGGCGCCATGCGCGAGCTGGGAGAGCGACTGGAAAAATATTTTGCCAGCGAGGCCACCATCCAACGGGCCGACAAAAGCCAGAAGGTGGCCAGCATCGATGCCATGCTGGAATGGCTGATGGTCGAGGCCAAGCGCGGCCAGACCATTCAGCGCTACAAGGGTTTGGGTGAAATGAATCCGGAGCAACTGTGGGAAACCACCATGGACCCGCGGACGCGCCGCCTGCTCAAGGTCAATATCGAGGACGGTGTGGCCGCGGACGACGTTTTCACGACCCTGATGGGCGAGCAGGTGGAGCCGCGCCGCGAGTTCATTGAAAAGAACGCGCTCGACGTTTCCAACCTCGATATTTAAAACGCTGTACCCGCGGAAGCTGATGAAACTACGCTTACACGCTCAGTGCAGCGTGCGCGGAATGCTCAGCGTGAAAGAGGGTATTTCTGCGTCGAACGCGGTGCCATCGTCGGCGACCATCTGGTAACTACCCTGCATCGTGCCAACCGGCGTTTCTAGGATGGTGCCACTGGTATATTGGAAACTGGTTCCGGGCAACAGATAAGGCTGTTCGCCCACGACACCCTCGCCGTGCACCTCGCGTTTCTGCTCGTTGGCGTCGGTAATGATCCAGTGTCTTGTTACCAGACGCGCCGGCACCGAGCCGGAATTGGTGATCGTAATGGTGTAGGCAAAGACATAGCGGTTTTGCCCCGGCTCCGACTGGCCGGGGAGATAGGCCGTGTGGACATCGATCTGTATCTGGTGTTTATCGCTGGCAGTCATGTGTGTTGCACCCGAAATCCTGGCACGGATTATTTTGCCTCACCATTTTAGTGCGCTAGGGTATCACTAAAGTTTCCGGCGCGGAGGATAGACCAACCAGGTCAGCGCCACGAGCCCCGCAAAAACCGTATAAATCACGGTGAATACCCAGCCCGGCGCCGTGTAGAAAATAAGCTGCTGCAACCAGTAACGGATAAAACCGTTTTCGTATGGCACCGCACCCGCTGCGGTGCGCAAGATATTTTCCAGCGTCGTGAGCGGGCAGGTCACGCCGAACCAGGCCTCCAGCACCACAAACCCGATGGCGAGCAGGTGCAACAAGCGAAACCACCAGCGGCGTGGCCAGGCCCAGCCCAGCGCCCAGCCGGCAACGATTAAAATCTGTCCACCGACGACAAACAGAATAAAAGCCGCATGCAAACCCAGAATCAGATCGGCCAGCCACGTCCAGGCATCTGCTTCAGGCGGCATGTGATGATTGATAGGGTTCGCAATCCACACTGAAAAATTCCACCGGGTCGGCATCCAGCCGCACCGCGGAAAGTGTGCGGCCCCAGAGGCAGCCGCTGTCCAGGCCGATGATGCCATCGCCCTGCCACAGCCCCAGCGCAGACCAGTGCCCGAAAACAATTTTGAGCCCGCGGCTGCGACGCCCCGGGACCCGGAACCAGGGCAACAGGTCTGGTGGCTGACTCCCGGGGGGACCTTTTGGGCGCAGATCCATGTTGCCATCGAGGTCGCAGTAGCGCAGCCGCGTGAACGCGTTGACGATCACGCGCAACCGGTCGAAGCCGCGCAGGTTTTCGTTCCAGTGATCGGGCAGATCGCCGTACATGTGGTGAAAAAATTCCTGGTGCCTGTCGCTGCGCAACACCGCCTCGGTCTCCTGCGCCAACCGCTGTGCCTGCGCCAGATCCCAGGGTGGCAGCAATCCGGCGTGAATCAGCGTGTATCCCAGGTCAGAATCATGATACAGCAGGGGCCGTGAGCGCAGCCAGTGCAGCAATTCATCCCGGTCGGGCGCGCGCAAAATCTCATCCAGCGTATCGCGTTTTTTTGTCTTGGCCGTGCCGGCCGCGACGGCGAGCAGATGCAAATCGTGATTGCCGAGCACGCACACGGCGCACGCACCCAAGCCTTTGACGAATCGCAGCACCTCGAGTGATTGTGGTCCGCGATTGACCAGATCGCCGGTGAACCACAGGCGGTCGCGCGCCGGATCGAAGTGCAGGCGTGTCAGCAATTCCTGCAACGGCGTGTAGCAGCCCTGCACATCGCCGATCGCGTAAATCGCCATCAGGAGGCTTTCGGTGGCCGTCCCAGTTGCGCGGCCATGTCGATGGTGGCCGTCACCAAGGCGTGAACGATGCCCGCTTCCAGCGCCGAGTGCCCGGCGTTGGGGATGATATCGAGCCGGGCATCGGGCCAGGCCTGCACCAGTTCCCAGGCGTTTTGCAGCGGACAGACCAGGTCATAGCGCCCATGCACGATGGTGCCGGGGAGGCCGCTCAGCACCGACGCGTTGCGCAAAATTTGATCAGGCGCAAGGAAGCTGTCGTGCACGAAATAATGCGCTTCAATGCGCGCCAGCGACAGCGCCGTGTGCGGCGCGCCGAAAAATTCCACCACGTGCTTGTTCGGCAACAGCGTCGCGGCGCGGCCTTCCCACAGCGACCAGGCCTTGGCGCTGGCCATGCGTGCGACCTCGTCCTCGCCGGTCAGGCGCCGGTGATGGGCATGCAACAAGTCATGGCGCTCGGGCTCCGGGATGGGCGCGATGAATTCCCGCCAGTGATCGGGAAACACGCGGTTGGCGCCTTCCTGATAGAACCAGTGAATCTCCCAGGGGCGGCACAGGAAAATGCCGCGCAGGATGAGCCCAAGCACGCGGCCGGGATGGGTCTCGGCGTAGACCAGCGACAGCGTCGAGCCCCACGAGCCGCCGAACAACACCCAGCGATCCACGCCGAGATGTGCGCGGATCTTTTCCATGTCGGCGACCAAGTCTTGCGTGGTGTTGTGGTCGAGACACGCGTGCGGGGTCGAACGCCCCGCCCCGCGCTGGTCGAGCAAAATGATGCGGTAGAGATTGGGATCGAAAAAACGGCGATGTACTTCCTCGCAACCGGCGCCGGGCCCGCCGTGCACGAACAGCACCGGCAGGCCCCGGATATTGCCGCACTCCTCGACATAAAGCTCGTGCGGCGCTTCGACCGGGAGCCGGTGGGTGGCATAGGGTTTGATTTCGGGAAAGAGCTTGTGCACGCGCGCGACCGCTCAGAAGGATTCGGCCTCAACCTGCAAATAGGCGAGGCTCACGTGTCGGCCAAGCTGTTCATTGAAGCCCGTCCAGTCTTTGTATTTCGCAAGCGCCTGCGCGACCTTGGGCTTCATGTCGTAGTCGGTGAGCCCCTGGCCATAATATTTCCGGACCGTGGCGTAGAGGGTCTTGAGGTAATCCTGGTACGCCAGGAGGATCTCGCGGCCGTTGGCCGGGCCGTGGCCGGGGATGAAATGCACCGTATTGCTTTTGAGCGCCATGTCGATCGCGGCGACGTTGCCCCGGAAATCGCCGTCGTTCATGATCCCGATGCGCCCGGCGAAGACATTGTCGCCGAGAAACATGACCTTTTCCTCCACCACCTCGATCATGATGTCGTTATCGGTGTGCGCCTTGTCGTGGTGATAAACCCGGAAATGCGTGTCGCCGAGCTTGAGCGACTCGTCATGATCGACATGGATGTCGGGCGCCAGCGGCCGAGTGCCACGGATGGCACCCTCGGTCATGGCGTCAATGCGTTTGACCCAGGTCCCCCCCTCCGCTTCCGCCTTGGCCTTCATTCGGGGATGCGCGTAGATCACGGCCTTGGGATGGGCCGCCTTGATGGCTTGGTTGCCGAGCCAGTGATCGCCGTGGATGTGGGTGTTGAACACCGCGATGACCGGCTCCCGGGTGACGCCGGCGATCTTTGCGAGCACCATCTCGCCGACCTGAACGCTCGAACCCGGATCAATCACCACCACGCCCTTGCGTGTCAGCACGAAACCGGGGTTGTTCATGAAGCCCTGGTTCTGCCGGTTCGGCAGCGTATTCGCACCGTGAATCACGTAAACCCGGTCGGTGATTTTGGTGACGGGGAAATCGCCTTGGAGGGGTGGGGCCTTTCCGCCGGTGCAAGAGGAGGCGAGGAACAGAACCGAGGCGATTGCGAAAAGAAACCGTGCGCGCATACCGAAAACCCTCCGTGTCGTGCGAACGGCAGTATAACCGCGCGCCTTCCGCTTCCGAAAGCGCGCCGTCATTATCGTTTCAGCCAGATCTCGTAGGTGTACAGCAACACCTCGAACACAATCAGGATCACGATGTACCATTCCACGCGCAGCATGCTGCGGTTCTGCATCAGGTTCACCGCGGTTTCGGCCGTCTGGTGAATCAGCGCCAGTTTGCGTTCGAGTACCGTGTTGCGTTCGCGCAGTTCGTACTCGTTTTCCAGGTGCAGATACAGGCGCTCCACTTCCGGGTGGTCCCACAGCAGGTCGGGCTTGTCCTGGATCTCGACACGCCCGGTCATCTTGTGCAGCACCAGCAGCGTGCCGCCGATGTGGCGCAGCAGTTCGCGCAGCCGGCGCCCGCCGCCGCGCGGGCTCTCCAGGCGTCGCGCCAGCGGTTCGATCAGGTCGAAGGCGCTGGCCATGGCGTTTTCGTAGTAGGCGAGCGCCACGCTGCGCGCCAGGGCAATGGCCACGATCTGCAGACGTGCCAGCGCCAGGTCGGCGATACCAATACCCTCGGGCGTGACACCCTCCGGTTGCTTGCCGACGACCAGCAATTGGACGTCCTCGGTCTCCATCCTCCGCAGCGGGCTTTCCACGCGCGGTCGCAGGTCCTTGAGGAAATTCTTCTGCTCGGACTCGGTCAGGTTAAACAGCACGACGGCCCCATATCGGAACAACACCGCCATCCCCGCCTCTCCGGCCGGTACCGTCAACGGTCCGAGCGTGACCGCGGGCTCGGGCAGCCCGCGCAGGTTCAGGCGCTCGCCCAGAAAACAGGCGCGCACCGGCAGTGGCTTGTTCGCCGGCAGGCGCGCGGCCAGTTCGTTGGTTTTGGGGACCATGTCCTTGGTCGGCGGCAAAGTCAGAGCCCGAGCCGTTCCCACACGGTGCAGGTCGGCCCGGCGCGGTTGAGCGTGTAGAAGTGCAGCCCGGGCGCCCCGCCCTCGAGCAGCTTGTCGCACAGGTCGGTGGTGACATCGAGGCCGAAGGCGCGGATGGAATCGAGATCGTCGCCATATCCTTCCAGCCGCCGGCGGATCCAGCGCGGGATCTCGGCGCCGCAGGCGTCAGAAAACTTCGCGAGCTGCTTGTAGTTGGTGATCGGCATGATGCCCGGCACGATCGGCACGTCGATTCCCAGCGCCGAGCACTCTTCGACGAAGCGCCAATAGGCGTCCACGTTGAAAAAATACTGGGTCATGGCCGAATTGGCGCCGGCCCGGACCTTGTTCGCGAAGTGGCGGATGTCGGACTCGGGACTGGGCGATTCGGGGTGGAACTCCGGGTAGGCCGCCACCTCGAGATAAAACTCATCGCCGGTTTCGGCGCGGATGAAGCTGACCAGCTCGTTGGCGTAATGGAAATCGCCGCCGGTCTTGGGCGCGTCCTTGGGAAGATCACCGCGCAGTGCGACGAGATGGCGAATGCCGAGCTGGCGGTAGGAATCGAGCAGCGCCCGGATGTCGGCGCGCGTGGTGCCGATGCAGGAGATATGCGGCGCGGCCTGCTGGCCCTGGGCCTGTATGTTTTTGACGGTTTCGTAGGTGCCCTCGCGCGTGCTGCCGCCGGCGCCGAAGGTGACGGAGAAAAACTTGGGCTTGAGTTGCGCCAGCTGTTCCACCGTTTCGCGCAGCCTGGCGCACCCGTCCTCGTTGCGCGGCGGGAAGAACTCAAAGCTAAACGTGCGCGGACGTTTTTTTTGGGTTTCCATAAAAAAACTCAACGCGAAGCCGCGAAGCCGCGAAGCTCGCAAAGAAGTGACGAATGGGAAATAACCCTCATCCGGTTTTCTTCGCGTCTTTGCGCCTTGGCGTTGGGTTGTAATTAATAACGGTAGTGATTCGGTTTGTACGGGCCGTCGACCGGCACGCCGATGTAATCGGCCTGGGTCTTGGAGAGCGGCGTAAGATGCGCGCCGATCTTCTTGAGATGCAGACGCGCCACTTTCTCGTCGAGTTTCTTCGGCAGCACGTACACCTTCTTTTCGTACTTGGCGGCGTTCTGGAACAGCTCCATCTGCGCGATGGTCTGATTCGAGAACGATGCCGACATCACGAACGAGGGATGGCCGGTGGCGCAGCCCAGATTCACCAGCCGCCCCTTGGCCAGCACGATGAGCTTCTTGCCGTCGGGGAAGATCACGTGATCCACCTGCGGCTTGATCTCTTCCCATTTGTATTGCTCGAGCGAGGCGATGTCGATCTCGGAGTCGAAGTGACCGATATTGCACACGATGGCCTCGTGCTTCATGGCCTGCATGTGGTTGTGGTTGATGACATGCACGTTGCCGGTGGCGGTGACGAAGATGTCGGCCTGGCTCGCGGCCTCGTCCATGGCGACCACGCGGTAGCCTTCCATCGAGGCTTGCAGGGCGCAGATCGGATCAATCTCGGTCACCCACACGGTGGCGCCCATGCCGCGGAAGGCCTGGGCGCAGCCCTTGCCGACGTCGCCGTAACCGAGCACGAGGCAGATCTTGCCGGCGATCATCACGTCGGTGGCGCGCTTGATGCCATCGATCAGCGATTCGCGACAGCCGTACAGGTTGTCGAATTTGGACTTGGTGACGGAATCGTTGACGTTGAAGGCCGGGAACGGCAGCCGACCTTCTTTTTCCATCTGATACAGGCGGTGCACGCCCGTGGTCGTCTCTTCGGTGACGCCGCGGATATTCTTGAGGATGTTCGAATACCAGCCGGGCTTGGCTTCGAGGCGCTTTTTGATCGAGGCGAACAGCACGCGCTCTTCTTCACAGGTTGGTTTGCCGATCGGCGAGGCGTCCTTCTCGGCGCGCGAGCCGAGCGTGATCAGCAGCGTGGCGTCGCCGCCATCGTCGAGGATCATGTTCGGGGTACCACCGTCGGCCCACTCGAAAATGCGATGGGTGTAGTCCCAGTATTCCTCGAGGGTCTCGCCCTTGAAGGCGAACACCGGCGTGCCGGATGCCGCCATCGCGGACGCGGCATGATCCTGGGTGGAGAAGATGTTGCACGAGGCCCAGCGGATGTCGGCGCCGAGCGCCTTGAGCGTCTCGATCAGCACCGCGGTCTGGATGGTCATGTGCAGCGAGCCGGCGATGCGCGCGCCCTTGAGCGGTTGCTTGGCGGCGTATTCCTCGCGCAGTGCCATGAGGCCGGGCATCTCGGTCTCGGCGATCTCGATTTCCTTGCGGCCCCAGGTGGCGAGGTTGATGTCGGCGACTTTGTAGTCGGAGAACTTCGGATTGACGACAGCGTTCATGATGCTTGCTCCTGTACGGATTGAGCGAGCGCCGTTGTTTTAACTGACGTTCCCTCCGAGCCTGGCCCCGCACCTGATGCTTCATGCAACGTTGCCTTTAGCTGGCCATGCATGAAGCATCAGGTGCGGGGTCGCAACGCTCCTCGGAGAGCAACGCCTCGCCGCAGGTGCGGCGACGGTGAAAATTTACGCGGTGGCCGCGCTCCTGGCCTTGATGCCGGCGGCATCGCGCAATGCATCCGCCTTGTCAGTGCGCTCCCAGCTGAAGCCGGCCTCGGTGCGGCCGAAGTGGCCGTAGGCCGCGGTCGCGAGGTACACCGGGCGCAGCAGGTCGAGCATCTGTACGATGCCCTTGGGACGCAGGTCAAAATGTTTGATCACGAGTTCGGCGATCTTCGTATCCGGAATTACACCGGTGCCGAAGGTGTCGACGTGTACCGAAACCGGTTTGGCGATGCCGATGGCGTAGGCGATCTGGATCTCGCAACGCGTAGCCAGCCCGGCGGCGACGATATTCTTGGCGACGTAGCGCCCGGCATAAGCGGCCGAGCGGTCGACCTTGGACGGGTCCTTGCCGGAGAAGGCGCCGCCGCCGTGACGGGCCATGCCGCCGTAGGTGTCGACAATGATCTTGCGGCCGGTCAGGCCGGCGTCACCCACCGGGCCGCCGATCTCGAACGCGCCGGTCGGGTTGATGAAATACTTGGTGTCCTTGCCGAGCCATTCCTTGGGCAGCACCGGTTTCACGATTTCCTCGATCACGGCCTCCTTGAGGGTGTCGTACTTGACGCCCGGTGCATGCTGGGTCGAGAGCACGACCGCGTCGATGCCGGCCGGCTGGTTGTTCACGTATTTCACGGTGACCTGCGACTTGGCGTCCGGGCGCAGCCAATTGAGTTTGCTTTTACGCAAATCGGCCTGGCGCTTCACCAGGCGATGCGCCAGCGTGATCGGCATGGGCATGAGCACGTCGGTCTCGCTGGTGGCATAGCCGAACATCAGGCCTTGGTCGCCGGCGCCCTGCTCGAGATCGAGGCCCTTGCCCTCGTCCACGCCGGCGGCGATATTGGGCGACTGGCGGCCGATGGCGGTCAGCACCGTGCAGCTGTCCGGGCCGAAGCCCATCTCGTCGGTGTAACCGATGTGGCGCACCACGTCGCGCGCCACCTTGTCGAAATCCACGTTGGCCTTGGTCGTGATCTCGCCCGCGAGCACCACCAGGTTGTTCTTGACCAGCGTCTCGCACGCCACGCGCGCGGTCTTGTCCTGCGTCAGGATGGCGTCCAGCACGGCGTCCGAGATCTGGTCACAGACCTTGTCCGGATGACCTTCCGATACCGATTCAGAGGTAAAAAGAAAACTGTCCGACATAAAAAACAACCCCGTTCTGGTTAGCTATCTTGCGAGGCCGCGCAGTTTACCAATCCCGGGCAAAATTGACACGCCGACTCACAAAACCCACTTTCAGCACTGTTCCCACGGCAAACCGTGAAAGCGCCAGCCCCCGGTCGCGCTACGATGGTGCTTGTCATCCAGCTGCCCCTCGAATCCTTCGGCCACGTTGTAGACATCGCTGATCCCGGCCTCGATCAAGACCTTGCCGGCCACCAGTGAGCGCACCCCGCTGCGGCAGATCAACACTACCGGCGCCGCCCCGGTCGCCCCTCCCAGCATGGCCTGACGTACCAATGTGACGAAGTGAGGGTTTACTTTCCAGTCGGGCTCGTCGATCCAGGGAATGTGAATGGCGCCTGCGGGATGCCCGACAAACAGGAACTCCATCTGCGAGCGCACGTCGACCAGGAGCGCGTTCGGGTGGTCCTGGACGAACTTGTGCGCCTCTTTGGGGCTCAGGGTTTTAACTGCTTCGCTCATTCAATCCTCTATTCAGGTATGCCCAGCCGGGCCCGATTGGGCATACTAGACAAATTATGCTCCCTGCCAGCACCTTGCCCAAGCCGGTAATCAGACCCCGGCCGCCCAAGCCATTATTGCGGGCTGCCGGCTCGGCCATCGCGGATTTCTCCATGCTACGCCCGGGTGACCGCGTTCTGCTCGGTCTTTCGGGCGGCAAGGACAGCTTGTCGTTGTTGCATGTGCTCCTCGATCTGCGCGACAAGTCCCCGCTACGTTTCGAGCTCGGGGCGGCCACGGTCGATCCCTGCATCGAGGGCTTCGATCCTTCGTTCCTGAAGGACTACGTCTCGATCCTGGGTGTTCCCTATTTTTATCGGCGCCAGGACATCGTCGGCCGCGCACTCAAGACCATGCGTGGGGATTCCTTCTGCGCCTATTGCTCGCGCATGCGCCGCGGCATTCTGTATGCTACCGCACGGGAACAGGGATACAACGTGCTGGCGCTGGCACATCATCTGGACGATTTGGCGGAATCATTTCTGATGAGCGCCTTTTATGGCGGCAGCCTGCGCACCATGAAGGCGCACTACGTGAATGACGCCGGCGACCTGCGCATCATCCGCCCTTTCGTGTATGCGCGCGAGCGTCAAACCCGGGATTTTGCCCTTCGCGCCGGTCTTCCCGCCATCATGGACAACTGCCCGGCCTGTTTTCGCATGCCCACGCAGCGTATGCATATAAAATCGCTGCTTTCTGAGCAAGAAAAGACACAAAAAAGGCTTTTCTCTAATTTATTGACAGCTATTATCCCACTTATGTCAGAAAAATTGCCAAAATAAAAATATATCAGCGCTATGTAAAAAGTGGGAGATATTAATTATTTTTGTACCGGTTTATAGCCAGCAATATGGGATTTGATCATTGATGAAAACCGCGATTCTACCCGGGGATAATCCATAAACTGATCTATCTGCCCTTCCATGGAGTTTGAAACTAATTCCAGGCGTGTTCCGGAGTCAGGGTGGGTTTTAAACATCAAGGCAACGGCATCATCCTGGGGGTTGATGGAGGCGAGTGTTTGTAACACCGAGGGCAAGCCGTAAGGGTCATATCCGGCACGCGCCGCGATGACCACGCCCGCACGGTCAGCGGCGAATTCATCCTCCTTGTCGAGGCCGCGGGCGTAGATCTCGGTGCCGGCACTGACGATCTTGGTGAATTCCTCTTTACCCTTCTTCTCGGCGTAACTGCTCAGCGCATCGCCGGCGAGCCCGGCGAGCGCGCCCTTGCGCATGGTCTTGAGCGCGTGCTTCTCCACCACATGCGAGACTTCATGGGCCAGCACGCCGGCCAACTCGGCCTCATCGCGCATGCGCAGCAGCATGCCGCGCGTGATGAAAACGTAACCGCCCGGTGTCGCGAAGGCATTCACGCCATTGGTATCGAGCACGGCGAAGTGCCAGGGCAGATCGGGGCGCTCGCTGTGCATCGCCACCCATTGGCCGATGCGGTTGACGTAGGCCTGCAATGCCGGGTCATTCACGGGTGGCGCCGCGCCGAGCAGATTGGCGGCCACGCCCTTGCCGATTTCGATCTCATCGGCCTCGGACGGTTCCTTCAGCATTTTAAACTTGCCTGTGACTTCCTTCAGCTTGTCTACGTCGAAGTTAAGTTTGAGCGCATGGGCGGCGGGCGCGCACAGCGATGCAGCCAGCAACAAAACAACGGGAATTCTGATTTTCATGGATGTCTCCGTTTATTCAGGTTTCGGCAGGGCGGGAACATTGGTTTCCTTGAGCCCCGCGGCCTTGGCGTATTCACGTGCCTGGTTCGCATTGGCGCGGTAACGCTCGATCGTCTTCACCGCCGCAGGATCGGGTTTGGCGTTTTTGAGTTCCTCGGCGCTCATGCCGCGGATGCCGGTGGTGGCGACGATGCCCTGCGCACCGGAGCGACCGGTCTGGCCGACATTCTTCAGGATGGCCAGACCCTCGCCGGATTTTCTGGCCTCCGGGCCTTCACCAGCGCGCACCTGGTGCAATTTGGCCCAGCCGGTTTTGCCCTTGGCGGAAATGCGCAGCCAGCCGCCGCGACGTTCGAAAATGTCCACCGTGGTATTCGCCGGCAGCTGGCCGGCCGGTTTGGCGTCGCGGTATGGCGTCGCCATCAGGTCCACCGCCGAGCGCGTGGTGCCGGCTTCCTTGGAGGTGACGCCGGTGCTCTTGGCAGTAGTGCTGGTTTCCCTGGCCGTGGTGCCGGGTTTTTTGGCGACGATGGTGGTTTCCTTGGCGGGGCCGGTTTCCTCGGCGCAAGCCGTGTTCAGCGCAGCGAGTCCAGCGAGCAATATCGTTGTGATAAATCGTTTCATGATGTCTCCCATTTGGGTTCGAACAGATGAACCTTGTCTTCCTTACCCTTGAGTTTGACGAGGCCGCGATCGGTGAATGTGCACCGCGCGCGACAGGCATCGCGTACGGCGGCCGAGACCAGTATCCGGGAACGCCCGCGGGTGGCGCCCTCGATGCGGCTGGCGGTGTTGACCGTGTCGCCGATCACGGTGTAATCCTGACGATGTTCCGGCGAGCCGATGAAGCCCACCACCGCTTCGCCGGTGTGGATGCCAATACCGATGTTGAAATTTTCACCATCGGGACCCAGTTCCTGGCGGAAACGCAGCAATGCCTGTTCCATCTCGCGCGCGCAAGCGAGTGCGCGGGGCGCATGATCCGCTTGGTCCGTCGGCGCGCCCCAGAACGCCATGATGGCATCGCCGATGTATTTGTCCAGCGTTCCCTGATGACGGAAGATCACTTCGACCTGCAAGCTGAAATAGCGGTTGAGCAAATCCACGATCTCCTGCGCCGATTTGCGCTCGGACAGCGTGGTGAATCCCCGGATGTCGGAAAACAGCACCGTGATCTCGCGCTTCTGACCGGAAAGCGAGGCGTCGGTTTCACCTTTTTCAACGAGTCCTTTCACCACGCGCGGATCGAGGAAGCGCGAAAACAATTGTGTCACGCGCTGGCGATCGCGTCGTTCGAGCCAGTAGGCACGGATGGCGGCAGGCAGAAAATAAAGCCACGCGAAAAGCAGCGGGCTGACGACGGGAATGACAGTGCGGCCGAACGCCATGGCGGCCCATCCGCCTGCGGCGAGCGCCACGGTGAACACCAGTAATCCGGCGCCGAGGGGCAGGGGGCTGATGCCGCGTGTGAAGCCTATGGCAAGCACCAGCAGCACGAGGGCGGTGGTAGCGGGCATGATCCACGCGGGCGAGACGCGCAACCGTTCCCCGTTTTTGAGATTGTCGATAGTGGTGGCGAGCACTTCCGTGCCCGGATAATTGGCCCCCATGGGCGTGAGTTTGAGATCGTGCAGGCCCGAGGCGGTGGTGCCGACGATCACGATCCTGCCGCGGAATTCTTCCGCCGGACGTTGCGGCTGTTTGCGATCAAGGTCGGTGAAGACGTCGTAGAAGGAAACCGTGCGATAGGAGCGGGGTGGTCCGTGCCAGGTGATCATGAGGTTTTCGGTTGCCGGAACGGAATAGCCGAGGTCACGCGCCAGGCGCGCGGGCAGGGATGCTATGCGCCAACCGTAAGTTTCGAGATGCATCGGGTAACGTCGAACCACACCATCGGCATCGGCAAAGACATTGATCGTGCCGAGACGCCCGGTCTGGCTCAGGCCCGGCAGCGGCAGCAACAGGGCCGCGCGTGCCTCGGGGTCGGCTCCCGGTCCGGCCGTGGCATTCTTGAGTTCTTTCAACAGATAGCCGTTTCCGCGCTCGGCCTGGGGCGGGGCGGACAGGCGCACCATCGGAAAATAGACGTTGGGCAGTGCCGTAGCGGTACGCACAAAATAAAGGTCATCGGCCAGGTGTTCCTTTTGCGGGTCGATGAACAGGATGTCGAACACGATGGCGGCCGGCTGCTGGCGCGCCAGCCCCTCCAGCAACTGGCCGTACACGGCGCGGGTCCAGGGATAGCGCCCGTATTCCGGCACCATGGCCTCGAGCGTGGGCTCGTCGATGTCGATCATGACGATGCCGGGGTCGGCGGGGTGTTGGGCGGCGAGGCGGCGCAGGTTCCAGTCGAGGTAGAGATTATCGAGGCGGCCGGCGGTGTCCCAGTGCGCCGCCGCAAGCGCCGCCAGCCAGACGAAGGCGGCGAGCACAAACAGGGTGCGCCGCCGCGCCGTTTTTGTAATCGAAAATGAAGCCCTACTCGCTACGCTCATTCGTCTTGTCGTAAACCCTCACCCTCATTCCCTCTCCCGCGATCGCGGGAGAGGGTGGCGTGCCGGATGCGCTTCGCGCATGCTCAGAATGACTAGTAGCCTTACTCGCTACGCTCGTTCGTCTTGACGATAAGGAAGCCCTAGTCGCTATGCTCCTTCGTCTTGTCATAAGATTACGTCAAGACTAACCCAGCAGGGAGCGGAGCCCAAGCCGCCGGGCCGGTGACACGGCGGCGTGCACCCATTCAATGAGTCCATCACGCTCGACCAAAACCAAGGCTGACAGTCAGGACCATTCATTTTCCTTTCTGACGCTCAAGCTGGCAAAGAACAGCCTCGCACCGCGTTACTGGACGAACTGGCTGTGGCTGTTTTTTCTCCGGTTCACGGCGATGCTGCCGCTGGCGTGGTCGCGTGCGCTCGGCGCCGGACTCGGGCTGCTCATGATGACCAACAAGAAACGCAGAAGGATTGCGCGCATCAATCTCGAGCTGTGCTTCCCCAAGCTCAGTCTGCGCGAGCGCGAGCACCTGCTGCGGCGGCATTTCATCGTGAGCGGCCAGAGTTATTTCGACCTCGCCTATCTAGCATGGGCCTCGGAGCGCCGCATTCTGCGCAAGACGCATATCCGCGGGCTGGAGCAATATCACGATCTGCGCGGGCGCAACATCATTTTGCTCGCGCCGCATGGCGTCGGCATGAATTTTGGCGGGAGCGTGATCGCGCACCACCGCGCGCAGTTCTCCATGGTCAAGCTGCAGGGCAACCCGGTGGTCAACTGGCTGCTCAATCGCGGACGCATGCGCTTCGGCTGTTTCCTGTTGTCGCGTACCCAAGGCCTGCGCCCGGTGATCCGCGGCCTCAAACAGGGGCTCGCGTTTTATTATCTGCCGGACGAGGACTTCGGCCAGCGCCAGTCGGTGTTCGTGCCGTTCTTCGGCGTGCCGACCGCGACCCTCACCACTCTCGGGCGCCTCGCGCGCCTGACCAATGCGCTGGTGGTGCCGTGCTTCACGCGCCTGCTGCCCGGCGGGCGTGGTTACGAGGTAATCCTGAAGCCACCGCTGGAGGATTTTCCGACGGGCGATCGCGCGCACGACGCCGCGCGCATGAATGAAGCGATCGAGGAAGGCCTGCGCCCCATGCCCGAGCAGTACCTGTGGACCTTCAAGCTGTTCAAGACTCGCCCGGGCCACGCGCCGTCGCCTTATGGTTGACACCCGGCTCAGCGATTTTACCCACCCGCGTTACTGGCCCACGTGGGCCGGCCTCGGCTTCATGCGCTTGGTGAGCTGGTTGCCGCTGCCACTGGTTGCATTGGCTGGCGGCGCGCTCGGGATGCTGCTCTATGCCTTGCATGCCGGCCGCCGGCATGTGGTGCACGTCAATGTGCGGTTGTGTTTCCCGGAGCTTTCGCCGGGCGCACAGGCGCGGATTGCGCGCCGGCATTTCCGCGCCTTCGGCCAGACGCTGCTCGACATTGGCATCTCCTGGTGGTCGTCGGCCTCGCGCCTGCGACGCCTCACGCGTTTTCGCGGGCGCGAGCATTACGACAACGCGCTGCGCGAGAACAAAAACATCATTCTGCTCGCACCGCATTTTCTCGGCCTGGAATACGGCGGCATCCGGCTTTCGATCGAGCGGCCGATGGTCACGGTGTTCCGCCATCCGGTCAACAAATTGCTGAGCGTGGTAATGGAACGCGCGCGTTCGCGGTTTTATCTCCGGCTCGTCGAGCACATCCAGTCGTTCACGGCGCTGGTGAAGCAGACGAAGAAAGGCGTGCCGCTGTATTACCTGCCGGACCAGGACGCCGGCCCGCGCCAGTCGGTGTTCGCGCCGTTCTTCGGCGTTCCCGCCGCGACGTTCGTCGTGCTGCCGCGCCTGGCCGAGATGACGGATGCCGTAGTGATCCCCTGCATTACGCGCCAGCTTTCCTGGGGACGCGGCTACGAAATCCATTTCCGCCCGCCGCTGAAAAATTTTCCTTCCGGCGATGCGGTGTCGGATACGACGCGGATGAATAAAGAGATCGAGGAAGCGGTGCGGGAAATGCCGGAACAGTATTTTTGGCTGCATAAAAGATTTAAAACGCGGCCGAAAGGCGAGAAGGATTTTTACAAATAGAAAAGCTGAGTCAGCTTTTCAGGTCACGCTGCCTTTTCAATTTCAACCACCAGCCGCTTGCCCAATGCGGTAAGCGCTTCTTCGACTTGGCCGATGTGTGAACGGTGGTCAAGATCAATCAATCGCCGGACGGCGGCTTCCGTGATTTTCAGACGCTTGCCGAGCGCGACATTGGTCAGGTTGGAATCGCGCATCGCCTGATACAGCGCGAGTTTGGCTGCCGGCAACGGCGGCAGAAACACCAGACGTTGGCCGCGCTTCAATTTGGAGGGCGATGGAATCGGCCGGCGTGTGTTGATGTATCCACCGAGCGCCGCCAGCAGGGCATCCTGCGCCTCGTGCAACGCCTCGGAGACGGTTTTGGCCTCCGTCAGCGCTTCCGGAACATCGGGAAACGCCACCAGAATAAGACCGTCCTTCTGGTGTTTAAGATTTGTGGGATAGGCCATCAACATGTTTCACCTCATGTCTTCAAGTGTCAGTCCGAGCTGGCGCAGCATGGCATGCAGCAGTCCTTTGCCGATTTCTTTTTCGCGGTCCTTTACGGTCGTGAAATGCTCGCCGTATCGGCCGGGCGCTTAAACAACGCGCCTCGGGCTCAAACACCAGGCTCGCTTATCCCGATTCTGGCTGCGATGCTCGGCGGCGGCTACGGGGATTAAAGCTGAAAATATTGCGTATCTATGGTGCCTTAGCCGGATTCAAAAACGATATTTCTGCCAGCGAGCTTAGCCAAATGATGCTGAATATCTTTGCATTTCTGTCGATCTCGATTGTGCTCCGAGAAGCTAAGTTCTGGAAGAATGGCATGACCGGGAGGTTGATCGTTGCGTGGATCAGGGACAACAGTGAGGCCGAGAGCGAGTAGATCGGAAACACGGAGGCGAGCCACACAGTAGCCATTCTTGTTTGTTCCGGCGCTGGCTAAATCAGCCGCTGACAAAAAAAGTTCCCGAAACACAGAAATTCCGTCTACATCCCATTTGCTCGGTTCAAACGCGACGCGTTGCACAGGCTCGTTTTGCGAAGGTTTGTATCTGCCCCCATCTTTAGGTATCCGACGCAGAATATACTCGTCAGGTGATGCGGGATCTTGCTGGTCCGTCACTTAAGTGCAACGCCATGAAAGACCGCTATCTCACTACTAATAACGTCAGGCCTTGTGATCGTTGTTTTTTTGCGTAAGCAGGCATCCAAGATTCTTCCCAATGCCGGGTTGGATGGAACGGTAGCTCTAGCATCCATTCAACACGGAATGGTTCAACAATTTCCGCCTCCAAGTAGACGCTATGTTCAAGCTGCCACTCAAGAATAATGTTGCCGGCTGGCGAAGCAGCTATTCTAGTTGGTGGAGGCAATGTACGTTGACTTTGCAGAGAGCTCAGCAAATCAATGGCACTGTCTACCAGTTCTGCTTTTGGTGCTTCTGCGCCCTCGCCATCCCAGTTATCTGGAAGAGTTCGTATATCTTCAAGTTCTTGACCAAGTTCCGCCATCCGATTAAGCCACTCGATTTCAGCATCGCTCTCGAAGAACGTGGATAACCCTTCCGGGTCCAGCGGCCCTGAATTTTCACCATAACCAATAAAGTTTTCGTTGCTCCAAGTGCCACGAGCTTGTCTCTGCGCTAGCATTTAAGCTCTCCTTTTCCAAAATTTATGTGCGACATCTGAGGTCATGTCTGTAAACGATAAAACTATGGACTGATGGCCAAGATCAAAACCGCTTTGAAAGCTAATTCCATTTTCGTCCTTAAGTGGACCACGCGCTGTAAATTGTAGGAGGATAACTTCCCCACCTTTTTCCGAACCTATTTTGCCTCGATTTATTGTTATATATAACCGGCCAAGATTGTTTCCGATTGTCAATCGCCACTCGACACGAAAATCCTCGGGGGACAGGTTATCAATAGTCGTGACAGGCTTTGACAATGCTGGGAAAATTTTTTGCCAGTCGTTAATTGTCTGCCACAGCTCACCCTTCGGTAAGAAATTTACGTAAGTAACTTCCCACTGGTTCAGTTTTAAAGGACTGTTCCCAGAGTCATTGGTAAATTTTTTAAATGACGAAAATGCCTGTTGAAATTCTGGAAGCAGTTTGTCATAACTCGGGTAACCACCTTCTTGCTTTTTCCAGTTATATATAAATCGTGTGTCTTGTATTTGAATCATTCGTTCGTTATCAGCACGAATGATTTGTAAACGATCTGGTTCAGGTTGCGTCGCAATTCTAAGTCCAGCGCCTCTCCCCCATATCATCTCATCGCCGAAGCGTTCAAATTGATCATCGAGTCTGGGAGCAACATGAACAGTGCCCCATTCCTTATCGAGGTAGTTTTTCCAAAACCACCCAGCATGGGCACTCGAAAAATGTTGCAGCGGCGCAAACTGAACGCTCAGAACTGCCTCAACGACAGGTGGTGAGTCGTACTTAGGAAGTCTATCTGTCATTAGTGATATATATTGGCTGTGAATCAAATGAAATCAAGATTCTAGCCAAGACGTACTGTATATAAGCTGACTTTATTACTCAACACCTTTGTTTACAAACATGTTTCCCATTACAGGGTGTAGGGGCGGAGCCACCGAACCACCGTCAAGAGGTGTGTAAATTCTTTCAGGCGGCGATCCTCGTTCCCTCGACTCTCATCTTCACGGCAACTCCATC
>Ga0155528_1112_pt1 | contig 24724 bp, 21 predicted proteins | sample RifCSPhighO2_12_FD_107185 | JGI IMG/M metagenome (GOLD analysis project Ga0155528, IMG submission 107185) | Candidatus Muproteobacteria bacterium RIFCSPHIGHO2_12_FULL_60_33
CGCCATCAAGCCGTCCGATTTCCTCGGGGTGATCGAGCAACTGAGCAAGATCGGCATCAGCCGCACCCACGGCCGGCACCGCATCGTGGTGGAAAAGCCCTTCGGCGAGGATATCGAGAGCGCGCAGGCGCTGAACACGAAGCTGCACCGCTATTTCGACGAGGACCAGATTTACCGCATCGATCATTACCTTGGCAAGGAAACGGTGCAGAATCTGCTGGTATTCCGCTTTGCCAATACCCTGATCGAGCCGATCTGGAACCGCAACTATATTGATCACGTTCAGATCACCGTGGCTGAGTCGGAAGGTGTGGGCCGGCGTGCCGGTTACTACGATACCGCCGGCGCGCTGCGCGACATGCTGCAAAATCACCTGATGCAATTGCTGACGCTGGTGGCGATGGAGCCGCCGGCGAAGCTCGATGCCGACTCTCTGAGTGACGAGAAGGTGAAGATGCTGCGCTCGATCCGTCCGATCCCGCCGCAGGGCGTGGGCGATTACGCCTACCGCGCCCAGTATGCCGCCGGGCGCGTGAACAACCATGACGCGCCGGCCTATCTCGAAGAAGAAGGCGTGGCCAAGGCCTCAACGACCGAGACTTTTGTCGCGGCCAAGTTCTATATCGACAACTGGCGCTGGCGCAGCGTCCCGTTTTTCCTGCGTACCGGCAAGCGCATGGCTGATAATTTTGCACTCATCGCGATCCGCTTCCGCCATCCGCCGCAACTGCTGTTCCACGAGGCCGGTGCGGCACACATCGACCCGAACTGGATACTGCTGTCCATGCAGCCGACCGAGTGCATGCACATCGAACTGCACGCGAAGGAGCCCGGGCTCGGCATGAATACGCGCATCGTGCGCCTCAACGCCACTTACCGTCCGAGCCAGGCGACCACGATGGAGGCATACAAGACGCTGCTGCTGGACGTCGTCGAAGGCGACCGCAGTCTGTTCCTGCGCTTCGACGAGGTCGAATGGGCGTGGCGCGTGGTCGATCCCATCCTGCGCGACTGGTCGCAACGCCGCGATTACATTGCTACCTACCCGGGCGGCACCTGGGGCCCGCGCGAGACCGGCCGCCTGTTCGAGCGCGAGGACCAGGTCTGGCGTAACGAGATTTGACGGCGTGAGCGCACAGGCTCCGACGACGCGCTGGCAGGTGTTTCCGGATGGGGCCGCGCTCGCGGATCAGGCGGCGGCGCTGATACTCGATGCCGCGCGTGCGGCCATTACCGCGCACGGCGTGTTTCATCTGGTGCTGGCCGGTGGCCATACGCCGAAGGATGCCTATGAACGGTTGCGCGAGGTGGGGGCGAATTGGGCCAAGTGGCAGATTTATTTTGGCGATGAACGCTGCCTGCCACGCGGCGATCCCGAACGCAACGACACCATGGCGCGCCGCGCCTGGCTCGACCACATCCGAATCCCTCCCGTGAATGTTCATCCCATCCCGGCCGAGCAGGGCGCGGAAAAGGGCGCGGAACGTTATGCCGAAATCCTGCGCCGCGTGCCGGAGTTCGATCTGGTGCTGCTGGGGCTGGGAGAAGATGGCCACACGGCGAGTCTGTTCCCCGGCCGAAAGGAAGGACTGGGGAAAAACGATGCTGATGCTATCGTGGTGCGCGCGGCGCCAAAACCGCCGCCGGAGCGTGTGAGTCTCAGTGCCGCGCGCCTGAGTCGCGCGCGGCGGGCGTTGTTTCTGGTCGGTGGCGAATCCAAGCGCGAGGCGGTGAAGGCCTGGCGCGCGGAGGCGGATATTCCGGCACGGCACATCACGCCCACCCTGGGTATTGATGTATATGTCGACCGCTCGGCGTGGCCGCCGTAATAATCGAAAAATCATATGATTTCCATTATTGACCCGGCACGAGCACCCCGTCATAGTGGCCTTGCCGGTCCGGCGCGGCTGTACTTCGTTTAAATATAATCGTGCCGGGTCAATAATCCGTATCGGTGATCCCATGCAGAAGAGCCGTTACGCCAGCGTCAAACCCTTCACCGCCAAAGATGGTTCGATCATCCGCGAGCTGATGCACCCGGACGTGCATGGCAATGCAAACCAGAGTCTCGCGGAGGCCATCGTGCCGGTGGGGCAGGGCACGCAATTGCATAAACATCTTCGCAGCGAAGAGATTTATCACGTCACCGACGGCGAGGGACGCATGGTGCGGGGCAATGAGATATTTGCCATCAATCCGGGCGATACGATCTGCATTCCGCCGGGGACGCCGCACCGGGTGGACAACACCGGTCCGACGGAATTGAAAATCTTGTGCAGCTGCTCGCCTCCTTATTCCCACGAAGACACTGAGCTTTTGAAGTAGCCCGTTCCGGCGCATAGCGGCAATCCTCCTGCCGCTTTCCTGCCCCGGAGCGAGATCACCTGGTGAAAAACCCCTTGCCAGGCATGAGCTTAGCTTTAGTCTGCAAATGTCCGCGGCGGCACGGGAGTTGCGCGCTCTATCCGCAGGAACCTCAGCTATATATCTAAGGATGCGGATCAGCAGGTTGCCATTGGCGGGTAAGAGCGCGATAGCCCTTGGGTTATTGGCGATGTTTGCCGTCTCCAGCGTGGCCCGGGCCGAGGTGTACGTGTACGAAATGCCGGATGGCTCGCGCATGATCACCGATCATCCGATCAACGCCAAACACTCGCGCGTCGTGCGCGTGACGCCTGACGTCATGGGCGCCGGCAAACTCGCGTCGCAAAAGAACAGCCCGGTGTTCCGCGAAGAGGCCTCCACCTACGACCGCCTCATCCGGCGTTATGCCGACGAGCATGGCGTGGAGTTCGCGCTGGTCAAGGCGGTGATGCAGGTGGAGTCGTCCTTCAATCCATATGCTGTGTCACACAAGGGCGCGCGCGGCTTGATGCAAATGATGCCGGAGACCGCGAGCCGGTACGGTGTACGCGACATTTACAACCCGCACGAAAACATCCGCGCCGGGGTGCAGCACCTGAAATACCTGTCCGAGATGTTCAACAACAAACTTTACCTCGTCATCGCGGCCTATAACGCCGGAGAGAACGCCGTGAAGCAATATCAGGGCATTCCGCCGTACGAGGAAACGCAGAATTACGTACGCAAGGTTTTGCAGTACAAGCGCCAGTACACTCCCCGCTATCGCTACACGACGCTCGCCGCCAATCCTCCCGGCGGCTGATTTGCCAAGCTGTGGCATCCCCTGTAACCTGCGGCCGGTTGTGCGGCTCCCCCGCCACATTGGCCGAGCAAAGACATGAGCGATGACAAAACCAGCCCCCTGCAGAGCAAGGAATACCAGATTCTGAAGGCCATGAAGCTGGTGCTGACCGATATCGTGAAGGACACGGCGACGCAACCGGGCCTGAAGCATCCGCTGTCCGAGCGCACGATCGAGGGCATCCGTCAGTGCCTGAAGCTGATTTCCGCGCGCGAGCGCGAGCTGATCGAGGACGCCGGCAAGACCATGGACATGCGCCCTTACTACGCGGATGAGCCGAAGAAGAACGTCGTGGTGCCGATCTCCAGGATCGGCCGCGGCAAGAAAGACTCCGAGAAGAAATAAGAATCTAAAAAAATAAATGGACAGGATTAACAGGATTTACAGGATTTACAGGATTAAAAAATCTTGTGAAATAAAAATCTTGTTAATCCTGTGAATCCTGTCTAATTTTTCTCTTTCTTAGGTTTTTTTAAATTTCCCTGCTATCTTCCTGATAGCCGTCTGGCCGGTTTGCCGCCGGACGGCGCAGGCGCGGTCTTGCGCAGCAAAAAAATGTAGGGTGGGTTAGCGCCGTTTCTCAGGCGCGTAACCCACCGAACCAGGGCTTTGCCGGTCCGTACGTCGCAACACGGCATACTGTTGAAACAAAGGCCCAAGCACCGGTTCGAGCTTGCGGCGCAGCAAGGTTCCGCTCGCGGTGGACGCGGCGATGATGGGCGTGACCAGGGCCTCGCCGGTGTGTGCGAGCGTGAGCATGGCGGCGATTTCCTCCCGCAGTTCTGGCACGGTTTCCAGAAGGGCGGCGGGCTCACCGCTTGCGGCTGTCATCAGTTTTTCCGTGCAGGCGATGGCCACACCAATCGCGCCGGCCGGTTTTTGCGCGCCCAGCGCCGGCTTGAAGTAATTTCCGATGATGTCCATCAACCTGGCCACGGTGTATTTGTCTATTGGGTGTTGCAGTTGCGTTTCGGAGATAGCGAGAAATGTCTGGCCCTGACTGTCGAGCAGTTTGGCCAGCAAGTCCGCCAACGTGTTGCCACCCACAGTCAGCGTTGCCAATCTGTCGCGATATTTTTCATGGTCATCGCGTGCCGGCAGAGGGTCAGGCAGCTCATCCGGCAGCGCCTCCAGGAACCCGATGTGGTAGGCATTGCGATGCGTGCCAAGGCGGAAGATGCGATCGCGCGTTTCGGCGTCGATCAGGCCGGGCTGGAGAATGAGCCGTATCGTGGCAATCACCAGCATCGGGTCGGACTCGAACGGCAGATGTTCCGCCAGATGCTCCGCGAGTTCCTTGCCCATCTTTCCCTGCACCACGGCCTGCTTTTCGAGCATGCGCCGCGCGATGTCCGCGGTCGGCATGGCCCACCACGTGCGTCGCGCCAGATCGTCGCTCAGACCCGACGCGCCGGCCACGGCGGTGACCGCCTCGGGTTCGCCGAGCAGCAACAATTTATCCAGCTGGGTTTCGCGCGCCTGGCCCATGCGCGTCCAGCGTTGCAGGAACACCGGATAACCGCCGGGCGAGCCGAGCACGTGACTCGACAGCATTTCGCGCACCAGCCGCAGATATTTTTCCGGACGGCAAGTGGGATTAAGCGGCACGCGCGCCTCGTTGCCGCGCGTCAGCCCGTGGAGCGTCATGTTCTGCTCGTCGATACGGATGGCTTCAATATCGTTGGCGAGCAGCACGTTCAGCCGCAGCAGGTCTTCGGAGGAGAGTTCCACGTTATAAATAAAAAATAGACAGGATTAACAGGATTAAGCAGGATTTACAGGATGACTGAGAATAACAGATAACTGCGTTCAGATTTAATGTCGAAGAGATTTTCAAATTTTGAAGATTTAATCTTGTTAATCCTGAAAAATCCTGTGAATCCTGTCCATTAAATTAGTTCAATTGAATGCGCTGGCCCCAGGGGACTTTCTCCTTGCCCTTGACCAGCCACAGCACCGGATAGGACGGCTCGCGCTGCGGGAATTCGCCCTTGGCGTCGGTGAAGTACAGCAGCAGGTTCGGCGGCCGGTCCTGGTGCTCGGTCCATTCGAACACGGGCGTGAATTTGGTGCCGCCTCCACCGTGCCAGTGCGGCGGCAGTTCGATTTCCTCCCACGGTTCGAAGGTCCAGGGACCGTCCTGCGCCAGCCGCTCGTCGCAGGCGTGCAAGGTGATGCGCGCGCCGACCTGGCCCTTGATGGCGTTGACCTCGCTCACGAATTCCTGCATTTCCCCGTCCGAGATGGAACCGCTGGTGTCGAGCACTACGACGAGGTCGATATGCTGGCTGTGCAGGCCGGGCAGGATCGCCGTGCCCTCGCGCCGCGACGGGTGCGCGAAACTGTAATCGTCGCGCGCGGCGCGCGTCATGTAGTGCGCCAGCAGCATGCGCCACGGCAACCGCGGTTGCAGCAGGTGGTCCACGATGCGTGCCATCGAGCCGCCAAGTTTGCCGGCCTGAATGGCCTGCTGCGCGGCCGAGGCGAGGCGTTGTTGCCACTGCTTGTGGAGCGAATCGCGTTCCAAGGCGGAAAGTGGCGGCGGTTGCGGCGCGCCGTAGGCGTGAAAGTCGGACTCGCCGTGGCTGCCGCCACCTTCGGACTGATCCTCTCCCTGGCCGCCGCCTTCACCGCCACCCTGTTCGCCCGGGCCGTGCGGCCTGTCGTCCTGATCGTACAGATGCTGGCCCATCGGTTTTTCGTCGGTGTTTTCCTGGATGCAGGGATAAATCTCCTCCGCGGTCATGTCCTTGTAGGCATCGAGGATAAGTGCGTCCGGCGCCGGTTTCAGACCGTCGGCCACGAGCAGAGGGTTTATTGCCAGGTCACACGCAAGATCCCAGCGGCGCTTGTCGCGGTGTTCGCGGCGCGCGAAGTGCGACAGCGCGCAGTGCAAGGCTTCGTGCGCCAGGATGAATTTGGTCTGTTCGAAGGACAGCGCCTCGATGTAGGCGCGGTTGTAATAGAACGAGCGCGCGTCGGTCGCGGTGGTCTGGCACCACTTCGGGTTGGCCTCCACCAGCGGCAGGCGCAGCACCAGCGCACCGAGGAAGGGCTTGTCGATGATCAGCCAGGTGCGCGCGGCGACAAGCTTGTCTTCGACACTGTCATTCTTGGGAGCATTCGAATTCACAGGATTAACAGGATTTTTCAGGATTAACAGGATTTACATCTGGAGCTATTGGTTCTTGTGGCTTGCGGTATTCGCGGAATTTCCGTTTTACCGTGACACTTTTTTCAAAGTTCAAAAGTAAGCCAGTATTGTGGCCCGTTGCTGTTAGATAATTGACCAACTGCACTTCATGCTCAGGTGTCAGACGCTGAGCGGCTTTCAGTTCACATACGATTCTGTTTTCGACAAGAATATCAGCGAAGAATTCACCGACATTTTTTCCTTCGTAGTAAACCGAGATGGGGGACTGCTGTTTGACATCAAATCCCCGTTTTCGCAGCTCGATTATCATGGCGTTTTCATAAACTTTCTCTGCAAAACCAGCACCTAGCTGTTGGTGGACTCTGAAAGCACACGCTATGATTTTTTCGGTAAGCTCTTTGTCCTCTAGCATCCCTTCTCCCCATCTATAATTATCAAGAACAATCCTGTAAATCCTGAAAAATCCTGTTAATCCTGTCTATTCTATTTATTTTGCTTTAGCGGCAGGCGACTTCTGCCACATGTCGAAGATCATGACGTTGGCGATCTTCTTGGCCCATTGCGCGAATTGCGGCAGCGCGAACAGTTTCTCGCCCACGGCGCGCTGCATGTCCGAGACCAGCATGACGCCCATCTCGCGGCTGGGGAAACGGCCGGCGTAGTCGAGGATATTGCCAGTGACTTTGGCTTCATCGGCGCTGCCCTTGGCGCGGATCGCGCGGCCCACGAGCGCCGCGGCGACGGCATATTGCAGGTCGATTTCCTTCGGCACGGTGGTGGATATCCCGTTGATGATGGCGTCGATGTCCGGCAGGTTGTCGAGATTGTCGATGAAGGCCTTGAGTTCGACGCCGGCGGCGGGACCGACGCAGGCTTCGAGCGAACCCAGCAGCAACTCCGGCCTTTCGCCGAACTTGGCGAGCGCGCGATGCGTGAATTCCCACGAGCGCGGGCTCGGGAAGGCCACGGGATTGTGCGCCGGATCGAAATCGAACAGCAGTTCGGGGCGGAAGCGCAGGAACGCAATCACGCGTTCGTCGATATTGTTCGCATAGGCCCACGCCACCCAGTCGTCGAGATGGGTCTCGACCCCGAAGTGCGAGAAGCGGTTGGCCAGCGGCGCGGGCATGCTGTAGGTGACGCCGCGGTCGCCCTGGCGGTTGCCGGCGGCGAAGATGGCCCAGCCCTCGGGCACCGTATAGGCGCCGAGACGCCGGTCGAGTATTAATTGGTAGGCGGCGGCGGAAACCGTCGGCGCGGCCGAGGTAATTTCATCGAGAAACAGGATGCCCTCGGCGCCGTGGCGCTGGGCGTCCGGCAGCATTGCCGGGATGGCCCACTCGACGACGTCGCCGACGCGGAACGGAATGCCGCGCAGGTCGGTCGGTTCCATCTGCGACAGGCGGATATCAATGACCGGTACGCCGTGTTTTCTCGCCACCTGCGCCACCATCTGCGACTTCCCGACACCGGGCGGGCCCCACAGCATGACCGGCGTGTGGTGCCCCTCGCGGGCGCTCAGGAATTCGCGTTCGAGAACGGCAAGAATAAGCGCTGGGCGCATGAAATCTCCGGTTGGTATATTTTTAATGTGCAGTTATTGACCCGGCACGGCTGTGTCGTCACGGATGCCCGGCAACCCCGGTGGCAGCCTGTCTTCTCTCAAGAACAATCGTGCCGGGTCAATAACGAAATTCATTAAGATTTCCGATTATTGCGGCGGCTTGACCGCCTCGATCCCGGGCCGGTGGAATAATAATCCACCGGACATGTTCAAATGGATTCGTGCCGCCGCAATAATCATCAGAGTATAATTTTGCCGTTGCCGAGCGTCCATGCTAATTATCGGCAACCAACCAGATAGGCCGATAAGGCGTGTGGGATGGCAGGACAACCAGAGCGTGGATCCTTCATTCGGTACGTCGATATAGAGGGCTTAGCGGTATTCCTTTCCTCTCCCTCTGGCGAAGCGGGAGAGGGGGCGTAAAATTGCAGGGCCTCCCCGCCATTCCGTTGTTCAGTTGCTCACGACTTGCAGTTGCTCTTCTTCTTCCTTCTGTTCCTGCTGCTGCAGCGCCCACATGTGGGCGTAAGCGCTGTTCTGCGCCAGCAGTTCGACGTGCGTGCCGCGCTCGACGATGCGGCCGTGCCCCATAACCAGAATCTGATCGGCGTCCATGATGGTGGAGAGCCGGTGGGCGATGACCAGGGTCGTGTGATTGGTCGCGATCTCCTGTAGCTCCGCCTGAATCGCTTTCTCGGTGCGCGAGTCGAGCGCCGAGGTGGCCTCGTCGAACACCAGGATCGGCGGGTTTTTCAGCAGGGTGCGCGCGATGGCGACGCGCTGTTTTTCCCCGCCGGAGAGCTTCAGGCCGCGCTCGCCCACGATGGTGTCGTATTTGTCCGGCAGCGATTCCACGAAGTCATGAATGTGCGCCGCACGCGCTGCCTCGATGATTTCCTCGCGCGTGGCATCGGGCCGGCCGTAGGCGATGTTGTAGTAGATGGTATCGTTGAACAGCACCGTGTCCTGCGGCACGATGCCGATGGCGCGGCGCAGGCTTTTCTGGGTGACGTCGCGGATGTCCTGGCCGTCGATCAGGATGCGCCCGGTGGTGGCGTCATAGAACCGGAAAAGCAGACGCGACAGCGTGGATTTGCCCGCGCCGCTCGCTCCCACGACCGCCACCTTGTGGCCGGAAGGGACGTCGAAGCTCACGTCCTGCAACACCTGGCGCCGGCTGTCGTAGCCGAAGCCGACGTGCTCGAAGCGGATTGTTCCGCCGCCGATATTCAGATCCCTGGCGTCCGGACGGTCGCTGACCTCGGTATGCTGCGCCAGCAGCCCGAACATGCGCTCCATGTCAGCCAGTGAATGACGGATCTCGCGATACACGAAACCGAGGAAATGCAGCGGCATGTAGAGCTGGATCAGGAAGGCGTTGACCAGCACCAGATCGCCGATGGTCATGGTCCCGCGCACCACGCCCCGGCCGGCCATGAGCATGAGGATCGTGACACCCGCGGCAATGACCGCGCCCTGACCGATGTTCAGCAGCGACAGCGAGGTCTGGTTGCGGACCGCCGCCTTCTCCCAGGATTGCAGGGTCTCGTCGTAACGGCGGGCCTCGAAGCCCTCGTTGTTGAAATATTTCACGGTCTCGTAATTGAGCAGGCTGTCGATCGCGCGCGTATTGGCCTTGGAGTCCATCTCGTTCATGTTGCGGCGGAAGATCATGCGCCATTCGGTGACCCAGAGCGTGAAAACGATGTACACCAGCAGCGTGACCAGCGTGACGACGCAGAACCATGGGTCGTACTTGACAAGCAGGATCGCCGCCACGAATCCGATCTCGAGGATGGTGGGCAGGATGTTGAACAGCATGAAGTTGAGCAGAAAGCGGATGCCCGCGGTGCCGCGCTCGATGTCGCGCGACATCCCGCCGGTCTGGCGTTCGAGATGGAAACGCAAAGCCAAATTGTGCAGGTGTTCGAAGACCTTGAGCGCCACGCGCCGGATCGAGCGTTGCGTGACCTTGGCGAACACGGCGTCGCGCAATTCACCGAAGGTCGAGTTGGCGAGCCGCAGCGCGCCGTAGGCGAGAAGAAAAAATATCGGCAATGCCAGCACGGACTTGGAAGGATCCAGCGCATCGACGATTTCCTTCAGCACCAGCGGGACGGAAACGGTCGCTACCTTGGCCAGGGCGAGGAAGGCCAGCGCCAGCGCTACGCGCCCGCGGAATTCCCACAAATAGGGCAAAAGCGATTTAATCGCATTCCAGTCGCTCTGGCGGGAGGGGGGCTTTCCGTAGTGTCGAAGTCGCATGGCGATAGAATGTCAATCAGGAACGAAATGAATTCTACCCGATCTACGTCTTATACTTGTAACACTTGTCGGCGGAAACCGCTGCTTGTTCGCCAAACGCCTTCAAACGGCAGCCGGCGGGGGTGGCAGGTATTCCGAAAGAATGAGGCATGATGATGAGACGTTGCTTCAGACCAATGGTTCTACTCGGCGCAGGGGTAATGCTGGGGCTGATGTCAGCATCGTTGCCGGCGGTGGAAAAGGCCGAGCTGCGCGGAGTCGGCCAGTTCGAAATTCCCGCCTGGTTCAAGAGCTCTTTCCTCGATCTGCCGGAGGACGTCGCCGAGGCGGCGCGGGGCGGCAAGCGCCTGATGCTTTATTTCGGCCAGGAGGGCTGCCCTTATTGCGCCGAGCTTTTCAACAAGAATTTCAGCCAGGCGCATATTGTGGAGTACACGCGCCGGCATTTCGACGCCATCGATCTCAACATGTGGGGCGACCGCGAGGTGACCGATTTCTCCGGCAACGTCCTGCCGGAGAAGGAATTGGCCGCGAAGCTCAAGGTCTGGTTCACACCCACGCTGCTGTTCTTCAACGAGAAGGGCGAGCAGGTGCTGCGCATCAACGGCTACTACCCGCCGCACCAGTTTCTGGCGGCGCTGCAGTACGTCGCCGAAAAACAGGAAAACCGCGTGACATTCCGCGAATACCTCGCCAAGCAGGCGCCACCGCCGGCAAAAGGTGCGCTACATTCCCAACCGTTTTTCGCCAAGCCCCCACATGATTTGACCCGAAGCCCGGCGGGGAAACCGGTCGCCGTGTTTTTCGAGCAAAAGGACTGTGCCGGTTGCGATCGCATGCAAGAAGAGATGGCGGGCAATCCCGCCACGCTTGATCTGCTTAAGCGATTCCATGTGATTCAGCTGGACCGTTGGGGCGACATGCCGGTCGTGATGCCCACCGGCCGCAAGACCAGCGCGCGTCAATGGGCCGATGAGCTGGGCATAGCCTATGTGCCCACGGCGGTATTGTACGATGCCGGCAAGGAAGTAATACGGATCGAGGCCATGTTCAAAGGGTTTCACGTCCAGTCGGTGCTGGATTATGTCGCCTCCGGCGCGTACCAGAAACAGCCGAGCCTGCAACGCTTCATCCGCGAACGCGCCGACCATCTGCGCGAGCAGGGCGTGGTGGTGGATATCTGGAAATAATTTAAGGAAACTCTGATTTATTAGTTTTCAACGCAGAGACGCAAAGATTTTTTCAGTTATTTTTCCGAGCTTTTTCTTTGCGCCTTTGCATCCTCGGCTCCGCAACCGGTACATCCCTGTACCGCTCCTGCGCCTTGGCGTCAAATAATCATAGGAAGTTCTGATTAATATGAGTTTTCAACGCAAAGACGCGAAGAACGCAAAGGTCGCAAAGAAAACCGATGAATAATCAAACAGAAAAACTTCGCGTTCGTTGCGCCTTGGCGCCTTCGCGTTGAGTTTTTAATAAATCAGATATTCCCATAATTAATCAGACCTTCCTTAAAGCGGTTTCAGCGTTTGCCGAGGGAGGTAAAGACCAGCAGCAGGCCCAGCACGGCAAAACCGATGAAGAAGATCAGCGTCCAGCTTGGCATGCTGAGTCCCAGAAAAGACCAGGTGACCTGACCGCATCCGCCGCTGCCGGCCAGCACGAGCTTGAGGGTTTTGAGCAGCGGGAAGGTTTCCAGCATGTCGTTGAGGCTGTAGCCGCAGCCGAGTTGCCGGTCGAACGGCAGATTCTCAATCCAGACATGACGGCCGGCGACACCGGCGCCCAAGGCGGCCGTCAGCGCCGCGAGCCCGCCGTAGAGTCGCCGCCCCAGCCTGCCCGGGTTGTGCAGCGCACCGGCCAGCAGTATCAACCCCACACCGATCACGAACAGCCGCTGGAAGATACAGAGCGGACAGGGCTCGAGTTTCATGCCGTACTGGAAGTACAGCGCCGCGGCCATCAGACCGGCGCAGATCAGAAAACCCGCCAGGAAAATTATTCTCTGTGACATGAATAACTCTTAATCATTATTAGTTTTTTTACCGCAAAGACGCGAAGGACGCAAAGAAAACATCAAGTTTTTTATGCATCTGTTGAAAAACGAGTGGGTAGTCGCCCGAGTCGACGGGTCGCCGTGACATACTCCCTCCCCCTCGACGGGGGAGGGGTCGGGGTGGGGGTGGCGGACCGACACGCGGCAAAACCCGGATCCCTTGTTACTTCACGACGATGCTCACCCTCCCCCACGCCCCCTCCCGTCAAGGGAGGGGGGATTCCTTTTTTCCTGCCGAGCCTTTTTCACCCACTTAAAATTCAACAGAGCCTTTTTTATCGAGAAAAACCTTTGTGCTCTTTGTGCCTTTGCGGTGAGAAGTAGTTTTTTGGAACTGTTTAGATATCTTATCGTTTCCCAGTGGCAATTCCACTGACGATACCGTCGGCGATCCATTGTTTCATCAGTCCGGCGGCGTGCAGCGCCACGTTCTGGGTATCGATCCATTCGCATAAACCTTCGCATATCGTGGCGAAGCTTTCACCCGTGCGGGCGGCATCGAGCGCCCAGGCCTCGTCCACGCGCGGCAAGCGGAGGGGCTTGACAGCCCCGTCAGTGGATCAGTTTTTTGTACTTGATGCGGTGCGGCTGCACCGCCTCCGTGCCCAGGCGGCGTTCCTTGTCCGCCATGTAATCGGCGTAGTTACCCTCGAACCACACCGCGCGGCTGTCGCCCTCGAATGCGAGGATGTGGGTGGCGATGCGGTCGAGGAACCAGCGGTCGTGCGAGATGATCACCGCGCAGCCGGCGAAATCGAGCAGCGCTTCTTCGAGCGCGCGCAGCGTGTCAACGTCCAGATCGTTCGTCGGTTCGTCGAGCAACAGCAGATTGCCGCCGCTCTTCAGGAGTTTCGCCAGATGCACGCGGTTGCGCTCACCGCCGGAGAGGTCCTTGACCAGCTTCTGCTGGTCCGCGCCGCGGAAATTGAAGCGTCCGACATAGGCGCGCGATTGCACTTCGCTCTTGCCGACGACCATGATGTCATGACCGGCTGAGATTTCCTCCCACACGGTTTTTTTGCCGTCCAGCGTATCGCGGCTCTGGTCCACGTAGGCGAGCTGCACGGTCTCGCCGACGCGCAGCTTGCCGCCGTCGGGTTTCTCCTGACCGGTGATCATACGAAACAGCGTGGTCTTGCCCGCGCCGTTTGGGCCGATGATACCAACGATGCCGCCGCGCGGAAGGTTGAAGCTCAGGTTGTCGATCAACAGTTGGTCGCCGAATCCCTTGCTCAGATTTTCCGCCTGCACCACCACCTCGCCCAGACGCGGGCCGCGTGGAATGAAAATCTCCTTGGTCTCGTTGCGCTTCTGGAATTCCTGCGAGGCAAGTTCCTCGTAGGCCGCGAGACGCGCCTTGCTCTTGGCATGGCGTCCCTTGGGATTGGTGCGCACCCACTCGAGTTCCTGTTTCAGGGCGCGCTGGCGCGCGGATTCCTGTTTCTCCTCGACCTCAAGGCGTTTCTCCTTCTGTTCCAGCCAGGAGGAATAATTGCCTTTCCAGGGAATGCCCTCGCCGCGGTCGAGTTCGAGAATCCAGCCGGCGACGTTGTCGAGAAAATAACGGTCGTGGGTCACGGCCACGACCGTGCCGGGGTAGTCATGCAGAAAGCGTTCGAGCCAGGCGACCGACTCGGCATCGAGATGGTTGGTCGGCTCGTCGAGCAGCAACATGTCGGGCTGCGAGAGCAGCAGCCGGCACAGCGCCACGCGCCGGCGTTCGCCGCCCGAGAGCTTGGTCACGTCCGCTTCCCAGGGCGGCAGGCGCAGGGCATCGGCCGCGATTTCAAGCTTGCGGTCCAGGTCCCAGGCGCCGGCGGCGTCGATCTTTTCCTGAAGTTTCCCCTGCGCCTCGATGAGTTTGTTCATCTCCTCGTCGCCCATCGGCTCGCCGAATTTCATGCTGATTTCGTTGAATTTGTCGAGCAGGGCCTTGGTTTCCGCGACCGCCTCCTCGACATTGCCGCGCACGTCCTTTTGGGGATCGAGCCGCGGTTCCTGCGGCAGAAAACCGATGCGGATGCCCGGCTGCGGACGCGCCTCGCCGTCGTATTCCTTGTGTTCGCCGGCCATGATGCGCAGCAGCGTGGATTTGCCCGAGCCGTTCACGCCCAGCACGCCGATCTTGGCGCCGGGAAAGAAGGACAGCGAAATATCCTTCAAAATCGCGCGATTCGGCGGCACGATTTTGCTGACGCGATGCATCGTATAAATGAACTGGCCGGACATGGTTATAGCCTTGCGTGGGTCAAAGGGCGCTTATTATAGGGATTCTCCGATTAATGAACTACTCAACGCAGAGATGCAGAGACGCAGAGACGCGGAGAAATTCAGAGATATTCAACGAGGAAAACTCTGCGTTCCTCCACGCCCTCCGCGTCGCTGCGTTGAAAAAGTATTTAGGGGTCGGGTCAGCGGCGGGAATTCGCCCAGGTGGGCGAGCTGGTGTCGGAGGCGAGCGTGGTCTCGTCGGCGAAGGCGTAATCGGTGTGGGTGTCCGCCTGCTGAAAGTAGTTGCCCTGCACGTAATCGAAACCGAGGTTCCAGAGCACCCCGAGATCATCGGCCGTTTCGACGAATTTGGCGATGGTCTGTTTGTTCATGGACTTGGCGAGATCGATGATGGCCTTGAGCGAAGTACGGGCGAGGACGTCGGTCGACAGGCTGCGAATCAGCGAGCCCGCTATCTTGAGGAAATCGACCGGCAGGTCGCGCAGACGGTTGAGCGCGCCCAGGTTGTCGCCGAAATTGTCGATCGCGAAGCGGCATCCGATCCGGCGCACGGCCTGCATGAACATGGCGGCATCGGCGGGGTTCGCCATGACGGCGGGTTCATCGGCCTCGAGCACCAGATACTTCGGCTTGATGCGCGCGGTGGTGATCTGTTTCTGGAGCATCGACAGCAGTTCAGGATCCTTCAACGACGCCGGACACAGATTGACGAAGAAGCTGGTCTTTCTGCCCTCGCGATGCAGCGCGGCGAGCGATTGCACCGACTGGCGGATCACCCAACGATCGATGGAGCCCAACAGGCCCAGTTGTTCCGCGGCGGGCATGAATTCGCCGGCATGTATCAGTTCGCCGTTGCGGCCGGGCAGCCGTAGCAACACTTCGAAATACTCCGCCGGGTCGCCGTGAAGATTGACGGTAGGCTGGTAGGCGAGTTGAAAGCCGTCTTTCTCCAGCGCGGTTTTGAGCCGTGCCCCCCACTCGTGTGCGGTGGCCGCCGACATCTCCGGTGCGGGACGACGTATTTCAGTTACCGTGGTTTCGCCTGCGAGCGCCGGAGTCAGTGCCGGCACATCCATCGATGCGGGAAACCCGGCCACCGGCGCCGGTCTTGAAGCCGGGGCTGTTTCCGGCGCCGGGGCAGCCACGGGCGCCGGTTTGGACGGCCGGTTTCCCTGACAGGTCTGGTAGGCCTTGTTGAGGACCGCTTGCGCGTTTTCGCTGTTCTTGTCGATCACCACTACGCCGATCGTGCCGTCGCAGCGGAAGGTTTTGCCACCCTCGTTGAAAGTGGTTTCCTTGAGCGAGGAGAGCATGGAGGCCACGGCTTCCTTGATCTGGCTGTCGCTCATGCCATGCAGCAGCGCGGTGAATTCATCGCCGCTGAAGCGTGCGAGAATCGTCGATTCGCCGAGCTTCTCCCGGAACATGTGGGCGATCTTGAGCAGCAGCCGGTCGCCGGCGGCGTGACCCAGGGTATCGTTGATTTCCTTGAGCCCGTTGAGGTCGAGATAAAGCAGGGCGCTCCGGCTGTCATCCTGCTTTACCTTCTCCAGCGCCTTGGTCAGCTCTTGGGTGAAATGATGGCGGTTGTACAGTCCGGTGAGCGGGTCGTGCTGATTCAGGTATTGCAGGCGGTTCTCGACCGCCTTGCGTTTCGAGACGTCGATGACAACGAACTGCGTGCAGCTCTCGCCGTTGAGGACGATGGGCGAGATGGCCAGTTCCGCGGTGAAATGCTGTCCATCTTTTTTCGCCGCCAGGAATTCCTGGGGCTCGGGAGGGTTTGGCGAATTGATCTTGCGCAGATAATCCTTGAATCGTACGTGGTCGGATTTACCAACCAGGTTGAGCACGGGCACGCCTTCGAGTTCGCTCAAATCCTGATAGCCGAACATATCGAGATAGGCCTTGTTGGCGTCGATGTGCATGCCGTCCTGGCAGTAACAAATAGCCGCGCGTGAGCCTTCGATGATGACGCGGTTTTTGTTCTCCACTTCGTTCAGCGTCAGCGACATCTTTTGGTACTTGCGGCGTTCTTCGGCCACGTGCAGCTCGCGTTCGACGGTGGGCGCCAGTCGCGCCGACTGGCTTTTCAATACCACGTCGTGCGCGCCGTTACGCATGATTTTGACGAGGTCCGGGTCGCGGATATTGCGGGTGACGACAAGGAAGGGAATATCGAGATGTGCGCGCTTGACCAGGTCCAGCGCCAGCTGCGCGCCGAAATGCGGGAGCGTGTATTCCGACAGCACCACGTCCCAGGTTCCCTTATCCAGCGCCGCCTGCATGGAGGCGAAATCCTGCACGCGCTGATGCTTGAGCATGAAGCCGGCCTTGCGCAGCGTCGCTACGGCAAGCTCGGCGTCGTCAGGCGAGTCATCGACAATCAGCAGGCGTATTATCTTTTTATCCACTATTCCCTCTTCGTCAAGAATATTTCAGCACAAGGTCCCTGTAAACCCGCTAATTTAAGGCCGCAAAATGCCGGAAATGCGGAACAAGCTGGATCTATGGATGAATGCAAGAATCATTCCGGATGTCCCCGCAGGCCTGACAGGCCCAATACACCCCCGATCCAGCGGATTGTGCCGCTCATCGTCCAGAACCACCACCATATTGTCATTCCACGGGCCCCGCATGGGCTTTCCTTTCCAGTGGGGTTGCGCAAGTAACCGCCTTTAACAGCGGGCTTTACCCAAGGCCGGGTCTACCACCCAGGGAATGCTGCCAGGGTGCCACGACCGCCCGGCATCAGGAACGCGTGGCCGCGCCGCTCAACACCTGTGAAACCCGTGACCATAATCGGGTGGATACCCGGCACCGGGAAGCCGCTTCACAAGTAATTAAAAATCCTCCGGCCCGCACCGATGGCGGGCGGTGCTATTCGGAAACGGCCGGAGCCATTTTGGCCTGATGTCCTGCGGCAAGCGGGAAGGCCACGAGATGATCGGCCTGCACGCGGATGCCGACGCGCTCGCCGATGGCGTGATCGGCATGGCTGGGGAACAGCGCCAGCAGCCGGCCCCCGCTGGGCAAGCGCAAGGTATAAAGGATTTCCGCGCCCCGAAACGCTTTCTTGACCACCTTGGCCTTGAGCGGGCCGTCCGGGTCCGGCACGATGTCATCCGGGCGCAGCAGCAGTTCGATCTGCGCCCCCCGTCCCCAGTCATAAGCACGATTGCCCTTGTGCACGCCGATTTCGGTTTCGACCGTGTCGGGCGTGAGCAGCGTGCCGCGCAGGAACACGCCCTGACCGATGAAATCCGCGACAAAGCGGTTGTTCGGTTCGTGATACAGGTTATAGGGCGTGTCCCACTGCAGCAGCTTGCCCTCGTGCATCACACCGACGGCATCGCCGAGTGCGAAGGCCTCGTGCTGATCATGCGTCACCAGCACGCCGGTGGTGCTGCGCTGTTTGAGAATCTCGCGCACCTCGCCGGACAGGCGTTCGCGCAGTTCGATGTCGAGATTGGAAAAGGGTTCGTCGAGCAGAATGAGATCGGGTTTCGGCGCCAGCGCACGCGCCAGCGCCACGCGTTGCTGCTGTCCGCCGGAGAGTTCATGCGGGTAGCGCCCGCCCATGCCGTTCAGGCCGGTGATCTCGAGCAGATCACCAACGAGCTTCTGCTTCTGCGCGATTGTGATGCCACGCAGGCCGAAGCCGATGTTGCCGGCGACGTCGAGGTGCGGAAACAGGGCATGGTCCTGGAACACCATGCCGAGATGGCGCTTTTCGGGAGGCAGGGTAAAACCCGGTTGGGAAACCGTGGTGCCATTGATCAGAATTTCGCCCAGGGCCAGGGGATGGAACCCCGCGATCGCGCGCAGGACGGTGGTTTTGCCGCAGCCGCTCGGTCCCAGCAGGCAGACAACGCTGCCCGCGCTGACACGCATCGACAGCCCGCACACGGCTAGGCGTCCGTCGTACCGGCATTCGATGTCGTTGAGCGCGAGGATTTCGTTCACAAAAATATCTAAAAGATTTAATGGATAGGATTAACAGGATTTACAAGATTAAAAATAAAACAGTTTTAATGCTTTGTATATCAATAATCCTGTTAATCCTGTCTATTTTGTTTTTCCCGTGAGCAGGAATTCGAGCAACGCTTTCTGGGCGTGCAGGCGGTTTTCGGCCTCGTCCCAGACAACGCTCTGCGGTCCATCGATGACCTCGGCCGCCACCTCCATGCCGCGGTAGGCCGGCAGGCAGTGCATGAAGACGGCATCCTTGTTCGCCAGTTTCATGAGCGCACCGTCTACCATGAAGCCGGCGAAGGCCTTGATGCGCTCCGCCTTTTCATGCTCCTGCCCCATGCTGGCCCAGGTGTCGGTGACGACGATATCCGCGCCGCGCGCGGCCTGTTTCGGATCGTGATGCAGCGTGACACGATCGCCACTGGCCGCGACAATCTCGGCTTTCGGCTCATAGCCTTTCGGCGTGGCGATATCGAGCTGAAATTTGAACTGGCGCGCGGCGCCGATCCAGGAATGACAGACATTGTTGCCGTCGCCGATCCAGGCGGCCTTCCTGCCGGCGATGTCGCCGCGCTTTTCGATCCAGGTCTGGATATCGGCGAGCAACTGACAAGGGTGGTCGAGATCGGTCAGCGCATTGATGACCGGCACCTGCGAGTGCACCGCGAAGCGTTCGACCATCGCATGCGAATTGGCGCGGATCACGATGATGTCCACCATGCGCGACAGCACGCGCGCGGTGTCCTCCACCGGTTCGCCGCGGTCGAGATGGGTGTCGCGCGGCGAGAGAAACACGCTGGCGCCGCCGAGCTGCGCCATGCCGGTCTCAAAGGACACGCGGGTGCGCGTGGAGGATTTTTCGAAGATCATCGCCATGGTCTTGCCGGCCAGCGGGGTGTGCCGCTCGCCCCGTTTGAGCATGGCCTTCATTTCCATGGCGCGCGCGAACAGCCGCTTGAGTTCCGCGGGAGTCAGGTCCGGCAATGTCAGGAAATGACGCGGTTTCATTCTCGGCCTCCGGAAATGGATGTAAGCCGTTTAACGCCCGTTGTCGGCCTCTGGCGCCATGAGCGGCCGGTCGCATCTCCACGCTTCGCGTGGAGCCACTGCTCCCTGCTCATATCGCCTTCTCCAGAAATGCGCGTACCACCTCGTCGAGTTTGTCGACCAGCAAATCGGTTTCGCTGTCGGTGAAGATGAGCGGCGGGAGCAGGCGTATGACGTTTTCCGCCGTGACGTTGATCAGAATCCCGCTTTCCAGCGCCCGTTGCAAGAGCTCCTGGCACGGCCGGTCGAGCTCGACGGCGAGCATGAGCCCGCGCCCGCGGATGTCCTTGACGCCGGGGACTTTGCCCAGTTTTTCCTTGAGTTTGGCGAGCAGCCGTTCACCAAGCCTGGCGGCGCGATCGGCGAACTTGCCCTTCTCCAGTTCGTCAATGACGGCGAGCGCCACGCGGCAGACCAGCGGATTGCCGCTGAAGGTGGAGCCGTGACTGCCGGGCTTGAAGACATGCGCCGCTTTTCCCTGCGCCAGGCAGGCGCCGATCGGTACGCCGTTGCCGAGCCCCTTGGCCAGCGTCATGACGTCGGGCACCACGCCTTCATGCTGGCAGGCGAACCATTTGCCGGTGCGGCACATGCCGGTCTGGATTTCATCGAGCATCAGCAGCCAGCCGCGCTCGTCGCAGATCTGCCGCAGGCCTTTGAGATAACCGGCGTCCGGGATGTTAACGCCGCCCTCACCGATGATCGGCTCCACCAGTACGGCCACGACTTCTTTATTATGTTCGCCGACCTGCCCGACCGCGGCGAGATCGTTGTACGGCACGCGATAGAAACCCTGCACGAGGGGTTCAAAGCCGGCCTGGATCTTGCGGTTGCCGGTGGCGGAAAGGGTCGCGAGCGTGCGCCCGTGGAAGCTGCCTTCGGTGACAATGATGCCGGGGGTAAGGACGTTGCGCTGATGACCGTAGAGGCGCGCGAGCTTGATCGCCGCTTCGTTCGCCTCCGCGCCCGAGTTGCAGAAAAAGGCGTTGTCCATGCCCGCAAGTTTGCAGATGCGCTGCGCGAGCTGCTCCTGCAATGGGATTTCATACCAGTTGGAGGTGTGCAGCAGCTTGCCGGCCTGATCGCACAACGCGGCGGTCACGGCTGGGTGCGCGTGCCCGAGCCCGCACACGGCGATGCCCGCCAGCGCATCGAGGTATTTCCTGCCTTTCGTGTCCCACAGCCACGCGCCTTCGCCGTGCGTGAAGGCCACGGGCAGGCTGGCGAAGATCGGCATCTGGTACGATGTGGTCATGATTTTCCTAACCCCAAAAACATAAAGGCGCCCCGCGGGCGCCACTTAAAGCAAAAATTCTACCCCCTGCGGGCAATAACGCAAGGGCCTAAATACAAAAGGCCCGGCAAGCCGGGCCTTGTGCCAGCGATTACGCCGTTTTACATATGCGGCAGGCCGTGATATGCGCCCGTGCTGCCCGCGACCATGAAGAACAGCATGGGGATGGACAGCATGGTGTTGGTGCGCGAGGCCAGGAAGGCGACACGCGCGGCCTTGGCCTTGGCGGCGTCATCGGCCTGGACCAGGCCCAGCACCTTTTTCTGGTTGGGCCAGATCAGCACCCATACGTTGAAGAGCATAATGGTGCCGAGCCAGGCGCCGATGCCGATGGAGGCGGCCGCACCCTTGAGCATGAAGGCGTTGCCGAGGCCGACGCCGGAGCGTTCAAGATAGTAGGCGCCCAGAATCCAGGTCGCGAGCGCGGCCCAGCGGAACCACAGGAGCGCCAGGGGCGCGACGTGTTTGGTGATGCCGGCGGCGGTGTTATCGGCCTTGGCCTTGGGCAGGGCCACGGCCTGGACGAAGTTGAAATAGTAGAGCAGGCCGATCCAGACAATGCCGGCGAAGATGTGCAGCCAGCGGACGATAGTCAGTTCCATGTTGTTCTCCCGAGAATTGTTCGATGGTGATTAATGGTCAGACGGTGGTCTTGACCAGAAAGTTGACGACAAAGAAATACAGGATCACGGTCAGGATCAGACCGCTGATGAGCGTACCGACAATGGAATCCAGCGGAGTTTTCATGGTAATTCCCTCTTGTGAGAAAGATTGAAGTTGTTGACTGCTTTCGTGGGACGCTAGGGTAAAGCAGGTTTTGGAGTAATTCAAGCATTCTAATAGTGCATGATTCAGTATGATAACGCCGTTCTGACAGGAACGGTTTCGGATGCCAGCTCACAACCCGCTTCAGCGCATCGCGCGTTTTTTCCTGCTACCGCTGTCTTCGCTTTCCGACCGGCTCGGAAACTGGTTTTACGCCGGCCTTGCGGTCGTGGTGAGTGCCGTGGCGGTGTTCGCCATCGCCACCGGCTCGACCTCCGGCATGAAAAACAAGGCCTACGACCTGATCATGAAGGCGCGCTTCCAGCATCCCGCGGCCGATGCGGACATCGTGATCGTGGACATTGACGAGCCGGCATTGGCCGCCATGGCACCGGAATACGGCCGCTGGCCGTGGCCGCGCAACATCATGGGCGAGCTGGTGGAAGGCATCGCGGCGCAGCAACCGAAAGCCATTGCGTTCGACATTGCCTTCAGCGACCCGGATGTGTTCAACATCGAGGGCGATAAATATTTCCGCGGCGTCATTGCCGCCACGCCCAACACATTCTTCCCGATGATCCGGCTGACCGAGGAAAACGACCGTCTCAGCGAGCTGAAGGTTCGGCAGTTGCCGGGCGTGACGAAACTGGAAGAGCCTGCCTCCGACAGTGCCACCATCGCGGTGATCCTGCCGTTTTTCTTCGACGCGCTCACCAACCACCGCCTCGGCACCAATAATATCTACACCGACGAAGACGGCATGGTCCGGGCCTATGAGGTTTACGCCGACGAGTACGGCTGGCGCGTCGGTTCGCTGCCGGCCAACGTGGTGTCGGCGCTGGGCGGACCGCTGCCGGACCAAACCGACATCCTGCTTAACTGGCGCGGCAAGCCACCGTCTTACCGGCGCGTGTCCTTCCATGAGATTTACTTCGATCTGCTGAAGAGTAAAAAGACGCGCCCCGTGGACGAGTTTGCCGGCAAGATCGTCATCATCGGCTCGACGGCGCCATCGCTGTTCGACCTGAAAACCACCCCGATGGCGAAGGCGCACCCGGGCGTGGAAATTCTGGCGTCCGCCATCGACAACCTGAAAAAGGGTGACTTCCTCACCGAACTGCCATCGTGGATTTATATTCTGGTCACGCTGGTATCGGTCGCACTGCTCACGGTCGCGTTCGTGTACAACATCGACCAGCGCGTGGTGAACCTGACGTTCACCGTCCTGCAATCCGGCTTCCTCGCGGTGTCATACCTGACGCTCAATTTCTCCACGATCTTCGTGGACCTCACGGCGCCGTTTGCCTTCAGCCTCGCCTACTTTACGGTCGCGCGGTTCAACAGCATGGTTTCCGGATTTCGCCGCAGCGGCCAGCCGTTCTTTTCCACGGCGCTCGATGAGGGCAATGCCTGCCGCGTGTTGCTGGTCCAATGCCATGTCCACCTTCAGAACCGCCGCGCCCGTCTCGCGCTCGGCGCCTCGCTCAAGAAACAGGTCGGCCTGTCGCGCTACGGCCTCGTCACCGCGCCGTTTTTCAAGGGCCTGCCGCTGCTGCACGCCTTCTTCCGCGACACCGCCGTTTTTTACTGGCTCGTGCCGGCGGAGAAGTCGGCAGAGGTATTGCAGGACGTGGTATCGGTGATGGAGCGCGCCCTGCCGGCGGTCAAAAAGTCCGCCCGCCGCCGCAGCACGGAGAATCAACCCACCATGACGTGGCTGCTGCACAGCTTCGACTTTATGGTGGATGCGGGGGAGGCGTGGCGGTTGCAGGGAGAGGAGGGCATGGCGAAGTTGTTCGCCTTGGCGCCCAAGACCAGCAAGGGCGGGAATGGCGGAGTGGCCCGCATCGTGGCGACGAAAGAGTTTATGGATGCGTGCCGGAGTGCGGAGGGTTTGAAAGTTTCAAGTGAATTGGAAAGCGCGGGGTTGAAGTGCGGGATGTAGGGCGCGTACCACGCGCCAGTCAATTATGATTGCGGTATATCGAATTATTGGCACGCTCGTATAAACGGTGAAACGTCAAGCGATGAGGGCGATTTTGCCGGGTGAAATAAGAATCCGGCGCGTAATACGCGCCCTATGCTTGCTGCCGTAGCGCGGAGGGCTTGAAAGTTTCGGAGGAATTGGAGAAGGCGGGATTGAAGTTGTAGCGTGCGCGGAGCGCACGCTACCTGAAAATCACGTCGCCCAGTTTTGCAGCCGTAGATTGGGAACGCGCGAGAATTCTTTGGTGTTGTTTGAAACCAGAACCGCACTCAGGCTGAGCGCATGAGCGGCGATCAGGGTGTCCATGGGGCCGATCTGTTTTCCCCGGCGCTCAAGGAAGGCGCGCACGTCGCCGTATCGTTTGGCCACGGGTTCATCGAGTGGTGCGACCTCCAGACGGGCAATGAAATGCTCGACGCGGTGGCGGTTATGGTCCTGGCGCGCGCTTTTTGCGATCCCGGCTTCCAGTTCGCACAGCGTCACGATCGATATCAGCACCTGGCCGTAAAGAAGGCCGTCCATGCGCGCCAAGACCCGCTCATAGCCGGGGCGGCGGTTGATGGCAAAAATGCAGGTGTCGGTGTCGATCAGATAGCGGATCATCGAGCGCGAAGCGAGCGGCGCTTTTGCTGGCGTTTCGGTTGATCGCGCACGATCTGGAAATCGGGATCGAGGCTGTCGAGAATACTTTTCAACTCCCTGGCGCTATAGCGCGCTGGAAACAGCAGAACGGCGTTCCCCAAGCGTTTCACCACAACCTCGTTTCCCTCAAAACGGAACTCTTTCGGCAGCCGCACGGCCTGGCTCTTGCCGTTGGCGAACAGTTTGGCAGTTTGCATGATGTGGATGTCCCGGCTGTTAATATATACCTAGTATATATGCTTGGAGACTTCTGGCAAACGTCGCCCGTTTAGCCGGGATTTCCCCTACACAAGTACTCCTGCATGGGGAGAAGATATGTCGATCGGTGCGGCCGCTCTTGCGCATCCATGCGCTCGCGGCATTAGTGCATCCGTGCACAGCACAGGCGCACATATAAGAAAAAGACTATTACAAGATTTTCTGATCGAGCAACAAATTCAGCGTAAACCTCACTCCAAACCCCGTCGTATCCGTCGGAATGTGCGCCAACCCACCCTTGTGATTCCCCGCCGATAAATCCACGTGCACCCAGTCCGGG
>Ga0155528_1073_pt1 | contig 20849 bp, 18 predicted proteins | sample RifCSPhighO2_12_FD_107185 | JGI IMG/M metagenome (GOLD analysis project Ga0155528, IMG submission 107185) | Candidatus Muproteobacteria bacterium RIFCSPHIGHO2_12_FULL_60_33
ATTCTTAGATCCCCTCTCCCCTTGCGGGAGAGGGTCAGGGTGAGGGGTAATATTATTTGTCGAGCGGGCTTCGCCCGCGTGTTTACTTGCGGTTCCCCGCACCGCGGGCGGGTTTCTTTCTCTTGTCCGGCCAAGAGAAAGAAACCAAAGAGAAGGCCGCCCGGTCGCATCGCCGCGCAAACTTCGCGCGGTTTCTTCGCTTCGCAGTCCTGCTTCGCTCGAAACCAGGGTGCGCCATCCCTGGCGCACCCGCTCGGTGGGACAACGGTCCACCGGACCGTTGTCTGTTTCCGCCTCGCCCTGCGCGCCTCACTGCGGCCGGGCGCTCGCCTAACTCGCCGGGCGCTGAACAACGCGCCTCGGGCTCGATCAGGAGTCTCGCGAAAACTCCCGGCCTGGCTCGGTGCTCGGCTCGCTCCGACGGGGAGTTGAGCAACCCACCTCAGGCTGGTGCACGGAGGTGTTTTTAACACCCCGTATGGCGCGCCCGAGCATCGCCAGCCTTTGGCCGGCAAGCCCGAAGGGACGCGGACCAGGAGGTTCGCGTCTTGCGCCCGCGACAGGGACGTCGCGTGGCGCAAGCTTGGGGGCCAAAGGCGCGAAGCGCAGGTTAAGCGCGACATCCGGGGGCGTGTTTCTTTGGTTACTTTGGCCCGCGCCATCCCTGGCGCGGGCCCTGCGGGCGCACTTCGTGCGCCCAATTTTGCTCCCAGCAAAATTGTCTTTGCACGAGCCAAGACAAATTCGACGGGATCGAATTTGTGCAGCCGTAAGCTGCCCGAAGGGCGCGGGCCAAGGAAGGCCCGCGCACAAGTAACCCGCCCGCGGTGCGGGGAACCGCAATCAGCGGTTGATCGCGGCCGCAGGCCGCTCGACATGTCATGACGAATATGAATCATGTGCATCAACCCTTGGCAAAACCTTCCTCGCGTATGACACGAGGGACCAGAACACGCGGTTCGATGGATACCGGCTGGTATACGACGCGCTGCTTTTCAGGGTCATAGCGCATCTCGACCTGGCCGATGAGCGGGAAATCCTTGCGGAATGGATGCCCCACGAAACCGTAATCGGTGAGAATGCGGCGCAGATCCGGGTGCCCCTCGAACACAATACCAAAGAGATCGAATGCTTCGCGCTCATACCAGGCGGCGGAATTCCAGATGCCGGTCACGGAAGCAATCAGCGGCATTTCATCATCCAGGTAGGTCCGCAGCCGGATTCTTCGGTTGCGCTTCAATGACAGCAGGTGATACACCACGGCTAACCGCGGTCCCGGTCGCTGCCCCGCCGGAGATTCCCGCCCGTAATCGAGATAATCCACGCCACATAAATCCATCAGCTGGACGAAGGCCAGCGCGGGATCGTCGCGCAATCTGTTGCAGACTGAAAGAATAGCGTCACGCCGCACTTCCAGCGTGAGCTGACCGGCCGATTCGCGCACACCCGTGATCGCCTCGCCGAACAATTCCCGGGCGTATGCGGCAAGATCCTGATTCGAATCAGTCATGGTCCGGGTTCTCTCGGGCGCTAGCGGGCGATGGTGTTGGTGCGGCGAATCTTGTTTTGCAGCTGGATGATGCCGTACAGCAAGGCCTCGGCCGTCGGCGGGCAGCCGGGCACGTAGACGTCGACAGGCACGATGCGGTCACAGCCGCGCACCACAGAATAGGAATAATGGTAATAGCCGCCACCGTTGGCACAGGAGCCCATGGAGATCACCCAGCGCGGCTCGGCCATCTGGTCATAAACCTTGCGCAGGGCTGGCGCCATCTTGTTCACCAGTGTCCCGGCCACGATCATGACATCCGACTGACGCGGACTGGCGCGGAAAACAACGCCAAAACGGTCCATGTCGTAGCGCGCCGCTGCCGCGTGCATCATCTCGACCGCGCAGCAGGCGAGCCCGAAGGTCATGGGCCACAGCGAACCCGTGCGCGCGGCGTTAATGAGCTTGTCCGCCTGCGTGGTTACCCAGCCTTTTTCGAGAACGCCTTCAATACCCACAGTGTCTCTCCAAAATACGGCTCACCTTCGCCGCCTCCGTGAGGCCGAACAGGACCAGCACGCCATGCCGTCGGCGGCCTGCCGCGACACGCAACGGTTGCATCCCCACGCTTCGCGTGGGGCCCCTGCGCCCTGCTCGCGCGGCTACTCCCACTCCAGCGCTCCCTTCTTCCACTCGTAGATGAATCCGACGACAAGAATACCCAGAAACACCATCATCGAGAGGAAGCCAAACAGGCCGACTTCCTGGAGCGCCACCGCCCACGGAAACAGGAATGCGATTTCAAGATCGAAAATGATAAAAAGGATGGCGACGAGGTAATAACGCACGTCGAACTTCATGCGGGTGTCTTCGAACGCCTCAAAACCGCATTCATAAGGCGAGAGTTTGGCGCTGTCCGGGCGGTTCGGGCCGAGCACCCGGCCGGCGAGAATGATGACACCGCCCATCACCAGAGCGACGCCGATAAAAATCAGGATGGGGAGATAAGCTTGCAGCATCCGGGCCCCGGGGATTCGCAGGCGGATTTCAATCCGCGCATGAGTGAATGTGCGAGCGAGTCTAGGCTTTCGCTGCAAAGGATGTCAAGCAAACAGCGGGGTTGCAAACCGATACCCTTCAAAGGGTTAAGACACTTTTAGGGGTATAAAAAACGCCTATTGATACAAGCGGTGTGCGCGTTTTTTACGTCACACGATTCACGCGTGATCAAACATAAATTAAATGGTGCCGAAGGTGGGACTCGAACCCACACGGCTTTCGCCACTACCACCTCAAGGTAGCGTGTATACCAATTTCACCACTTCGGCGCGCGCGAACAGATTCCAGCCACAGAGTACACAGAGAAATACTCGATCCAAACAGAAGATGCTGTTTTAACTCTGTGCCCTCGGTGATCTCTGTGACAGTAATAAAATATAACTACTTCGGTACCTCCGGCATTTTGGGCGCGGCGGGAACATCGCTGGGTGGCGCCGGTGTCTCGGTCTTCGCCGGCTGCTCGATGACCACGCTCTTCGTGACGCTCGTTGGCACCGTCTGTTGTGCAAACAACCAGGCCAACCCGAGATTGGAGAGGAAAAAGACCGTTCCCAGAATCGCCGTGGTGCGCGTCAGAAAATTGGCCGAGCCGCGACTGCCGAACAAGGTTTGCGAGGCGCCGCTGCCAAAAGACGCGCCGATGTCCGCGCCCTTACCCTGTTGCAACAGGATCAGGCCGATCAGTGCCACGGCCGATATGACATCAATGACTAATACTATGTCTCTCATCAATTAACTCCGATACACATGGATGTGCAAGTGTCGGTTGCTAACAGCTTCCTGCTTCTCGCGACACTTGTACATCCCTGTACATCGCGATAGGCCTGATGCCGTGAGCGACCTTTAGTCGGCGGCGCGACAAATCGTCAGAAACTCCTCTGCTTGCAGCGAGGCCCCGCCGATCAAACCCCCATCGATATCCGGCTGGGTCAGAAGTTCCCCGGCGTTGCCGCCCTTCATGCTGCCGCCATAAAGAATACGCGTGCTTTCCGCCACGGTTTTATCCCTGGCCGCCAATCGGCTGCGGATAAAACGGTGCACATCCTGCGCCTGCCGGGGTGTCGCCGTCTTGCCGGTACCGATGGCCCAGACGGGTTCATACGCGACCACGGCATTCCTGAAACTGCCGATGCCGTGCTTGCCCAACACGACATCAAGCTGACGCGCCACCACCGCCTCGGTCCGATTCACTTCCCGTTCCTGCAGGGTTTCGCCCACACATAATATAGGAATCAGTCCCACGGCCTGGGCCGCGCCGTACTTCTCCGCCACCATGGCGTCGTTCTCGCCATACAGCGTACGCCGCTCGGAATGCCCGACGATAACATAAGTGCAGCCGTAATCCCTGAGCATGGGGCCGGAGATCTCGCCGGTATACGCACCGGATTCATGCGCGGACAGATTCTGCCCGCCCCAGGCAACCGCGCTGCCAACCAGTTTCTCGGCTGCCAGGGGAATCAGAATATACGGGGGACACACAGCCACTTCCGCCTTGGACGCGGAACTCATGCCTTTCTTGATTCCGTCCAGGAGGGCCGCGGATTCCGTCCGCGAACCATTCATTTTCCAATTACCCGCCACCAGCGGCCGGCGCTTTGTCATCGGGCCCTCCCCGTATTCGTCTCAAATCTGCCGAAAAACGGGCGCGATGTTACCGATGCCGGCCCTAGAATGCAATTTTAAGATTATTTCACCGCAAAGGCGCAAAGCACGCAAAGAAATACAAGGGTGAAGAAGCTAACTAACTAAGGACGCTCTCTGGCGCGAAGCGCCATTTTGATTTTACTTTGCGCTCTTTGCGTCTTTGCGGTGAGAATCAAGCCGCTTCTTCCGCGGCACTTTTGACGGTATCGGCAAGATGCCGGGTCAGACGCTCGACCTGCGCGGCGTCGCGGCCCTCGACCATGACGCGCACCACGGGCTCGGTGCCCGAGGCGCGCAGCACCACGCGCCCATTGTCCGCCAGCTCGCTTTCGACTGCCTTGATGGCCTGCTGCACGCGCGGCGATTCCTTGACATCGAAACGCCGTGTCATGCGCACGTTGATCATGGTCTGCGGATATATCTCGAGTCCGTTCCTGAGATCGGCGAGGGTCTTGCCGGACCCGCGCATTGCCGCCAGCACTTGCAGCGCGGCGATGATGCCATCGCCCGTGGTAGCGCGATCGAGACAGATGATATGACCGGAGGTCTCGCCCCCCAATTCCCAGCCTTGTTCGTTGAGCATGTTCAGCACGTAACGGTCGCCGACCGCCGCGCGTTTGAAAGGAACGCCCATGGTAGCGCAGGCGTGTTCCAGCCCCAGATTGCTCATGAGCGTGCCTACCACCCCGCCCCGCAACCGCCCCGACTTCTTCCGGTCCGTGGCAATGATGTAGAGCAAGTGGTCGCCATCCACGATTTCACCTCGGCTGTCGACCATAATCACCCGGTCGCCGTCGCCGTCCAGCGCAAGCCCGAGATCGGCCTTGTGCGCCTGCACGGTCTTCTTGAGAAAAATAGGAAAGGTGGAGCCACACGTGCGGTTGATGTTAAAGCCGTCCGGTTCGTTGGCCACCGCGACCACCTCGGCGCCAAGCTCGCTGAAGACCAGCGGTGCGATGTGATAGGCCGCGCCGTTCGCGCAGTCCACGACAATCTTGAGCCCCTCAAGGCTCAGGCGGTGAGGGAAGGTGCTCTTGCAGAATTCGATGTAGCGCCCGCCGGCGTCTTCGTAGCGCCAGGCCTTGCCCAGCGCGGCGGGTCCGGCGGTCGTCAGCGGCTGTTGCATCATTTCCTCGATGGCAAGCTCGACGTCATCCGGCAGCTTGGTGCCCTCGGAGGAAAAGAACTTGATGCCATTGTCGTCGAAAGGATTATGCGAGGCGGAAATCACGATGCCGGCGCGGGCGCGCGCCGTGCGCGTCAGGTAGGCAATCGCGGGCGTCGGCATCGGCCCGAGCAGACGGATGTCCACACCGGCGGCCGAGAGCCCGGCTTCGAGCAACGACTCCAGCAGATAACCCGAGACGCGCGTATCCTTTCCGATGAGAATCACGGCGTGCTCGGTCGACCCCTGGCCGAGCACGCGACCCGCGGCCCAGCCGAGCTTGAGCACGGTTTCCGGCGTGATCGGCTCTTCGCCCACTTTCCCGCGGACGCCATCGGTGCCGAAATAGCTTCGCTTCTTGTTCATGCCGCCTGTTTGTTCCTTAGAACCCATAACAAAAAGAGAAATTGGACAGGACTCACAGGACTAACAAGATTTTTGTTTCACAAAATCCTTAATCCTGTAAATCCTGTCCATTCATTTTGTCAGAAACTCTTTAATATTCCGGATACACGGCCGACCACATGCGCAGCGCCTCGACCGTCGGACCGACATCATGCACCCGGACGATCCGGGCGCCATTCTGCACCGCCATGACGGCGAGCGCCACGCTCGCGTGCAGTCGCTGCTCCACCGGCAGACCCAGCGCCTTGCCAATCATGGATTTGCGTGACAACCCGACCAGCACCGGTGCACCCAGGATTTGCAGCTTCTTCAGGCCACGCAGTAATTCTATATTATGTTCCAGCGTCTTGCCGAAACCGAAGCCGGGATCAACGACAAGCCGTGACGCCGGAATACCCGCGTTCATGCAGGCGTCCAGCCGCTCCTTCAGAAAATCCCGAACCGCGCCCACCACATCGGCATATCGGGGGTCGTCTTGCATGGTATGCGGCTCACCCTGCATGTGCATGAGACATACCGGCACCTCTAGTTGCGTGGCGGTTTCCAGCGCCCCGGGCTCGCGCAGGGCCCGCACATCATTTATAAATCCCGCGCCTGCCTTGACCGCGGCGCGCATGACCTCAGGTTTGGAAGTGTCTATCGAAATGGGCAGGGGAATTTGTCTGTGAAGTGCTTCCACCACGGGAAGCACCCGGTCGATCTCCTCCGGCGCCGATACCGGCCGCGCGCCGGGACGGGTGGATTCGCCGCCGATATCGATAATATCGGCGCCTTCCTCCGCCATGCGCAACGCCTGGACGATCGCCTTTTCGGGGGGCAAAAAAACACCCCCGTCCGAGAAGGAGTCGGGGGTGACGTTCAGGATACCCATGACTGCGGGACGGGACAGATCCAGCTTTCGCCCACCGCAGTCAAGGAAAGTCATTATAAGATTTCTGAAACGCAGATGAACGCAGATAAATTAAGAATAAAAGCAAAGTCAGATGTTCCGATTTGCTGACATCTGCGTTTATCCGCGTTCCAAATTATTAATGTTCTCCGGCGGGAGAGTCGAGACGCGGCTTCACGGCCTTGCCGCTCGGTTTTTTGGGGCTGCCCTTCTCATCCTTGGGCGTACCGCTCGTGCCCGCCGGCGGACGCGGTTCCTTGCCCGTCATGATGGCCTCGATCTGGTCGGACTCGAGCGTCTCCCATTCGAGCAGGGCCTTCGTCATCTTCTCGACCTTGTCCCGGTTTTCCTCGATGATGGCGCGCGCCTTGGCGTACTGCTCATCGACGATGCGGCGGATTTCCTTGTCCACCAGTTCGGCCACGGCGTTACTCATGTTCTTGTGCGTCATCACGTCGCGCCCCAGGAACACCTCGCTCTGGTTGTCACCATAGACGCGCGTGCCGAGCACATCCGACATGCCCCAGCGCATGACCATGTTGCGCGCCAGATCGGTAGCGCGTTCGAAATCGTTGGCCGCGCCGGTGGTCATCTGGTGCATGAATATCTCTTCCGCGATACGCCCGCCCATCAGCACCGCAATGGTCGAAAGTAACGAGTCGCGGTCGTGGCTGTAGCGGTCTTCGGTCGGCAACTGCATGGTGACGCCAAGCGCGCGACCGCGCGGGATGATGGTCACCTTGTGCACCGGGTCGGTGTTGGGGAGTGATTTCGCCACTACTGTGTGGCCGGACTCGTGATAGGCCGTGTTCATGCGCTCCTTCTCCGGCATGACGATGGAACGGCGCTCGGCGCCCATCACTACCTTGTCCTTGGCCTTCTCGAAGTCCTGCATGTCCACGAGCCGCTTGTTGGCGCGCGCGGCAAACAGCGCGGCCTCGTTCACGAGGTTGGCGAGGTCCGCGCCGGAAAAACCGGGCGTGCCGCGGGCAATAATATTGGCATCCACGTCATCAGACACCGGCACCTTGCGCATGTGCACCTTGAGAATCTGCTCGCGTCCGCGGATGTCCGGCAGCGGCACGTACACCTGGCGGTCGAAACGGCCCGGGCGCAACAAGGCCGGGTCGAGCACGTCCGGACGGTTGGTCGCGGCAATGACGATAACGCCCTCGGTGCCTTCGAAACCGTCCATCTCGACAAGTAGCTGGTTCAGCGTCTGTTCGCGCTCGTCGTGACCGCCGCCCAGGCCGGCGCCGCGCTGGCGGCCGACGGCGTCAATTTCGTCGATAAAGATGATGCAGGGCGCGTGCTTCTTGGCCTGCTCGAACATGTCGCGCACGCGCGAGGCGCCGACACCGACGAACATCTCGACGAAGTCGGAACCGGAAATCGAAAAGAACGGCACTTTGGCCTCGCCGGCGATGGCCTTGGCAAGCAGCGTCTTGCCGGTGCCGGGCGCTCCGGTCATGAGCACGCCCTTGGGGATGCGCCCACCCAGCTTCTGGAATTTGGCGGGATCGCGCAGGAATTCCACCAGCTCGCCCACTTCTTCCTTGGCCTCTTCGACGCCCGCCACGTCGTCAAACGTGATCTTGTTCTGCTCTTCGGAAAGCATGCGCGCCTTGCTCTTGCCGAAACTCATGGCGCCACGGCCACCCAAGCCACCCTGCATCTGGCGCATGAAGAACACCCACACGCCTACCAGCAAAAGCAGCGGGAACCAGTTAATGAAGATGGTCAGCAGCAGCGACTGCTCTTCCTGCGGCTTGGCGTCGAATGCCACGCCGTGGTCGATCAGGTCGCCGATCATGCCCGGGTCGCCGGGAGAATAGGTCGTGAACGATTCGTTGCTCTTCAGCTTGCCGCTGACCTCGCGCCCCTGGATAGTGACGCGATCAACCTCCTTCTGCCTCACCTTCTGGATGAAGGTGGAGTATTCCATCGGACGCGTGGCCTGTTGGCGGCTGCCGAAATTGTTGAACACCGACATCAGCACAATCGCGATGACGAGCCACAACAGGAGATTCTTGGTGAGATTGTTCAAGTATTACCTCTTAAATTTTAAGACAAACGAAGTAGGACTACGTTTTTGCCTTATTTGCGGCACCGCCACGGCGCCAATCATTCAATACCTGCATTTTCCTATGATGTCCCCTGACAAACAACGCTTTTGCTCAGGCGCCCTAATAATAAGTCAAGACGAACGTAGTAGGGCTACTCATCTTATGTCAGGACGAACGCAGTAGGGCTACTCATCTTATGTCAAGACGAACGCAGTAGGGCTACCTAAATCCCCTGCCCACAAGATAAATTTCCTTGCTCTCCGCGCGCGACGCCGACGGTTTGCGCGTGACGAGCTTTTCGAAGCGGCGGCGCAATTGCGCGTAAAACTCGTTAAACCCTGCGCCCTGAAAGGTCTTGATCAGCAGCGAACCTCCCGGCTTCAGCGATTTGTCGGAAAAATCGAGCGCAAGTTCCGCCAGATTCATGCTGCGCGCCTGATCCACGGAGGCCACACCGCTCATATTGGGGGCCATGTCCGAGATTACAAGATCCACCGGTTTACCCTGGAGACGCTGCATTAACAAGTCTAGCACCGGCTGTTCCGTGAAATCGCCCTCGATGAATTCGACGCCGACAATCGGCTCCATCGGCAGGATGTCCAGCGCCAGCACCCGTCCGGTGTCACCCACGCGGCTTTTGACGTATTGGGACCAGCCCCCGGGCGCGGCGCCCAGATCGACCACCGTCATGCCCGGGCGCAGCAGGTGATCCCGGCGGTCGATTTCCTCGAGCTTGTAAGTCGCGCGCGAGCGGGCGCTGTCCTGACGCGCGCGCTTGACGTATTTGTCCTTGGCGTTACGCGCCAGCCAACGCTGGCTGCTTTTAGTGCGGGGCATGGGTCGTGAACCGTGAATCGTGAGTCGTAAACCGTAAGTCGTGACTGTGAACGTCCTGGTAACTTACGATTCACGTCTTACGATTAACGAATCACGTCTTTTCACACGTACCGGATATCGAGAATCTCGTAAGAGCGCACGCCGCCCGGCACCTGCACCTCCACCACATCGCCCAGTTCCTTGCCGATAAGCGCACGGGCGATCGGTGAACTAATGGAGATCATTCCCTTGGCGATGTCGGCCTCATGATCGCCGACAATCTGGTAAGTCACTTCCTGGTTCGACTGCTCATCCATGAGGTTAAGCGTGGCTCCGAACACCACCCGACCGTTGGCGTTGACCGTCTTGGGGTCAATGATCTGCGCGGTCGCGAGCTTGATGTCGAGCTCGGCGATGCGTCCTTCGACAAAACCCTGCTGCTCCTTGGCGGCGTGATACTCGGCGTTCTCCGAAAGGTCGCCATGCGAGCGCGCCTCGGCAATCGCCTGGATGATGCGTGGACGCTCCACGGTCTTCAGGCGGTGAAGTTCGACTTTCAGCTTCTCCGCCCCCGTGACGGTCATGGGCGTCTTTCTCATACACGCCACCTCCGATAGGTTCTAAACAGAATCATAACGCCCGTTGTCGGCGGCTTGCGCCAATTCGCCGGTCGCATCCCCGGAGGGGCCCCTGCTCCGCGGCTCATGTCGCTAGCTCCTTATGCAGATCCTGCAGCCGGCTGACACGCATGCGTCCCGCTGCACGGTGCGCCTCACAGGCAGCCTTCGCCGCCGCGAGCGTCGTGTAGTTAGTCACTTTATGCTGCAAAGCCTCGCGCCGGATGGCGTACGAATCGGCAAGACTCTGTTTATCAGAAACCGTATTGATGATGATGTCAATCTCGTCATTCATGATCATGTCGATGATATTCGGCCGCCCCTCGGACAGCTTGCTGACGGCGCGTGCCGTCACGCCGCCGGCCTCCAGCACCGCGGCGGTTCCACGGGTGGCCAGAATCTCGAATCCATGCTTGCTGAAGTAGCGCGCGACCTCGACTACCCCTTTCTGATCCGCATCGCGCACGCTGATGAAAACACGCCCGCTGTTCGGGATCGGGCTGCCCGCGGCAATCTGGGATTTGGTAAAGGCCTCGCCGAAGCTGCGGCCGACCCCCATGACCTCGCCGGTCGATTTCATCTCGGGGCCCAGGATCGTGTCCACGCCGGGGAACTTGATGAACGGGAACACCGCCTCCTTCACCGAGTAATAGGAAGGCACAATCTCCCCCGTTATGCCCTGCTTCTCAAGCGACTGTCCCGCCATGCACCGCGCCGCGATCTTGGCCAGCAGCCGCCCGGTGGCCTTGGAGACGAATGGCACGGTGCGCGAGGCACGCGGGTTCACCTCCAGCACGTAAATCTTGCCATTCTGAATGGCGTACTGCACGTTCATCAGGCCGACCACCTTGAGCGCCTTGGCCAGCTTGACGGTCTGGTTGCGCAATTCATCCTGGGTCTTCTTCGACAGGGAAAACGGCGGCAACGAACAGGCCGAATCGCCCGAATGCACGCCGGCTTCCTCGATATGCTCCATGATGCCGCCGATGATAACCTGCCTGCCATCGGACACGGCGTCGACGTCCACTTCGGTCGCGTCGCTCAAGAAGCGGTCCAGCAGCACCGGCGAATCCTCGGACACGCGCACTGCCACGCGCATGTAGGTCTCCAGGTCTTCGCGCGCATGCACGATCTCCATGGCGCGCCCGCCGAGCACATAGGACGGACGCACCACCAGCGGGTAGCCGATCTTGTCGGCCAGCTTCACCGCCTCCTGCGCGGTGCGCGCGGTGGCGTTCGGCGGCTGCAGCAATTTCAGTTTTTTTACCAGCTTCTGGAACCGCTCACGATCCTCAGCGACATCGATGGATTCCGGGCTCGTGCCGATAATCGGCGCGCCCGCCGCCTCGAGCCCGCGCGCGAGCTTGAGCGGCGTCTGCCCGCCATACTGCACGATCACGCCTTCGGGTTTTTCCAGACGAATGATTTCAAGCACGTCTTCCAGCGTCAGCGGCTCGAAGTACAGCCGGTCGGAGGTGTCATAGTCCGTGGACACGGTCTCGGGGTTGCAGTTGATCATGATGGTCTGGTAGCCGTCGTCGCGCAGCGCGAACGCGGCGTGCACGCAGCAGTAATCGAACTCGATGCCCTGGCCGATACGGTTCGGTCCGCCTCCCAGCACGATAATTTTTTTCTTTTTCTCGGGCGCGGCCTCGCACTCTTCTTCATAGGTGGAATACATGTAGGCCGTGGACGAGGCAAATTCAGCGGCGCAGGAATCGACGCGCTTGTAGACCGGGCGCACCTTGGCCGCATGCCGCCATTGGCGCGCCTTTTTTTCCGTCACGCCCATCAATTGCGCCAGGCGGCGATCGGAAAAACCCTGGCGCTTCCAGGCGCGCAGCAGATCGGTGGACGGTTTTTTCCTGCCATGCTTCGCGATGGTTTTCTCGGTTTCTACCAGATCGGCGATCTGCGCCAGGAACCAGGGATCGATGTGACAAAGGTCATAAATCTCTTGCTGGCTCATGCCAAAACGCAGGGCATCGGCAAGATGCCAGACGCGTTCCGGCCCCGGCACACGCAACGCGATCGACAGGTGCTTGCGCGTCTCGTCCTTGTCCACGGCGGGATCCAGCCGCGATTCGAGACCGTAGCTTCCGGTTTCGAGCGAACGCAGCGCCTTCTGAAACGATTCCTGGAAGGTGCGGCCGATCGCCATGGCCTCTCCCACCGATTTCATCTGGGTGGTGAGCGTGGGATCGGCCTTGGGGAATTTCTCGAAGGTAAAGCGCGGGATCTTGGTCACCACGTAGTCGATGGTAGGCTCGAAGGAGGCTGGCGTCTTGCCGCCGGTGATGTCGTTTTTCAACTCATCCAGCGTGTAGCCGACCGCGAGCTTGGCGGCGACCTTGGCAATCGGAAAACCCGTGGCCTTGGAGGCCAGCGCCGAGGAACGCGACACGCGCGGGTTCATCTCCACGATCACCATGCCCCCGTCCTGCGGGTTGATCGCGAACTGCACGTTCGAGCCACCGGTATCCACGCCGATCTCGCGCAGGCAGGCGATCGAGGCGTCGCGCATGAGCTGGTATTCCTTGTCGGTGAGCGTCTGCGCCGGCGCCACCGTGATCGAGTCGCCGGTGTGCACGCCCATGGGATCGAGATTTTCGATCGAACAGATGACGATGCAGTTGTCCTGGCGGTCGCGCACCACCTCCATCTCGAATTCCTTCCAGCCGATGATGGATTCCTCGATCAGCAATTCGCGCGTGGGCGAGGCATCCAGTCCGCGCTCGCAGAGGACCGTGAATTCATCCTTGTTATAGGCAATGCCCCCACCGGTGCCGCCCAGCGTAAAGGAAGGGCGGATGATGACGGGATAACCGATCGCGGCCTGCACCTGCAGCGCCTCTTCCATGCTGTGCGCGATCGCGCCGCGCGCGCACTTGAGGCCGATGTTTTCCATGGCCTTCTTGAACCGTTCGCGGTCCTCGGCCTTGTCGATCGCCTCGCGCGTGGCGCCGATCATCTCCACGCCGAATTTTTCCAATACGCCTTCGCGCGCCAGGTCAAGCGCCGTGTTGAGCGCCGTCTGGCCGCCCATGGTCGGAAGCAGCGCGTCCGGGCGTTCCTTCTCGATGATCTTGGCAATCGTGGGCCAGGTGATGGGCTCGATGTAGGTGGCGTCGGCCATCTCCGGATCGGTCATGATGGTGGCCGGATTGGAATTCACGAGAATGACGCGATAGCCCTCTTCCTTGATCGCCTTGCAGGCCTGCGCACCGGAATAGTCGAATTCGCAGCCCTGGCCGATGATGATCGGCCCCGCGCCAACGATCAGTATGCTTTTTATGTCAGTTCTTCTCGGCATGAAATATTTTTCAATGGATAGGATTAACAGGATTTACAGGATTTCCTAAAAAGATCGCCTTCGTTTTTCATTTTCGCATCCTGTTAATCCTGTAAATCCTGTCTATTTCTTTTCCATGAGTTGAATAAAGCGGTCGAACAACGGCGACACATCGTGCGGGCCGGGGCTGGCCTCGGGGTGCCCCTGGAAACAGAACGCCGTTTTGTCGGTGCGTTGCAATCCCTGCACCGTGCCATCGAACAGCGAACGGTGCGTCACGCGCAGATTGGACGGCAACCCCGCTTCGTCCACCGCAAACCCGTGGTTCTGGCTGCTGATCATGACGCGGCCCGTTTCGATCTCGATCACCGGGTGGTTCGCGCCGTGGTGGCCGAACTTCATCTTGACGGTGCGCGCGCCGGAAGCGAGGCCCAGGAGCTGGTGTCCCAGGCAGATGCCGAACACCGGCAGGCCCGTGTCCACGATCTTCCGAATCGCCTCGATGGCGTAGGCGCACGGCTCCGGATCGCCGGGACCGTTCGACAGAAATACGCCGTCCGGTTTCATCTTCAATACTTCTTCGGCCGGAGTCTGGGCCGGCACCACCGTGAGACGGCACCCGCGCGCGGCCAGCATGCGCAGGATGTTGCGCTTGACGCCATAGTCGTAGGCCACCACATGGAACCGGGTTTGCTCCTGCTTCGCATAACCCTTGCCCAACTGCCACAGGCCTTCGTCCCAGGCATAGGGCTTGCGGGTCGTCACCACCTTGGCGAGATCCATGCCTTTGAGTCCCGGGAAAGCACGCGCGGCCTTCAGCGCCTCTTTCTTGTCGGGCTTTGCGCCCTTCTCCACGGCCAGGATGCATCCATTCTGCGCGCCTTTCTCGCGCAACAGCCGTGTAAGACGCCGCGTGTCGATGCCGGCAATGCCGACCAGCATGTGACGACGCATGAATTCCGGCAACGACTCGGTCGCGCGGAAATTGCTGTGGGCCAGCGGCAGGTCGCGGATCACCAGGCCGGTGGCATAGACGCCGCCGGATTCCATGTCCTCGGGATTGGTACCGGTATTGCCGATGTGGGGATAGGTCAGCGTGACAATCTGGCGCGCGTAGGAAGGGTCGGTGAGGATTTCCTGGTAGCCGGTCATGGCGGTGTTGAAAACCACTTCGCCCACCGCCTGCCCCGGAACGCCGATGGACTCCCCGTAAAACAGGGAGCCATCTTCCAGCGCAAGCAGTGCGGACGGCATCGGCAAATACCTCAAGGCGCGCAGGCGCACAAAAACGGGAGAGGCCCCATGACTGATTCAGGTGCTTTTCTCCCGCCTTGAATGCCTAAAAATAGGGTGTTTCCGGCTGAAAACGAATATTACGTTACGGCTTTCTCAAAATCAACGCGCCTGCGCGGCACGCCTCCGCGCAGTGCAGCCGCGGCGCCATTGGCTAAACTGAGCGAATGGAGAGCGAATATCTCACTATCCTGATACATCTCGGGGCTGCCGTCCTCGCGGGCGGCCTGATCGGCCTGGAGCGCGCCTACCACGGCCGCCCCGCCGGCTTTCGCACCCACACACTGGTCTGCACGGCCTCGAGCCTGCTGATGTTGCTGACGGTTTACCAATGGCAGTTGCTGGTGAATGCCCCGCTGGAGACGGTGCGGGTGGACCCCACGCGCATGGCACAAGGCATCATGACCGGCATCGGTTTCCTCGGCGCCGGCGTGATCATGAAAGACGGTCTTACCGTGCGCGGCCTCACCACGGCGGCGTCCATCTGGATGACCGCCTCCATCGGCATCCTGCTCGGCATCGGCTTTTACTTTCCCGCGATTGTGGCGACCTTGCTCACGCTCGGTACCTTGTCGCTGTTCCGCTGGGTCGAGGCCATCATCCCCTCGCAGTATTACGCGCGCCTGCATGTGCGCTTCAAGAGTCAGGATTTGCTGCCCGAGCCCAAACTTCGCACCCTGATCACCGGGCACGGCTTTTCGGTGGCCAACCTGAGCTATCAATTATCAGATGAGGGAAAGGTTTTCGAATACCAGATGACGATCCGCACCGACAGCCGGGACAGCTACCGGCGCCTGGCCGAGACCCTCACCGGCAAGGAGCATGTGCTGGAGTTCTACATCTACCCGACCGGTGACTGAAACGCGCCCGGCCTACCTGACAAACTGCTTGCGGTAATTGACCACCTTATATAAGTATTGCCGCGTCTCTTGGTACGGGAGGTTAGAGCGCAATTTCTGGTACACCGCGGAAGGCGAAAGGCGGTTGATCGCGTTGACCGCGGTCACCTTGTCCCTGGAAAACGTCCGCAACACGTTGCCGGGACCGGTGTTGTATGCCGAAATCACACAATATTCGCGTGACACTGAATTGGCCACCGGCTCCAGCTGGCTGTAGGTAAGCACGTTGAGATAGGCCGTTCCCAGCTCGATGTTGTTCCCGGCATCGAAAAGGTATTGCTTGGACGGGGTCTCGTCCTGCCCCTTCGCGCGGCGATAGGCCTCCCTCCCCCCGCTGCCGGGAACGAGCTGCATCAACCCGTAAGCCGGCGCGGAACTGACGGCAAACGGATTGAAATTACTTTCGGTGCGGATAACGGCATACACGAGGCTCGGGCTGACCTTGTATTGCGCGGCGAATTTCGCCACCAGATGGCTGTATTTTTCGGCCTGCCTGTTCTCGAAATTGGGCACCATCGGGAATTTCACGAACAGCGCTTTCTTTTTGCCGTTATCCAGTTCAACCTCGCGCGTAGTGGCTTGGGTCTTCAGCAGGTGGCCCGCAAAACCCTCGGCCTCAACCGGTGATGCAATGGGCTTTTTATTCTGGTCAACAACCAAACCAAGCAGATATGGCTCTTTTTCGCTGGTCAAGGTAATGGCGCTGTCGGAAAAAAGGTCCACGGCGCGCGGGTCGTTGGGCGTGAGCAGCGTGGTGACGATGGCGTTTTTCAGGCTGGTGTTCGGATCCTTGTCATCGACGGTTTCCACCGTCACCTCGCCCTTGTCGAAGTCCACCACCGCGCGGCTCATGTAATTCTGCGTGTACTTTATATATTGCACGCGCGAGGGCAGCTTTACTTCCTTCTTGCCCCATGTCTTGCTGACCCGGCCGGTCAACAAGGTCACCAAGTTATTGTAATCGCGCTGGATGGTGCGGACGTCTTGCACCAGCGCGTAGGGGTTGGTCTTATATAGAGATTCGCGACTCTCCAGCCCCTTCTTGATCGCCTCTTTGGCATTATCGCTGCGGGCGATGCTCGCGACAGAGCGCGTCGTCGGGCTGGTGATAATAGCGAGGGTCTGATTGAGCGTGGGGGCTTTTCCGGACGACGCGCACCCTGTCACCAGAACGGTGCAGCAAACGCCAAGAAGAATTTTCCGCGTCCTTGCCACTTGCGGTCAGCGCAACCCCAGCACGTCCTGCATATCGTAAAGGCCGTGCTTCTTGTCCATCAACCAGCGCGCGGCGCGCAGCGCGCCGCTGGCGAAGGGCAGGCGAGATTCGGCGCGGTGCGTGATTTCCACGCGCTCGCCGCCGCCAGCAAAGAGAACGGTATGATCGCCGACGATATCGCCGGCACGGATACTGGAGAAGCCGATGGTCTGGCGCGCACGCTCGCCGCTGATGCCATGCCGGCCGTACACGCCATGCTCCTTGAGGTCGCGTTGCAGAACTTTCGCGACCACTTCGCCCATGCGCAACGCCGTGCCCGACGGCGCGTCGGCCTTGTGGCGGTGATGCGCCTCGACAATCTCCACGTCCACGTCATCGCCCAGCACGCGCGCGGCGGTCTCGAGCAGCTTGAAACAGAGATTCACGCCCACGCTCATGTTGGGCGCGAAGACAATCGCGATGTCCCTGGCGGCGGTGGCGATGCGACTTTTTCCGGCGTCATCCAGGCCGGTGGTGCCGATCACCAATTTTTTTCCATGCTTGCGGCAGTAATCGAGGTTGGCAAGCGTTGCTTCCGGGCTGGTGAAGTCCACCAGCACGTCAAAATCCAGCCCATCGAAACCGGCACGGACGGTCACACCGAGCTTGCCCGCCCCGGCGAGTTCACCCGCATCCTTGCCCACGGCCGCATTCCCTGCGCGCTCGAGCGCCGCGCTCAGGCGCAGGCCTTCGGCCCGCGCACAAGCCTCCACCAGCGTTCGCCCCATGCGCCCGGCGGCGCCGGTGACGGCGATATTGATCATCTTGCTTCCCTGTCAGGAATCTTGTTGCCGCAGAGAATAGATGATTTGACTGGGGACGCCAACTGACGTCCCGGCACGCGCGAGGACCCGGGGATGAATACAGTATGGAAAAACGGTGAAGGGCCGGGTGAAACCTGAATTGAAACACCGGGCGGTGGCCCCGCCCGCCCGGTGCGGATTCACAGAGTCCCGCTACTTTTTCCGCGCCACGCCGATCAGTCTCGTATGGCGGTAAGCGGATGTAGGGCGGAATAGGCCGAAGGCCGTATTCCGCCGAATGCGTTCCGGCCACAGCATGCGGCGCAATTCGCTTCGCTCATTGCGCCCTACTCCTTGCCTCCCGTGGCTTGCGCCGCGCCACGCCGATCAACCCCAGCAGGCCCGAGCCGAACAGCCAGAGAGCGGGAGGCACGGGAACAGCAGAAAAGTTTTCTATCGCCACGTATGGATGACTGTCGGCAAACCCGGTCATGGCGCCGATGCCGGAGGGCAGGGTATGGGTCTGCGCCAGATTCCAGCTGCTCTGGTTATCCAGCCTGTAGTAGCTGGAAAAAGTTTGCCCGCTATTGGTGATATCAACCATCAATTCCAGGGTCGTGTCCTGCGGGTTGAGGTCCGTCAGAAAGATCCCACCATCCCCGCTGTCCCATTGATAGCCGGCAAGATCAATGTCAGATCCTATGTGCAGGACGTTGTCATAGTGCGTTCCGGCCAGGTCTCCGGTAAACCAGGTCGCCTCCACGCGTGCATTCACGCCCCCTATGTCATATGTTCCGCCACCCACATGGACTTCATACATAGTATTGACAGTTGATGCATTGGCGATATTGGAAATGAGCGCGCTTACCTGCCAGTCCAATGGCGCTGCTCCTATGGGACGGCCGTCGCTGTATCCTCCGATGGCGGAGATCGCGAGTGGATCCGGCAATAAAGCAGTCGCTTGGGGAATGCTCATGCGATAAACGCCGTCAACGGCTGCATTGCTGCCTGCGGTCTCAACGGTTTCCCACACCAGTCTGTAATTTGTCGCCGGGTCGATTACGGGCGGAATGAAGTCGCTTGCCACGGAGAAATCCAGGGTGTGGTTGGTCGACCCGTAGCTGTATGTGAAGCGATTCAGGTCAATACTGAATGGATCTGCCCCTGCAGATTTCGCTGCCGCCATGAACAAAACACACGCACACAGTAAGAAACGAATTTGATATTTCATGACTCCTCCATCGCAAATTGTTTTTTTCGTCCAGCCTCGCGCAAAATGAGACCGCGCTATGCGTAGTTACGCCGCCGCGCGACGCCGATCAACCCCAGCAGCCCGGAGCCGAACAGCCACACGGCGGCGGGGACGGGAACCGGCGTGAACCCGTAGTAACCTGTCAATTCCCAGATATTTCCGTCTTCCTGCTCCCGCTTCACGAGCCCCATTCCCTTCGCATACCAATATGAAAATACGTAGTCTTGCGACCCGTCATTGAACGTTTGTGTAACCTTCCAAGTGTCGGAGAAGGTGCCCACCGGCACGGTGACCGTCTCCTGGACGATAGCCAGGTTGCCGGTAAAGGCCATTCCCGCATGGGTGCCGCTTAGTGGATAGGCTTGTCCGGGCATGAAGTCCGCCAACAGTCGCGACACGGGCGGTTCCCAGAACCGTAATTCTTCCGTGGGCTGGCCGTAATCGTTCAGCCAACCCACGTCCGTACAGAGCAACGGAGAAATCAGTGCTGATAAAGTTCTGGTCGTTCCTGAAGCCACTTGAGTCATACTCTTGCAACAGATATACGGCGTAAGCATTTCGCGTGGTTACGGAATCGACCTCCACGCGCCACGCCTCAGGATACAAAGATTGCTGATAGACCCACCCATGACCGACAGCAATATTTGCATACTGTGCGATATTGATGGTCACGGCGCCCGAGACCTTTGGCAACACCAGGCCCATGATCAGCGCCAACCAATAAAAATTTACCTTGTTAGACATCAGAAATCCCTCCTGCTCTCTGTTTCTATTCAAGTTTGAAATGAAATTGTGATTATTTTGATTGGCTCTTACGCCGCGCCACGCCGATCAACCCCAGCAGCCCCGACCCGAACAGCCACACCGCCGCCGGGACCGGTACGGCATCGACTCGCACGTTATCCAGCCCCCAGCTTTCGTCGTCGAGACCAAGCAGGCCAGCAGTTTGCAGTCCAGTGGCTGAAAAATTAAGAACCAGATTGTCGGCGTCGTGAGCGAACGTAAAACTGAGGTTGTAGACCGAGTCCATGGCCTCGTTCGGCGGGCGATTCGGGTCATCGAAGGTATAACCGAGTGAATAGCATTCATTTGCTCCAGTCATCGGCCCGTTCCCCGGACCCGAGTAGTCCGCGTAGGCGTTGCAGGGAGTCCATGGGGTATAGGTGTACGTGGAAAACGCGCCGTCGTAATTCTGCCCAGCTACCGAATTTCCATTGCTGAAAGTGGTGCTGAGCAGGGTCGGGCCGTTGCCGACACTCAGGCTCCATGTGTCGTTGCCAAGCAAATCCCCGTTCACCACAGTGGGGTCATTGCCGTCCCACGAACGGATCAGATAAAGGCTGAAGGAGACCGTGGCCACAGTGTGCGGTGTAAGCCCACCAAGCGAAAGCGTGAGCGTGTCGTTGTTGTACTCGCCCAGGAACTTGCGATTGCCCTCGTAATCGGGGTTCGGGGCCGGGGTGGTATGGATTCCGCTCGCCGCCGTGGTGGTCCACTCGCTGCCGACCGTGCCCGTGCCCTGATTGATATAGACCGTTGCCGCGCTCGCTGGCATGGAAAACCAGCAGACGAATGCAAGCAAAGCACGACGCGCATATTGTGATCCTTGCGCGGTTTTTTTCAGTTTCTTCATCATCGTGTCCCCCGTCACCGTGAATGGTTGTGTCGTTTTCCGTTTTCGGCGCGACGCCACACCGAGCATGCCAGCCAACCCGGAGCCGAACAGCCACACGCGGCGAATCTGTTTGACATTGCGACATCCTTTCTGTGGAAATCCGGGGCCGCATTCACGGCCCCGGTATTTCTTGTTTCCGGTTTCCCGGATCAGACGAAGGTAATTACGCGACCTTCTTCCGACGCGCCACGCCCACCAGACCCAGCAGACCGGAACCGAGCAGCCAGACGGCGGCCGGCACGGGCACGTTCACGTTGAAGTTGGCGCTCTGACCCACGAACGGACCGTCG
>Ga0155528_1074_pt1 | contig 20753 bp, 18 predicted proteins | sample RifCSPhighO2_12_FD_107185 | JGI IMG/M metagenome (GOLD analysis project Ga0155528, IMG submission 107185) | Candidatus Muproteobacteria bacterium RIFCSPHIGHO2_12_FULL_60_33
CGCCATTGTTTGTCGCGGAACGTGAGCAGCGCGATCGCGCTGCGCGTGGCGGTGTTGCTGAAGGAACCGAAGGCGAAGTTGCCGAGGCTGTAAAGAATCACGCCGTGCTTGTAGCGCTCCACCCCTTGCAGGATGTGCGGGTGATGCCCCAGCACCGCGGACGCCCCGGCGTCGATGGCCGCGTGCGCCAGTTGTACCTGGTAGTCGCGCCGTTCAGTCTTGCCCTCCTGCCCCCAGTGGAACGAAACCACCACGATATCGGCCTTTTCGCGCGCCGCGGCCACGTCCTCGCGCACAAAGCGCTCATGGCCGAAGGCGGTCCCGGGCCTGTCCGGCCCGGCCCAGAATTCCTCCGGGAACGTCAGGGTATAGGCCAGAAACGCGACGCTAGTCCCGTCCGCCATCATATATACTGGTTGGCGCGCCTCGGTGACGTTCCGCCCCGCCCCGGCATAGCGTATACCGGCCTTATCCAGGGCCGCGCGGGTGTCTTCCAGGCCCTCGGGGCCGTAATCCAGCGTGTGGTTGTTGGCGAGCGAAACAATATTAAAGCCGGCGCGCGCCAGCGCCGGGGCGACCTGGTCCGGCGGCGAGCGGAAGACATACTGCTTGACGGTCCCGGCGGCGCCGCCATCGGTCAGCGGGCCTTCCAGATTGCCGAAAACGATCTGCGCCTGCTTCAGGATGTCCCTGGTCTGCTCGAAGGGATAGTCGTAACCGTATTTGCGCAGCTCCGGCGCCGCCGTGCCAGCGAGCATGATGTCGCCGACCGCGGCAATCCGCCACTCCACTGGCCGCGCCGCGGGTGCTGCCACCGGAGCAGGTGTCGATTCAGACACCGGCGCTGCCTTCGGGGCCGCCTCCGGTACCGGTTCAGGGCGTGGCGTGGGCGGCGTGGCGCAGGATACGCTGACGGCGCAAAGCGCCGCCGCGAGCAGGCGCCGCCCCCGCCCATGTCGGATCAGGACCATGAACTGATTATAGGATTATCTTTTTGCGGGTGCCGACTTGTCACGCGCGCCGGCCAGCCGGATGAGCGACTGGCGCAGCGCCGGGTCCAGGATGTCGTCCGCCACGCTCTTGATGAGGTGGGCGGCGCTGTCCGGTATCCGGCTGGGCAGCGTAATCGACTGGCGCTTCTTCTCGCCCTGCGTGCGCGCGCGCTCGGGCAGCACGCGCACGTACAGCTCGCGCAGATCGTGGAAATACGGGTCGTGGCGCAACTCATCCATGATATCCGCCTGGCTGTGACGCAGGCGGCTGGCCCAGGCCGAGGTGTCGGCGCGCAGACTGAGGCGGCCGCTGGCGTAACTGACGGGGAAACTGTGCGAAACCAGCGGCTCGCCCACGCTCGCCTTCCAGTGCGACAGCAGGCTGGAAAGCTTGTCCATGTGCACGCCCGCCCGTTTCAATATCTCGGTGGGTAAATGAGCGCCGGCATTCCGGGGTCCGGTCCTTGTCATGGGCTTTTCACCTCTTGTGTTCGTTCCATCCAACACGGACGGTCATTATCCTCAAATTAAAATCGCGCGCAATGTTGACAAGTGAAAATTTTTTTCTAATCGCGGTAACATGCAATTTATGAACCAGACTTTTGACGCCATCGCAAGCAATTTATTCCACGTCAAACAGTCCATCGCCGACGCCGCGCGCGCGTGCACAAGAAGTTCCGACGCTATCCGATTGATTGCGGTATCAAAAGGTCATCCGCGCGAGGCCATCGCGGCGGTCATCGCCGCCGGACAAAAAGATTTTGGTGAAAGTACAACACAAGACGCCCTGCCGAAAATTTCACAGCTTGCAGATCCGTCCATCGACTGGCATTTCATCGGTCATCTCCAGACCAACAAGGCCAAATTCATTCCGGGAAATTTTTCCTGGCTGCATTCGCTCGACAGCCTGGACCTCGCGCGTAAACTTTTCCGACGCGCCCGGGAGAAATCAGCAACCATTAATATACTGATAGAGGTCAACGTCACCAGCGACCCGAAAAAACACGGCATCGCCCCCGAAGCGCTGCCGGATTTCATCGAAAAATTATTAAAAGAGAACCTCCCTGCCCTGCCGCTACGCGGCCTCATGACCATCGCCCCCCATGAGGCCCCGGAAAAGGAAATTCGCGCGTGTTTCGCCAGTCTGCGGCGGCTGCGCGACGACTGTCAGCAGCGTTTCGGGCTGAAAAATTTTACCGAATTGTCCATGGGCATGAGCGGAGACTACATCGAAGCCATCAAGGAGGGGTCGACGATGGTGCGGGTGGGGACGGCGATATTCGGCGAAAGACATTACTCGACAAAGTATTAAGGAAGCGCATGAAATTACCACATGCCGGCGAGGCCATCGTTGCAAAATCCAAAATAGCGGATTATCCGTTATCCTTGTCTCATCCGTATGGCAGAACCAAGGCCAGTTTTTTTATCCAGCATGGCTTTTCTGCCACGGATTGGCAAAGATTTGAAACAGCTTTAAAACGGCATGCAACCGAGCATGAGGTGACGGAATCGATCCAGACACCATTCGGAGTTAAATACATCGTTGATGGCCCTCTGTTTACGCTTGCTGGTGCGAATCCAATCATCCGCTCGATCTGGTTCGTTGAAATAGGAGAAGAAGCTCCTCGCCTTGTAACAGCTTACCCTTTGGGATTGAGGCAAACATGATCAAAGAATTAGACAGTGTTGTGCTGGTCTCGGACGTCCCCGAACACGGCCTGAAAAGCGGCGACATTGGCACCGTGGTGATGATCCATGGCGGAGAAAAAGGCTTCGAAATTGAATTTGTGGCGCTCGATGGTGAAACCATCGCTGTCGCCACACTGCCCGCCGGAAAAGTACGTCCCGTCCGCCATGGCGAAATCCCTCACGCACGCCGGGTTGCGAACGCCTGAGTTTATACGCCGCTCTGCCTTCACGGCGGCATGAGTTAATACTCCAACACAGGGAAATTCACCGCTACTCGCAATCGGTGCTGTCGGTCTGCGTCACAAACCAAAAAGGATTTTCGGAGAGAGGGATTATTCGAAATAATCGCCGAACTGCCGGCGTCTTTTATTGCCAGAAATCCCGCTCGAATTTCGGGATAATCGGCTTTTTACAGAACTTCCCAGCAAGGGGCACATCATGAAGCAATTCAAAACGCGCCGTCTGATGCTAACGGGTATGCTGCTGGCCATGCTGGCACCCCTGGCGCTCAGCGCCGCAGAACCGGAGGACATCATCAAATACCGCCAGAACATGATGAAGTCCATCGGCGGACACACGTCTGCGGCCGGTGCGATTGTCCAGGGAAAAGTCGATTACAAAACCCATCTGGCAAGGCGGCAAGCACGGCGTGTTCAAGGGCAACGTGCGCATCAGCAACCTAGATACAAGCACCTCTCCACCGACTGAACGGGCGGATGGCCACGGTCTGCGCGTGCGGCGCAAGTAAATAGTTCGACCGACTGAGAACAACAAAACCTCCCCCTCTCCCACAGGGAGAGGGGGATAGGCGCTGCCTGCGAAGGTGTTAAAAAAATAATTTTTGGAGAAGCTATCATTTTTGAGCTAATCTCTAAGCAAGGACCAACGCGGCAAGAGAATTCCATGACCGACAACGAAAACTCCGGCAATCCGCCTGATAACCACGAGCGCCGTAATAAAAAGATGCGGCGTCTGGGCAAGGAACGCCGCGATCAGTCGCGTTGGTCGCTGGACAACCCAATCCGGCGCAAGGGTCCAGGGGGGCGGCGCGCCCTCGATCGGTTACTGAACAAGCCTGATACCGAACGATAAGAGCCGCGCCTCCGGCAAGAATTTCCCTCTATCCTCGGCGTCGTAGACATCCCTCCACGATATGTCAATTAAGCCATCCGGCAACGGACAATATCCACCATCAGGAATTGATGTCGATCCGGGAATATTAACGAGATAAGACCCCGTCCCTGGTGGAGATATAAATTATGCTCCGCCGGAAGGACAAAACTCCCCGGCACAATTCTACTATCGGTCGTACCGGCTACTTGACTAGGGGTGGACGCCCTCGCGACCGGAACAATAGTGTTGAGAGCCCTATCCCGCCCGAAAGGAACAGCCACAACGCGGCGGGCACCGGCACCGCCGCGTCGGCAGCGGCGAACGTCACCGTAATGATCGTACCAGATACCGGATCCGTCGCGGGCAACGTGGGATTGCCGGCAACCCCGGCAAACGGGCCGTAAATATCCCCTTGGTCCGCCAGGAACAGGCTCAGTAATTCCGTGCTAGCCCCCGGGGGGATCAGGCCGACGATATAGTGCGAGCTGCCGCTGGGCAAAACGGGGAAACCGGTGTAGGTCTTGAATGGAAAACCGCCGGCCGACGTGGCCAGACCGGTGATGCCGATGGAAGGATAGGGCAGACCCGCCGGCGCCCAGGCAGTGGGCACCCCGGCCACTATCCAATCGATAGGCAGCGCCCCGCCGATGGTGCGTGTGGTTTCGCCGTCACCTCCAGCGATGGTAGTGAAGGTGGGCGGCCCCAGAAACGGGCCCGGGTTGACTGCATCCGGCATGCCCATGAACGCCCCCGGGAATACCGGCATGCCCAGAATCAGCCCGGCACCTGCGCCGCCGTCATAGGTAATACTCACCAGCTCTAGGACCGGCGGCGGCGCAGGTGCTGTCGATTCAGCAACATAGTTCCAACCGAAGTAGGCGGGAATGACAACAGCGTCCGCGTGCAATGGAGCCAACATCAAAGCGGTTGTAAAAAAAAGCAGGTGTACCCACCGACACCGCAGCTTACCTGCGCGCAGGTGGTTAAGAGTAATAAACATGACAGCCTCCTCCAACGATGGTGTAACCCCAAGGGTCCATTCGCGGACCCCCGCGCCTGGTGCCATGTTCTACCACCGAGGCGCTACCGGGTTTGATTGTGATTGCGGCGCGTTGATTAGCTTGGGCGTCGCCCATATCGGGAGGAAAGACAACCACCTTCCTGCCGGGTTTCCCCCCGCAGATCAGATACAGCAAAAAACTGCGGACGACTACGCCGACCGTGCCGAGCGCTGGATGGTACCGCCGTTATCGCCATTTACCATCCTCGACATCGGAGCACCGCTCACAGGATTGCTGTTTTTTCTGACCAGGTTTCTCTATCACAAATCGTGCTCGCGGTCCAGTAGTTTTAAGAAAGATGGGCTCAGATCTAGTTTTTTAAGTGCCGGCATCGCGCCCTCGATCGGTTACTGAACAAGCCTGATACCGAGCGATAAGGCTTGCCAGCGCTTGTTTATTCACCGACACCCCTCCCCGTCAGCCTCGCACCGCTTCTTAGTTGCGGCATCACGCCGCTCACTATACTAATTGCCAAGGTAGCTTTTGTGCCTGGGCAGGGGGACATGGGACTGTTAGTTTTGCTAATCGTGGTTATTGCCGCCGTCGGGGCGTACCTGTGGTATCGCTCAAAAATGACAGCGCATCCTGCTGCTGCACCAAAGCAAACAGCCAGCTCCTATCATGCTGTAACAATTCGATATCACAAAGACGCCTGTCTTGCCGTGCGGGAACTCGATGGAAAAAAATTTCTCTCGAATAAGGCGCCGCGTTTGCCCGTGCAGGGCTGCACGATGCAAAACTGTGGCTGCAAATATGTCCACTATGACGATCGGCGCACCGAGGGCCGCCGCGCGGCGCTCGGAGCATACAAGTTCAGCGGCGTTCAACAGCGGGCACGACCAGATCGCCGTCGAGCGTAGAAATGGTCAGACCCGTCTCGACTTTTAGTAGCCCCTGGCGGCCTTCTTGGCCCGCTTCGCGGCGCGTTTTTCCTTCATCGTCTTGGCCGGTTCCTTCTTGGTCTGCTTCTTACTGTCCATGCCTTTGCTCATCGTCCTGCTCCTTGATGGTTGAGATCATGATATTGCCCGCAAAACGGGCGAATCGCCAGCGGCAGGAAATACTAAATCAACCCATGCCCCATGGATGCTAAAGTAAGCTCGACAAACGGGGGTAAGCCATGATTCAGCACGAACTGCGGCGTGATACAGGGATTCTCATCGTCACCCCTCAAGGCCCGCTGGAAAAAACGGATTTTGAGATGCTGGCCCGGGAAGTGGACCCGTATATCGAAGCCAAAGGCCGGCTGAACGGCCTGATGGTCCAGGCCAAGTCGTTTCCCGGCTGGCACGATTTCGCGGCACTGGTGTCCCATCTGAAATTCGTTAAAGACCATCACCAACGCATCGCCAAGGTCGCCGCCGTCACCGACAATGGCTTTCTTTCCATTCTGCCGTCTATCGTCAAACATTTTGTGCGCGCGGATGTCAGGCACTTTGATTATGGCGACAAGGAAAACGCACTCAAATGGCTTGGCAGCCATGATGATTGAGGGTCATTGATATGGAAACGGGTTCCCCACTCTGGCCCCGTTTAACATGTTGCAAGCATCCTTATAACCGTTTGATCAACTTCTCTCCTTCATTCATTGGGCTGTTGACCCCAAGACTGACGGGGTAGGCCTCCATTTCATTTTCCGGATAGGGTTTGAGCAAGGGAGTGACCTTCTCCGGTTCGTGCATGTCCGGGTCCAGCCACAGATCGTAATCCTTCGGTGACAGGATCACCGGCATGCGCTCATGGATCTGGCTGACCAGGCCATTGGCCGTGGTGACGATAATGGTGCAGGAATCAACCGGCTCCACCCCCTCCGGCTCCCAGCGCTCCCACAGCCCGGCAAACGCAAACGGCTTGCCCTCTTTCAGGCGGATGTAATACGGCTGCTTCCTCGGCTTGCCCGGCCGCCATTCGTAGAACCCGTCCGCCGCGATCAGGCAGCGCCGGTGCCGAAAGGCGGTGCGGTACGCGGGCTTCACCGCCACGGTCTCCGCCCGCGCGTTGATGGTGCGATAGCCAATCTTCTTGTCCTCCGCCCACGCCGGTATCAGCCCCCAGTGCAGCAGCGTAAGCTCCCGCCCCGCCGGCATCGCGCGACACGCCAGGACGTCATAGGTCGGGGCAATGTTGTACCGCGGCTCGACAAACAAATTGCCCGCGCTGGCCTTGAACAATTCGGCATAGACCTCCACGGGTTTGGTGCTGGTATAACGGCCGCACATGATGGAAGAATATCATTGGTTGGTGTCTAATAATTTGCACAGATTTCTCTAATGTAGGCCTGAACAATACCCACCCCAGTTTCTCGCAAAGTAATTTCGAACATAATGCTATATAGGACATGGCCATATGAAAAAATCGAGAATCTTTGCAATAACACCTGAACAAATGGCTGCAATCAACGAGCAGTATGAGGCTCGTATTGCTGAGTATGCAGAGAAAAACGGATTATCTATGAGTGAAGCACGAAAAAACTTGCTTCTATGGCATCAATGATGAGTCCCCGTCTTAAAAAGATAAAGGCGTCAGAAAGAATAGATAGAAATAAGAGTACACCTAAATTCCAGCTTATTTCCAAAAGAGGAAATAGAGTTGAAGGAATGAGGAAATGTAATAAATGTGGCAAACAGTTCAAGGCCACCTGGAGGTATACAGAAAGCACGAGAGGAACTGTATACCTTTGTATGGTGTGCAAGGAACGAGTCAAACGAAAAAAAGGCCGCCGCCGAAAGATTGATGCTCTTGATCTCGCGTATTCAGGAGGGAGTTTTGAGAGCAATCGCAGAAGGCACTAAATTTCATGCAAATGGGTCTAAAAGGGAAGGTAAAATTATTCCTCGTGCCGCCGCGGAGCATCGCAGCTGGAATCGGGGACGTCGCGAGACTTTTGATCGAGCCCGAGGCGCAACTATTCGTCAAGACGAGCGAGCGCAGCGAGCAGGGCTACATTTTTGCGCCCGGCGAGTTAGGCGAGCGCCCGGCTGTAGCGAGGCGCGCAGGGAACCGCGTGGTGTTTACGCGGCGAAGCGACCGGGGCGGATTTCTTTTGGTGACTTTTCTTTGTCCGTCCAAAGAAAAGTCACCTGCCGTGGGTCAGCCACCCACAAGTAATACGCGGGCGAAGCCCGCTCGACAAAAAATAATATCACCCCTCTCCCTCGCCCTCTCCCGCCAAGGGAGAGGGAAATAAAACTAATAGTCCCTCGGAGATGAAGCCCTGGCGGATAGATAAGCCCCTAACACAATCAACCCTCCCCCTACCCACTCCCTCAATGTAACCACTTCATCCGTCAGCAACTGCTGCGCAATCGCCCCGGCGACGAGTTCTATCAACGCCAACACCGCCGAGCGATGCACCGGCATGTGCGTGACGCCATATTGCACCAGCAGCGTCATCACCAGGATGCCGAGCACGCCGAGCGCCACCGCGCCGGTGAAGATGGAAAGAGACGGCTGCGGCATGGGCAGGGAGAACATCGCGATCATACCCAGCGCGAGAATCGTAACGCCGCCCCAGACGGATAATACTTTCGCCTCGATGGAAATATCGTGCAGCTTGCGCGTGATGGTGATCGAGAGCGCAAAGGCAAAGCCGGAGGTGAGCGCCATCCAGTCGGTCTTGCCCTGCGGCCACGGCGCGCCGAGGACGGGATTCCACAGCATCAAGAGCGCACCGCTCATGGCGATGACGAGGCTGGCGAAACCTATGCGCGCGATGCGCTCGCGCAGGAAGGCCCAGCCCATGAGCGTGGCCCATAACGGCGAGAGATAGAACAGCAGCAGCACGCGCAGGATGTTGCCTTCCAGCACCGCCTCGACGAAGGCGATGTTGGTCCAGCCGGCCGCCAGCATCAGCAGCAAAAGCCAGCCGGGGCGGCGGGTGAATTCCGGAAGGGATTTGAGCGTGAACGGCAGGCTCGCGACGAGCGCCGTGCCGTAGAGCGTGAGCGTGAGCCAGATGCCGCCGAGGCCGCCGCCTTCGAGCAGGCGCATGGGATACCAGATGACGCCCCACAGGCAGGCGCCGGTCAGCAGGGCCGCTACCGGATAAAAACGCCGCGCGTCGTTGGAGGACATCAGGGGGCTTTCCCATGTAATCTTTGAAACATAGAAAGCTCAACAAAATGATATCGACACTCGACCCCCACCCCATTCCTGCCCGGGGCGCACCAGAATCCTGTGCGCCCGTTCGGCGGCACGAATGTCCACCGGACATTCGTGACTGCTCCGCCTCACCCCCTTCCAGGGGGAGGGAAAGGGAGAGGGTGCGGCGCAGAAATTACATTGATTCATTTTTGAGATAGCTTTAAATTCTTTTTTTCCACCAAACCAGACTCCATGAATTCCAGGCTCGCGAGCTTACAGCCCTATCCCTTCCAGCGGCTCACCCAGCTCATCCACGGCATCTCCCCGCCCGCGGACAAGAAACCGATACGGCTTTCCATGGGCGAGCCGCAGCATGCCGCACCCGCTTTAGTTTTGGAAGCCCTGAAATCCAATCTCGCCGGGCTGTCGCATTACCCGGTGACCAAGGGCTCGGCGGAGCTGCGCCAGTCCATCGCTGGCTGGGCTACGCGGCGCTTCCACCTTAATAAAATAGCGCTCGATCTTGAGCGGCATATACTGCCCGTCGCCGGCACGCGCGAGGCGTTGTTTTCCATCGCCCAAGCCGTCATCGGCCGGCGCACGGACTCGCAGCAACCGGCGGTGATCATGCCGAATCCGTTCTACCAGATCTACGAAGGCGCGGTGCTGTTGGCCGGTGCCCGGCCGTACTTTCTTAATACCACCGAGGCCAATGGCTTGCGCATGGATTTCACAGCCGTGCCGGAGGAAATCTGGCTCAAGGTCCCGCTGGTGTATGTGTGCTCGCCCGGAAACCCGACCGGCGCGGTGCTGACACATGACGATTTGGCAAAACTGATCGGGCTGGCGCAGCATTACAACTTCATCATTGCTTCGGACGAATGCTATTCCGAAATCTATTTCGACGAGGCCAAACCGCCGCTGGGGCTGCTGCAGGTGGCGAACGATCTTGGCATCCAGGATTACAAGCACTGCCTGGTGTTCCACAGCCTGTCCAAACGCTCCAGCCTGCCGGGCCTGCGCTCCGGCTTCGTCGCCGGCGACGGCGTGGTGATGCAGCAGTATCATCAGTACCGCACCTATCACGGCTGCGCCCTGCCGCCGCCCACGCAGGCGGCCAGCCAGGCGGCGTGGAGCGATGAGGTGCATGTGCGCGCCAATCGCGAGCAATACCGCGCCAAGTTCGATGCCGTGCTGAAAATCCTGAAGCCGGTGCTGGACGTCGAGCGGCCCGCGGCCGGGTTTTACCTGTGGCCGAAATTGCCCCAGGACGACGAAATTTTCACGCGCGGACTGTACGCTCGCGAAAACGTGCTGGTACTGCCGGGAACCTACCTGTCGCGCGAGTTCGAGGGCGTGAACCCGGGCCAAAACCGCGCGCGCCTGGCGCTGGTCGCGCCGGTGCCGGAGTGCATCGAGGCCGCACAGCGCATCCGAAATTATGTAGAATCGCTGAAATAGAACCTCGTAACCACAGATAAACACGGATGAACGCTGATTAAGAAGCAAAAAAGACTTTCTTCGTTTTATATCTGCGTTAATCTGCGTTCATCAGCGGTTTCAAAAAATTTATATGGGGTAATTTTATGAGCGACATACAGTCCACCATCAACGAGGCCTTCGAGCGGCGCGCCAACATCACCCCGCGCAACGTCGATACGCTGGTCAAGGACGCCGTGCACGAGGCAATCAACCTGCTGGACGCCGGCAAGGCGCGCGTGGCCGAGAAAAAGAACGGCCAGTGGGTCGTGAACGAATGGCTGAAAAAGGCGGTGCTGCTCTACTTCCGCATCGAGGACAACCAGTTCATCAAGGGCGGCTACACCAACTACTGGGACAAGGTGCCGTCCAAGTTCGGCGACTACAATTCCAAGGCCTTCCGCGAGGGCGGCTTCCGCGTGGTGCCGCCGGCGGCCATCCGCAAGGGCGCCTATATCGCGCCCTCGGCGGTGCTCATGCCCTCTTACGTCAACATCGGCGGCTACGTGGACGAAGGCACCATGGTGGACACCTGGGCCACGGTCGGGTCGTGCGCCCAGATCGGCAAGAATGTGCACCTTTCGGGCGGGGTCGGCATCGGCGGCGTGCTCGAGCCGGTGCAGGCTGCGCCCACCATTATCGAGGACAATTGCTTCATCGGCGCCCGCTCCGAGATCGTCGAGGGAGTCATCGTCGAGGAAGGCGCGGTGATTTCCATGGGGGTGTACATCGGTCAGAGCACCAAGATCTACAACCGCCTGACCGGCGAGGTGACCTATGGCCGGGTGCCCAAGGGTGCCGTGGTGGTTTCGGGCAACCTGCCCGCCGCCGATGGCAAGTACAGCCTCTACTGCGCCGTGATCGTGAAGCAGGTGGACGAAAAGACCCGCTCCAAGGTCGGCATCAACGAACTGCTGAGAGACATTTAAAAACTCAACGCGAAGGCGCCAAGACGCTAAGAACGCAAAGATTTTTTAATGGTAAAGATTTATCTGCGTTTATCAGCGTTTACAAAATATTATGGATAAAACACTTGAACTTGCGAAGGAGTTGATTGCGCGCCCGTCGCAGACGCCGCGCGACGAAGGCTGCCAGGAAATCATGATCAAGCGCCTTATGCCGCTCGGCTTCAAGACTGAGCGCCTGCCCTTCGGCGATGTCGAGAACCTGTGGGCCGTGCACGGCAGCGCCAAGCCGCTGGTGGTGTTCGCCGGGCATACCGATGTGGTGCCCTCCGGCCCGCGCGAGGCCTGGAAGAGCGACCCCTACAGGCCCGAGGTGCGCAATGGCCACCTGTACGGCCGCGGCGCGGCCGACATGAAATCCTCGCTGGCGGCGTTTGTCACGGCCATTGAGGATTTTCTGGCCAAGCATCCGCAGCACAAGGGCACCATCGGCCTGCTGATCACCTCGGACGAGGAAGGCCCGGCGGTGCATGGCACGGTCAAGGTCATGGAATGGCTCGGCAAGCACGGCATCAAGATCGACCACTGCATCATCGGCGAGCCGTCCTGTGTGAAAACCCTGGGCGACACCATCAAAATCGGCCGGCGCGGCTCCCTGACCGGCCGCCTGTTCGTACATGGCAAACAGGGGCACGTGGCCTACCCGCATCTGGCCGATAACCCCATCCACAAGCTGGCTCCGGCGCTGGCGGAACTGGCCGCGACCGAATGGGACCAGGGCAATGCCGATTTCCCGCCGACCAGTTTCCAGGTTTCCAATATTCACGGCGGGACCGGGGCCGAGAACGTCATCCCGGGCCGGCTCGAAGTGGTATTCAATTTCCGCTTCTCTACCGCCGTGACGGACGCTGAACTGCGCCGCCGGGTCGAAGAAATCCTGAAGCGCCATAGCGTTGATCACCAGATGCAGTGGATTCTGTCCGGCCATCCGTTTCTGACACGCGGCACGGCCCTGATCGAGACCGTGCGCGGGGCGGTAAAGCAGGAACTGGGTATCGATGCCGATCCGTCCACCAGCGGCGGCACTTCAGACGGCCGGTTTATCGCCCCCACGGGCGCCGAGGTGGTCGAACTCGGGCCGCTTAATCGCACGATTCACCAGATCGACGAGTGCATCGCGGTGGAGGATCTGGCTCGGCTGGCGCGCGTGTATCGCCGCATCCTGGAAAGCTTGCTGGTCTGAATAGTATTAATTTATACAATAAATATCATATAGATATTTAATATTCATGGTGTATATTCTAGATATAATTTGACCCTTTCGGTGCGTTAAACCGGCGCCGGATGTGATGCAGAAGAACCTATACTACTTTGGAGCAACTCGGCGCCACGAGGGCGCGGGTTCGAAGCGCAGGAAAACTGGATACATGACAAGAAGGGCTAGTGTTGCTGACACTCTTACCATGACCACCTACCCAACGCGCGCGGCGGGCTTGCCCACTTGTTTCCGGGTCCGATTACCCGGACCACCCCAAGGCCGAAAAACCTCATGAGTAAACTCCTGATCGCCGGTCTCACCGATCCGGGCCGGATGCGTGAACAGAATGAGGACAATATCGCCATGGCGCCCGAGGCCGGGCTGGCCGTGGTGGCGGACGGGATGGGCGGCCACCAAGCCGGCGAGGTCGCCAGCCGACTCGCCGTCGAGGCCATTACGCGCCATGTCGTCACCACGCTGTCCGAGGCCAAGGAAAGCAGCAACGGCAGCATCGAGGTCGCGCTGGTGCGCGACGCGATCCAGCGGGCCAACCAGGCGATCTACGAACACGCGCACGCACAACCGGAATACGCCGGCATGGGTTCGACCGTGGTCGTCACCCTCTTCTACGACGACAAGTTGTGCGTTGGCCACGTCGGCGATTCGCGCCTCTATCGCTTTCGCGACACGATCCTGGAGCAGGTCACCGAGGATCACTCGGTGGTGCAGGAACTGGTCAGCCGCGGCCTGGTGACGGCGGAAGAGGCGCGCCAATCGATCGGCAAGAACCTGGTCACGCGCGCGCTGGGGGTAGATCCCGACGTGGAGGCCGACATCAGCGAATACGACGTGTACGACGACGACATCTATCTGCTCTGCTCCGACGGCGTGAACGACGTCCTGGCGGACGGCGACATCGAGATGATGCTCACCGAACACGGACGCGATCTCGAAACCATTGCGCGGCACATGGTCAACACCGCCAACGAGCGCGGCGGTCCGGATAATATTTCCGTCATTCTGGTGCGCGCGAATCGCGGTTTCACGCGCGATCCGGAGGCGATGCAGAAATTGCGGGAACAGGTTTAAACTTGATTGCCCATCATTCGGGCACATTCTTTACTGATGGATACGGGACTGGGGTACGAAAATGGCCAAGATCATTATCAAGCTCAACAACGACGTGCTCGATCACATCGACCTGAAACAGGGCGACATGAAAATCGGCCGCAAGCCGGGATGCGAGATTCACGTCGATAATCTTTCCGTGAGCGGCGAGCACGCCAATATCTTTACCGTGGGCGAGGATTCGTTCATCCAGGACCTGGGCAGCACCAACGGCACCTTCATCAATAACAAGAAAATCACCAAGCATCACCTGAAAAACGGCGACACCGTCATGATCGGCAAACACTCGCTGATCTACTTCACCGATTCGGCGCGCGCCGGCCGGCCGCCGGAGGAATTCGCCAAGACCGTCATCATTAACCCATCGCGGACGGTGGAGCCCAGACCCGCGGCAGCACCTGCGACGACCGAAGCGGCCGCCAACACCCTGGAAACGAAACCGAAGGAGTCGCCGAAAGTCGAGGTAGAACGGCGTCGCGTCGGCGCGATTTTCGTGCTGAGCGGATTGAACAGCGGCAAGCGCATCGATCTGACCAGGAAGATCACCAATCTCGGCAGCGCCGGCAAGCTCGCAGGCACCATCATGCAAACGACCAGAGGTTTCACGCTGTCACCGGGCGCGGATGAAACCCCGAAGCTGAACGGGCGTCTGATTCCGTCGGAAGGCACGAAACTCAAGAACGGTGACGTGATCGAGGTCGCCGGGACGCGTTTGCAGTTTTATCTGAAGTAAAAACTGGATGGACAGGATTAACAGGATTTACAGGATTAAAACGAAGAAAATAACGTCAAGAGACCCTGATTGTTTTTTCTAATCCTGTTAATCCCGTGAATCCTGTCGATTTAAATAGTTAACTTAAGGAACCTCTGATTTAATGATATTCACCGCAAAGACGCGAAGGATGCAGAGAGAAGCAAGAAAATTATCAGGAAAATCTTTGCGCTCTTTGCGCCTTTGCGGTGAGAGATAGTTTTTTTGTAATTAATCAGAACTTCCTTAAATTAATCCTGTAAATCCTGTTAATCCTGTCTATTTAAGCATCTCTAAGGCTTCCGTCAGGCGCCGCACCGGCAGCAATTCAATACCGGCATCGCCCTTTTTCGGCATGTTGGCAGCCGGGACCAGCGCGCGCTTGAAGCCGAGCTTGGCCGCCTCGCGGATACGCTCCTGCCCGCGCTGAACCGGCCGCACCTCCCCGGCCAGCCCCACTTCGCCAAAGGCGACCAGGTCTTTCCCCAGCGGGCGGTTGCGCAGGCTCGACACCGTGGCCGCCAGGATCGCCAGGTCCGCCGCGGTTTCCAGCACGCGCACGCCACCGACGACGTTGACGAACACATCCTGATCGTAGGTCGCGATGCCGGCGTGGCGGTGCAACACCGCCAGCAGCATGGCGAGCCGGTTGGTGTCCAACCCCACGCACACGCGCCGCGGATTCGACAAAGGGCTCTGGTCCACCAGCGCCTGCACCTCCACCAGCAGCGGACGCGTGCCCTCCTGCGTCGCCAGCACGACGCTGCCCGGCACCGCGTCGCCCTGCCGGCTCAGGAACATCGAGGACGGATTGCCCACCTCGCGCAGGCCGGTCTCAGTCATGGCGAATACGCCGATCTCGTTCACCGCGCCGAAACGGTTCTTGATCGCGCGGATGATGCGAAAGGCGCTGCCGGTATCGCCCTCGAAATACAGCACCGTGTCCACCATGTGCTCCAGCACGCGCGGGCCGGCGAGCGTGCCTTCCTTGGTGACGTGGCCCACGAGAAACAGGGCGGTGCCGGTCTGCTTGGCGTAGCGCACGAGCTGCGCCGCGGATTCGCGCACCTGGGCGACGCTGCCGGGCGCCGACTGGAGAATCTCGGTGAATATCGTCTGAATCGAATCCACGACCATGACCTGCGGTTGTTCGCTCTGGGCGCTGGCGAGAATGGTCTCGACCTGGTTCTCCGTAAGCAGTCGCAGACGATCACCCTTGAGTCCCAGGCGTTGCGCACGCAGCGCGATCTGGTCGGAGGATTCCTCGCCGCTGACGTAGAGCACTTTCGCGCTCTGGCCGATCGTGGCCATGGCCTGCGTCAGCAACGTGGACTTGCCGATGCCCGGATCGCCGCCGATCAACACCACCGAACCGGATACAAGTCCGCCGCCCAGCACGCGGTCAAGTTCGCTGATGCCGGTCGGGTGTCGGGCAATTTTTTCCGGCGAGACCTCGGCCAGATTATGCACCGCCGCCGGCGCGCCGTATTGGCGTCCGGCGCGCGTATGCGCGGCGGGAGCCACGGTGGTTTCATAAAGCGTGTTCCACGCGCCGCAGGACGGGCATTGCCCGACCCACTTTGGCGAACTTGCACCGCATTCGTTGCAGGTGTAAACCGATTTGACCTTGGCCATGATTTTTTAATATTTTGGAACGCAGATTAACGCAGATATAAAAATGGATGAACGCAGATAATTCAGGAATACATATGCCGAATCTGCGTTTATCTTGTTACACATCCGCGTTTGCATCCTTAGCTCCGTAATCGGCGCATCCCTGCGCCACTTCTATCTGCGGTAAAAAATCATACAACGACGCGCGGGATGCGCTCGGTCACCTGGCACAGCAGCTCGTACGAGACGGTCCCGGCGCTTTGCGCCACCTGCTCAACCGGCAAGCCCTGGCCCCACAGCACCACCGGATCGCCGACCTTGGCCTGCGGCTGGGTGCGCAAGTCGAGCGTGATCATATCCATCGAAACCCGGCCCACGGTCGGAACGCGGCGGCCATTCACCAGTACCGGCGTACCCGGCGGCGCGTGGCGCGGGTAACCGTCGCCATAACCGATCGCCGCCACGCCCACCGGCATGTCCTCCGGGCAGCGCCAATCCCCGCCATAGCCGATGGCATCGCCCTTTTTCCGCGGCGGCACCGCGATCAGCGCCGATTCGAGAGTCATGACGGGTTTGAGATCCAGCGTCGCCGCGTCCTTGTCCATCAGGGGCGAAGCACCATAAAGCATGATACCGGGGCGCACCCAGTCGAAATGGCTTGATGGCCAGGCGAGGATGCCGGCGGAATTGGCGAGGCTCGTTTCCAGTTCCAGATTCCGGATCAGTTTGGCGAAATCGTTGATCTGGGACCGCGTGACATCGTCGTTGGGAAATTCCGCGCGCGCGAAATGCGACATGATGCGCACGCCGGTCACGGCGCGGGAATTGCGCAACTGTTTCACGATATTCTCTACCGCGACGGGCGGGAACCCGAGACGATGCATGCCGGTGTCCACCTTGATCCAGACCGTGAGTCTCAACAACGGCGAGGCCTGCTCCAGGGCCCTGAGCTGGCCGTCATGATGAATCACCGGTTCGAGACGCTGCTTCGACAGCAGCGGCAGTTCATCCGCGCTGAAAAAACCTTCGAGCAGGCAGACCGGCCGGGTCACGCCCGCCGCGCGCAGTTGCAGGCCCTCTTCGATGCTGGAGACGCCGAAGGCGTCGGCGGATTCGCCCAAGGTCCGCGCGACCCAGGCAAGCCCGTGTCCATAAGCGTTGGCCTTGACGATAGCCATCACACGCGAGCGTTGCGCGTGAAGACGGACCTGTTGCAGATTGTGTTTGAGCGCCCCGGCGTCCAGCAGCGCGCGCGCCGGCCGGCTCATCTAAAAACTAACTGAAATACAAAGCAACCGCGGATGAACGCAGATGTATGACATGATAAACGCAGATTTGACATGCGAGTTCTTGCGTTATCTGCGTTCATCTATTTTTTATATCTTTATATCTGCGTTTATCTGTGGATTAAATTATTTCTAATAATTCCCGTCATATCCGGCCGAGCCGGCCGAGATGTAATTTTCAAAGCGCGTATATTCCCCGAGGAAGGTCAGGCGCACCTCGCCGATCGGACCGTTACGCTGCTTGCCGATGATGATATCGGCGGTGCCCTTGACCGGGCTGTCCTTGTTGTAGACCTCGTCGCGATAGATGAAGAAAATCACGTCGGCGTCCTGCTCGATGGCGCCGGATTCGCGCAGGTCTGACATGACCGGCCTCTTGTCCGTGCGGGACTCGACGCTGCGGTTCAGCTGCGACATGGCGATCACCGGCAGATCCAGTTCCTTGGCCAAGCCCTTGAGGGCGCGCGTGATATTGGAGATTTCCGTGGCGCGGTTCTCCTCGGTGCGCTCAGTCGTTGTCATGAGTTGGAGGTAGTCGATGAGAATCAGCCCGAGGCCATGCTCACGCTTCAGGCGCCGCGCGCGGGCACGCAGCTCCATTGGCGTCAGCCCCGGGGAATCGTCGATAAAGATCGGTGCCTCATTGAGCAGGCTCACGGCCGAGGTCAGCCGCGGCCAATCGTCATCGTCGAGCTTGCCGGTACGGACGCGGTGCGCGTTGATGCGCCCGAGTGAGGCCATCATGCGCAACGCCAGTTGCGTGCCCGGCATTTCCATGCTGAACACCGCCACCGGAATCTTGTGGCCCACGGCGGCGTTCTCGGCAATGTTCATGGCCAGGCTGGTGTTGTGCACCAGCATATCTTCGGCGACGAAATTGTGATGCTCCGGCACAGTCAGGTCATAGACCCGCCGCCGGCCCAGGTATTCGATACGCTCGATGCGATCCCAATAAACATCGGCCTCGGCCAGATTGCGCAGCTCTTCGTCGTCAAGCGCCTCGGCTATACACCGCAGGCGCGCACGGCTCAAGCCGCGCTTGCCGACATGCAAATTAAAACCGTCGCCGTAGCCGAGGGCGCGCGCCAACTCCGCCCAGCTGCGATCGCCCTTCTTGCGCTCGATCAACGTCCACACACCGGCGGGGATGGTGTCTAAATTTACCTTCGGGCGTTTCGACAAACTCACCCGCAAGGCTCGTTCAGCCGCGCGCTCCTTGCCGAACAGGCCGATCTCTTGCACGAAGCGTCGGATGTCTTCCTGGCGCGTAAGACGCAACTCGTAGGCCGTGCGTGGCTCGCCGCGGTAACGGATGCGGCGCACCCGCAGCTTGGCGAGCAGGCCGAAACGCAGCAGCAAGTGCTGCATGTCGCGCGCCAGATCGAGGCTGACCGTGGAATACGACATGCCTGTTTGATCGCCGTTCTGGACGTAAATGCTGCCGTCGCAGGCAAACGCCCGATTCAAGAAAAGAGCGAGCTGTTCTCGCGGCAGCTCAAACACAAAATCGGGGACACGCTTGCCGTGCGCGTTCAAACCCCAAAGCCCGAGGCTTTGCAGCCAGCCCGTCACGGGATTGGAACCGTTCTTGTGGAACGACTCCGTTGCCAACACATCGCGCGCGCCGGGATAGGCGGCCAGCGCCGACTGTAACCGCGGCAGAATCGCCACGCTCGGCGAGGAGACGCCGGTCGCCCAGTAGTGCACGGTGGCCACGGCCACGTCGAGCTGCCGCGCCAGAGCGTGCAGACTGATCCGCTGCGTGTCCAGAAACGTCCGCAACCGCGCGGCGAAGGCCTGACGCGCACACCGGATCGGGCCGAAATCGCGCACCACGCATACGGTGGGTGTGCGCGTGCCGCCGCTTGTTTCCAGCCTGCAGCGCAAACCCGGGAAGTGACGCGTCGCCTCGATGAAGTCGCGGCGAATTCGCGCGTTGGCGTTGGTGAATTCCGGCACCGTGTGCGTCAACCCCCCGTCCGTCAGGAAATAGGCCGTGAGTTTGACCAATGCCTCAGGCGTTTCACGTCGCCCGAAGAACGGCAAGGTGCGGGGAACAGCAATGAAATCGTCCACGTGAAGTTCACCCAAGGGCTTCCACCCATCCAGAGTCAGAAAGGGATGGGTCAAGGTGACGCTGATCTCGCGACCCAGGGCCGTACGCACGCGATACGCGGGCTTATTACCGTCGTCCACAAAATGCGACGCCGCGGCTACCCGCAACCGGCCGCGCCGATCGAGGCTCACCAACTCGCCACGATGTTGTTTGACCTTGTGCTCAATGGTCTCCAGCCGCCCCGTCCGAGGATCGAGCAGCCGGCTGCCGGCGACGATGCATTTTCCCATGGACGGCCGCCCGGCGATGATGACGAGGTCGGACGGTTGCAAGCCGGAGGTGATGTCGTCGAGGTCGGTAAAGCCGGTGGGCACGCCGGTAATCGAAGACTTGGACCGGAACAGGGTGTCGATGCGGTCGACGGCCTTGCTGAGCAGGGTGTTCAGGGGCTGAAATTCGCCGCGCCGGTGGCCCTTTTCGCTGATGTCGAAGATGCGTTTTTCGGCGTAATCCAGGAGCTCGGTGGCGGAACGGCCCTCGGGCGTGTAGGCGGCGGTGCTGATCTCGCCGGCCGCCCGCACCAGTTCGCGCATGACCGAGTTCTCGCGCACGATGGCGGCATAGGCGACGATGTTGGCGGCACTGGGGGTGTTGTTGGCGAGCGATCCGAGATAGGCCAGTCCGCCGGCGTGTTCGAGCTCGCCGCTGCGCTCGAGCCATTCGGAAACCGTCACCACGTCCGCCGGGCTGTTTTCCTGGCACAGGGAGGAGACGGCGTTGAAGATCAGTCGGTGTTCGCGGCGGTAGAAATCGTCAGCGGTGAGAATATCGGCAATGCGGTCCCAGCTCTGGTTGTCGAGCAGCAGACCGCCGAGCACGGATTGCTCCGCCTCTATCGATTGCGGCGGGACCTTGAGCAGGTCGGTCACCGACTCCGTTCCACGCCTGGAAAAGGCTCGTTCTTCCACCGACCTCCCCCTCTCGATCCTGAATTGCGGCTTGGTTACCTGCCGTCAAGTGTGTCACGCATTATAGCGCGGTGCGTCGAGATGAACAGATGCACCGTAAATCAGGAAATAACGCGCTATTTCTCGCCAATGACAGAAACGATAAGCTTGAAATTGACTTCAGGATGCAACGACACGGAAATTTCGTGATCGCCGATCTCCTTCATCGGACCGCGATCGAGATGAATTTCGGACTTGGCCAGTTCGAAACCAGCCTGCGCCATGGCTTCGCAGATGTCGCGAATGCCAACGGAACCGAAAAGTTTTCCCTCCTCGCTTAACTTGCGTACGACCTGGACCGTGAAGCCGGTCATCTTCTCGGCGCGCGCCT
>Ga0155528_1092_pt1 | contig 18378 bp, 25 predicted proteins | sample RifCSPhighO2_12_FD_107185 | JGI IMG/M metagenome (GOLD analysis project Ga0155528, IMG submission 107185) | Candidatus Muproteobacteria bacterium RIFCSPHIGHO2_12_FULL_60_33
TTTGAAACAGGCTCTATTCATCATAAGGCGGTTCCTCCGGCAAATCCGGGAGCAGGCCGGTATCGATGGCGGTCAGGATTTCCTTTCCCGAATCGCCTTTGGTTTCAAGGCTTCCTAAAAATTCGATCAGCTCCATGTCGGCGGCCTCCGGCTTGTTCGCCGCGGCCGTTGCCAGAGGCAACGCCAGCGCGACAGCGGCAATCAGCGGCTTAAACGGCATCCTCGCTGCCTTCGAGCCATTCATAGAATTCCAGCTCGGTGAAGAAATCCGGATGTTCGTCAGCGGCGAGCAACTCGATGTCACCCAGGCTGGCCTGCATGAGATTGCCATTCGGGGCCGAGAACCACAGCAGACCGGCCACGGCGAGTACGATGCCGGCGGTGGCGAAGCCGCCCACCGGCAGCAGCCAGCCTGGGCGCGCGCGGGCCGGCTTGGACAGGCCTTGCTCGATCGCCTCGCGGCGCGCGGCGCGCAGGCGCGCGACAGTGCCGGCGTCGAGATGCTTCTCGGCTGCATCGAGCGCGCGCTTCGCGTCCTTCAAAAATTTTTCTTCGGTTTCCATGGCTACAAATGGTCCTCCAACTGTTCGCGCAGCGTATGCACCGCGCGCGAGTAATGTGTTTTGACGCTGCCTTCCGAGCATTTCATGGCATGCGCCGTCTGCGCCACGTCCAGCCCTTCCCACGCCCGCAGCAGGAAGGCCTGCTGCTGACGCGGCGGCAGTTTGTGTATCGCTGCCTCCAGCGCCGCCATCGCCTGCTTGTCTTTGAGCTGCGCCGGCGGATCGGGGCTGCGGCCGTCAACGATGTTCTGCAGCGGATCGTCCTCGTCATCTTCGTCGCGCTTGCCGAACCAGACCCGCAGCCGGTTGCGCACCTTGCTGCGCCGGTGCCAATCGATAATCCGGCTTTGCAGGATGGTATGAAACAACGGTCCCCATTCCTGCTCGCCGCGGCTGGCGTAGCGGCTGACCAGCGTCAGCATGGCGTCCTGCACGATATCGTGCGCATCGTCGGCGTTGCCGGTCGCCAGCCGCGCCATCACAAATGCACGCCGCTCCACGCCGGCGAGAAAACGGTCCAGGGCTTGTGTCGGCTCCAGCGGTGATTCCTCGATATATGTTTACCGCCGGCCACGCTATTCGCGTCATCATCCTTCCCTGACAACCGGCCGGTCCGGCGTTGGAACTGTATCATCAGCCATGACCCACCGGCCTGCCAGCGTCAAAACGACGCCGCCCTTCAATCCTTATAACAACGCTTGGTATCTGCTTCGGTTGACGGGAGAGACCGCCCGGTTGTGGGCGGTTGTCGCGAATGCTATCTCTGAACCGGGCGGTCTCTTCCCTCACCCTCATTCCCTCTCCCGCGAGGGGAGAGGGAAGCGAGCCGTTGCGGCCTTCGGCCGCAGGTTCATGGAAAGAGGCTACTTTGGACCATGCCGCCCGGAATGTTACAGTAGCGGCAAAGAGGCAACTGGGACTGCCCGTATTGGATGGAGTGGGTGGCGGTGCAGAATTACAACGATGTACCTTATGATTTCCTCGCGCACGGCGATCGGCGCCAGGCTGACCGTCGCCAGCAGAATCTCGACCGGCGCGGTGTGCTGCGCTGGGACCCCCAGATGAGGGATCGTCGCTATGGCAAGGACCGCCGTCAATTCGGCGTCCTGTCACGCGGACGGTAGGTCCTCAAACCCGCCAGAAGGCGGTCAGCATGTTGTCGGCGGATGGCGGGAGCGGGAACTGCTCGCGGCGCATGTTGTCGAGCGTGCTCGAGATGCGCCCGAAGTCCTGATGCAGATGCCAGTACACCTGCCGCTGCCGGGGATTCAGCTCACGGTCCGCGCAACGCCAGTAGGCGCTGCTCCCGTGCGCCAGATAGTAATCCAGCTCGCCGCGCGCCATCAGGCGTTCGCGGAAAATCCCGCTCATGAACAGGGTGTATTCGCCGAGATGGCGCAGGATGAAGCGCCCGCGGGAAGGACTGGCCGCTTCGCCCTGTTGCCAGGCTTCGAGCATGTCCACGATGTATTCGAGCGGACGCCCTTCCGCATCCTGCAGGGGGTATAAATGTCGCAACTGCGCGAAGCGGGCCAGGATGTCGCTGACGTAATCCACCGTGGCCGGTTCGGCGATGCCGTGGCGGTGAAAGCCGTGGCTCACCTGATGCCGGAAGAATTGATAGAGCGAAGGCAGCCGCATCATTACCTCCTGTCGTCACTTTGACCGCCGGGGGCGTCGCCAATTCCGTCAGCACCGCGCCCGACCGGTAAGGAAGCCGTCCGCCGCGCATTGACTCGCCCCCCGTGCCGCGTATTATCTGCACGCTGCGTCGGGGAATTTCGCGTGGCGGACAAGTCTCTATCAATAATAGTCAATCTATCAGGAGCGTGTATGAAGCGTTATGTGCTGTGGGCGATCCTGGCGGCATTTCTGGTGGCCGGCCCGGTGGGATGCGGAAAGAAGGAAATCGAGGAACTGAACGCCAAGGTGCTCCAGTTGCAGAAAGACCTGGCGGTTGCCAAGGAAGACCTCGCTGAAAAGAGCAAGGTGGCGGACGAGGCGGGCGCCAAGGCCAAGCAGATGCAGGCCACCGTGGACGCACAAGCGGCCGATATCGTGAAGATCAAGGCCGAGCGCGACAAGCTCAAGAAAGAATTGGCCGCCCTGAAAAAGAAGAAGCGCTAGCAGTCTTTTCGTTTCGCCGGCAGGCGTTCCGGGCTGACGGCAGACCCTTCTGGAAACAGGCATGATGGGGCGGAATTTACCGTGACCAGCACGGTATCCCCGTCATGTCTTCCGGCCAGTTTCATGAAGAACCAGGTGGAGCTAGGACTTCCGTGGGAAGTTTTGTCGGTTTCAAGTGCAAGTTCTGCCAGTACGAGGAACCCAGCATCGGCGTGGGGCGGGGCAAGGCCGAAGTGCCGTTTCTCACGCTGTATCGTTGCAACCACTGCCTCACCATCGGCAGCACCTGGATACACGATGGAAAAATCCCGCGCTGTGCCAACTGCTATGACGATGCCATTGTCATTTTGCCGGACGACACCCGGCGCGTGAACTGTCCCAAGTGCGGCGAGCCGGCGATGATCACGCTGAAGGAAGGAAGCTGGGAATAAAAAAAGAGAGAAAAGCATCCGCAGATGAACGCAGATGATAAATAGATAAACGCGGATGAATCACGAATTTTTGTTTTATCTGCGTTTATCTTTAATAATAAATCAGCGCTTATCTGCGTTCGAAATTATTTCAATATAACGTTACATTTTCGCCCGATTGTTCGCGCACGAGGCGCGACAGTTCGCTCATGAGCTCCCCGCCGCCCTGATCGTTGATCCACCGGCCGTCAACGAAGCCGTAATGAAAGCCGCCGGATCTGGCGGCAACCCATAGTTGTCTGGCCGCGCCCTGCTTGTTGACGATGATCTTCGTGCCGTTGGCGAATTCAAGCGTGAGAATGCCTCCGGCGGCCTCGAAATCAATGTCGGCGCCGCTCTCTTCGATAGCCTGCTCGATGCGGAGCAGGGTATCGGTTGCCCGTTTGTCGAATTCGGATTCATTCATAACGTTTGTCTTGTGCCGTAACCCCGATGGCATGTTAGCGAAGGCGATGACCGCTGAACAGGCCGCCTGATCTGATATGATCCACGGCAAGTATGGGAAAGCGGATTCTTGTCCTGGGAGGGTATGGCATTTTTGGCCGGCGCATCAGCCGGGCGATCGCTGCGATGCCGTCCGTCGAGTGCGTTATCGGTGGTCGCCGCCCCCGGAAAGGCCGTGGTTATAACGGGGACAATATCACCGCGCTGACGGTGAATGCTCACGATCCCGCCAGCTTGCGGCTGGCACTCGACGGGGTGTTCGCCGTGGTCAACGCCGTGGGGCCGTTTCAGGCGCATGACTATACCGTGGCGGAAACCTGCGCCGGCATGGGCGTCCATTATGTTGATCTTGCCGAGACGCGCGCCCACGTGGACGGCATCACGCGCCTGAACCGCCGCGCGCAGCAGAAGCACTGCCTCATCGTGAGCGGCGCGAGTTCTGTGCCCGCGGTGTCGGCGGCGCTGGTGGACATGCTCGCGCCCGAATTCGATCGCATCAGCGACATCCACGTCTGCCTCTCGTCGGGCAACAAGAATCCATGCGGCGAAGCCACCCTGCGCACGATTCTGAGTTATGCCGGAAGCTCGTTTCGCATCAAGGAGAATGGACGCTGGCGTAACGCCTACGGCTGGAGCGAATCGGAAAAAGTGGTTTTCCCCGCGCCGGTGGGGAAGCGGCGCGTGTACCTGTGCGATGTGCCGGACCTCGACATCTTCCCGACGCGTTATGGCGCGCAAACGGTGATCTTTCGCGCCGGGCTGGGGCTGAAGCTGTTCAATCGCGGGCTGTTCTTGCTGGCAAGAGCGCGGCGGCTCGGCTGGATAAAAAATCTGACGGGTTGGGCGCCGGGCCTGATCGTCGCGAGTCATCTTTTTCGCGGTTTCGGCAGTGCGGCGGGCGGCATGCAGGTACTGGTGCGCGGCCGCAAGAACGGGGAGGAAATCCAGCACACGGCGTCCCTGGTCGCGCGCGACAACAATGGTCTGATGATTTCGTGCAGCCCGGCATTGGCGCTCATCCGTAAATGGGTCGAGCGCGGCGTGGCGGATAGCGGGGCCGTGCCCTGCGTCGGACTGCTCGCCTGGGACGAGATCAAGGCCGAGATGGTCAGCCATGACATTGTCCTGGTCAGGGTTTGAGCACCGCCACTGGATGCGATGTGAACAGGCAAGGTAAGCTTACGCCATGAATCTGCGCAGCAATCATTTTCCATCGGGACGGTGCAAGCCGTGGATCATGCGGCTGGGCATGGCGTTCGCCGTTATGTTGATTGTTGCTTGCGGCAAGAAGGGGCCTTTGTATTTGCCGGATGACGCTGCCGCACCGGCCAGGACGGGCGGGCAGGCCGTCAATCCATCGCCCACGCAACCCGGAAAACAGTAATTCCATCGCCTCTGTCATGAATCCGTTTACCTATCGGGAGCGGCAACTGTATGCCGAAGACGTGAGACTGGCCGACATTGCGCAGAAGGTCGGCACGCCTTGTTACGTTTACTCGCGCGCGAGCCTCGAGACGCAGTTCCGCGCCTTCGATGACGCGCTGAAGGGTCGCGAGCGCCTCATCTGCTATGCCGTCAAGGCGAACTCCAATCTCGCGGTGCTGAATCTGCTCGCGCGTCTGGGTTCGGGCTTTGACATCGTCTCCGGCGGCGAATTGGAGCGCGTGCTGGCGGCGGGCGGCGATCCAGCCAAAATTGTGTTCTCCGGCGTCGGCAAGACACGCGATGAAATGCGCCGCGCACTCGCGGCCGGCATTTATTGCTTCAACGTGGAATCCGAAGCGGAGCTGGAAGTGTTGAACGGCGTGGCCGCAGAGTTGGGCAAGCAGGCGCCGGTGGCGCTGCGCGTCAACCCGGACGTGGATCCGGCCACACACCCGTACATCGCCACGGGCCTCAAGCAAAGCAAGTTCGGCATTGATATCGCGCAGGCCGAGGCGGCCTACCGGCAGGCACGGTCGTTGTCGCATCTGCGCGTGACGGGCATCGCCTGCCACATCGGTTCGCAGCTCACGGACCTGGCGCCGGTTGTCGAGGCGCTGGATCGCATCCTCGGTCTTGCCAACGCCCTGCTCGACAAGGGGTTTGCGTTGCAGCATCTCGATCTCGGTGGCGGGCTCGGCATCCGTTATAACGACGAGCAACCGCCGCTACCGGGTGATTACATCCGCGCCATCCTGGACCGGCTGGCGGCGAAGGGCGGTCGTAGCCAGAAACTGCGCCTCGTGTTCGAACCCGGTCGCGCCATTGTCGGCAATACCGGCCTGTTGCTCACGCGCGTGCTGTTTCTCAAGCATGGATCGGAAAAGAATTTCGCCGTGGTGGATGCCGCCATGAACGATCTGCTGCGCCCGGCGTTGTACCAGGCCTGGCACGATATCACGCCGGTGGCGGTGGACGCGCCGCGCACCTTGCGTACCTATGATGTCGTCGGCCCGGTGTGCGAGAGCGGGGATTTTCTTGGGCATGACCGCGAACTCGGTATCGAGGCCGGGGATCTGCTGGCGGTGGTTTCCGCTGGTGCTTACGGCGCTGTGATGAGTTCGAACTACAATACCCGCCCGCGTGCACCCGAGGTGATGGTGGACGGTGGCAAGTTCCATGTCGTACGCCGGCGCGAAACTGTGGCGGAGCTTATTGCGCCGGAGATGATCCTGCCAAAATAAATTAATAGACAGGATTAACAGGATTTACAGGATTAAATCGAGGCCAAGTTTTCTGTTTTTGAAATCCTGTTAATCTTGTTAATCCTGTCCATTTAATTTTTTATTTAATGGAGCGTATTCCCGAACCTGAGTTGATGGATGATCTGGACCGGCTTGCGACGATAAAGCCGGTTTATTTGGCGCACGGCAACCGGTAAGCTTGCGCCATGCCCGTTCCCTTTACCAAGATGCACGGCGCCGGAAACGACTTCGTGGTGTTCGATGGCGTCTCCCGCCCGATTCAGATCACACCCCGGAAAATCCGCCGTCTCGCGGACCGGCACTTCGGCATCGGCTGCGATCAGGTGCTGCTGGTGGAACGGCCCACGGCGAGTGGCGCTGACTTCCGCTACCGGATTTTCAACGCCGACGGCGGTGAGGTCGAGCAGTGCGGCAACGGCGCGCGTTGTTTCGTGCGTTTCGTCCGCGACAAACGGCTGACGGCCAAGGACGAGATCGCCGTGGAAACGCTGGCCGGCATGATATACCCGCGCCTGGAGCCGGACGGCGGCGTCAGCGTCAACATGGGCGTGCCGCGCTTCGAGCCCGTTGAGGTCCCGTTCGAGGCGGGCGCGCGTGAAAACGTCTATGATTTGGAAGTGGATGGCCGCACCGTGAGCGTGAGCGTGCTGTCCATGGGCAATCCGCACGCGGTGCAGCTGGTGCCGGACGTGGACGCGGCGCCGGTGAACACGCAGGGACCGCAAATCGAGCGGCATGCGCGCTTTCCCCGGCGCGTGAATGCCGGTTATATGCAGATCGTGGACCGGCGGCACATCCGCCTGCGGGTCTACGAGCGCGGCGCCGGCGAGACGCTGGCCTGCGGGAGCGGGGCCTGCGCGGCGGCGGTGGCCGGTCGCCAAAGAGGCCTGCTCGATGATAAGGTAGAAGTGAAGTTGCCCGGTGGCACCTTGCGCGTGTCCTGGGCCGGAGAAGGGCAGCCGGTGTGGATGACGGGACCGGCGATCACGGTTTTTGAGGGAACTATCGACCTGGAAAAGCTATGAAACAAAAACTGCCTAGCGAAGAATTTCAGACGGAACTTTCCTGGGAGGAGGCGGTGGCGCGCTACCTCGAGGACCATCCCGATTATTTCCAGCGTTACCCGGAGACACTCTCGCGCATCCTGCTGTCGCACGAAACCGGCGGCAAGGCGGTATCGCTCATCGAACGGCAGGTGCTGGTGCTGCGTGAACAGAATCAGGCGTTGCAGCGCCAGTTGCGCGAGCTCATCAGCAATGCCCGCGAAAACGACGTCCTGAGCGGCCGTTTGCACCGCTTCGCGGCCGCCATGGTCGATTGCACGTCGCTCGATGACGTACTGGATACGACCTACGATTTGCTGCGCCAGGAATTCAAGCTCGATGCCGTGGTGATACTGCTGCGGGGCCGTCCCACTCAAGGCGGTCGTGCGGAACTGGTGCCTGAGGATGACAAGCGGCTCAACACGCTGTTCCAGCAGTTCAGTTCCGGCAAACCCATTTGCGGCGGTAAGTTCGAGGACAGCCTGATGAGTTATCTTTTCAGTGGGCGCGCCTCCGAAATAAAATCATCGGCGCTGATTCCGCTGGGAGAAAAAAATCCCCACGGCGTGCTGGGCCTTGGAACGCAGGATCCCTACCGCTTCCATCCCGGCATGGGCACGGTCTACCTCACGCGGCTGGGCGAAATGCTGACGCACAGCCTCGCCCGTCATCGCAGGTAATTCCATCGCGCGCCACGGATGCACGAGCGTGCCCGGCAACATTTCGACGGATTTTTCCGCCATCTCGGTGATGAGCGGCGCTTGTCGCCGCTCACGCTGACCCATTACCGACGCGATCTTTCCCGGTGCATGACCTATTGTGATGGCGTCGGCATCGCCGACTGGGAGCGTCTGACTGCCGCCGAAGTCCGCGGATGGGTGTCGGCGCTGCACCAGCGGGGACTTTCCAGCAAGAGCATCCAGCGCGCGCTTTCGGCATTGCGCACTTTTTACCGTTATCTGCTGCGCGAGCAGACCGTCACGCGCAATCCCGCGAGCGGGGTGATCGCTCCCAAGTCAACGCGCCGTTTGCCCGCCACGCTGACCGCCGATCAGGCCGCGCGGCTGGTGGCACTGGAGGCGCGCGATCCGCTCGCGGCGCGCGATCGGGCGCTGCTGGAGCTGCTTTATTCCTCCGGCCTGCGCTTGTCCGAACTGGTGAATCTCAATATTCCCGAGCTTGATCTTTCCGCCGGCAGCGTGCGCGTCACCGGCAAGGGCCGCAAGGTGCGCGACGTGCCGGTCGGCACCAAGGCGCGTGAAGCCTTGCGTGCCTGGTTCGCGGTGCGCACGCAGTTTGCCGGCGCCGATGAACCCGCCGTATTTGTTACGCGCAACGGCCGGCGTCTGGGCGGGCGCGCGGTGCAGGCGCGACTGCGGTGGAGGGCGAAGCAACAGGGAATGGAAGTGCCGGTGCATCCGCACATGCTGCGGCATTCGTTCGCCAGCCACGTGCTGGAGTCGAGCGGCGATCTGCGCGCGGTGCAGGAAATGCTGGGCCATGCCAACATCTCGACCACCCAGATCTATACCCATCTCGATTTCCAGCATCTGGCGGGCGTCTACGACAAGGCCCACCCGCGGGCGCGCAAGAAAACCACGACATGAGCGCGCCACGTTATTGCAGCATGCGCCGCCTCTCGCCCTATCAGGGCACGGTGCAGATTGCGGAAATGCCGGATTTCCGGGCGATGACGACCGATGGCGTCACGTGGCGCGTGCAATTTCTCAATCAACGTTCACGGCTTTCCAGTCATGCCGTGTGGCGCGCCGACGGCAGCGGTAACCTGATTGAGACCGGACGCACGAGTAAAGTAATTCAGGCGCTTCAGAATCACCCGCCTTTGCCTTTCCCTCCGGAGGACAACCTCGAATTGTGGTTGCTCGACGCCCGCGAACAGAAACCGCTGGCGATACTGGCCAGCACACTCGGCAAGATTACGCCACCTCGGTCCGTGGATACCGTCTGGCACGCGACTCTGGCGGGCGATGACAACTTCATCGCGCCGAGTCTTGCGCCGGGAAACGGCGCTGCTTCGACGTCGCACATCCCGCACAGCGAGGTGCTGAGCCGATGTGTGCAGAAGGCCGCCGGTTCGCTGGAGCGGGCGCAATGGTTCCGCCGCGAGGACGACGGCAGCGGTACCGGTCTTCACGGCTGTCGTCTCGATGCCGGACAGGTGGGACGAAAACTCGGACGCGACGCCTTTCCCGAGCTGCTGCTGCGCGAGAAATGGGAAGTGGAACAGGAACAGAACCTCGTCAGCGATTATCACGACTGGCAGGCACCCCGGTTGCTGACCCACAGCAAACTTACGCGACCCACGCGCGACCGCCTCGAGCGCGCTGCCTGCCGTCAGGCGGAGAAGCTCTATAAGGTTCGACATTTCCTGCCGGAGATCATCTACCACGATCTGCTGAATGTGGCCTTCGTTGAGGCCGTGATCCGCCGTTCCACTTAGGTTTGATGCCCGCCCTTGCAGAGTGAGATAGAATAGAAAATATTTTTGAAACCGCTGATGGACGCAGATTAACGCAGATATATATTCAAAAAGACCGGATGGATTTTGCTGGTTTTAATCTGCGTTCATCCGCGTTTATCTGCGGTTCCCTAAAGTATATTATTCAGTGATTCTACTTCTGACCATGCGAGGAGGGCCTGCCATGGCGGCCGAATCAGCCAGAGACAAGATTATCGATGCCGCGCTCGAACTCGCCGGGCGCCAATCCTGGGAAGGCCTGCGCTTGCACGATGTGGCGGCGGAGCTGCAACTGAGCCTGAACGATGTGCGTGCGTATTTCCGCGAAAAGGAAGATATCACGGATGCCTGGTTTGATCGCGCGGACGCGGCCATGCTGCACGCCGGCACCCAGCCCGGGCTCGCCGAGCTGACCCCGCATGAGAGCCTGCACCGGCTGATCATGGCGTGGCTCGTGGCGCTGGCGGCGCATCGGCGCGTGACGCGCCAGATGATTTACGGAAAATTCGAGCCGGGCCATGTGCATTACCAGTTCGCCGGCCTGTTGCGTGTCAGTCGCACGGTGCAGTGGCTGCGCGAGGCGGCGCATCGTGACGCCGTGTTGCCGTGGCGCGCCTTCGAGGAGACGGGCCTTACGGCGATATATCTCGCGACGTTCTTTTACTGGATGCGCGACGAGTCGGAAAATGCCACGCGCACTTCGGTGTTTCTCGACAGGATGCTGGGGCGGGCGGAGCGTTTGACGCGATGCTTCCCGGGAGTTTCCGAGCCGCACGCGAAGGCCGGCACGCCAGCCCCTGCCGCGCCGGAGGCTTAATAGAAGCTATCTTAAAATATTTTTTTTGAAACCACAGATAAACACCGATGAACGCAGATAGAGAAAAAAAGATGGGTTGTTTTATCCGTGTTAATCCGTGTTCATCTGTGGTTCCGAATTCTTAGCTGAAGTGTTTTTGGGACAGTTTCTGCTCATTTAAATCTCGAGGTCCGGCCCATGGCCGATACATTCAAAAGCATTCCCATCAAAACCATCACCGGCAACCAGGAGCATGCCGAGATCAAGAGCTGCGCGGAGGCCGAGCCCTACGCGCTGCGGGTCATCGGCGACAGCATGGCGCCGGAATTCCTGGAAGGCCATATTCTGATCGTCGATCCGGCCATGCCGCCACAGCATGGCGCCTACGTGATCATCGACTATCAGGGCGAAACCACGTTCCGCCAGTTCATCCTCGAAAACGGCAGGAAATTCCTCAAGGCGCTCAACAGCGCCTATCCGGTGGTGGAGCTGGTGGAGAATTACTCGATGCGTGGCGTGGTGGTGCAGCGCGCCAGCCGGCGACGCAAGGACCATAAGCACTACTACTGACCGTGAGTCGTAAACCGTGAGACGTGAGTCGTGAAAGACGGCCCACTCTACGATTTACGGTTCACGTTTCACGGTAGAGATGCGCCCGTGACCAGGGAAGGTCGTTATTATCGCCACGGGTAAATACAACCTGGAAAAGTTGTAGCGTGCCGGCAGTGAATCCGGCGATTGAACCGGCGAGATAAAGCCGCCAGGCGCGCACGAAAGCGCGGTCGTACGATTTTTCGATTTTTTCCGCGTGCCGGTTGAAGCGTTCCAGCCAGTGTTCGAGCGTTTTGGCGTAGTGCAGGCGCAGATTTTCGACATCGAGCACGGAAAATTCGTGCGCCTCAAAGATTTCCATTATCTCGCGCAGCGTGGGCGGATAGGACCCGGGAAAGATACGTTTCTCGATCCACGCATTCATCGGTTCGGGCTTGTTGCGGCCGATGGAATGAATGAGCCCGCGTCCCGTGGGAGTCAGGCATCGATGTATGATATCGCCGAGTTCCTGGTAATGCTCCCGTCCCACGTGTTCCAGCATGCCGACGGAAACGAATACGTCGAATTCCCCCGTGATGTTGCGGTAGTCGTCCTCCACGTAATCCACTTTTCCCTCCAGACCGGCAGCCTCGGCGCGTTCCCTGGCGTACAGAATCTGCTGGCGCGAGATGTTGTATGACCTGACCTCGACGCCATAGTGCTTCGCCATGTGGTGCGCGAATCCACCCCACCCGCAGCCGGCCTCCACCACCCGGTCGCCCGGTTTGAGCCGGAGTTTGCGGCAGATATGATCCATCTTGGCGCGCTGCGCCTCTTCGAGAGACAGGTCCGGGGTCGGGAAATAAGCGCAGGTGTACTGCATGGCCTCGCGATCCAGCCAGAGTTCGTAGAAATCATTGCCGATGTCATAGTGGTGATGAATGTTGTCGCGCGAGTCCGTGAGTTCATTCGGACGCGGGCGATTGAACAGACGCGTCTGCGCCTGCTTGAGCTTCTGGAATTTCGGTGATGCCGCGGCCGCACGGTAGACGGTGACCAGGAAATCCACGAGGTTGCCTTCCACCTCGATGCGGCCGGCGCTGTAGAGGTCGCCGAAGTGCAGCGCGGGATTCACCAGCAGCTTCTGCAATACCTCGCTGTCACGGAAATGCACCCGCGCGATGGAAGGTTTATCCACGGAGGGGATTTTTTCGCCGTTCCACAGCACAAAGGTCAGCGGCGGGTCGCCGAGCAGGTCGAGCAGCTTGTGGGCCATCCAGCGGCCCAGCACCGACACCCGTGATGGCGCGGGGGAGAGGCCGATCCCGGACCTTCCGCCCGTCAGCGCCGGAATATCGAGCGAAGTCAGCTTGGATTTTTGCGCATCCTTTTCCATGGGCCCGTTGCTCCTTCAGGACGATGTTTATCCTACCTTGCCCATGCGTTCTTTTACAAATGCCCCGCTGCCTCCTGTACTTTCAGGCATTGATTTTCCTTGGCATATCCACGCGATATGCCGCGCAGGATTTCGTTGCCGGCACGGGTTTACGTGCGCGTGCGGCGGCACATGGAAGGTGGGATAAAGTGTAAAATGGCGGCATGAAATACCGGCGGTATCGACAAATCATTTCTTTTTTTCTTGGAGCCTCCCGCCGGATATTTTTGGGCGCGCTGATTGCCGGAGCGGTATGGGTGCCGGCCGGAGCCGGTGAACCGGAGGAATATCTGCGCGGCTATGTCGATTCCCTGCTCGACAGTCGTTATCCCGGCCTGGGGCTGCGCTCGCAGCTTGTCTCGACGGATGGCACGGTGACATTGACGTCCCGCACCTGTCTCGGCCCGTCCCAGAAACGGGACGTGGTCTATCTGCTCACCAAAACCGGTCGGGTGAAAAACATCCAATGGGATCTGTCGACGGATTGCGACAGGTCCGACGCGGCGGTTGAGCGGGACAAGCCAGGAGGGGAGCGCGAAACACCGGCCCCGGTTGATGTTTATGCCTTGCCCGAACAAGAGCTGTTCGCGCCGCTGCTGGCCGATCCGCGCCAACCCCGATTCTCGGTAAGCTATCTGCACTATCGCGCTCCCGCGAGTGAATTTTCCGCCGCCAGTGTCGCCTTCGGCGAGTATTTCGGTCTGGCTTCGGGATTTTTCGGAAGCTCAGGCAGCTCGCAGATCGGGATTCAGGGCGGGGTGTTCGCGTTGTTCAATCTCGACGCCCCGTCGAGCGATTTGATCAACTCGGATTACTGGATCGGATTGCCGCTCAGTTACCGCAGGGGCCCCTGGTCGTATCTGTTGCGCATCTATCATCAGAGCTCGCATCTGGGCGATGAATTCATTCTGGGCAGTCCGGGAGTCAACCGGGTCAATCTGAGCTATGAGGACATGAAGTTTCTTGCATCTTATGAATGGGAGCGGTGGCGTCTCTACGGTGGCGGCGGTTATATTTTGAACAGCGAACCGGATCTGGCGCCCAAGCATCTTCAGGGCGGGGCCGAATACGTGTGGACGCGCGCGGCTGGGAGCTTGAGCTTCATCGCCGCGGTGGATGTGCAGGCCTCCGAGGAGCTCGACTGGCGTCGCAGCCGTTCGTACCAGGCCGGCTTTGAGTTCCGCCGCGGCAGCCCCCGGCGGGTACGCCTCATGCTCGAGCATTTCCGGGGTCATTCACCCAACGGACAGTTCTACCGCGAATCCCTGCGTTACACGGGGCTGGGGCTTTATTTCGGCTTTTGAGGAAACCCGGCCGGAACGACCGGTTGGCGTGATAAAAGCGATTGGCGGACGCCGCCGGGCATACTATCCTTAGGGATTATTGCGGCGGCATGAACTACCTGAAGCGTTGCCTTGGCTCAAACGGGGATATGGTCTTTAGCCGGGAGAGCCTTACCGCCGCAATAATCGACAATCTTAAGAGGTTTTATTATTGATCCGGCTCTTAGGATACCAAGAGGGTTATTTGCAGGCACAGCTATCCTTCTTTCAATAACATCCGTGCCGGATCAATAATTGGAAATCACAGGCAGGTGGTCCATGGATCTGAAAATGAAACTCGATAAAAAATCCCTGATTCAAATCGTCATCCTCATCGTGCTCGTCGCCGGAGGCGCCGGGGCCTATCTCATGCAGCAGGACGGCGGTCTGGATTTCATCAGCGGTCTGTTCGAGAGTGAACCGGCCACCATCCGGGCGCCCGCCACTGACAAGAAACCCCCCTCGGGTCCGGCAGCGCCTTCCGCCGCCAAGCCCGGCGCCGCTGAGATTCCCGCCACGCCTGCCAAGGGACAGATTCGTGGCAAACCGTTTGTCGTCGAGAACGGTTATATCGAGAGTGGCGTGCTCATCCTGCGGCTGGGCAAGGACGCAACCGCCGACCTGGAAGTGAAAGTGATGCTGCCCGGTACATCGTGGGAAACGCCGGCCGGAAAAAAATACAAGGTAACTGAAACGGGCGGAGCTGGTATTCCTCAGGTGATGCTGGCGTGGAAAGAGGACGGTCAGAACACGCCCTCGGAACAGAAATTTACCGACAAGTACACCATGGTGCTCGAGTTCGGTCAGGAGAAGGACAGAAAACTTCCGGGAAAAATCCAGCTCAACCTTCCGGACGAGACGAAGAGTAATGTGGCCGGCACCTTTGAGGCGGACATCCGGGGATTCCGCATCGTGGACGGCAAGCCCGATCTGTCCGCCGACTCGGTGGACACACTCCAGTATCTGGCGCTGCGTGAACTCCTGAAAGACGATCCGAACAAATCACTCGAAGTAATATCGTTCCGTGATGGACGTTATGCCCAGCCCTCATCCTTGGGCAAGAATATGACCGGGTCTATCGAGGTGGAGTATCGCGTTGGCCAGGGCTCTTCCACGGTACAACAGTTTAAGTTCGAAAAGGATGCCGGCGCCTGGAAAGTGGTTCGCGCCCAGCGGAAAAAACCGGCCGGGTAAGACACGTTACATGACATAAACAAAAACCCCGCCGACATGGCGGGGTTTTTGTTTATTCGCCTCACTCCTGAGGCTTGTCCTTTTGCATCCTTAGCTCCGCAATCGGCACATCCATGTGCCGCTGCTGGGACCAGCGTGCGTCCTTAGCTCCGTAAACGGCACACGGCGTCCTCGGCTCCATAAGCGGTACTTCCCTGTACCACTTCTCCGGTACCGCTTCTCGCTCCCGGCGAATTTGTGTGAGCTGAGCAAGCCGGTAATCCGGCAAGCCAGCCTGGATCAGGCGACCGGTTTTACCACCGTGGCCTGCATCCCCTTCGGTCCCTTCTGGCTTTCAAATTCCACCTGCTGACCCTCGGCCAGTTTCTTGTAGCCTTCGGCCTGAATCACGGAGTAATGTACAAACACATCCGCGCTCCCATCCTGTGGTGAAATAAAACCAAAACCTTTAGCTTCGTTGAACCACTTTACAGTACCCATACGCATGACAAATAACCTCACTAAAAATTAATTTCTTATGAAAAAATTTACGCGTGCTGTAATGGTGGAGTTCGCCAGGACCAACCGCGGATGCCTGTAAATGCCAGCATGACAACAAACGGCAGTGCAGCACTGCGGATTCAGTATAACGAATTTGCTATTTGTGTACAGCCAAACGCCATGCGTGGGTTTGTCAAATTCGGCACGAAACTTGCCGGAAGCACGCTTCACTTGGTGAAAAGTGTAAATTTTTCTGACACGGAGGACTGAACGTGCAAATCCCATGGTATGTCACTGCAATCGGCGCTGCATTGGTCTGGGGCGTCCACTACCCGTTGGTGGAGCATGCGTTGAAAAGGATATCGCTGGTTTCGGTTTTGCTGCTGACCGCCCTGCCGGTGGTCCTGGTGGCGCCATTTTTCCACCGGACCCTCGTCGCGGATTATGCAGTCTGGGAGACCTTGGACACGGGTCCGAGGGTCAGGGTGCTCGCCCTGGCGCTGACCAGCCTGCTGGGGTCGGTATTATTGTTCCTGTCCATCGCCGGCAAGAACGCCACGCTGGCCAGTCTGATCGGGATTATTGCGGCGGCATAAACCCACTTGAAATGCCCTGATGCGTTGTTATTCCCTTGATCCGGGATCAAAGCCGTCAAGCCGCCGCAATAATCGGAAATCTTAAATGATTTTCGCTATTGACCCGACACGTTAGTGCCATCACGGATATCAAGTAACGTCGATCATGTCTGCCTTCGTTAAAGAACGATCGTGCCGGGTCAATAGCCTACCCGGTGTTCGTGGCTGTGTTTGCCTGGCTGCTGTTCCGCGAGATCCACGTCAACCCGAGCGTGATCGTCGGCGGCTTGCTGGTGTTCGCCGGTGTAGCGATCATCATCAGGAACAATCCCTAGCTATTCCAAGCAGTGAAAAAAGCGGGCGCCCGGCGCGCCCGCTTTTAGTCACTGAAGTGGACACCTACAGGTTATAGCCGGTCTCGTTGTGCAGCACGGTGTCGAGACCTTCGGTTTCCTGCTCGATCGTGACGCGCAGACCCTGCGTGACGTCGATCAGCTTGAGCAGAATGAAGGTGACAATTCCGCACCAGGCGACCGTGGCAAAAATTCCGGTAAGCTGGGTCGTGACCTGCTTGCCCATGGTGACGCCTTCGGCGAAACCAACCCCGCCGAGCGTGGTCGCGGCAAATACGCCGGTCAGCAAGGTACCGATCATGCCGCCCACGCCGTGCACGGGGAACACATCGAGCGAATCATCCACGTGCAGCGTGCGTTTCATGAAGTTGGTGGCGAAGAAGCACGCGAGCCCGGCGGTGACGCCGATCATGAGTGCGCCCAGCGGGCCGACAAAGCCGGAGGCCGGCGTGATGGTGCCCAGGCCGGCCACCATGCCGGTGACGATGCCCAGCACGGACGGTTTGCCGAAACGTATCCACTCACAGAACATCCACGTCAGCGAAGCGGCAGCGGCGCCGATGTGGGTGACCAGCATGGTCATGCCGGCGGTGCCGTTGGCGGCCAAGGCGCTGCCGGCGTTGAAGCCGAACCAGCCGACCCACAGCATGCAGGCGCCGGCTACGGTCATGGTGAGGTTGTGCGGCGGCATGGCCGTTTCCGGAAACCCCTTGCGCCGGCCCAGCACCAGCGCCGCTACGAGCGCCGCCACGCCGGCATTGATATGCACCACGGTGCCGCCGGCGAAATCCATGACGCCAGCCGTCGCCCCAGACCCAGTGACATACCGGCACGTAAACCACCACCAGCCAGAGCAGACTGAAGATCATCATGGCGGAAAACTTCATGCGCTCGGCAAAGGCGCCGACCGCAAGCGCGGGCGTGATGATAGCGAACGTCATCTGGAACATGGCGAACACGGTTTCCGGAATATCGCCCTTGAGCGTGTCCACGCCGATGCCGGCCATGAGCGCCTTGGCCGTGCCGCCGATCCAGGCATTGTTGGCGCCGCCGTCGCCGAAGGCGAGGCTGTAGGCGAACAGCACCCACACGATGGACACCATGCAGGTGATGGCGAAGCATTGCATCAGGACGGACAGCACGTTTTTCGTCCGGACCAGGCCGCCGTAGAATAGCGCCAGCCCGGGGATGGTCATGAACAACACGAGGACCGATGACGTCAATAGCCAGGCGGTGTTGGCCGGATTGAGAGCCGGCGTTTCCGCTGCCAACGCCAGCGAGGGGGCAACAAGCAGCAGCGCGGCGATGAACAGTCTCGTGGATTTGCTGACAGTCATGTGATTTTCTCCTGTGGTAATTTTTGTTTATAGGGCGTTGATTCCGGTTTCACTGGTACGTATCCGTACTACCTGTTCGAGATCGTAGACGAATATTTTCCCATCGCCGATTTTTCCGGTCTTGGCCGACTGTGAAATGGTTTCGATGACGCGTTCCGCCATGTCCTTCGAAACGGCCACTTCGATTTTGGTCTTGGGCAGAAAATCCACCACGTATTCGGCCCCGCGATAGAGTTCCGTATGGCCCTTCTGGCGTCCGAAGCCTTTGACCTCGGTGACCGTCATGCCCTGGATGCCAATACTCGACAGGGCCTGACGCACATCGTCCAGCTTGGAAGGTTTGATAACGGCGGTAATGAGCTTCATGGGTCTCTCCTGAGCGATGGTTTTTTTGTTCCTGATCGGCTTACCTGTCGGGTTTGTCCGCAGATGAAACAGGGTCCCGGCCGGTAACGAATCGGTGGCATCATACAAAAACATTGGCCGTTCCTGAAACATCCGGGCCTGCCTTTATCCCGCCAAATAGACGCTGGGCCGGCCCG
>Ga0155528_1098_pt1 | contig 17711 bp, 14 predicted proteins | sample RifCSPhighO2_12_FD_107185 | JGI IMG/M metagenome (GOLD analysis project Ga0155528, IMG submission 107185) | Candidatus Muproteobacteria bacterium RIFCSPHIGHO2_12_FULL_60_33
CGGAACAGCGTGGCGATCACGTTGTCCGGGAAGGTCTCGATGCGGATGTTGTTGGCATTGACCGAGTCGTTGTAGAACTCGCGCCGGTCGGTGATCTGCGCCTCGAGCTGCGAGATGCGGTTTTGCAAATGCTGGAAGTTCTCGTTTGCACGCAGCTCGGGATAGTTTTCCGCGACGGCAAAGAGATTCATCAGCCCGGCCCGCAATTGGGTCTCGGCCGCGCCGACCGCGGCCACGTCACCCGCTTCGCGTGCCCGCCCGACGGCGGCGCGCGCCTCAGTCACCTTCTCCAGCACGCCGCGCTCGTGCTTCATGTATTGCTTGCAGGCCTCGACCAGCTTGGGAAGCTCGTCATGGCGCTGCTTCAACAGCACGTCGATGTTCGACCAGGACTGGGCGACGTTATTCCTGAGCCGCACGAAATTGTTGTACATCGTGACGGCATACAGAAACAGCGCGCCAAAAATGCCGAGAAAGACGAAGGTCGCGATGGACATGTTTTCTCCTTGGGAAGCCTGAGGTGGCTTTAGTAAAGGAGTATAGCCGCCGTCGGCGTCACCGTTAGCGCGTGGATTCTTCCTGAAGGCCGATGGCAATTTCCTCGATGGCCGGTCCGCGGATATGAAAGCCGCGCATCTCCAGCACGCCTTTGGTGCCGAGTGAAATAATCAGATAAAGCACGCCGGGATATTCGTGCTGTTCGACATCGGCCAGCGAGGGCAGGGGCGGGGAATCGGGGTGGGAATGATAAATCGCGGCCAGTTCCTCGCCGTGGCTGCGCATGCTGCGCATGGCATCGATCTGCGCCTTGGGGTCGAGCGCGAAGAAGCGCTTCTTGTCTCCGGCCTGATTGGGGACGGGGTAGCATTGCCGGAAACCGCGACTGTCGCGCGAGATCAGCCCGCAGATTTCCTCGTCCGGCGATTTCTGCGCCAGGTGCAGCAACTGGTTGACGATGGCGCGGGGGAGCCGGACGGCATTCATGCCGTGCCGCACACCGGACAGGCCGGGTCCTTGCGCAATTTCATCTCGCGCCACTCCATGTTGAGCGCATCGAACAGGAGCAGCCGGCCGGTCAGCGGCTGGCCGATGCCAAGCAACACCTTGATCGTCTCGACTGCCTGAATCGAACCGATGACGCCTGCGGCCGGGGCGAGCACGCCGAGCGTGGCGCAGGCCTCGTCGGGCCCGCCGCCTTCCGTGTACAGACAGCGGTAGCAGGGACCGCCCGGCGGAAACACCGCGACCTGGCCTTCGAAGCGCACCACGGCGCCGGAGACGAGCGGCTTGCCGGCGCGCGCGCAGGCCGCGTTGATGGCAATGCGGCTGGCGAAGTTGTCGGTCGTGTCCACCACGACATCGGCGAGTCGCGTTTGCTCATCGAGCGCCGCGCCTTCGAGCTTGCGATTGATGGCGGTAATGCGCGTGTCGGGGTTGAGCGTTTGCAGCGTGCGCGTGGCCGACGCGGTTTTGTCCTGACCGACATTTTCGGTGGTGTGCGCGATCTGACGCTGGAGATTGGTGAGGTCCACCTTGTCATGGTCCACGAGCACCAGGTGTCCCACGCCGCTGGCCGCGAGATACATTGCCACCGGCGAGCCGAGCCCGCCGAGGCCGATGATCAGGACGCGCGCAGCGAGCAGCTTCTCCTGCCCGCGGATATCGATCTGCGGCAACAGGATATGGCGGCTGTAGCGCAGCAGTTGTTTGTCGTCCATCGCGATTGAACCGAAGCGGAAATTACCGACGGCAGGCCGTTACACGAGCATGACCGGCCAGATCCCGATGGCAAACCATATCACGATAGCCGTGCCGGCGCAGAAGAGCGCCGATGGCCTCGGCCTGATCCCAGCCATGTTCGAACAGCAGCCAGCCACCGGGTTTGAGATATTCCCGCGCATGAAGCGCGATATGCCGAATGGCATCAAGCCCGTCGGCGCCGGAGACAAGCGCGGCTGCCGGTTCGAAACGCACATCGCCCTGTTCAAGATGCGGGTCATCGGCGCGGATGTAGGGCGGGTTGCTCACGATCATGTCCAGCGTTTCGCCGGCGAGAGGGGTGAACCAGTTACCTTCGCGCCATTCGACATTTGTCAGCCCGAATTTTTCGGCGTTGGATTTCGCAACATCGAGCGCTGCCGGTGAGCTGTCGGTCGCAATGATGCGACAACGGGGAAGCTCTTTCGCCAGTGTCAGCGCAATCGCACCGCTGCCGGTGCCGAGATCGGCGATGGTCCATGCGGCATTTTCAGGAATATGCGCCAGCGCCTTTTCCACCAGCAATTCCGTTTCCGGTCGCGGTATCAGTGTCGCGGGCGTGACGTTGAGTTCCATGGACCAGAATTCACGCGTGCCGGTGAGATAGGCGATGGGTTCCCCGCGTTTGCGCCGGTCGAGCAAGTTTGCCAGTTTGTGTTCCTGTTCACCCGTCAAAACCGTTTCGTTGTGGATGATCAGGCGGCTGCGATCAAGGCCGCACACATGCATCAGCAGTACTTCCGCGTCGAGCCGTGGCGTGGGGCTGGTCAATTCCAGCTCATGCAGTGCCTTGTGCAAGGCCACGCCAACGGTAACGATGGATGGACGCACGGCAGCCGGTTGCATGTTCAGCCGTTTAGCGCCGCGAGTTGATCGGCCTGGTCGGCGGTGCGCAGCGCGTCGATCAGTTCGTCAATCTTGCCTTCCATGGCCTGATCCAGTTTATACAGCGTGAGGTTGATGCGGTGGTCGGTCACGCGCCCCTGCGGGAAGTTGTAAGTACGGATGCGCTCGGAACGGTCGCCAGTGCCGACCAGGCTCTTGCGCTGGGCCGCCTCCTGTTCGCGCTGTTTGCGCCGCTCGGCCTCGAGCAGGCGTGCCGACAGGATCGACATGGCACGCGAACGGTTTTTGTGTTGCGAGCGCTCGTCCTGGCATTCGACCACGATGCCGGTGGGCAGATGCGTGATTCGAATCGCCGAGTCGGTCTTGTTGACGTGTTGGCCGCCGGCGCCGGAGGCGCGGAAGGTGTCCACCTTCAACTCCGCAGGGTTAATGGCGATGGCGTCGATTTCCTCCGCTTCCGGTAATACCGCCACGGTGCAGGTGGAGGTATGAATGCGGCCTTGGGCCTCGGTGGTCGGAACGCGTTGCACGCGGTGCGCGCCAGATTCGAACTTGAGCCGCGAGTACACGTCCTTTCCCGAGATACGCGCAATGACTTCCTTATAACCGCCATGTTCGCCGGGGCTGTGGCTCATCACTTCCACATTCCAGCCGTGCGCGCTGGCGTAATAGTTGTACATGCGATACAGGTCGCCGGCAAAGAGCGCCGACTCGCCACCGCCGGCAGCGGCGCGGATTTCGAGAAAGATATTGCGGTTGTCGTTCGGGTCCTTCGGCAGCAGCAGGGTCTGGATTTCGGATTCCAGTTTGGCGATCAGTTGCCGGGCATCCGTGATTTCCTCCTGCGCCATCTCGCGTATGGAGGGGTCCTCGTCCTTGAGCATGGCGCGCGCGGATTCCAGTTGATCGCTGGCCGCGCGATAGTCGCCGTACAGCTTCACCACCGGATTGATCTCGGCGTATTCCTGCGACAGCTTGCGGAACCGGTCCTGCTTGCCGATGACCTTCGGGTCGGCGAGCATCCGTTCGATTTCCTCAAAGCGCTGCGCAAGGCCGGCGAGCCTTGTTTCAATCGACGGATTCATGTCTTAGGGTCCCGAACAAAAAGCTATAGACAGGATTAACAGGATTTTTCAGGATTTACAGATTAAAGATTTAAGAAATAAGAAATCCTGTTAATCGTGTTTTAATCCTGTGAATCCTGTCTAAATATTGCCTTTCCTGGCGCTCTTGGCGTCCTGGCGGTTAAGTTCATTTTATTATGAGCTCTAGTCTTCGTTAAGGTCGAACAGGCGGCGGGCGGCATCGAGCAGGGCCTTGTTGCCCTCGTGATCGGCCTTGCGCAGTACGTCGGTAGGTGTGTGCGTGAACTTGTTGGTCAGCGCGCGCGCGAGTTGCTCGATCACCTTGGCCGGGTCTTCGCCGTGGGCCAGACGCTGCCGAGCACGCTCGACTTCGGTTTCACGCAGGGCATCGGCGGATTCGCGCAGGGCGCGGATGGTTGGCACCGCATCCAGCGATTTGACCCATTGCATGAAATCCACCACCTGCGTGTCGATGATCTTTTCCGCCTCGCGTGCCGCCTCCTGACGCGATTCCATGTTCTCCTGCACCACTTCCTTGAGATCGTCGATGGTGTAAAGATACACGTCGTTGAGTTCGCCGACCTCGGTCTCGATGTCGCGCGGCACGGCGATATCCAGCATGAACATGGGCCGATGCTTGCGCGCCTTCAGGGCGCTTTCCACGGCGCCCTTGCCCAGAATCGGCAACTGGCTGGCGGTGGAGGAGATCACGATATCCGCGTCGGCCAGGCGTGTCGGCATTTCCGCGAGCGAGATCGCCTCGGCGCCGAAGACGGCGGCCACCTGCTGGGCGCGCTCGAGCGTGCGGTTGGCGACGATCATGTGACCGATACCCTGGTCCTTGAGATGCCGCGCGCACAACTCGATCATGTCGCCGGCGCCGATCAGCAGCACGGTCTGTTCCGACAGTTTGCTGAAAATCTGCCGCGCGAGTCGCACCGCGGCCGAGGCGACCGATACAGCGCTGGCGCCGATGGCGGTGTCGGTGCGCACCTGTTTGGCCACCGTGAAGGTCTGCTGGAACAGCCGGTTCAGGATTTTGCCGGTGGCGCCGGCCTTGTGCGCGGTGGCAAAGGCTTCTTTCATCTGTCCGAGGATTTGCGGCTCGCCCAGGATCATGGAATCGAGTCCGGCGGCCACGCGAAAGGCGTGCTTGACTGCTGCCTGATCCGGGTGGCGGTACAGGTACGGATGAATGTCGGAGCGGTTGAGGTGGTGATAGTGGCAGAACCAGTCGATGACATGATCCTCGTGCGCCGGATCGAGACCGCAGTAGAGTTCGGTGCGATTACAGGTGGAGACGATCGCCGCCTCGTTGGCGCCACCGCCGGCGGTGACGTCGTGCAGCGCGCCAATCAACTTATCGGAGGCAAACGCCGCCTTTTCGCGGATATCGACCGGCGCAGTGTGATGATTGATGCCAAAGGCGAGCAGATGCATGCAGAAACCGGGAAATGACTCTGGATGCCTGCGATTTTGACCCATCAGGGCATGGTGTCAAGAAGCGACATCAAAGCCCGGAACAATCCATCCGCTCCTGAACCGGTAAGTAATGCCCGAAACCGGGTTTTGGGTTCGCTTCAAGTCGCGGACGGCGATGATGCTTTCAATGTTCTCAGGGCCAGTACGGCCAGTCCGAGTTCAATCGCCAGCAGCAGCATGCCGAGGCCCAACAGCAGCCACTCATCCGCCGACCACCACTGCGCCACCAGCGTGGCGAAGGCCCAGTGGACAACCACCACCATGAAAATCAGCGGCGCCAGCACCCAGATGATGGGCCGTCCGCTGCGCCGCAGCGCCAACGCCAGCAACAAAAAACCAAGCACCGCCAGGATCTGGTCGGCCACGCCGAACAGCGGCCACCACGAAAGTCCGCCAAGACCGTGGCCGTCGTGCAGCGCCAGCACGGCCGACAGTGCCACGACGGTCGCAATCCGGGTTTTTTCATTTCCAGGCAGCAGGGACGGAAAACGTTCCGTCAGGCCTGTGAGCAATTGTTTTTGCACGCGCAGACCGGCTTCCAAAGTGGCGACCAGGAGACCCAGCATCACCACCGCGGCGAGCGTGCGGGCAAATGCCGGGTCCAGCCCTATGCCGGCGGCCATGCGCGCAAAGCCGTTGATGTAAAGCTCAAGGACCTTGTGCAGATCGCGAAACGCTTCCCACGTGGCGTAATGCTGGTTCCATTCCTGGGTGCTGGCGAAGCCGGTGGCGCCGATGATGATGGCGCTCAGCGCCAGCAGCCCCAGCGCGAGCGCGCCGCCGTATCCGATGTAGCGCGCGTCGGTTTCGTGCTTGAGCTGGCGCGCGGTGACGCCGTTGGCGATCAACAGATGAAAACCCGCCACCGCGCCCGAGGTGAGCGTGACGAACAACCACGGGAGCGTGGCGGGAATGCCAGGCCCAGTATGGAATTCCGGCGCGACCAGGACCGGGTGATCGATCACCACCGCGGTGTAACAGATGAAGAGCATGATGCCGAGCAGCAGGGCCGTGAGATAACCGCGCGGGCGTATCAGTTTCCACATCGGCAGACGCGTGGCATGGTAGCCGTAGGCGAACAGAATCAAGACCCAGACCATGTTGGTGTCGAATGCCAGATAGGTTGTTTTGGTCTCGAAATTAAGCGCGCCGGTAAACGCCAGCGGGAATTCCCCGAGCAGCCAGACGGCCATCAGACTCAGGGTCAGGGCGATCAGCGAGGCAGAAATGATTTCGAAATTTTTCCGGCCGTGCAGAAATCCCCCGAGAAACCAGGCCAGCACGGCAATGACCCAGAAAGGCAAAACCGCTTGCGGGAAACCGGACAGCAGTTGTGCCGCGAGCGTGGCGCAGGCGGCATTCATGATGAGCAGCAGCAGGAAGGCGAACAGGGCGAAGAGGGCATGTGCCTGGGTGCCGAGCAGGCGTGCCGCGATTTCCGCCGGGTTCAGGCCCGGATAGCGCAGAGACAACCACAAGGAGCCGAGTCCGTAGGTGCCGGCGGCGGTTACCGTCGCCACCACGACCCATAGAAAGGCCGGAATCCATCCCCATATCAGGGAGACAAGGCTTCCCGTGACGGCCGCGCCGGCCGCGAGGGAAGCGAGGTGATGACCGAATATCAGGTGACGTTTGGCGGTATGACGTTCGTCCTCGGTGGGGCGGTTGTTGTAGTCGGGTATACTATAATTGTTTTCAAGGTGGAAAACGCCGAGCGCCAGAAGCCTGGAATAGAACCGATAGCCGAAGACAAAGGCCACCGTCGCCGCCAGCAGCAGAAACAGCGAATTCACGACTTATTCCCGTTGCCGGATGCCACGCCAAAGATCATTCCGATATTATCCCGATAACCGGTTGCGCGATTTTCTGGATGTTAGAGGCTGTGATGACTATTTTAAATGGTAGGCGAATATCCGCCCGCCGCGACGGTCATAAGGATGTTCGTGCCACCATGGCAGATTTAGGCTTATCTATATATATGATTACTTCCCGTTTGCGTCGTTTACGCCCGTTTCTGTTGCTGTCGCTCCTGTCGTGGCTGACGGCCTGTGCCGGTACGGTTAAACCCGAGCCACAGGCCGAAACCGCGCCTCCCAAGTCCGCCAAATCCGACGAAGCACTGCCCCGGGTCGCGCTGGAGCCGGAGATTCTCTATGACCTGCTGCTGGGCGAGATTGCCGGGCAGCGGGGACAGATCGGTGTGGCGGCGACCACCTTGGGCAAGGTCGCCCAGCAGACACGCGACCCGCGAATCGCCGAGCGCGCCACGCTGGCATCGCTGTACGGCAAGCGCTACGACGAGGCGCTCGAGTCGGCGCGGTTGTGGGCCGAGCTGCGGCCGCGCGACACCGAGGCGCGAGAGGCCCTGATCACCGCTCTGCTCGAGCTCGACCGTGTCACGGAGGCCAAGGAACATTTTCAGACCCTGTTCGCCGCGGAGGAAACGCGCCGGAATCTCGACCAGGCCTATCTGCGCGTGGCCGCGGTGCTGGGGCGCGCGAGCAACCGCGCCGCCGCCATCGATGTCATGCAATCCCTGGTGGCGCTGAACCCGCGCCGCGCCTCGGCCCATTTTGCCATGGCGCACCTGCTGGTCCGCGGCGGCGACCTGGAAAAGGCGTTCGTCTCCGCCGACGAGGCCCTGAAACAGCGCCCGGAGTGGGAGGAGGCGGCGCTGTTCAAGGCGCGCATCCTGCTGTCGCAGAAAGAAACTATGAAAGCACGGGCCTTTTATGAAGCGTTCCTGGACGACAACCGCCGCGCCAACAACGTCCGTCTGAACTACGCGCGTTTCCTGGTCGACCAGAAGGAATGGCAGAAGGCGCTCGAGGAATTCAAGCGCGTCGCCGACAGCGTCCCGGATGACGCCGACACGGTTTATGCCGTGGGCCTGCTTTCACTGCAGAACAACCGCTTCGACGAGGCGGACAAATATCTCAAGCGTGCGCTCCAGCTCCGCCCCCAGAACGATCAGGCGCGTCTCTACCTCGGCCAGGTGGCGGAACAGCGCAAGCAGTATGGCGAGGCGGTGAATTGGTATCTCGAAGTGAAAGAGGGTGAGTATTATTTCGAGGTGCAGGCCCGTCTGGGTGTGGCGCTGGCCAAGCAGGGCGATCTCGCCCGGGCGCGCCGCCACCTGGAAGGCATCAAGGCGCAAAACGATCCCCAGCGCGTGCAGGCGGCGCTGGCGCATGAGCAGATTCTGCGCGATGCCAGGCAGTTCAACGAAGCGCTCGCAGTGCTGAATGCCGCGATTCAAACCGTTCCGGGCGACAAGGACCTGCTGTATGCCCGCGCCCTGGTGGCGGAAAAACTCCACATGCTGGATGTCACCGAGCGCGACCTGCGCGAAATCCTCAAGAAGGATCCGAAAAACGTCAACGCGTTGAATGCGCTGGGTTACACCCTCACGGATCGCACCACCCGCTTTGATGAGGCGCATGAGCTGTTGCAACAGGCCATGGAACTCAAGCCGGACGACGCCTTCATCATGGACAGCATGGGATGGCTGCAATACCGGCGCGGCAACAGCGCGGAGGCGGTAAAGCATCTGCGGCGTGCGCTCGATATCCGCAACGACGCCGAAATCGCGGCGCACCTCGGCGAGGTATTGTGGGTGATGGGTGACCGTCACGAGGCCGAATCGGTGTGGAACCGGGCGCTGCGCGAGACACCGGACAACGAAGCGCTGAACGGCGTCATCAAGAAATTCAAACCATGAGGCCGGTTGTCGGCCTCCTCATTCTCGTTGCGTTCATTGCCGGTTGCGCCACCCCTGTTGCGCTTCCTCCCGTCGAGGACGTCGATGCCGCGTGGCATCTGCGGCAAGCAACATTAAAATCCGTAACCGCCTGGCAAGTCCGGGGAAGGCTGGCCCTGCGCGCCGCCGACCAGGGATGGCATGCCACGTTGAACTGGGAGCGTGACGGTGAACGGCATCGCCTGGATTTCACAGGCCCGCTCGGCCGCGGCCATCTGCGGTTGGTGCAGGATGATCGTGGCGCCGAGTTGCAAGACACCGAACAGCGCATCTGGCGCGCCGGCAATGCCGAGACGCTTCTGTATCGCGCCACGGGCTGGAGGCTGCCGCTGAATGGCTTGAATTACTGGATAGTCGGGCTGGCCGCGCCCGATTCAGTGTCGAATCAACAATTAGACGCGCAGGGCCGCCTGAAAAGGCTGGCGCAGTCAGGTTGGGACATCCAGTTTCTCGAATACACCCATTACGGTTCTTTCGATCTGCCGAGTAAACTGTATATCACGAGGCAGGGCGGCCGCGTGGAGGAAAACCCTGCCTTCGATTCGACGCTCGAGGTACGGCTCAGCATCGAGCGTTGGACGTTTAAACAATAATCAAGGAGTTTTCCGCGGATGCGAACCTGGCCGGCGCCAGCCAAGCTGAATCTGTTCCTGCATGTTACTGGCCGACGCGCGGACGGCTACCATACGCTGCAAACGGTTTTCCAGTTTCTCGACTTCGGGGATGAGTTGGGTTTCGTCGTGACGGATGATGGCCGGATCGCGCGCGCGGCCCCGGTTCCCGGCGTGACCGAGGAGAATGACCTGACGCTCTGCGCGGCGCGCTTATTGAAGAAATCGCGCGGCGTCACGAAGGGCGTGCTAATCCATCTCACCAAGCGTCTTCCCATCGGCGGCGGCCTCGGCGGCGGCAGTTCCGATGCCGCCACGACCTTGCTGGCCCTGAACGAGTTGTGGGGCGTGCACCTGCCTATCCCGGAACTGGCGACACTGGGGTTGAAGCTGGGCGCCGATGTGCCGGTATTCATCCACGGACACGCCGCCTGGGCCGAGGGAATTGGCGAGGTTCTGACCCCGGTCGAACCGGAAGAGGCGTGGTATGTGGTGGTGGCGCCGCCAGTGCATGTTTCGACGGCGCAGGTTTTCGCGGACCCCGAATTGACACGCTATAGCCCGCCCCTCACAATACGCGACTTTCACGCAGGGCGCGGCCTGCGAAACGACCTGGAACCGGTGGTGCGAAGCCGCTATCCGGAAGTGGATCGCGCGATGCGGCTGTTGACGGAGTTCGGCGCGCCGCGCATGTCAGGTTCCGGCGGTGGCGTGTTCCTGAAAGTGCCGGACGCGGACCGCGGCTGGCAGATTCTGGAGAGAATTCCAAAACCGTTTACCGGCTTCGTGGCCCGGGGGTTGAACCGGCATCCATTGTTAGTAGCAAGTGACAAGTAGCAAGTGACAAGGGTCGGTGGGGTTGCCTTGCTACTTGTAACTTGCTACTTGCTACTAATAATGGAGCGTAGCCAAGCGGTAAGGCACCGGATTTATCCCCGGCATTCTGACGTACAGGGACGTACTAATGTCGCGGGAGGCAGGATGCCGAGAGCGACCCAGGTTCGACGCGCTCGCCTGGAGCGAGCGCGAACAGCGGAGCGTAGCGACGCTGGCCCGCACGGGCGAAGCACAGGGATGTGCGGAGTACAAATTTGTCGGGAACAAATTTGGACAGCGCACTAAGTGCGCTGGCCCCGAAGGGGCGAGGCGCAGGGTGAGCCGGAAACAGGCAAAGGTCCGGTGGACCTTTGCCCCGGCGAACGAGCGAGGCAGGAGCCGAGCTCTGGCTTTCGAGCGAAGCAGGATTGCGTAGCGAGAAAGCGCCGAGCAATCCTGGCGCCCCAGTTTTTATATAGAGGACATGTTTCTGGGGCGTAGCCAAGCGGTAAGGCACCGGATTTTGATTCCGGCATTCCCAGGTTCGAATCCTGGCGCCCCAACCAATTCAAAAATGCCCGACGGACATTTTTGAATTGGTAGCCAAGATGAGAACCTGGAAGGTTCGACGCGCTCGCCGGAAGCGAGCGCGAACAGCGGAGCGCAGCGACGCTGGCCCCGCAGGGGCGAAGCACAAGGATGTGCGTAGTAATCCTGGCGCCACAACCAGTACAATGGTTCGGGATTGGCAAAGTGGCGATGGCGCCCCAACCAGATTTTGTCGTGGACCATCCGACTCACAGGGGAGATCACGTGTCCTTGGACAACATGGTGGTGTTTACCGGGAACGCCAACCCGGCACTCACGGAACTGGTGGTGCGGCATCTGGGACTGCCGCTCGGCAAGGCAGTCATCGGCCGTTTCTCGGATGGCGAGATCCAGGCCGAGATCATGGAGCATGTGCGCGGCAAGGATGTATTCATCATCCAGCCGACCTGCGCGCCCAGCAACGACAACCTGATGGAGTTGCTGATCATGATCGATGCCGTGAAGCGTTCCTCGGCGCGGCGCATCACCGCGGTGATACCTTATTATGGATATGCGCGCCAGGACCGCCGGCCGCGCACGGCACGGGTGGCGATCACGGCCAAGCTGGTGGCGGACATGATCACCGTTTCGGGCGCGCACCGGGTGATGACGATGGATCTGCACGCCGACCAGATCCAGGGTTTTTTCAACATTCCGACCGACAACGTTTACGCGTCGCTGGTGCTGCTCGGTGACATCTGGCGGCAGGAGATCAAGGACCTGCTCGTGGTGTCGCCGGACGTGGGCGGCGTGGTGCGGGCCCGGGCGATGGCCAAGCATCTGGAGGCGGACCTCGCCATCATCGACAAGCGGCGTTCGAAGCCGAACGAGGCCAAGGTGATGCATATCATCGGCGAGGTCGAGGGCCGTACCTGCGTATTGATGGATGACCTCGTGGACACCGCCGGTACGTTGTGCGAGGCGGCCGCCGCGCTCAAGGAACACGGCGCGAAGAAGGTACTGGCGTATTGCACGCACCCGGTGTTGTCCGGAAGCGCGGTGGAGCGGATCAGTAAATCCCAGCTCGATGAGCTGGTGGTGACCGATACGATCCCGCTCAAGCCCGAGGCCAGGGCCTGCCGGCGCATCCGCCAGCTGAGCGTGGCCGAGCTGCTGGCCGAGTCCATGCGGCGCATCGCGGAAGAGGATTCGGTCAGCGAGCTGTTCATGGAATAAATTCAGTAGCAGTTTCAAGTGGCAAGTAGCAAGGTAAAAAATCGTATTACTTGCTACTTGTATCTTGCTACTTGCTACTCGTAGTTCCGTCTTTCTTGGTCGCAGGAAAGGCGGGTATTTGACTAACCTTTGGAGAAGACAATGAGTGCTAAATTTGAATTGACTGCCGAGCCACGCTCTGCGAAAGGTACGGGTGCGAGCCGCCGCCTTCGCCGCAGTGGCAAAGTTCCCGCCATCCTTTATGGCGCGGGCAAGCAACCGACGATGGTCGCGCTGGATCACAACCTGATGGCGCGCCACCTGGCGAATGAAAAGTTTCACACCTCGATTCTGACCGTGACGGTCGGTGGTGAAACCGACCAGGCCATTCTGCGCAATTTTCACATGCATCCCTACAAACCCGTCGTGATGCACGTGGACCTGCAGCGCATCAGCGCCACCGAGAAGATCCATATGAAAGTGCCGATCCACTTCGTGGGCGCTGATGTGGCCCCGGGCGTGAAGATCGACGGCGGTGTCGTGACGCATCTCATGAATGAAATCGACATTACCTGTCTGCCCAAGGATCTGCCCGAGTTCCTCACGGTGGACATGTCGGCCCTGCACATCAATGAGTCGGTGCATCTCAAGGACATCAAGCTGCCGGAAGGCGTGGCGATCACGAGTCTGGCGCACGGCGGCGACAACCTCGCGGTGGCGGCCATCTCGATCATCAGGGTGGTGGAAGAAGCCCCGGTGGTGGTGGCGCCGGTGGAAGGCGAGGCGGTGGCAGCAGCGCCGGTGGAAGGCGAGGCCAAACCCGGCGAAGCCAAAGCGGGCGAAGCCAAGCCCGGCGAGGCGAAGAAGGCCGAAGCCAAACCCGGCGAAGCGAAGAAAGGCGAAGCCCCCAAGGCCGAGGCGAAGAAGCCGGAAGCCAAAAAGCCGGAAGGGAAGAAGGAAGGCAAGAAGGAAGGCAAGTAATCCCGGTCTTTCAAGAAGGCGCGCTACGCGCAACGGCTCCAGAGTGAACCAAATCGCGCGCATGCGCGCTCGGCTCCGATCTTACAGAACTCCCCTCTCCCGCCTGCGGGAGGTGAGACGGGGCAGTCGCGAATGTCCAGTGGACATTCGCGCCGTCGAACGGGCGCACAGGATGTTCGTGCGCCCCGGCGGGAATAGTCGGGGTGAGGGCCCTCACCCTCATTCCCTCTCCCGGAGGGAGAGGGAGGCGAGCCGAGGCGCAGACGGCGCGCACTTTTTCACTCGGGGATGAGGGGAAGAAGGCGACATGTCCCAAGGCATCTCTCTTATCGTCGGCCTGGGGAATCCGGGCACGGAGTACGCGGAGACCCGGCACAATGCCGGGTTCCGTTTTCTGGACGTCCTGCTGGATGCCACCGGCGAGAAATTGCGCGCCGAATCCCGCTTCACCGCGAATGCCGGGAAAATCACCATCAGTGGCAAAGATGTGTGGTTGCTTGAACCGCAGACCTTCATGAATCACAGCGGTGAGTCAGTCTCGAAGTTCGCCCATTATTACAAGATTCCGGTGTCGGAAATCCTGGTGGCGCACGACGACCTGGACCTGCCGCCGGGAACCATAAGACTGAAGATCGGTGGCGGTGACGGCGGACACAACGGTCTTTCCGACATCACCGAGAAACTGGCCACCTCCGATTATGCGCGTCTGCGTATCGGCATCGGCCACCCCGGTAACGCCGCGCAAGTGGAGTCGTATGTCCTGAAAAGGGCGCCCGCGGTGGAGCAGACATTAATTGACGCGGCCATCAAGAATGGCAAAGCACATCTGGCGGAGATCGTGCACGGCGAGTTCCAGAAGGTCATGAACAGCCTGCACACGCACAAATGAAATGAATCACCTCCTTATCCCCTCTCCCCTTCGGGGAGAGGGAAGGGTGAGGGGCGCCGAGGTTCAACACCCTCACCCCTTACCCTCTCCCGCCTGCGCGGGAGAGGGGGAGTTGGAAAAAGAGGTCATATGTATGGGGTTTAAATGCGGCATTGTCGGCCTGCCGAACGTGGGCAAATCCACGTTATTCAATGCGCTCACCAAGGCGGGTATTGCGGCGGAGAACTATCCCTTTTGCACGATTGATCCGAACATCGGCATTGTCGAGGTGCCGGACCCGCGCCTGCAAAAACTGGCGGAGATCGCCAAGCCGGAAAAAATCCTCCCGACCACGATCGAATTCGTCGATATCGCCGGCCTGGTGGCGGGCGCGTCCAAGGGCGAGGGACTGGGAAATAAATTCCTGGCGCACATCCGCGAGGTGGACGCCATTGCGCACGTCGTGCGCTGTTTCGAGGACGAGAACATCGTGCATGTCTCGGGGAAAATCAACCCGTTCACGGACATCGACACCATCAATACCGAACTCGCGCTCGCCGATCTGGATACCGCCGACAAGGGCATGCAGCGCGCCGACAAGAATGCCAAAAGCGGCAGCAAGGAAGACATCAAGCTGCGTGAGCTGCTTGTCCACGTGCACAAACATCTGGATGGCGGCAAGCCGGTGCGCAGCCTGGGTTTGAGTGAAGAGGAACACAGGCTTTTAAGACCATTGTGCCTGCTGACCGACAAGCCGCTCATGTACATCGCCAATGTGAACGAGAAGGGATTCAACAACAATCCCTATCTCGATCAGGTGGAAAAACTCGCGCGCTCGGAAAATTCCGTGGTGGTGCCGATCTGCGCCAAAATCGAAGCCGAGCTGGCCGACATGGACACGGAAGAAAAGCAGGTGTTCCTCGCCGACATGGGGCTGGAGGAACCGGGATTGAACCGCGTCATCCGCGCCGGCTACACCTTGCTGGGTCTGCACACTTTTTTCACCGCCGGTCCCAAGGAAGTGCGCGCCTGGACCGTGCGCAAGGGGGCGCACGCACCCCAGGCCGCGGGCGTGATCCACACCGATTTCGAGCGGGGGTTCATCCGCGCTGAAACCGTTTCCTACGAGGATTATGTCCGGTTCAAGGGCGAGCACGGCGCGCGCGAGGCCGGCAAACTGCGGCTCGAAGGCAAGGATTACGTATTGCACGACGGCGATGTCATGCACTTCCGCTTTAACGTTTGATCGAACAACAAGTAACAGGCTGCAAGGAAAACTGGCATTTTCTTGCCACTTGGAACTTGCTACTTGCTACTAAAGACTTGACTTTCAACAGGCTCAAAACTCAAAATTCGCCCCCTTGCTGAGTAAGGCAAGCTTTATCCAAATATGGCTAGGTAGCTCAGACGGTTAGAGCGCGGCACTCATAATGCTGAGGTCGGCGGTTCGATTCCGCCCCTAGCCACCAACTTCCCAGCTAACTTCAAACGGTTGCGCATCCGGTTCAGGCGTACCGTTTCTTCAACAGCACGAGTGCGGGAATTTTGCGGGGCCCATCCCCGCAGACCTTGTTGGCGGCATCGGTCAGATTCTGAAGCTCCGCTCCGGAGTAATGCGTCGTGATCCCCCCCGATTTATGCCCCATACCGTCGCTAACGTAATTATAAAAAACTTAACAAAAAGCCTACGCTAATGTAGTATTTTTTACAGGTTCCCCACTGCCGCCTCTGTTAATGAAAAAAACTAAACTGCCGGTTGAGGCCGAGATCGTCTTCGGCAGCCCCGAGCCCCGGGTCTCGGTGGCCATCTCCCGTGACGTGAAAGCCGGGCGGCTCAAGCGCATCGCCCCCAAACTCTACACGTCCAATCTCAAGGATGCGCCTTCGAGCATTATCCAGCGCAACCTCTATGTGATTCTGGGGCACTACTTCCCCGGCGCCGTCGTCAGCCACCGCTCGGCGCTCGAAGGCGGTCCCGCCCGCGGCAATACGCTCTTCCTTACTTATAAGTACACCAAGAAGGTCGCGCTCCCCGGTGTTACCGTCGGCCTGCTCAAGGGCAAAGGCGCCGTGGAGGGCGACATGCCCTTCATGGGCAAGCTCTTCATGGCCTCACGCGCCCGCGCATTGCTGGAGAACATCGCACCGGCCCGCGCGCGCACCGGCGTGGCCAAGGGCTGGTCGCGGAAGGAAATCGAGGACTATCTCGATGAGATCGACCGCGTGCACGGGGATGCCGAACTCAACCGCCTGCGCGACCAGGCGCGGAAACTTGCCAGGACGCTTAAGCTCACCGCCGAGTTCAAGGCGCTCGATGCCATGATCGGCGCGATCCTCGGAACGCGCGCGGACAAGAAACTCACCTCGGCCAAGGCCCGCGCCCGGGCGCGCGGCATCCCTTACGATGCCCATCGACTTGAGATCTTTACGACGCTCTACGGTGCCTTGCAGCGCGAGGTGCTGCCGCTGCGCCCCGAGCCCCCGTTGACCGCTCAGGGTCTCCAGCATCTCGCTTTCTTCGAGGCCTACTTCTCGAACTACATCGAGGGCACCGAGTTCGTGGTGGAGGAGGCCGCCGATATCGTCTTTCGCAACAAGCCGATCCCCCAGCGCCCGGCGGATGCGCATGACATCCAGGGGACTTATCGTCTCGTCTCGAACAGCCAGGAGATGGGCCGGGTTCCAAGTTCAGCCGAAAATCTTATTGAACTGCTCAAGTCCCGCCATGCGATTCTGCTTGCTGGCCGCCCTGACAAGGGGCCCGGGCGTTTCAAGGAGACGGTCAACCGCGCGGGCGAGACAGTTTTTGTAGCTCCTGATCTCGTGGCCGGGACGCTGCATAAGGGCTTCGAACTCTACCGGGCGCTTGAGGATCCCCTGGCAAAAGCGATGTTCATGATGTTTCTCATCGCCGAGGTGCATCCGTTTACCGACGGCAACGGCCGGATCGCACGCATTATGCTGAACGCCGAGCTTGTCCATGGGCATCGTTGCCGTATCATCATCCCGACCGTCTACCGGGAGGATTATCTGCTGGCGCTTCGGGCGCTCACCCGTCAGGGCAATACCGTGCCTTACATACGGATGCTCAGCCGCGCCCAGGAATTCACCTCCCGGGTCGAATTCAACGACTATGAGGCAGCGCTTACCACGTTGCGGCAAGCGAACGCATTCTTGGATCCGAGCGAAGGCAAACTTGTCATGCCGAAAGAGGGTGGGGTGGCTTGACCTTCCCCCATTCCTCATGCCACCCGTAGGTTCGGGTTCCGCGGTTCTGATTGTCTGCCCCGGTCCTGGTTGGCGTACTCCTCGGAGGTCAGGTTGCCGAGGGAGCTGTTGAAGATGAAATTTGTTTGCGGGACTTTTGCGGGATCTGCTGTGCATTGTTGTGCATTTTTCTGCAAATTACGCAACGGGCGTCCCAGCTAAAGTTAATGAAAACAGCTGGTTAGTTTTTGCAGCCCAAACTCATAATGCTGAGGTCGTCGCTTGATGCGCGCCATCCATAGCGCGCACCCTGCGGGCAGCCTACGGTCGTCAAATTTTGACTCGCCACATCCCTGTGGCTCGCCCTTCGGGCGCGCTGAAGCGCGCCCAATTTGCATCCTTTGCTCCGCATACGGCACATCCCTGTGCCGCTCCTTGCTCCCGGCAGAATTGTGTTCCAGACAAAATTGTCGATTCCGCCCCTAGCCACCACTCATTCGTGCTCCCGGTGAAAATGACCACTTGTCGGCAAGGGTATAACGCCTGCCATAAAC
>Ga0155528_1090_pt1 | contig 17706 bp, 16 predicted proteins | sample RifCSPhighO2_12_FD_107185 | JGI IMG/M metagenome (GOLD analysis project Ga0155528, IMG submission 107185) | Candidatus Muproteobacteria bacterium RIFCSPHIGHO2_12_FULL_60_33
TAACGAGCTCAACAACCCGAATGACCGTTACAAGCGCCGCCTGTTCCAGTCCGTGGTACAGGTGAGAAACAAACAATGAACAGCCAGCCTGCGACTTCGCCAATGGCTTCGCCCGCGGAAGGCCGGGGCGTGATATCCATTGCCTCCTGCCGTTACCAGCGCGGCACCGCGCTGATCATGAGCCTGGTGATCCTGATGATCCTCACCATTCTCGGCATCACGGCCATGGGCACCGCCTTGCTGGAGGAAAAAATGTCCGGGAATACGCAGGAATCCACGCGCTCGTTTCAGGCGGCGGAATCCGGGTTGATTCAGGTCTTCAATACCGCCACTAATTACGATGTCAATAGTTCCCAGACGAACAACTTTACTTACGGCAGCGGCAAAGCGGAGGTGGTGACCGAGTTCGTCCAGTACACAACGCCGCGACGCAGCACCACCGCCAACAGCGCCGTCCAGTTTGAATCCGCCAATTTCAATCACAAAAGTACGGGTACAACGACTGTGGGCGCCAAAGCCGTGATCAATCTGGGCGTTGCCCAGCTTGTGCCCAAATCCAACTAAGCAGGTGACGTGTTATGACAATCCATTGCAAATACCTTGATTGTTTAATACAGGCCCTGACTGTCGCCGCACTGGTCGTGCTGCCGGGCGTTATGCCGGTCAACGCCAAGGACACGGATGTCTATCTCATGTCGCCCACGGTCGCGCGCGACGACTCGCCAAACGTGATGATCATTTTCGACAACTCGGGGAGCATGGGCACCACCATCAGCACGACCCGGCCGGCCTATGACCCGGCCATCGATTACTGCACGGGCGACCTGGACACGCTGACGGGCGTCATCGGCGCCAACGCCGGAAAACCCAGCAATTGTTCTACCATCAATGGGCGTATCTATTGGTCGTTCAGCAGCAGTCCACCGGGAAATTCATCCAGCCGATGGTTTACTTCCAGCAAGAATAAATGCCTCAACTCTGCTTCGGCGCTGGCGAGCAGCGGTTTTTATGGCTCGACGAAAATCGCGCGCTGGATCAGCGGCACCGGATGGAGATCGTTAGGCAGCGTATCCGATAGCTCCATCACCTATGTAGATTGTCAAGCGGACGGTACGACCAATGGACAAATTGCGGGGGACAACACCTTCCCGCGCAATTCGACATCCTTTGCTTACACTTCGGTTTCAGGCCAAGCATTCAACTGGGCCAATTTCACGAGCAGTGCAACCCCCACGCTCTACGGCTCGAACTACCTAAACTATTGGAACAACACCAATCTGGTCGTAACCAAAACGCGACTGAGTGTCGCGAAAGACGCTGTTAAAAGCATCATCGACGCAAACAAGAGCCTCCGGTTCGGCCTGACGGTGTTCAACTACAACGGCACGACGCCGGACGGCGGCCGGGTGTTGATGCGGATCGACACCATGGACGATGCGCGTCGCACCGCTATGAAAAACACGATTGACAGCCTGACGGCCGCTACCTGGACCCCCTTGGCGGAAACCATGTGGGAAGCCTACCGCTATTTCGGTGGCTTGACCGTCACCAACGGCAACCCCTCGCCGGTGCAGACGCCGCACCAGGATTCCTGCGCGCAGAATGTAACGAATGCCGCCTGTAACAACGGCGGTGTCTATGATGCCATCGCCGCGGGGAACTCAGCGTATAACACAGGTACCTATATCTCCCCCTTCAAGTACGGTTGCCAGACGGCCTACGTCATCTACGTCACGGACGGTGACCCCACGTACGATACAAGCACGGACACTAATATCAAAGCGCTATCCGGCGTCGGCACCTGTGACAGCCCCAGTTGTCTCGATGAGCTGGCTGGCTGGATGCACAACAACGACGTGTACAGCGGTCTGCCCGGGAAACAGGTGGTTAATACTTATACCATCGGGTTTGGCGGCGGCATTTCGGCCTCCGGCCTGGCGCTGCTCCAGCAAACCGCCTCCAAGGGCGGTGGCAGCTACTACACGGCAGACAACGCCGACCAGTTGTCTTCCGCCTTGCAAGGCGCGATCACGGAAATTCTGGCGGCGAACGCCTCGTTCACCGCGCCCAGCTTGTCGGTAAACGCCTTCAACAGACTGTATAACCGTGACGACGTCTATTTCGCCCTGTTCAAGCCGTCCAGCTCGATGGGCTGGGATGGCAACATCAAACGCTTCAAGTTGTGCAACAGCGCCGATACGGCGGCCTATGGTTGCACCTTTGGCGAAGTCATCGATGTCAACAATGCCTCGGCCATCGACAGCCAGACCAGCAAGATCAAAAACACGGCCGTGAGTTACTGGGGCACCACTGCCGACGGTCCGGAAGTCACGCTGGGCGGCGCCGGCGCGAAAATTACGGACGACACCAAGGTGCCGCGTACGCTCTACACATACCGCGGTTCTTACAGCGGCCTGTCTTCCACCTCTCCGGCCACGCCGGTGGCGGTCGTGGCCACCGCGGGCAACTCTGTGTATGACGCGGCGGTCGCCGACCCGACCATACTCGGGATGCCGTTAACAACGACCAGCACGGACGTCACGAAACTGGTCAACTGGATGCGCGGCCAGGATACCTATGACGAAGACAGCGACGGCAACACAACCGAAACCCGGCCATGGAACTTGGCCGACCCCCTGCACAGCCGTCCGGTGGCGGTCACCTATGGCGCTGAGAATGACGCGCTGGGCAATCCCGATCCGACCAAGCCCATCATCAAGCTGTTCGTCGGCACCAACGACGGCATGGTGCGCATCGTCGACAACAGCACCGGCGCGGAAGAATGGGCCTTCATGCCCAAGGAAATGCTCCGGAAGCAATACGCCTTGGCGCAGAACGCGGACGGCGATCACATCTACGGGCTGGATGATTCGCCCGCCTTCCTGTTCACCGACAACAACAATGACGGCATCATCGATCCGGCCGCCAACGACAAGGTGTACATGTATATCGGCATGCGCCGCGGCGTGAACGCTACGGATATCCGTGGCAATATCTACGCCTTTGATGTCACGCCCTCGGCTAAGATGACCAGCCAGACCGCCACCGTCACGCCCAAGCTGATCTGGGTCATTGAGGGCGGCAGCGGCAGCTACACCCAGTTGGGCCAGACCTGGTCGCGGCCGCAGGTCACGCGCATCCGTGCCAAGTGTACGGGCAGCGTGTGTGATGACGGAAACGCCCTCACGAATGACAGCGAATCACGAATGGTGCTGATCTTCGGCGGCGGCTATGACATCAATCAGGACAACGGCATACCGGCGGGAACCGACTCCATGGGCAATGCCGTCTACATCGCCGACCCGTTCGATGGCAGCCGCCTCTGGTGGGCCAGCAGCAACACCAGCGCCAATCTGGTGTTGTCCGGCATGACCTACAGCATCCCCTCGGATGTCGCCGGTGTAGATACCAACGGGGACAAATCCGTGGATCGGCTGTATGTCGGCGATACCGGCGGTCAGTTGTGGCGCATCGATCTGGGGAACCAGGTTGGTGCCACCGGCGGCACTGGCGGTTCCTCGGGCTACAAGTTCGCCGATGTCGGCTGTAGCGGCGATACCCGGGCGACCGGTTGCGCCGCGACCGCCAAGCAGGACCGGCGCAAGTTCTTCTACCCGCCGGACGTGGCGCTGGTCAAGGACACGGTCTATTCGAGCAGCGAGAACTACGACCTCGTGACCATCGGTTCGGGCGATCGCGAGGATCCGCTGGACATGTTGACGACAAATTTCAGCCCGGTCGAGGTGGCCGTGCACAACCGCATCTACGCCTTCCGCGACTACAACTACAAGCCAGGCGCGCCGACAACCACGCCTTCGGCGCTCACGGATAATGTTGGCGGCGACCTGTATGACGCCACAGCGAACATTCTGGGCACGCTGACAGGGGCGACACTTCAGATCGAGATCGATACCAATGTCAAAACCAGCAAGGGATGGTACATTGACCTCAAGGAAGCAAATAACGTCACGCTGACCAATGGCCTGAACACCCCGTGGGTGGGCGAGAAGGTGCTCGCCAAGACGCTCATTTACAACGGCGTACTCTTCTTCACCACCTACATCCCGGCCAACGACAGCACGGCGGTGAACACCTGTCAGGCCAATGAAGGCGAAGGCCGCTATTATGAGGTCAACGTGCTGACTGGCACGCCGGCGTACGACCTGAATGGCGACGGCACGCTCGACCGGTTCGGCATTGCCGGCGGCGGTATTCCTTCGGAGGTCATCATCGTCATCCGTGACGGCGGCGTGACCGGCCTCGTGGGCCCCAAACAGGTGAGCACCGGTGGCGGGATAACCCGGGACAAGATCTACTGGTACGATGAATAGTCTAAAATGCAGGTAGTGACAGGCCATCTCCCCCGCACCGGAGGAGATGGCTTTTTAAGAGAATGATTTCGGAGAGAACGCGGAATGAAACAGCTACGGCTATACGGTTTTACACTTATCGAACTGATGATTACGGTGGTGATTATCGGCATCCTCGCCGCGATCGCCTATCCCGGTTACACCAAATACATGGTCCAGACCCGGCGGTCGGATGCGCAGATCGCTCTCACCAATGCGGCCGCTCAACAAGAAAAGTTTTATTCGGATTGCAGCACTTATGCGGGGACACTGACGGGTGCCCGGAATTGCGCCGCGGGCGTGCTCGGTCTTGCAGCCGCCGCGCCAGTGCTCTCTCCAGACTTGCATTATGAACTTACCCTGGTCACCCCGACCGCCAGCGCTGGCGCCTGTCCCATCACCACCTGTTTTACCCTGCAAGCCAATCCGAATGGAGCGGGCGTGACAGGACGTCAGGCCAATAACGGTAGACTCAGAATCACCTCCAGGGGTGAAAAATCCTGGGATAGAGCCAACACCAATGCACCGAATGACACTACCCAGGGGCCTTATCTGAATAAGTGGTCGGATAAATGATTAATCCGGCCGGTACCGGCGAACCATAAAATACCGGATTATTAAATAATATTTGTACGTAATGTTTTGGGCACAGGAAAAGAAATATTCTCGGTTTTTCCCTGCTGCTCCTCGACAACTACCGCGCCCCATTCCCGTAACCGCGTGACCACCTGCTGCACCAGATCCTCCGGCGCCGAGGCGCCGGCCGTCAATCCAATTTTCTGCACGCCAGCCAGCCATTCCCGTCGGATGTCACTCGGCCCGTCTATCATGTAACCGCGGATCCCCTGCCCCTCCGCCACTTCACGCAGGCGGTTGGAATTGGAGCTGTTGCGCGAGCCGACCACCAGCATCACATCGACCGATCTCGCCAAGGCCTTCACCGCGTCCTGGCGGTTCTGCGTGGCGTAACAGATATCGTCTTTTTTCGGGCCTTTGATATTCGGGTAACGTGCGCGCAAGGCGTTTACGATTTTTGCCGTGTCGTCCATGGACAGGGTGGTCTGGGTTGCGTATGAGAGGTTTTGTTCATCTTTCACCTGAAGTCTGGCAACGTCCTCGACCGATTCAACAAGATGCATCCCGCCGTCGGCCTGTCCCATCGTGCCCTCCACTTCGGGGTGACCGGCGTGTCCGATCAGAATGCATTCCGTCCCGTTGCTCCGATGGCGCGCCACTTCCATGTGCACCTTGGTCACCAGCGGACAGGTGGCGTCAAAGATGCGCAGCCCCCGCTGGGCGGCCTCCTCGCGCACCGCGCGGGAAACGCCATGCGCGCTGAAGATCACCGTCGCCCCCGCCGGGACCTGATCCAGCTCATCGACAAAAACGGCGCCCTTGGCGCGCAGATCGTCCACCACGAACCGGTTGTGGACGACTTCATGTCGTACATAGATCGGCGCGCCGAACATTTCGAGCGCGCGCTCGACGATCTCTATCGCGCGCTCGACACCGGCGCAGAAGCCGCGGGGATTGGCCAGATATACCTGCATGGGCGTCATGATACCCCGTTTTATGCCTGTCATCAGGGCAAGGCACCGTCCTCGCCCCGAAATCCAGAAGGGACAAGCGGTGAAATGCGATGGCAGAAAAGCCAGGCCCGGCCTGGCCGGGTCTGGTAGAAAAAAAGAACTTATTTTTTATTCGTCGGCAGGGCCGGGGTCGTGCTCTGGTAGGTTTTATTGCATTGCACCATGCAACCTTCGTATGCCGTAGCGTCCTTGATGCTAAGACAGTCAGTCTTGCATTTCTCCAAAGGCTCGTTCTTATTCTTGCTCATGGCCGATTCTGCGGCACTGGCCTGCAGGGAGACCGTCAGCAGGCCCGCCACTGCCACTGAAAAACAGGATTTAATAAAAGTACGCATCAAGAAACTCCTTCTCAAGGAAATTACAACGGGTCAGGGGTCTTCTGCTGGTTTACCCAGTCATTCTCAGTCTAGCGCCGGTAAATCCATTTTCCATCGACAGGCAGTCAACGGCCTATAAAAACATGGATTAATGTTTATGCCGGCGTCCGGAACCCAGGGCATCCACGACCAGCAACACGGCACCCATGGTAATGGCCGAATCCGCCACATTGAACGCCGGCCAATGCCAGGTCCGATAATAGACATCAATGAAATCAATTACATAACCATGGATCAGACGATCGGTGAGGTTGCCCAGCGCGCCGCCCAAAACCAACATTAGTCCGACGGCGAGAAGCCTGTCCTGGCTGTCCATGCGCCAGATCATCCACAGAATGAAAACACACACACTGACGGCAACGACAATGAAAAAAATATTCTGCCAGCCCCCCGCGCTGCTCAGAAAACCGAATGCCGCGCCGGTGTTATGAACCAGCACAAGATTCAGGAACGGCGCGAGATTCACCTCGCCGTGTTGTGTCAAGAAATTCGTGGCAGCGAATTTTGTCAGCTGATCGAAGACGAGGACAAGCACGGCAATCCACAGGTAGCGCCACATAATAGTCATCGGGAATTATCGCGGTAATTTGAGCACTGATTCATGCGCGCCATCACCCCTCATCCCCACCCCTTCTCCCGCAAGGGGAGAAGGAACCCTCACCCCGACCCCTCTCCCGCAAGCGGGAGAGGGGAGTTCCGTAAGATCGGAGCCGTTGCGTGCTGCGCACGCGATCATTTCTGATCGGCCACATCAGGCGTAGTTCCTTGTCTCGCCCGGGCCGGTGACATTCTGCACACAGCGCCCGCAGATTTGCGGATGTTCCTTATTGATGCCGACGTCCTCGCGGTGATGCCAGCAGCGAATGCATTTGGTGAAGGCCGAGGCGGCAACCTGAACCGTTAATCCTTTGATTTCGGTTTCCACTGCATCGGAAGTCTTCTCAGACAAAGGATGCACGCGCACGTAGGAAGTAATGAATACAAATCGCAATTCATCTCCGAGTCGGCGCAACCGCTCCTGCCAGGAGGCATCGCAATAAATATCCACTTCCGCATCGAGGCCGGAACCGATATTGCCGGCAACACGAAGTTTCTCCAGTTCCCTGGCCACCGCCTGGCGCACGGTGATCACCTCGCCCCAGAAAACGCGGTCAACGGCGCCATCGGGTAGCCCGGGCAATGAATACCATTTTTCCAGGAATACGGAGTCTCCACGTTTTCCCGGTATGTAGCGCCAGATTTCCTCGGCGGTGAAGGACAACACCGGCGCCAGCCAGCGCACCAGCGACTGCAGAATATGATACATCGCGGTTTGAGCCGAACGGCGACCGCGACTTTTCGTGGGCATGGTATACATCCGGTCTTTGAGGATGTCGAGATAAAAACCACCCATATCCACGACACAGAACTGATGTAGTTGTTGATAGATCAGATGAAACTGAAAGTTTTCATAGGCCTCCATCACAACTTTTTGCAGATCAAATGCCCGCTGCAATGCCCACCGGTCCAGGGCCAGCATATCCTTGATTGGCAACAACGAGGAGTTATCAAAACCAGAGAGATTGGCCAGAAAATAACGCGTGGTATTACGGATACGCCGGTAGGAATCGGCCATGCGCGTGAGAATCTCGTCGGAAATGCTCATCTCCGCGCGATAGTCGGTCGCCGCCACCCACAGGCGCAGGATATCCGCGCCCATGACCTTGATGACCTTCTGCGGCACGATCACGTTGCCGAGCGACTTGGACATCTTTCGGCCCTTGGCATCTACGGTAAATCCATGCGTCAGGACACTCTTATAAGGGGCTTTCCCATGCATCGCTACCGAGGTCAGCAGCGATGACTGGAACCAGCCGCGATGTTGATCCGATCCTTCGAGATATAAATCAGCGGGAAACGGAAGCTCCGGCCGGCGTTCCAGCACGCAGGTGTGCGTCACCCCGGAATCGAACCAGACATCGAGGGTGTCACTGACCTTCTCGTACTGATCGGCCTCCGCGCCGAGCAGGTCCTGCGGTTTCAGCTCGAACCAGGCATCGATGCCCTGTTTTTCCACACGCCTGGCGACTTCCTCGATCAAGCGGTCGGTATTCGGGTGCGCTTCGCCCGTCTGCCGGTGCACAAACAGCGGGATCGGCACACCCCAGGCGCGCTGGCGGGAAATACACCAATCCGGGCGGTTTTCGATCATGCCCTGGATGCGTGTCTGGCCCCAATCCGGTACCCAGCTGACGCCCACGATGGCGCGCAGGGCCGGTTCGCGCAGCCGCTCCATGCTGATAAACCACTGGGACGTGGCGCGGAAAATGATCGGCGTCTTGTGGCGCCAGCAGTGGGGATAACTGTGGCTGAGCGCGGTCACGTGCAACAGCGCGCCACGCACCTTGAGCACTTCGACGACATGATCATTGGCCTTGAACACATGCTCGCCGGCAAAGAGTTCCGTGCCGGGCAGAAACTTGCCATCCTCGCCGACCGGATTGTCCACCGCGAGCCCATAACGCCCGCCGACCACGTAGTCTTCCAGGCCGTGTCCCGGCGCCGTATGTACCGCACCGGTGCCGGCATCGGTGGTTACATGTTCGCCAAGGATGATCGGCACCTCGCGTGCGTAGAACGGGTGCTTGAGCTTTACGCCTTCCAGATCCTTGCCGCGGCAATTGGCCACGACGCGGTACTGATCGATGCCGTAGCGCGCCATCACGTCCTTGACCAGAGGATCGGCGATCAGCAAACGCTCGTGCCCTTGGGTGCTGGAACACTGCAACAGCACATACTCCAGGTCCGGGTGCAGCGCGACCGCCTGGTTGGCAGGCAGCGTCCACGGTGTCGTGGTCCAGATCACGACATGAACCGGTCCCTCGCCCGCGTGTCCCGCGGCATGTTCGCAACGCGCCAGAAACGCCGCCGGGTCCACCACGGCAAAACGCACGTCGATGGCGGGCGACGTCTTGTCCATGTATTCGACCTCGGCCTCGGCCAGCGCCGAACCGCAGTCGCTGCACCAGTGCACCGGCTTGTGGCCCCGCATCACGTGGCCGTTGGCAATTATCCGTCCGAGCGCGCGGATGATATCGGCCTCGACAGCGAAATCCATCGTGAGATAAGGCCGCTCCCAGTCGCCGATCACGCCCAGACGGATGAAGTCCTCACGCTGCCGGTCCACCTGCGCGCGCGCGTATTCACGGCAGGCCTGGCGGAATTTCGACGGCTCGACCTGGACGCCGGCCTTGCCGATTTTTTTCTCGACGGCATGCTCGATGGGCAATCCATGACAATCCCAACCCGGCACGTAGGGCGCGTCGAATCCGTTCAGGGTCCGGGACTTGACGATGATGTCCTTGAGAATCTTGTTGACGGCATGGCCGATATGGATGTCGCCGTTGGCGTAAGGCGGACCGTCATGCAGGACATATTTCGGACGGCCGTGCCCCTGCTCGCGCAGCTTGCCGTAGAGATTGAGTTCCTGCCAACGTTGGAGGACCTCCGGCTCGCGCGCCGCCAGGTTGGCCTTCATGGGAAAATCCGTCTGCGGGAGATTCAGCGTATTTTTATAGTCGTTCGTCATTCCTACTTTTGCCAAGTTAAAGACGAATTTGATAATTCCCTCTCCCTTTCAGGGAGAGGGTTAGGGTGAGGGTTCTGCATAAAAGAGAAAATCGCTTGTAAAACTGCCTCGATATTTTTTAAAACTTCATTATCCCAAAAACGCAGGATCTGATAACCATGTTGCGCTATGATTTGGGTCCGTCGCTCGTCTTTCTGTACCTGAGCTGCATGATGTCCTCCATCACGCTCCACCACCAAGCGGTGTTCTGGATAACAAAAATCTACGATGAATTGACCAATCGGATATTGACGTCTGAATTTAGCCTTATTTAATTGACGCGCACGTAGAAACTTCCACAATTTTCGCTCGGCATCTGTTTGTCGTTGCCTCAAACCGCAAACGCGCGAACGGACCGATGGAGAGTACCTCAACATCGCCCCTCACCCTCTCCCTCTCCCCTGCGGGGAGAGGGGAACATTGGTATTCGCGCCAGAATTTTCATTTGCGTTCTTATCTCGTCCGGAATTCTTGCCGCGCGCGGGATGGTAGTCCTGAAAAAACGCGCGCACATCCACGACGTCCTTTTCGATCCAGTGGCGCAGTTCGTCCAGCGAATCGAAGCGTTTTTCATCGCGAAACTTGCGCAGAAAATTCACATGTACGTAGGCGCCATAAATGTCATCGCTGAAATCGAGCAGATGCACCTCCAGCAAAGTGCGCGTTCCACCAACCGTGGGGCGCGTACCGATGTTGGCCGCGCCGGCGATCGGCTCGGTTTTAAGTCCAAACACCTCCACGGCAAAGATGCCCTTGATGGGCGTCACCTTGCGATGCAGATGGATGTTGGCGGTCGGAAATCCAAGGGTGCGGCCGAGCTTGTCGCCATGCGCCACGCGCCCGCACAGGCGGTATGGCCGTCCCAGCAGCTTCTCCGCCAACACCAGATCCCCGCCCGCCAGCGCCGCACGAATGCGCGTACTTGAAACGCGTTCATCGTCGATCGTCACGGTATGCATGTTCACAACCTGGAAACCATGCTTACGGCCGGCAGCCGCCAACATGGCGAAATCTCCCCGTCGCTGGCGGCCGAAACGGAAATCGTCGCCGACGACGAGATAGCGTACCTGGAGTCCGTCCACCAGCAGGCGCTGGATGAACTGCTCCGGTTCCAAGGCGGCAAATCCGGCATCGAAGCGCAGGCACAGCACGCGATCCACCGAGTAGCGGCGCAGCGCCTGCAGTTTTTCGCGCAGGCGCGTCAGGCGCGGGATGGCCGCTTGCGGCTGAAAGAATTCCTGCGGCTGCGGCTCGAACAGAATCACCTGGGTGGGCAAACCGAGTTCCTGACCCTTCTCCGCCAGCTGACCGATCACCGCCTGGTGGCCAAGGTGGACGCCGTCAAAATTTCCGATCGTGGCGACACACCCGCGATGCTGCGGCTTGAGGTTATGCCACCCGCGTATGAACTCCATGGGACCGCTCAGATTTCAGTCTGGGAAAACAGGGAAGGTTACCGTCTCGCGCACGCGAGAACAAGCAAGGAACAACGGGAAATCTACAGATGCGCCCAGTCCGGGTCGAGTTCTTCGATGATATCCTGCAGCGGACGGCGTCCGCCGATACCTTCGTGATAACTGTGGTAGTGGCCAATGCGCAGTTCCGGAAATTTCCAGCAGAGATAGCCATCGCCGGTGTCGAAATCCGCCAGCCACAGCCCCTTGACCACCAGCCCGAGCCGCTCCATCTTGCCCATCCAGCGCCGGACGACCGCTTCGTACTGTTTTTCGACCATGCGCACCTGGGGATTGCTCGGCACCATCGCCTCGAGCGCACGGCGCACGGGTTCCAACTCGCGATAGGCCTCTTCGGTGATCTTCCACATCAGCGGAAACAGATCTTCGGCCTCCGACAGCGTGAACACGCGCGGATTGTTGCAGGCCGAAATCTGATATATCTGAGCTGCGCTAGTCATCGACTTTTGCCCCCTCCCCCTTCTTAAGCAGTAACTGTGCCAATCGTACTCCGAAAGCCATGACGGTCAATAAATACACTGCTGCGCCTGTGACTACCCAAATTGACAAACGGGTTGCCCGCTCCAGCGCCGGGGCCCGCAACCATGAATCAAGATCACCCACCCCCCAGACGAGGACCGCGCCCATCACGATACTGGCAAGGCTGATGCGCGTGAGAAAAACAGCCCATCCCGGAGAAGGACGATACACATTGTGCCGGCGCAACGTTAAGAAAAGCACACCGGCATTGACAAACGCCGCCAGTGAAATCGCCAGCGCCAATCCGACGTGCTTCAACGGAAGCACCAGCAACAGGCTCAGCAAAATATTGACCGCCAGGGAAACCACACCAATGCGCATGGGCGTTGTCGTGTCCTGGCGCGCGTAGAACCCCGGCGCCAGCACCTTGATCAAAATAAAACCCAGCAGACCGAAAGAGAACGCCATGAGCGCGCTGGCGCTCATATGAACATCGTTGACACTGAACTTTCCGAAATAAAAAAAGGTCGCTAACAACGGCCCGGAAAGGATCACCAGCGCCACCGAGGCCGGAACCGCGATCAGAAAAACCCAGCGCAGACCCCAGTCGAGCAGATGCGAAAATTCCTCGTGCGAATTGTTGGCGTGACGACGCGCCAGGCTGGGAAGAATCACGGTAGCCAACGCAATGCCGAACACACCCAATGGGAACTCCATGAGCCGGTCGGAATAATAGAGCCACGAGACACTACCGGTGATCAGGAACGAGGCCAGCAGGGTATTCACCAGCATGTTGATCTGCGCCACCGAGACACCGAAGATCGCGGGCAACATCAGCTTGAATACGCGCGCCACGCCGTGGTGACGCTCGCGCACATGCAAACGCGGGCGCGGCAGCATCCGGATCCCCCGTAGAAACGGTATCTGAAACAGCAACTGCACCACCCCGGCAATGAAAACACCCCAGGCCAGCGCCAGGACCGGCTCGTCCATGCGCGGGGCCAGCCACACGGCCGCGCCGATGAGCGAGAGATTGAGCAACACCGGCGTGAAAGCGGCGGCGCCGAAACGGCCATGAGTATTAAGTATGCCCGCCGCCATCGCCACCAGCGAGATGAAGAAAATATACGGAAAGGTAATGCGCAACATCTGTACGGTCAAACCGTACTTCTGCGGCTCGTCGAGGAATCCGGGCGCCAGCACCATCACCAGAATGGGGGCGGCGATCACGCCGACGAGCGTGACGATAAAGAGAATGGCGCCAAGTATGCCCGCCATGTGATCGACGAAGGCCTTGGCCTCGTCGGCCGCGTACCGGGTCTTGTATTCGGCGAACACCGGCACGAAGCTCTGGGAGAATGCGCCCTCGCCGAAAATGCGACGCAGGAAATTGGGGATGCGGAAGGCGACGTAGAAGGCATCGGCCGCCACGCCGGTGCCGGCGCCGATGAGGCTTGCGAAAAAAATATCGCGGATGAGACCGCTGATCCGCGACAGCAGGGTCATACCGCCGGTGACGGCCGTGGATTTAAGGAGCTTGCGGCTCACGGATGCGCTTTAGTGGCGTGACCCCATGTGGCTGGCGATAATACAGGATGTCGCAGACCTCCCGCACCCCGCACCTAACCAGGAGCACGTATCGCTGCATATTAATTGACTTTTACAGTGTAACGGTCAATCGGTAGCAGGATACAAAGCTCCTGGATAGGTGCGGGGCGGGATTGACAAACACGCCTGAAATCAGCATAGTTGCCGGCCTTTCGGGGCTATTTCAGGAGAATTGTTTTGGCCAATACCGCACAGGCAAAGAAACGCGCGCGTCAAGCTGAGGTGCATCGCGCGCGTAACACCGGTCAACGCACCGAGCTGCGCACCCAGATCAAGAAAGTCCGCACCGCCGTTGCCTCCAAGGACAAATCCGCGGCGCAGCAGGCCTACCGCGAAGCGGCTTCCGTCATCGATCGCCTGGTCGGCAAAGGCCTGGTTCACAAGAACGCCGCCGCGCGCTACAAGAGCGGTCTCAACCAACAGTTGCGCACGCTGGCGTAATTTATTTCAGTCATTGGTACAGAAAAAAGGCCGGCATCACCGGCCTTTTTGTTTTATCGTTCAAAAAAATTAAGACGCCGCACCCCCTCCCTCTCCCTCCCCCTTCCAGGGGGAGGGTTGGGGTGAGGGTAAATCGCTGAAGTGTTACATGCTCTCAATCTTCACTTACAGCACAACCATATTATCCCGATGAATTAATTCGGGCTCATCCACATAACCCAGAATCGATTCGATCTTGTCACTGGCTTTCCCTATTATGCGCCCGGCCTCTTCCGAACTGTAATTCACCAGCCCGCGCGCCACTTCATGGCCTTCGGGGTCGAGACAGGAAACAATTTCGCCGCGCGTGAATATCCCCTCCACGGCCTTCACACCCACGGGCAATAAACTCTTGCCACTGTCACGGATGACCTTGACCGCACCCGCATCGAGCTTGAGTTTTCCCGCGGCCCGGGCCTGGCCCGCCAGCCACTGCTTGCGCGCCGCCACGCGGCCCTGCGCGGCGTGAAGATGCGTGCCAATCGTCTCACCGTCCAGCACGCGCGTAATCACGTTTTTCTCCCGCCCCGAGGCAATCACCGTCGAGGCGCCCGAGCGCGCCGCCTTTTCCGCCGCCAGCAGCTTGGAACGCATGCCGCCACGTCCGAGCGCGCCAGAACCACCGGCCATCGTAAGCAATTGTGGATCGCCGGCGTTGCCTTCCACCAGCAGTTTTGCGCCCGGGTCCTGGCGTGGATCACGCTCGTACAGACCATGCTGGTCGGTAAGAATCAACAACAAATCCGCCTCGATGAGATTGGCGACCAGCGCCGCCAGGGTATCGTTGTCGCCAAAACGGATTTCCTCCGTGGCGACCGTGTCGTTTTCATTCACTATGGGGATAACGCCAAAGCCGAGCAAGGTACGCAGCGTGGTGCGACTGTTGAGATAGCGCGTGCGGTTGGTCAGATCGTCATGGGTCAGCAGCACCTGCGCCGTGTGCAGACCATGACGCTGAAAAGCGGATTCGTAAACCTGGACCAGATTCATCTGTCCGACCGCCGCCATCGCCTGCAATTCATGCAGCGCGTGCGGGCGCACACGGCGGCCCAGGCGCTGCATGCCGGCGGCCACGGCCCCGGAACTGACCAGCACCACCTCCATGCCGCGGCCGCACACCTGCGAGAGCTGCGCCGCCCAGTCATGAATACCTTCGCTGTTCAGGCCCTGGCCGTCGCGCGTCAGCAGGGCGCTGCCGATTTTTACTACGATTCGGCGCTTGTTCTTCAGCGAATTGCGCGGATTATGGCTCATGTTCAATATTCGTTGTGGTTGTCGGTTTTCTTCTTGAGCGCCTAACAATAAGAGATGCAGCACCCCCTCCCTTTCCCTCCCCCTTCCAGGGGGAGGGTGGGGGTGGGGGTCGAGCGCTGAAGTCCATCCATTTTATTACGCACCCTTAAGCTGCTCCAGCCGCCGCATCAGGTCCATGGTCAGCTCGCGACAGCCTTTGCCACCGATGGCGGAGATTCTATACACCGGGCGTTTCCATTTCAGCTTTTTAAGAAGACGGCTGACGCGCATCTCGCGTTCAGCCTCGGGAAGGAGATCCATTTTATTCAGCACCAGCCAACGCTCCCGCCTGGCGAGCTGTGGGGTTGCTCCCGGCATCCCTGCCGCCCCCGCGCTGTAGAGGGATGTACGAGTGTCGTGAGAAGCAGGATGCTGAGAGCGACCGACACTTGTGCGTCCCTGCACATCGCTGAATTTTTTAAGCTCCGCCTCGATGGCCTTGATCCTTGCCGCGAGGTCGGCGTCCGGTTCCAGCGGCGCCATATCCACCAAATGCAACAGTATGCGCGTACGCGACAGATGCCGGAGAAACTGATGTCCCAAACCCGCGCCTTCGGCGGCACCTTCGATAAGTCCGGGGATATCGGCCATCACGAAACTGCGGAGTTCGCCGACGCGCACCACGCCCAGATGCGGATGCAGGGTGGTGAAAGGATAGTCCGCCACCTTGGGGCGCGCATCCGACACCGCCCGGAGCAAGGTGGACTTGCCGGCATTGGGCATTCCGAGCAGGCCGACATCGGCCAACACCTGAAGCTCAAACGCCAGCTCGCGATGTTCGCCAGGCTTGCCGGGCGTTGTGCGTCGCGGAGTGCGATTCGTGCTCGATTTGAATCGCGTGTTGCCGAGACCGCCCTTGCCACCGTGGGCCACGAGCAGCGACTCGCCATGGCGGGTGATCTCGCCGATCAGTTCCTCGGCCTCGGCATCCATCACGCGCGTACCCAAAGGAACCTGTATATAAATATCCTTGGCGGATTTTCCGGTGCAATTGGACCCGCCGCCCTTGGCGCCCTTCTCGGCGCGGAACACGCGGGTATGGCGGAAGTCGGCGAGCGTATTGAGACCTTCCTGTCCGATCAGATAAACGCTCCCGCCATTGCCGCCGTCGCCGCCGTCCGGTCCGCCGCGCGGGATGAACTTCTCGCGCCGAAACGACAGCGCGCCGTTGCCGCCGGCACCGGCTTCGACGCGGATGGTGGCTTCGTCAACAAATTTCATATGATTTCAGGGACCGCAGATGAACGCAGATTATGATTGATAAACGCTGATTTATTAAAAGGTCAATGATTTGCTTCCCACTCGGCCTTATCTGCGTTCATCAATTTATACCAATCTGCGCTTATCTGCGGTTAAAGATATACAAAAATAAAAAACCCCGCCGTGTTGCCAGGGCGGGGTTTTTCAATGCGTGCGTAAGCGGGTCAGCCCTGGATGATACTTACCGTTCTGCGGCTGCGCGGCCCCTTGATATCGAATTTCACCCGGCCATCGACCTTGGCGAACAATGTGTCATCCTTGCCGATGCCGACGTTCATGCCTGGATGAAACTCAGTACCGCGCTGGCGGACGATAATATTGCCTGCCAGAACCTCCTCACCGGCGTAGCGCTTAACACCAAGTCGCTGCGAATGGGAATCCCGGCCGTTGCGTGAACTACCGCCTGCTTTTTTGTGTGCCATAGCTAAAACCTCTTTAACTTATACACCCTCCCCCTCGCGGGGGAGGGATGGGGAGGGGGAAACTCCTTGCTTCGCGCTCTTACCCCTCATCCCCACCCCTTCTCCCTCAAGGGGAGAAGGGAGCGAGCCGTTGCGCGCTACGCGCGCACCCCTTCACTTTGGGAGAGGGGGAGTTGGTAAGAATCTATTTTATTTAATGGCCGTTATTTCAAGTTCGGTGTAGTACTGACGGTGGCCCTGGGTCTTGCGATAGTGCTTGCGTCGGCGCATCTTGAACACCTTGACTTTGTCCGCCCGTCCGTGACTCTTCACCTTGGCTGTCACGCTCGCGCCCGCCAACACCGGGTTACCGATACGCGCGCCCTGATCGTCGCTCACCATGAGGACCGGATTGAGATCCACCGACTGGCCTTCGGCGACATCCAGTTTTTCCACCCGGATGACATCGCCGGGCGCGACCCGGTATTGCTTGCCGCCGTTTTGAATAACCGCGTACATGAATTCGACTCCTGCGTGCCCCGTCGGGCTGAATAAAAGCGGAAAAAGACCGCTGAAAGGCCGGCAATTCTAACGATTGGGCCGCATCAGGTCAAACCCCGCACCTATCCAGGGCACTGATCGCGGCATATTGATTGGCGGTTACAGTGTATCGGTTAACCGGCAGCAAGATACAAAGCCCCTGGCTAGGTGCGGGGTCAAACCGGCCTGTTGCCCAAATCAATCCCGTTCATGATAAACGGTGTTAAAATGCACGCGTGTCAGTCACCACAAGAGAGGCACGCGCATG
>Ga0155528_1101_pt1 | contig 17246 bp, 20 predicted proteins | sample RifCSPhighO2_12_FD_107185 | JGI IMG/M metagenome (GOLD analysis project Ga0155528, IMG submission 107185) | Candidatus Muproteobacteria bacterium RIFCSPHIGHO2_12_FULL_60_33
TGGTCGGCAACACGCCACTGGTGCAGTTGCAGCGCCTGCCGGGAAAAACCTCGAACGTCATCCTCGCCAAGCTGGAGGGCAACAATCCCGCCGGCTCGGTCAAGGACCGCCCGGCGCTGTCCATGATCAAGCACGCCGAGGCGCGCGGGGAGATCAAACCGGGCGACACGCTGGTCGAGGCCACCAGCGGTAATACCGGTATCGCGCTCGCGATGGTGGCGGCAATGAAGGGATATAAAATGGTCCTGATCATGCCGGAGCACATGAGCAAGGAACGCCGCGCCGTGATGAAGGCCTTCGGCGCTGAAATTATCCAGGTATCGCAGGCGGCCGGCATGGAAGGCGCGCGCGACCTCGCCCATCAGATACAGGCGCAACTCAAGGGCAGGGTGCTCGATCAGTTCGCCAATCCCGACAATCCGCTGTCCCACTACGAAGGCACCGGCCCCGAAATCTGGCGCGACACCGAAGGCAAGATCACGCACTTCGTGAGTTCCATGGGCACCACCGGCACCATCATGGGCGTGTCGCGCTTTCTGAAGGAGAAAAATCCGGCGATTCAGATTATCGGCGTGCAACCGTCGGAAGGTTCCAGCATCCCCGGCATCCGCGCCTGGCCGAAAGAATATCTGCCAAAAATATACGATGCCAAACGCGTTGATCGCGTCATGGAAGTCACCCAGCAAGAGGCCGAGCACATGACGCGGCACCTGGCGCGCGAAGAAGGAATCTTCTGCGGCATCTCCTCCGGCGGCGCGACACACGCGGCGCTGAGACTGTCGCGGGAAATCAATAACGCCGTGATCGTCACCATCATCTGCGACCGCGGCGATCGTTATTTATCGACGGGAGTTTTTCCAGATTAATATCTTGAACCGCCAGGACGCCAGGGCCGCCAGGAAAAGCAATAATTAATCTTCGAAATTCTGGCGCATTTGTCGTCCCGGTGGTTCAAATATATTTATTTACAATTGTATTTATTTACAATTAATAATATTTGGCGCTTGGCGGCTAACATCGCATTTAACTTTAACAATCTTTTCCTGGCGACCCTGGCGACCTGGCGGTAAAAACTTTTATGAACATATTAGCTTTCGACATCGAAACCATCCCCGACGTCGCCACCGGCCGCAAGCTCTACGGGCTCGATGGGCTGAGTGACAAGGGAACCGCCCAGGCCATGTTCGCCAAGCGCCGCGAGCAGACCGGCGAATCCGATTTTCTGCGCCATCACCTGCATCGCGTGGCGGCGATCTCGGCGGTGCTGCGGCGCGAGGACAGCCTGCGCGTGTGGTCGCTGGGCGAGGAGGATTCGAGCGAGGCCGATCTGATCCGCCGCTTTTTCGATGGCATCGAGAAATACACGCCTACCCTGGTCAGTTGGAATGGCAGCGGTTTCGATTTGCCGGTGCTGCACTACCGCACGTTGCTGCACGGCATTTCCGCGCCACGTTACTGGGAAAACGGCAGCGATGACCAGAGCTTCCGCTGGAACAACTATCTCAGCCGCTACCACGAGCGCCACACCGACCTGATGGACGTGCTCTCGGCCTATCAGCCGCGCGCCACCGTGCCGCTCGACGAGATGGCGCAGCTGCTGGGTTTCCCCGGCAAGCTCGGTCGTCACGGCAGCGAGGTGTGGGACCGGTTTCTGGCGGGCAAGATCGGCGAAATCCGCGATTACTGCGAGACTGACGCGCTCAATACTTATCTTATCTATCTGCGCTATGAACTCATGCGCGGTAACCTCGACGACGCCGGCTGGAAGCGCGAAACCGAGCTGGTGCGCAAAACCTTGCGTGAGGCCAACAAGCCTCACCTCAATGAGTTTCTCAAGGCCTGGAAATAGAACGTGAAAATGAGAGTCAAACTTCGGCATTCAACCCCCACCCCGTTCCCGCCCAGGGCGCACAAGAATCCTGTGCGCCCGTTCGGCGGGGAAAAGGTCCACTGGACCTTTTCCTATTTCCGCCTCACCCCCCTGGAAGGGGGAGGGAGAGGGAGGGGGTGTGGCGTGTCTCAATCTTGGATGGCGCCCTGAGCCATCTTTCTCCATGTCCGCTTTGGCCAATAAAATTTCGAAGTCAGAGGGCAGTCCTGACATTGCCGTTGCCACGGTGACCGCCTTCAGCCACGACGGCGGCGGCGTGGCGCGCCTTGAAGGCAAGGCCGTATTCATCGAAGGCGCGCTGCCGGGCGAGACCGTGCGTTTTCGCTATCTCCAGCGGCGCAAGCGCTACGACACCGCCGAACTGGTGGAAGTCCTGGAACCGAGCCCGAACCGCGTCACGCCACCGTGCCCGCACTACGGCACCTGCGGTGGCTGCGACCTCCAGCATCTGCGCCCGGAAATCCAGCTTCAGGCCAAACAGCAGATTCTGGCCGAGCAGCTGGAACGCCTCGGCAAGGTCAAGCCGGAGTCGTGGCTTGAACCCATCACCGGCCCGGCGCTGGGTTATCGCCGGCGCGCGCGCCTCGGTGTGCGCCTGGTCCCGAGTGAAGGTGAGGTCATCATGGGTTTTCGTCAACGAAACAAAAGTTTCCTGGCGAATCTTGAGACTTGTCTTGTGCTTGAGCCGAAGGTTTCCGCGCTCCTGCCCGCGCTCCATGATTTGATCGCCGAACTTTCCTGCCCGGATCGCATTCCCCAGATCGAGGTCGCGGTCGGAGACGACAATTTCGCCGGGAGCGAGAAGCGGCACAGGAGGAGTGGTACAGGGAAGTACCGCTTACGAAGCCGAGGACGCAATGTGCCGATTGCGGAGCAAAGGATGCAAATTGAACGCGCTTCAGCGCGGCCCGAAGGGGAGCGCGCCAGGGATGGTGCGCCTAATGCCTCGGCGCTGGTTTTCCGGCACCTGGTCCCGCTGACGGAACAGGATAAGAAATTGCTCATCGCCTTCGGCGAGCGCCACGAGGTCCGGATCTACCAGCAAGCGGCGCGGCCGGATTCGATCGCCCCCCTGTGGCCGGCCAATCCGGAGCCGCTGTTCTACCGGATTCCGGCGTTCGACGTGGAAATCCGCTTCGACCCCGCCGATTTCATCCAGATCAATGCCGCCGTGAACAACGCCACGGTGGAGCAGGCGGTCAAGCTCCTCGAACCCGCGCCGAATGACACGGTGCTCGATCTTTTCTGCGGCCTTGGCAATTTCACACTGCCGCTCGCGCGCCGGGCCGGGCATGTGCTGGGTGTGGAGGGGGAGGCGGCCTTGGTCAACCGCGCCCGGGCCAATGCCCGGCTTAACCATATTACGAATGCCGAATTCGTCAGCGCTGATCTTTATCGTGAAAGTGCCGGCGCGGCTTGGGTTGATGGCAAGGCCAATAAACTGCTGCTCGATCCGCCGCGCGGCGGGGCGATGGAAGCTCTTAAGAGTCTCGTGGAGCCGCTCCCGTCGAGAATCGTTTACGTGTCCTGCCATCCGGCAACGCTGGCGCGCGACAGCGAATATCTGGTGCGCGTGCTCGGTTATCGTTTCGCCGCCGCCGGTGTCATGGACATGTTCCCGCAGACCAGCCATGTTGAATCCATGGCCCTCTTCGTTAAACCTTGAACACATGGCCGCGCCGCCACACAGCATTGAAATCGACATCCCCTCGCAGACCCTGACCCTCAAGGACGCGCAGGGCAAAGAGATCATGCGCACGCGCATCTCGACCGCCCGCAACGGCGCGGGCGAGGAGGCCGGCAGCGAAAAAACCCCGCGCGGCGTGCATTACATCCGCGCCAAGATCGGCGCCGGCCTTCCGGAAAACGCGGTGCTGGTGTCGCGCCGCCCGACCAACGAGATCTATTCGCCGCCACTGCGCGCGGCCTTCCCGAACCGCGACTGGATTCTCACGCGCATCCTCTGGCTGTGCGGGCGGGAACCGGGTAAAAACCGCCTCGGCAAGGTCGATACCATGCGCCGCTACATATATATCCACGGCTGCCCGGACGCGGACCCCATGGGCGTGCCCGGTTCGCGCGGCTGCGTCAAGATGCGCAATAGCGAGATCATCGAACTTTTCGACCGCGTCGCCCCCGGCACGCGCGTGCTCATCAAGGGCTGACATGCCGCTCGGCCCGGTCATGCTCGATTTGCAGGGGCTGGAACTGAGCCCGGAGGAGCGCCAGCGGCTGCGGCATCCGCTCGTCGGCGGCGTCATCCTGTTTTCGCGTAACTACCACTCGCCCGCGCAGGTGGAGGCGCTGGTGCGCGACATCCACGCCCTGCGCGAGCCGCAGTTGCTGGTGGCGGTGGACCACGAAGGCGGGCGGGTGCAGCGCTTTCGCGACGGCTTCACCGCGCTGCCCCCCAGCCGCGAACTCGGCCGGATTTACGACGAGAATCCCAAGCGCGCCCGCCGCCTGGCGGAGACCAGCGGCTGGCTGATGGCGACTGAATTGCGCGCCGTCGGGGTGGATTTCAGCTTCGCCCCCTGTCTCGACCTCGACCGCGGCGTGAGCCGGGTCATCGGCGACCGGGCGTTTCACTCCCATCCCGAGACCGTGGCCGATCTCGCCCATGCCTACATGCTCGGCATGCACCGCGCCGGCATGGCCGCCACCGGCAAGCATTTCCCGGGCCACGGGGCGGTCGCGGCCGACTCGCACCTGGCGCTGCCGGTGGACGAGCGCAAGCTGGTGGACATCCAGGCCGAGGACCTGGTGCCGTTCGAGCGCATGATCCACTACGGCCTCGAGGGCATCATGCCGGCGCACGTTGTCTTCTCCCGGGTGGACGCCCTTCCGGCCGGGTTTTCCAGCACCTGGCTGCGCAAAATCCTGCGCGCACAACTGGGATTTCAGGGCATTATCTTCAGCGACGACCTGTCCATGGAGGGCGCCAAGGTCGCCGGCGACGTGGTGGCGCGCGCCAAAATGGCGCTTTCCGCCGGCTGCGACATGGTGCTGGTTTGCAACGACGCCCAGGCCGCCGACCAGGTGCTGGAAGGGCTGGGCGCGCACGACGATCCGGTGTCGCACCTGCGTCTGGTGCGCATGCACGGGCGGGAGAATCCGACGCGCCGCCAACTCGCGCAGGATCAGTCATACCGTGACGCGGTGCGCGCCGTCAGCGGCATCGCCTGAGCCAAAAAAATATTGATTCACGCGAAAGATGTCCGATAATTAGCGTTAGTCAACACGGTTTTGCGCCGGGGGTATTACGAATTGGATCTGTTAAAGCCGCTCAAAAAGCTGAGGCTGGAAAGCTTCAACAACCTCACCAAGACGTTGAGTTTCAACATCTACGACATCTGCTATGCCCCGAGCGAACAGGCGCAACGGGAATACCTCGCGTACATCGACGAGGCGTATAACGCCGAACGTCTGACCGCCATCCTGAGCGAGGTGGCCAGCATCATCGGCGCCAACATCCTCAACATCGCGCACCAGGACTACGACCCGCAGGGCGCGAGCGTCACCATGCTCATTTCCGAATTGCCGATCCAGGAAGAGCCGCTCAATCCCGAGGCGCCCGGCCCGCTGCCGGATGCGGCGCATAATCGCCAGACCCGCGGCGTGCAGGCGAGCCTCGCGCTCGAGAACGGCCGCGCGGTCAAGGAATCCGTGGTCGCGCACCTCGACAAGAGCCACATCACCGTGCACACCTATCCGGAATCGCATCCGGACAACGGCATCGCCACGTTCCGCGCCGACATCGACGTGTCCACCTGCGGCAAGATTTCGCCGCTGCGCGCCTTGAACTACCTGCTTCACAGCTTCGAGTCGGATATCGTGATTATCGATTATCGGGTGAGAGGTTTTACCCGCGACGTGAAGGGCACCAAGCATTACATCGACCACAAGATCAACTCGGTCCAGAATTTCGTGGACAAGACCACGCTCGCGCGCTACCAGGCCATGGACGTGAACGTGTACCAGGAAAATCTTTTCCACACCAAGATGATGCTGAAGGACTCCAAGCTCGACAATTATCTGTTCGGTGTGAAAGAGGCGGAGCTTTCGCCGCAGGATAACAAGATCGTCACCCAGCGCCTCACGCACGAAATGGCGGAGATTTTCTACGGCACCAACATGGTGCGGGTGAATTAAAAATAAATTTAACCGCCAGGACGCCAGGGTCGCCAGGAAAAGCAACATCACACAGGATGTTACTCCCGCCTGAAGTCCGTTAGTCGCGTAGGGTGCTGCTAAGGAAGCTCTGAACAAGTCTCGATTAAATAGTAACCCCCTCTCCCTATCAGGGAGAGGGCAGGGGTGAGGGTGAGTGATTTCAATATGTTGCCCAACCTCCTCACTCTGGCCCTCTCCCCCTTTCAGGGGGCGAGGGGACTTAATCAGAGGTTCCCTAAGCGATAGCGAAGCAGCACCGAATAACATATCGGTGCGCAACGCTACGCTTTTGCACACCCTACATAACTAGCAAGTTTTTTTAATTCTCAAATCCTTAATCTTGTGAATCCTGTTAATCCTGTCTATTTTATTTATCTTCTGTCTGTTGCTTCCTCCTGAAGTCCGTTAGGATGTCGGTATCGCTGTTTATCGATAGTCCCCATGCCCGAATTCGATCCACACTGCGTGGCCTGCCCACGGCTGGCGAGCCATCTGTCCAAGCTCCGCGACATGTACCCGACCTATTACGCGCGGCCGGTGCCGCCGTTCGGCGACCCCAGGGCGCGCCTGCTCATCATCGGACTGGCGCCCGGCATGCACGGCGCCAACCGCAGCGGGCGTCCGTTCACCGGCGATCACGCCGGCATTCTCTTATATGAAACGCTGCACCGGCACGGCTTTGCCGACCGGCCCAAATCCGTCTCGGCGCGCGACGGCTTGAAGCTCAAAAACTGCCGCATCACCAACGCCGTCAAATGTCTGCCGCCGGCCAACAAGCCGCTGCCGGCGGAAATCGCCACCTGCAATCTTTATCTTCAGACCGAGCTCGCGAAACTCGCGCCGGGCAGCGTGCTGCTCGCGCTCGGCACGGTGGCGCACGATGCCGCGTTGCAGGCCTTCAAGCTCAAGCGCAAGGACTACAAATTCGCGCACGCCAGCTATCACAAGCTGCCGAACGGTTTGCACCTGCTCGATTCCTATCATTGCAGCCGCTACAACACCCAGACCAGGCGCCTGACGGCGGAGATGTTCGACCAGATTCTGCATCAGGCTCGGAAACTATTATCTGATTAAATAATCCAGCAACTATATTGCTCACCGCAAAGGCGCAAAGGACGCAAAGAAAATCTCATGAGAATAGAATTCATGGAATCTTCGCGCTTGTTGCGCTTCTGCGGTGAATCTGGTTTTAAACACACATATATCTTTCTTCGCGCTCTCTGCGTCATTGCGGTGAACTTGGTTTTTTGACCCCGATATGTTTTTCTTGGCGCCTTGGCATCTTGGTGGTTAGCTTTGGTTTTATTTCGAAATATCTTTTCCTGGCGCCCCTGGCGTCCTGGCGGTTCAAATTAATTTATGCCTGTTGAAAATTCCAAAGCCTTGATCATGTCGCTGCCGACCAGGCCCGGCATCTACCGCATGCTGGGCGGAAAGGGCGAGGTGCTGTACGTCGGCAAGGCGCGCAACCTGCGCAAGCGGGTGCAGAGTTATTTCCGCGCCAGCGGCCTGGCGGCGCGCGTGCTGCTGCTCATGCATCAGGCGCAGGACCTCGAGATCACCGTCACCCACACGGAAACCGAGGCACTGCTGCTTGAAAACAACCTCATCAAGACGCTGCACCCGCGCTTCAACATCCTGCTGCGCGACGACAAGAGCTACCCCTACATCTTCGTCTCGGACGGGCAGGAATACCCGCGCATCGGCTTTCATCGCGGCGCCAAACGCGAGAAGGGACGTTACTTCGGCCCGTATCCGTCGTCCTACGGCGTGCGCGAGACGCTCAACCTGCTCCAGAAAATCTTCCGCGTGCGCCAGTGCCAGGACAGCTTCTTCCGCAACCGCTCGCGGCCCTGCCTGCAATACCAGATCAAGCGCTGCTCCGGCCCCTGCGTCGGCCTGGTCGAGCCCGAGCGCTACCGCCGCGACGTGCGGCAGGCGCTGATGTTCATGGAGGGCAAAAGCCAGAGCCTGATCCGCGACGGCATCAAGCAAATGGAACAGGCCTCCGACCGGCAGGACTACGAAACCGCCGCGCTCCTGCGCGACCGCATCGGCATGCTCAAGCGCATCCAGGAAAAGCAGTACATCAGCGGCGCCGGCGGGGACGCCGACGTGCTGGCCGTGGCCGCCACGCCGGAGGCCGCCTGCATCGTCGTCACCTGGATTCGCGGCGGGCAGAACCTCGGCAGCAAGTCGTTTTTCCCGCGCATGGGCGCGGAGTCCGCGCCGGCGGAGATCCTCGCGGCGTTTCTGGCGCAATATTATCTGTCCGGCCGCGCCATCCCGGCGCGCGTTTACCTGGGCGAAGCCATTGCCGACCGCGCGTTGCTGGAGCGCGCCTTCACCGAAAAGGCCGGCAAAAAAATCGCCCTTGCCGTCGGCCCGCGCGGCGCGCCGCGCCGCTGGGTACAGATGGCCAAGCTCAACGCCGACGAGGCGCTGCGCCGCCACCTCGCCGGCAAGATCGACATGCAGGGCCGTTTCGAGGCGCTGCGCGATGCGCTCAAGCTCGAATCCACCCCCGAGCGCATCGAATGTTTCGACATCAGCCACACCATGGGCGAGGCCACGGTGGCCGCGTGCGTCGTGTTCGACATGAACGGCCCGGTGAAATCCGACTATCGCCGTTTCAACATCGAAGGCATAGAGCCGGGCGATGACTACGGCGCCATGACCCAGGCGCTGACGCGGCGCTACCGCAAGGTGAAGGAGGGCGAGGGCAGGCTGCCCGATCTGCTGCTCATCGACGGCGGCAAGGGCCAGCTCTCCGTCGCCGAAGGCGTGATGCAGGAGTTGCAGCTGGCGGGCGTCAAGCTCGTGGGCGTGGCCAAGGGGCGCGAACGCAAACCGGGCCAGGAGCAGCTTTTCTTGTCGGGTTCAGGCCGGCCCACTATACTGCCCCCGACCTCCGCCGGACTGCACCTGATCCAGCAGATCCGCGACGAGGCCCACCGTTTCGCCATCGCCGGGCACCGGGCGCGGCGGGGCAAGGCGCGCACCAGCTCGACGATCGAGCGGATTCCCGGCATCGGCGGCAAGCGCCGCCAGGCGCTGCTCAAGAATTTCGGCGGCCTGCGCGAGGTCGCCCGCGCCGGCGTCGAGGACCTGGCGCGCGTGCCCGGCATCAGCCCGCAGCTCGCGCAAAAGATTTACGATGCCTTCCATGGCGAGGAATAAAAAGAGAAATGTTTTCGATCACCCGCAAGTTACACAGAAGGCCCCGTGGAATTTTTTCCCCTCCCTTGACGGGGGCGAGTCAGTGGCTGCGCGATAATAAAAATCTTCCCCCTCCCTTGAGGGGGCGAGGCGGAAACAGGAAAAGGTCTGGTGGATCTTTTCCCCGCCGAGCGGGTGCACGTGATTTTCGTGCACCCCGGGCGGGAACAAGGCGAGGGGGAGGGTGAGATTCACCCCCTCCTTAACTCTCCCCCGTCGAGGGGGAGGGGAGCTAATCTCGATGATCAGTGATGTAGGGCGCGTATCACGCGCCATGTTATCGAACGGCGCGCACTGCACGCCCTGCATTTTTCTACTCCAAAACGTGGTTAACTATCTGAGAGAATCTTTTGAATTTTAACCAAAAACTCTTGGCGTTCTTGGCGTCCTGGTGGTTCAAAATCTTATGCTGCTGAACACCCCCAACATCCTCACGCTCCTGCGCATCGCGCTGATCCCGGCGTTCATCGTGGCCTACTACTGGACCCACCCTTGGTCCCACATGCTCGCCACCGGGCTGTTCATCCTGGCCGCGCTCACCGACTGGCTGGACGGCTACCTGGCGCGCAAACTGGAGCAGACCTCGCCCTTCGGCGCCTTCCTCGACCCGGTGGCCGACAAGCTCATGGTCGCGGCGGCGCTGGTCATGCTGGTGGCCGACCCGCGGGTGCAGGCGCAGGTCCTGGACATCCGCCTGTTCGCCGTAATGGTGCTGGTCATCGTCGGGCGCGAAATCACCGTCTCGGCCCTGCGCGAATGGATGTCGGAGGTGGGCAAGCGCTCGCACGTGAAGGTATCTTTCGTGGGCAAGATCAAGACCGTCTCCCAGATGGTCGCCATCCCGTTCCTGCTGTGGCAAAAACCGTTCTGGGGCCTGCCGATCTTTCGCATCGGCGAAGTCCTGCTCTACCTCGCCGCGGCGCTGACGCTGTGGTCCATGCTCATCTACCTCAAGGCCGCCTGGCCCAACCTCATCGCCCCGCGCTCGCCGTAAAACTTTTCTAAATAAATTCAGTGCTGTTCTGAGTTTCATTCAATGAAATTGTTAAGAAAATTTTTGTTTAAATCGGCCGTTCGCCCTGAGCCCGTCGAAGGGCAACCGTCCGTAGGGTGTGCAAAAGCGAAGCGTTGCGCACCGTGATTAATCGTCGATCCCGTCTATTCCCGCAGAGCTTGTCCTAGCGAAGGCGGGGCGGGGAGGCGACATCCAGTAGATGTAGCCCGGATGGAGTGCAGCGCAATCCGGGGCAAACATGAATCCCGGGTTCCGGCCCTTCGGGCCTTCACCCGGGCTACAACTCTGATGTCTGCGGGAGAAATGGCGGGGTCGTAGGTGCGTCTTCCTCGTTGTCTTAAATCCCCAAGATCTTTTCTCTGCGTCCTCTGCGTCTTTGCGGTGAACTTTGCTTTTAACCCCAAAAATCTTTTCCTGGCGCCTCTGGCGTCCTGGCGGTTCAAAATCTTGTTTTTGCGCCTTGGCGGTTACCTGATTTTGCTTGCAAGTAACTAAACTACAAGGAAATATCAGGTCCCTTGCTTGACACGCCGCCGGCCGTCCTTACAATGCACGTCTCCTGCGGGAATAGCTCAGTTGGTAGAGCGTAACCTTGCCAAGGTTAAGGTCGCGAGTTCGAGCCTCGTTTCCCGCTCCAGACACTCGGGGAGGCACCCATAGCCGGGTCCTCCCTTTTTTGTTCAGGGTTATGGCTGGGTAGCAGAGTGGTTATGCAGCGGCCTGCAAAGCCGTGGACGCCGGTTCGAATCCGACCCCAGCCTCCATTTTCTTCCACACAGTTGCCGCGACCGTGTCGCTTTTCCACCGGTGGTTTTTCCGCCCCAAGGTCCAGCCGCTCGCGCCCGACCCGGCGTTCGAACGCGCCGACCGCGCGCTCGACGAGTTCGTGGTCGAGACGCTCAAGCCCTTCGACCACGTCGCGCTGGAGCGCGACGCGCACCGCCAGAGCCTCGCGCAGGCGTTCCACCTCGGCGCGCGCAACGCGCTCGCGCAGGCCGAGGAGTTCGATGAAACGCATCGGCTCGCCCTCGGCGTGCGCTACCTCCAGCGCTACCGGGGCATCCCCTCCGAAGGCGGCAGCATCACCCAGATCGAGGACGCGATCGCGCGCGACACCGAGCTGGGCGCCTATGCCCGCGAAGGGGAGGAAGCGATGCGCCGCTGGCTCGCCGGCCGCGACCCGCGCGCGCCGCAGCGCTTGCAAGAGCTGTTCGATCTCCGCGACTGAGGGGCGTCCGGGGCAGGCAAAGAGCACGATGGGGCCGCTACGCGCCTGCGGCAGCAGGCGGGCGCGTGACAGCCTGTCGAGTGATCGAGCTTTTGTCGTGCTGGGTCCGTGCCTTCTGTCAATCCGTATGCCCGTTCAATTCCGATCCCAGCCTCTATTTTCCTTTCATTCTTTGCTTAAAGCCCCGGATTCACCTATATAATCGCCGTGCCTTCCCGATGCCCGGGTGGCGAAATTGGTATACGCAAGGGACTTGAAACATTGAGCACCCAGGCGGGAAACCCCTGGCGTGAATGGAGTCAAATTCGGGGAAATCTCAGCGCGTCATGGCGGAGGCCACCCCGAGCTAAGCCCGGCCGCCGTCTCCCCGGGAAAGTGTAGAGACTTGACGGCTCCTGCCTAAAGCGCCCCGCGCCACGGCAAAGGTAAAGTCCAGACCCCAAAGGCGCCAGCCGGCGCGGCGGCGAAAGCCGTAGCGGGTACGAAAATCCCTTGGTGGCAACACCGTGCCGGTTCGAGTCCGGCCCCGGGCACCAACTTTCATGATTTCTGGGGTATTCTTTAACAGATCGACATGAATCCACTAATTGAGTCTCATCGTTCCGAGTTGGAGCAGCTCTGTAAGCGCTACCACGTCAAGCGCCTGGAACTGTTCGGCTCCGCCGCGACCGGAGATTTTAAGCCGGAGACCAGCGATCTCGATTTTCTGGTTGAATTTCACTCCACCAAGGAAATGAACGCTGCTGATCGATACTTCGGTCTGCTCGAAGCTCTCAGGTTGCTATTTCAAAGAAAGGTGGATCTGGTGATGGCCCGAGCCATGCATAATCCCTATTTCATTCGCGAGGTCAATAAGAGCAGGACTATGCTCTATGCAGCATAAGACCCCGAAGCTTCTGGAGGATATTCGCGACTCGGCAACATTCATCCTGGAAGCAGTAGCTTCGCTAACGCTCGAGACCTATGCGCGTGACCGAATCCGTAGACAAGCCGTTGAAAGAAATTTTGAGATCATTGGCGAGGCACTGAACCGCCTGTCCCGCGTGAATTCCCAAGTCTCTCGCCGAATTGGACCTGCGCCACAAATTATTTCATTCCGCAATATTCTTGTTCATGGCTACGATGTCGTGGACCACGAGGTCGTGTGGGAAATTATCAGGCATGAGCTGCCTGAACTCCTGAAGCGAGTACAACAGTTACTTGTCGAAACCGGCAAGGAAACCCCCTGACATTTCGTCGCCCGCCCGACGCGAATATTCACCACCGCCGGCCCCACGCGCTCGACCACGTGAATCACCGCGCGCGAGTATTTAATGTAGGGCGGGTCAGGCGATTATCGCCGTCACCCGCCGAATGACTATCCCGTCTCGCCCCCACACCCGCCACCGATAACTCCCTCCCCCCATGCGGGAGGTGAGGCGGAAACAGAGAAAGGTCCAGTGGGTGAGCGGCGAGAATACGAGCCGCGAACGCCCGGCCAGGGGCGAGGCGGAACAAGAAGAAGGTCCAGCGGACCATCTTCCGCGCCGAGCGGGTTCGCCAGGGACGGCGAACCCCGGACTTTCGAGCGGAGCGGGACGCGAAGCGATGAAAGGCCGGGCCGGGTGAGAACCGAAGGTTCGAACGCCCAATACAGGGACGTATTGGGCCGGTACCCCAGCGAAGCAGGACTGCGTAGCGCCGGGTCGCGCGGAGCAGGAAAGCGCAGCGATGAAGTTTCTCCCGCCGAACGGGCGCACACGATTCATGTGCGCCCCGGCGGGAACAACGGGGGTGAGGGGTGAATGCCGTCGCTCAACCCCTCGCCGCCCGGCCGTGCTCGGCCTCGTGACCCGGCATGACCCCCGCGCCATCCGGCCGGGTGGCGCCCGACATCGCCCCACGCTAGACTGATTGTTGAAATATTCAACAATCAGGAGTTTCCATGAGCACGGTTAATTTCAGCATCCCTGACGCGATCAAAAAGGCGTTTAACAAGACCTTCGAGGGTGAGAACAAAAGCGCTGTTCTGGCGCGCCTGATGCAACAGGCCATCGAAGAGCGGAAGCGGCAGAAGCGCCGCGCAGCCGCTTTCCGTCTGCTAACCGAGGGTCGCGAAAAACGCCCGAAGTTGAGCGACAAGAAGTTTCGTCGGCTCAGGGAGGAGGGGCGCCCTTGAAGGCGGTGCTGGATGCGAGCGTCATCATAAAGTGGTTGTTCGCCGATCCCGGCCGGGGAGACCTTACCACCGAAGCGACGGCATTGATGAATGCGGTGGTCGAAGGACGTATTGCCGCCATGCAGCCGGTCCACTGGTTGGCCGAGGTGGGCGCGGTGCTGGCACGGGCAACGCCGCGCACCGCGGAACGCGATATCTTCATGCTCTGTGGTTTAAATCTCGACGTGATGGATGAGCCACACGTGATGCAGCGCGCCTGCCGCCTCTCCATCTCTCTGAACCAGCATCTGTTCGACACCCTTTACCACGCCGTGGCCTTGGAACAAGGCGCAACCCTTATCAGCGCCGATCGGCGCTACTGTCACAAGGCCCGCCACCTTGGGCAGATCGTCTACCTCGCTGACTGGCGACCCACATAGTCGTCGCCCCGGCACGGTGCAGAGCCTGCCCCTGCACGCAGTAGGCAGGGGGCCTGTCCCCGCATGCCGTAGGCGGGGAGCAGGCCGGGGCCCAGGAATTTCCCAGTTTTACCGTCATCCCGGCATGTTGTAAGCCGGGACCCAGGTGTTAGGATTCCAGCAGAAATAGAAGGGATTGGAGGAGGGCATTGGTTCCAGAGCCAGAAAAAGAAGCCAGGGAGCTACTTGATAAGCTATTTGTTCAAACCTGCTCAGTTGATCGAACAGCACATCATGCTTACTGAACAGCAAAAAAACAGCACTATTGGTTGGAAGTGGATGCCATGACTCAACCAATGCAAGTGAGCGAGCAGGACCCACCGCCGTACGGAGGAAAGAAGACATGAGGTCGTTCGAACACGGTTACTTTCTGGAAACGCCGCTTTCCCATGAGCTGCTCATGGCGGTCCGCGCCGTGGGCGAATTTCGCGGGCGCCAGAGGCTTTATGCCGAACAATCGCCCGAGGTCCTGGCGACGTTGAAACGCGCGGCCATGGTGCAAAGCGTCGAGTCGTCGAACCGCATCGAGGGCATTACCGTGGCCCCCGGCAGGATTGACGGCCTGGTTGCGAAGAAGTCGAAACCGCGCGACCGGTCGGAACAGGAAGTGGCCGGTTATCGGGACGTACTCGCTTCCATCCATGTCAATCACGCGCGCATGCGTCTGTCCACTAATCTCGTCCTCGACTGGCACCGGACGCTGTACCGTTATACCAAGGAGCGCGGCGGCAAATGGAAGGCGAAGGACAACGCGATTCTGGAAGTGCAGCCCGACGGCCGACAGGTTGTCCGCTTCAAGCCGGTTACGGCCCTGGCGACTCCGAAGTTCATGGAGCGCAGCGTCGAACTATTCAGCGAGGCGATGACCGGACAGAAAACCGATCCGCTCCTGCTCATCGCGACGTTCGTTTTCGACTTCGAGTGCATCCACCCCTTCACGGACGGCAATGGCCGCATCGGCCGCCTGCTGACGCTGCTGCTTTTGTATCAAGCCGGTTATGAGGTCGGTCGTTACATCGGCCTGGAGCGCATCGTGGAGGACAGCAAGGAGACTTATTACGAAGCGCTGCACAAGAGCTCGCAAGGCTGGCACGAAGGGCGCCACGACCTGCGACCCTGGTGGAACTACTTCCTCGGCATGCTCACGGCGGCCTACAAGGAATTCGAGGGACGCGTGGGCAGCATCACGTCCGCGCGCGGCGCCAAGCGCGAGATGGTGCGCCGTGCCATCGCACATCTGCCGCCGCGTTTCACTATTGGTGACATCAAGCGCGCGTGTCCCGGCGTGAGCTATCCGACGTTGCAGCGTGCTCTGGCAGACCTGCGGAACGAGAAAAAAATACGCTGCCTCGGCCGCGGTCCGGACGCGCAGTGGGAGCGCCTTAAAGGCTGATGTATTAATCATATCACCAGTCATGAATATGATACGATTAACTGGCCACCCGTGTTTTCGATACTGGATCGAGATTTGATGTTGTATTTCGCGTATGGCTCCAATATGGACCGGCGCCAGATGCCTCTCCATCTCTCTGAACCAGCCTCTGTTCGACACCCTTTACCACGCCGTGGCCTTGGAACAAGGCGCGACCCTTATCAGCGCCGACCGGCGCTACTATCACAAGGCCCGCCACCTTGGGCAGATCGTCTACCTCGCTGACTGGCGACCCACATAGTCGTCGCCCCGGCATGTTGTAAGCCGGGGGCGGGGGGATCCAGGCTGGCGGCATAACCGGTTCGATTCCGGCTCCCTGGCGCCAGTTGATGTCGCAAAATGTGATATCAAACGGAATAAAGGAACCTGAACCTATGCATTACACCAGATTCTGGTTTATCCTTAAATCTGCTCCGGTTGCCTGAAGGAGGTGAGCCATGTCCGCCAAACCCGATCCAAAGAAAATCCTCGATAAGGCCATGCAGTTGGAACCCACTGCTCGCGCCTTCGTAGCGGAAACGCTGCTTGAAAGCCTGGACCTCGATCAGGACTTTGCTGTCTCGCAGGAGTGGCTGGAGGAAATCCGGCGCCGCTGCGCGGAAATCGACAGCGGCAAGGCCGCGCTGCTCGACAGCGCCATGGTCATTAACGAGCTGCGAGGAAAATATACGCGATGAAGTTGCGCTGGCATGGAAAAGCCAGGGCAGAAGCCGACGCAAAAGAGACGCCAGAAACCTGTGCATCGCAATAGGTTCTGGTTTATCCTTAAATAAAGTAAGAGATCGAATCCATGAACGCCGCTATCAATAATTTACTTCAAGAACTCAAGACCGGCCTCCAGTCGCTCTATGGCGGTCGTCTGCACGGCGTTTACCTCTACGGCTCTTGCGCGCGTGGTGAGGCCGGCCGCGAGTCGGACGTGGATATCCTCGTTGTGCTGGACAGTATCCCGTCCTATTCCGCCGAGGTGGAACGCACGAGCGCGCTCATTGCTTCGCTATCCCTCAAGCACTCCGTGAGTGTCAGTCGCGTGTTCGTCACCCTCCTGGACTGGCAGCAGGGACGGACCCCGTTCCTTCTCAACGCGCGCGAGGAAGCGGTTGCGGCGTGAGGCGCGAGACGCAACAGCTTCTCGATAAGGCGCAACGCGCCGTCGTTGCGGCGGAAACCCTCCTCGATCACGGCGATGCCGACTTCGCCGCTGGCCGCGCTTACTACGCGATGTTCTACGTGGCCGAGGCGCTACTGCACGAGAAAGACCTGCGCTCGCGCAAGCACAGCGGCGTGATTGCGCTGTTCGGCGAGACCTTCGCCAAGACGGGTGCGATGGACGCCAAGTTCCACCGCTGGCTGCTCGACGCGTTCGACAAGCGCATTCTTGCCGATTACGGCGTCGAGGCAGTGCTCACGCGCGAGGACAGCGCGCAGATGATCGCGCAGGCACGGGAGTTCCTGGATACGGTGCGCCGCCTGCTGGAACGTAAGGCGTGAGCCGATACGTTTGTTCATTTTTGTGTAAAACTCTCACCGCGCGCGAATAGGCATCGAGCAGTTCCGCGTCCGCGGGCGCCACCGCATCGCTACCGCCACTATTTATTCCCTCCCCCTTCACGGGGGAGGGATAGGGTGGGGGTGAGGATGAGGGGTGATCGCCGTCGCTCAACTCTTCGCC
>Ga0155528_1116_pt1 | contig 14109 bp, 17 predicted proteins | sample RifCSPhighO2_12_FD_107185 | JGI IMG/M metagenome (GOLD analysis project Ga0155528, IMG submission 107185) | Candidatus Muproteobacteria bacterium RIFCSPHIGHO2_12_FULL_60_33
CCTTCTGTAAAGGAGTGCCAAAGGTTTCTGAACTTATGCAGCCGGCAAGTCCTGTACGCAGCAGGTCAACGGGCCGATAAGGAAAAACCCGGCAGTTAACCGTATTAGAAGTGCCAGCTCGCGCCGGATGCCGACGAGATCGTCGCCGTCTTCCAGCGTGACAGCGGCAACGCCGCGGTGCCGGTGGAGGCGAAGCCGCTGCCGCTCTCGCGGCTCGAATGGGAGCATATCCAGAAAGTACTCACGGAATGCGGCGGCAACATTTCCGAAACCGCGCGCCGCCTCGGCATGCACCGGCGCACCTTGCAGCGCAAGCTCGCAAAACGCCCCGTGCGTTCGTGATAAAAACCGGAACCGCAGATTAAAAACTAACCACAGATAAACACCGATGAACACGGATTGAGTCAAACCGGTGCCGTAGTGAGGCGTTCGTCTGTTTTTATCTGCGTTTATCTGTGTTCATCTGTGGTTTCATTTTCTTTTAGATCTTCCAGGATCCGCGCCGCCTCGCCCGCGATTTTTTTCCGGCTGAACAGCAATTGCCAGCGGCTGCCGCCGAGCTGATGCCACAGAAACGCCGAACGAATGCCGGCGAACAGGACCGCGCGCACCTTGGCGGCGATCGGGGGGTTGCTCAGGTGACCGTGTTCGCCATTGACCATGATGCGCGGGGTGAGCGTGCTGATGGTCTGGGTGTAGAGCTCGGCAAGTTTTTCAACCAGACGCGGATGCACTGTCTCATCGGTCTCGGCCGCCTCGAAGAATTTCATCTGCTCGCGAATGGCTTCAATTCCGCGGCGGATGGCCTCCTGAATTTCGGGCTGACGCCGCAGCTGGCCTTCGAGGTGAATCATGGCAATGACATAGCGGGCAATCTCGACATCGCCCGTGTCGGTGACCCCGCCCAGCTTGTTGCGCAGCAAGTCCAGGCCGAGCGCCACGCCCTGCGCTCCACCGTAAACCGCCTCGGTACTGGGGGCATCAATCAGCATCAGGGCCTGAATGCTGGCGACGAAAGCGGGGGCATCGGTACGGCCTGCACGTGCCAATTCTTGCGCGAGGCGCGCGGCCTGAAACAGGCCCGCGAGGGCGAGCGTTCGATCAGTAAATGAGGTGTTCATGGACGGCGGTTTTGGTGCGGATAACCGGGGCCAAGTCTAGGGCTGGGGAGCGAGGCCAGGCAACGGCGAAGACGCCATGCCTTTCCCCGGGGCACGGAGGCTTAAAGCTGCTTCATGCAGGCGCGTTCCACCTCGACGCGCTTCACGCCTTGCACGCCTTCGACGGCGCGCTTGATCTCCGCGACGATGTTCTCGGCGTAGGGGCAATAGGGCGTGGTCAGCTGGATTTCGAGATGCACATAGTCATCGACGATATCCATCTCCTGGATAAATCCCAGTTCAACGATGTTGTGCTTCAGCTCCGGGTCGATGACCTTTTTGAGCGCGTCGTAAACCATGGCTTCAGTGACTCGCGTGACCATCCGGATGACCTCTTTTCGATGCAATGAACCCAGTTTATCAAATCATGTCGTGGCTGTACCGCATACCCGATGGTAACCCTCAACTTAGGCATGATGAGCGCGCCATGGCCCGGATGCCTGTCCATGGCGTATCGGGTCTGGCTGGCGCTCCTTTCCCCGATCAGACTCGATTGTCGCGAGCGCTTCTTGTCTGTTATGCCATGATGAATCGTTAGGGATTGTTAATGTTTGCCTGTGCAGAGTTCCACAACCCTGAATGGAAAAATCGTCCTGTCCATCGTTGACTATAATAATGAATAATGTAGCGACAGGACTGGCATGAACAGAGCCTTGGCCGGCAATGTCAGAAACCTGAACGTTTCAAACAGCAAGGACCCCATGGTGCAGTAGTTACATGTCGGACAGCATGGACAAACCCGAGGTAGGACTGATCCTGGCCGGTGGCGGGGCGCGCGCGGCCTATCAGGTCGGGGTACTGCAGGCGGTCGCCGACATGCTGCCGCCCGAGGCGCCCAATCCCTTCGATGTGATCTGCGGCACCTCGGCGGGGGCGATCAACGCGGCGACGCTCGCCATCTTCGCGCGCCGCTTCCGCCGGGCGGTGCGACGTTTGAACCTGGTGTGGCAGAACTTCGAGGTCGGGCACGTCTATCGCGCCGACCTGCCCAGCATCCTGTCCACGGGCTTTCGCTGGTTTCTGGCGCTGCTGCTCGGGGGTCTGGGCCGGCGCAATCCGCCGGCGCTGTTCGACCGCGCGCCGCTGCGGCAGCTGCTCGAGACGCGGCTGCCGTGCGAGCGGATCCAGGAGTCGATCGACGCCGGCTACCTGCGCGCGCTCAGCGTCACCTGCTCGGGCTATGACTCGGGCGAGTCGATGACGTTCTACCAGGCGGCGGCGACCGTCAAGCCGTGGCGGCGCGTGCGGCGTATCGGCGCCCCCGCCATCATCACGATCGACCACCTCATGGCATCCTCGGCGATCCCGTTCGTGTTCGCGGCGGAGAAGATCCATCGTGAGTACTTCGGCGACGGTTCGATGCGCCAGACCGCGCCGCTGTCCCCGGCGGTGCACCTCGGCGCCGAGCGCGTACTCGTGATCGGCGTGCGCCAGGAGGCCGACGTGACCGAGCGCACCCAGGACGGGGAGTATCCCTCGCTCGCGCAGATCGCCGGCCACGTGCTGAACAGCATCTTTCTCGACACGCTCGAGGCCGATCTCGAGCGGCTGAAGCGCATCAACCGCACGATCGATCTCATCCCCCAGCACCATCTGCGCGAGGGCGGTGTCACGCTGCGCAAGGTGGACGTGCTCGTGATCTCGCCCTCCGAGGATCCGGAGAAGATCGCCGCGCGCCACATGCACCACCTGCCGCGCGCCGTGCGCTTCCTGTTGCGCGGGGTGGGCGCGCGTCGGCGCGTCGGCGCGAACCTGGTGAGCTACCTGCTGTTTGAGAGGCCCTATTGCCGCGAACTCATCGCGCTCGGCTACCGCGACGCCATGCACCGCAAGGAGGAGATTCTGCGGTTCCTGGAAATGCCGCCCGCGTGACGCGCGTCCTCGTTATCCTGGGCGTTATTCTCGTCGTGGTGGGATTGGCCTGGCCGTGGCTCGCCAAGCTGGGGTTAGGGCGGCTGCCCGGCGATATCGTGATCGAACGCGAGGGCTTTCGCTTTTACTTTCCGATCACGACGATGATTCTGATCAGTTTGGTGCTGTCGCTGATTTTCTGGTTGTTCCGGAAATAGATTGTTCGCGCTGCGCGCGATCATCGAGTAATAATTTTACTTGCGGGCGGCTCCGCCATTATTTCTTCCCCTCTCCCCTGGCGGGAGAGGATTAAGGAGAGGGGGATTAGTCGAGCGGGCTTCGCCCGCGTATTACTTGTGGGTGGCTGACCCACGGTAGGTTCCTTTTCTTTGCTCGTGCAAAGAAAAGGAACCAAAAGAAACACGCCCCGAATGGCGCGACACCCCGCTGCGCTTCGCGCCTCGGTCACGGCGGTCGCCCGACAGGACATCCCTGTCCTGGCGGGCGACGCGCGCGATCCCTCGCGCGCCCCTGCGGGCGCTCGGCCCGAGGCTGGCGATGCTCGCGCGCGCCATACGGGGTCTGGAACAACACCTTGCCCTGCATGATTTTCACTCTGGTAACCTTGCAGGGTTTGTCATATCGGTTAATACTGCATTGCCATGCTGATTTCTGACCCCGCCAAGTTAGACGTCACGGGGCCAGGTTATACGTCAGAATGTGACGTCTAAATTACATTAGATTCATGCAAAGACGAATGCCATGATTAATTCAAATTTGCAATCACTGTCAGAATTGTGTGAGAAGGTCTACCCAAAGCATGGGAAACACATTTTCTTGATTGTTTTTAGTTTATTTATCCTTGCTGCCACCGTCGGGTTTCTAGCAATCATTTGGGAGTTTGCAGCCAAGTATGTTTTTGAATTTTTCACTTCCTTATCTGCGACAAATATTATTCCTACCACAATCGAATCTGCGATCCCAACATTAGTAGTCTTTCTCGTAGTATTTGGCGCTATCGTGGTTTTGGTTCTGTATTTTTTCGGGAAGCAACTGTTTAAGAAGAACGTATCTCAGACGGCATTGGACAGATTGGCGGAGCTAAGAAACGAAGGTATTGACACAGTTTATGCAGTACTCATAACTGCCGAAAAAGACTTTCAAAAATGGAAAGAAACCAAAAGGGATTGGGAAACTAGGCTGAGAGAATACATAAAGAATAATTTCCCGAGAGCTGACTACTTGTATGCTTCCCATCTGGGGATCGTCCCGCTTTTTCAAATGGAAACAGCATTTAACAATGAACACTTGCGTGAGTTGTGTTTTGTTAGTCGCCAGATGGATATCATCGAACAGATACTTAACAGCTACAGAAGGTGAGAACCAGAACCTAACTTTTTGCTCGAGCCGACGCCGTGACCCGCCGGCGTGTTTCCTGATGTCTCGTGCCCGGCGCGGCTCAGCAAAGCGTTAGGGCGTACGAAATGAGTGAGAACGCGCTTTACCAACAGCTCGGAAAGTTCGTGGCAGAATCAAGGGCAGGAACGGCAACCTGATTTCGCGCTCAGAAGAAGGAATCCAATGGACAAATATCTGACATTCCGCAATTTTACATTTTTGCTCCTTGCCCTCTACGGTACAGTGTGCTTATACGAAACTGGTGGACTGCTGGTGGCTGTCAATAGTGGCAAGGAAAAGTGGGCAGATGTGCCGACCTATCTTGGGATTATCTTTCTTGCCAACGGTTTTGTGGCGTTTATGATTTACGGTCTTGCACTTCTTATCCGACGCTATGCTACAGGGAGTCTCGAGGGAGCGCTTTTCCGCAATGCTGGCCCCTCAACAGAGCGGCTGGTCTGCCCCCAATGCGGCACGATTGGCCGCGGCGTTGGAGTAACCCGTGGCAGTACCGCTATCGAAGTAACACTGTGGCTATTTATGATTCTGCCTGGTTTTATCTATTCGCTCTGGCGGAGGGCAGGTCAATCTTCCAACAACTGCTCAAAATGTGGTGGCAAGATGATTGGGATTGACACTCCACGCGGAAGAGAACTAGCAGGAAAGTACAAAAGCAGCTAGTTCCTAACGCAGACGCTAGAGCACGCAAATCGTTCTGGAGTTGTCTTCGGCCACTCCGTGCCGTCGTTGAAGTGCAGAGTCTTTGTTAAAGGTTGTCGGTTGCGTCTCGGTGCTGGTGGTGTCGTGCCGACGCCGAGGGACAGCATATCGTTTCCTGTTGCTGCGGTGGCGGCGCGGCATAACTCTGCGTTAGGCGTCAATAAACACAGTGTGTGAGGCTCGGTAATTTGAGCGAGACCCTTGAGACTGTAAAGAAACTCGTTGCCGCAGGGCAGGTGCGGATATCCGAGCATGGTTACGACGAGATCGCGGCGGACGGGATATACGTTCGGGATATACTGGCGGGCGTGGGCAAGGCTACTATTGTTGAAGATTACCCAACCTTTCCCAAGGGCCGCGCCGTGCTGGTGCTACAATTTGACAGAGACACCCAGCCCATTCATGTTGTGTGGGGGATTCCGAAGGGACTCACTTCCCCGGCGGTGGTTGTAACCGCCTATCGCCCCGATCCCGATCGATGGGACAGGACCTTTACCAAGCGAAGAGGCAAAGATGAGTAAGCGCCATAGAGTCAAATATGTGCACGAAGGCAGGTACGTTGCTGAGGTGGACGTCGAGCTTCTCGAGGATGAAACGGAGTGGTCGCCGTATTTGTCGGTAGGAGATGCATATAAGCTCGATGATGTACGCGATGCGCTAAGGCGCGGTGATATCGCCGCCGCTGCCAAGCTCGCGCGCGTATTTGCACTCCAGCCAGTAGCCGTCTCACAGTAACGTATAACAACCGCCTCGAGTGCGACCTTCGGGTCGCTGCGCGCCCCTCGGCGCCTCAAGCGCACGTTGAGTGCCCGCGAAACGGGCTCGACAGGAAATAACTCTAGTGCGTCACGCGCGTGACGCCGCCGCCGAACAGAATGCGTACGCGGTCACCGACCTTGAATTCCTCGTCGGCCGCCTGAGTTACCGCGATCATCCGGCCGCCATCGAGCTTGACCGTGATTTCGACGCCTTTCTGGCGGGTGGTGCCTTCTTCCACCGCCGCGCCCGCGACACCGCCGACGACGGCGCCGAGAACGGAGCCGACGACGGCGCCCTTGCCGTGACCGACCTCGCTGCCCGCAACACCGCCGACGACGGCGCCGGCCGTGCTGCCAACACCGGATTTGGTGCCTTCGATCTTGACCTCGCGCACGGATTCCACCACGCCCATCTGTACTTCCTGGACCCCGCGCGTCTGTCCGCGTTCGTAATCGCCGCTGCCGAGGCCGCCGGCGCAGCCTGCCAGCAGCAGGGTGGTAATGACGCCAACGGGAAACAGTTTGCGCATGGAATCCTCCGATTCAGAAAATGGAAATGAAGACTAGAACCTATCTCAAAAACACCTGAAACGCAGATAATCAACGAGAGATAAACGTGGATTTATCACATGAATACTTCGTATATCTGCGTTCATCATTATGAATAAATCGGCGTCAATCTGCGTTTAAAGTATTTGATAAGTTCTAAACATTAGAGACATTGTCGGGTTGACAAGTTCCAGCCTAAATCCGGGCGACATTATGACGCTGAAACAGGTAATCCAGCCACCGGTTGGTCAAATGCTCCTGTACCCGGTTCTGGGACAGGCGCTCGTCGAGGTTGTCCAGATCCACGATGTCGAGCGGCTGGTCCTGCCACGAGCAGCCGAACACCGCCTTGGTGCGCTTGCCGGTGGTGGGGTCGATCTGCCATTGCAGGCATTGTGAGCATACGCCCTTGAGGCAGCACTGCATCGGCGTGGAAATCGAGGCCATGGTCGCAGGCTTCTTTTTCAGGTAGGGCGCCAGTTCCCTGGCCCGCCCATCGCGTATCAGGCGCACCAGCCGGTTGCTGCCGACCACATGCATCCGCGTGACGTCTTCCAGTTTGATCGGGGTTTTGCCCAGCTTGCCCGCCGCGTATTGCACCATGGCGTCGAGCACGGGCGCCGTGACGGCGCGGTCCTGCGGCCGGCGCGATTTGATCGGCGCACCGCTGGCGGTGATCCACAGCACCGCATCCGCGGCCGCCTCGATATCATCCTGGCAGAAGACATCCTGCGCGCTGTCGAAGCAGCCGACGAACAGGACACGGTTACCCTTGTCGCGCAAGGCCGCACCGGTGGATTGCACGTGCGCCGCGCCATGTCTGCCACCGACGAAAAGCATGGTTTCACCACCGTTCGGTATCGTCGTACGCACACCGGTCGGGCCCATGAGCGCCACCGGCTCGCCCGGTTTGAGCGCCGCCACCAGACGCGAACTCGCGCCGCGCTCGATCACCATGAGCGACACGGTGCCCGTCGACGGGTCCACGCGCGCGCCGGTCATGGCGAGCGCCTCGGTTTGCAGGCGCGTGCCGTCCACGAGCGCCGCCTGCGTCTCGAAATTCTGCAACCGGAAGAACTGCCCGGCCTTGAACCGTTTTGCCGCCATCGGTGCGCGTACCTTGAGCTCCACCACCGAGGGTGTGAGGCGTTTGACCGACTCCACGCGCGCGGCCAGCGATTCCTCCATCCGCATCCGGAATTGATGGTATTCCCTGGCGTCGCCTTTTTGATTCACCCGGGCGCCGAGCGCCGCTACGATCTTGGGATAGGTGCGCAATCCGGAGGCGATGGCCTTGACTACGCTGCCGTGAAATACCGGGTGCGTGTCGCCGAGAAAACTGACGCGGTGTCCGTGTGCACCATAAGAAGTGAACGGTCCGAAGTCGCCGATCTTGCAGTGAGGTGATACCGGGATCGGTTCGAGTTTGCCCTTGATGTCGTGGTGCGTCTGATAGTGGCCGCGCTCCTTGTGAAAATGGCCCTTGTGCTCGAATTCGTAGGCCACGTTCGGGCGCGCACCGGTGGCCACCAGAATGGCACGCGCCGGAATGATCACTTCCTCGCCGGTGTCCATCCACTTGCCGTTTTCGTCCGGTCGCAGCCGCTTGGCCACCAGGGCCTCGACTTGGCCGTCCTGGTCCACGCGCGCCTCTTTCGGGTCGAGTCCTTCGGCATAATAGATGCCTTCCTCGAAGGCCTTGGTGATTTCCTCATGGTTACGGGTGTACGCGGGAGACTGGTTCATGCCCTTGCGGTAGGCGATGGTAACGCCGCCCCACTGGCGGATAAGTTTCAGGAAATCGGGCGCCGTGCCGGCTTGCTTGGCGCGGCTGCGTTCCACGCGCACCGCGCGTCCATGAGCGAGAAATTCATCCAGGATTTTCAGGGACGCTGCATCGAGCCCGGCGCGTACCGCCGTTTCGCCTTTGGCCTTGACCAGCGTTTCATAGCGATCCAGCATCTTTTCGACCTGCACGATGTAGTAAGCCTGAATCTCGGTGGCGGTATCCACGCCCGTGAGACCGCCGCCGATCACGACCGCCGGCAGACGTACCTGAAGGTTGGCAAGGCTGGAGTGTTTCGCCGCACCGGTCAGTTGCAGCGCCATGAGAAAATCATTCGCCTGCCGCATGCCGGGCGCCAGACTGCCGGGAATGGGCAGCGCCTGCGGCAGGCCGGCGCCGATGCAGATGGCGAGGTGATCGAAACCAAGGTGCCAGGCGTCCTCCACGGTCAGCGTGCCGCCGAAGCGTACGCCGCCGAACACCTGGAAATGCGGACGGCGCGCCAGCGACAGATAAATGAGCTTGAGGAAATTCTTGTCCCAGCGGTTGGTGATGCCGTATTCGGCCACGCCGCCGAACCCCGCCATGATACGCGTGTCGAGGGATTCCTCGAGGGTCGTGAAATCGCGGATCGGCTCGCGCACCAGCTCGTCGGGCAGCGGTTCGATCTTCAGGCCCTCCGCGCCGACCACGGCGAAGCCTTCCATGAGCATGTGGTGCGCCAGCGTGAAGCCCGCCGGGCCCATGCCGAATACCAGCACCTTGAGGCCGTTATAGGGTTTTGGCAGCCACTGTTTGGGGCGCAGCGGGTTCCAGCGGATGAGCAGGTCGTAGATCTCCACGCCCCACGGCAGGTCGAGCACGTCGGTCAGGATGCGCGTCTCGGCCTGCGGGATATTCACCGGGTCCTGCTTCTGGTAGATGCAGGCCTTCATGCAGTCGTTGCAGATGCGATGCCCGGTGGCGGCGCACATCGGGTTGTCCACCGTGATCATGGCGAGCGCGCCGATGGTGTGGCCTGATTTCTTTAGGCTGTGCATCTCGGAAATTTTCTCATCCAAAGGGCAGCCGGTGAGTGTTACGCCCAGCGGATTGACCTTGAGGCCCCTGTCCGGTTCGCCTTTCTTCTCCGGAAATCCCTTGGAGCAGAAGTCGCCGTCGTGGTCGTGGCAGTAGATGCAGTAATTGATTTCATTCTGCACTTCGCGCGCGTTCATGCGCGGGTCGGTGAGTTTGAAACCGTCACGCGCGCGCAGATGCTCCGGCGGCCCCGCCATGCGCCCGACGCTGTCGTTAATTGGGAAGATCGGGACCAGTTTCTGGTGATCTATGCCTTCCGGCAGGCGGAAGCTGACCCAACCTTTGACCGCGGCCTTGCCTTCGGGCACGGTGAGCGCGCGCAGGCACCAGCGCGTGAGCTTTTCGATCGGTTCGGCAGTCGCTCCCAACGTCCTGTCTCCCGCGACACTTGTATCTCCCTGTACATCGTTCGCCATTTCGTTCTTGAGCAATTGTTCGCCGTATTTAGCGACTGCCAGTTCGCGATCGGCCGTATCAAGACCCGCCTGCTTGAGCGATTGGGTCAGCCAGGCGTCCAGTTCGGCGAAATTCTCGAATTCCTCTTTTTTCAGCAGACGTCGGCGCGCGCGCCGCTGCACGAAGAATTTCTTGAAATGAAACACCGGATCGTGCGTCAGCGTGCGTTGGCGCGTGTCTTCCAGCGCTTCCCGGATATTGAAGAGATTGGCGATGAAATCATTCAGCACCGGGCCGCAGGCGAGCAGCAGTTCGCTTAGCTGGAGTGGCGTGAGATTTTCTTGTCCCGAGCGCCAGGCAAGCAGGGTATCGTGCACCTTGGCATCGCGTTCGCGCAGGCGGCTCAGGAACAGGCTGTCGATTCGTTGCAGGCCTTCCGGCGTGAAAAGCTCGGTGAAGGTGAGGCCGTGATTCAGCACCAGGGCCGGCGGCGATTCAGGTTGGGACATGGAAAAATCGATTTCCGGATTTCAAGGGTAATCCGCTGTAAGCCTTCGATCAGGGGGTCTTTCAGCGAGAGCGTATCATATTATGGTAAGACGAACGCAGCGAAGCGGAGTAGGGCTTCATTGATTATGACAAGACGAACGCAGCGAAGCGGAGCGAAGTAGGTCTACTTGCATGTTCTTGCGCGAGGGAATGCATGGGATGGATGCGCCGCAGCAGCACGCCATCCGCGCTGCCGCAGATGCTCCACCGTACGAATTCCAGCGCGGCGAGACGCGCTAATTGGTTTTGGTGGTATTGATCCCCAGCACCGCCCAACCCGGGCACCAGCCGAAAACCACCGTGAGGATGGGAATAATCCCTATGAGCCCGATCCACCGGATGTCACCTTCGAGGTAGAAGACCAGGCCAAGGAGCACAACGCCGATAATGATGCGCGCCACTTTATCAACAGGATGACCGACGTTCTTTTTCATAAATGCCTCCTTTGCGTGAGGGTTTGATCTGTCAACAGCATAACGCCGATGGGAGTGAGACGTAAGCGGTTCTGCGGCACCTCTTAGCTCCTTACTCTTCACCTCCAGGTTCCTCGTGTCGCTCGCCCCAGCCCTCGCTCCTCACCCACGTCCCCGACTTGCCGCCCGTCTTCGAAACCAGGCGAATGTCGGTGATAACCATGCCACGATCCACGGCCTTGCACATGTCGTAAATGGTGAGCAGTGCGATCTCCACTGCCGTGAGCGCCTCCATCTCCACGCCGGTCCGTGCCTGGGTGCGCACCGTGCCGCGGCAATGAACCGCGGCCCGGGCTTCGTCCGGCGTCAGTTCGATCTCGACGGCGGTGAGGGGAATGGCATGGCACAGCGGGACAAGTTCCGCGGTTTTCTTCGCGGCCATGATGCCGGCCATGCGTGCGACTGCGAGCACGTCGCCTTTTTTATGTCCGCCTTCGACGATGAGCCTGAGCGTTTCCATCTGCATGCGGATCAGCCCTTCGGCCACGGCCTCGCGCGCGGTGACGTCCTTGGCGCCCACGTCCACCATGCGGGCCGCGCCGGATTCGTTGAGATGGGTCAGTTTGCTCATATTAAAAATAATTTTTGAAACCGCAGATGAACGCAGATAGAGAGAAAAGATGGGTTGTTTTATCTGTGTTGATCCGTGATTGCATCCTTAGCTCCGTATTGCGTCCTCGGCTCCGTAACCGGCACATCCCTGCGCCACTCTTACGTCCCGTCATAAATGTAGCCCTACTCCGCTTCGCTGCGTTCGTCTTGTCATAATAAATGTAGCCCTATTCGCTCCGCTCGTTCGTCTTGTCATAAATGAAGCCCTGCTGCGCTTTGCTCCGCTCGTCCTGTCATTATAATTTTGGTGCGGGATCGTGACGGATGCGCGGCAGCATCTCGGTCAGGTTGCAGGGCCCGGTGGTCGCGTCCAGCTGCGGCAGAATGATCTTGTCCATGCCGGTGCGGCAGGCGCCGGTCGAGCCCGGCAGACAGAACACCAGTGTGTCGTCGGCTACACCGGCGAAGGCGCGCGACTCGATGGTCGAGGTGCCGATCTCCTCGTAGGACAGCCAGCGGAACAGCTCGCCGAAGCCGGGAATGGTTTTGGTGAATAGCGGTTCGAATGCTTCGGGAGTGACATCGCGTTTCGTCAGCCCCGTGCCGCCGGTGGAGATGACCGCATCCACGGTCTTGTCCGCGATCCAGGCACGCAACTGAGCGCGCAGCTTCTCGACATCGTCCTTGAGAATGACGCGCGCCGCCACCTTGTGTCCCGCCGCCTCCAGCCGTTCCTGGAGCAGATCGCCGGAAGTGTCGTTCTCGCGCGTGCGCGTGTCCGACACCGTCAACACCGCGATATGGAGAGGAACGAAGGGGCCTTTTGTCTTTTTACTCATTTTTGTTCACCTGCCTCGATACGGTAAATATAATGATGGCAAAAAACATTAAGTTAATATACAGATTCATCTGCCGGGTGATTCTTCAGTCGCGATGGTTTGCGGTCCCGGCGCTGTCGGGTCCGGAAGCGGTTTCGTCCGCCGCTTCGTCGTCCGGGGCGTGCGGCGGGGGGACAATCCCGAAGTGTTGGATCATACGCCGCAGCCGCGGGCGCGACACGCCCAGGATCTCGCACGCCTTGCCGCGGTGCCAATGGGTCGCCTCGAGCACCCGCAACACATGGGCGCGCTCCACGTTTTCGAGAGACTGCTCGGCGAGCGGGGCTTCCGGCTGCGTTGCGCCGGCAAGAGGGCGCGTGCAGATGTCGCCAATGAGATCGGGCGTCAAGACGTTTCCGGGACACAGGGCCACCGCTTTGGCGAGGATGTTTTCCAGTTCCCGAACATTCGGTTCAAGAGCCGTTTCTCACGGATCGGGGATCCGTCAGGCCAGACCGGAGAGGGCGTGGGCGGTTTTGAGGTTCGCTTCGGCCTGGACGGCCCTTGCGCGGATACGTCCTGCGACGGTGCGCGCGCAGTAAATGCGATCGCGCACCGATACCCCGCCGCGGTAGTTGGCTTCCAGATGCAGGCCGGGCGTCTGCTCGAGCCGCTCGCCGATGGCCCGTATCCGAGCCTGGTAGGCGCCATGGTAAAGCGGCAAGGCCTCGGCATGGTGGTCGAGTCGCACCAGCTCGGGTTCGCCCCGGATCCCGAGAACGCGACGCAAGACGCCAAGGGTTTCGTCCACGACCCTGGTGTCGGTCCAGTCTGCGACCCCGGGAGTGCGCGCGCCGCCCAGGTAGGCCGTGAGCAGCACCTTGCCGGCAGGCGCCCGGTTTGCAAACAGGCTGCTCATCCAGAGATTGCCGGTAAGCGGCAGGCCCTCGTTTCGTGGAACCAGGAAACCGGTGCCGTCGAGGGCGTGTCCGACCGCGGCGCGGTCGAAGCCGAGGTGCACGACCTTGATCGGGGCGTAGCGGATGCCGTTGAGCAGTTGGGCGAGCTCGACGTCGAGCGGTTGCACGAGGGCGGCGGAAACTCCGGCCGGCGTCGCCAGCACCAGTTCTTTCGCACGAATCCGGCGCTCGCCCAGGGGCGTCGCGGCCACGGCCTCCCACCCGTCGCGGCCGCGCTCGATCGCAAGGAGGCGATGCCGGGTGTGCAGGCACACGCCGGGTGTCGCCGCGAGTGTCTTGATCAGGGTCTCCATGCCGTCGTGGAAGGAAAACGTATCGGCGCGGCAGGCGGTGCGGCGGCGCAGCAGGCGATGGGCGAGGATGCCGGCGGTGAGACTGCCGTAGCGGCGTTCGAGCGCGGTCAGACGCGGCAAGGCGGCGGAGGCCGAGGTGAGATCCGGATCGGCCGCGAGCGTGCCGGCGATGAAGGGCTCCATCGCCTTGTCCAGCATCTCTCGTCCCAGTCGCCTTCTGATAAACTCGCTCACGCTCTCGTCCTCGTGTCCACCGGCGGGAAGGAACGGCTCGGCGAGCAACCGTAGCTTGCCGCGCCAGCTCCAGATCGGAGAAACAATCATGGACCCCAGCTGCATGGGCAGGGTCTGCAAGCGACCCGCGTGCCACAGATAGCGACGCGACTCGGCGATCGCCGAGCGCCCGATCTTCTCTTCTTCCAGGCCGGCCTCCCGCACCATCTCGGTCACCTCGGGGCGGAAGTTCATGAGCAATGATGCCGCGCGCTCGGTGAGATAGCCGTCTTGGCGGTGGCTCTCGATCTTGCCTCCGGGGCGCGCGTCGGCCTCCCATACCTCGACCGGGAGGCCGGCTTGGGCGAGCCACCAGGCGATCGAAAGCCCGGAGACGCCGCCGCCGACGATGAGAACATCCGTTTGCGTGCTCACGTCTTGCCCCCCGAGTCTTTGGAACGCGGGTCCGCGGGATCGAGGTGAAAGACGCCGCGCTGCTCCCACTGCCGCTTCACATTTCGCACGGCATCTTC
>Ga0155528_1071_pt1 | contig 11951 bp, 11 predicted proteins | sample RifCSPhighO2_12_FD_107185 | JGI IMG/M metagenome (GOLD analysis project Ga0155528, IMG submission 107185) | Candidatus Muproteobacteria bacterium RIFCSPHIGHO2_12_FULL_60_33
CATGACAAAGGTCGGTGTCGGTGCCAGCGCCACCGCCCCGGGTTTCGACACGGCCATGAGAATAACCTGAATCAGTTCATCCGAGCCGTTGCCGAGCACAAGCTCCATGCCGGAAGGCACGGAGAGCACTGCACACAGGCGCTGACGCAAAACTCGGGCATCGGGGTCGGGATAGCGGTTCAGAGAAACGTGCTGCAAGACCTTCAACCACTCGCGTCGCACGGCCTCCGGCCAGGAGTAAGGGTTCTCCATGGCGTCGAGCTTGACGAGCCCGGTAGCGTCGGGCACGCGATAGGCCTTGAGCGCCCGGATTTCGGGGCGGATCAAGCGCGATATTTTTTTCTCGATTGGATCGGGCATTTGCGAAAAAAGAATTTAACCGCCAGGACGCCAGGGTCGCCAGGAAAAAGATAAAGAAAAGTTTGAATTGCTGTTCCTGGCGCTTTTGGCGTCCTGGCGGTTCAAGTCATTTTTTAATCCGGTACTCCGCCGAGCGGGCGTGCGCGGTCAGCCCCTCACCGCGCGAGAGCACGGAGGCGGTGCGGCCGAGACTGGAGGCGCCGTCCGCCGAGCACTGGATGAGGCTCGTGCGTTTCTGGAAATCGTAAACGCCCAGCGGCGAGGAAAAACGCGCGGTGCCGGAAGTCGGCAATACGTGATTCGGACCGGCACAGTAATCGCCCACTGCCTCCGCGGTATAGCGGCCGAGAAAAATCGCGCCGGCATGACGCACGCGCCTAGCGGCCTCCGGGGCATTTTCCAATGAGAGCTCGAGATGCTCCGGCGCCATGCGGTTCACCAGCGCCAGCGCTTCATCGAGGCTCGCGGCGGTGATCAGCGCGCCGCGGGCTTCGAGCGAGGCCCGGATGATGTCGCGCCGTTCCATGCCGGGCAGCAGCTTTTCGATGGCCGCGCGCACTTTCGCGGTGTAGGCCTCGTCGAGGCTGATGAGAATGGACTGCGCGTCCTCGTCGTGCTCCGCCTGCGAGAACAGATCCATGGCGATCCATTCGGGATCGGTTTGGCCGTCACACAGCACCACGATTTCGGAGGGGCCGGCGATCATATCGATGTCGACCGTGCCAAAGACGAGACGCTTGGCGGTGGCGACATACACGTTGCCCGGTCCCACGATTTTATCCACCTTGGGAACGGACTTGGTGCCATAGGCGAGTGCCGCCACCGCCTGCGCGCCGCCGATGGTGAACACCCGGTCCACACCACCCAGATGCGCGGCGGCGAGCACCAGGGGGTTGAGCTCACCCTCCGGCGCCGGCACCACCATGACAAGTTCATGCACCTCGGCCACCTTGGCCGGGATCGCGTTCATGAGTACCGACGAGGGATAGGCCGCCTTGCCACCGGGTACGTAAAGGCCGACGCGCTCGATCGGTGTCACCTGCTGTCCGAGCAGGGTGCCGTCGGGTTCGGTATAACTCCAGGATTCGGCGCGCTGGCGCTCGTGATAGGCACGAATCCGCTCGGCGGCGTTGGCCAGCGCCTCGTACTGTTCCTTGGTCAGTGCGCGCGCCGCTTCGCGCAGGCGCGGGCGCGGAATCTCGAGGTCCGTCACCGAAGACACTTCGCGGCGGTCGAAACGCCGGGTGTATTCGATAAGCGCCTCATCGCCACGGGCCCGTATCTCGGCAATGATCTCCTTCACCGTCGCCTCGACTTTTGGGTCCGTCGATTGCGCGCGGTCCAACAGCCGCGCGAATTCCGCCTCAAACTGAGGATCGGTGGTTCTAAATACGCGCAAGTTAATATACATGTAAAAACTCAACGCAAAGGCGCAAAGGCGCAAAGAAGTAAAATAGAAAAGTCTATTTTTGTTCCATTCTCTTTTCGCGTTCCTTCGCGTCTTTGCGTCTTCGCGTTAAAAAAACTCATACAAGATTTCATTCCACCGCCTGCTCCAGCTTGTCCACGAGACTTTTGAGTGCCTGTTGTTTCATCTTCATCGAGGCGCGGTTGGCCACGAGCCAGGCGCTGATATCGGCAATGTGCTCGACCTCGGCAAGACCGTTGGCCTTGAGGGTGTTGCCGGTGTCCACCAGGTCCACGATGCGGTCGGAAAGGCCCACGAGCGGGGCCAGCTCCATCGAACCATACAGCTTGATGATGTCGGTCTGAATGCCCTTGGCGGCAAAGTGCCGCTGCGTGGTTTTGACGTATTTGGTCGCGATGCGCAGCCGCGTCCAGCTGCGAGGATCGTCGCGCGAGGCCAGGCTCTTGGGCTCGGCCACCATCATGCGGCAGCGCGCAATCTTGAGGTCCAGCAGTTCATACAGGCCGTCACCCTCGTATTCCATGAGCACGTCCTTGCCGGCAATCCCCAGATCGGCGGCGCCGAACTGGACATAAGTCGGCACGTCCGCGGCCCGGATGATGGTGAGCTTCACCCCGGGCAGGTTGGTGTCGAGGATGAGCTTGCGACTTTTGAGAGGATTCTCGGAGGGACGGATGCCGGCGCGTTCAAGCAGCGGCAGACCTTCTTCCAGGATCCGCCCCTTGGACAGGGCAATATTGAGTACGGTGGACATATTATTTTTTGGAACCGCCGATGAACGCAGATTAACGCAGATATTAAAAACAGATTACGGCAATTTAGAGCCTTTAACAAAATGAGCAACTGTCCGAACTCCTGCGCCGCACCCTCTCCCTTCCCTCCCCCTTCCAGGGGGAGGGTTAGGGTGGGGGTTGAATGTCGAATTCCTTTTGTTAGGCATTTTTAGTTTCTATCAGCGTTCATCTGCGTTTATCTGCGGTTTCATTTTCATATAAAAAATCGAAAAAACTCACGCCGTCTGCTTCCGCGCCGCCCGGGCCGCGTGTTCTCCCGGCACGCGGCGGATGCGCGCGCCCAGCTGAGCCAGCTTCTCTTCAATACATTCATAGCCGCGATCGATGTGATAGATGCGGTCGACGATGGTCTCGCCATCCGCCACCAGGCCCGCGAGCGCGAGGCTCGCCGAGGCGCGCAGGTCAGTCGCCATCACCGGCGCGCCCTTCAGGCGCGGCACGCCGTTCACGATCGCGGTGTTACCTTCCATTTCAATCTTCGCACCCATGCGCTGCAATTCGTAGACGTGCATGAAGCGATTCTCGAAGATCGTCTCCGTGACCGTGCCACTGCCTTCGGCCACCGCATTCAGCGCGATGAACTGCGCCTGCATGTCCGTCGGGAACGCCGGATAGGGCGCGGTGCGTACCGTGACAGCCTTCGGACGCTTGCCCTGCATGTCGAGGCTGATCCAGTTCGGTCCGGTTTCGATGACGGCGCCGGTCTCGCGCAATTTGTCGAGCACTGCCTGCAACAGGTCGGGTCGCGCGTTGCGCAGACGCACGGTACCTCCAGTCATCGCGCCGGCGACCAGATAGGTCCCGGTTTCGATGCGGTCGGGAATGACCTCATGCACGGCGCCGTGCAGGCGCTCTACGCCTTCCACCGTGATCTCATCTGTGCCCGCGCCCGTAATTCTCGCGCCCATGGAGTTGAGGCACCGGGCGAGATCCGCCACTTCGGGTTCGCGTGCGGCGTTTTCGATGATCGTCGTGCCATCCGCCAGCGTCGCCGCCATCATGATGTTCTCCGTGCCCGTGACGGAGACCAGATCCATGAAAATGCGCGCGCCCTTCAGGCGTTTCGCCTTGGCGCGAATATAGCCGCCTTCGAGATTGATCTCCGCGCCCATGGCCTGCAAGCCCTTGATGTGCAGGTTCACCGGACGCGAACCGATGGCGCAGCCGCCGGGCAGGGAGACTTCGGCCTCGCCGAAACGCGCGAGCAAGGGACCCAGCACCAGGATCGAGGCGCGCATGGTCTTCACCAGTTCATACGGCGCGCGCACCGAGGTATTCTGGCTCGAGTTGGCCTCGATCACCATCTTGTCGCCGACCACCAGACGCACGCCCATGCGGCCCAGCAGTTCCATGGTCGTGGTGATGTCCTGCAGGTGCGGCACATTGCCGATGCTCACCGTCTCGTTGGTCAGCAGCGAGGCCACCAGCACCGGCAACGCGGCGTTCTTCGCGCCCGAGATCTTTATCTCGCCGCGCAGCGGGTTACCGCCCGTGACTATCAATTTATCCATAATTATTTTGTAACCGCAGATAAACGCGGATGAACGCAGATAGAAAGCTTCAACTGTCGCGATCTGCTTTTTATCCGCGTTAATCTGCGTACATCGGCGGTTTCATTTTCATATCGACAAAAAACAAAAAGGCCGCCAGAAGGCGGCCTTGTGCATTCAGCGCTGCCCCGGCCTAACCCATCGCCTTGGCAATCAATTTCTGAAGCTCGCCCTTCTGGAACAGCTCGGTCATGATATCACAGCCTCCGACCAATTCGCCGTTGAGATAGAGCTGGGGAAAGGTTGGCCAGTTCGAGTATTCCTTGAGGCCCTGACGGATCTCGGGATCCGACAATATGTCGTAGCTGGCGTATTTGGCCCCGCAGGCACCCAGCAGTTGCGTGGCCTTGGCCGAAAAACCGCACTGCGGGAACTGGGGCGTGCCCTTCATGTAGAGCACGATTTTATCGCCGGAAAGCTGCTGGTGGATTCTGTCCTGTGTGTTCATGCCGTCCTCTTATTGCTTCAGTAAATGAATATAACTGGTCGGTACGTCACTCGGCCGACGCCTGGGTACGCAGCGACAGTGCGTGAATCTCGTTGCCCATTTTTCCGCCCAGCGTGTGGTACACGATTTGATGTTGTTGCAACATGGTCTTGCTGGCAAACTTGCTGGAGATTACCTCGGCCTCACAATTTTGCCTGGAGCAAAATTGGACGCGCCTCAGCGCGCCCCGCAGGGGTGCGCGCCAGGGGCGAGGCGGAACAGTGAAGACGGTCCGTTGGACCGTCTTCCCGCCGAGCGGGCCGCCAGGGATGGCGGCCCTGGACTTTCGAGCGCCGCGGGATGCAAAGCGAGAAAGGCGCGCATCAAAATGATGGCCGTCACCGGTCACCGACACGCGCGCGCGCGGCAAACCGCTTTCGACCATCTGCTTGATGTCATCCGGCTGCATCATGCCCTAATTATCCGACCACTTCGGGCCATTTCAAGAGATATACCCTTAAGGGATAGAAAGCAGGCGTGATCTGGCAGCCGGATGTGCTGTGAAACGATGTCATGAACCGGGCGGCGGACGCCTCGTTCCCGCTGGCTTGGAACAAAGGCCTCGGCCAATACACCTTCAATCGCGCAACTTGTAACCGGTCTTGAGCAGCACGAGCGTAATGCCGGATAAAACCACCAGAAAGAGCGTCACGATAGCGAGACTGACGGAGGGCGCGGTGTCGGAAACCCCGAAGAAGCCGTATCGGAAACCGTCGATCATGTAAAAGAACGGATTGAAGTGCGACAACCTCTGCCAGAATTCGGGCAGCGAATGGATCGAGTAGAACACCCCGGAGAGGAACGACAGCGGCAGGATGATGAAATTCTGGAAACCGGCCAGCTGATCGAATTTCTCGGCCCAGATACCGGCAATAACGCCGATGGCGCCCAAGGTGGCGCTGCCCAGGAACATGAACAGCAGAATGAAACCCGGGTGTTTGATGGGCACCGCCGTGAACACCAACGCCACGAGATATACTCCCACGCCCACCAGTATTCCGCGCACCACCGCCGCCAGTACGAATGCCAGGAAAAACTCCAGGTGCGACAGCGGCGTGAGCATCATGAACACGATGTTGCCCGTGACCTTGGACTGGATAAGGCTCGAGGAACTGTTGGCAAAAGCATTCTGTATCACCGACATCATCACAAGACCGGGGATCAGGAACATGGTGTAACTCACGCCGGGGAAGGCCTGCACCCGGCCCTCGAACACGTGCCCAAAAACCAGCAGGTACAACAAGGCCGTGATGACCGGTGCAATCAGGGTCTGCAACAGCACCTTGCCGAAGCGCAGTACTTCCTTGCAGAAAAGGGTATAGAGTCCAATCAGATTCATATTAATAATTTGGAACCGCAGATAAACGCGGATTTATTTTTAAGATGAACGCAGATAAATCAAGAACTGATATGAGTCGATCTGCGTTTATCTCTTTTTCATCTGCGTTTGCATCCTTAGCTCCGTAACCGGCGCATCCCTGCGCCACTTCTATCCGCGTTTCAAAAATATTAAATGCGGTAATCATACTTTTTGCGTTTGTGTCAATTCCACGAACACGTCCTCGAGATCGGCGCCTTCCATGTTGAGGTCGGTGATCACCGCGCCGTGCGCGCGCAGCGCATCGAGCACGGCCATGACGGAGTCAGTACTCTTGTCGAGCCGCAGCTCGAGCTGATTGCCTTCCTGCCGCCGCACCTTTTTCTCCAGCGTCTCGGGCAATCTTCCCAGCGGCTGTTCGGTGGTGATGCAAACCCGCCGCGTATGTCCAATGCCGCGCATCAGCAGCGCCTGCTTGGTATCAAGCGCAATGAGCTTGCCGTGATTCAGAATAGCGATGCGATCACACAGCGCCTCGGCCTCTTCCAGGTAATGCGTGGTCAATACAATAGTGTGGCCTTCACGGTGCAAGCGGCGGATAAAGGCCCACAACGACTTGCGCAGTTCGACGTCGACGCCCGCCGTCGGCTCGTCCAGCACTACCACCTCGGGCCGGTGCACCAGGGCCTGCGCAATCATTACGCGCCGCTTCATGCCGCCGGAAAGCGCGCGCATGTTGGCGCCGGCCTTTTCGGTCAGCATGAGCGCCGCCAACAGCTCGTCGATCCAGGCGTCGTTTTTGTGCAGGCCGAAATAACCCGACTGGATGCGCAGCACTTCGCGCACGTTGAAAAAGGGATCGTAAGCCAGCTCCTGCGGCACCACGCCGATGAGCCGGCGGGTTTGCCGGTAGGCCGTCACCACGTCATGGCCCAGCACGGCCACGTGGCCGGTATCGAAGCGGGTCAGTCCCGCCACGATGTTGATCAGGGTGGATTTGCCCGCGCCGTTGGGGCCGAGCAGGCCGAAGAACTCCCCCCGCTCGACCGTCAGATCGATGTCATGGAGGGCATGCACCCTGGCGTAATGCTTGTTAAGCCCTGAGATCGAGATGGCTGACACGGCACACCGTGAGTCGTAAGTAGTGAGTCGTGAGCCGTGAACAACATTCACGACTTACGCATCACGCCTCACCAAGAAGCACACGCTCGAGGCCACTGACGCGTATGAGATGACGCACCTGCTCGGGAATGTTGGTAAAGACGAGCTGGCGCTTCACGGCACGCGCCAGTTGCAGCCATTCGATCATGAGCGCCAGCCCGGCGCTGTCAGCCAGCGTGATGCCCTGCATGTCAATCGTTACCGGCTGCGCGCCGTCCTGAAGCAAGGCGTTGGCATGTTCCTGAAACTGCGGCACGGTCTGAAACGTCAATTGCCCGGACATCGCGAATACCCCTTCGCCGCGGGACGCAAAACCGTTCTCGCTCACCGGGTGACGCTCGTCTTGCCGCCGTTGGAAGCGGTCTTGCCGGTGGTGGCGGCCTTGTTGTCCTGCGCCAGGCTCGCGATAAGACCATCGAGACCTTCCTTCTGGACGCGCGCGGCGTAGGTGGACTGGTAGGTCGTCACGAGGCTCGCGCCTTCGACCGTCAGGTCATACACCTTCCAGCCGGCATCCGTGCGATAGAAGCTGTAGTTGATCGCGATCGGCGGGCCGCCCTCCGTGCGACGGACTTCGGATTTCACCGTCGCGGTGCGGTCGTCCGGGTTGAGTCTGAACGGCATGTAAACGATTTTCTCGTCGTTATATTTGAGCAGCGCCGTGGCGTAGGTGCGCACCAGCAGGTCGCGGAATTCCGTGGTGAATTTCGCGCGCTGGTCTTCCGTCGCCCCGCGCCAGTAACGCCCGAGGACCGTGCGCGCCATGGCGCGGAAATCGAAGTGCGTCAGCACCTGCTCATCCACCATGGCATAAAGCTTCTTGTGGTCCTTGCTGTAGGCGTCCTTGTTGGCCTTGAGCAGCACAATAATCTTGTCTGTAGTTTCGCGCGCCACCAGGTCTGGCGAGACATCCGCGGCATAGGCAGGGAACGTCAACACCAGAAACAGCATGGCGGAAGCAATTCTGTTCACGGACACTCCTTGCGACATGTTATTTGGGTGGTGAGTTGTCACCGGCCTTGTTGAAGATCACCTGCCCGACCAGTTTCTCCAGCACCAGCGCTGACTGCGTGCGCAGAAAAACATCGCCATTCTTGAGATACGCTTCGTCGCCACCGGGCTCGATACCAATGTACTGATCGCCCAAAAGACCCGAGGTCAGAATGGATGCGCTGCTGTCCTTGGGAATATTCATGTAATTCCCGGCAATGTCCATGGTGACCACCGCCTGATACCGGATGCTGTCAAATCCAATAGCCGAAACGCGTCCAATCCGCACACCCGCCATGGTCACGGCCGCCTTGACCTTGAGTCCGCCGACATTGTCGAAGCGACCCTTGACCTGGTATCTGTCCAGCACATCGGCCGAGGTGAGGTTACCCACCTTGAAAGCGAGCATCGCGAGCGCCAGGATCCCTGCCGCCACAAACAGGCCGACCCACAATTCCAGTGTTTTTCTGCCTACCATGATCAGACCTCTCCCAGAGTCAAAGCGGTGAGGATGAAATCCAGGCCCAGCACCACAAGCGAAGAATATACCACCGTGCGGTTGGTCGCGCTTGCCACGCCTTCCGAGGTCGGCACCGCGTCATAGCCCTCGAACACCGCAATCCAGCTCACCACCACGCCAAAGACCGCACTCTTGATGACGCCATTCAGAATATCGTCGCGATAGTCGACACCGTTCTGCATCTGCGACCAGAAAGCGCCGGCGTCCACGCCGAGCAGCCCGACGCCGATCAGGTGGCCGCCGAGCACGCCGATGGCGGAGAACAGCGCCGCCAGCAACGGCATGGCGATGACGCCGCCGAGGAAGCGCGGTGCGATCACGCGCGTGATCGGATTGACCGCCATCATCTCCATGCCGGCGAGTTGTTCCGTGGCTTTCATGAGACCGATTTCCGCGGTCAGCGCCGAACCGGCGCGGCCGGCGAACAGCAGCGCCGTCACCACCGGGCCGAGCTCGCGCACCAGCGACAGGGCCACCAGCAGGCCGAGCGAGTTGGCCGAACCGAATTTGACCAGCGTGTTGTAGCCCTGCAGCCCGAGCACCATGCCGACGAACAGGCCCGATACCAGAATAATAAGGAGCGTGAGCACGCCCACGGCATAGACCTGCTGCACGACAAGGTAAAAGCGTCGAAGGAGTTCCCACGAGCCGGTAAGCACTTCATAAAGGAACATCGAGGCCCGACCCAAACGCTCGACGGCGTTGATCACGATGCTTCCCAGTATGCGCAGGGTGTTCATGCGGCGCTCTTCATCAGGTCTTCGATGTAATCGCCCGCCGGATACTGGTACGGCACCGGACCGTCGGGAAGCCCGTCCATGAACTGCCGGACATGCTCGGACTTGGACTTCTGCACCACGGCCGGGGTTCCCTCGCCGATAATCCGCCCGTCACCGACAAGATAGGCATAATCGGAAATAGCGCAGGTCTCGGCCACGTCGTGCGACACCACGATCGAGGTGATGCCGAGACTCTGGTTGAGTTCACGGATGAGCTTGGCGATCACGCCCTTGGAAATCGGGTCGAGGCCGGTGAACGGTTCGTCGTACATGATCATCATCGGCTCCAGCGCGATCGCGCGTGCCAGCGCCGCGCGCCGCGCCATGCCGCCGGAGAGTTCCGATGGCATCAGGTCGCGCGCGCCGCGCAGGCCCACGGCCTCCAGTTTCATCAGTACCACCTTGCGCAGGATCGACTCCGGCAATTTGGTGTGCTCGCGGATGGGAAACGCCACGTTTTCAAACAAGGTAAGATCAGTCAGCAGCGCGCCGGTCTGAAACAGCATGCCCATGCGCTTGCGCAGTTCGAAAAGCTCCCTGGTTCTGAGGTCCGGCACCGATTGGCCGTCCACCGTGAGAGTGCCGCGGCCCGGCTTGATGCGCCCGCCGATGAGATTCATCAGCGTGGTCTTGCCGCAGCCGCTGCCGCCCATGATGGCGGTCACCTTGCCGCGGCGGATGGGGAGCGTGATGCCTTTCAGGATCGGCCGGTCGCCGTACATAAAATGGATATCGCGGATATCCACCAGGACGTCGCTTTCCGGCGTGCTATGACGGGACTGATTCAAGCTTTTTCCTTGAGATTCGACGCGTGGCGTCCTCACACGAGGCCGCTCATTCTAACGTATCGTCCCACATTTTCCACCACAACCGTTTCCTGAAATGCTCGATTTAACGCGGAGATCGCAGAGGCGCAGAGATCGCAAAGTTTTTGGATTGATAGCTCAAATACCCTCTGCGTCCTCCGCGTCTCTGCGGCCTCTGCGTTTATTCCAGAGCGTTCATGCAGATTAATCACTTCACGGCGCGATTCCGGACAAGGTCCTCAACCACGGAAGGATCGGCCAGCGTCGTGGTGTCGCCGAGATTGTCGAGTTCGTTCGCCGCAATCTTGCGGAGAATCCTGCGCATGATCTTGCCCGAACGCGTCTTGGGCAGACTCGGTGCCCATTGAATGACATCGGGCGTGGCGGTCGGGCCGATCTCCTTGCGCACCTGCTGCACCAGTGCCTTGCGCAGGTCCTCGGTGGATTCGTAACCCTTCATCAGCGTGACGTAGCAGTAGATGCCCTGGCCCTTGATGTCGTGCGGGAAACCGACCACCGCCGCCTCGGCCACGGCCTCATGCAGTACGAGCGCCGATTCGACCTCGGCGGTGCCGATGCGATGACCAGCGACGTTGAGCACGTCGTCGATGCGACCGGTGATCCAGTAGTAGCCGTCCTGGTCGCGCTTGGCGCCGTCGCCGGTGAAGTACAGGCCGGGGTAGGTTTTGAAGTAGGTATCGACGAAGCGCTGGTGATCGCCGTACACCGTGCGCATCATTCCCGGCCAGGGACGCTGGATCACCAGCGCGCCCTCCGCCGGGCCCTCCAGCAGCTTGCCGGTGCCGAGGTCGACGATGCCGGGCACGACGCCGAAGAACGGCCGCGTCGCCGAACCGGGCTTGAGCTTCGTGGCGCCCGGCAACGGCGTAATCAAAATCCCGCCAGTCTCGGTCTGCCACCAAGTATCGACGACCGGCACACGCGCGTCGCCGACCACGTGGTAGTACCACTCCCAGGCCTCGGGGTTGATCGGCTCGCCCACGGTACCGAGCAGCTTCAGCGAGGCGCGCGAAGTCTTTTTCACCGGCGCATCGCCCTCGCGCATGAGCGCGCGGATCGCGGTCGGCGCGGTGTAGAAGATGTTGACCTTGTGCTTGTCGATCACCTCCCAGAAGCGCGAAGGGCCGGGATAAGTGGGAATGCCCTCGAACATGAGCGTGGTCGCGCCGATGCACAGGGGCCCATAGACTATATAAGTGTGGCCCGTGACCCAGCCGACATCCGCGGTGCACCAAAAGATGTCGCCATCGTGGTAGTCGAAGACGTATTTGTGGGTCATGGCGGCGTAGGTGAGATAACCGCCGCTGGTGTGCAGCACGCCCTTGGGCTTACCGGTTGAGCCCGAGGTATAAAGGATAAAGAGCGGATCCTCGGCGTCCATCTCCTCCGCCGGGCAGTCGGCGGACGCCCTGGCGAGCGCCTCCTGGCAGACGATGTCGCGGCCGTTCTTCCACGGCACGTCGGCGCCAGTGTGGCGGACCACGATCACGGTGTGCACGTTCGGACACTGGGCGAGCGCCTCGTCGGTGTTGTGCTTGAGCGGCACCTTGCGACCGCCGCGCACGCCCTCGTCGGCGGTGATCACCACGCGGCAGTCGGAATCGAGAATCCGGTCCTTGAGCGACTGCGGCGAGAAGCCGCCGAACACCACCGAGTGCACCGCGCCGATGCGCGCACACGCGAGCATGGCGACCGCAATCTCCGGGATCATGGGCATATAGATGCACACCCGGTCG
>Ga0155528_1105_pt3 | contig 11858 bp, 9 predicted proteins | sample RifCSPhighO2_12_FD_107185 | JGI IMG/M metagenome (GOLD analysis project Ga0155528, IMG submission 107185) | Candidatus Muproteobacteria bacterium RIFCSPHIGHO2_12_FULL_60_33
ACTTCCGCCGTGATCAATGTCGGGCGCTTTGTGCCCGATCATTTCGCGGTCGCGCTCAACGCGCCGACGTTCGGCACCGCCTGCGGCGCGGGGGGCTTCACCTACGTCGGCCAGGTGTTCAATTACACGGCGCAGCCGGTGATCACGGTGACGGCGCAGGATTTCGCGAACAGCACGACTACGCTTTACGCTACCAGCGGCAGCTGGTGGCGGATCACGAACGCGAGCGTGACGCCGGCAACCCAGGCGGCGCGCTACTCCGCGGCGAGCGGCACGCTCGACCTCGCCGGGCTACCGGCGGTTGGCGGCGATCCGGCGATCGTGCCGAGCGGCCTGGGCGTGGGCACGCTCACTTTCAGCTCCGGCACCGGGCTGTTCTTCGTGCGCTCGACCCCCGTCGCGCCGTACGACGCCGATATCAGCCTCGCGATCAACGTGATCGACGCCGACGGGGTCATTCTGGCGAGCAATCCGGCGCGTTTCGGGACGGCCACCGCCGGCAACGGCATCGCTTTCAATTCCGGCAAGTCAATGCGCTTCGGCCGGCTCCACATTTACAACGCCTACGGCTCGGAACTGGTGTCCCTCTCTGTTCCGATGCGAGTGGAGTATTACTCAGCTGATGAATGGGTGACGCATACCGCGGATACCTGTTCTTCGGTGGGCCTGAGCGCCCTCGCCAACTTCCAGGGAAATTTGAGCGCCGGCGAGACTTGCGTGCAGGACACAGGCAGTCCCGGCGTCAGCGGTCAGGGATGTACAGTCGCGGGACCCCTGGTTCCGGTTAACGAGCGCTATCTCGCGCTTCCGTCCAGTGGTGGTTATAACCTCTATCTGAAAGCACCGGCGGCCACCAACGAGGGCAGCGTGGACGTGAGCGCGAACCTCGCGGCGAAAACCTGGCTGCGATTTGACTGGGACGGCAGCGGGTCGGACGACGATCCCACCGGCAAGGCTACCTTCGGCCTCTATCGCGGCAGTCCGCGGCATATCTACCTGCGGGAGCGGTATTGATCTTTCCCCTGACGGGAGATCCGGATTTCCTTGCCTGTCCGCAGGTATAAAATCGGTCTGAGTCCGTCTCGTCGAATCGATCCACCGGCCGCGCCATTACCGCCATCGTTCCCTCGATTTTGGCCAGTTTCATAGGAAATTCGAGAGAGAAATCACATTGACAACAGCAGGTTATTGAACGATTCTTAACTTAAACCTCAGAAAATCAAGCAATAACGCTGATCTCTGGGAGTTTGGCTGTTTTTTTGCGTCGACAAAAGGACTCATTCGGGATAAGGAGATCTCCCCTGTTACCGTTCCTCAAAAAGAAAATGCTGCCCGGGCTGACCGGTGTCGGACTGCGGTCGGATGGACTGTGCGTGGTGCGCATCGAGCGCATGACCGGCCGTCCGCCGGCGCTGACGCTGGTGGATTTCCGTCCCTGGGGCGACCAGGGCCAGGAGAAGGTGCTGGAACGCGCCGCCGCCGATTACGATCTGGCGCGTTCGCGCTGCACCACCGTGCTCGACTCGAATGAATATTCGCTGCTGCTGACCGAGGCGCCGGACGTGCCGCCGGACGAGCTGCGCGCCGCGATCCGCTGGCGCATCAAGGACCTGATCGATTTCCACATCAACGACGCGACGCTCGATGTTTTCGATCTCCCGGGCGAGAAGCCCGCGGGCCGGGCGCGCACGATGTACGCCGTGGCGGCGCGCAGCACCGCCATCCAGAAGCGCGCGGACATGATGAGCGCCGCCGGCATCAACCTCGATGTCATCGACATTCCCGAAATGGCGCAGCGCAATCTGGCCTCGCTGCTGCCGGAAGACGCGCAAGGCGTCGTGCTGCTGTCGTTCACGCCCGGTGGCGGTTTGATCACCATCAGCAAGCAGTCGGAGATTTATCTCAGCCGCAACATCGACATCGGACTCGATGCGCTGACACAGCTGTCGGATACCGCCAGCATGTTTGACCGTATCGTGCTCGAAGTGCAGCGCTCGCTCGATTATTACGACAGCCACTTCCGTCAGGCGCCCATCACCACGCTGGCGCTGGCGCCCATGCCCCGGGAAGTCCCGGGACTGGTGGGTTACCTCAAGGCGAATCTGAGCGCCAACGTGATCGCGATGGACCTGACGAAACTCATGGAATGCGAAGTGGATCTCAAGCCCGAGCTTCAGTCGGCCTGTCTCACGGTGCTGGGCGCGGCGTTGCGGCAAGAGGAGAAGACACTGTGAGCCAGCAGATCAACCTCTATCAGCCGATATTCCGCAAGGAAGAGAAGAAGTTCTCGACGGTGGCCATGCTTCAGTCGGTGGGTTTGGTGGCGATCGGCGTGGCGGCGCTGTACGCCTTCACGTGGTGGCAGATTGGGACATTGAAGAATGAACTGAAGCGGGTGGAACAAAGCCACGCCACGGCCACCAAGCGCCTGGCTGATGTCGCCGAAAAGTTCGGCCAGCGCCCGGGACGCACCTCGCTCGACAGCGAAATCGCGCGCCTGGAAGGCGAAATTGTCGCCAAGCAGCAAATCCAGGAGATTCTCCAGCGCGGCATTTTCAGCAATACCAGTGGATTTTCGGATTACTTCGTTTCATTCGCCCGTCAGCGCATTCCGGGAGTGTGGCTGACCGGATTCGACATCACCGGCGCGGCCGAGCAGATGATGCTGGCCGGACGCACCACCAATCCGGAGCTGGTACCGCGCTACATGCAGAAACTCTCGTCGGAAAAAACGCTTTCCGGAATCGAGTTCCGGACATTCCAGATGAACCGGCCGGAGCCGGATCCCAAGGACCCGGACACGCTGTTTGTGGAGTTCCAGGCCAGAACCGCCGTTAATTCAGGAACGCCATGACATCCGACGACCTGAAAAATCAACTCAGGGGATGGGCCGGCCGGATCGACGCCATGTCGATCCGCGAGCGCGCCCTGATTTTCATTACGGTCCTGGTGGCGCTGTATTTCCTGGCGGTGAATGTCCTGTTTGGGCCCCTGAATGCACAAAAAGATCGCCTTCAGCAACAGGTCGACCTGAAACGTCAGGAGACCCAGGCACTGGAAGCGCAGATACAGGCCATGGTGGCAACGGGGGGAGAAGGCCCCGAGGCCGTCAAGCGCAAAAAGCTCGAAGCGCTGCGGGAAAACCTGAAAACCATGGACGCGGGACTGGTCCATGTCACGGCCGGGCTGGTACCGCCCAAGGAGATGGCGCGGCTTATCGAGCAGATGCTGCTTAAGAACCACGGCCTGCAGGTGATGAAGGTGGAAAGCATCCCGGCCACCCCGTTGCTGGAAGGGGGCGCGAGTGGCGGCGCTACCGGCGCCATGGTTTACAAACATGGCATGAACATCGAAATCAAGGGCGGGTATCTCGATATTCTGCGTTATCTCAAATCCCTGGAAGCACTGCCCTGGAAAGTTTTTTGGGGCCAGATGACGCTGAAGACGGAGACATACCCGGATTCGCGCGTCAGCCTGCTGATTTACACCCTCAGCACGCATGAAGCCTGGATCGGACTGTGAATGCAGCCCTGCTCGCGGCGCTCGCTCGTCTTGCCATAATAATAGCCGGCTTGGCGGGAATGATGGCGGCCGCCGCGGCGGATGATTTCGCCGGTCTCGCGGACCCGACGCAACCGGCCTATGGTGTCGCTGCCGGCGCCGGCGCCGGCGCGGGCGCGTTGGCGAGGCCAGCGGGCCCGTTGCTGCAGTCAACCTTTATCTCGGCGAACCAGCGGCGCGCCGTGATCGGCGGGCGGTCTTATACGGTGGGTGACAAATTCGGCGGCGGGACGATTACGGACATACAGCCGTATGAAGTGGTATTGAAACAGGCGGGCCGTGAATCGCGCCTGCGTTTATTGCCGAGACTGGCGAAAGAAACGTACATGGTCAAGGTACCGGCGTACAGCCAAGAGAAGTGGCACAGGGGTGAGCCATGCCAGTGGCATGGCGAACGGGCGCACAGGGATGTGCGCTCTGGACTTGATTGCGAAGCAGGAAAGCGCAGCAATCAAGTGCCGTCTACGGACCGAAGGACGGAAGGTGGGCAAAAATGAAATTTGCTGATGACATCGGGATGACAATCCGGCGCATGCTGGTCGCGGCGCTGGGTATGTTGCTGGTGGGGTGTCAGAGTGTTTCGCCCGGCTGGCGCGATTCCGTGAGTGCCGGCGTGGACGAAAGCCTTTCGCAGGCGCGTACCGGCAAGGATGGCAAGGCGGTTCCCCCGGACGTGAGCCGTGCCTTGTTGCCACCGATTGAAATCACGCTGCCCCAGGGCGGCACCGTGCCGCTCGAGCCGCGCTTCGATCTCACCGTGAACAACGCGCCCGCGCGCCAGGTGTTCATGGGGCTGGTCGAAGGCACGCCGTACAGCATGATCCTGCCTCCGGACGTGAGTGGCACGATCTCGCTCAACCTCAAGGAAGTCACGGTGCCCGAAACGCTCGGCGCCATCCGCGATGTTTACGGTTATGAGTACCGCCGCGAGGGCAACCGCTTTTTCATTCTCGGGAACGAGATGCAAACAAGAATATTCCCTGTGAACTACCTTAATCTTTCGCGCAAGGGGCTTTCCGACACGCGGGTGGCGGCGAGTGGCTTGACCGCCACGGGTGGTACGGCCGGCACCACGGGCACGACAACCACGTCTGCCCAAGGCTCCAGCGGCGTTCAGATCCAGACGCAGACGCAAACGGATTTCTGGAATGATTTGCCCACAGCACTGGTGGCCATCGTCGGCGCCGACGGTGGAAGGAAAGTGATCGTCAACGCGCAGGCAGGCCTCGTCGTTGTGCGCGCGATGCCGGACGAACTGCGGCTGGTCCAGGAATACCTGGGAGTGACCCAGACGAGCATGAACCGCCAGGTCATCCTCGAGGCCAAGATAGTGGAGGTCGAACTCAAGGACGGATTCCAGGCGGGCATCAACTGGGCTGGGATTGCGGAGAAGAACGGACGCAGCGTCACGCTCGGTCAGGTGGGGGGCGGCTCATCGCTTGGCTCCGCGGGGCTCAGCTCAATCTCTGGCAACACCGGCAACCTGAATCCCACGACCGGAATCTTCAGCGCCATTTCCGGGACCAACAGCTCCGCCTTCGGCGGGGTATTCACGCTGGCGGTGAAGGCCAACAATTTCGCGGCGTTTTTCGAATTGCTCAAGACCCAGGGCAATCTGAACGTGCTTTCCAGCCCGCGCGTCTCCACCATGAACAACCAGAAGGCGGTGATCAAGGTGGGCTCGGACTCCTTCTTCGTCACCAACCAGTCGACAACCGGGACCAGTGTTGTGGGCGGCCTGCCGACGGTGGCAACGACGCTGGCGCCGTTCTTCTCCGGCATTGCCCTGGACGTGACGCCGCAGATCGACGAGGCCGGCAACATCAATCTGCATATTCATCCGTCCGTGAGCGAGGTGTCGGAGAAACAGATCACCGTCGCCTCGAACCAGACGATCTCGACGGCGCTGAGTTCGGTGCAGGAATCGGATAACATCGTGCGCGCCAGCAGCGGCCAGATCATCGTGATCGGCGGTCTGATGAAGGAGGCGAGCACCGACGACAACGCCTCCGTGCCCGTGCTCGGGGATATTCCGCTGATCGGCAACCTGTTCAAGCATAAGAAGGTGACGCGCATCAAGCGCGAACTGGTTATCCTGCTCAAGCCGACGGTTATCAATGTCGGTCAGGACTGGGGCGACGCGGCCGGCGAGTCGCAGGAGCGCATCCGGAAAATCCGCATCGGATCATGAAACGAGAGAAAAGAACAAAGAGAAAAGAGAAAAGCATGAATCGCGGAACGGATTCTTTGTTCTTTTCTCTTTCCTCTTTTCTCTGGATTTAACGGCCATGTACGGATCGCATTTCGGGCTGAAGGAACTGCCGTTCACCATCACGCCGGACACGAGCTTCTTCTTCGCGCACTCGTCGCATCAGGTGGCGCTGAACACGCTGCTGGTCGCGGCGCGCAGCGGCGAGGGTTTCATGAAGGTGATCGGCGAGGTCGGCATCGGCAAGACGCTGCTGTGCCGCAAGTTTCTGGGCGCGCTCAATCATCGCGAATTTGTCACCGCCTATATTCCGAATCCCTATTTGCAGCCGATGACGCTGCTGCTCGCCTGTGCCGACGAACTCGGGATCAAATATCCCCAGTACATCAACCAGCACCAGCTGCTCAGGCTGCTTAATCGTTATCTCATCGACAGCTACGCCAAAGGCAAGCGCGTACTGCTGTGCCTGGACGAGGCCCAGGCCATTCCGATCGAAACCCTGGAGAGCCTGCGCCTGCTCTCGAATCTCGAAACGGAGCGGCGCAAATTGATGCAAGTCGTATTGTTCGGCCAACCGGAGCTGAACGCGCGGCTCGACAACCCCTCGATCCGCCAGCTCAAGCAGCGCATTTGCTTCGCGTGCCAACTCTCACCGCTGAATATGAGCGAGGTGGAGTTTTATATCTCGCATCGCCTGGCCGTGGCTGGTTACCGCGGCCCGCGTCTGTTCCCGCACCGGGCGGTGAAGGCGATCTACCGTGTCAGCAACGGCGTCCCGCGTCTGGTGAATATCCTCGCGCACAAGGCCCTCATGGCGGCGTTCGGCGAGGGCGCGCGCGTGGTGGCCGACAGGCACGTACGCATGGCGGTGGCGGATACCGAATCCACGCAGGGGGCGCTGACGGTGAAGGCGCGGATCAAGAAGTATCTGACCGCGCTGGTATCGGCCGTCACGGCCATCAGCCTGCTGCCCCTGACAACCCTGGTGCTGACCGGCGCAACGCTGGTCACGGGTAGTCCGGTGTGAGCCTGATCAACAAGATGCTCCAGGACCTGGAGTCGCGCCAGAATCCCCAGGCCGAAGCGGCCCAAAAGAAATCTGTTTACGAGGACCTCAAGCCCCTCAGCCGGGTTTCGTCGTCGCGTGCCCCATCACGCCGGTTGACGATGCTGTTGGCGGCGGTCGCGGGGGTCGGCGCCGGTGTCTATGCCTGGCCGCCGTGGGGCGATCGTCTTGTTTCAAGTCTGTTTCCTGACCAGGTTGTGACCCAGGCACCGCCGCCCAAGCTGGCGCCCGTGCCCGCTCCTGCTCCGGCGACAGTCGCCATCGCTACTCAGACGACCGAAGTAGAAACCCCGCCGGCACCGCCGGCGCTAGCAACTGACAAAGCGGCTGAAACGCCTGTGAAAGCGGCGCCATCTCAAGTCGCGGCATCCGTTGCCACGAAAGCCGGGAAAACCGGGACGGTGCCTGCCCCTGCCGTGCCGCCGGCAAAATCCAAGGCCGCCGCCGCGGAAGCCGGCTACTGGACCGTGTCCCGCGGCGAAACGCTCTACAGCATCTCCACCCAAACGGGTGTTGATCCATGGAATCTGTCCAACTGGAACAAACTGGGCCGCGGGCATGTGATTCATTCCGGCCAGCGGCTGCGTCTGACAGCGCCGGCAACGACTGCGGCAAAGGCCGAGACCCGGCAAGCAAAAGAGGAAAAGGCCAGCCCGGCGGAAAAACAAAAAACGATTGTCGCTTCCACGGGAACACCGAGCGAGCAGAAATCTGAATCGAAAGCGACGCCGGCAACGGCACCCTCCTCCAGGGAGATTCAGACCGGCAATGCGGTCATGGACAAGAAGATCAAACCGCTCAGTTCGGACGAAAAGGCGGAAAGCGAATACCGCCGGGCGGCAGACCTGTTGCAGAAAGGGCGCATGGCCGATGCCGAGAAACATCTCAAGTCAGCCTTGAATGCCAATGAGGCACACACGCCGGCGCGCGAACTGCTCGCCGGCCTGATGTTGCAGCAGGGACACTGGCGCGAGGCGCAGCAGCTTCTGGAGCAGGGCGTCGCCAAGCTGCCGGCCTATTATCCGTTCGCGCAACTGCTCGCGCGGATTTATGTCGAGCATGGCGCGGACCAGAAAGCCTTGACCGTCATGGAAGCAAGCCGCCGGGCCGGCGCTGAAAATCCCGATTACGTGGCGTTTCTGGCGGCGCTGTATCAGCGCGCCGGGAAACATGCCGAAGCGGTCAAGACATACAGTGAGGCAGTCACGCTCAACCCGCAGGAAGGACGCTGGTGGCTTGGCATGGGCATCTCGCTCGAGGCGGGGCAGGACTGGAACGCCGCCGCTGCGGCGTATCAGCGCGCCATAGAGAGCGGTTTGCTGGAAGACAACCTGCTCAAGTACGCGCGCCAGCGCCTGGCGGTTGTGAAGGCTAAATAGAATGGGGCTGTCTGTAGGGGCGGGATTTATCCCGCCCGAGGGCGCGGAGAATGTAGCCCTGCTTCGCTCGTCTTGTCATTCATAATCGCGCCCCTCCCTAAGCCCTTGCAACCACCCACACCCGCACTTCCCTGGCTCCGCTCTTAAGCAGGGTCTCCGCGAGGGCGTTGGCGGTGTGTCCGCTGGTCATCACGTCATCGACAATGGCAACACGCTGACCGGCGAACACCCTGCTGGCCGTGAACGCGCCGCGCACGTTTTTCCGTCGCTGATCGCGGGGTAATTCCGTTTGGGGCGCCGTCGGGCGGATGCGTTGCGTGCCCTGCCAGTCGAGCGGGACTTGCAGTTGTTTGGCGACGAACCGGGCGATCTCGAGCGACTGGTTGTAACCCCGATCGCGCAGGCGCGATACATGCAGCGGGACCGGTACCATTACGTCGGGAAGCGCATCATCGAGTGTCAGCATATGTTCCGCGAGATATCCGCCGAGCACGCGCGAGAGTTCGAGACGGCCGTGGTATTTGAGGTGTTGAATCAGCCGGTCCACCGGTGAGGCATAGCGGAATACCGCGCGCGTGCCGTCATAGGCGGGCGGGTGTTTCTGGCACTCGCCACAGATGGCGTCGGTCCCGACGACAGCGCCCGGGGCGCCGCAGCGCGGACAGGCCCCTTGCGCACGCGGCAGCGATCGATCGCACGCCGCGCATAAATCCTTTCCCGCCGGGGCCCGCGCGTGGCACAACAGGCAGTTATGCGGCCACAGCCAGCGATGTATATTCTTTGTCCGAGTCGGTACTGTTTTTGAGGATTCTGGCATTCCTTTGCGCCATCGGTGTTATGCGTTATGACAGGCTTGTGCCTCAAAAAAGGGGGTTTCCACCCCAAATTAAACGTCAGACGGGCCTTTCGTACAAGTCCGCTTTATTCACGATGCATCGTATACGGTGCTGCCAACATGACCATCGAAGGGGGGTTCGAGGCATAATCGGCGAATGAATATTATCGACCGGTCCCTATGCGGGTTACCGCTACCGCAACGAGAGCATCTAATACGGCAAGACGAGCGAGCGCGGCGAGCAGGGCTACCTTGTCACGGCAAGACGAGCGAGCGCGGCGAGCAGGGCTACCTTGTCACGGCAAGACGAGCGAGCGCGGCGAGCAGGGCTACATTAGTTACGCTGTCAGGAGTAGTTCCGGTTTTTGCCGAGCTTCCGGGATGTGGAGGAGCTGCTCGCAACCCGATGCGTTGGACCTTGTGGACAATAAGTTGACAATACCAGAAAAAATAGCGACCTTTCCGGAGGCATGTCCGGCCCGTCTGCCTCTTTGACACGAGGCCCGGGAAAGGATAGATTTGGCCCGCTCGAAAAGGGGTGTCGGATATTCAATCGTCTCTTGCGATCTAAAAGCGATCGGCAAAAGAAGAAGGCCTACGCCGCCCGAGACGGTTTATTTTAATTCGAAACGGCAGCTTATATTCAATAACGTAAAATTAGGTAAGGACTGTTATTTCAGGGTATGACTCTTGCAATTGTATTGATTTTATTGGTTGTGGGTTCTGTCCTGTTTCACTTCCTGAGCCCATGGTGGTTTACACCGCTCGCCTCGAATTGGGGCACAATCGATGACACGATCAGCATCACGCTCTGGGTCACGGGGTTTGTCTTCGTCGCCGTCAATTTGTTCATGGCCTATGCCGTGATCCGCTACCGTCACCGGAAGGGAAGACGGGCGGCGTACGAACCCGAGAACAAGAAGCTGGAGGGGTGGCTCACTGGATTGACCGCGCTCGGCGTGGTCGCCATGTTAGCCCCCGGCTTGTTTGTATGGGCGAAATTCGTCGATGTCCCGGAAGACGCGGCGGTGTTTGAGGTCGTGGGCAAGCAGTGGCACTGGAGCTATCGCTTCCCCGGCAAGGACGGTGTGATGGGCACCGTCGATGCCCGGTACGTCAGCGATAAAAACCCGTTTGGGTTGAATCCCGACGATCCCAACGGACAGGACGATGTCCTGGTAGCAAGCCCGGAGCTGCATCTCCCCATCGGCAAGCCGGTTAAGGCGCTGCTCCGCTCCATAGATGTCCTGCACGACTTCACGGTACCGCAGTTCCGGGTCAAGATGGATCTGGTGCCGGGCCTGGTCTCCTACGTCTGGTTCACCCCCACCCGAACCGGGAAATTCGACCTTCTCTGCGAAGAATTATGCGGCGTCGCACATTTCGCCATGCGCGGCAGAGTCGTGGTGGAGGAAGAGGCCGCGTTTAACGCGTGGTTAAGCAACTATCCGACGTTCGCGCAAACCTCAGCTCAAGCAACCGGCCATGCGGCGGCAGGCAAGCCACTCTATGCCGTGTGCGGTTCCTGTCATGGCCTGCAAGCGGAGGGTAACCTCGCGCTGAATGCGCCGAAGCTGAGTGGGCAAGGAGACTGGTATCTGAAACGGCAATTGAAATATTACAAACAAGGCGCTCGTGGTACGCACGAAAAAGATGTGTTCGGTAAAACGATGGCACCGATGGCGGCAACGCTGAGTGATGACGCCGCCATCGAAAATGTCATCGCTTATATCAAGACGCTGCCGGATAATCCTGCCCCGGCCACGGTCAAGGGCGATGCGAAGAACGGTCAAAAGCCGTTTGTGACCTGCGGCGCCTGTCACGGTGCAGATGGGCGCGGGATACAGGCGATGAATGCCCCCCGGCTCGCGGGCATGAGTGATTGGTATATGGTCACTCAACTGAAAAATTACAAACTGGGTATTCGCGGCGCCCATCCCAAAGACATGTACGGAAACCAGATGGCATTGATGGCCGCCATTCTGACCGACGACCAGGCAATCAATGACCTTGTTGCCTACACTGATTCCTTGAATACATTGCGCTGACGGACCGCTGGGGCGCCGTATTAATCAAAGACGTTAGGAAAAAAATGGAGGAACTATATCCGAGGAACTATATCCATCGTCGGCAAAGGGGAATTAGACGCCTTCGTTACTTGCATATATTTTAAGACCGTCTGAGTACGAACGGACCGGACTCCGGAAATTAAATAGGATCCATATATTCCATTGATGAGGCTCAAGCGAATAGAGCATAATGTAGAAATAGCGAAGAGGAAATTTTAATGGCTTACGTTGCGCATGACGAATCGGCTCAGGCCCCGCCCGCCGAAGTCGAAGAGGTGGAACTCTACCATCCGAAAACTTTCATCGGGAAGTACATCTGGAGCCAGGACGCCAAGGTCATCGCCGTCCAGTACTCGATCACCGCGATCGCGGTGGGGCTGGTGGCTTTGGTGTTGTCGGGGATCATGCGGCTGCAACTGGGGTTCCCGAACACCTTCTCCTTTATCGACCCAAGTAACTACCTTCAGTTTGTCACCATGCACGGCATGATCATGGTCATCTACCTGCTCACCGCGCTGTTCCTGGGGGGTTTTGGCAACTACCTCATCCCGCTGATGGTCGGCGCCCGCGATATGGTTTTCCCCTATGTCAACATGGTGAGTTACTGGGTCTATCTGTTCGCCGTGCTGTTACTGATGGCGAGCTTCTTTGTGCCCGGCGGGCCCACGGGCGCCGGCTGGACCCTGTACCCGCCCCAGGCCATCCTCCCGGGTACTCCGGGGGCGACTTGGGGCGTTAT
>Ga0155528_1018_pt1 | contig 10763 bp, 8 predicted proteins | sample RifCSPhighO2_12_FD_107185 | JGI IMG/M metagenome (GOLD analysis project Ga0155528, IMG submission 107185) | Candidatus Muproteobacteria bacterium RIFCSPHIGHO2_12_FULL_60_33
CAAGACCGGCAAGCCCACCGGCGTGATGCTGCAGATCGGCACGCGCAACATCCAGAACTTCGAGTTGCTCAAGATCGTCGGACGCCAGCGCGAGCTTCCGGTATTGCTCAAGCGCGGCTTCGGCATCACGCTGGAAGAGTCGCTGAATGCGGCCGAGTATCTGGCCAGCGAAGGCAACCGCAACATCGTCTTCGGCCTGCGCGGCATGAAAACCAACATGGGCGACCCGCACCGCAACTTCGTCGACTTCGCCCACGTCCCGGTGGTCAAGCGCCTGACGCGCATGCCGGTGTGCATTGACCCCTCGCATTCGGTTGGCACGCGCGATGCGGCGCCCGATGGCATGCTCGATATATCACATGTCACCGCGCAGGGTGTGATCGCCGGCGCCAACATGATTCTGGTGGATTTCCATCCGGTACCGGCCAAGGCGCTGGTGGACGGCCCGCAGGCGCTGCTGCTGGAAGAGCTACCGTATTTCCTGGAAGACGTGGCGATCGCGCGCGAGGCTTACGAAAAACGCCGGGCACTGGTCCAACGCTTTAAGAAAAAAGATAAATAGACAGGATTAACAGGATTAAGGAAGGTCTGAACAATTAGATGTAGGGCGCGTCCCACGCGCCATTTTATCGATCGGTGCGGCCGCTCCTGCGCGTCCATGCGCTCGCGGCATTCGTGCATCCATGCACAGCACAGGCGCTACTGTTTTTGGGACAGGTTTTGGTTAATTTGCTATTCCATAGACCACATCCACTATCACGCGTGTTTCCCGATCCATCAGGACGATGTCCTGACCGATCCGCACGCGCACGTAAGACGCGGGCAACCTCGTGAGCTTTCCCTCCAGATCGTGCGGCAGCGGTTCACCCTGGAGCCCGGGCGGCAGCTTGTCGCGCTTGGCCAGGCCCGGGGGGAGATTGCCGCCGCGCTTCGCCAGCCCCGGCGGCAGGCCTTTTTTGTTTTTATGGGATTTTTTGTAGTAATGCTCGATTGCGGCACGGTCGTTGTCGCCGATGCGAACGTCCACCGAGGCGTTGTCGTTCTTGAGCACGACCTGCCCGGAGGTGGAGGCGTATGTCGCGCAGCCGCCGGATAGAATCATCGCAATCAGGGGTATCAGATACCGGTACATGGGGTAAATCTCCTTCACGATTGACGAGAAGGTAAGTATAGATGATCCGGCAGCGGCTATTTTTTCACCGGATAATGCCGCAAGGTTGGGCCTACGTAGATCTGGCGCGGGCGGTCGATACCGTGGGATTCGCCTTGCAGCTCCAACCAGTGGCTGACCCAGCCGGCGGTGCGCGCCACGGCAAACACCGCGGTGAACATGTTCATCGGGAAGCCCATGGCGCGCAGCAGGATGCCGGAGTAGAAATCCACGTTCGGATACAGCTTGCGCTCGATGAAATATTCATCCTTGAGCGCGATCTCCTCCAGCCGCATGGCGATCTCGAGCAGCGGGTCGTCCTTGCCGAGGTACGCCAGTACCTTTTTCGCCTGCGCCTGAATAACGCGCGAGCGCGGGTCGAAGTTCTTGTAGATGCGATGGCCGAAACCCATGAGGCGGAAGGCGTCGTTCTTATCCTTGGCGCGGCCGATGGCCTTCGGAATATTCTCGACCGCGCCGATCTCCATCAGCATCTTGAGCACGGCCTCGTTGGCGCCGCCGTGCGCCGGACCCCAGAGCGAGGCGATGCCGGCGGCAATGCAGGCAAAAGGATTGGCGCCGCTCGAGGCCGCCAGCCGCACCGTAGAGGTCGAGGCGTTCTGCTCGTGATCGGCGTGCAGGATGAAAATGACGTCAAGCGCGCGTGCCAGCACCGGGTCCACCATGTATTCCTGGGCCGGGGTGCCGAACATCATCTGCAGGAAGTTTGAGGCGTAATCGAGCTTGTTGTTCGGGTAGCGCTGCGGCCGGCCGATGGAATAGGTGTAGCTGGCCGCGGCAATCATGGGCATCTTGGCGACGAGCCGGATGGCCGCCAGCTGGCGATCGTTGGCATCGCGGATATTCATGACATCGTGATAGAACGCCGACAGCGCGCCGACCACACCCACCATGACCGCCATCGGATGGGCGTCACGGCGGAAGCCTCGATAAAAGGAGAGCACCTGCTCATGCAGCATATTGTGGGTGCTGATGGCCAGGTCGAATTGCTTGCGTTGCGCCGGTGTGGGCAGCTCACCGGACATCAGCAGGTAGGCGACCTCGATGAGGTCGCTGCGTTCGGCGAGCTCCTCGATGGGATAGCCGCGGTATAGCAGGATGCCCTTGTCGCCGTCCACGAAGGTGATGGCGCTCTTGCAGGCAGCGGTGGAACGGAAACCGGGGTCATAAGCGAGCAGCCCGCGGCGGGAATACAAGGTCTGGATGTCCACGGCGCTGGGGCCAAGCGTGCCATCCAGCACCGGCAGGCTGTTGTCGTTGTGCTCTTCCGAGATTACCGCGCTAACGTATTTCGTCGTCATATCGTGCGTCCATCCACACAGCCGAAAACCCAAGGATTGACCATACCATAAGGACTGTCCACCCCGCACCTTAAGCACCCTACGCCGTGCCACTAAGGCACAACGCAAGCGGCTTAAGGTGCGGGGCGCTCATGGACCCATTGGAGCACCGCCTCCTGCACCGCCTCGCCGGCGGCGGTGTCGGCCCTGGCATGGTTATGCAGGCACACGACCGCCACGCGCCGGCCGGCCCGGTCCAGCACGTAGCCGGCCACGCTGCGCACGTCGCGCAGGCTGCCGGTTTTGAGATGCATCTGCCCTTCGAGAGCGGCGCTGTTAAAGCGCCGGCGCAATGTCCCGTCCATGGCCGCGAGGGGCAGCGAAGAAACGAATTCCGGCATGTACGGACTGCGCCAACCGGCCAGCAGCACCTGGCCCAGATGGCGCGCGGAGATTATTTCTTCGCGCGAAAGCCCGGCCCCGTTCTCCAGCACCAGTTCCGGAAAGATGAGATGGCGGCGCTTGAGCCATTCCCGCACCGCCTGAATGCCCTTGTCCGTGGTACCGGGCGCGCCGGCCTGCTCCGCGCCCAGCGTGAGCAGCAACTGGCGCGCCATGACATTGTTGCTGTATTTGTTGACGGAACGAATGATATCGGCGAGCGGCGGCGACCAGGCCGTATGCAGCAGGGTGGCATCGGCCGGGACCGCTCCCTCGCGCACGCCACCCTCAAAGCGCCCGCCGAGTTCCGCCCACAACGACCGGAACAAACCGAGTGTATAAGGCGCTGGTTCGGACACCACGCGGAACAGTTCATTGTCACCGCAGCCAGCATCATAGGTGCCGCTGAAAATCACGCGGGTTTTGATCTTTTCATGTCGCAGCTTCATGCCAAGCCGGCTTGCCCAGCCGCGGCACACGGAATCGGCCAGCACCACGCGATTCTCCAGCTCGACATTGGCCGGCAGCGGATCGGCAATAATCTGCACGCGCCTGGCCGACGCCTGGGGCATGAAGCGGAAATTCACCGCCTGAAAATTCACCAGCAAGGCATGCGGCAGAACGTTGTAGGCGCGCAGCGGCTGGTTATCGAAATCGGCGGCGCCCCCCGGTTCGCGTGCAAAGTGACTCTGGTCGAGAACCAGATTGCCCTCGATGGTTTCCAGATCCGCGGCGCGCAGCGCGCGCAGAAAGCGCCAGAAATGTTCGATGACCAGATAGGGATCGCCGTAACCTTTAATATAAAGGTCGCCCGCCAGACGCCCGTCACGCAGGGGTTGCGTGACATAGGCCTCGGTTTTCCAGCGCCAGGCGGGGCTCAACTCCTCGACCGCCACCAGCGTGGTGAGCAGCTTGATGGTCGAAGCCGGATAGCGCGGCACGTTGGCTGATACGGACAGCACCGGTTCAGCCTGACCGATTTCATGCACATAGAGACTCAGGCCGCGGGTCGGGAAGCCGTGGCGTTTGAGCGCCGCGGCAATCGGTTCGGGGAGCTTGTCCGAGGCCGTGGACGCGCCAAAAACCGGCGTCAGCCAGCAAAGACCCAGCACAAAGAGCGTGACAAATTTCCGCAGGGACAGGCGTTTCATCTCAGGCGCCCTCTTTCCACCAGTTGGCAATCACCTCGCCCACCCGGGGATTGGCGAGATAACCGTAGGAACGGTGCACATTGAGTCCTTCGTCGTCACGGAAGTAATTGAAGATACCGCCGTTGACGTCGGTAATGGAATCGACAAGGCCCAGCTCGAGCATGGGCTTGAAGTCATCGCGCACTGTCGGGTCCAGCGCCGTGAGATCGCCCTGGGCGGTCATGTTGATCCAGTGCCGGATATTGTGGGGGTAGTGCTGCGTCCCCCTCTCATGCACGCCAAGCAGGCGTTTCTGCGTGAAACGCATTCCGAGGGGACTGCCAAGTGTCAGGAGGTCAACCCGGCCGGGATTTTTCTCGATGTGCGTCAGTTCCCACAAGGCATCGTAAGCAACCACGGAGCCCATGCTGTGACTAATCATAAGAATACGCTCGCCGTCCGTAAACATCTGGCGCAGCGGCGCCTTGAGCAGCTCGCGCACCTGTCCACCGATGCCGTCTTCATTCCGGAAGTAACGGGCGGTTTCCTGAATCGTGTTCTTCACCACCGGGTCCGGCAGCAATGGAATGAGAAAATGAAACAGGTCCGCCGCCGTGTAAAGCACCCAGGCGGTCCGACGCCGGAACGATAACGCCTCCTGCACGTCTTCCTTGGTGGGGCCGGTCCGCTTCAGCAACGCGTCAACCCAGGGCAGATCCACGTCCAGCGGTCTGTAACTCTGATAATAAAGCGGGTTCCACGCGATCAGCATGAAAGCCCCGGTGTCCCCTCCGATCTCTGGCGCCACCGCGGGATCGGCGCGCTCGATACCCCGGAGCAGACAGCGCAGAAGTTGGCGCCGGTATTCATCCGTTGGCGGTTTGGGGTTCTTCCCGGGGATAAAGAGGATGCGGTTAGTGGGCACAGGATGACTCAATCGGCGAACAAGTTGTCAAGAGAACTATATGATATAACCGCCAGGGCGCCAGGGGCGCCAGGAAAACTTCATATGGCGCAAATCTCCCGTCAAATTCAATGTGTACATATGTCCTCTTTTGCAAAAAAACAAAATGAAGATGTTTTTAGGCAGCCATTACTTTAAAGTTAGATGTTCCTGGCGACCCTGGCGTCCTGGCGGTGATAAATAAATATAAAGTTCTCATTCTCGGCCACGGCGAAATGGGCCGGGCGATGGAATATCTGCTGCAACCCCGCCACACGCTCACCCTCTGGGAGCGCCGCCCTGCGCCGGGCAACCCGCCGGTGGTGCTCGAATCCGCCGCCGCACAGCAGGATGTCATCCTCTTCTGCCTGCCCGCCAACCCCCATTTCGACCTGGCCACGCGGCTGCGGGCGCACCGGCGCCGCGACGGCCTGTGCGTCAGCATCGCCAAGGGGCTCGACGATCAAGGCCGGACGGCGGCCAGGGCGCTGGCCCAGGCGCTGGGACCGGAGGCCCCGATCGCCGTGCTCTACGGACCCATGATCTCGGAGGAAATCCGCGCCGGGCGTCCGGCCTTCGCCCAGGCGGGCGCCGCGCGGGCCGAAACCTTTGCCCGTCTGCGCGATCTCTTTGCCGGCACAGCCCTTTACCTCGAGCACAGCACCGACATCGAGGGCATTTCCTGGTCGGCCGTGCTCAAGAACGTCTACGCCATCCTGTTCGGCGTGGCGGACGAGCTGGGGCTGGGCGACAACATGCGGGGCTATCTCGCCACGGCGGCCATGCACGAGCTGGAACGGATCGTCGCCGGTCTGGGCGGTGCGGCGGGCGCGGCGCACCGGCTCGCCGGTCTCGGCGACCTGATTACCACCGCCACCAGCAAGGGTTCCCGCCATCACGAGCTGGGTCGCCTGCTGGTCCGCGGCGAAACCGGAGCGCTCGAAGGCGAAGGCGTGCACGCCCTGAAGATGGTGCGCGCCCACCGGCTGTTCGATTCCCGCCACTATGCCCTGTTCGATCTCATCGGCCAGCTGCTTGACAAGCCCGCCACGGCGCGGGATCTGATGAAAAACTTTCTTGAGCGACTGGCGTGATTAAAAAATTTTTTGGAAACTCATCTTTCAAACCACGGTGAAATAAGGTTAGAATGCCCGTCCAGTTATGACATTCCCAATCACGATCCAGCGGAATTGCCTAAACTGAACCCGCAACAGAAAGCGGCCGTGCAGTACGTCAATGGCCCCCTGCTGGTACTGGCAGGCGCGGGCAGCGGCAAGACCTCCGTCATCACCAGCAAAATCGTCTGGCTCATCCGCGACTACGGCATCGCCCCGCGCAATATCGTCGCCATCACCTTCACCAACAAGGCCGCGCGCGAAATGAAGGCGCGCGTGGCCGATCTGATGAACGGCGACTACTGCAAGGAACTGCTCATCTCGACCTTCCACACCCTCGGCCTGAAAATCCTGCGCGAGCACCTCAACGAGATCGGTTACCGGCCGGGCTTCTCGCTTTACGACGGCGAGGACAGCCAGGCACTGCTCGCCAAACTGCTGCGCGGACGGTACTCCGGCAAGAACAACCCTGCCGAGGCCGTGCGGTATCAGATCTCGCTGTGGAAAAACAACCTGGTGTCGCCGGCAGAGGCGCCGCTCGCGGCCGGCGGCGAATCCATCCAGGACGTGGCGGCGCGGGTCTACGGCGAATACGAACGTCACCTCCAGGCCTACAACGCCATGGACCTCGACGACCTCTTCCTCAAGCCGGTGCGCCTGTTCCAGAACCAGCCGGAAATTCTGGAGGAATGGCGCCGGCGCGTGCGTTACCTGCTGGTGGACGAATACCAGGACACGAATCTGTGCCAGTACGAGCTCGTCAAACTGCTGGCCGGCCATCGCGGCGCGCTCACCGTGGTGGGCGACGACGACCAGTCCATTTACACCTGGCGCGGCGCACATCCCGAGAACCTGAAACAGCTGCAACAGGATTTCCCCTCGCTGAAGGTCATCAAGCTCGAGCAGAACTACCGTTCGAGCGGGCGGATTCTCAAGGCGGCCAATGCCTTGATTGCGAATAACTCCCATATCTTCGAGAAGTCGCTGTGGTGCGATCGGGATTACGGCGAGCCGCTGCGCGTGCTGCGGACGCACGGCGACGAGCACGAGGCCGAGCGTGTCATCTCCGAATTGCTGTATCACAAATTCAAGAACAACACGGATTTCCGGGATTACGCCATCCTGTTCCGCGAAAACAACCAGTCGCGCGTGCTCGAGCGCGTGCTGTCCGAGCGGCGCATCCCGTATTTTCTGAGCGGCGGGGCGTCGTTCTTCGACAAGACCGAGATCAAGGACGTCATGGCCTATCTGCGCCTGCTGTGCAATCCCGGCGACGACAACGCGTTTCTGCGCGTGCTCAACACGCCGCGGCGCGAAATCGGCCCGGCCACACTGGAGCAGCTCGCCGCGCATGCCGCCGAACTAGGTACGAGCCTGTTGCAGGCGTCCATGGATCCCGGCATCGACAAGAAACTCACCGCGCGCCAGGAAACGACGTTGCGCGGCTTCACACGCTGGCTGATGGAGATGATCACCAAGTCGGAGGATGAGGAGCCGGCCAAGCTCGTGTGCGATATGCTGGCCGATCTGCATTACGAAGAATGGCTCAAGGACACCTGCAACGATCAAAAAATCGCGCAGCGGCGCATGCAAGACGTGCTGAAACTGGTGGGCTGGATCCAGCGCCTGGCGCGCCAGGAAGAAAACATGACGCTCAGCGACCTGGTCGTACGGCTGGCCCTCGCGGGCATCCTGGACAAGGGCGATCAGGAAAACCCCGGTGACCTGGTGTCGCTCATGACGGTGCACGCCGCCAAGGGGCTGGAGTTTCCCCACGTTTTCATCGTTGGCATGGAGGAAGGCCTGCTGCCGCATCATCAGAGCCAGTCGGACACGGGCCTGGAGGAAGAGCGCCGCCTCGCCTACGTGGCCATGACGCGCGCTTGCCAGACGCTGACTTTCTCCTTTGCCGAGCGGCGCAAGCGTGGTGGTGAGATCATTAATTGCGAACCCAGCCGTTTCCTCAAGGAAATGCCGGCGGATGATCTGAAATGGGAGGAGCCGAGCCGGGAACCGGACGCCCAGGCCATGCTCGGCCGCGCCGACGTCTATCTCGCCAACCTGCGGAACGTGCCGGGTAATAACCAACCATAACAAAAACCATGAGCAAACGAAAAAAAGAAAGGGCTCGGCAGCGGGAACTGGCGCAGGATTTTTCAGGGGTAAACCTGACGCCGGACAGCTTTCACGCTTTCTACACCAAGTTCATCAGCTTGCGCTTTCCGATGAAGATCGCGCAGGTGCTGGAACTGCGCTACCTGATCAACCATACCGTCGACAAGTACAAGGAACCGCCGGCCACGCCGAGTTATCGCCAGTTCCGCGAAAGCCTCCAATCGGCGCTGGATTCATTCGCCATCGACAACCGGCGCCACAGCGAGCGCATGCTCAAGATATTGAGCATGTTCCGCGATATCCATTATGCCCACTCCATCGCCTCGCGCGATGCCGAACGGCGGCTGCGCGAGGCCATGGCCCGCAACCGCGACGAGTACGCCAAGGCCGTCCGCTATGGTTTGTTCTTCATTTTCGCCGGCGTCAGCTTCATCGTCATGTGGCTCGCGATGGCAAGTCCGTCCGTGATCGTCAAACTGCTGCCGGTGGCGTACGCCTGGCTCGCGCTGCGTTATTTCCACAAACTGCCGGGGCTGGAGAAGGAATACGAGAAATCGACGCTCGACGTCAACGACGTCCTGCGCCGCCGCGTCGATTCGCTCAACTGGAAGACCCTGATCCACAAGCTCGCCCTCGTCCTCGGCTACAAGCGCGTACCGGGAGTGGAGGTGTTTGATGTGGATGTGGATCACGATCAGATTAATAGATCGGCCTACCATTAGGGTCCTCATGCGCTGCGCGCATGAAACCTGGATACCTTCTCCCCTTGCGGGAGAAGGATAGGATGAGGGGTAAGTTCATGTAGGGCGGGTTAGGCGATTTTTGCCGTAACCCGCCGATCAGCGCTTTTAGTCGAGCGGGCTTCGTCCGCGTAATACTTGTGGGTGGCTGACCCGCGGCAGGTGACTTTTCTTTGGACGGACAAAGAAAAGTCACCAAAAGAAATCCGCCCCGGTCGCTTCGCCGCTCGCAAACCTCGCTCGCGGTCCCCTCCGTTCCTCGCCCCACCGGGCGCTCGCCAACTCGCCGGGCGCATAAAACGCGCCTCGGGCTCAAACACGGGCTCGCTTAAAAGCTCCCGGTGGAGCTGCGGTACTCGGCGCGCGCTACGGGGATTTAAAAATACAGAAACCCTAGCCTCCCTTGTCTTCTCTTGGAACTTGACTCAAGGAACGAAAAACACAACCATGACATGGTTCCGATTCATTTCAAAGCCGTGTTAAATGACAATGGCCTTCATGAGAAAACGCTTTTGAAACGACTACCAAAATTATGCAGCTATGAGGAAAAAATATGAATCGTCTATTCATATTAGTAATGCTATTGGCCATTTCGTTTCCTGGCTATGCAGCGGAATACGAATCTATATTTCTTCTATACGCGTACCCACCAGGCGAGGAATTAATTAAAGGCAAGGATCTTCCGAGAAGAGAACTGATCGGCGCGTGGTCAATCAAGCGTCAGGATTCTCGGGCTGCAAGTCTAACATGTGAGCCTTTTTACCGCGTGAACCAAGAAAAGGCGAGAGCCTTCCACAGAAAGCAATTACAGCGCAGAATTTCTCCGGAAATAATTGCTGATCTTCACAAAGGGCCACTGGCGGGTAGAGTCGCAGAAATTGTGACAGAGACGAAGTTAAAGATCGCAAATTTGGATAAGTGGCATTACTACAGCCAGTGTGTTACTGCTAACGATGAGCCATCCATTGCTGAAGTTCTTAATGAGAAGTAGTAATCGGATCAGGGCAGCTAACACCCAGTTGCAGGCACTGATGGACCAAGCCTGAATTTGAACATTATATTACCTGAGAATAGCGCGAGGGGCGCACATGGAGAAAATACGAGCCAGACATCAGGGAAAGAAGAATATTTACGGCCACAACGATCTTTTAAATGCTGCATATCACTTTAAGACCCAGATCGAATCCAAACTTAAATCGGGGGATCGGACGGGTATCACTTTCGAATACATGGCCTGTTTAATAATTCTGGCATTTACCTTCGAAGCGATGATTAATTTCTTAGGCCACAAGCTGATAGCTGGTTGGAATGAGCGACAGTCATTCAACGATAAAGTGACCGAGGTGCTTAATCATCTAAAGATCAATCCAGACTGGGCTGTTCGACCTTACAGCTCAATCTCTACGTTAAAGAAGTTCAGAGATTCAATAGCCCACGGGAAACCCGTTGAGATCACCTTTGATAAAGAGATAGTGCTCCCCGCAGAAGAAATTGACAGAAGGATTGATTTGGATAGCGAATGGGTCCCCTATTGCTCCCATGACACTGTATTCAATACGTACGCCGATATAGACGCTACATGGAAGCAACTGCTAGAAGCGTCGGGCTTGGAACTGTATGAAACGATTACTCGTGGCGAGAGTGATTTAACGTTCAAGGAAATATAACTACTTTTTCAACAGCCCACCGATCTACCCCCTCGGATGATGCTGCTCGTGCAGCGTCTTCAATCTTGCCTGCGCGACATGCGTGTAAATCTGCGTGGTGGAAAGGTCGGCGTGGCCGAGGAGCATCTGGACCACGCGCAGGTCGGCGCCGTGGTTGAGCA
>Ga0155528_1021_pt1 | contig 10293 bp, 3 predicted proteins | sample RifCSPhighO2_12_FD_107185 | JGI IMG/M metagenome (GOLD analysis project Ga0155528, IMG submission 107185) | Candidatus Muproteobacteria bacterium RIFCSPHIGHO2_12_FULL_60_33
AATGCGCGGCGCCATCCGCGAGGACGACTACCCCTTCGGCCCCAATCCCATGGACGATCCGGTCAATGCCTTCCGCCCCCGCAATCACTTCTACGACCCGGCGCAGAACCGCGCCCTCACCACCATCCTTGGCCTGTCCTTGGGCGAGAAGGCGCCCGATTGGGGTCTGGGGACAAGCGATGTTTTTGGCAATCCCAGCGGCGAAAACACTTTCCGTAATAATCATTACAGCGTCTACGACGCCCGCGAAGCCCTGTACCGCGCCCTCACCGGCAAGACCAAAGACGGCAGCGACGCTGGCCCTGACAATCAACCCGCCACCAAGCAAGACAGAGACAAATATTGGGCCACCTTATTCCGCGCTCTGGGCGACATCGTGCACTTGGTCGAAGACATGGCGCAGCCGCAGCACACACGGAACGACCCCCACGCGGGCAAGAAATTCGACAGCAACTTCGCGCCGCTCGGCCACAAAAGCGTCTATGAAGCCTATGTCGAAGCCCGCGCCACGGGCGGGACCTTCGAAGTTCCCGGCGTATTCAGCATGGCAGCCAACGGCCTGACCTACGACGGCTACGCCGCGCCGCGCTTCACGGACTATCTCTCCTATTTCACCACGCGCCACCAGCATCCCAACCCGGATAAAATCCTCGCGCGCCAGGGCCTGGCCGATTATAGCAACCGCGGCTTCTTCTCCGCCGGCACCAATATCGAAAGCGAGAACAACGTGTATACGCTGCCGGACCGCAACCCTGCCGCCTATACCCCCACCGATCTTTACGTAGACTGGCAGGGCGAACCCTTGGGCAGCGATCCCAACGCCAAGGTCACGATCCTGCAAGGGTCGGTTCCCGACAGCCTGCCCGGCGGCCAGACAGTAACCAACATTCCGCTCACCACTTACGGGGCGTGGGATAAATTTCTTCGTCCCGTGGGGAAAACCGACTACAGCCTAAACCGCTACAACTACGACGCCCAGGCCGATCTCCTCATCCCCCGCGCCGTAGCCTACAGCGCGGGGCTGATCGATTATTTCTTCCGCGGACGGATCGAGGCCGAAGACGCTCATTACACCGACACCGGCATCGAGCTCAAGATCAGAAATGCCCTCGACCCCGAAAAGAATCCCGAATGGCAGAACGAAATCCTCTACGCCAAGACCGGTTCAGGAAACTCAAGTACTCTGACCATTACTTATGAATACAAGGACGAGCAGAATATAGCTCACTACGTTACTTCGAATCCGGTGGAGCTTGTGACCGATCCCAACAATAGCGCCAATGATGACAACATTGCTCCCGGAGAAGTATCGAAAAAAGTTTATTCTTTTACGATAGATGTACCTTTCGTGGATCCGAACGACCCCAGGCAGTTTAAAGACCTGAAATATCGTCTTGTATTCCATGGAAAGTTGGGGCAGGAGGATGATGCTGTGGCGGCGGCTGCCTTCCGCCCCACGTCCGGTTTCCTTGTCATGCCCAGCTATGTCCCTTCCGATGGAATTGGCGGTGCACGAATGATTTACAGAACCTCAACAGGCTGGAAGCTCGCACCGGATAGCGGATTGGTGGCGGGCAATATTGACTGGAAAGGGAGGTACGAAGCAGACCCCGCCGATCCCGCAGGGTCACCTAAGCCCACCAAGGTACTTTCCTGGGTTGGTCCCAAGATGCGGTATTTCCCGGATGACGAGACGTGCCAATCAACTCCGTTTTACCGTTGTAAATGGATCTCTTCCAGCATTTTCAGCAACGAGATTTTCGAAAACGGCGATGTCATAGCGAATGCCCCTGCCAATGTGCTGGGTGCCGCCATAACCAAGGATCTCAATAGAAAGGATTGGCTGGTGGCTATCTGTATGGAGGGAGGAACGGAGGAGGTTGTCTATCGACGTCCCTACAGGCAGGGGTCGGATGCGCCCTATGACCCGGTAAACGCACCGAACGGCTGGAAAGAGATAGGCCGCTTCGATGCCGGTACGTTGAATCAGGGCGCGTCGCGGACCACGCATCATGCCGACATACCCTGGTTTTTCAGTGGCGATGGCAGAAAGGCGCAAACCCTGCGCCGCTGGTGGGAAACAACGAGCAATGATATTTACGAGAGACTGATGCGTCTTGAAGTAAATATTACCGATGACATCACTCTGGTTATGCCGCCCCGGAACCATGACAACCTGACAGGTTTCGAGGAAACCCACACATGCAGCACAAACTACGATCAATATGGTGCTGGTACAGGCCAATCGACCTATAACGCCAGTGGCGAGTACATCGTCGCCGTGGATTATGACAAGGACGGAAATGAAATCCTTGCCAAGATTCGTGTGACGGGTAACAGCACAAAAACTTCGACGGTGAGCGTGGCGCACAACCATCAACCGAATGAAGGCCACTCTGATGTTCTGACCGGTACCACGCAGGTGAGCGAGAGCCCTTACAAGGAGGATCTGATCTGGAAGGATGGAAATATCTTGTCTACCTTTTCGGACAGGGAAAGTTATGATGCATCTTGGGGGTCCGGACCCCAGCCATCGAACAATTACTACAGGCGCACCATCGATCGCACAACGCACGAGAAAGAAATCAGTTATATCGTGGATTTGCGATACAACCTCTATTCATACTACTACGCTAACGTACACGACAAAGAGAACATCGCGGGGGACGCTATAAGCTATGTAGAGGACATTGACGAGGGGAATGAGATTATGTCGGATCTCATGCCGTCGAAGATTTCGTTGTACAGCGACACATGGCCGACTTATACCTCAAGCACTTCACCTTACCGGATTGAGAGGGAGTTGTATTGCGATCCTTTTCTCCCCAGCTCTTTTAATTCACGCAGGTATGGTCTATCGAATTTTGGTTGGTTCTTGCGAAGTCCAGGGTCTGGCATGGTGGATAGTGGGGGTAACTATGCAATTTCGCATCCTTCGTTGGCGGATTTTGGTTATGAGACATTGGCCCCCACGAATTTGCTTACCGATGGAAGATTGGAGGACGTAATAAAAAATGCTCCGCCTAATGCCTATTATTCTCCAATAAGTGTTTTGTATTAATGCACAGGTTAGACATTCGAGAAATATGGTAGGAGATAAGAAATGAGAAAGAATAGAAAAATCGGTCTTCCGGTACGTTACTGGAAGGTCTTGGTCACGATTCCCGCCGCCAGCAACGCGGCGCCGTAGGCGGCGTGCCCGGAACGCGGCTTTTCCATCTTGGCCCGCAGAATCTTTTCACGGATGCGTCCCCAGGCCGGGTTTTGTGAGCCGCCGCCGGTGGTGCAGACCTTGGCAAGCGGCGGAGCGCCCAGCTTTTCCAGCAGTGCGTACCCCTGCGCCTCGATCCGCGCGATGCCTTCGAGCATGCCCTGAAAAAAGATTATGCTGTCACCGGGCAACGGTTCCAGTCGCGGCGCCATTTCCGGATTGTTTATCGGGAAGCGCTCACCGATTTCGGGAAGCGGGTAGTAATCGAGGCCGGTGGGATTTTCCGGATCGAGCAGTGGTGTCATTTCCCGCATCTGTTCGATCTTGAAATACTGTAACAGCACGGCGCCACCGCTGTTGGAGGCGCCGCCGGCGAGCCAGTATTTGCCGAGACGATGGCTGTAGACGCCATGCTCCAGCGAGAACACCGGCTTCTCTGACAGCAGCTTCAGCACCAGCGTCGTGCCGAGGGCCGTGACACCGTGCCCCGGCTCGGTGGCGCCGGCCGCGAGGAAGGCCGCCACGCCGTCCGTGGTTCCGGCCAGCACCTGGACATCGGCGGGCAGGCCAAAGGTTTTGGCCGTATCCGCGCTGATGGTTCCCAGCGTTTCGCCCGGTGCGTGCACTTCCGGCAACAGCGCGGCGTTGAAGCCGAGTTTATTGAGCCACTTGGGCCAGGCCATTTTCCCGGCATCGAATCCGAGTTTCAGGCAGTTGTTGTAATCGCTGTGGCCATACTGGCCGGTCAGTCGCCCGCTGATCCAGTCGGCCTGATGCAGTGCATGCCGGGCACGCTTGTCGAGCTTCCGGTCGTGCAGCCACAGGAGTTTGGCGAGACTGCTGCCAGCCCCTTGGGCGCCGGAATCGTCGCTCGCCAGCGACGCGATTTTCTTTGCCTGCTCCACGGCGCGCCGGTCGCTATACATGATGGCCGGTGTCACCGGGCTGCCCTTGGCGTCACACAGCAGCAGGGTGCCGGAGGTGCCATCCACGGCGAGTGCCTGCACGCGCTGCGGGTCGATCTGTTCCAACAGGTTTTGCAGGCAGCCGCTGACCGCCTTCCACCACACGGTCGGGTCCTGGGTGACCTCGTCTTCATTCCGGGGCGGGGTGGGGATGGGCACACTCGTCTCCCCTTGCAGGGTGCCGGAGGCATCAACCGCCATAGCCCGGCATCCGCTGGTTCCGAGATCGATACCGATGTAGAGCCCGTCCTGGCGCGGACTCGGCGGGGGTTCGGCGGGTTCGTCAACGCTGTCGCGCACCTCCTCTGTCTGGTCGTCGCTAGCCTTCTCTGGCACCCGTTCCTGCCGGCGGGTGCGCCGCAACATGCGGAAGCGGTCGCTGGCCAGCGCGGCGGATGCCACCGTGGCGTCGGGTTCCGGTGCCGGCGCCGGATTCCGGGTTACCGGGACGGGCGCCGCCGGCGTGACGGGTTCGGTTAAACGCACCGGGTTCCGGGTTTTCGACGCGGGCATGGCCTTGGCGGCGGGGGCCTTCGTGGGGGCCGCGGCCGGAGGATCCCGCGCCGGCAGTTCCTGGATTTCGCGCGGCAGATCGGCCGGTGGCGGTGGCGGAGCCTCCCAGCCGCTCTGGCGGTGCACGACCTCGATCGTGGTGTAGAGGCCGCCGCGCACGTTGAATTTGGCCCGCAAGCGAAGGTAACGCGGGTGAATGACCGCCACCAGATCGTTCAGAATCCGGTTGGTCACGTCCTCGTGGAAATGCCCCTCGTTGCGGTAGGACCAGATATAAAGTTTCAGGGACTTCAGCTCCACGCACAGCCGGTCCGGGACGTATTCCAGGGCCAGGCTGGCGAAGTCCGGCTGGCCGGTCCTGGGACACAGACAGGTGAACTCCGGACATTCGATCTCGATGATATAATCCCGGTCCGGATGCGGATTGGGGAAGGTATCCAGATTCTTGCTGGGCTGGGTCGGCATGGACTGGCTGCGGGGTTTGGAATCCTTGTAAAATTGTAGCTTACTTTACGCCGGCGGACAGGACACTCACGCGAGACCCGATGCGACTTAAAACCATCAAGCTTTCCGGCTTCAAATCGTTCGTCGAACCCATCACCATTCCCATCACCGGCAACCTGGTCGGCGTTGTCGGCCCCAACGGCTGCGGCAAATCCAACATTATCGACGCCGTGCGCTGGGTCATGGGCGAGATGTCCGCCAAGAATCTGCGCGGCGATTCCATGGCCGACGTCATTTTCAACGGTTCCAATGCACGCAAGCCGGTGGCGATGGCCTCGGTCGAACTCATTTTCGACAACAGCGCAGGCCGCGCCGGTGGTGAGTACGCCAAGTATTCCGAGATCTCCATCCGGCGCGAGGCCGGACGCGACGGGCAATCCGATTATTACCTGAACAAGACCAAATGCCGGCGCAAGGACATCACCGATATCTTCCTCGGCACCGGCCTGGGCCCGCGCGCCTACTCGATCATCGAGCAAGGCATGGTCACGCGTATCATCGAGGCCAAGCCGGAGGATTTGCGCGGTTTCCTTGAAGAGGCCGCGGGCGTTTCCAGATACAAGGAACGCCGCCGCGAGTCCGAGAGCCGCATCAGGCACACGCGCGAAAATCTCACGCGCGTGGAGGACATCCGCCGGGAACTGGAATTGCAGCTCTCGAAGCTGCACCGGCAATCGCGGGCCGCGGCGAAATACAAGGAATTGAAACAGGAGGAGCGCCTGACGCGCGTGCAACTGTTCGTGCTGCGCTGGCTTGAATTCGATGCGCGCGTGCAAAGCCAGGATACATTGTTGGCGCAGCAGCAGACGGCACTGGACGGTGTGCTGGCCACGCAGCGCGGGATCGAGGCCGAGATCGAAAAAATCCGCGCCCAGCAGACCGAGACGATGGACCGGTTCAATGCGGTGCAGGCCGAGTTCTATTCCGTCGGCGCGGAGATTTCACGCCTCGAACAGGCCATCCAGTACGCGCGCGAGACGCGCGAGAACCAGGCGCGCGAACAGGAGCAGATCAATCGCGCGTGGGGCGAGGCGAGCGCGCATCTGCAGGCGGACGTGACGCGCATGGACGAACTCAAGCGCCGGCTCGACGAGCTGGCGCCGCAACTGGAAGAGCTTGCCCGCGCGCGCGATGCCGCCACGGAGCGGCGCGCGCAAGCCGAGCGTGCCATGCAGGACTGGCAGAACGAGTGGGAATCCTTCAGCGAACTGGCGGCCGAGCCGGCCAAGGTGCGCGACGTTCAGGCCGCCCGTATTCAGCAGCTGGAACAGCATCTCGATCAGTTGCGGCAGCGCCAGTCACGCCTCGAACAGGAGGCCGCGACCATGGCCGCGGAACTGGAAAAAGCGCCGGCCAATGCCTTGGCCACGCAGGCGGCGGAACTGGATGACGCCTGCGAGGGCCAGGAACGCTCGATCGCGGAAATCGAGGCGCGCCTGCGCGAAACACGCGAGCGTCGCGACGAACTCGATGACGAGCTGGCCGAGGTGCGCGGACAGAAGCAAAGCAGTGAGGCACGTCTGGCCTCGTTGCGCGAGCTGCAGGCGGCGGCGCAGGGTGAGAGCGACGCCACGTTGGGAGAATGGCTGCGCGGTCAGGGTCTCGACAAGGCCCCGCGCCTGGCGCGTCTGCTCAAGGTTGAGTCCGGCTGGGAAAAGGCCGTGGAGCGGGTGCTCGGCGTCAATCTCGGCGCCGTGTGCGTGCCGCGGGTGGAGCAGGTGGCGTCGGCGGCCGCCGGATTCAACCAATCGCCGGTCTCCTTCATTGAGCTGGGCTCGCCGCCCGCGCGCGGGCCCACGACGCATCCGTCTTTGCTCGACAAGGTGCAGGGCGATATCAATCTCGCGCCGCTGCTCGAGGGCATTTACGTCGCCGAATCTCTGGAACAGGCGCTGTCCTGGCGCGCCGATCTCGCGGCGCGCGAATCCATTGTCACGCGCGATGGCGCCTGGGTGGGCCGCAACTGGTTGAGCCTGGGGAGCGAGAAAGGCGCGCGCGCCGGATGGCTGCTGCGTGAGCGTGAAATCGAGACGCTGCAATCCGAGCTGACCGGATGGCAGAACAAGCTCGGAAACCTGCAAGCGGAACTGGCCGAGTTGGATACACAGTTGCAGAATCTCGAGGACGAGCGCGATGAACTCACCCGCGATCTCAACGAGAACAACCGCGAACGCGCCCGCCTGCGTGAACAACTGGGACACAAACAGGCACGTTTGGCGCAGCTCGAGTCGCGCCGCGCGCAGATCGAGCGCGAGCAGAATGAAATCAGCGAACAGTTGGGCCGCGATCAGAACGACATGGCCGCCGCGGGCGATTTGCTGCGCCAGGCCGAGGCCACCGGCGGCGAACATGAACAGCGACGCGCGCAGTTGCAGCACAACCGCCGGACCTTGCTGGAGGCGGTGGAGCAGGCACGCGCGCAGGAATCCGGGGCGCGCGACAACGTGCATCGTCTGGAGATCGAGCGTGAAACGCAGCAGACCGCCTTCGAGGCCACGCGCGCGAGCCATGCGCGTCTCGAGGGGCAGCTGCAGCAGCTGATCGCGCGGCGCGAACAGCTTTCGCTGGCGCTTTCCGGCGCACAGGACCCCACGCCGGGCCATCGCCGGCAACTGGACGAATTCCTGCAAAAACGCCTGGGCATCGAGGAGCGTTTGAACGCCGCGCGCCAGGCGGTGTCCGACCTCGAGACACATCTGCGCGAGCAGGAACAGGCCCGGTCACACGAGGAACGCCAGACCGCCGAAATCCGGGAGAAGCATGAAAGTGAGCGTGTCGTGCGCCAGGAATTGGCGGTACGGCGCGATACTATCGCCGATCAGCTGCGTGAATCCGGTTTTGAGGTTGAGCCGGTGCGCCAGGAGTTGCCGCCCGAGGCCAACGAAACAGAGTGGGCGGGAAGGCTGGAACAAATCACCGCACGCATCGAGCGCCTGGGGCCGATCAATCTTGTTGCCATCGAGGAATTCGAGGAGGCCAACACGCGCAAGACCTATCTTGACAAGCAGTACGAGGACCTGTCACAGGCGCTGGCCACGCTGGAAGAGGCGATCCGCAAGATCGATCGCGAGACGCGCACGCGCTTCAAGGAGACGTTCGACCAGGTCAACGAGTATTTCCAGAGCTTCTTCCCGCAGCTTTTCGGCGGCGGCAGCGCGCATCTCGAAATGACGGACAACGACCTGCTCGAGACCGGCGTGAGCGTCATGGCGCGTCCGCCGGGCAAGCGCAACAGCACGATTCACCTGCTTTCCGGCGGCGAGAAGGCGCTCACCGCCGTGTCGCTGGTGTTCGCCATCTTCCAGCTCAACCCGGCGCCGTTCTGCCTGCTGGACGAGGTGGACGCGCCGCTTGATGACGCCAACGTGATCCGTTATTGCGAGACGCTGAAAACCCTGTCACTGAAAACTCAGCTGGTTTACATCACCCATAACAAGATCAGCATGGAGATGGCCGACATCCTGATCGGTGTCACCATGTCCGAGCCAGGTGTGTCGCGGCTGGTGGCGGTGGACGTGGAGCAGGCCATGGAGATGGTCGCGCAGTAATGAATCTGCAGTATGCCCTGCTCTTCATCGGAATCGTCATTGTTGCCGTCGTCGCCCTGACCGCCTACGACATGTCCCGGCTGCGCCGTCCGCGTCCGCGGCCAGAGGTGCACCTGGGCGGTTTCCCGGATGACCACACGCCCGTCCGACCCAGCCTGCTGGATGCCACGCGCGCAGAAGGCAGCGAAAAGGTTCTGCGTTCCGATATTGAAATCGCGCTGCGTTCGATCCCGCGCAACGAGATTCTGCGCAAGGAAATACGGCAGCTGGAAGAGGTCGCCACCATGCCGCTCGACCTTGCCGCCGGGCGGCGACGCCCCGGCCGCCGGGAGGCGGAACCCGGCCGGCAATATCTGTCGGACGAGAAAATCGATTTTGTCATTCATCTGCCGGGGGAACAGCCGGTGGCGCGCGATAGCGCGCTCGGCATCTTCAAGCAGCATGAGTACAAGCTGAACAAGGCCAGGCATCTCTATGGCCGGCATCACCAGACCGCGCACTGGTCCGATCTCCAGCTCGACCGCTCGAACACGCAGTATGACGACCTCATGCTCGCCATCCAGCTGGTGGATCCCAAGGGCCCGGTGGATGAATCCGAACTCACCGTGTTTACCGAGATCGGTTTGCAGCTGGCGGATGCCCTCCAGCGCCCGACGAAATTGCCGCTCACCTTCGAACAGGGCCTGGCGCGCGCCAGGGAGTTGCAGGCGTTTTGCGATACCTATGATGTCATCGCCGGTATCCACGTGGTGCCGAACACGGAGGCGGTTTTTCCGGGACGTGCCATCGAAATGGCGGCACGCCACGCGGGGCTGGAGCTGGGGGCCATGAACATCTTTCACATGAAAAATGAAGTCGCGCCCGGAAGCCGGCATCTGTTCAGCATGGCGAACCTGCACGAGTCGAGCGCCTTCGATCCCGCCGCGTGGGATAAATTTGAAACCAGCGGTCTGACGCTTTTCATGAGCGTACCCTGCGCGTTCCAGCCGGGGGTGGCATTCGACCGGATGGTGGCAACCGCGCGCGAGATTGCCGAGACGCTGGGTGGAAAGTTGCAGGATCAGAACCGCCGTCCGTTCACCGACAAGGGCATCGCGGTGATACACCACCAGATCGAGGAGATCGAGGAGAAAATGCGCGCCTTCGGCATTCCGCCGGGAAGTGAAACCGCGCTCAAGCTGTTCAACGAAGCCGCGACCCTATGAGCCGCAGCGGGAAACCGCGCCAGCGCGCCGCGGAATTACGCCAGGAAATCAATCACCACAACTACCGTTATTACGTCCTCGACAGCCCCGTCATCTCCGATGCGCAGTACGACAAGCTGCTGCGTGAATTGCAGGAGCTCGAAGCGAAATACCCGGAACTGATCACACCCGATTCACCGACCCAGCGGGTCGGCGCCGCCGCCTCGGAAGAGTTTGGCGAAGTCCGCCATTCCCTCCCCATGACCTCCATGGACAATGCCTTTTCGGATGAGGAGGTGGGGGAATGGGACCGGCGCGTGCACAAGGGTCTTGATGTTGAAGGCGATGTTGCTTATACGGCCGAACCC
>Ga0155528_1083_pt1 | contig 9395 bp, 8 predicted proteins | sample RifCSPhighO2_12_FD_107185 | JGI IMG/M metagenome (GOLD analysis project Ga0155528, IMG submission 107185) | Candidatus Muproteobacteria bacterium RIFCSPHIGHO2_12_FULL_60_33
CGCTGCCATTCGGCAGCGCCTTTTTTATTTGAGGCTTATTCCCGGATCAGAGCCAGTACACGAAGATGAACAGGCCGAGCCACACCACGTCCACGAAGTGCCAGTACCAGGCCACGGCCTCGAAGCCGAAGTGGTGGTCGGGACGGAAATGGCCCACGATCGAGCGGCCGAGGATGACGATCAGCATGATCGTGCCCATGGTCACGTGGAAACCATGAAACCCGGTGAGCATGAAGAACGTCGCGCCATAGACGCCGGTTTTCAGGGTAAGTCCCAGTTCGGTGTAGGCGTGGATATATTCGTACGACTGCAACGCGATGAATGCGATGCCCAGGGCCACGGTCATGAACAGGCCGGTGATGAGCTGCGCGCGGTTGTCCTTCAGCAGGCCCCAGTGCGCCCAGGTCACGGTCGCGCCGGAGGTCAACAGGATCAGGGTGTTGATCGCAGGAATACCCCAGGCGCCCATCGGCGAGAACTGGTTCAGTCCGGGGATGGTGTCGTGCGGGATTGGCGCCGGACCCTTCGGGCCGGCGGTCGGCCAGGCGGCATCGTAACCGGGCCACAGCATATCGGTATCGCCGAGCCATTGCACCGCGAACTGGCGCACATAGAACAGCGCGCCGAAGAAGGCGGCGAAGAACATGACCTCGGAGAAGATGAACCAGGCCATGCCCCAGCGGAAGGAACGGTCCACCTGGGCGTTATAGATGCCGCCTTCGGACTCGCCGATCACCTGACCGAACCAGCGGACCATCATGTAAATAATGATCGCCGCACCGAGCGACATCAGCCAGGGTCCGGCCTGGATGCCGTTGATGGTCAGCACCGTTCCGAGCGCAAGAATGAACAGACCGGCGGAAGTAATGACCGGCCATGCGCTCGGATTGGGCAGATAATAATCGTTACCGGAGTGGGCAGCGGACATGCTTATATCCTCTTTGGAAGATCTGATTTATTAATTTCAACGCAAAGACGCGGAGAACGCAGAGGAGCGCAGAGATTTTTCTCGTTGAATATCTCTGAATTTTCTCTGCGCCTCTGCGTTGAGTAGTTCATTAAACAGAAATTCTCTTTCTCATTTACAGGAACCATTTCAACGTTCAACTGCCGGACGCCATGGCCGGATGCGCGCGATGGGCGTGATTCTCGCCCTGACCCAGCGCTTCACCGCCGTATTTCTTCGCCGACAACTTGTCGGTGTTGAAGAACGAATACGACAGGGTGATGGTGTGTACATCCTTGTCCAGACCGGCGTCGACCACAAACCGCACCGGCATCTCGCGCGACTCACCCGGCCTCAGGGTCTGCTGGGTGAAACAGAAGCACTCAATCTTGTTGAAGTGCGTGGCCGAAATGCCTGGGCTGACGCTCGGAATCGCCTGGCCGGTGATCTCCTCCTGCGCCAGGTTGCGGGCAAGATATTTCACTTCCGTCGTCTCGCCGGGGTGCACCTCCATCTTTTTCACCAGCGGCTTGAACTCCCAGGGAAGGCCGCTGGTGGCCAGTCCGGTGAATTCCACAGTCACCGTGCGGCTCGTGTCCACGGGCTGCGCGGCGGCCTGCTCCTCGATGCGCCCGGTCTTGCCGTTGAGCCCGAAGGCCTTGCACATCAGATCGTACATCGGCGACAGCGCATAACCGAAGCCGAACATCGCGACGGCCACGATTAATAGATTGCGCGCGAGTCGCCTGTTGGACGACTTGATATCCGCCTTGGTTGTCATCGCCAGTTCTGTATAAATGAGAACAGGTAGAACGCCAGCGCCACCGCGGCAAGAATCGCCACCGTGACGACGATGTTGCGCTGCTGCCTGGCGTTTTCGATCTTGGTCACGATATTCCGCAACCTACGTTACTTGATGTCCGGCGCAACGGCGAAACTGTGGTACGGCGGAGGCGACGACAGGGTCCATTCCAGACCCTCCGCTCCTTCCCAGACCTTGGCTCCGGCCTTCCGGCCGCTGCGGATCGTCTGCACCACGATGTACAGGAGCAGCAACTGTGCGAATCCCATCACGAACGCGCCCACGGTGGACCACTGGTTGAACTCCGTGAACTGCAAGGCGTAGTCGGGGATGCGGCGCGGCATGCCGGCCAGCCCGAGGAAATGCTGCGGGAAGAACGCCAGGTGGAAGCCGATCATGGTCAGCCAAAATTGCCACTTACCCAGCCGTTCGTTGTACATGTGGCCGGTCCACTTGGGCAACCAGTAGTACGCCGCACCCATCAGCGCCAACACCGAGCCGCCGAAGATAGTGTAGTGGAAATGTGCGACCACGAAATAGGTGTCGTGGTACTGGAAGTCGGCCGGGGCGATCGAGAGCATCAGCCCAGTGAGCCCACCCATGGTGAACGTGAACACGCCGGCAACGGCATAGAGCATGGGCGTCTCAAACGTCATGGATCCGCGCCACATGGTGGCGATCCAGTTGAACACCTTCACGCCCGTGGGCACGGCGATGAGCATCGTGGCGTACATGAAGAACAGTTCGCCCGCGAGCGGCATGCCGACGGTGTACATGTGGTGCGCCCAGACGATGAACGACAGGAACGCGATCGAGGCCGTGGCGTACACCATCGTGTCATAACCGAACAGGGGCTTGCGCGCGAAGGTCGGGATGATCTGCGAGAACACGCCGAACGCCGGCAGGATCAGGATATACACTTCGGGATGGCCGAAAAACCAGAACACGTGCTGGAACAGTACCGGGTCGCCGCCGCCCGCGGCGTCGAAGAAGTGCGTGCCAAAGTGGCGGTCGGTGAGCAGCATCGTTACCGCGCCGGCCAATACCGGCATCACCGCCAACAACAGGTAGGCCGTGATCAGCCAGGTCCAGACAAACATCGGCATCTTCATGAACGTCATTCCCGGCGCGCGCATGTTGAGGATCGTGGCGATGATGTTGATCGAGCCGAGAATCGAGGACATGCCGAGTAGATGCACCGACAGGATGGTGAAATCCATGCCCATGCCGGTCTGCACAGAAAGCGGCGGATACAGCGTCCAGCCGCCGGCCGGACCGCCGCCCGGGACAAAGAGGGAAATTATCAGCAACGTGGCGGCTGGCGGCAGCAGCCAGAAGCTCCAGTTGTTAAGCCGCGGCAGCGCCATGTCCGGTGCGCCGATCATCATCGGGATCAACCAATTCGCCAGCCCCGTGAAGGCCGGCATGACCACGCCGAAGACCATCACGAGCGCGTGCACCGTCGTCATCTGGTTGAAGAAGTGCGGGTCGACCACTTGCAGGCCGGGCTGGAACAGCTCGGCGCGGATCACGAGCGCCATGGCGCCGCCGACGAAAAACATGACCAGCGCAAACAGCAGGTAAAGCGTGCCAATGTCTTTATGGTTCGTGGTCATGAGCCAGCGGCCGAGACCGCTCGGATGTTCGTCGTGATGTGCTGTGGCCATTGTGAAATCTCCCGTGAAACCGGTTCGTTACTTGCGCAGGGCCTTGACCTGTGACGGCTGAATCGCGTCCCCGGTCTTGTTGCCGAAGCCGTTGCGTTCGTAGGTCACCACGGCGGCGATATCGGTGTCGCTCAGCTGGGCGGCGAACGCCTGCATCGCGGTGCCGGCCTTGCCGTTCATGACAATGCCCAAATGTTCGGCGAGCGGGCCGTTGGCGATCTTGTTGCCCGCCATCTTGGGAAATAGGCCCACACCCTCGCCGCCGGCGCCGTGACAGGCGGCACAGGTCGAGGCATAAACCTTTTTGCCCTTCTCCATCAGCTCGTCCTTGCTCCAGGCCTTGGTGTCGCCGGCGGATTCGGCCGCGGCCTTGTCCTTTTGCATGGCGACCCATTTGGCGAAGTCTTCCGGGCTCACGGCATTGACGACAATGGGCATGTAACCGTGGTCCTTGCCGCAAAGTTCGGCGCACTGCCCACGGTAGATACCGGGCTCGTCGATGCGCGCCCACATTTCATTGATGAAGCCGGGGATGGCGTCTTGTTTCACGCCGAGCTGCGGCACCCACCAAGCGTGGATCACGTCGTTGGCGGTGACCAGGAAGCGGACTTTCTTGCCCACCGGCAACACGATCGGGTTGTCCACCTCCAGCAGATAGTGCTCGCCCTTGGCGGCCTTGTTTTCGATCTGTTCACGCGGGGTGGCAAGCGTGCTGAAAAATCTTAGATCCTGATCAAGGTAATCGTAATTCCATTTCCACTGATAACCCGTGATCTTGATCGTCAGGTCGGACTTGCTGGTGTCACTCATGTCGATCAACGTCGCGGTGGATGGAATAGCCATGCCCACCAGGATCAAAAACGGGATTAACGTCCAGATGACTTCCAGCGTGGAGTTTTCATGAAATTGAGCGGCCTTGTGCCCGCGGCTCTTGCGGTGAGCGAAAATGGAATAAAACATGAAGCTGAAGACAATCACGAATATGAGGAAACAGACGACGAGAATCGTATTATGAAGCTTGAGGATTTCGTGAGCGACGGAGGAGACGGGTTTCTGAAAGTTCAGGCCGTATTCCGCAAACGCCAGCGGGGCTGCCAACCACAGGCTCATGCCCAGCAACAGGCGGGGCACGATGCCTGGGAACTCTGTTATAAGTTTTCTGGACATGCCTATCTCCCGTACCGTAAATATCAAAATCTTTTCGCCTCTGTTGAAAAACGAGTGGGTAGTCGCCCGAGTCGACGGGTCGCCGTGACATCCTCCCTCCCCCTCGACGGGGGAGGGGTCGGGGTGGGGGGGGCGGACCGACACGCGGCAAAACCCGGATCCCTTGTTACTTCACGACGATGCTCACCCTCCCCCTCGCCCCCTCCCGTCAAGGGAGGGGGGATTCCTTTTTTCCTGCCGAGCCTTTTTCACCCACTTAAAATTCAACAGAGCCATCTTTTCAGTAATCGGCTGTGCCCGCTCTATCCGTTTCCCGGTCGATCAGCCGTGTGACGCGAGACTTCGTGCGTCCGTACTGCCAAGGAAGCCCTGAATTTAGTCATTCCCGCGAACAACCCCATCTTTCCCGGGTGGGAAAGTGAACGGTTCGGACGGACCAGTAGCCCTGCTCGCGGCGCTCGCTCGTCTTGCCGTATTATGAGAAGACTCAGGCCTTAACCGGTGTCTTTATCAGGCGTATCGCGCGCGACCATCCTCGCTCTCGCCTGCCGTAACAATCCGGAATTCACCGTTCGATCCAGATTATCGATCAAGATCGAGCCATTTTTGGCGCGCGCAAACTATCACAAGCGTTTAGTGCCTGCAACCGGGTTTTACAGGGAATAATCGCGTCTTTCAGGAAAATAAATGCCGCCGAAATCGAATCGGTGCCTGACTGAATTAGTCTGTTTTCTGAGTGAGATACATTATCGTTTCTGGCAGGACAAGCGGCGATTCCACATGATGAATTCCCGGCAACCGATAAGGAAATCGCACCAGCATCGGAGCCTTGATTTTTTCCTTCAGCGCGGCAATGTTTTCATCCACACGTGTCATCGCCGGATCGATCTGATTGGCTATCCAGCCCGCGAGGGGAAGCTGTTCACGCCGAATCGCCGATACTGTTAGCAAGGCGTGATTAAGACAACCCAGACGCAGACCGACCACGAGAATCACGGGCAGATGCATGGCGCGCGCGACGTTCGCCATGGTCAGGCGCTCGCCGAGCGGCGCCATCCAGCCACCCACGCCTTCAACCACCACCCACGGGGATTTTTGCTGCAAGCGCCGGAAGCTCCCGAGAATTTTCTCCAACTCTATTTCAATGCCCATCTCGTGCGCGGCGATATGCGGCGCACACGCGGAACCCAGGGCATAAGGATTCACGTCGGCGTAATCAGCCGGTACGCCGCTCACCGCCAGCAGCCGTTCGGCATCCTCGTTGCGCAGACCTGCGGCCGTTTGCCGACATCCGCTGGCGACGGGCTTCATGCCAACGGCGCACCGCCCTTCGCGCGCCAACGCCTCGAGCAGCAAGCAGGCAATCCGGGTCTTGCCCACGCCGGTGTCCGTTCCGGTAATGAACCAGCCCCGCACCTTGGACGAAATTTTTTCCTCACTCATATGAACGATAGTAATTGTCCAAGGTGCGGGGCCAGCCGCCGCTCATGACCGGCTTCGTCCGATGCGGCCCACGGGGATCGTGGCAACACCGTCGCGCGCGGGCGCTGGTTCAGTTTCAAGCGCCCAGGCGTGCCCATACACCGCCTCATAGGTCGCCGGTATTTTTCCACCCCGCGCCAGCGCCTCGTAAGCGGCGCGAAACCGGGCAAATCGCGTCTTGCCGGTCAACCCGCGCGCGCGCGATACCGCCACATTATGCGCGCCGAGCTGCTTGATGTCGCGCATCACGCCGCGTACGTCGGGGTATGTCAGGGTAAATGTTTCCATGTCCATGACCGGATCGGCGAAACCGGCATGCATCAGCATGTCGCCCAGGTCGTGCATGTCTATAAAAGCGTGCACGTGCGCGGCGTTGTCCGCCGCGCGCCAGGCCGCGCGCAATTCGCGCAAGGTGTCCGGCCCGAAGGTGGTGAACATGAGCAGGCCGCCGGGACGCAACACGCGCCGCGCCTCGGCGAACACGATCCGTGGATCGCACCATTGCAACGCGAGATTGGAAACCACCATGTCCACGGAGGCCGTGGCGACGGGCAGGTGTTCGGCGTCGCCGCAGGCGAACAGACTGCGTCCGGTCAATCGCCGCCACAGGCCGACGCGGCGGCGTGCACGCTGCGTCATGGTCTCGGCGATGTCCAGTCCCAGCACCTGCGCGCTCCGATAGCGTTTCGACAGCCGGTGCAGGTCATAGCCGGTGCCACAACCGATATCGAGTATCGCCCGCGGCTGGAGCCGCACCACATCCAGGCGCCCCAACAGGCGATCGGCGATTTCGCGCTGCAACACGGCGGCCGCGTCGTAGGTATCCACGGCGTGCGCAAAGGACTCGCGCAGGCGGCGTTTGTCGAGCGCCAATAATTCAGCCATGAATGAAACCCTTGAGCTTTTCCAGGAACAGCGCCGGGTGCGACAAAAACGGCGCATGCCCCGCCCCGGCCACAATCTCCAGGCGCGCCCGCGGCAGATGTTCCGCCAGGAATCGCGCCGCGCCCACCGGCGCGAGGCGGTCGCGCCCGCCATGTATGACCAGTGCCGGCGTGGCGACTTGGGAGAGCATCGCACGCCGATCCTCTTCCTTTAATAATCGCAGGCCCGCCTGCAACGCCGCCGTGGGGGGTTCGCCATAACGGAACATTTCGTCGCGCAAGCGACGCAACACGGCGCGATCTTCGCCCGCCGCCATTTGCAGGGTCAGAAAGCGCTCGAGGGTGCCGACATAATCCTGTTCGAGATTGCGTGCGAACTGTTCCAGCACCATGGGCGACAGCGCGTGCGGCCAGTCTGTCGACTGAACATATTTCGGCGTGGCGCCGACCAGCACGAGCCGGGTGACCGCTTGCGGGCGGCGTTGCGCCGCGGCGAGCGCCACAAGACCGCCCATGGACCAACCGACCCACACGGCCGGCCCGGAGAGGCCGCGCCCTGTTTCCTCGGCCAAGGCCTCGGGTGTGTACGCCGGTGGCAGATAATCGCGCGAACGCCCGTGGCCGGGAAGATCGGGGACGGTGACACGAAAATCCATCGAAAGCTCGCGCGCGATATCCGCCCACACTCCGCCATGCGACCCCCAGCCGTGCACCAGCACCACGTCCGGGCCGTAGCCACTTTGTTCGTAATAAATGCTCATACGAGTTTTGGAACCACGGATGAACACGGATGGACACAGATCATAAGAAAATCACAAACGATTTTTGCAGTTTGTTAAATCCGTGTTTATCTGTGTTCATCTGTGGTTGAAAAAATTAAATTTATTTTCTCGATGCGCACAATGCCGCCAGCGCTTCCAGCAGACGATCGACATGCGTCTCTTCATGTGCGGCGGAAAAGGTGATGCGCAGGCGCGCGGAACCTTCCGGCACCGTGGGCGGCCGGATGGCGGGGACCAGAATGCCGCGCTCACGCAAACGGCGGCTCGCCTCAAGCGCGGCCTGGGTCTTTCCGAAAATGAGCGGCTGAATCGGCGTCAGTGATGAGGTCGGGGCAAAGTCGAGTTTCTGCGCGCCGGCACGGAATTGCGCCACAAGTGCCTGCAGGCGTTCACGCCGCCAGCCTTCCTCCCGCACGATCCGAAGACTCGCGCGGACGGCCTCGGCCACGGCGGGCGGCAGCGCCGTGGTATAAATATAGGTACGCGCCCGCTGGATCAGGGTCTCGATCAGCGCCGCCTCGCCGGCCACGAACGCACCGAAGACGCCCAGGGCCTTGCCGAGCGTGCCCATGAGAATCACCGGTGGCGCCAGCGGTATCCCCAGATGCTCGAACGATCCGCGGCCGTTTTTTCCCAGCACACCGAACCCATGGGCATCGTCCGCGAGCAACCACGCGCCATGTTTTTCCACCAGTCCGCAAAGTTCCGCCAGCGGCGCGATGTCGCCGTCCATGCTGAAAACAGCATCCGTGGCGATGAGCCCGGGCCGATGCGCCTGCGCGAGCATCTCGGCAAGCCGACCCGCATCGGCATGCGGGAAGCGACGCACCTTGGCGCGAGTCAGACGCGCGGCGTCGATCAGCGAGGCATGGTTGAGGCGATCTTCGAAAATGACATCATATCGGTCGGTTAGCGCGTTCATCACCCCGAGATTCGCCATGTAACCGGTCGAGAACAGCAGCGCGCGCCCGGCTCCGACGAAATCCGCCAGCTCTTCCTCGAGCGCGTGATGGGCGCGGCTATGGCCACTGACGAGATGCGAGGCCCCGGCGCCCACGCCGTAGCGCTGCGCGCCCTGCTGGAAGGCCGCGATCACCCGCGGATCGTTGGCCAGCCCCAGATAATCATTGCTGCAAAATGACAGCAGCGTCTCATCGCCGACGCGAATCTCCACTCCTTGCGGGGATTCAAGCACCAGGCGCTCGCGATAGAGGTGCTGTTCGCGACGCTGCGCCAAATCCTTTTCCAGAGTCTTCATGAAAAAATGTGCGGACTGTGCCTCACGTAAAAAAACAGGCATGGGATTCAGATGGGAGAGCGGAGATGTCGATCAAACCAGTCCTGCTTGCGGCGCTCGCTCGTCTTGCCGGATTACCATGCGGCAGTTTAGTGCGCCCCCGCGATAGTCAACAATGGTTAATTTAAACGGTTAACATTAGTCTATGGATTACGCAAGTAGGCACCTGACGCAAATCGCTTAAACCAAACCCGGAGCGATATGAATGCCGTATTTTCCAGGTCTTTTTCAGCTTCCGGCCGGCCTTCCGTTGGACGCTTTTGTTGCAGCGCCTGGATCAATGGCTTGCGCCAGTTAAATGACCCCCGGCAAAGCCGGGGGCTTATTGGGTGAGCGCCTCAAAGGCGCCAATAACACCGTGAGCCGCC
>Ga0155528_1043_pt1 | contig 9122 bp, 8 predicted proteins | sample RifCSPhighO2_12_FD_107185 | JGI IMG/M metagenome (GOLD analysis project Ga0155528, IMG submission 107185) | Candidatus Muproteobacteria bacterium RIFCSPHIGHO2_12_FULL_60_33
CCACAGCGGTGCGCCCAAAGATATTGCTCGGCCTTACCGCCACTCCGGAACGTTCCGACGGTAAACCGATCTTCCCCTATTTCGACAACCGACCAGATGGTTCGCCAGCCGTAGAACTCAGGTTGTGGCACGCGCTCGACCTGCAACTGCTGAGCCCATTTGAGTATTACGGCTGCGATGATGATACGGATTTCTCGGAGGTTCCTTGGGACGAACCCGGTGAGCGAGCAATTATCGACAAGTTAGTTACGGGCAACGATGTACGTGCCCGATTGGTTATCGACGAATGGCATCGCTTGACGGGTGATCCCAAGCGCAGCAAGGCGCTCGTATTCTGTGTGAGTGTCGCTCATGCAGAGTTCATGACGAGCAGATTTAACGATGCTGGTCTCCCGGCACTTTGTGTTGTTGGCGCGACGGATCCAGAAATTCGTCGTCAGGCTCCGGAAAAGTTGAGACGCGCTGAAGTGTGCGCGATCGTCACCTGCGACCTTTACAACGAAGGTGTCGACTTGCCTTTTGTGGATACCCTGCTGTTGCTTCGACCGACGCAAAGCCCAGTTCTCTTTCAACAACAGATTGGACGCGGTTTGCGACTCCATGAAGGCAAGCAGAATTGTTTGATTCTGGACTTCGTTGGCAGATATCGGACAGAGTTTCGTTTTGACCGCCTGCTTTCGACGGTTACTGGATTGTCGCGGAACCAGCTGATAGATGCGGTCGAGAAAGGGTTTAGTTCGCTTCCCCCAGGTTGCCACATCCAGCTTCAACAATTCACCAAAGAGCAAGTTCTCCGGAGCCTGCGAACAACCATCAACCAGTCGTGGCGTCGCCTGCGTTCCGAGCTTCAGAGCTTTGCGGCACTGCGCGGGCGAGCGAATGTCAGGCTCACCGACTTTCTCCGGGAGCAAGCGCTGGAACCTGAGGAGCTGTATCGAAGCTACGGCCGCAGCGGCTGGACAATTCTGCAGCGCGATGCTGGATTGCTGAACACGCCGGAAGGCGCGGAGGAGGAGTATTTTGGTCGCCGTTTCGCCGACCTTCTGCACTATGACGATCCGGAGCAGGTGGACCTCCTGTTGCGTGTCGGTGAAGCCACCGTGCCTTACGAAGCGCTGAGCGAACGCGAACATCGCCGACTGCAAATGCTCGCGTACCAAGTGGATGGACAGCATCACCAGACGGGTACCGGCAAAGACTTTCTTGTCCGCCTTTCGCAGACGCCAGAGATTCGTGCTGAGCTAGGTGAGCTCGCGAATGTTCTGCAAGCGAGAAGTAATCTTCGCTCTCGCCCGGTACCAGGATTAGATGATATTCCACTATGCTTGCATGCCGGCTACGGCGTCCGCGAAATCCTGACGAGCGTGGGGTGGTTGACGCCGGGACGGCGGACTCCGTTTCAAGCCGGTGTTCTTGCGCTACAAGATCGAAAAGTAGAGCTGCTGTTTGTGACACTCGACAAGTCCGAGGGTTTCCACGACCGCATCGCATATCACGATTACGCCATCAGTGCCGATCGCTTTCACTGGCAGAGTCAATACTCAGCTGGACCTGATACAACTGCGGGCCGCCGCTATCTTGAAAGTCCAAAAAACGGATGGTCGTTTCAGCTGTTTGTCCGTCGAAGCAAAGGTGAACCCTACCGTGCATGTGGTCCGGTAATGCTGGAACAGGCTGAAGGGACGAAACCGATGTCGATAATCTGGAGACTCACTGTGCCGTTGCCTGTACGCTTGTTCCAGGAGTTCAGTGTTTTGCGCGGGCAGTGAAAGTAGACTGATGAACCTCTAGCCAAAATAAAAGGGTCGGTATCGCCGGGCCGGCGGTGTCCTTGTAGGGCTCGCCGACGGTGGCGCCGGTGACGGCGGCGTGTCCCGGGTGTTGGCGTTTGGGTATGCGGGGACGGAAGGGATTTTATTTGCCGTAGTGGTAGCGGCAGGCGGCGATGAAAATGACTCCCTTCTCAACCTTGTAGATCAGGCGGTGCTCCTCGTTGATGCGCCGCGACCAGTACCCCGACCACTCATGGCGCAGCGGCTCGGGCTTGCCGATGCCGCGAAACGGTTCTTTCTCGATGGCGTCGATGAGCTTGTTGACCCGCCGATGAAGCCGCGCGTCGTGCTTGAGCCACCAGCGATAATCCTCCAGCGCCTCATCGGCCCAGCGCAGCGTCACCGGACGAGCTTTCTGGCCTTGGCCTTGCCGCTTTCAATCTGCGCCACCGCGCGGCGCAAACGGCGCGCCATAACCGGGCTGCGCATCAAGTAAGCGGTTTCCTGCCAGGACTCAAAATCCTCCAGGGAAATGAGCACGGCCGACGCCCCCTTCTGGCGCGTGATCAGGATCGGCGCGTGATCTTCGGTCACCTCATCAATCGCCTTGGCCAGGTTGTTACGGATGGCGGAATAGGACAGGGTTTTCATGCAGGGCACCTCAATATTGTACAAATCATTGTACAATACCCCGCAGAAAAATCAAAACTCCACCCCCGTGCTTCATGTTCAGCACCTTTCGAAGGCTCAGCCTGATGAGTAAATTTACTCAACGCATTGAGCAATTTGTAAAGCCGACATCGGAAAACAAAAGGGCCGGCATTCGCCGGCCCTGATTGTTGAAGTTGCTCTTACCCCTCACCCCTTGCCCTCTCCCGCGAGGGGAGAGGGGCGAGATGAAGCCCTCACCCTCATTCCCTCTCCCGCTGTCGCGGGCGAGGGAGGCGAGCCGAGGCGCGCAGGGCGCGCACTCTATAAGAGTGGGACGATCAGCAGCGCCACGATGTTGATGATCTTGATCATGGGGTTGATCGCCGGACCGGCGGTGTCCTTGTAGGGGTCGCCGACGGTGTCGCCGGTCACCGCCGCCTTGTGCGCGTCCGAGCCCTTGCCGCCGTGCTTGCCGTCCTCGATGTATTTCTTGGCGTTGTCCCAGGCGCCGCCGCCGGTGGTCATGGAGATGGCGACAAAGATGCCGGTGACGATGGAACCGAGCAGCACGCCGCCCAGCGCCTCGCGCCCGAGGGTGAAGCCGACGACGATCGGCACCAGCACCGGCAGCAGCGACGGAATGATCATTTCCTTGATCGCGGCCTTGGTCAACATGTCCACGGCCTTGGAATAATTCGGCTTGGCCTTGCCTTCCATGATGCCCTTGATGCTCTTGAACTGGCGCCGGACCTCGACCACCACGCTGCCGGCGGCGCGGCCGACCGCTTCCATGGCCAGCGCCCCGAAGAGGTAGGGGACGAGGCCGCCGATGAACAGGCCGATGATCACGTTGGGGTTCGACAGGCTGAATTCGACCGCCTTGCCGGCGTGCTTGAGTGCGTCAGTGTAGTCGGCGAACAGCACCAGCGCCGCGAGGCCGGCCGAGCCGATGGCGTAGCCCTTGGTCACGGCCTTGGTGGTGTTGCCCACGGCGTCGAGCGGGTCGGTGATGTTACGCACCTTCTTGGGTAATCCCGCCATCTGGGCAATGCCGCCGGCGTTGTCGGTGACCGGGCCGTAGGCGTCGAGTGCCACGATGACGCCGGTCATGGAGAGCATCGAGGTGGCCGCGATGGCGATGCCGTACAGGCCGGCGAGTTCATAAGCGCCCCAGATGCTGGCGCACACGGCGAGCACTGGCAGCGCCGTGGCCTTCATGGAGAGGCCAAGCCCCGCGATGACATTGGTGCCATGGCCCGTGGTCGAGGCCTGTGCGATCTTGCGCACCGGGCTGTACTGGGTTGCGGTGTAGTACTCGGTGATGACCACCAAGGCGGTGGTGAGCGCGAGCCCGATAAGCGCCGCGCCGTAAATCTGCATGGTGCTGTAGGAGCCGTTGCCGACCATCATTTTGTCCGTCACGAAATAGAAGGCGATGGCGGCCAGCACGCCGGAGCTGATAACGGCGCGGTACAGGCCGTTCATGATTTTTTCCTTCTTGCTGACCTTGACGGTGAAGGTGCCGATGATGGAGGCGAGTATGGACACGCCGCCGAGGACCAGCGGATACAGCACGGCATTGCCGAAGTTGGGCAGCACCAGACTGCCGAGCAGCATGGTCGCGATGATGGTCACGGCGTAGGTCTCGAACAGGTCGGCCGCCATGCCGGCACAGTCGCCGACGTTGTCACCCACGTTGTCGGCGATCACCGCCGGGTTGCGCGGGTCATCTTCAGGGATACCGACCTCGACCTTGCCCACCAGATCGGCGCCCACGTCCGCGCCCTTGGTGAAGATGCCGCCGCCGAGACGCGCGAAGATCGAAATGAGTGAGCCGCCGAAGGCGAGTCCCACCAGTGGCGAGATCAGATTGCTTTGGCTCATGTCGGGATAAAGATGCACCAGAACGGCGTAATAGCCGGCCACGCCCAGCAGCCCAAGACCCACCACCAGCAATCCGGTGATGGCACCCGAGCGGAACGCGACCTGTAGCGCCGGGTTGAGCCCGTCCTTGGCTGCCTCGGTGGTGCGCACGTTGGCGCGCACCGAAATGTTCATGCCGATGTAGCCGGTCGCGGCGGAGAGCACCGCGCCGATGGCAAAGCCGATGGCGGTGCGGGGGTCGAGCCCGAAGTAAATAACCAGAAAGAGAATAATGCCGACCACGGCGATGGTGGAGTACTGGCGGTTGAGATAGGCCGAGGCGCCTTCCTGGATGGCGGCGGCGATCTCGCGCATGCGTGGGCTGCCGGTGGGTTTGCCGAGAACCCAGGTGATGGATGTAACGCCGTAGACGATGGCCGCGATGGCGCAGGCCAGTGCGAAGATCAGGCTGTCAGACATGTGTTTCCTCCCGCAAGTAGGTGTGGCCGCGCCGTCCGGCGCAATGGTTTTTAACAGATGACGAAAGTAACCGATCCGGATGAACCGTATCGTTGACGAAAATCAAATGAACCCTGGCAGTCATTTTTTGATGGCCAATCCGCCTTCGAAACGCATGCCCGGCTCGAAATTGAACACCTTGTCCAGGTTCAATTCACGGATCAGCCGGTCCACCGCCGCCTGGCCGTGCTCGCGGCTGACCTCGGCGAGAATCAGCTTGGCCGAATTGGCGTTGTAGAACCCGCCAAAACCCGCCTGCACTTTAAGCATTTCCGTTGCCTTGTCCAGAGTCATAAGAGTTTTTACCGCCAAGAACGCCAAGGAAAGATAATTAAAAGCAGAATTCTTGGCGACCTTGGCGCCTTGGCGGTTCAAGAATATTACAGTTTAAACTCACCGAGCTTTTTCTTCACGGCGACGTTCTTGAGGCGCACGTACTGCGGCAGGCCGTTCTTGTATGGCGGATAGTCTTCGCCCTGTATCAGCGGCTCCAGATAGGCGCGGCACTTGGCGGTGATGCCGAAGCCGTCGTCGGTGATGAAATCCTTGGGCATCATTTTTTCCACGTTCGCCACCTTATTAAGGGGCGCGACGCCGACCTTCCATTTATAGGGTTTGCTCGACACGCGCTCGACCGTCGGCATCACCGAGTTCTTGCCCTTCACGGCCAGTTCAACCGCTGCCTTGCCCATGGCATAGGCCTGGTCCACGTCGCTCTTGGAGGCGATGTGGCGCGCCGCGCGTTGCAGGTAATCGGCGACACCCCAGTGATATTTGAGGCCGAGGCCATCCTTGATAATGGAGGCCACGACGGGCGCGACGCCGCCGAGCTGGGCATGGCCGAAGGCATCCTTGAGGCCCTGGTCGGCGAGAAACTTGCCGTCCGGGCTCTTCACGCCTTCGGATACCACCACGGTACAGTAGCCGTATTTCTTGACGTTAGCGTCAACGGTGGCGAGAAATTTTGCCTTGTCGAAGGTGACTTCCGGGAACAGGATCACGATCGGGATCTCGGTGTCCTGGGTCGAGGCGAGTCCGCCCGCGGCCGCGATCCAGCCGGCGTGCCGGCCCATGACTTCGAGAATAAATACCTTGGTTGAGGTTTTGGCCATCGAGGCCACGTCGAAGCTCGCTTCCCGCGTCGAAACCGCGATGTACTTGGCGACGGAGCCAAAGCCCGGGCAGTTGTCGGTGATGGGCAGGTCGTTGTCCACGGTCTTGGGCACGTGGATCGCCTGGATCGGATAACCCATGGTTTCGGAAAGCTGGGAAATCTTGAGACAGGTGTCGGCCGAGTCGCCGCCGCCGTTGTAGAAGAAATAACCGATGTCGTGCGCCTTGAATACCTCGATCAGGCGGTCGTATTCACGTTTGTTTTGCTCGAGGCTTTTCAGTTTGTAGCGGCAGGAGCCGAAAGCGCCGGAGGGCGTGTGACGCAGCGCCTTGATGGCGGCCGCCGACTCTTTGCTGGTGTCGATCAGGTCTTCGGTGAGGGCGCCGATGATGCCGTTGCGACCGGCATAGACCTTGCCGATTTTCATTGGATATTTGCGCGCGGTTTCCAGCACGCCACAGGCCGTGGCGTTGATGACGGCGGTGACGCCGCCCGATTGGGCGTAGAACGCATTTTTAGGTTTTCTTTTTGCCATTGGCTTCAATCTCCCCAGAAGAGTGGTGATGTATCCGGTTTGTCCGGCGAATCCTTGTCATCCTGCGCCGGTTGTTGATCGGCGCTGATTTTCTGCTGGCGCAAGTGATCGGCCTCGACCTGCAGGACGCTGACCACGCAGTCGCCGATATCGTCGTAGCTGTCGATGCCGGTGCCGAGCTGATATTCCGGATGATAATAGAAGTAGGCCCGAAAGCGCTTCCCCCCAAGTTTCACGACGGCGAAGTTCGCGCCCTTGGCGGACCAGAACAGGGTCGGGCACCAGGTCAGACCGTCGGCGCCACCGAGCATGACCTCGGTGTCGGCCAGTTGCGGTTCGACCTCCTTGCCGTAACGTTCCTTCAGGGTGTTGCGCACGGCCCAGAGCTCGGTCTCGGTAAAATCCGGAATTTTGCTATGACTCATCGGATGGAATTCAGGGCGGTACCCTGCCTGGAAAAAACGAGCTTAACCAAGTTTCCCTCCTTGGAACACGCGGAAACATGAATCCGGCAATAGGGGCCGTTTATTGGGGGCGGACCATTGACGCCGGAGTGAGCAAATTGTAGTTTACGCGCCCCTGACATCAAACTAGGGGAATTCTTGGCACTGCTAGAGCCTGAAAGGAACACGCTACATGGGACGACGAATAGCGATTTGGGTCTTTGGGACTCTAGCATCTGGCATCTTTGGGGCCTTGATTGGAAACCTTATAACCCCTTACGGTGACGGTGGTTTTTTCGGGTTTTTTGGAGGCGCCTTCGCATTCGCCTGTGCTCGTCTGTGGTTGGGAGAACGGGCTTTCAAGAATTCAAACTGAGACAGTGCCGAATTCTTTAACGGAATACGCACCACCAAGAACTTAAAAGCGAGAATGCCATGAGAATCGTGCTTTTGGGAGCGCCGGGATCCGGCAAGGGAACACAAGCTAAGTTATTGGTCGAGAAGTACAAAATCCCGCAGATGTCCACCGGCGATTTGCTGCGAGCGGAAGTCGCGGCCGGGACCGATCTGGGGAAAAAGGCCAAGGCCGCGATGGATGCCGGCCAACTGGTTACCGATGAGATTGTGCTGGGCATGATCCAGGCGCGGCTCGCCAAACCCGACGCCAAGAACGGTTTTATTCTCGACGGTTTTCCACGCAATATCCCGCAGGCCCAGGCACTTGATGCCATGCTGGCGCGCCTTGGCCAGCCGTTGCAGCTCGCGCTGCTGGTGGATGTCACTACCGATATATTAATGAAGCGGCTGACCGGTCGGCGCAGCTGCGGTTCCTGCGGCGCGATCTACAACATTTATTTCTCGGCCCCGAAAACCTCGAACAAATGCGACAAATGCGGTAGCAGCCTCACGCACCGCTCCGATGACAACGAGCAGACGGTCGGCAAGCGCCTCGGTGTGTACCAGCAGCAGACGGCCCCGCTCGCCAACTATTACAAGGCGCAGGGCAAGCTCCGCACCGTGCGCGGCGTGGGCGTGGTCAGCGCCATCTTCAAGAACGCCACCGATATCATCGAGTCGCAGATCCGGCCGCTGGCGGACGTGATGAGCAAGATTGAGTCGGCGGCAGCGCGCCAGGCTGCCAAGGCCAAGGCGGAAGAGGCCAAGGCCAAGGCAGCGGCAAAAGCGGCGAAGGCCGCGAAGGCGGCAAAGCCGATACCCGCCGCCAAAGCCAAACCGGTGGTGGCGGCCAAGGCCAAGCCAGTCGTGAAAAAAGCCGCTCCGAAAAAGGTCGCCCCGCCGCCCAAGGCCAAGGCAAAATCCAGGAAGGCGACCAAACCCGCCACCAAAGCCAAAAAGGTCAAGTAATCGCATTGGATTTACCAGAAGGGCCTGGGAGCATCGGGCCCTTCTGTTTTGCTAAAAGCTGTTGCGGCATTTCACCCGGCGGGCGGCTAAGCCAGCCGCCGGATCCCGAGGCGCAGCTCTTTCGGAGACGGCGGCAGTAGTGCTCATGGTAACATTGCTCATTGCGGCTGCATGTGCCCATTGCCGAAGGAGCGTTCGCCTCGGGCACTGGGCACTAGCATAAGGAAAAATCACCACTTCCCTGACCCATCATGGCGACCGGCACCGGAGAATTTCCGCGAGTACGCATGCGGCGCATGCGACGCGATGACTTTTCGCGCCGGTTGATGCGCGAGACCAGACTTACGGCGGACGATCTCATCCAGCCGGTGTTTGTCATGGAAGGCAGGAACCGCGCGGAGCCGGTCCCGAGCATGCCGGGCATCAGCCGCATTACGGGGGATCTGCTGCTCAAACAGGCGGAAAAACTGCTGAAGCTGGGTGTTCCGGCCATGGCCCTGTTCCCGGTGGTGCCGGCATCGAAAAAAGACAACAGGGCCAAGGAGGCTTACAACCCTAAAGGCCTCGTACCGCAGACGCTGCGCGCGCTCAAGAAAAATTTCCCGGAACTGGGTGTGATTACCGATATCGCGCTCGATCCCTATACCTCGCACGGCCAGGACGGGCTGATCGACAGCACGGGCTATGTGTTGAACGATGAAACCGTGGCGGTGCTGGTCAAACAGGCGCTGTCGCACGCCGCGGCCGGGGCCGATGTCGTGGCCCCCTCGGACATGATGGACGGGCGCATCGGCGCCATCCGCGATGCCTTGGAGAAGGCGGGACATGTTCACACCCGCATCCTCGCTTACTCCGCGAAG
>Ga0155528_1017_pt1 | contig 9048 bp, 10 predicted proteins | sample RifCSPhighO2_12_FD_107185 | JGI IMG/M metagenome (GOLD analysis project Ga0155528, IMG submission 107185) | Candidatus Muproteobacteria bacterium RIFCSPHIGHO2_12_FULL_60_33
ATCTCTGTATTTATCTGCGTCCATCTGCGTTTACGAAGTTTTATGATCCGCGACCGAACGGGCCACGCATGTGCCCCCAGGCGCTTACTTTATTATTTAAGGAGTACCAAACATGCCCAAGCTGAAAACCAATCGCGCCGCGGCCAAGCGCTTCAAGAAGACCGCGAGCGGCGGATTCAAGCGTTCGTGCTCGCATCTGCGCCATATCCTCACCAAGAAAAGCTCCAAGCGTAAGCGTCATTTGCGCGGGACGACCACGGTGCACGGCACCGACGTCGCCGGCCTGCGCCGCTTGCTGCCGTACAGCTGAGGAGCATAGAACATGCCAAGAGTCAAACGTGGAGTCACGGCCGGCGCGCGCCACAAGAAGGTGCTGTCGCAGGCCAAGGGTTATTACAACGCACGCCGGAAGGTTTATCGCGTCGCCAAACAGGCGGTCGCCAAGGCCGGTCAATACGCCTATCGTGACCGGCGCGTCCGCAAGCGCGAATTCCGCGCGCTGTGGATCGCCCGCATCAACGCCGCTGCACGCGAGTGCGGTCTTTCCTACAGCCGATTTATGAACGGGCTTAAAAAAGCTACCATCGACATCGACCGCAAGGTTTTGGCCGATATCGCGGTGCATGACAAGAAGTCCTTTTCCGTTCTGGCTGACAAGGCGAAGGCGGCCCTGGCAGGCTGATATCCTGCAGGCGGCGCGTGCTGCCTCGATATTCAGTTCCGCAGAAAGGGAAAGGTCGACAGGCCTTTCCCTTTTCTTTTTGCAGATTGATAAAACGTGACTGAAACAATAACCACCATCGAAGAGCAGCTGAAGACGCTGATGCAGGAGGCCGGGACGGCCGTGGCCGCGGCCACCGACGTGGCGGCCGTGGAGGACATCCGCGTCCGGTATCTGGGAAAGAAGGGCGCGCTGACCGAACAACTGAAGAACCTCGGCAAACTGTCGCCGGAGGAACGCCCGCGCGCCGGCGCCATCGTCAATCAGGCCAAGGAAGCGCTTCAGGAGAAGCTCGGCGCGCGCAAACAACAGCTGCAGACAGCCGCCCGCGACAATCAGCTGTCACGCGAGGTGGTGGACGTGACCTTGCCCGGGCGCGGTGTGCGGCAGGGTGGTCCGCACCCGATCATGCGCACGCTGGAACGCCTCGAGACACTGTTCACGCGCATGGGCTTCGCTGTCGCCGACGGTCCCGAAATCGAGGACGATTATCACAATTTCGAGGCGCTCAATATCCCCGCGAATCACCCGTCGCGGGCGATGCACGATACTTTCTATTTCGACGCGCACCGGCTCCTGCGCACGCATACTTCGCCGGTGCAAATCCGCTACATGGAACAGCACAAGCCGCCGCTGCGGGTCATCGCGCCCGGGCGTGTTTACCGCTGCGACTCGGATGTGACCCATACGCCCATGTTCCATCAGATCGAAGGCCTGATGGTGGACGAGGATGTGAGTTTCGCCGATCTCAAGGGGGTGCTGGGTGATTTTCTGATGCAGTTCTTCGAGAAGTCGCTAAAGTTGCGTTTTCGCCCGTCCCACTTTCCCTTTACTGAACCCTCAGCGGAAGTGGATATCAGCTGCGTCATCTGCGGCGCCAAGGGTTGCCGCGTTTGCAAAAACACCGGCTGGCTCGAGGTGCTGGGTTGCGGCATGGTGCACCCGGAAGTGTTCCGGCATGTCGGCATCGACAGCGAACGCTGGAGCGGTTTCGCCTTTGGCCTGGGTGTGGAACGTCTGGCCATGTTGCGCTATGGCGTGAACGATATACGGCTTTTCTACGAAAACGATTTAAGATTCTTACAGCAATTCAAGTAAGATTTCTGAACCGCAGATAGACGCAGATGGTTAAAAACAAGATGCACGCAGATAGGATCAAAATACGGGTTTATCTGCGTTTATCTCTATATAAATCTGCGTTCATCTGCGTTCCAACGATATTATGAAACTTAGCGAAAAATGGCTGCGTGAATGGGTCTCGCCCAGACTGGACAGAAAGGCCCTGGCGGATCGACTGACCATGGCCGGATTGGAAGTCGGCGCCATGGAACCCGTGGCGCCGAAGCTGGATAAAGTTGTCGTCGGCAGGATCGAGTCGATTACAGCGCATCCCTCTGCCGACAAACTCAGACTTTGCCGTGTGGGTATCGGCAAGGATAAAACACTTGATATCGTCTGTGGCGCAGCGAATGCCGCTATCGGCATGCTGGCCCCCGTGGCACTGGAGGGCGCAACGCTGCCGAACGGCATGAAAATCCGGCACACGGAAATTCGTGGCGTGGCCTCCTACGGCATGCTCTGTTCCGCTCAGGAGCTGGGCCTGGCCGAGTCCGCCGATGGTTTGTTGGCTTTGGACGACGATGCCAAACCTGGCGCGTCTTTAACCGAATATCTCGGCCTGGATGATGTCTCGCTGGAAGTCGATCTGACACCGAACCGCGGGGATTGTCTGAGTGTGGCCGGTCTCGCGCGTGAACTCGCGGCCATCACCGGCGCAAAAATAAAATCTCACGCCATCAAACCGGCGAAGCCAAGGCATCGGCAACGAATCACCGTCAAACTCGACGCACAGCAGGACTGTCCCCACTATATCGGACGCGTGCTGACCGGCATCAATTCGCACGCCGTCACGCCGATGTGGATGAAGGAAAAACTCCGGCGTTCGGGTATCCGCAGCATTCATCCGGTGGTGGACATCACCAATTACGCGATGATCGAGCTGGGTCAGCCCATGCACGCCTTCGATCTTTCAAAAATCCGTGGCTCCATTCACGTGCGTCACGCCGCGAAGAATGAGTCGCTGGTTCTGCTCGATGGAAACCGGTTGACGCCGAAGCCGGGCAGTCTCTTGATCGCCGATGACGTACAACCGCTGGCCCTGGCTGGCATCATGGGCGGGATGGATTCCGCTGTGAGCAATACCACAAGCGATTTATTTCTGGAGAGCGCCTGGTTTCGTCCGGAAACTATCTCGGTCCGATCGCGCGAGCATGGCTTGCAAACGGAATCATCCTACCGCTTCGAGCGCGGTGTGGACCCCGCCTTGCAGCGGCTGGCCATGGAGCGGGCCACCTCGCTGCTCCTGGCCGTGGTCGGTGGCAAGCCGGGACCTTTGGTCGAGCAGACGGTGAAGCGTCATCTGCCGCGCATCTCCCCGGTTTCCCTGCGTCTGGAGCGCATCAGCAAGCTTCTGGGCCTGGACATACCCGCGAAGGATGTCGAAAACATTCTGAAACGCCTCGGCATGAAACTGAGGAAGGCGGGAAACAAGTGGACGGTTACGCCGCCATCACACCGTTTTGACATCGGTCGTGAAGTGGATCTGATCGAAGAGATCGCGCGCATTCACGGCTATGACAGGCTTCCCAGCCGACGCCCGCGCATGGAAATGGCCGCCAGCCCGGTACCCGAATCAGACGTTGGCGAATCCCGCTTGCGCTCCGGCCTGATTGACCGTGATTATCAGGAGATCGTCACCTACAGCTTTGTCGATCCCGCCATCCAGACATTGGTGGATCCGCAGGTGCCGCCAGCCAAGTTGGCCAATCCCATCAGCGCGGAAATGGCAGTCATGCGTACTTCGCTCTGGCCCGGCCTGCTTCAGACCATTTTGTACAACCAGAACCGCCAGCAGACCCGCGCGCGATTCTTCGAGATGGGGGGCGTCTTCCTGCCGCAGGGGCAGAATTTCCATCAGGAGGCCATGCTCGCCGGCGCCACCTATGGCGAGGCCATGGCCGAGCAATGGGGGCTTCCGCGACGTCTGATAGATTTTCATGACACGAAGGCCGACGTGGAGGCCCTCTTGGCCTTGGCTGGAATCGAACAGAACGTGCATTTTCAGCCCGGGCAACACCCGGCCCTGCATCCGGGGCAAACGGCTGAAATTCAGCTTGAAGGCAGCCGGATTGGACTGATAGGGGTGTTGCATCCTGAAGTGCAATCCCGGCTGGGACTGGATCGCCCGGTGGTATTGTTTGAGCTGAAACTGTCCGCCCTGCGGAATGGAAAAATCCCTAATTTTCATGAATTTTCAAGATTTCCCTCGATCCGGCGAGATCTTGCTATCCTTGTAGAGGAATCCACGCCGGCTCAGACAGTTCTGGATTGTGTGCAAAAAGCGGCCGGGGGATTGCTGGTCAACCTTGAGCTATTTGACGAATATCGCGGGAAAGGCATTGATTCCGGAAGAAAAAGTTTGGCCTTAGGCTTGACCTTGCAGGACTCTTCGCGCACTCTTAATGAGGACGACGTGGAGCGGGTGCTGGCGGAGGTCATGTCCGCCCTGAAGTCTCGGCTGGGAGCCCAGCCGCGTCAGTAAAGTCCCTCTGGGAATAAGAAAAGAAGGTATCGACCTATGGCATTGACCAAAGCAGATCTTGCGGAAAACCTGTTTAACGAGCTGGGTCTGAACAAGCGGGAGGCAAAGGAATTTGTCGAGATATTCTTTGAAAGGATACGCGGGGCATTGGCCGAAGGGGAACAGGTAAAACTCTCCGGTTTCGGCAATTTTTCCCTGCGTCAGAAGAACTCCCGTCCCGGCCGGAATCCGAAAACGGGCGAAGAGATTCCCATCACCGCCCGGCGCGTGGTCACCTTTCGTGCCAGCCATAAACTCAAGGAACGAGTCGAGCAGAACGCCAATGCGAACCGTGAAAAGTTCAAACAGCAGGCGGAACTAAATGCTTGACCCCGGCGAGAATCACGAACTTCCTACCATACCCGGCAAGCGCTACTTCACCATCGGTGAAGTCAGTGACTTGTGCGCGGTCAAGCCGCATGTGCTGCGGTATTGGGAGCAGGAATTTCCCCAGCTGAAGCCGGTCAAGCGTCGCGGTAACCGTCGCTACTATCAGCGTCACGACGTCATGCTCATCCGGCAGATTCGCAGTCTGCTTTATGTCGAAGGTTTCACCATCAGCGGTGCGCGCAACAAACTCGATATGGACAATCCCGCTCCGCCGGATGCCAGTCGTACACAGGCCATCAAAACGCTCATCCACGAGCTGGAAGATGTCCTGGACATGCTGAAAAAAATATAAATTATCCTTGTCTCAAGCGGATTCTCCGGTATGATGACGGCCGCAACTCTGCGGTACATCATGCGGGACCCTTCCACGCAAACACACAAACGGGGCGTAGCGCAGCCTGGTAGCGCACCACCTTGGGGTGGTGGTGGTCGGAGGTTCAAATCCTCTCGCCCCGACCATTCTAGTAGCCCATACATGCCATCCTTGGCGCGACTCGTATTTTCTATTTTGCCGCCAATCGAAGCAGTGATCCCCGAAGAGCGCAGTGTTGGGTTTTTTAATATCCCCGTAGCTGCCGCCGAGCATCGCAGCCGGAATCGGGAGTGTCGCGAGACTTTTGATCGAGCCCGAGGCGCGTTGTACAGCGCCCGGCGAGTTAGGCGAGCGCCGGTTCCGGCGAGAAGCGCAGGAAGGTTTCGGTGGCTTCGGGGCGCGTTTTCTTTTGGTGACTTTAGGCCCGCACCATCCCTGGCGCGGGCCCTGCGGGCGCGCGGAGCGCGCCCAATTTTGCTCCCGGCAAAATTGTCTTTGCGCGAACAAAGACAAATTCGATGGGATCGAATTTGGACAGCCGAAGGTTGCCTGCAGGGCGAGGACCAAGGATGGTCCGAGTCCAAAGTCACCTGCCGTGGGTCAGCCACCCACAAGTATGCGTCGCCGCAGGCGACACAAAACCGGGTGCAGGGGCGGAGCCACCCGCAATTAGCTTTTCATAACGCGCGCACAGCGCGCGATACCATAACCCGCTGATGCGCATACTCCTAAGTAACGACGACGGTTATCTTGCGCCCGGTCTTGCCTGTCTGGCCCAGGCGCTGACGCCGTTGGCGCAGGTGGACGTGGTGGCGCCGGAACGCGATCGCAGCGGCGCCAGCAATTCGCTCACACTCACGCATCCACTCCGCGTGCAAAAAGCCGACAATGGATTTTATTATGTTGACGGGACACCGACCGATTGCGTGCATCTGGCGATCACCGGACTGCTGGCGCAGGAACCTGACATCGTCATCGCCGGGATTAACCGTGGCGCGAATCTCGGCGATGACGTGATCTATTCCGGCACGGTGGCGGCGGCGATGGAAGGGCGCTTCCTGGGGTTGCCGGCCATCGCCGTATCGTTGGCGGGCAAAACCGGGGCGCATTTTGAAACTGCCGCGCATGTTACCTTGCGCCTGCTGGAAAAACTGAAAAGCGAATCGCTGCCGGCGGACACCATATTGAATGTCAATGTACCGGATGTACCGCTGGAGCGGCTTGCCGGCTTCGAGGCCACGCGCCTCGGTCATCGTCACAAGGCGGAGCCGGTGGTTCGCACCAACGATCCGCGTGGTAACCCGGTTTACTGGGTGGGGGCGCCCGGTGCGGAAGCCGACGCGGGACCGGGAACGGATTTCCATGCGATCCGTCACCATTTCGTTTCCATCACCCCTTTGCATGTAGATTTGACCCGTTATACTGCACTGGATCAGGTTTCTGCCTGGCTCAGGAAAATCTAGCGAGACCGACTTCGAATCGACTACCGGTGAGAATGGACGTCCACGGCATCGGCATGACCTCCCGGCGAACCCGCGACCGGCTTATCCAGCGATTGCGCGAGGAGGGTATTCATGACGAACGCGTGCTCGATGCCATTCGCCGCGTGCCGCGCCATGTTTTTGTCGATGAGGCCCTGGCCAGCCGCGCCTACGAAGACACGGCCCTGCCCATCGGCCATGGTCAGACCATCTCCCAGCCCTATATCGTGGCGCGCATGACCCAGGCGCTGATTGCCGGTGGACGCCCGAAAAAAGTACTGGAAGTCGGCACCGGTTCCGGCTACCAGACAGCGGTGCTGGCCTGCCTGGTGGATGAAATCTACTCCGTGGAACGCCTTGAACCATTGATGAAGTTCGCGCGCAAACGCTTGCGCGAGATTGGCTGTCGCAACGTCCATATCAAGCTTTCGGACGGCAGCTGGGGATGGAAGGAACACGCGCCCTATGACGGGATTATTGTCACGGCCGCTGCGGCGGAGCTACCGCCATCACTGGTCGAACAGCTGGCGCCCGGTGGCCGTCTCGTCATCCCGGTCGGCGGGCCGGCGATGCAGGAACTGTTGCTGGTACAGCAGACGGATAAAGGCCTGATCCAGGAACGAATCGAGCTGGTGAATTTTGTCCCGCTGGTGAGAGATTTATTCTGAAAACGCAAGTTTCCCGGTCGGAATGGAGCGGATGAATTCCTGCCTGAAATCGTGCGGCGTCATTTTGTTCGCGGCTGGCCTGACCGCCTGTAGTACCTTTCCGCTGCCTCCGGTCAGCGAACAGGGCAAGGGACTGCGACAGTCGGAAGCCGAGTACCGCGTGGTGCAGCCGGGCGACACGCTTTACAGTATTGCCTGGGAATCCGGGCGCGACTATCAGGATGTCGCCCGGTGGAACCATATTTCTCCTCCCTATCTCATCCAGCCCGGACAGAGGTTGCGGCTCTTTCCGCCTGCAGGCGCGGGGAGGACGTCGCGCCCGGAATCAAAACCTCCCGTCAGATCGGATAGTCAGAAAAAACCGGTGCCGGACAAACCGGAGACCGCCGCGCCGGCGCGTCGCGTACCACCCGCGGCGGCCGGGCGGTTATCCTGGGTGTGGCCGGCGCAGGGCGAGTTGCTGGAACGCTATTCCGCCAACGGACCAAACAAAGGCATTGACGTTGCCGGCAAGAAGGGCCAACCGATTTTTGCGGCGGAAGTGGGACAAGTCGTGTATCAAGGAGGTGGACTTCGCGGTTACGGACAGCTTATCATCATCAAACATAACGCCGATTTTCTGAGTGCTTATGCCCACTGTGACAAGATTTACGTCAAGGAAGGGAATGTGATAAAACGCGGTCAGAAAATCGCCGACATGGGCAACAGCGGCACCGACAGGGCCAAGCTGCATTTTGAAGTACGATACCGCGGCGCCCCGGTGGATCCGCAGGATTATCTTCCCAGAAAGTAACCATGCCATCACGCAAACCGACCCGCCCAGCCGTTAAAAAAGGCAAGGGAAAGTCCGTATCCAAGCCCGAGCCGACCAAGGTATCTCCCGAGTCCGAAGAGACGGAGGACGAAACCCTCGTTGCCGCCGATGAGGCCGAGGACGAAGACGAAGAAACCGCCGAGCCTGCCGCCGCCGTTGCCAGCAAGGAGGATGCGCCCGAGGCCGAGACAGAATCCAGCGAACGTGAATCACGGGATGTGCGCTATTCCCATGCGGACGCGACCCGCATTTATCTGAAGGAAATCGGTTTCTCGCCACTGCTGTCCGCTGAAGAAGAAGTCTTTTTTGCGCGCAAGGCGCAAAAAGGCGACGGCAAGGCGCGCAAGCGCATGATCGAAAGCAATCTGCGCCTGGTGGTCAAGATTGCGCGGCGTTACATGAACCGCGGCCTGTCATTGCTCGATCTCATCGAGGAAGGCAATCTCGGCCTCATCCGCGCCGTGGAAAAATTCGACCCCGAGCGTGGATTCCGTTTTTCCACCTATGCCACCTGGTGGATACGGCAAACCATCGAGCGCGGCATCATGAACCAGACGCGCACCATCCGCCTGCCGGTGCACGTTCTCAAGGAGATCAATATCTACCAGCGCGCCGCGCGTTACCTGGCGCAGAAACTGGATCATGAGCCGTCTCCGGAAGAAGTCGCTAACCTGCTCGACAAGCCGGTGGACGACGTGAAAGGCATGCTGGGTCTGAACGAGCGGGTGGCTTCCGTGGACGCGCCGCTGGATGACGACCCGGACCGTTCGCTGCTGGACGCCATTGCCGATGAACGCACCCCCGACCCCGAAAAGGTACTGCAGCGCGATGACCTGCAGCAATTGATCCAGCAGTGGTTGAACGAACTCAACGACAAGCAACGCGAAGTGGTCGAACGCCGCTTCGGGTTGAATCACCGCGAGATATCGACTTTGGAAGAGGTCGGTGCCGATATCGGCGTTACGCGCGAGCGCGTGCGTCAAATCCAGGTCGAAGCCTTGAAGCGCCTGCGCGTGATCCT
>Ga0155528_1028_pt1 | contig 8977 bp, 9 predicted proteins | sample RifCSPhighO2_12_FD_107185 | JGI IMG/M metagenome (GOLD analysis project Ga0155528, IMG submission 107185) | Candidatus Muproteobacteria bacterium RIFCSPHIGHO2_12_FULL_60_33
TACCATGAACACGGAAACACGCATGTCATCGAACCTCGACCAGATCCGGGACCAGCAGCGCGAAACATGGGACCGGTTCTCCGCGGGCTGGAAGAAGTGGGACGCGATGGTCCTCGGCTGGCTTGCCCCTTTCGGCGAGGCGATGATCCGGCACGCCAACCTGCGCGAGGACTCGAACGTCCTCGACGTCGCCGCCGGCACCGGTGAACCGGGGCTCACCGCCGCGGCGCTGGTTCCACGTGGCCGCGTGACGGTGACCGATCTCGCCGAGCGCATGCTGGCGGTCACGGCCGAGAACGCCGCGCGCCGCGGCCTGCGCAACGTCGAGACCCGGGTCTGCGACGCGGGTGCGTTGCCATTCGCCGACGCGAGTGTCGACGCCGTGCTGTGCCGCTTCGGCTTCATGTTTTTCCCCGACGTCGCCGCCGCCGCACGCGAGTTCGCGCGGGTCGCAAAACCGGGCGCAACGATCTGCGCCGCGGTCTGGGACGAGCCGGCGAAGAATCCCTGGGCAACAACCATCATGGGAACGATTGCCCGCCATGTGGCGATGCCCGCGCCGCCGCCGGGCTCGCCGGGCCTGTTCCGCTGCGCGCCAACAGGCTTCATGAGCAAGGTGTTCGCCGAGGCAGGCCTTCGAGACATCGCCGAGGAAGAGGTGTCGTGCGACATGGTCCACGATACGCCGCAGCGGTACTGGGAGTTCATGACCGACGTCGCCGCGCCCGTGGTGGACGGGCTCGCCCAGGCGGACGAGGCCGCACGGGAGCAGATCCGGGCCGAGGTTCTCGACTTGGCGCGCCAGTCTCTGCGCGACGGTGCCGTCCAGATGCGCTCAACAGCGACGGTGATCGTCGGCACGCGGTAGCGTCAGCCGAGAAACGAGAAAAGGAGCAACGTCATGAAACGGATATCTCCAAGCGCAAACCTGTTCGTCAGCTTGACGCCGCTCTCCGCGGCCACCGATGACCAGCAGATCATTGCAAAAGCCGACAGCCTCAAGTGATCGGTAGGCCCATCCCTGGAATAAAGCCTAATAAAGGGGACAATAAAGGGGACGCTACCCTTTATTTCACATTGTTGCCGAAAAGCCGCTTTTCCAGGTCGCATTGATAACCGCGCATGACTATCGGAGGCCGTAAATGAAAGAGTATCGTCCTGCCAAGAAGCGCATTACCGTCTCGGTCGGTGAGTCCGTGCGCATTCTTCGTGAACTTCAGGAGCTGAGCCAGAGCCGGCTAGCCCGTCTTACCGGCATTCCCCAGGCTACCATCTCGGCCATCGAGAACGACCGAGTCCGTCTGGGTGTTGAGCGGGCGAAGGTTCTTGCCAAAGCGCTCAAGTGCCACCCTGGGGTCTTGGTGTTTCCCGGCTGGGAACTTCCCGGGAAAGTTGCGGCATAACACGTCGTTCGTGCGGACTCGCTGCACAACTCTGCGTTATACGGCACAAGAACACGAGTCGCGCCAGATGCCGCTATCCGAATTTGAACGCGAGAGAATCGAGAAGCTCTTTGAGGAGTACTGTCGGGGCAAGGTACCGCCGCATGTCCGCGACAAGATTCGGATCGAGTACAAAATCAGAGGAAGCGAAGTCAAACTCTTTGAGTGCCGCCCACGCTATGACGACCACTCCATCTGGACCGAGTTGCCAGTAGCCAGGTTCAAGAAAGACGAGAAGAAAAACACGTGGCTTTTGTACTGCGCGGACCGGAATAGTAAATGGCATCTGTTCGAACCCAGCGCAGAGAACAAAGACATTGAAAAACTGCTGGCTGAGGTCGAGCGTGACAGCACGGGAATTTTCTGGGGTTAAAGTGCCGTATAACACGTCGTTCGTGCGGACCGGCTACGCCGGTCGCACAACTCTGCGTTACCGCTGCCCGCCGTTGCTCACGGTGGCCAGAATTTGGTCGAGCGCTCGCACCGGCAACACTCGCCGCAGCACGGCAAAAAGATACGTCGGAAAAGTCACGGCATAGCGCGCCTTGGGCCGGCGCGCTTCCAGCGCGCGAATCACCTTTTTCAGCACGGCTTCCGGCGGGAGCGTGAAGGGCAATGGTTTGGAACCTTCGAGGCGTTTCTCCACACGCGCATAGTATTCACGGTACACGCTGTGTTCCCGGTCGATGTGGCGTTTGAACGCCGCATAGGCGTTGACGCGGAAGCGGCTTGTGATCGGACCGGGCTCGATGATCGAGACATGTATATTGGTATTGCGCAGCTCCAGACGCATCGTGTCGGACAGTGCCTCGAGCGCGAACTTGGTGGCGTTGTAGGCGCCGCGGTAGGCCAGACACACGATGCCGAGCATCGAACTCATCTGAATGATCCGCCCCTCACCCTGGGCGCGCATGGCGGGAATCACCAAGTTGGTCAACTCCTGCGTCCCGAACAGGTTGGTCTCGAATTGTGCCCGCAGTGTCTCGCGCGACAAATCCTCGACCGCGCCGGGCTGCCCGTAAGCACCGTTGTTGACCAGCGCATAGAGCCGCCCTTGTGTGCGATCGAGCACGGTCTCCACAGCCGCGCGGATCGAACCGGAGGAGTCCAGATCGAGCGGCAGGCTCTCAAATCCTGCCGCGGACAGGGCCGCGACATCGGCTTCCTTGCGCGCGCCGGCGAACACCCGGTAACCGCGCTCCCGCAGGCCGCGCGCCAGGCAGTTGCCGATGCCGGACGAACAGCCGGTAATCAATACAGTTTTCGATTCCATGCGGGTGGCGTCGATTCAGGAAGTTGCACGGAGTAGAAAGTGACTGTAGGGTGTTTGGAGTCCTGGTTCAATAACACATCCGCGCGATGCCTGACATTCATCCTGACCTGTTGGTGACACAGGAGGCGGTTCTCGACGAGGAGATATTACAGTCCTTCGCGCCGTCCGCGGGCATACGCCGTTTCAAAACGCTGGCGGAAGTCCGCCAAGGCGTGGAAGGATCGGTCGTGATCATCTCCGCGGAGCAGGCGCGCGCGGTGCTGTCCCGGCGCAAGGCAGAGGCGGATTCTTCCACCCTGAAATTCTCGGTCGTCCTGTGGTTGAACGACCCGGACCAGAAGCTTGACCGCGCCTTGCTGGATCATCCACAGGTGGCGGGCGCGCTGGATGCGCGTTGCCCGTGCGAGACGGTTTATGCGACGCTCAAGTCGGCGTTTGCCCTGCTGCGCGAGAGCGGCGAGCAGCGGGCCGCGCAAATGCTCGAGCACGTGCTGGAAATCGGGCGTGCGCTGGCCTCGGAAAAGGACCTCGACACACTGCTCGGATTGATCCTGACGCATGCGCGCAACCTGACCGGCGCCGATGGCGCATCTATTTATACGCGCGATGCCAACGGCAAGCTTTATTTTCGCCTGTGGCAGAACGCCTCGACCGGCGCCACCTCCAACGCCCAGAAGACGCTGGTGGGCGATTACAGTATCGCCGGTTACGTCGCCCGCGAAGGCAAGGCGGTGATGCTGGAGGATGCCTATTCGCTCCCACCCAACGCGCCTTACCAGTTCAATCCCGCCTCGGACCGCTCGATCGGCTATCGCACCAAATCTCTCATGACCGTGCCGCTCAAGAACAAGGCAGATGAAGTCGTGGGTGTTTTGCAGCTTATCAATCGCAAGGAAAATCCCGAGACCTTGTTGCGCCGGCCGGAGGATTTCGAAAACGACGTGCAACCGTTCGACGAACAGGATCGTTCCATTGCACTCGCGCTCGCGGGGCAGGCCGGCGTGGCGCTGGAGAACAGCATGCTCTACGCCGACATCGAGCGCCTGTTCGAAGGTTTCATCATGGCCTCGGTGCAGGCCATCGAGGCGCGCGACCCGACCACAGCCGGGCATTCTTTTCGCGTGGCGGATTTCACCGAGCGCACGGCGATTGCGGCGGACCGCGCCGACGCGCCGGGCCTGCGCGACATTTCCTTCACGAAAGAACAGTTGCGCGAATTGCGCTACGCCGCGCTGCTGCACGATTTCGGCAAGGTCGGCGTGCGCGAGAACGTGCTGGTCAAGGCCAAGAAGCTCCAGCCGCCGCATCTCGAATTGCTCAAGCAACGTTTCCGTTATGCGCGCGCCAGCATCGAGCGGCGCGCCTATCGCCGCCTGCTCGAGCTGTACCATGAGTGCCTCAGGGAATCCGAAATGGCCGCGCGCCGGCGCGAGATCGAAAAGGAACTGGCCGCCGACCAGGCGCGCCTGGAGGAATATCTGCAACATGTGCTGCGCGCGAACGAGCCCAGCGTGTCGCACGAACAGGTTTCCGCCGGACTGGGAGAGGCGGTGACCTTCCGTTTTCCGGGAGAGGAGGGCGAGGAGATGCCGCTGCTGCATGATTTCGAATTCGCCGATCTGGCGCTGTCCCAGGGCAGTCTCAACGCCGAAGAGCGCGCCCAGATCGAGTCGCACGTGTCCCATACCTACGCGTTCCTGAGCCTGATTCCGTGGACGAAGAATCTGGCGAACCTGCCGGAGATCGCCTTTGCCCATCACGAAAAACTCGACGGCAGCGGTTATCCGCGCCGCCTCGCGGCCGATAAAATCCCGGTGCCGTCGCGCATCATGACCATCGCCGATATCTACGATGCGCTCACGGCCGGCGACCGGCCGTACAAACCCGGCATACCGGAGGAAAAGGCGCTGAACATCCTGGCGGCCGAGGCCAAGGCCGCCAGGATAGACGCGGCGCTGTATAAAGTATTTGTCGAATCCGGGGCCTGGCGCCTGAAGCATTGAACCACGCCGCCGGTTCGTGGCGCAGGTGCCGAATTTCGGTATAATCCGCGCCGCTAAAACACCAGAGACTGTCTTCATAATCCCTCTCCCCTCCGGGGAGAGGGGGTTTTGAGACAGCTTCTACTTATTTTTTCCAGCCTGGCTGAAGGATTTCGCCACCCAAGCAACCCATGACCGTGGCTGCTCACACACAACCGACAGGAAACGCCGGAAAGCTGCGCGTCGGCGTTGCCGGCGTCGGTTATCTCGGCCGCTTTCACGCGCGCATCTATGCCGCCATGCCGGATGTCGAACTGGTCGGCGTCGCCGATTCGAACGAGCGCGTGGCGAAAGAAGTGGCCGAGCAGCACGGCTGCCGCGCCTACACCGACGCGCGCGAGCTTTTGGGCAATGTGGATGCCGTGAGCATTGTGGTGCCCACCATTTACCACAGCGACGTGGCGCGGCCGTTCCTCGAAAAGGGCGTGCACATGCTGATGGAAAAGCCGATTGCACCGACCTTCGAGGAGTCGCGCGCGCTGGTGGAGTTGGCCGAGCGCGCCGGGGTGATTTTCCAGGTCGGACACCTCGAACGCTTCAACGCGGGCATCATGGCGCTCGCCGAACGCGCGCAAAACCCGCGCTTCATCGAGGTGCACCGCCTCGGTCCGTTTGTCGAGCGCGCCACCGACGTGGACGTGGTGACCGACCTCATGATCCACGACATCGACATCGTGCTGTCGCTGGTGAAATCGAATATCCGGAATATCGCCGCGACCGGCATTCCCGTGCTCACCGAGCACGTGGACATCGCCAACGCCCGCATCGAATTCGAGAACGGCGCGGTCGCGAACGTCACCGCCAGCCGCGTCTCGAACAAGAAACTGCGCCGCATCCGCATTTTCGGCGCGGAGCATTATTACGGACTCGATTACATCGACCAGAAGCTCGAAATGGTGCGGTCCGAACCGGACCCGGACGGCGGCAAGTGGCCGCGCATCGTCACCGAGCGTCTCGACATCACGCCGCGCCCGCCGCTGGACGCGGAACTCGAATACTTCGTGAAATCCGTGCGTACCGGCACGCCGCCCCTCGTCACCGGCAGGGTGGGGCTCGAGGCGTTGCGCGTGGCCCTGCTCGTCAAGGAGAAAATCGCCGCATGCACGCCGTAACCAAGACCCAGCCCGTTCCGTTTCTCGATCTTTCCGCGCAGTACAAAAGTCTTGAAACCGAATGGCTCGCCGCCATCCGCGAGACCGGCGCGCGCGGCAGCTTCATCCTCGGCCCGCATACGCAGGCCTTCGAGAAGGAATTCGCCGAATACGTCGGCGTGAAGCACGCCATCGCGGTGGCCAACGGCACGGATTCACTTTACCTATCGTTGCGCGCGCTGGGAATCGGCAAGGGCGATGAGGTCATCACCACGCCATTCACCTTCTTCGCCTCGGCCGAGACCATCGACATGGTCGGCGCCACGCCGGTGTTCGTGGATATTCTCCCGGACAGCTTCTGCCTCGACCCTGCGAGCGCGCGCGCGAAAATCACATCCAGGACCAAGGTTATCGTGCCGGTGCACCTCTTCGGCTATCCGTCCGAGATGGGTGAGATCATGGAGATCGCGAAAAAGCACAAGCTTGCCGTGATCGAGGACTGCGCCCAATCCTTCGGCGCGTTGCATAACGGCAAGGTGGTCGGCTCGATCGGCGATACCGGCAGCTTCAGCTTCTATCCGACGAAGGTCCTTGGCGGCTACGGTGACGGTGGCATGGTTTCGACCCACTCGGACGCCGTCAACGAACATATTCGCCGGCTGCGCAATCACGGCGCGGTGAAGCCCTTCCTGCATACCGAAATCGGCATGAACAGCCGTCTCGACGAGGTCCAGGCGGCGGCGCTGCGCATCAAGCTGCGGCATATCAAGGATGACATCGCGGGCCGGCAGAAGGTGGCGGCGGAGTATACGAAACGGCTCGCCGGCTCGCCGGTGAAAACTCCGCCTTTACCAACGAACGGCACACATGTGTTCAATCTCTATACGATCCGCGTGCCCAAACGCGATGCCGTGCGTCAGGTTCTGACCGATGCGCAGATCGGTACCTCGCAGTGTTATCCGCAGGGCCTGCATTTGCAGGAAGTCTACAAGCACCTCAACTACCAGCCCGGCAGCCTGCCGGTATGCGAGCATGCCTGCACCGAAACCCTCTCGCTCCCCATCTACCCCGGCATGCCGCTCGCTCATATTGAGCGTGTTTGCGAAGTTTTACTCGGGACAATCAAGGGTTGATTGTCCCTGGCTAACTAAAACGTCCCGCTGTTCCATCCCCACATTGAATCCTTCGCATCCGCAAATTCGATATAAATCCGCTCCGACGGGATCTTGAGTTCATCCAGCATCAACTGACATAACACCTTGGATAGCGCTTCGGTCTTGCTCTCCGGCAGGCCGATGGATTTGAGTTCGAGGTAGGCGCAAGCTGTGGTGCTTCCCGCGAACATCATGGGTTGGGCGGGGTCGATGCGCACCATGACGTATTTCTCGGGTTTGCCGAGATTCTTCGACACCACTACCGAGGCCTTTTTCAGCAACTCCTGCTTGGCATCATCCGCCACATCACGGTTGGTCTGGATTTTAAGATAGGGCATGGCATCCTCCTGGGTTGTTCTGTTGGACATAATAATCCACCATAGTGCGAACCATGAAACAACATTCACCTTCCTGCGAGCGCAATAAAGAACCGATCCTCGCGGTGCTGCGCGAGATTTTCACCGCCCCCGGTCTGGTGCTGGAAATCGGCAGCGGCAGCGGCCAGCATGCGGTGCATTTCGCGCGCGATCTGCCGCACATGGAATGGCAGCCGACCGATACCGCCGAAAACCTCCCCAGTATTTCCGCCTGGCGCGCGGAGGCCGGGTTGCCCAACCTGGGCGAGCCACTGGTGCTCGATCTCTTCGCCGACGATTGGCCGGTGAAAAGAGCGCAGGCGGTGGTGTGCATCAATACCATACATATCGTTTCATGGCAGGCCGTGGAAAAATTGCTCACCGGCGCCGGAAGGCTGCTTGCACCCGGCGGCCTTCTGTATGTCTACGGACCCTACCGTTACGCCGACCGGTCACTCGAACCGAGCAACGAGGATTTCGACCGCTGGCTGAAAGACCGCGATCCGGTTTCCGGCGTGCGCCTGTTTGATGCGCGCCATCCCTGGCGCGTACCCTGTCGGGCGCACTAAAGTGCGTCCAATTTTGTTCCAGACAAAATTGTGAAGACGTGAACCGGCTGGCAGAACAGAATGGATTTGTTCTCGCCGGCGACCGCGCCATGCCGGCAAACAACCGCTCGATATGGTGGCAAAGGGGTTGACGCAACCGACATGCCCTTTCTCGATCAGCTTCCCACGGCAGCCCGCGGATGATACTTTCAATCCGGCCCGGTAACGCTATGCAGGTGATTTCGCCATAATGCTGCACTTCATTGCCAACGGACTGGTGATTGTGGGGATCGGGATTCTCATCTCCGCACTGACGCCCGTGCGGCGGCTGGTCAGACTGCTTCCCCGCAGCCGCCTGCGGTTCAGCTGGTATGTCCTGACCGCCCTCATCATTATTTTCATCATCGGTTACGGCGCCTACATTCCGGCGTTCTGGGGCAGCCACGAGAATCTCTCCGACCTTGTTGTTCCAGCAGTTTTTTTCCTGGGCGCATGCTTCGTGCTTCTGGTAAACATCCTGTCTCTCGAAACCTCGGGCAACGTAAGACGCCTGATAGCTTTCGAACAGGAAAGCATCACCGATCCCCTGACGGGTATCTACAATCGCCGCTATCTGGAACGTCGTCTGGCGGATGAAATCGCGCGTGCCAATCGTTATGGCATGCCGCTTTCCGTGCTGTTGACCGATATCGACCATTTCAAGCGCGTCAATGACATCTATGGGCATCAGGTCGGCGACCTGGTGCTGGAAGGCATGGCGCAACTCATCGTCAACACCCTGCGGACCACGGACATCGTGGCGCGCTATGGCGGGGAGGAAATCATGGTGATCGCGCCGAGCACGCCCGTGAAAACAGCGATTGATCTGGCTGAAAGGCTGCGCAAGGTTGTGGAGAATGCCACGTTTGAGGTGCCGGTCGAGCTGGATCGTGATATCAGCGCGCTGGGCGTCACGGTGAGCATCGGTGTGGCCTGTTTTAGCCAACAAACCAAGGATATGCAGGATCTGATACAGAATGCCGACAAGGCGCTGTACCGCGCGAAAAGCGAAGGGCGCAACCGGGTTGTCAC
>Ga0155528_1031_pt1 | contig 8768 bp, 7 predicted proteins | sample RifCSPhighO2_12_FD_107185 | JGI IMG/M metagenome (GOLD analysis project Ga0155528, IMG submission 107185) | Candidatus Muproteobacteria bacterium RIFCSPHIGHO2_12_FULL_60_33
GTTCGTGCTGGCCGTGTTTGCCATGGTGTTCGCCTACACCGACATGCGCCGGGGCCGGATGTCCAACCTTTTTGTCGCCATCGTGATTTATTTCGTTTATTCCAACCTGCTCGGTATCGGCGAAACCATGTTGCAGAACGGGCGGGTGCCTCCCGCGGCCGGCCTGTGGTGGGTGCATGGCGGCATGGGTCTGGTGGCCGCCTATCTGTTGTGGCGGCGCCTGCGTAACCGGCCATTGTTTTCCCTGCCCATGAGGTTGAAACGCGCATGATGCCCTCGCTGCTTGACCGTCTGATCGCACGGCAGATTCTCTACAGCACCCTGCTGGTGCTCAATGTGCTGGTGGCGCTGGCGGTGTTCTTCGTCCTGATCGACGCCCTGAAGGATTACGGCCAGGCCAATTTCGGGATGTTCGAGCTGATCAAGTATGTCGTTCTGAGACAGCCGCAGCAGGTGTACGAACTGTCGCCGATCGGCGCCCTGATCGGAACGATCATGGGCCTGTCCACCCTGGCGCTCAATTCCGAGCTGACCGCCATGCGCGCCGCCGGGGTGTCGGTGGCGCGCATCGTGCTGGCAACGATGAAAGTGGGGCTGCTGTTCGCGCTGTCGATCCTGCTGGTGGGTGAATACGTCGTGCCGGTTTCGGAAAACCTGGCCCAGACCGGCCGCGCCCGGGCGCTGGAGACGTCGTTGCAGAAGAAAAGCACCGGCATCTGGCTGCGCAGCGGCACGACGTTCGTGAACATCGGCGAGGTGCTGCCGGATCTCAGCCTGCTGCGGATGAACATCTATGACTTCGACAGCCATTCCCGCCTGCGCATCCAGACTTCCGCGCAGCGTGCCCGGTACGACGGCGGCACATGGCGCCTGCAAGACGTGCGCGAAAGCCTGATCGTCGGCAACGAGGCGGTGCAGTCCCGCCGCGCGCCGGAAGAAGACTGGCGCTCGGCGCTCACGCCCGAGGTGGTGTCGGTGTTCGCGATCCGGCCCGAGAGCCTTTCCATCCAGCAACTGCATTACTACATCGGGCATCTGCAGCAGAACAATCAGGACACGCGCAACTTCCGGCTCGCGTTCTGGCAGAAGATCTTCATGCCGCTGGCCACGCTCATCATGGTGCTGCTGGCCACGCCCTTCGTTTTCCGCCAGATCCGCAGCGGCGGCCTGAGCCAGCGCGTGTTCATCGGCATCATGCTGGGGTTGGTGTTTATCATTTTTCACAAGAGTCTGGGATACTTCGGCGCGCTGTACGCCTTGCCGCCCGTGGCCGCTTCGCTGTTGCCGATCGCGGTCTTTTTTGCTCTTGCCCTGTTCCTGTTGCGCCGCGCCGCGCGCGGTCTGTGACCCTGTAAATAGGGGACAGCCTCCTTCAGGCATTATGTGCCTATTGGGGTGTCCGTGAAATCAGGGATGCCTCAGTTCCCACCACAGAATAAAAAACGGCGGCACTCAGCCGCCGTTTCTGGAGCAGGAAAAGTGCAAGAGTTACGCAGATTTCCTTAATCCCTTGAAGCCCAGCAAGCCCATGCCGGACAGGAACAGCACCAATGCACCTGGAACAGGAACTTGTGGAATCACCGTGCCATTGCGGACATTGAAGACGTACTGGCCTGCCGTGTTTGAGTTCAGTGAATTATGAATCAAACCTGTGCCACCATTGGAATCCAGCAAGCCGCCATTAACCGCAGAGCCATTGATTTCGTAGCTGGCAGAAACGCCATTGGACCAGCCCGCACGCGCCGAGTCACCACCGAATCCGTTTGAACCGCCGCTCGCGCTACCGGTTTCCCACAGAATCTGGTCGTAGTTGAATTCGAAGTCAAAATTGCCTGCGCCCGTGTCGGAGCGATCTGTAATGATGAGCTGGAAGCTGTTGAGCTTGTCAGTCTGGCTGGGGTAATAACCTACGCCAATCCAGTTGACGCCAAATGCAGCGTGGCCGCCCAGCGTGGCTTGGCCATATTGCGTTAAACCGCTGCCTGGGCCAAGAGTATCCACGTCGGCAAAGAACGGCGCGATGATGGGTATGCCGGTGGACAGCAGGTCGTAGGGAGTGTAGGTGCCTTGGGGCCCGGTAAAGGTGACGTTACCGTTGTTATTCACATACAGGTTGGTGTAGTTGCTTCCGTAGAAATCGATACTAAACCCGATGGCTTCCAGGCCAGTGGAACCGTCATCGTTGGCGGAGAGGGTGTTGGTGGTGAATAGCCCCTGATCGTGGATCGCGGCTGCTTGAGCAGCGTTCACTGCCAGAGCTGCACACAGGGTTAAAGAGGTGGCGAGTAGTTTCATTTTTTGATCTCCAGTTTATATTTAGGATTGTGGTTTATATTTAGGATTGTGGAGCAATAGCTCAGACTCGATTGCTCCGCGTTTCTGTGTGGCGGGATGGTACCGCTGCCAGATTGATGAAATCATCGTGATTCTCCTCGTGGTGACGCGCCGATTTTGCGGCGCTTATTTTTGTTTCAAGTTTTTTGATTTTTTGTGCCGTCGTTATGATTGCGACAGTCAGGTTATTTTTCGCACCCATTACGCCGTGTTACCCCACACTTGTCAAGTCACCTTCGGAATAAAGCTTTATCCGGCTAAAGGCGAAAGGCGGCTAAAAGGCGGCTAAAGAACGGCTAAAGGGGTCAGTACCCTTATCCAGTAATTTTCTCGGGCCGGCCTCTGCGCGATTGCCCGACCTTGCGATGCAAGGTCTGCTCAATCTGCTGTTTGAAGCGATCGTTCCCCAGCGGAGTCCCGGTTTGAACCGTGGCCCGGATATTATGCACCTGGTCTGGATCCAGCGCGCTTCGGAACAGTTCCCGGTAGGCATAACCCCTTGCTTCTTGATCCTGGCCGAGCGCCAGATACAAGGGATGCGGGGTAATGTCGGGGTGCTCGCCGCCGCCGGCATTGATTTGATAACTGGACCAGCGATAGTCGCCAGGGGACCTGACCATGCCCGCGCGCACCGGATTGAGTTCGATATAGCGCATGCAGGTGAGCAGGTAGTCATCACTGGAGATCAGGCATCCTTTGTGCCGTCCTTCCCAAAGAGTGCCGCTTTTTGCATAAGCATGGTTCACATATGTGACGTAATGACGGCCGACAAATTGAATCAGTCGGCTGATGGATTCAGTGTCCGGCGGGGTGATCAGCAGGTGGACATGATTGGTCATCAGAACATAGGCATGAATGGCGCAATCATGTTGCTTGACGCCTTCGTGAAGCCAGTTCAGGTAGGCGGCATAATCCTCGTCGCCAAAGAACGTGGCTTGACGACAATTGCCACGCTGGACGATGTGAGCGGGGATGCCCGGCAGATAGAAGCGAGGCTTTCTTGGCATGTGATAGCTCTTGTCACGTTTGTTGTTGGATTGGAGTTTAGAGCAATGGATGGTTAAAGGGTACTGACCCCTTATGGACCGAGCCCGGGGGCGTACAGCTGGGTAGGGTTGTCCGCCGCGTCGTAGGCGGTGATGTTTTGAAAGTACGCCCCTGACCCGTCGGAGCGCAAGGTGGGGCGGTAGGCGGTGTCCACCAGGGTGTTCAGCGTCTTGCCGTTGCCGTAGGTCAGGCTCTTCACCGGGCCGAAGGGGTGATAGACAAGGTTACTGGCGAGGACGGCGGTGGTGCCGGCAGTGGTGCCCAAAACTTGGTCTACGTAAATCAGTGGAATTTACGTTTTCTTGCAATTCCAATGAGTCCAAGCAAGCCTGATCCGAACAGCCAGAGAGCTGGGGGGAGAGGAACAGTGGAGACCACGCTCAGGCGTACAATGTCAGTGGTGTCGATTGCATCGGTGAGATAGTTGATATTCCAATCCAGGCCGTTGTCAAGAGCGGCAAGATTAAGCGTGCTGAATTGGCCGCTTAATATCTGGGCAGTGAGAATGTCGAAGAAATCGCCGGCCTGTGGGGCAAAAAGCCCCGAACCATAATCAAAGAGACTCACGTTCAGTGTGCCGTCGAGCGTGGCGGTACCGGATATATTGAGCACGTCGAATTGACCAATGCCCGTGCCACCAATCTCAACTGCAAAAGTGCCCGCATTCGACTGGCTATAGTTGCCCGTAACGTTTGTGGTACCGGGTGAATTGCCCGGAGCAAGCGTACCACCAAGGTTGGTAAGGTCGCCGTTGAATTGGTTTACAGCAAGTGTACCGCCATTGAAATTGAAAGTTCCACCGTTGTTGATTGTGATGGTGTTTGCGTTCAAGAGGCCATCATTGAGGTTGTAGGTGCCAGCGCTACCAGCGTTCGCGGCGAGCGTTACCGTGCCGCTAATCGTATTGGTACCACCTGTCTGGCTGAATGTGCCGGTGCCATCTCTGCCAAGGATAAGGTTGTTTGTTGTGAGTGCACCTGCGACTTTGTTGGCATTTTCATACAGGCCTGTGCCCGATAAGGTGTAATTGATGTTAGAACCTGCGGTTGCCCCGAGTACGAGGTTTCCGACATTGATAATGCCGTTGCCTCCACCAACGGTGAAGGTCCCGCCACTAACGTTTAGCGTACTGGAACCTATGCCTCGTGTGACGTTGCCACCTACAGTGAATGCGCCAGCGTTGAGATTATAAGTGCCGCTGCTGCCACCAATGTAGCTAAGGTTAATGTCGCCCTCTACATTGTGTGCGCCACCGTCAAGCGTATAGGTGCCAGTACCATCATAACCAAGATAAAGATTATTGTTTACGGTATGCGTACCGCCAGTTTGAATAAAGCTGCCAGTTCCATAATATGCGGGATAGGAATAGCCGATGTATTCATCGTTAACCGAGAGGCTACCCGCACTTAAATTATAAGCGCCGCTACTGTAGCTATAGTAACCAATATACAAAGTATTGCTGACTGTATTCGTGCCGCCGGTCTGGTTGAAGACGCCAGTACCAGCTTGACCAACGATTTCGTATGATGCCGTAAGATTTGCGGTGCCGCTTAGTGAGTACGAACCATTTGCGCCGTTGCCGCCAATAAAAATGGAGCCCGCTGCAACGCCACCACCGGTTTGTGTGTAGGCACCATTTGATCCGGCATAAACGCCAACGCTCAGGCTTCCGGTAGTAAGCGCGCCGCCGCTTTGGTTGTACGTGCCATTTGCATGAGTGCCGATGCTTAATGGGCCGTTAACCGTATGTGTTCCTCCGCTCTGCGTGAAGGTTCCTGTGCCAAACAATCCAATATATTCTCCCCCACCATAAACACCGACAGTCAAGTTTCCCGTACCGCTTAGGTTATACGACCCGCTTGACGTGGACGTGTTGCCAACATACAAACTGCCATAGACAGTATTCGTCCCGCCGCTTTGAGTATGGCTGCCGATACCAAAATGGCCCACGTACTCAAATTGACTTGCCAGTGAATCCTTAGCTTGATCAAGGGTGATAATTCCGGTACCTGTGGCGTCGATATACACCTGCGTGAGTAACGCTGAAGGGTAAAGCGTATTGGCGTAGTAAATAGTCCTGTTGGTGCCGTCCGATTGAGTCAAATAAACATAGTCACCATTCTGCGGTTGTCCCGGAGGATTCCAGTTCGTTCCAACATCCCACCAATCACTGCCACCGATCCAATATTTATTTGCTGCTGATGCAACAGAAGGCGCAAAGACACTGACAGACAAGAAAGCAATAACTGTCAAGCGCGTAATTAGCACTTGTAGTATGGTTTTCGGATTCATGCCTTTGCTCCTCCAAGAATACTTTTTTGTTCTTTGTTCGCTTCTAGTACACAGCTTAATATTTTTGGGTCAACGCGGATTCGTGTGAATGATTTTCCGTAGTATTGGCCCGGTTCGAAGCTGTAGGATAGCGTTTTCCACGTGTCTGTACTCCTTACTGAAAGGGAACGCCGATGAAGCGTGCGCGCACATGGTGTGAGATGTATTCGTTTCCCGGATTTCGGGCGGCGGCGGAACTCAAGGGTGTGTTCGGCGATCCGGATTTACGCGTGGCGCCACTGCGGCGCAAAAAAAGACCGGGACGTGTTCGTGCTGTAGCCGCCAGCGCTGTTCGATTTACGACCGGCGCGTGGCGCGGGCGCGGGATCTGGGCGCGGGCGGTTATCGCATCGAGCTGGAATTCGAGCGGGTGCGCGTAAGCTGTCCGGACTGCGGGGTGCGCAGGGAGTACCTGGACTGGCTGGCGCGCAATCCGCGGTACACGGCGCGTTACGCGCGGCACGTCGGGGCGCTGGCCCGCAAGATGACCGTCCAGGACGTGGCCCGATCCGAGCGGTTGCACCACACCACGGTGAAGGACCTGGACAAGCTGTACATGGCTGAACAACTGCGCCGCCACCCGATGCCGGCCACCGCGGCGATCGGCGTGGATGAGATCGCTATCCGCAAGGGCCACGACTACCGCGTGGTGGTGAGCGACCTTACACGCCAACGGCCGATCTGGTTCGGCGGCGCGGGGCGCAAACAGGAAGACCTGGCGCAGTTCTTCACCGCCTATGGCGCGCGGCGCTGTGCGGGCATTCGGGTCGCGGTGATGGACATGTGGAAACCGTTTCGGCAGGCTTTGCTCGAACACGCCCCGCAGGCCGAGATCGTGTTCGACAAATTCCACATCCTGCGCCATCTGAACGAGGCACTCGATGACGTGCGCCGGGCCGAGTATGGGCGGGTGCAGGGCAAGCAACGCCGCTTCATCAAGGGGAACCGCTATACCCTGCTGTCGCACCGTGAGAATCTGGACCTCGATGGCCGCCAGGCGCTCAAGACGCTGCTCGCCGCCAACCGGCGGCTCAACACGGCTTACCTGCTTAAGGAATCGTTCGGACAACTGTGGGACTACCGAAGCGAGGCCTGGGCCCGGAAATTCTTCGAGAACTGGAAGGATGCACTCAAGTGGCAACGACTCAAGCCGTTCGAGAAGTTCGCGCAGATGATCGAACGTCATTGGGACGGCATCGTTTCTTACTGCCAGCCCGAGAACAAAGTCTCGCTCGGCTGTGTGGAAGGGCTGAACAACACGATTCGCGTCATCCAGCGCAAGGCCTATGGCTTCCGCGACGAACAGTACCTGGCCATGAAGATCATTACGCATTTTTTGCCACCGCTCCCGGATCATGCAAAAATCACCCACACGTTTCCGCGTTGAGCCATATTTTTTAGTGAGCTTTAATTTCGAACTATGATGCACTAAAACATGGAAGATCCAAAGTTGGACATCAGGGCACGTTTCTATGTGGTTGAATTCCCAGTCACTTATTAATTGATTGTAAGCGCTAATTTGCAGGGTTTGCTTTAGTGTTGGGTAATCGTATCAACCGCGTTCCCGACAGCCGATCATGCCACGCAAGCTTGTCGCGGTCGTAAATCACCCACAGGAAACCCAATCCAAGACAGAGCAGGGAGATCCACGCTAAGACGAAGCGTTTTAGTGCGATGGCCCAGGTGATCGGCCCGCCGTCGTCGCGTACGAGCTTCATGCGCCAGGTGCGCAGGCCGAGTGTTTGGCCGCCGCGGACCCAGAAGCCGGCATAAAAAAAGAAACAAATTGCCAGCAGATAAAACTGGTAGAGGGTTTTGACGATCAGGCCGGGTTTGTCCCCGCCGGTGAGCCAGACATAGGGATAACTCAGCATCATAAGCAGGGCGAGCAGCAACAGGGTGTCGTAAAACATGGCGCCGAGGCGGCGCGGGAAACCGGGAGGCGGCAGTTCTGATGTCATCATGTATTTTATTTGGAAAATTCCTGGCTTGTTTAAAAGATGTTCAATCTAATACCCGCACGGCTGGTTAACTGGTTTGGGTCCGTCCGGCGGCGATTACGCACAAAGTTATGCACAAAATCTGTGAGTAGTTTTACGGACATCCAGCGATTTCCTCCGTCCATCCGGATGCACAAAAGGCTGTCTTGGCAGGCGCGTCCAACCCTATACGAAAGCAGTGCGATAGGATAATCTTGTAAGCCATTGATGGGCGAAGGATCGATCTCATTGTATGCAGTTCTCCCGCATATCCCCAGGAAATTTATTTTAAGTGCCGGCCAATATTCTTTCACTGAATCTGGTTGAACTCGGGCATTTCTGCGCCTACCTCGCCATGCTGGTGGCGCTGGTGCAGGGGCTCGCGCCGATCGTGGCGCATTATCTGAAACAGCCGCGCCTGGCGCAGCTCAGCGTGAATGGCAGCGTCGCGGTGTTTGCGCTGACCACGATCGGCGGTTTGGGGCTCATCCATGCCTTCGTCACCAGCAATTTCTCGGTTGAGTATGTCGCGGTCAATTCCAACACCCTGTTGCCGATGTTTTACAAGGTCGCGGCCCTGTGGGGCGGGCATGAAGGCTCGCTGTATCTGTGGGTGTGGGTGCTTACCTTATATACGATGATTGTCGGCTGGCACGGACGCCGACAGTACCCGGAACATCTGCCGGTCATTCTCGCGGTGCAGGGCTGGCTGGTCGTCGGTTTCTTCGGCCTGATCCTGTTCCTGTCGAATCCGTTCAATCGGCTGTTCCCGATCCCGGCCGACGGGCATGATCTCAATCCGCTGCTGCAGGACCCCGGCATGGTGATTCACCCGCCCATGCTGTATCTGGGTTACGTCGGCTTCTCGGTGCCATTTGCTTTTGCCATGACGGCGCTCATTACGCGCTGGCGCAGTGAACTCTGGATCGGGCTGATCCGGCGCTGGGCGCTGATCGCGTGGGGCTTCCTGACCACGGGCATCCTGCTCGGTGGCTGGTGGGCCTATTACGAACTCGGCTGGGGCGGTTACTGGGCCTGGGATCCGGTGGAAAACGCCTCGTTCATGCCGTGGCTGCT
>Ga0155528_1099_pt1 | contig 7737 bp, 7 predicted proteins | sample RifCSPhighO2_12_FD_107185 | JGI IMG/M metagenome (GOLD analysis project Ga0155528, IMG submission 107185) | Candidatus Muproteobacteria bacterium RIFCSPHIGHO2_12_FULL_60_33
TACGCGGGGTCGTGATCCAGGCCAGGGATCAGCAGTACGGGTATGGTGGCATGACGGTTGAAGTCGTCCTGCCCGGGCGCTGAATACGGAGGATTGAAAGCGCCAGGCTCAATTTCCCAAAAACCCGCCCAATCAACCCCGCCCCGGATGCTTCCGGCTGTTGGCCTAGCGGCCCACGGGCCGGCTTCCATCTTTTTTCCCGCCCGCGCCTCGCGCCGCCGCGCCCTCCGTCCCGCCTTACTACCCACCTTATATATCGAGGGCTGACCACAATGGCACTTACTTAAGCGCTTTGATCGTGGATACAGCGCCTGGGCGCAACCAGTAGCCCGCATGAAGCGCCAGCGAAATGCGGGGAAAACGGCCGGCAATGGCGTCTATTCCCGGATTCCGCTGCGCTCCATCCGGGCTGCCCACAGGGGTTGTCATGGAGTCGGCGCTTAAGTGCCATTCAGGGCTGACCACAATTTTAGCCCACCTAAAAGAGGTGGCAGTAATGAATATGTCGCATGGCTTAAGCGGATTACCATTGCGTTGACGCGCTGCCATTTTGAGCGCTACAGTGTCGCCGCGCAGGGAGGCTGGATTTCTATCCTTGCCATATTTCAGTTCTAACCACACATTTCTTTTAGGAGCTTTAGCATGAAGAAGTTACTGACGAGTCTTATGGCTATTACCTTCGTCGCCGGCCTGGGTTTCAGCGCCTCCAGCATGGCCATGAAGCACATGGCCGAAGCCACCGCCAAGGCCTGCATGGACAAGAAGCCCGGCGACATGGTGAAGGTCGACGGCAAGGACGTGAAGTGCCCGGAGATGAAGAAAGAAGCAGGCAAGAAAGAAGAGGGCAAGAAGGAAGCGGGTAAGAAATATTAGTTCTGTCTGTTTCTTAAAAAACGCCCCCGTTGGGGGCGTTTTTTTTGGTGAATCAAAGTGCCCAGGCCCGGTTATTCCCCGATAGATCCGGGTGGCGAGGCGGATCAACCCGGCCGGCTCTCGAACAACGTGAGTTCCCAGCGCTCGGCGCGCGCGTCGTGCCGCAGAATGTAGGTGCCGGCATCGTCGCCGCGGACCTTGAAGTAGCGGTGCTCGGGCGAGAGCCAGCGATCGAGAATCTCCGCGACCGCGACCGGGCGCTCGCCCAGCCAGAAGCGCCGTGGTTCCTCCTCGCCGCGGTGCCCGGCATAACACTCCACACGGATGCCGAAAACCGGAGTACTCATGGTGGTTCCCGCTTCACTTCAGAGTCAGACTCCATTGGCGCTGGTTCTGATGGTGCCGTGAAGTAATCGCACAGCTTCTCCATGCGATTGAAGTGGCTGCCTTTCCAGTACGCCTGTCCGCACGCCTTGCATCTTCGAAAGCAGTGGTAGTACTTTTTGGTTTTGGGCTCCAGTTGGTGCAGCACGGCGTTCTTGTCCACGTCCTCCAGTTCGCCATTGCAGCGGAGGCAGCGGGTGAAGGGGCGCAGGGCGCCATACAGGTCCAGGCGCGAGAGGATTTCCCTGACCTGTTCGCGGGGTTTGACGGCCCGCACGAAGTAACCGCGGGTGATAATCTTGTGTTGCAGCAGGGCGCGGTCGCGCGTCAGCACGATGCGCCTTTCGCGGCTTGCGATCCGCGCCACTTCCCGGTCGGTGAAGCTGTTGCGGTACAGGACGTCGAAGCCCAGCAAGCGCAGGTAGCGCGCCAGTTGCCCGAGATTGGCATCGATGACGAAGCGGGGATCGCGCAGGGGTTTCTCCCGCAGTCGTATCAACGGGCTGATATCAAGACTCTCGAACATGGGGTAGACGCTGATGCGATCGCCCGCCTGGGCGATATAGGAAAAATCCACGGACCGGCCGTTGGCCAGGATCACTTCCACTTCGGTGTGGGGCACGCCGAAGGATTCAATCAGGTCCTTGACCGAGGTGCGCCGCGCGAGCTCATGGCTGAAAGCGATTTTGCGCAGCTCCGGCGGCAGAAAATCATTCAGTTCTTCGTAGAAGCGTAATTGCACCTGTGACATGGGCGGGATGCCTCCCGGCGGGATGAGCTGATTCACAGTATAAAAGCGTGCCGCGGGCGAGCCCAGCCATTGCGCTGAAATAAAGAATTAAAGGAGCCAGGGTTTATCGCGGTAAAACCTTGCTCGCGTTGGTGGTGGAACCGGACCCGCGTGATAATAACGGCTGAATGCGCGAAATAGACGGTTCCTACGGCGAAGGCGGCGGGCAGCTTCTGCGCACGGCCTGCGCGCTTGCCGCCATCACGGGCGAGACTGTGCGGTTGCGCAACATCCGCGCGCGGCGCGCGCCACCGGGCCTCGCGCCCCAGCATCTCACCGCGGTGACAGCCGTCGCGGCCCTGTGTGACGCCCAGGTCGAGGGACTTGAGTTGCGATCACCGGAGCTGATCTTTCGCCCGGGCAGGCTGCGTGGCGGGGAATTCCGTTTCGACGTGGGTACCGCCGGCAGCGTCATGCTGGTGTTGCAGGCGCTGCTGCCCGCGGCGCTGGCCGCCGGCGCGCCGGTGCGCATTCACTTGACCGGCGGTACCGACGTCCGGGGAGCGCCGCCGCTGGATTATCTGCGGTTTGTGTTGCTGCCGTTGCTGGCACAGATGGGCGCGGAAGTGGAACTGACACTCCAGCGGCGTGGCTACTATCCGCGTGGCGGCGGTGAGGTGGAGGTCGCGGTGCAGCCGCGCCGCCTCAAGCCTCTGCGCATCGAAGCGCCGGGAGCTGTAAAGGAAATTCGCGGCATTGCCCATGTGTCCAATTTGCCGGCGCATATCGTGACACGCATGCAGCAGACGGCCGTGCGGATGCTCGCCGATATCGCCCGTGTCGAGATCGAGCAACAGATACTGGGTCGAGATCAGGCGATCGGGCAGGGCGGAGCGATTGTGCTGTGGGCGCGCACGGCGCACACGCTTCTCGGCGGCTCCGAAGTGGCGCAGCGCGGGATTCCGGCGGAGCGCATCGCCGGGACCGCGGCGCAGGCACTGCGCGAGGAAATCATTGCCGGCGCGACCCTCGATATCCACGCCTCCGATCAGATTCTGATTTATGCCGCGCTGGCGCAGGGCACCTCCTGTTTCCTGGCGCGCACGCTCTCATCCCATGCGCAGACCGCGCTCTGGCTGTTGCGGCAGTTTTTTCCGCTGCGCGTGAACACCCGCCCGGCGGGTGCATGCACGCGGGTGGACATGGAACCGGGCTGACAAGGGCGAGCGCAGGGTCAGGTCTTGACGGCCTGTTGCCCAAATCCTTTTCTCAATGAGTCGATCGCCCGGATGTTTCCGGCTGTTGGCCTTGAGGCTCACGGGCCAGGTTTCCATCGACGGCTGGGGCAGGGCGCGTCCGCCGTCCCGCCTCGCGTTCGCTTCAGGGGTGGCTCGGGCTGCAGAGGGTCGCACATTTCCACCAGTGCACCAGTGCCCGGCAGCCCGAGGGGCTGATTGTCTGAATGGCTGCGCGGTGCTACTATAGTGTTACCTAAACAATTTGGTGTCTTGTCATGACAGCCACGACCACAATCAAACTGCCAGAAAAGCTCAAGACGCGCATCGCTCGCCTGGCCAGGGAAACCGGACGTTCCGCGCACAGCCTCATGGTGGAGGCGCTGGAGCGTGAAGTGACGCGCAAGGAGCGGATGCGGGAGTTCGTGCGCGAGGCGCTTGTCTCGGACGCCGCGGTCGAGGAGGGCGCGGCGGTATACCGGGCCAAGGACGTCCACCCCTGGCTGGTACGGCTGGCCAAGAACCGTCGAGTCGCCCGGCCCAAGCCGTGGCGCAAGTAGTCTATTCGGAGAACGCGCTCGCGAATCTCGGGCGCGCATTTGATTTTCTTGCCGAGCACGACCCGCCGGCGGCGGTGGGTGCCGCGAGCGCCATTAGTGAGGCCGTCGATACCCTGTCAAACCATCCGCTGATTGGCCGAACCGTTGCCAGCGAACTGCGCGAGCTGGTGATTTCTTACGGCAAGACGGGGTACATAGCCTTATATCGCTTCCTGCCCGTGCAGGATCAGGTCCGTATCCTGGCCATACGACACCAACGTGAGCTGGATTATCCGATTTAACCCGCCTGAAAGAGGCGGCGGTAATGAAAAGAAAAATTGCGGCAACCCGAGGCAGCACCAACGTCTTCGCCGACCTGGGCACGCCAATTCTGAGGATTGGACGTACGGCTTGTCGACGAGGCCGCCTGGCTCACGCAGAACCAGATGACCGAGTTATTCGACCGCGATAAATATGTAATTTCCCGAGATTGATCTGAATAAGCACCATGCCCCTGCTGCGCCTCGATAAGGTTTCCCTGGCTTATGGCCATCGTCCGTTGCTGGAGCACGCCCAGCTCGAAATCCGCCGCGGCGAGCGGGTGTGTCTGGTCGGGCGCAACGGCGAGGGCAAGTCGTCCCTGATCCGCCTGTTGAGCGGCGAGGCCACACCCGACGACGGCAGCATCTGGGTCCGCCCGGGCACGCGCATCGCGCACCTGGCGCAGGAAGTCAGCCCCGACAGCGACGAATCCGTATTCGATATCGTCGCCGGCGGCCTGGCCGGACTGGGCCAGCTGATCTCGCAATACCACCACACCGCCACCGAACTCGCACACGCGCCCACACCGGCCCTGACGCGGCGCCTGGCGCAGCTGCAGCATGAGCTCGAAGCCGGCGACGGCTGGCGGCTGGAGCAGCGGGTGGAAATGGTGCTGTCGCGTCTGGGTCTGGATGGTGACATCAGCATGCACGCACTCTCGGGCGGCTGGCGCCGGCGCGTGATGCTGGCGCGCGCCCTGGTGTGCGAACCGGACCTGCTGTTGCTCGATGAGCCGACCAATCATCTGGACATCGAGGCCATCACCTGGCTGGAAGAATTCCTCGTGAACTATCCCGGCGCGCTGCTCTTCGTCAGTCACGACCGCGCGTTTTTGAAGCGCCTCGCCACGCGCATCGTCGAACTCGACCGCGGCGCGCTCACCTCATGGCCCGGGAGTTACGCTGACTATGTCCGCCGCAAAGAAGATCAACTGGCGGTGGAGACGCAGCACAACGCGCTGTTCGACAAGAAACTCTCGCAGGAAGAGGCGTGGATACGCCAGGGCGTCAAGGCGCGCCGCACGCGCAACGAAGGACGGGTGCGCGCACTCGAGGCTTTGCGCGAAAAGCGCCGCCAGCGCCGCGACCGCGCCGGCAAGGTAGATCTGAGGCTGGAGGAGGGTGAGTCATCCGGCCTGCTGGTGTTCGAGGCCGAGCACGTCGATTTCAGTTTCGGCAACACCGCCGTCATAAAAGATTTCTCCGCGCGCATCATGCGCGGCGATCGCATCGGCATCGTCGGCCCCAACGGCGCCGGCAAATCCACGCTGATCAAACTCCTGCTGGGCGAATTGGAACCGACCCGCGGGAACCTGCGCCGCGGCACCCGGCTGCAGGTCGCGTATTTCGATCAGCAACGCGCCGACCTCGATCCCGCCGCCATGGTGATGGACAGCGTCGGCGAGGGCAGCCAGACGGTGACGATCAACGGCCGCAGCCAGCATGTCGCCGGCTATTTGCAGAATTTTCTGTTTCCCGCGGAACGGCTGCGCTCCCCGGTGAGCACGCTCTCGGGCGGCGAGCGCAACCGCCTGCTGCTGGCACGCCTGTTCGCCCGCCCGGCCAATCTGCTGGTGATGGACGAGCCCACCAACGACCTGGACGTGGAAACGCTCGAACTGCTGGAAGAGTTGCTGCTCGAATACCAGGGCACGCTGCTGCTGGTAAGCCACGACCGCGCGTTTCTGGATAATGCGGTCACGAGTACGCTGGTGTTCGAAGGCGAGCACGTCGATTTCAGTTTCGGCAACACCGCCGTCATAAAAGATTTCTCCGCGCGCATCATGCGCGGCGATCGCATCGGCATCGTCGGCCCCAACGGCGCCGGCAAATCCACGCTGATCAAACTCCTGCTGGGCGAATTGGAACCGACCCGCGGGAACCTGCGCCGCGGCACCCGGCTGCAGGTCGCGTATTTCGATCAGCAACGCGCCGACCTCGATCCCGCCGCCATGGTGATGGACAGCGTCGGCGAGGGCAGCCAGACGGTGACGATCAACGGCCGCAGCCAGCATGTCGCCGGCTATTTGCAGAATTTTCTGTTTCCCGCGGAACGGCTGCGCTCCCCGGTGAGCACGCTCTCGGGCGGCGAGCGCAACCGCCTGCTGCTGGCACGCCTGTTCGCCCGCCCGGCCAATCTGCTGGTGATGGACGAGCCCACCAACGACCTGGACGTGGAAACGCTCGAACTGCTGGAAGAGTTGCTGCTCGAATACCAGGGCACGCTGCTGCTGGTAAGCCACGACCGCGCGTTTCTGGATAATGCGGTCACGAGTACGCTGGTGTTCGAAGGCGGCGGCCGGATCGGCGAATACGTCGGCGGTTATACCGATTGGCTGAGGCAACGGCAGAACAAGCCCACGACCAAATCCGAATCAGCCGCCAAGGCCGGCAAGCCCGCGACCGCTCCTAGCGCACAGAAGCCGCGCACCAAATCCCACAAGCTCTCATATAAGGAGCAGCGCGAGATCGAAACCCTGCCGGGAAAGATCGAAACGCTGGAAGCGGAGCAGTCCCAATTGCAGGCGGCGGTCAGCGCTGCCGGCTTTTATCAACAGCCGGGGGAGACCATCTCCGCCACGCTCGCGCGTCTGCAAGCGGTAACCGCTGAACTCGAGGAGTACTATGCCCGCTGGGAAGCGCTGGAATCGCAGGCCACAGCGGAAAAATGATTGAGTTCGTGCTCTAATCGCTTATTCCCCGCCCGGTTCCCGCCCACGGCGCACCCGAATCGAATGCGCCCGTTCTACGGGGAAAAGGTCCACCGAACCTTTTCCTGTTTCCGCTTCACCCCGCATCGCGGGAGAGTAATAAGGTGAGGGGGTTTTGAGATAGTTTCTAGAACCCATCTCAAAAAAAAGACCAGGCCACCGCAGATGAACGCAAATAAGGAAAGAGATAAACGCAGATGGCTTATTAGATTTCTTTTTTATCCGCGTTCATCTTAATAGGAAATCCGCGTTAATCCGCGGTTTAAGATATTTTGAGATAAGTTCTAGCCAGAACAACGAGTCCAACCGTGCCGGCGGAATCTAACCACATAATCTGCGATAACGCGCTATCAAAAGAAAGTTTTTCCGCAGTTTCGTTGAGACTTTGTTTCAGAGAAAGAAGGAGACCATTAAAAATGGTTAGTTTTGTGCAGGCTTGCCTTCACAAAATGAAGGTGAGCAGCAAGACCGGTTTCAGGAACTTGCTCAACTTGACGGCTGACTTCCGTGAAAATCGCTCGGCATCTGATTACGCCGGCGACGAGCCGCCGCTGCGATCGGAGCTGTTCAGCAGCGACCAGATGGACCAGCATGGCAAGACCCTGGCGGGTTCGCACAAGTTGGGTCTGGGACGCGCCCCCGACCGGCTCCTGACGCGGTTGGCTGAGAATGAAAGCGTCCTGATAGGCGCCTGCAAGCTGCTGACAGCGGCGGTCACGGCAAACCGCCGGATTACACCGGCCGGGGAATGGCTGCTCGATAACTTCTACCTGATCGAAGAACAGATTCGCACGGCCAAGAGACACCTGCCGAAGGGTTACAGCCGGGAACTGCCACGCCTGGCTCACGGTCCTTCGGCTGGACTTCCGCGGGTGTATGACATCGCGCTGGAGACGATCGCGCACGGCGATGGACGGGTGGATCCGGGAAGCCTCCGCCGTTTCG
>Ga0155528_1082_pt1 | contig 7513 bp, 6 predicted proteins | sample RifCSPhighO2_12_FD_107185 | JGI IMG/M metagenome (GOLD analysis project Ga0155528, IMG submission 107185) | Candidatus Muproteobacteria bacterium RIFCSPHIGHO2_12_FULL_60_33
GCGCTCCATCCGGGCTACCCACAGGGGGTTGGCATGGAGTCGGCGCTTAAGTAAGTGCCATTCGTGTCAGGCCCTGAATTGACACATATAGATCCGCCAATTTCTCGCTGCGCGGGGAATTGGCGGAGGGGGTGAGATTCGAACTCACGAGGAGCGTAAGCTCCTGCCAGTTTTCAAGACTGGTGCCTTAAACCACTCGGCCACCCCTCCGGATCGACCTGAAACCAATGATTACAACACGCATAGCTCTCTATCAAGACCCGTTGATAACAGTCAACGGTTTTCACTCGACACTTTCATCGCTACGCTATCCTGCTCCGCTCGAAAGCCGGGGCTCGGCATCCTGCCTCGCCCGCTCAGCGGGAAAAAGGTCCGCTGGACCTTTTTCTATTCCGCTTCGCCCCTGCGCCTCGCCCTTCGGGCGACGCCTGCGGCGTCGTGCAAAGATTTCGCAAACAACCGATGGCGAAGTCAACCTGGATGGATTCAACAGATGAAATTCGAGATTTGTTATCTGTTCCCAAAACTTCCGACAAACTCGATGCCAACATAGCCTGCGGTTTTGACTCCCTTTGTTTTATTGGCCCCCAATTTTAAATTGACACCTATACCCTTCCCCACGCTCCATTCATCCAGAACATAGCCGACCTTGGTGGCATGGTAGTCGGGGTCACCCTGGAAAACGATCTCGGCACCCTGCCAGAACGCGGCGTCAGATGATTTATTCAGAAACTTGGCGCGCGTCCAGTAACTGTCAGGCCCGAGTGCCAGTTGTGCCGCCCCGGCAAACCGCCAGGTTTTTGCAAAACGATGATCCAGCTCAACGAGCAAATGCAGGGCGGTCTGGCTGCCACGCACCTCGGCATCGGGCCTGTCAGGTGATAGCGTGGTTTTCCGGTATCCGGCTCCTGCGTAGCCCGCCCAGAAACCCGTCGCGGTAGCTTGCTGGTAGCCTACCGCCGCCGAGAAACCGGGCGCTTCGGCACGAACTGTCTCATTATTCGAATCAAAGCGATACTCCACCCAGTCCAGCCAATAACGCTGGACCCAACCCTGGCCGAGTGCGGCATTTGATGCCAACGGAGTAATGACCCCGGCAAAGGCATAAGCATTGTGATTTTCACCCAGTTCTGCGCCGGTCAGGCCAAGCCATTCCCGCGCCTGCGCATGATTTGAAAAAAACAGGCCAGACAGGGCCCAGAGAACACAGGCGGCCGTCGTCGTACAGCCGGTATTGAGCCAATGAATCAGTTTACTACCATGTTTACCCATCAAAACCCCGGTCAGGTTGCAACATTACCTTGGCCACGTAGATTTCCTCGACCGTCGCCTGCAACTTCTCCAATTCGGCAATTCTGCCCTGAACCCTGTCACGCGGCATATGCCCGAAGATATAGAACTCGAGACGCGCCCCCTCCGGGACTGATTCGAACAAGATCAATCTGGCAGGCTTCTGTGACCAGTCAGTCCGGGACAGCACGCCAAACTTATCCTCGCGCTCGCCTTTCCCGGTTTGGTGGTAGATTACCGGCAGCCATTCCCCTGATGAAATTTCTGAAACCCTGACCCGTCCCCGCCCAAACAAGCCGACCGCCCAGGCAATGGGCGTGGTCACGCCTTCGTGGAGGTCAAGAACCCGCCACTGGAGGTCCGACCCATAGAGAAAGTTCTCTATCTGAACGGCATCATGTGGAGATTCCCACCGAAACGCCATTCCATACTCGAGTTTCCGTCTTGAAGTTCGCTGCTGCGCTTCACGGAAAGCATCCCTTGTAACCCGGGATGTCATGGCCGGTTCAAGTTGGCGGCTGATGCCGGCGGTAAACGGCATGCGGCCACTGGGCAGGAAAATTTCGCCCTTGACAGTTTTCCCGGCTGCAATTGGCACTTCAGAGATGAGCCGGCAGCCATCGGCCGATATATCCTCGACCAGACCGAGGACCCTGTCTCCATCCTGTTTGCCGATAAAGACGGGTAACGGGATCGGGAAGCGGTATTCGCGCCGCCGGTGCTTTCTCGCCAGCGTGAAGCGTACCACCGCGCCGGCCAGCCCGAGATTAATGCCGGCCCAGATGATATTGGCCCAGAAGGCGCCGGGCGTCAGATGAGACCGTGACAACCAGAGTGCGGTGCCGACCGCGATGGCGGTAACACTGAGCAGCAACACGAACAGCTGTGGAATAACCGTGCGGGGTTTATCCCGCTCCATGCTTGTTTTTTGTGTGACCGTAAATTTCAGGCGTCGCCCGAAACCCCCGATGGTGGCACGCGCGAACGTGGCAAAGCGGGCCATGTTGTACTGTTCTGTCAACAAGGTACCGCCGTATCCGCGTGCGGCCTCTTCGTACGACCAGAAAACCAGCAGATAGAATGGAATGAAGCGCAACAGGAAGTCCTGTCCTATCGCGTTGATTGGCATCACGCCCGTCAAGAGCACCACGGCGGGCGCCAGGTAGAAGACCGCTTTCTGCCAGCCGTCGAAATAGGTCAATACCGACGCCAGATAATTCAGCCGTTGCGGCACTGTCAGCCCGCGCGCGAACAGGATGCCTTCCTTGCGCCAGACTTGCATCGCACCCTGTCCCCAGCGCAGCCTCTGCAGCAGAAAAGCGCGCACGGAATCCGGCGCCAGTCCGAATGCCAGGCTCTCAGGCAGATAAACAGCGCGGTAGCCCTTTTTGTGAAGACGTATGGACGTATGCAGATCCTCGGTGACGGTCCCGGTGGCAAAACCGCCAATGCCGTCCAGCGCACGCCGTCGGAGGACGGCGCAGCTTCCGCAAAAATAGGCGGCGTTCCAGCGATCCTTTCCCCGCTGGATCACGCGGAAGAACAGGGACTGCTCGGTCCAGATATAACTTGTTCTTTTGTGGCGCCGGTGCTGGTATGAATCGAGATTGTAAAAATCCTGGGGCGTCTGCACGAACGCCACATTTTCATCACGGAAGAAGCCCAGCGTCTTGTTGAGGAAAACCCTGTTTGGCACATGGTCGGCGTCGAAGACGGCAACAAAATCCGCCTTGCTGTGAGCCAGCGCGTTATTCAGGTTGCCTGCCTTCGCGTCCTTATTTTCGGTTCTCGCCAGGTAATGGCAACCCAACTCCCTGGCCAAGGTGGCCATTTCCGGCCGATTGCCGTCATCCAGCAACCATGTCTGATGCGGGTATTCCATCCGCGTGGCGGCCAGCAAGGTGTGGCGCAGCAGATTGACGCTCTCGTTATACGTGGGGATCAGCACATCAACCGTGAGGCCCTTCGGTGGGGCCGTGGCCACGGGTGATGTCAGGCGACTGACCATGAATATGTGCAGCAGCGCGGTCAGGTAACCAAAGACTTCGGCACCCCAGAGCAGCCACGAAAAGAACGGCGCCTCCGGGTTGAAGGTGCCCAGACGCCAGATCAGGTAATAGGGCGCATAGAAAATAAATAACAGGACAACGATCGCCCGTAACCGTGTAATTATCCGCTTGGAACCCGCTGCCACTTTCTTACTATATTAAGTCTCCAAGATGGAGACTCCCCCGGATTTTTGGAAATTATAACAAAGCTTGTCCGAGATGCGGTGTTCGGGTGATTCCAATGGTTTCAATCCCTCCCAGGTAAGGGCTCAAGGCACCCGGGACGCGGATACGGCCAGTTTTGTCCTGATAATTCTCCATTATCGCCACGAGGGTACGCCCCACGGCCAGCCCGGAACCGTTCAGTGTGTGTACCAGTTCTGGTTTGCCGGTCTGCGGATTGCGCCAGCGCGCCTGCAGGCGCCGCGCCTGAAAATCCTCGAAGTTGCTGCACGAGGATATCTCACGATATTTGTTCTGGCCCGGCAACCACACCTCGATGTCATAGGTCTTGGCGGCCGCGAAACCCATGTCGCCGGTACACAGCGTCACGACCCGATACGGCAGCTCAAGACGCTGCAGAACGGTTTCCGCGTGAGCCGTCAGCTCTTCCAGGGCCTGATACGAATCCTGCGGACGCACTACCTGCACCAGCTCCACCTTTTCGAATTGATGCTGGCGGATCATGCCGCGCGTGTCCTTCCCGTATGAACCCGCCTCGCTGCGAAAACACGGCGTATGGCAGACGTATTTCCTCGGCATGTAATCGGCGTCGACGATCACGTCACGGACGATATTGGTTACCGGTACTTCCGCCGTGGGGATCAGGTAATAACGTGGCTCGCCGCTCAGCGCAAACAGATCCTGCTCGAACTTCGGCAACTGGCCGGTGCCGCGCAGGCTGTCGGCATTGACCAGATAGGGGGCATAGGTCTCGGTATAGCCGTGCTCGCGCGTGTGCAGGTCGAGCATGAACTGGATGAGCGCGCGGTGCAGACGCGCCAGCGCGCCGCTCATGACGACGAAACGCGTGCCGGTAATCTTGGTCGCGGCGTCGAAATCCATCATGCCCAAGGCTGCGCCCAGGTCGACATGGTCCTTCGGCGTGAAATCGAATTGACGCGGCTGACCCCAGCGCCGGATTTCCTTGTTGTCGCCCTCATCCTTCCCGTCTGGCACGCTCGCATGAGGGATGTTGGGGATGCCGAGCGCGATTTCGTTGATGTCGTTCTGGATCTGATCGAGCTCGGTCTCCGCCTGTTTGAGCGCGGCGCCGATGTCCGCCACCTCCTGCATCAGGCGCGCGGTGCCCTCCCCTTTCGATTTGGCCACGCCGATCGCCCTGGATTTCGCGTTGCGCTCGCTCTGGAACTGCTGGGCGATCACCTGCACCCGCTTGCGCTTGTCCTCGAGCGTGGCCAGCGCCTGTGTGTCCAGCCGGTAACCGCGGCGGCCAAGCTGGCGCGCCACTTCATCGAGGTTGGCGCGGAGTAATTTGGGATCGAGCATATTGAAGTTTTATTCTAAGGAAGTTCTGAATTATAGATTTTTTGCACGCGAAGCCGCGAAGGACGCAAAGAAAAACCCTGATGTATCAAACAGAAAAAACTTCGCGAACTTCGCGTTTTCGCGTGAGATACGCATTTCAGGTACTTTATTAGAGATCCCCTGATTGAGCAGCTTCCGACCATTATGACTCATTTACTTTCGCGTTCCACGAGACCACATGACCCGGCTGCAGGATCTCCTTGAGATGCGACAGGATCCGTTTGACCTTGGCCGGCTCGTCAAAGAATTCGATCACGACGGGAAGATCCAGCGACAGGTCCAGCAACGTGGACGAGTGAACCTTGCCGGAACGACCGAAGCCGGAAATGCCGCGGAACACCGTCACGCCGCGCACCTTTTCCTCATCGTGCAGTTTGGCAAGCAGTGTTTTCTGCAACTCGCCGGCTTCGGTCAGATAGATTCGCACCACAATGATTTCGCTCACTGTCATATCTGTCTCCCCAGCATCACGCCGATCCAGGTGGCGCCGACGCACAGCACCAGACTTCCGCTCATGTTCGCCGCGGCTTTGACCCAGGCCCCCTGCTCAATGAGATTGAAGGTTTCGATGGAAAACGACGAAAACGTGGTAAAGCCGCCCAGCACGCCGATGAGAACTCCGGCGCGAAGCACCGGGTTGTCGCTCAGCCGGTCAATGAAAAGCACGAACAGAAAACCCATGATCAGGCAACCGAGCACGTTCACCGCCAGCGTGCCGTAGGGAAACGTCCGACCGGCAAACGCATGCACCCAGTTTGACATCCAGAAGCGCAGCAAACTCCCGACCGCGCCACCCGCGGCTATCGCCAGCACCTGTCTCATGGGAGTGCGCGTCTCACCGGTGGATTAGTTTATGTTTTTTCATGAGCCGGACTTGGCCTTATCGTACCAGTACTTCGCCTGCTCCGGGTCGGCTTTCAGTCCCAGCCTGCCTTCTTCGTAAGCCTGTGCGAGGACTTTTTGTGCGCGCTTCTGCCCGTTAGCGGCTGCCTTGCGCAGCCAGATTAAACCCGTCGCTTCATCTTTCTTGACCCCCCATCCGTAACCATACCCCACTGCCAGACGATACTGACTGTCGGCATGGCCTTGCTCCGCCGCTTTCCGGTACCAGCCAGCCGCTGTTGCAAAATCACGCTCCACGCCCCGCCCTTTCTCATGCAGGCGGCCGATGGCGTATTGCGCCCGCACATCGCCGTTTTCGGCCAGGGGCAGCCACAGCTCGCGCGCCTTGACATACCGGCCGGCGTCAAACGCGGACTGGCCGCTTTCAAATTTATCAACCGGGGGAGGCCCGGGCTTATCCGCTGAAACCGGTAGCGAGAACAGGCCAAGGACAAAGCCAACAGCTATCAGATTTTTCCGGTTCATTGCTCGCTCATGAAAAATTCACTTGGCATTCTTCCCGGGTTTGCTTTTTTCCTGTCTGGCGCTGGCCGCGCGCGCTTTTTTATCGAGCTCACGGAAATGGGCCAGGCGCTCGGCAATTTTACCCTCTAATCCCTGTTCGGTGGGAAAATAATACTGGCGCTGGCCGAGTTCATCCGGGAAATAATTTTCACCGGCGGCATAGGCCTCGGCCTCGTCGTGGGCATAGCGGTAGCCCTTGGCATAGCCCAGCTCCTTCATCAGGCGCGTGGGGGCATTACGCAGATGCAATGGCACTTCAAGCGAACCCTGTTTTTTGGCGTCGTCCATGGCGGTACCCATGGCTGTGTACACGGCATTGCTTTTCGGCGCACAGGCCATGTAAACGACGGCCTGGGCGATGGCAAGTTCCCCTTCGGGACTGCCCAGGCGCTCCTGCACATCCCAGGCATTCAAAGCCAGTTGCAAGGCGCGCGGATCGGCATTGCCGATGTCCTCCGAGGCCATGCGCACCACGCGCCGCGCGATATACAGCGGATCGCAACCGCCGTCGAGCATGCGCGCAAACCAATATAAGGAAGCATCCGGATCGGACCCGCGCACCGATTTATGCAGCGCGGATATCTGATCGTAGAACGCCTCTCCCCGCTTGTCGAAACGGCGTACGCCACCCGTGACCACTTCCTTGATCAGATCCATCGTGATGGTCTGCTTGCCATGCTGCTGGGTGGCGAGATCGGAAGCCATCTCGAGCAGGTTCAATGCCCGGCGCGCATCCCCATCGGCCGCCTGCGCCAGCACCTCACGCGCCTCCGGTGGCATTTCCAGACGCTGCGAGCCCAAGCCGACGATATCATCCGTCAGCGCCCGATCGATGGCCTGACGGATCTCGTCCACCGTCAGGGCCTTGAGCACATAGACACGCGCGCGCGAGAGCAACGCGTTGTTCAGTTCAAACGAGGGATTTTCCGTGGTGGCACCGATGAAGGTCAGCGTGCCATCCTCCACGTAGGGCAGAAATCCGTCCTGCTGCGCCTTGTTGAAGCGGTGCACCTCGTCCACGAACAGGACGGTGGGATGACCCTCGGCGCGTGCCTGCCTGGCTTCTTCTACCGCCGCGCGGATTTCCTTGACGCCGGCAAAAACCGCGGAGATGGCGCTGAAATGGGCCTGGGTGCGACGGGCGATCAGGCGCGCCAGCGTGGTCTTGCCGGTGCCGGGCGGTCCCCAGAAAATCATCGAATGCAGGATGCCGGCCTCGA
>Ga0155528_1085_pt1 | contig 7446 bp, 10 predicted proteins | sample RifCSPhighO2_12_FD_107185 | JGI IMG/M metagenome (GOLD analysis project Ga0155528, IMG submission 107185) | Candidatus Muproteobacteria bacterium RIFCSPHIGHO2_12_FULL_60_33
GCTGCGCGTCGCGCGCCAGCATCTCGAACCACGCCAGCAGATGATGGCCGAAAGTGATCGGCTGGGCGACTTGCAGATGGGTAAAGCCGGGCATGGGTGTGCCGGCCTCGCGCTCGGCGATATCAAGAATGGCCTGTTGCAGTTGCCCGATGGCATGCGCCACGACATCAATGCCGTCGCGTAGATAGAGGCGCAGATCGGTCGCGACCTGGTCGTTGCGCGAGCGGCCGGTGTGCAGCTTCTTGCCGGTCTCGCCGATGCGCTGGATCAGGCACGCCTCGATGTTCATGTGCACGTCCTCGAGCGCCACGCTCCAGTCGAATTTGCCGGCATCAATCTCGGTTTCGATTGCCTTCAGGCCCTTGACGATGGCATCGCGCTCTTTCTTCGTGAGCACGCCCACTTTCGCCAGCATCTGTGCGTGCGCGATCGAGCCCATGATGTCGTAAACGTACAGGCGGCGGTCGAAATTGACCGAGGCGGTGAAGGCCTCGACGATGGCGTCGGTGGGTTCGGTGAAGCGCCCGCTCCAGGGTTTTTCTTTTGCCATGGTTCCTTTCAACGACGAGAGTGCGGCAGCGGCATCACCAGCAATTTGGCTTGCATCTCAGTCAAAAACCTATATCCGGCGCCGCTTGTCCGTATGTGGCTGACGATTATCGGCCTTTTATTGTTGTGGCGAAACGACCCGGCTATGGTTTCGCCTTGTAGCACCTGGTTCGGACTCTCCTTTGTGCACCCCCACCCCGAATTCCGGATCAGGATTAGGCCCCCCGCCTCAAAACGGGGGGTTTTTATGTCCCGTGCCGCCGAAAGTATACTTGAACCGATCTCAAAACTAACGCCCGACCCGAACCGCACGAAAACCGCTTTATGGCAGGCGAACCCGGAAAGTCTTGATGCCAAGCCTTGGGATCGGCTCTTGAGAAGTTACCCAAATAAATCGGCGATTTTCGCCGTCCGAACCCCATCGGCCCGCGGTAAATATATACTAAAGCTATAAATCAGTCGGTGGGGCGCAGTGGCCTCAGCGTGCACCGGCCACCTGGCCCAAGAGGAACATTATTTCAGCGGAAGCGGTCTCGTGTCCCGCGGCATCAGCGGGTCATGAGCACGCCGAAGTGTTGTACGCCCGAATGGATTCCATGCCCAACACAAGCGCCGAGAAGCAGACGTTCCTTCCCAATTTCGGGTCCTTCAGCATGTTGCTGCAGTTCGTCGTCCTGGCCGAACTGATCGCCATCATCATCACCATCGGGCGCAACGCCGAACTCAACGAACAGGCGTGGCAGGATTTCTCGCTGCTTTCCCTGTTCGCGGTGTCCATCGCGTTGTGCAGCATTGTCGTGTTGAAGATCATCTCCCCCCTGCTCAAGCGAACCTCGACCGGCACCGGCTCGGTGCTGGTGATCGTCATTCTGCTGCTCGTCACCTCGCTCGGCATCGACGGCATCATCTACCTGCTGCATCATCTGGCCATCATCGAAAACCGTTGGCCGGCATGGCGCGAAACGCTCCTGATCCGCAGCCTCATGATCGCCGCCATCATCGGCACGCTGGGAGTACGCTACCTGATCATGCGCGAGCGCTCCGACAAAGACAGTAAGATGCAACAGGAATCCAAATTGCAGGCGCTGCAGTCGCGTATCCGCCCGCATTTCCTGTTCAACAGCCTGAACAGCGTGGCCTCGCTCACGCGCAGCGACCCTTCCAAGGCCGAGGCCGTGCTGCACGATCTCGCCGATCTGTTCCGCGTGCTGCTGGCGGACGCGCGCAAGCTCGTACCCGTGTCCGCCGAGCGCGAGATTTCGCGCCAGTACCTGGAGGTGGAAAAAATCCGCCTCGGCGACCGGCTGCAGGTGAAATGGAACGTCAGCAATATCCCGCGCGCGGCGCTGATCCCGGCGCTGACCCTGCAACCGCTGCTGGAAAACGCGATCTACCACGGCATCGAGCCACGCTTCGCCGGCGGCACCATCAAGATCGAGATGTGGGCCGAGGGCGAGATGCTCAACATCATGATCAGCAACCCGCTCCCGGACGTGCGCAAGGAAGGCCACAGCAAGGGCAACAAGCTCGCGCAGGAAAACATCCGCCAGCGCCTGGCGACGCAGTTCGGCGACGCCGCCAGCATGCAGGTGATCCAGGAAGGCGGCCAGTATCACGTCAAGGTGAAAATTCCTATCGTGCGGGGCTGATCCATGGAACTCGCTTCTAAAACAAGCTTACTCCTCGACCGCCTCCGCGGCGGCGCGCGCGCGGTCAAGCAGCGCCTGCTGCCGGCGCCCGAGGTCGCGCCGGGCGAGAAGGCCGAATTCCTGCCGGACTTCTGCACCGGCGAAGTAGTGTTCAACGTGGTCGTGGTCGCGGAAATGCTGGCGATCGTGATCAATCTCGTCATCCCGCGCAATTTTCTGTCGCCCACCGTGATGCAGGATTTGCTGCTCATCTCGATTTTCATCCAGTGGGTGGCGCTCGCCGGCACTGCGGTGCTGTGCTACACGCGCAAATATCTCAACCGCCTGCCCAACCTGCGGGCGCTGGGCGCGGCCTACCTGCTGCTGCTGCTCACCACCTTCGTGGTGAGCGAGTGCGTGGTCTGGCTGCTGTGGGCAATGGGCCGGCTCAACACCGCGCGTCCGGCGTGGTACGCCGATTTCCATATTTTGAATCTCACGATCAGCGCCATCATCAATGGGCTGCTGCTGCGGCTGTTCCTTGCCAAGCACGAATTGCAGAGCCGCACGCTGTCCGAGGCGCGTGCCAAACTCCAGGCACTGCAATCGCGCATCCGCCCGCATTTCGTCTTCAATAGCATGAACATCATCGCCTCGCTCACGCGCAGCGCGCCCGAGAAGGCCGAGGCCGCGATCGAGGACATGGCCGACCTGTTCCGTATGATGCTGTCGCAAGACGAAATGCTGGTGCCGGTCAAGAACGAGATCAACGTCGCCAAAAAATACCTCGCCCTCGAAGCGCTGCGCCTCGACAACCGCCTCACCGTCAACTGGGACATCGGCAAATTCCCGCGCAAGAGCGTGATGCCGGTGCTCACGCTGCAACCGTTGCTGGAGAACGCCATCCGCCACGGCATCGAAGAGCTGCCCGCCGGCGGGACGATTGACATGCGTTTGTGGGAAGAAAATGACCGGATTTATATCCGGGTGACCAACCCGCTCCCCAAGGCCAGGCCGAAACAGGCAAAATTCACCCCCGGCCAGTCGCTGGACAACATCCGCCAGCGCTTTCAGAGCCATTATGGCGAACAGGCCTCGCTGACAAGCAGCGAGGAAAATGGATTGTTTACTGTCACGGTCGTACTGCCGATACGCGGAGATAATTTATGAGAGTGCTGATCGTAGATGACGAGAAACTGGCGCGCGACCGCATGCGTGAACTGCTGAACGACATCGGCGGTTACACCGTGGTCGGCGAAGCCATGAACGGCACCGAGGCGGTGGAAAAATCCACCGAGCTCAACCCCGACGTGCTGCTGATGGACATCCGCATGCCGGGCATGGACGGCCTCGAGGCCGCGATGCATTTGATGGGCATGGAGAATCCGCCCGCGGTGATTTTCACCACGGCCTACGACCAGCACGCGCTCGACGCCTTCGACGTCAATGCCGTGGATTACCTGCTCAAGCCGATCCGCAAGGATCGCCTGGCCAAGGCCTTGTCCAAGGCACACAAGCTCACGATGAAGCAGATCGCCGAGATCAGCCAGGCGCGCCCCGAACCGGCCGCGCGCACGCACATCAGCGTGCATCTGCGCGGCAATATACGACTCGTGCCGCTGCCGGACATTCTCTATTTCCTGGCCGACAGCAAGTACGTCGTCATACGCACGTCCGCCGAGGAGCATTTGATCGAAGACTCGCTGGTGAACCTCGAAAAGGAATTCGGCGACCGCTTCCTGCGCATCCACCGCAATGCGCTGGTGGCCACCGGTTCCATCAAGGGCATCGAGAAAAACCCCGCCGGCACCTGGCAGATCAGCCTCAAGAACTATGACAAGAAACTCGACGTCAGCCGCCGCCACACGGCCCAGGTGCGGCGGTGGGCGCGGAATAGGCCGATGAACACCTGATCACGTTTCCGTCACCCCGGCGAAGCTGGGTGAGACGGGGTTGTCGTGAACACACTTAACGTGTGTTCACGCCGCCGAACGGGTGCAACGAGTCTTGTTGCACCCTGGGCGGCAACAGGTAGTGAATAATCAAAAGCCGCCAAAGGCGGCTTTTATCTTTGACTAACTGCTTGCAAGTTGTTCCGCTCCTGAAAGAATGCCGTCATTCCGGCACAAGCCGGAATCCAGCATCATAAATACAATGTCCAAGCAACCCTGTGTTTATATCCTGGCAAGCGACCGAAACGGTACGCTCTATGTGGGCGTTACCTCCGATCTGACAAAGCGTGTCTGGGAGCACAAGAATGACCTGGTTCCCGGTTTCACCAAACGATACGGCGTGCATGATCTGGTATGGTATGAATTGCATGATTCCATGGAATCCGCTATTTCGCGTGAGAAGGCGATCAAAGAATGGAAACGTCAGTGGAAACTGGAATTGATCGAGCGCGAAAACCCGGTATGGAAGGATTTGTATTTTGGATTGTTATAACTGGATTCCGGCTTTCGCCGGAATGACGGCATATAAGTCTCGCAACATGCCCGAGGCGGGCTGCGATGCTCGACGCGCGCTACGGGGTGTGGAACAACACCTTGCCCTGCCTAATTTTCACTCTGGTGATCTTGCAGGGTTTGCCGGAACGGTTAATACTGCCCAAACAACCCCGCGTATAACCTAAGTATCTGATGGCAGGTATTAATTACAACCCGTCTTCGCCAGGTTATACGTCAAAAACTGACATCTAAATTACGTTGGGCCTAAGGAGGAACCGCTGATGGCTATTCACATTTTTGAGCTTCAGGGATGCACCGACGCTAATCTCCCTGCAGTTCAAGGATCGTTAGTGAATATCTCCAACTGCACCATTTACCGAACAGCGAAGGGCGCATTTCTCCTTAGCATTGAAGCGGATGATTTGTCGGATGGGCAGGTACAGGCATTTCTTGCTCCGCTGCATGTAACGCCCATAAAAGCGATGGAAATACAATTCCCGAGGGGGAGAGAATGAAGTACTTTCTTGGATTCATAGGAATGTTGGTCGGGCAGATTGCCGGCGGTCTCATTGCGGATAGCCAACTCATTGACTGGACGCTAGGCGTAATCCTCGCCGTAGTAGGCTACCATGTTCCTGCCTTCATCAAATACACGCGATCAACGCCAAAACAGCTACTCGCTTTTCATGGTCCCGGTGCTCCAATTTCTAGGTCGACATCGTCTGGCGAACTTAAAACATTCTTGTCCCAACTGCACGATGGAGGCCTTCTCCTCGATTTCCATCCGAAGAACGATTCTGCGACAGTCGATGGAACTCAGTGGGCCAATCTAGTCGACTCCGAGAGGCTCACTCTCGCTCAAGTGCTGATGCAGGCACAGGCTATAGACGGTGCCACAGTTGGGGAAGTAAGAATTCTCGACGGTAATGGCGAGCTGCTCACAAGATATTCTGCCTCCGATAAGACTGTGGGTTCGCCGGAGAAGCTGCGTTGAACCGTTTCCCATCAGCCTCGTGCCCAAGGCCCAACCCATCGTTCCAAGGGACCGCCGGCAAACTACGCTTGCCGGTTCGCTCCGGGCTTCTCCCTCCGCCGGCCCCTGAACTCAACGCTAAGCGTTACTAGATGGCCATCAACCGCCGATGCAGAGAGAAATTCCACACCGCTCTCTATCGCCTCACTGTCGGAGAAGGCGATGTCCGTGATCGGCTTCGCGGAGCCTATCGCTACCTGAAAATGCTGTCAGAAGACGAGGTCCCACCGAAACTTCGCGAAGAATGGGCCTCAATACTTCAGGCGCTTACTCGGCAGGGGCCCGAGGTTGGGCCAAACGGCGAGGTGTACCGAAGTTCAATCGATCACACGATGAGTCGCATCAAAAACCGTACAGGCCGAGCTATCGCTGAACGAATCTACGCGCTTGTCCGTGAGATCAACTAGAGGATTTACCATGACCCTTTCCTTCAGCCAAGCAGTGTATCTTATGCTTGTTTTTTTCTGCGTCAGCCTCTGGGAATACATCATGTTTCAACGGAACACGACACCCTATCCGTACAGACAGGGCTTCGCGATCTTCTCGATCCTCCAGTGGATAGGTATTTTTCTAGGCATGATCGGCATATTTGGATTTGCGTGGGGTATTGTAGTCGCTGTGGTTTGCATGACCGTTCTTCAGTATCTCTGTCATTTCACAGTTGGTTTGCTTTGGAATAAGGTTGCCCAGTTCAACTATCTGCTTCCAACGGGACTTTTCGTTATAGCGGTCTGGGTTGTATTAGGTTTCGGTATCTACCATTTCGCGTGACGCCTAACTCAAATATAAGCACCTTGCCGCTGGGGTCGTCTCACGGTTGGAAATCGCTATGCTTCCTGAATTGATTCGTTACCCCACACCGGATTGGCTCATGAAATCTGGTTTCATGAATGGCCAGCTCCCCATCGCTGACATATTGCAGGGATCGGTTTTCTATCCTGCAAGCGCAATGGATGGTCGTCCCGTCAAGTATCTCGGCGGTTTCAGTCATAGTTTCGTTTACGCAGATTGCAATATCGCTCAGGATGATTTGTGGCGCGAGCTAGATACATTCAAAGGCTACAGGATTTATTACTCACGCTCAGTCGCGAGAGAGGAACTCTGTTTCAAATCCTTTCAACCCATTCTTCCAGAACGAACCGATGGCGATCCAAGCCGGCAGCGTGTACGTGATGACTTCTCACCGTATGCATTGTGGGCGATATATGACCGTCGTCCAGAGTATGATGAAGCACACGGCCCTGAACGGTTCAGTTTACTTTTTGTGGCTGGCGAGGGAGTTGCAACATTTCAGTCCCTGTACTACTCCAATCACAGTGCGCCTTCGGTCATTACGCTCATCAGGTGTGATGCTTTCACTGGCAACTGGACAGCATTTTTCGATCCGACAAAAATATTTGCACGCAGTGTGATACAGAATCCATATGGGATACCAGACTACATTTTTTGTGATTATCAGCACGAGTCAGAACCTCCCTGGCCCTGGTTCTCAAAACTTCAACATACGGTCGTCGCGCCGTATGGGCGACTGCACTTATGGAGTCGAGGTCTAACAGAAAGCTTTGCCTCGTAACGCCCCTTCAACCTACATACGCAAAAACCCTATTGAAACAGACTGCCGGTGGAGGTGTTTTGACACCCCCGTATGGCGCGCCCGAGCATCGCAGCCGGAATCGGGAGAAGCGAGCCTCGTGTTTGAGCCCGAGGCACGTATTTCGCGCCCGGCGAGTTGAGGCGAGCGCCGATTCCGGCGAGAAGCGCAGGGGGTGGTCGCGTCATCCGGGGGGGT
>Ga0155528_1049_pt1 | contig 6393 bp, 6 predicted proteins | sample RifCSPhighO2_12_FD_107185 | JGI IMG/M metagenome (GOLD analysis project Ga0155528, IMG submission 107185) | Candidatus Muproteobacteria bacterium RIFCSPHIGHO2_12_FULL_60_33
GGTGCTTGAGGTCGGCCGCCAATGTCTGCCAATGCTGGTCGTCGCGCGAAACGCCGACAAGAACACCCTGAATGCGCGGGTGAGTGCACAGGCGTTCCAGGGTATGCAGGATAACGGGGTGTCCGAGAAGCGGGAGATACTGCTTGGGTGCTGCTGCCTGCATTCGCCGGCCCTGACCGCCCGCGGGGATGAGAGCCCAGATTCCGTCAGCGGCGGTCAAGAGTGTCGCCCTACTTCGTTCGTCTGGACATAATACGAATTATGGCCTGAAGAAAATCAGGCGCGCTCTTCGATATAACTGAGGATGCGAACCCTGGCGGCGTCCGGAGCGATTCCCTGCACCGCGGCGACCTCGCGCGCGAGATAGCTGTTGGCGGTTTCCAGCAGCATGGATTCCTCGAACGAAAGGCCGGATTGTTTCTTCCAGCGCGTCAGATCGCGCACCACTTCGCCCAGTTCGAGGCACGAGCCGGAGTTGATGCGGCGCTCGATGTCCTTGCAGCGTTCGGCCCAGTTGCCGCCGGTGACGCGGCGTTTGCCCTTGGCGGAGAGAATCTTGAACAATTCCTTGAGTTTTTTCCCGTCCAGCAAGGGACGAATGCCGCTCTTCTCGAGATTGGATTTCGGCACCTTGACGGTCATCTGGGTGTCCTGAATACGAATGACAAAGCAGGACTCGACCTGGCCGGATAGATAAATGTCCTCGACTGCCAAGATAACGCCAACACCGGCGGAAGGATAAAAAACCGTTTCACCGACCTTAAAGCGCGGGCGCTTTGCCATTCAGCCATCCTCCTGGGTTGAGTTGCAGCCACTACTTAGGGACAACTATTCTTAAGCTGGATTAAATTATGCCTGTAACCCCCCTCCCTGACAAGACTTTTGAGGATTTCGCTAAAGGTCTTTATGGCTTCTTCTTGAGGTAGAATTGCCGACCTTGCGGCGCTATCCGCGGATTCCCAAGCTTGCCCATTCTTTCCAAGAACCATATGGAATCGCCCCTGAAGCCGATGCTTCCCGCCGGACCCGGCGCCAGGCTCGCCTGGCGCGGTCTGGCCGGGAGCGGACGCGGCCTGGCCATCGCGGCGGCGGCCGTGGGTCATGGCGCCCCCCTGCTGGTCGTTAGCGCGAGCAGCTTTTCCGCCCAGCGACTGGAGGACGAGCTTCGCTTTTACGCCCCGGAGCTGGCCATCCTGCCGTTCCCGGACTGGGAATGCCTGCCTTACGACGTCTTTTCCCCGCACCAGGACATCATCTCGCAGCGGCTCGAGACACTGCACCGGCTGCCGGACCTGACGCAGGGGGTGGTGCTGGCATCCGTGGCCACGCTGCTGCACCGGCTGCCGCCGCGCGACTACGTCAGCGCGCACAGTTTCCTGCTCAAGGTCGGCGATCGGCTCGATATTCAGCGATTGCGCGAACAACTGGCGCGCGCCAACTACCACAGCGTGTCGCAGGTCATGGAGGCCGGCGAGTATGCCGTACGCGGCGGGCTGGTTGACCTGTTCCCGACGGGCAGCCACCAGCCCTATCGCCTCGATCTGTTCGGCGATCAGGTGGAATCCATCCGTGAGTTCGACGCCGCCACGCAGCGCTCGGGGAAATCCATCGATGCCATCCGGCTCCTGCCGGCGCGCGAATATCCGCTGACGGAAGAATCCATCCAACATTTCCGACAGGCCTTCCGCGCCCGCTTCGAAGGCGACCCGCAGAAGGTGCCGCTGTACCGCGACATCAGCAAGGGCATCACGCCCTCCGGCGCGGAATATTACCTGCCGCTCTTTTTCCCGGGCATGGCAAGCATTTTCGAATACCTTCCGAAGTCTGCGCTGTGCCTGATGGAAGCCGGCGTGACGGAAATCGCCGAAAACTTTCAGCGCGAAACCGGACAACGCTACGGTGAAATGCGCCATGACCGGGAAAGGCCCTTGCTGGAACCGTCCGAGATATTCATTGCCACAAATGAATTCTTCAAAAAAATGGAGATGTGGCCGTGCGTTGAAATGGTGGATTCAGATGTTGCGCAAACCGGTGCAACCGGACAAGCCGATCATGAAACAGTTATCTATGGCACGCGCCCGCCCGCCAGTCTTCCGGTGGATTACAAATCCAACTCCCCCTACGCGACCTTGTTCAGTTATCTGCATGATTTCACGGGGCGGATCTTGCTGGTCGCGGAATCCGCCGGGCGGCGTGAAACGCTGAGAGGTCTGCTCCAGGAAAACGGCCTGCCGCCGGAAGACATTTCCGGATGGCGCGCATTTGTCGAGGGCAACGCGAAGCTCGCCCTCACCGTGGCCGATCTGGAAAAGGGTCTGCTGCTCAAGGAACCGGAAATTGCCGTCATCACCGAGGCACAGCTGTACGGTGAACGCGCCGCGCAGCGACGCCGGCGGAGCCGCGCGGAGCGCGAGCCGGAGGCGATCATCCGCAGCCTGGCCGAGCTGAAAATCGGCGACCCGGTGGTGCACGAAGACCATGGCGTGGGAAGGTATCTCGGCTTGCAGACGCTCGATATCGGCGACGGACTCGCCGAGTTCCTGGCGCTCGAATACGCCGGCGGGGACAAACTTTATATTCCGGTTTTGGCGCTGCACCTGATCAGCCGTTATACCGGCACCGACCCGGAGAACGCCCCGTTGCACAAGCTCGGTGGCGAGGCCTGGGAAAAGGCCAAGCGCCGCGCCCTCGAAAAGGCGCATGATGCGGCCGCGGAATTGCTGGAGATCTACGCCCTGCGCGCAGCGCGTGCAGGCCATGCCTTCCCGCCGCCGGACGAGCATTACCAGTCGTTCGCCAGCGCCTTCCCTTTCGAGGAAACCCCCGACCAGGAACGCACCATCCAGGAGGTGCTGAAGGACATGCAGACCGCCAAACCCATGGATCGTCTGGTTTGTGGCGACGTCGGATTCGGCAAGACGGAAGTCGCCATGCGCGCTGCTTTTGTCGCGGTCATGGGCAAGGCACAGGTCGCGGTGCTGGTGCCGACCACCCTGCTGGCGCAACAGCATTACCAGAATTTCCAGGATCGGTTTGCGGGCCTGCCGTTCCGCATCGAGCTTCTGTCACGGGTCCGTAGTCAGAGTGAACAGCGCGGGATTCTTGCCGCACTCGCGGACGGGTCCGTGGATATCGTTATCGGTACCCATCGTTTGTTGCAAGACGACGTGCGTTTCAAACGCCTCGGGCTTGTCATTCTCGATGAGGAGCACCGTTTCGGCGTGCGCCAGAAGGAGCGCCTGAAAAAACTGCGCAGCGCGGCCGATATCCTGGCCATGACGGCCACGCCCATTCCCCGCACCCTGAATATGTCGCTGTCCGGCCTGCGCGATATCTCACTGATCACCACGGCCCCGGAAGGCCGCCTGTCAATCAAGACCTTCATCAGTGAACGGAACCGTTCTGTCATTCGCGAGGCCTGCCTGCGTGAAATCCGGCGCGGCGGCCAGGTGTATTACCTGCACAACGAAGTCCGGACCATCGACAAGGCGGCACGGGAACTCCAGGAGCTTGTGCCCGAGGCGGATATCCGCATTGCCCATGGCCAGCTACCGGAGCACGATCTCGAACGCATCATGCTCGGCTTCTACCATCAACGTTTCAATGTGCTGGTATGCTCGACGATCATTGAATCCGGCATCGACGTGCCAACCGCCAATACCATCATCATCGAGCGGGCGGATAAATTCGGTTTGGCCCAGTTGCACCAGCTGCGCGGTCGCGTCGGACGCTCGCACCATCGCGCCTATGCCTACCTGCTGGTGCCGGACCGGCGCGCGCTTTCCGAGAACGCGTACAAGCGCCTCGAAGCCATCGAGTCACTGGAGGAACTGGGAGCGGGATTTACGCTTGCCTCGCACGATCTGGAAATCCGTGGCGCCGGCGAGCTGCTGGGCGAGACCCAGAGCGGGATGATCGACGAGGTGGGATTTACGCTCTATTCAGAACTGCTGAATCGGGCGGTGAAATCCATGCAGTCCGGGAGACTGGCGGAAACGGACACATCGCTGCACAGCGGAACTGAAATCAATCTGCACGCGCCGGCGCTTTTCCCCGAGAGCTACCTGCCGGATGTGCACCTGCGGCTTGTGCTTTACAAACGCCTGTCCGCCGTGCGAAACCTTGGTGCGCTTCAGGAACTGAAAGAGGAAATCATCGATCGATTCGGTGTGCTGCCAGAGCCTGGCCAACTGCTGTTCCGCGCCACCGAACTCAAGATACTGGCCACACCCTTGGGAATCCGGAAAATCGACGCCGGACCGCGTGGCGCGCGCCTCGGGTTCGTCGAAAGGCCGGACATCGACCCGGGGTCCATTCTGCGCCTGCTCCAATCCGCGCCGCGCCGATACCGCCTCGACGGTCCCAACCGGCTGCGGATACTCGGGGAGATGCCGGACGTGGAGTCGCGCATCGAGGCGATACGCCGGTTCCTGGATGCGCTCGCGCCCGAGGTGAAGGTCGTAAGCAGCTGCTGACAGATTCACGATAGTATCCTTTATTCCCCCCGCGCAATTTTGAGCATGTGGGTTGGGGTGAGTGAAACGAACCCCAACACATCGCCGCCTTGTTGGGGTTCGCGTTGCTCACCCCAACCCACACAAAATCCAACGAATTATAAATCTGGAAACAAGGCCTCTTCAAAACCCAGCAGGCGGATATCGCGCAGGCGCATGGGATACAGAATCCCGTCCAAATGATCGCATTCATGCTGCACGACGCGCGCGTGGAAACCGGAAACCGTGCGATCGATCGGCTTGCCGTGCTGATCGAAGCCGGTGTAGCGCAGGTTGAGATGCCGGGTCACCAGGCCGCGCAGACCCGGGACGCTGAGACAACCCTCCCACCCGTCTTCCATGTCATGGCCGATCGGCGTCAGTACCGGATTTACCAGCACGGTTGTCGGTACCGGTTCCACATGGGGATAGCGTGGATTGGCCTCAACACCGAAAATCGCCACGCGTTGCGAGACGCCAATTTGCGGCGCCGCGAGACCCGCGCCGCTCAGCTCGGCCATGGTATCAAACATGTCAGCGACGAGCTTGTCGAGTTCCGGCGTATTGAACTGTTGTACCGATTCGGCCTTCCGGTACAACAACGGATCGCCCATCTTGAGTACGCGCCTGACGCTCATCTCACACGCTCGAAATTGTGCGGGGAATAAAGGATACTATAGATAATTTACAGCAAGGAAAACACCGTGAAAGGACTGTTCCTGTCAATTCTTCTGATTATCGCACCGCTCACGGCGCTGCACGCGGCGCCGGCGGCGACCAATATGTATGAGATCGAGGTAGTCGTGTTCGAGAACCGGCTCTCTGATCTCGAAGGTGGCGAACTCTGGACACGCGCTCAGGGAAAGTCTGTGAATGCGGAGAAAGATGCATCGGTTGGCAGCGGCGACAAACCCCCTGCAGACTCCCCCCTGTCAGCCGCGACGACGGCGCTGGAAAGTTCCGGCCGGCATCATGTTTTGGCGCACCTGCGCTGGCAACAGAGCGCCGAGGCCAAGTCCGTGTCAAAGCCGGTAAAGATCGGCAGCGCCGCCGGAGAACTGGATGGCACGCTGCGGTTTTATCTGAGCCGTTTCCTGATCCTGGATCTGAATCTGGCCTTGCGTGAAATGCAAAGTGGAGGGATTTTCAGCGGGGTATCGGAGAAAGACACGATAGTATATCGTTTGAATGAACCCCGGCGCATCAAGGTGTCGGAGACCTATTACTTCGACCACCCGAAATTCGGCGCGCTGGTGCGCGTCTCGCCCGCCAAGGCTGGCGGTCAACCCTGAACGATCAGGGGAATCACCTGCTCCAAAAGTGAACGCACCGGCGCCATGCCCGTCTCCAGGTTCATTTCGATTTCCTTGAGGCTGATGGTGTCCTTGGCCTTGCCGGCCGCCGGATTCACCACCAAAGAGATTGAGGCGTAACAGAGTTCCAGTTCGCGCGCGAGGCCGGCCTCGGGCATGCCGGTCATGCCAACGATATCCGCCCCGTCGCGCTCCATGCGCCGTATTTCCGCCGCGCTTTCGAAACGGGGGCCCTGGGTCGCGCCATAGGTGCCACGTCCCACCACCTTGATCCTGGTGCGCGCCGCTGCCTGAATTACGGTCTGACGCAACGTTTCGCAATAGGGATAGGTAAAATCGACGTGGGTCACGCTTTTGTGTTCACTGCCAAAAAACGTATGCGCGCGCCCATAGGTGTAGTCGATAACCTGGTCGGGGACTACCAGGGTGCCTGAAGTCAGATAGTCAGGCGAGATGCCGCCCACCGCATTGACGGCAATGACTTTGTCGACACCGGTCTGCTTGATCGCCCAGATGTTGGCGCGGTAATTGACCTCATGCGGCGGGATCGTGTGTCCGGCCCCATGACGCGGCAGAAATACGGCCTC
>Ga0155528_1065_pt1 | contig 5917 bp, 5 predicted proteins | sample RifCSPhighO2_12_FD_107185 | JGI IMG/M metagenome (GOLD analysis project Ga0155528, IMG submission 107185) | Candidatus Muproteobacteria bacterium RIFCSPHIGHO2_12_FULL_60_33
ACGCGCAGGCTGGGGCCCTTGCCCGGTGGCTTGCCGCCGGGCGGGTTGTCTTCCGGACCGGGGCCCGGCTTGTCGCCGCCCGGCAATTCGGGAAACGTGATGCCCTGGTTGTTCTCGCGCGCATAAATCGCGAGCACGGCGGTGTACGGAACCTCGACGGAAAGACTGCGGCCGCCGAAGCGGGCCGAAAACCTCAGCGCGTCGGCGGCGAACTCGAAGTGGCCCACCGCGCGCGGGTTGATATTCAGCACGATGCGGCCGTCCTGAACGTAATTCGCCGGGACCTTCACGCCGGCGGCCGTGGCGTCCACCAGCACCTGCGGCGTGAAATTATTGTCCACCGCCCAGTCGTAGACGGCACGCAAAAGATAAAGCTTGATCGGGGTCATGCGCCGCGGGGCAGCGCGCGGGAGGGAAACGGGTGGCGGGTCTGCCGCTTCACCGGGAAGAGGAGCGCATCGCCTTTTCCGCCTCGGTCAGCGACAGCTTGAAGGATTTGCGCTGAAACAGCTTCGCGGCGTAATCGAGAATGGGCTTGGCCTGACGCGGCAGCTCGATATTCCAGTGATCCAGACGCCACAACAGCGGCGCGAGCGAGCAATCCACGAGCGAGAATTCCTCGCCCAGCGTGAACGGCTGTTCCTTGAAGATCGGCGAGATCACCGTGAGCCCGTCACGCAGCGTGTGACGCGCGCGCGTGGCCGATTTCTTGTCGCCCCCGGTGATGATCCCGATCAGGCTGTACCAGTCGCGGTCGAAGCGCACCAGCATGAGCCGGGCGCGGGCGCGCGATACCGGGTCCACCGGCATCAGCGGCGGGTGTGGCAGGCGCTCGTCGAGGTATTCGTTGATGATGTTGGATTCGTACAGCACCAGGTCGCGATCCACCATGGTCGGCACCTGGTTGTAGGGATTGAGCTCGCCCAGTTCGCGCGGTTTCTTGGCAATGTCGACCTCCACGATCTGACAGTCGATGTCCTTCTCGAACAGGACGATGCGCGTGCGCTGGCTCCAGGGATCGGACGTCCCGGAATACAGCGTCATGATCGGCTTGCGCGCCGCGGGCGTGGTCATCGCGTTTTTGTCGATCATGTCACTCCGGGGCGGCTCGCCGCCGCTGTCCGTGAATCGCCCTGTTCAATCAATGGATGTCCTTCCAGTATTCCTTCTTCAGCAGGTAGGCAAACACCAGGAATACCGCCAGGAAGATGAGGACGTAAATGCCGATCTCGTAGCGCACCAGCCTGGCCGGTTCGCCGAGATAGGTCAGGAAATTCGTCAGATCGCGCATGGCGCGGTCGTACGCCTGCTTGTCCATGCTGCCGACGCGTTGCAGCTCAAAGCGCTCGAACACCTCGACGCCGTGGGCGTCCTTCTTGAACACGGCGCGCCGATCGCCCTGCCACTCGTACAACACGTGCGGCATGGCCACGTGCGCGAACACCGTGTTGTTCCAGCCGGATGGCGACTTGCTGTCGCGGTAGAAACTGCGCAGATAGGTGTACACCCACGCCGGTTTGCGCGCCCGCGCGATCAGCGACAGGTCGGGCGGCGCCACGCCGAACCACAGCCGGGCGTCTTCCTTCGGCATCACCGCTTTCATGAGGTCGCCCACCTTGTCCGCGGCGAACAAGAGGTTTTCCTTGATCAGTTCGTCGCTGATGCCGAGATCGCGACCCATGCGGTTGTAACGCATGTAACCCGCGCTGTGACAGGACAGGCAGTAGTTGACGAAGATGCGCGCGCCGCGCTGCAACGAGGCCTTGTCGCCGAGATCGATGTCGACGGCATCGCACTCGACCGTGCCGCAGGATTTGTGCCCGCCCGCGGCGAACGCGCCGGCCGGCAGACCGACCATGACCAACAGTATCAGGAGCTTTTTCATTTCCCGGTCACCCTTTCCGGCACCGGCTTGGTCTTGTCATATTTGGTGTACCACGGCATCAGGAAGAAGAAGGCGAAGTACAGGACCGTGAAGGCCTGCACCCAGTACACGTTCTTGACCCAGAACAGGCTTATCACTTCCGGGCTCTTGGTGCCCAGATAACCCAGAATGAAGAAGCTCACCACGAAGACAGCCAGTGCGGTCTTGTACATCCCGCCGCGGTAGCGGATGGATTTGACCGGGGAACGGTCCAGCCACGGGAGAAAGAAGAACAGCACGATGGACAGCCCCATGAATATCACGCCCCAGAGCTTGGCGTCGATCCACAGGAAGTTGTACACGTTGGCGCGCAGGATCGAGTAGAACGGGGTGAAGTACCACAGCGGCACGATCTCCGGCGGCGTCACCAGGTTGTTGGCCGGCACGAAGTTGTCGGGCTCGAGGAACCAGCCCCACAGCTCCGGCGCGAAGAACATGACGGCGGCGAAAAGCATCAGGAACACCGTCACGCCGACGATATCCTTCACCGTGTAATACGGATGGAACGGGATGCCGTCGAGCGGGATGCCGTCCGGCCCCTTCTTTTTCTTGATCTCGACGCCGTCCGGGTTGTTCGAGCCGACCTTGTGCAGGGCCACGATGTGCACGAACACCAGCGCCACCAGGATCAGCGGGATGGCGATGACGTGGAACGCGAAGAAGCGGTTCAGGGTCGCGTCGGACACCACGAAGTCGCCGCGTATCCACTCGGACAGCATCGGACCGACCAGCGGAATCGCGTCGAACAGCGAGATGATCACCTGCGCGCCCCAGTAGGACATGTTGCCCCACGGCAGCAGGTAGCCCATGAAAGACTCGGCCATGAGCGCGACGTAGATCACCACGCCGATCAGCCAGATGAGCTCGCGCGGTTTCTGGTACGACCCGTAGAGCATGGCGCGGAACATGTGCAGGTACACGACAATGAAGAAGAACGATGCGCCGGTGGAGTGCATGTAGCGGATCAGCCAGCCCCAGTCCACGTCGCGCATGATGTACTCGACCGAGGCGAAGGCCAGGTCGGTGTCCGGCTTGTAATGCATGGTGAGGAAAATGCCGGTGACGATCTGCATCACCAGCACCAGCAGCGCGAGCGACCCGAAGTAGTACCAGAAGTTGAAATTTTTGGGCGCGTAGTATTTCGCGAGATGTTCCTCCCAGACCTTGGTCAGGGGGAAGCGGTCGTCAATCCAAGCCAGCAGCTTTTGCATCAGGCAGCTCCTTTCTGATCGGCGCCGATGATGATGCGCCTATCGGAGAGATAGGCATGTGGCGGCACCACCAGGTTGGTGGGCGCCGGGACGTTCTTGTACACGCGGCCGGCCAGATCGAACTTGGAACCGTGGCAGGGGCAGAAGAACCCGCCCAACCAGTCGTCGCCGAGGCCCGAGGCGATACCGGCGTCGAGACGCTTGTCCGGCGAACAGCCGAGGTGCGTGCAGATGCCGACGAGCACGAGGATTTCCGGCTTGATGGAGCGCGCATCGTTCTGCGCGTAGGATGGCTGCTGATCCGCTACGCCGGATTTGGGATCGGCCAGGAGTTTTTCGACATCGGTGAGCGACTTCAGCATGGCGCGGGTGCGGCGCAGGATCCACACCGGCTTGCCGCGCCATTCGACGGTGAGCAGCTGGCCGGGTTCGAGCTTGCTGATATCGACCTCGACCGGCGCGCCGGCCGCCTTGGCGCGGGCGCTCGGGAACATGCTGAGCACGAAGGGGGTGACCGCAAATGCCGTTCCAATCACTCCTAATCCGCTGGTGATCGCCAGCAACCGCCGGCGACGCGGATTGACACCCTCTTCACTCATGAACCCCCCTCAATCTTGTGGAGCAAAAAATAAAAAATCACGCGCTGGGGCGTAATTTTCTGAAATGAATCAGCCGATCGATCGAATAAAACCCGTCTGGCCCTGAAAAACGGCGCATAGGATTATATATCATCCCTGTCGGAGTCAAGCGCTTAAATCAAGCCGCGGAACATTTTTTTCCGGAAAAAACCCGCCGCTAACCGCCATATCGTTATAGTGCGGCGCGCGGACCGGGACTTCGGATAAAATCTCTCGCCCATATATCCCGATTTCCGCATCGAACATGATATCGCGTCATACCCTGTCCTATCTCGCCCAGGCCGTTATCCTCGGATTGGCCATCGCCTTCGTCGTGATGTATTTCTGGCCGGAGATCGCCGGACAGGATGCCCCGACCGTCGAAATCCGCCAGACCGCGCCCGAGACCTCGAAACGCCCGGCCAACGGCCCCTATTCCTACGCGCAGGCGGTGGACCGGGCCTCGCCCGCGGTCGTAAACATCAATACCGCCAAGGTGGTCACGGTAAAGCCGCATCCTTTTCTCAACGATCCGGTCTTCCGCCAGTTCTTCGGCAACCCCGACAACCTGATCACGCCACGCAAACGCGTCGAAACCAGTCTCGGCTCCGGCGTCATCATGAGCGCGCAGGGTTACATCCTGACAAATCACCACGTCATTCAGGGGGCGGAGGCGATTCAGGTATCCCTGCAGGACGGGCGCATGGTGCAGGCCAAGGTGGTGGGCAGCGATCCGGAGACGGATGTCGCGGTGCTGAAAATCGATCTCAAGAAATTGCCGGTCATCACGCTCGGGCATTCCGACCACCTGCGCGTCGGCGACGTGGTACTGGCCATCGGCAACCCGTTCGGCGTGGGGCAGACCGTGACCATGGGCATCGTCAGCGCCACCGGCCGCAACAAGCTCGGTATCAACACCATCGAGAATTTCATCCAGACCGACGCCGCGATCAATCCGGGCAATTCGGGCGGTGCATTGATCGATGCCGAGGGCAACCTGGTCGGCATCAACACCGCGATCTTCTCGCGCAGCGGCGGCAACCAGGGCATCGGCTTCGCTATTCCCACCAGCCTGGCCCAGAACGTGATGGAAGAAATTCTCGAACACGGCCGCCCGCTGCGCGGCTGGCTCGGCATCGAGGCGCAGGTCATCACACCGCAGATTGCGCGTGCGCTCGATCTCGAGAATACGACCGGCGTGGTGGTGGTCGGCGTGGTGCGCGGCGGACCGGCGCACAGCGCGGGGCTGCAACCGCGAGACGTGCTGGTCGCCATCGACGGCAAGAAAATCGCCGAGGCGCGCGAGGCCTTGCTGGCCATTTCCGGCCACAAGCCCGGCGGTCGCGTAAAGATGGAAGTGCTACGTGACGGAAAAACCCTGATGCTGGAGGCCACCGCCATCGAGCGCCCGGCGCGCGCGGCGGTGACAGAGTAGGGGCGCGATTCATCGCGCCCACGGGCGGGATAAATCCCGCCCCTACAGACATTCTTATCTCTTGTCTGAAAACGCCTCGTCGTGTTTTTTGAACTCGGCTTCAATTTCCTCATCCGTCAGATCGCGCCGGCCGCTGTCCACCGCAACGTCCGCGGCGCGTTTCATGCGGCGTGCGATGAAAAGGCCGACCTCGAACAATACGATCATCGGCACGGCCAGGAAAAACTGCGAAAAAATGTCCGGCGGCGTGATGACCGCGGCCACGATGAACGCCCACAGGATCACGTACGGCCGCTTCTGCGCCAGCGTCTCGGGATTGATCACGCCCATGCGCGCGAGCAGCACCACCGCCACCGGCACCTCGAAGGCGATGCCGAAGGCAAAAAACATGGAAAACACGAAATCCATGTAGGAACGGATGTCCGTCATCATGGTCACGCCCGGCGGCAGGGCCTGCACGAAAAAACCGAAGGCCATGGGGAACACCACGAAATAGGCGAATGCCATGCCGCCGTAAAACAAAATGGTGCTCGACAGCAGCAGCGGAAATACCAACCGCCGCTCGTGGCGGTACAGGCCCGGGGCCACGAAGGCCCAGAGCTGGTACAGCAGAAACGGAATCGTGATCACGATCGCCACCGCCAGTGTGAGCTTGATCGGCGTGAGAAACGGCGAGGCCACCTCGGTCGCGATCATCGTCGCGCCGGCCGGCAGCACGCCCATCAGCGGT
>Ga0155528_1006_pt1 | contig 5690 bp, 5 predicted proteins | sample RifCSPhighO2_12_FD_107185 | JGI IMG/M metagenome (GOLD analysis project Ga0155528, IMG submission 107185) | Candidatus Muproteobacteria bacterium RIFCSPHIGHO2_12_FULL_60_33
GTTCTCCAAGAAACTGCTGACGGAGGCGAAGGTGGCGGTTTCGCCCGGCATCGGGTTTGGCGAATACGGCGATGACCATGTGCGCTTCTCGCTCATTGAAAACGAACATCGTACGCGCCAGGCCATTCGTTCCATCCGCGAGATGTTCCGCAAGGATCATGTATCGCTCGACGTGCGCCAGGCAAAGAATTAATAAACTGGAACCGCAGATAACGCAGATATATATATGAAGATGAACGCTGACAATTTGTTTGATTATTTTAATTTTTCTGTTTTGAATCTGCGTTCATCCATATTTTATAGATCGGCGTCCATCTGCGGATAAAAATCACACACATGAAGCCAGTCAAAATCGGCATTCTCGGGCTCGGCACCGTGGGCTGCGGCACGGTCAGCGTGTTGGCGCGCAACGCCCAGGAGATTTCTCGCCGCGCGGGACGTGAAATCCGGATTGCCCAGGCTTCGGTGCGCGATCTCAGGAAAAAACGCCCGTGCCCGATCGACAGCCTCAAACTCGTCCAGGACCCCTATGAAGTGGTGCGTAATCCTGAAATCGAGGTGGTGGTTGAATTAATCGGCGGCTACGAACCGGCGCGCGAGCTGGTGCTGGCCGCGATTAATAACGGCAAGCACGTGGTCACCGCCAACAAGGCCCTGATTGCCGTGCACGGTAATGAAATCTTCGCGCAGGCGCAGAAAAAAGGCGTCATGGTGGCTTTCGAGGCCGCCGTCGCCGGCGGCATTCCCATCATCAAGGCGGTGCGGGAAGGCCTGGCGGGCAACCGCATCGAATGGATGGCCGGCATCATCAACGGCACGTGCAATTTCATTTTGACGGAAATGCGCGACAAGGGCGTGGATTTCGCCGACGTGCTCAAGGAAGCACAACGCCTGGGCTATGCCGAGGCCGACCCGACCTTCGATGTCGAGGGCATTGACGCGGCGCACAAGCTCACGATCCTGGCCGCCATCGCCTTCGGCATACCGCTCAAGTTCAAACAGGCCTATACCGAGGGGATTACCAAGCTCACCCGCATGGACGTGCAATACGCGGAAAAGCTGGGTTATCGCCTGAAGCTCCTGGGCATTGCCCGTCGCACCAACGGCGGCGTGGAGCTGCGCGTGCATCCCACGCTCATTCCCGAGCGCCGGCTCATTGCCAACGTGGACGGCGCCATGAATGCCGTGCTGGTCAAGGGCGATGCCATAGGGACGATGCTGTTCTACGGCGCGGGCGCGGGCGCCGAACCCACGGCCTCGGCCGTGGTCGCCGATTTGGTCGACGTGGTGCGTACGCTGACGGTGGACCCGAACAACCGCGTGCCGCATCTGGCATTTCAGCCGGATGCGCTGGTTGACCTGCCGATTCTGCCGATTGAAGAGGTGGAGACTTCGTATTATCTGCGCCTGCACGCGCTGGACAAGCCCGGGGTGCTGGCCGAAGTCACGCGCATCCTGGCTGATCTCGGTATCAGCATCGAATCGATCCTGCAGAAGGAGCCTCAGCGGGGCGAAGAGACGGTGCCGGTCATCATCCTGACGCAGCGCGTCAGGGAAAAAAACATGAACGAGGCGATCGCCCGCATCGAGAAACTGGCTTCCATCAAGGGGCACGTGGCCCGGATTCGCCTTGAGCATTTGAATGCCGATTGGAAATAAGAAACTTAACCGCAGATGAACGCGGATAAATGCGTAGACAATTTTGTCGGGAGCAAAATTTGGACAGCGAAGCGCAGCGACGCTGGCCTGAGCGTACGCGAGGGCGAGCGCCATGGACGGCGCGAGCATAAACACAGATCAACTTGGTCAAAATAACAGCTTAATTTTTTACCTCATCTGCGTTCATCTGCGTTCCAGAATCATATAAAAATTCATATGAAAATTGGTAATCGCTACACCGGCCTCATCGAAAAATACCGTGACCGCCTGCCGGTCTCGAAAGATACCCGCATCATCAGCCTGGGCGAGGGCGCAACGCCCCTGATCCAACTCAAGAACATCCCGCGCACGCTGGGCAAGCAGGTGGATATCTACGTCAAGTTTGAAGGACTCAATCCGACGGGTTCCTTCAAGGACCGCGGCATGACCCTGGCCGTGACCAAGGCGGTGGAAGCGGGCAGCCGTGCCATCATCTGTGCCTCGACCGGCAACACCTCGGCGGCAGCGGCGGCCTATGCCGCGCGTGCCGGCATCACCTGCTTCGTGGTCATCCCGGACGGCAAGATCGCGCTCGGCAAACTGGCGCAGGCGATGATCCATGGTGCGGTCGTGATCCAGATTCAGGGCAACTTCGACGCCGGCATGGAACTCGTGAAACAGGTGGCGCATGAGGCGCCGGTCACGATCGTCAACTCCATCAATCCCTATCGCCTGCAGGGACAGAAAACCGCGGCCTTCGAGATCGTCGAGGAACTGGGCGGCGCGCCCGATTATCACTGCCTGCCAGTCGGCAATGCCGGCAACATCACGGCGCACTGGATTGGCTACTGCGAATATTCATCCGCTTCCGGCAAAGACGTCACCGCCGCCTGCACGTTCTGCCAGGGCCAGTGCACCTTCGCCAAAGGCGCCGTGACGAAAGACCGGCCCAAAATGGTCGGTTACCAGGCGGCCGGGGCCGCGCCCTTCCTGCGCGGTGCCATGGTCGATAACCCGGAAACCGTCGCTACCGCAATCCGCATCGGTCATCCGCAGTCCTGGGATCAGGCCTGGAAGGTCAAAGCAGAATCCGGAGGCTGGTTTGATGAATGCACCGACGAGGAAATTCTTGCCGCGCAGAAACTGCTTGCCGGAAAAGAGGGCGTGTTTTGCGAACCGGCTTCGGCGACTTCCATTGCCGGTGCCCTGCGCGACATCAAGTCGGGCAAGATTCCGGAAGGCAGCAAGCTGGTCTGCACCCTGACCGGCCACGGTCTCAAGGACCCCGATACCGCCATCCAGCAATGCCGCGGACCGCTGCACCAGGTCAAGGCCGAACTGGGGGCCGTCAAAAAGGTCATCCTGGACCACATGCCCCACTGACCCCGCTGACATTTCCTGCCAACCCCGCCCTGACAGGGCATTCCAGACCTGTTTCCCCTTGCTGGTCCGACCCCGCTCTGAACGCGGGGCCCCGACTGGGCATGCCCTGATTTACGGGCCTAACCAGGCCAGTTTTGCTGTCCCTGGCTGTTTTCCCGCGAATTCCGGGCTATTTGGCCCAAGGATGGCACAGGTATTGCTATAGCTATCCTATTAAGGAGTAAGCCCGGTCACCCCTGGGCCAGGGGCACAGACGCGGATACAAGACCCCAACAAGGAAGGGTCGTCATGGGAAACAGCATGGATCCGGTACATATCGAGCACAGCGCCGACACCATGCACGTGGTGCTGGAGGCGGCGCTCGGCATCAGGGATGCCCGCGTGCTGCACGAAAAACTGGGCACGGTGCTGGCCGCGGCCACCGCGGTGGTGGTCGATGGCAGCCGTGTCGAGCGTCTGGATGCCGCCGCCATGCAGGTGCTGGCCGGATTTACCCGCGCCGCCCGGGAACACGGCCTCGCGATCACGTGGCAAAGCCCGTCTCCGGTTTTACAGCAGGCCGCGCGCGTGCTCGGTTTTGAATCCATTCTCGAGATGGCGTCATGAACGGACCCTTTTCATTCAACCTGCCCACTTCAGGAAGAATGACATCCTGGTCACGGTGGTGGCTGTGGGCCGCCGTCGGCATGGCCGTCTCATTGATGTGGACGGTGGCGTTTGTGCCGTGGTGGGCGGCACTGGGCAGCGGCTTGTGCGCCGTACTCACGCTCACCGTGCTGGCGTTTTACGCGCGTAAACAGGACGAAACCACGCCGCGGGCAGGAGAGGAAGTCCTCGAAGGGCACGATGCCAAACAGGTGCTCGAACAGGTCGATGCGCTGATGTCGCCGTCCAAGGATATCGAACAGATCCCACAGGTGGACGAAGTCCTGCAATCGATGGCAGCGGACAACCAGCGCCGTCGTGTTGACGATCTGATGCGTCGCTGGGTCGACGTGGGGCAGCGCTACGCAGAAGCCGCTCTGGTATTGCGCCGCGAGATTCAGTCCGTCATCAAGCAGACGGAACAGGCGACCGGCACCATCGCCAGCAGTTTCGAAGCGGTCATCAACAAGGCCACCATCCAGGCACGGCAGGCGATGGAACTGCTCGAAGGCACGCAGGGCGCCGCGAGCGACGGCGTGCCTCAATCCTTGAAGGATTTCATTCAGGTCTCGGACGAACGCCTCAACAAGATGGCGGATGAAGTGGTGCGCGTGGCGGATCTTTCCGTCAACATGGTGCGCGAACTCGACGGCGTGCAGAACCGGACGCAGGCGATCGACGGCTTCCTGCTCGACGTGGAAAAACTGGCGGAACAGACCAGCCTGCTGGCGCTGAACGCCGAAATCGAAGCCGCGCGCGTCGGCGAGCATGGGCGCGGTTTCTCGGTGGTGGCGACGGAAGTGCGCCGGCTCAGCAAGCGCTCGCATGAATTCAGCGACCGCATCCGCGTGCACTTGAAGGAAGTGCGAACCGGCCTCAGCAAGACCCATGGCGACATGCGCACGTTGTCCGCCGCCGACATGGAACACGCCCTCAAGATAAAAGATGACGTGATCGCACTGACGCGCTCGCTCGAGGGCAAGAACCGCGAAGTGGCCGAAACCGTGAGCCGCATCAACGCGATCAGCAAGGAAATCGCCCAGGACGTGCAAAACGTCGTGGTCTCCCTGCAATTCCAGGACATCACCAGCCAGAAACTGAGCGGGATGCTGGAGCCGATGGATGAGCTGCGTAGCACGCTGTATCACCTGATGCAGGAAACCGTCAATCTGGACAAGGGTCTTTTCAAAAACCTGCCGGGCAGCGAAAACTGGCTGTCGCACATGCACGATGACCCCGCCGCCGAAGTGGAGGTCAAACTTACGAAAAACCCGGAACAGGATCTTCGCAAGGTTCACGGGGCCACGGGCAGCGGACCCGCCGTGGAGTTGTTCTGAAGGAGGACTGCTATGGCTACCATACTGACCGTTGACGACACCGCCTCCATGCGCCAGATGATCAGCTTCACGCTTAGCAGCGTGGGGCACGAGGTCATCCAGGCCTGCGATGGGCACGAGGCGCTCATGCTTCTCAAGGGCAAGAAGGTCGATCTGGTGATTGCCGACATTAACATGCCCAACATGGATGGAATCACACTCGTCAAATCATTGCGTGAGCAGGCGGACTACAAATTCACGCCGATTCTCGTGCTCACCACGGAGTCGCAGGAATCCAAACGGCAGCAGGGTAAAGTCGCCGGCGCCACCGGCTGGATCGTCAAACCTTTCAATCCGGAACAATTGCTGAACGTGGTCAAAAAAGTCCTGGGATAAGACCATGGCCATCGATATGCGCCAATTCCACCAGACCTTCTTCGAGGAGAGCCTCGAGGGGCTGGCGGGCATGGAAACGGAGTTGCTGCGCCTGGAAAAGGCCGCGGCCAACAACGGCCACGATACCGTGGCGGCCGATCCGGAAATTCTCAATACCATCTTCCGCGCGGCCCATTCCATCAAGGGCGGCAGCAGCACCTTCGGTTTCGAGGAAGTGGCCGCGTTCGCGCACGTGCTCGAGTCGCGGCTCGATGCGCTGCGCGACGGACGTTCGCGTCCGGACCGCCGTGTGATCAATCTTTTGCTGCTCTC
>Ga0155528_1087_pt1 | contig 5334 bp, 5 predicted proteins | sample RifCSPhighO2_12_FD_107185 | JGI IMG/M metagenome (GOLD analysis project Ga0155528, IMG submission 107185) | Candidatus Muproteobacteria bacterium RIFCSPHIGHO2_12_FULL_60_33
CAGGACGTGATTCTTGTCATCCACCACGAACAGCCCGTTGATTTTCAGCGATTGCATCAGCTGGACAATTTCGACCGCCAGGCGGTCGGCGCGCGTGGTTTTTGGGTTGCGCGTCATGACATCGGTGATTTTGGCGTTGTAGACGTCGATGCCGCGCGCCAGCACGCGGCGCAGATCGCCGTCGGTGAATATCCCCACCAGGGCGCCGTGACGGTCCACCACGCCGGTCATGCCCAGACCCTTGCCGGTCATCTCCAGCAGCGCTTCGCGCAGGTTTGCTTCCTCGCCGACCTGGGGAATGGCGGCGCCGGTGTGCATGACGTCGCTCACGTACAACAGCAGGCGCCGGCCGAGACTCCCGGCCGGGTGGGCGCGCGCGAAGTCCTCGCGCGTGAAGCCGCGCGACTTGAGCAGCGTGACCGCCAGTGCATCGCCGATGGCGAGCGCGGCCGTGGTGCTCGCCGTCGGCGCCAGGTTGTGCGGGCATGCCTCCTTTTCCACCCCGGCATGGAGAATCGCGTCGGCCTGTCTGGCAAGACTGGAGTTGGTGTTGCCGAGCAGAGCGATGAGTTTTACGCCCATGCGTTTGACGATCGGCAGGATGGTGAGGATTTCCGCAGTCTCGCCGGAATTGGAAATGGCGAGCACGATGTCGGTGGGCGTGATCATGCCGAGATCGCCGTGCGAGGCCTCGCCCGGGTGCACGAAGAAGGAAGGCGTACCGGTGCTCGCCAGCGTCGCCGCGATTTTGCCTCCGATGTGTCCCGACTTGCCCATGCCGGTGACGATCACGCGCCCCTGACACGCGAGGACCAGCCGGCAGGCTTCGGCGAACTGTCCGTCCACGCGCGTCGCCAGCGTTTGCAGCGCGTCGGCCTCGAGCTGGATCACTTCGCGTCCCAGTTGCTCGAATGATGCGGATGACGTCATGCGTTTCGCGATTTGCGGTAGCTTAGGGTAATCTTTCACGGAGTATATCGAAACGACCGCGATTATCCCATGGAGCCGATTGGCTTTCACAGTATCCTGATCCTGCTCGGCGTGGCGGTGGTGCTGGTCGCACTTTTTCGCTATCTGCGTCTGCCGCAGATTCTGGCGTACCTCTGCGCCGGCATTGTCGTGGGTCCCTACGGCATGGGCTGGATTCCCGATCTGGAGGGTACGCGCACTCTCGCCGAGTTCGGCCTGGTGTTCCTCATGTTCACCGTCGGACTGGAATTCTCGCTGCCCAAGCTCATCGCCATGAAGGCCATGGTGTTCGGCCTGGGCGGCGCGCAGGTGCTGATCAGCTCCCTGGTGTTCGGGTTCGTCGCCTGGCTGTTCGGCGTTTCGCCCGAGGGCGCCATCGTCATCGGCGGCATGCTGGCGATGTCATCGACGGCGATTGTCATGAAGCTGCTTACCGAGCAGCTCGAGCAGAACTCGCGTCACGGCCGTCATGCGATCAGTGTGTTGCTGTTTCAGGACCTGATGGTGGTGCCGTTCCTCATCGTGATTCCGGCGCTCGGCGGCAACATGGAGCAATCGGTATGGGTGTCGCTCGGCTGGGCATTGTTGAAGAGCGTGCTCGTGCTGGTCGGGATATTTATCGTCGGCCGCTGGCTGCTGCGGCCGTTTTTCCACGAAGTGGCTTCCGCGAAGTTGCGCGAGTATTTCATGCTGGCGGTCCTGTTGCTGACGCTGGCCGCGGCCTGGATCACCGGGATGGCCGGCCTGTCGCTGGCGCTCGGGGCTTTTCTGGCCGGCATGATGATGGGCGAGACCGAATACCGGCATCAGGTCGAAGGCGACATCCTGCCGTTTCGCGACATCCTCCTCGGGCTTTTCTTTATCACCATCGGCATGATGCTGAACCTCGGCGCCATGCGCGAGCTGTGGCCCTGGGTACTGCTGTGCGTCGTCGCGATCGTTGTCTTCAAGACGCTGCTCATCCTCGGGCTCGGCCGGCTGTTCGCCATGGAAACCGGCGTGGCGCTGCGCACCGGGCTCGTCATGTCGCAGGTGGGCGAGTTCGCCTTCGCGCTGCTGCTCTCGGCCAGCCAGTTCGATCTCTTCAGCGAAGACGTGTCGCAGATCGCGCTGGCCTCGGTGATTCTCAGCATGATGGCGGCGCCGCTGATCGTGCGCTACAACGGCTGGCTCGCCAAGCGCCTGGTGCCCGGTTACACCCGCGCGCGCGAGGGCAACCTGGACGTGATCCGCGCCGAGGCGGTCGGCGCCAACAAGCACGTGATCGTCTGCGGCTACGGCCGCAGCGGCCAGAACCTGGCGTGGATGCTGGAGCAGGAAGGCATCCCGAGTCTGGCGCTCGATCTCGACCCGGTGCGCGTGCGCGATGCGCGCGACGCCGGCAAACCGGTGGTGTACGGCGACGTGACGCGCCGGGACGTGCTCGAGGCCGCCGGGTTGCAGCGCGCCACGGCGCTGGCGATCAGCTTCTACAATACGCCCGCGGCGCTTAAGATTCTCGAGGTCACGCGACATGTGCGCCCGGACATGCCGGTGATCGTGCGCACCATGGACGATGCCGATCTCGACCGGCTCATGGTCGCGGGCGCGACCGAGGTGGTGCCGGAAAGCCTGGAAGGCAGCCTCATGATGGGTTCGCACCTGCTGCTGCTCATGGGCGTGCCGGTGTCGCGCATCGTGCGGCATGTGCGCAACGTGCGTACCGATCGCTACCGCATGTTGCGCGGGTTTTTCCACGGCGAGGATCTGGACGACGGCAAGGACACGCACGCCTACCAGGAACGGCTGCATTCCATTACGCTGCCGGCCGGGGCGAACGCCGTGGGCAGGCTGATCGCCGATCTGGGCCTGGAGAAAGCCGGGGTCAGCGTCAGCGCGGTGCGCCGCGGCGGCATCCGCGGCCCCGAACCCGCGCCCGAAACCAAGCTCGCCGCCGGCGACGTGCTGGTGCTCTACGGCGCGCCCGAGGCGCTGGAACAGGCGGAGAAAATTCTGTTGGAAGGATAAGAGGCTGAAACCGCAGATAAACGCAGATGAACGCCGATTCAACAACAATCAAAAATAACGTAGGGTGCGCCCTGCGCACCGATTCACGGTTCGGCAGAGCCGAAAGGTGCGTAGGACGCACCCTACCAGAATAGAGACGGTATATTTTTGCGATCGCTCCGAGTCAGACGGAAAAAATTATTTATGCCGAAAAGAATTCTGGTGATTCTCGGCCAACCACAGCGCCATAGCTACGGCGGCGCCCTGATGATGGCCTATTCCGAAGGTGCGCGCGCCGCCGGCGCGGAAGTAAAGGAACTGTATCTCGGCGATCTCAAATTCGATCCACTGGCGACCACCAGCCTGGCGCACCTGGCCGAGCTTGAGCCCGATCTGGCGAACGCGCAGGAGGCGATCAAGTGGGCCGATCACCTGGTGTTCGTCTACCCCATCTGGTGGGGCACCATCCCGGCGCTGCTCAAGGGATTCATCGAGCGGGTGTTTCTACCGGGTTTTGCCGTGCATTTTCGCGAGAACTCCCCGCTGTGGGACAAGCTGCTCACCGGCCGCAGCGCGCGCCTGATCGTCACGCTCAACACGCCGTCATGGATCTACCGCTGGTACTTCGGCCGCCCCGGCCACAACACCATGAAGAAGACTATCCTTCAGTTCTGCGGCATCAAGCCGGTGCGCATTACCGAAGTGGGGCCGATGAAAAACTCCACCGAGGTCCGGCGCAAGAAATGGCTGGAGCAGGTCCGGGCGCTGGGCGCTCGGCAAGCATAGATTACTGCCGATACCAAGGGAGGTTTGCAGGGTTTGACGGTTCGTTTAATCTGTACCGGCGTACACTACATTAACGAACATGCCTGAATGCAAACCGTTTCTGGTCCACAGCCACGCCAGGTTAGACGTCACGCGGCCAGGTTATATGTCAAAAGTGACATCTACGTTAGGCGCTACGGCGATACAGCCATGTCGAACGAATTTGATTTCAACTCCGCCCTGAAGATCGAAACTGTCTATGATCCTTCCGACCGCTTCTTAGAGGCGTTCTACACGTTTGCTGGTCGCGTCGCCAGCCTACAGCGGTACTACGAATTCGGTGGCGAATTCATCAGTCGCTATCTAGCCCAAACCAGACGATCGCGCATGCAAGTGAGTGGAACGGAGGACTGGGTAGCGGAGTCAGTTCACGAGGAGATGACGCTGCAGGATATGGACAACATCGCCAGATATCATCATGCCGCAGTTCTTGCCCATCTATTCTCCTTGGCGGAAGGTCTATTTGTAGGCGTCGCGATGGATGTGGCGCAGATGATTGGTATTAGTATGGAGCTTCCTGCGAAACCGATGCCCTACCTGAATAGGTATGTTTTTTTTCTCCAGCGAACCTGTGGACTAGACATTCAGATTGCCACATCGACTTGGAAGACCATCGACGCGCTAAGAGCCGTGAGAAATCGGTATGTCCACCAACTGTCTAGCGATCTCCCGCCGAGTGTCACCACCGTGCTTGAGGAGATTGCTTCCTCATCGGAGCATGAAGGCTGCACGGTCGACCATGCGTTTGTGAGAGAAGCGTTTAAGACGATCGGCGCCCTCGCCTTGGTACTTGACCGCGCATACTGGACATTTTACGAGTCCCGCAGTCGTTGTGAACCTGGCGCCTAACAACGCATTGCACCGGATCGCTTGCAAGCGGCGCTTCCCGCGCTTGCTCGCGCCCGGTGAATGCGGACGTTAGCATTCAATTCCGCACAAATCGGGGTCAGATCAAAGTTTTCGCTAATATACTGGTTGCTCAGGGCCAAAGGTACCAGAGAAAACCTTTCATCAAGCAACATGCCGCTCGCGCCGATCGCCCGAGCGCAATCAATCGGGCGACAGCTAGCAGTTAGACCGAATCACTCTATACCACCTCCCACGGCTTTACCGCCTGGCCCGCCAAATCCCGGCTGCCATGGAGGACAGTGACGATATAAACGTGCTCGGGCTTGATCCGATAGATGATGCGGTAGTTCTGAAAGATCAACTCTCGAATATCCTCACGGTCGGCTTCTGGAATCTTGCGCCCGATCTGGGGATGTTGGTGAGCGACTCTACGGCCTTGAAAATCTTCTCCACAAATCGCCGCGCGTAGTGCGGGGAGTCTTGCGCGATGTACGTCCGCAGTTCCCTCAGGTCGGTACGGGCGCGGGCCGACCACTCAATGGCCATTGCCCAACAGTTCGGCTTTGACCTGCTCGTGCGGGATCGTGCGACCGGCTTCGATGTCGGCGAGTCCTTCCTCGATCTTCTGTTTTACGTACAGCTCATACATGATGTCATCCCACGACACCTGTTCCGGCAGTTGCTCGATGAGTTGTTTGGCGGATT
>Ga0155528_1043_pt2 | contig 4514 bp, 5 predicted proteins | sample RifCSPhighO2_12_FD_107185 | JGI IMG/M metagenome (GOLD analysis project Ga0155528, IMG submission 107185) | Candidatus Muproteobacteria bacterium RIFCSPHIGHO2_12_FULL_60_33
CATCGGCGCCATCCGCGATGCCTTGGAGAAGGCGGGACATGTTCACACCCGCATCCTCGCTTACTCCGCGAAGTACGCCTCGAATTTTTACGGTCCCTTCCGCGACGCCGTGGGTTCGGCCGCCAATCTCGGCAAGGGCAGCAAGGACAACTACCAGATGGACCCGGCCAATTCGGACGAGGCGCTGCGCGAAGTGGCGCTCGACATCGAAGAGGGCGCCGACATGGTGATGATCAAGCCCGGACTACCGTATCTCGACATCGTGCGCCGGGTGAAAGACAAGTTCGGTGTGCCGACCTTCGTCTACCAGGTCAGCGGCGAATACGCCATGCTCATGGCGGCGTCGAAAAATGGCTGGCTCGATGAGCGCGCCTGCATCATGGAAGCGCTGCTTTCCATCAAGCGCGCCGGAGCCGACGCGATTCTCACCTATTTCGCCGAACGCGCCGCCGGGTGGCTGAGAGAATAGAGAAAAGAACAAAGAAAAAAGAGGAAAGATTTGAAATGAGTGTGTGGTACTTTGTATCTTCATCCGTTCGCTTTTCTCTTTCCTCTTTCTTCTTTTCTCTGTTTTCGTGAATTATCGCCACATCTTCCATGCCGGCAATTTCGCCGACGTCTTCAAGCACGTCGTGCTTTCCCTGCTGCTCAAGTCGCTCGCCCGGAAGGACGCGCCCTTTTGTTATCTCGACACCCACGCCGGTGCGGGCCGCTACGATCTCAGCAGCGCGGCGGCGCAGAAAACGGGTGAGTACCGTGACGGCATCAAACGTCTGTGGAATGACCAGCCCATGCCCGAACTGGCGGACTATCTGGCCGCGGTGCGTGCGTTGAATGACGGACAGACGCTGAGGTATTACCCTGGATCGCCGCGCGTCGCGCGATTTTTCCTGAGACCGCAGGACCGTGCCGTACTGCTTGAACTTCAGCCGCAGGAGTGCACGCAATTGAAAGCCGAATTTGCCGGCGACCGGCAGGTGCTTGTTCAGGGACAGGACGGTTATGCCGGCCTCAAGGCGTTTTTGCCGCCGAAGGAAAGGCGTGGTCTGGTGCTGATCGATCCGCCCTATGAATCGGACAGGGAATTTGAGCAGGTTATCGAGGGTTTGCGCATGGCCCACGCGCGCTGGGATTCCGGCATGTACGCCCTGTGGTATCCCATCAAGAGTCGACCTCCCGTGGAGCGGTTTCACCGGATGCTCGTCGCGACCGGAATTAGCAAGATCCTGCTGGCGGAATTCAGCCCCTATCCCGAGGATTCGGCCTTCCGCCTGAACGGTTGTGGCATGGTCGTGATCAATCCTCCCTGGAAGCTGGATGAGACGCTCCATTCGGTGTTGCCAGCGTTGTTGAAACAGCTGCGGCAACATCCGGCCGGCCATTCCACGCTAACCTGGCTGGTGCCGGAATAGGGCTGTGACATCACCGGCGGCGGCAGTGACCAGCGGTAAAAGTGCAACGGCAACCACCTGTTACAAACAGCCGTCGACAGCACGCGCCTAAGCGGGTATTTTATTCATCATTAAAGTACGGGTTTTTCAATAGTAAAACTGCTACAGCCGGGTTTCCGGCGTGGAGGTACCGGTGGTGAAAGGCTTGCCGGCTATGCATGGGGAGGACAGCAGCGCTATGAACGAAAGGCGGGACAGTCAACGCGTACCAGTCACGCTGGACGCCGTGCTGAATTATCAGGCACAGGTCATGATCTGCACCATCCGGGATATCAGCCTGAATGGCGCTTTCATCGAGGGCACACCGGAGGGCCTGCCGTATTTCAACGCCCCCGTGGAACTGGGACTGACCCTGACTTACGCCGGAGAAACCAAACAACACCGCATTCCCGCCAAAATCCGCCGTATAACTGACAATGGCGTCGGCCTGACTTTCGGTGATGTCGGCATGGATGCCTATTTCAGCCTGGTCAATCTGGTCTATAACGCCTGAGCCCCGGTGTTTTTCTCGCCAAATTCCCCGTCTTCTCTCCCCGTCCGGCTTCGTTGCGACGGGGCGGAATCAGGCCGGTTGCCGTTTTATGCAAGCTTGCCGCCGTTTTCCGGCCTGAATGCAGTGGCCGCGGGCTAAACCTGTTTCTGATCGCCGTACTCTAAAACTCCGCGTTTCTACAAAAGCTCCGGAAACTGGGTGTGGATTAAGCGCAGGGCCATGGAATACACATGCCACAGCCGCTCAGCTTGGTGGCTGGACAGCAAGCCACCGGCATACGGTCGTCCCAAGATGAAAAACCCTTCGACATAGCCATACCTATACCGGCCGACCCGCCGAGGGCGTTGTCGGGCGGTCAAGCTGGAAAACCCCCAGCAGCATCACCGCTGCCGTTTCAATCCGCAGAATTGCCGACCCCAGTGTAATAGGCTTTGCGCCAGCAGCGATGGTCTGCCTGACTTCCTCTTCCGTGAAACCGCCCTCAGGGCCCACCAGTATCGTCACGTCTGCGGAAGAACCCTGATTTATGGCAGACAAGACAGAAACCGCCTGCGTAGATGGGTGGGCGATCCACGCGGTGCTTTTCTTCTGCGCCGCACGTGCGGCAACTTCCCGAGGGGTTGCCGGTGAATTGATAACCGGCAGATAAAGCCGCCGGCTCTGTTTGCAGGCTTCAAGACAGATGCGCGGCCACCGTTGTGAGTGGCTCGCGCCGGGTTTAACCACACTGCGCTCGCATACAAGCGGTGTGAACTGCGTCATGCCAAGCTGGGTCGCCATATCGAGCAAAACACTTTGTCGGTCACCCTTGGGAAGAGCGCAGGCGAGATGAATCGCCGGTTTCGGCGGTGAAGCAGTGCTTCGCTCCTCGATGCGCAGCTCAAGCGCGCCCCCACGTGTTGTTACATGAAGAAGAGTGGCGCGTGCCATGCCACCGCGGCCGTCAAAAAGCCACAGCAAGTCGCCGGCATGAAGCCGGCGCGATACCGCGGCGTGATGCGCTTCATCGCCTTTCAGCGTGAGGATGGCACCGGGATCGGCAAGATGATCGTAATAAAATAGCGGTTCCACCATGCGCTGATCAGTGTCGCGTGAGATAAACGTCATAGCGCACCAGCTTGCCCGCAATACTCATGCTCGGGTCCGGCGCGAGCGGCGGCGCGTCGTCGGGGCGTTTCACGACCACACGATCATGGGCGACGCTGCGACTGATCGCAAGCAATTCCAGTGCGTCGGCATCGTCACCGACCAGTTCGCGCAGCAGGCGCATTTCTTTTTTCACCGCGGCGGATTTGCGGCGCTTCGGCGGAAACATCGGATCGAGATAGATCGCATCGGGTCGTGGCGCGATCGCGGGAAGCAGCGCGCGGGAATCGCCGTTCACGATCTGCAAACGCCCGGACAACGTTAGTCCCGTCAGCGAGACGAGGCGATGCAAGCCGTCTCGGGCCAGCGCCGCGACCACGGGCGAGCGTTCGATGGCGGTGACGCGAAAACCCATGAGCGCCAGCAACAGCGCATCCTGTCCGTAGCCTGCTGTGGCATCCACGATAGTACGCACTTTTTTGCCGAAGGCGCGCGCCAGTGGCTGGCGGCGCGAGAGATTCGCGCTGCAGGGGCGCAGGTCGAGAGACGTGAAATCCACGTATACCGGACCCGGACGTGGGGCACGGGCGTTACACAACTCAAGACGCTCGGACGTCACAGCCAGTAGCAGGTCAAAATCCGGATCTCCCGCTATTGCCAATGGCAGATCCAGATCGCGCGCCAGTTCCTCGGCGCGGGATTTCAAGGCCAGCTCGCCGTTGAAACTTACGCCGATGCGGGCCGTGGCGCGGTGCGGATGGGCGGGAGCCGATGACGGGCGGCGGAAAGGGGAAGGTGCCATGAGGCGTCTAGCATAATCACTCTCGTCTTGCCGCGCACCCACGATGTTGGCGTCAGAAAACAATATGCCCCGTTACACGGGGCATATTGAGTATCCGCGCCTGATTATTTTTTAAGGAAACGCCGTGAGGGTCGGATCGCGTCCGCGTGCATCGGCTTCGCGCATGCAACATTAACCGGCTGCGGTGCGTACACACAGCTTTAATGACAAGACGAGCAAAGCAGGGCTACAAAAATGTGTACGCGACAATTCCGCCGGGAGTGAGAAGCGGCGCAGGGATGCGCCGTCTGCGGAGCCAAGGATGCAAATTGGACGCGCTTCAGCGCGCCCTGCAGGGGTACGCGCCAGGGGCGAGGCGGAAACAGAGAATGGTCCGGTGGACCATTCTCCCGACGAGCGGGCTCGCCATGGACGGCGAGCCCCGGACTTTCGAGCGCACCGGGACGGTAGCGCGAAGAAAGGCGCGCATCAAAACCCCGCTTCACCCTTGAGGAAGTGTTTTCACAACTTAACCCGTCGCCAACCGATCCGCTCGTTTGCGGTCTGTCTCTTTCAAAAACCTCTTGCGCAGGCGCAGGTGGTGGGGGGTTATCTCGACCAGCTCGTCGTCATCGATGAACTCGATGGCGCGCTCGAGCGTGAGCTCGATCGGGGGCACGAGGATGACGTTCTCATCCGAGCC
>Ga0155528_1009_pt2 | contig 4301 bp, 3 predicted proteins | sample RifCSPhighO2_12_FD_107185 | JGI IMG/M metagenome (GOLD analysis project Ga0155528, IMG submission 107185) | Candidatus Muproteobacteria bacterium RIFCSPHIGHO2_12_FULL_60_33
ATACGTTACCGCGAGCAACGCGGCGACCGCGAGCGCCGGGAGCAGCGTGACCAGCAACTGCGCCGCCGCCGTGTGTTTCGCCACACCGGCGCCGGCGCCGAGCGCGCGCGAGAGGCCGACCAGCGCATTGCGGCCGCGACCCGCCAGCTGCTGCGCGAACGCCGGAAGCTCGACGCGCTGCTCGCTTTCCGGCAGCGGGGGCATGAGATTGGGTTTGAGCTTTGCCAGCACGATCACGTAACCCACATAGAGCCCCGCGAGCATGATGCCGGGAAAGAAGGCGCCGGCGTAGAGCTTTACCACCGATACCCCCGCGGTCGCGCCATACACGATCAGCAGGATCGAAGGCGGGATCATGATGCCGAGACAACCGCCCGCTGTCACCGAACCGGCCGCCACCGAAATGTTGTAGCGCGCCTTCAGCATGGCCGGAAACGCGAGCAGGCCCATCAGCGTCACGACGGCGCCCACGATACCGGTGGCCGTCGCGAACACCGCGCAGGTGATGATCGTGGCCACCGCGAGCGAACCCGGCACACCCGACATGGCGAGATGCAGGCTCTTGAACAGCCGGTCAATCAGGGCGGCGCGCTCGACCAGATAACCCATGAACACGAACAGCGGCACCGCGATCAGCACGTCGTTCGACATCACGCCGTAGGCGCGCAGCACCATGAGATCCAGCACCTGCTGCACCGCGAGGTCCGGGTTGACGCTGCGATAGGCGAGCCAGGCGAAGAACACGCCCATGCCCATGAGCGTGAAGGCCGTGGGAAAACCGAGCATGATCGCGACCACGATCATCGCCAGCATCAATAGCCCAAGGTGGCCGTTGGTGAGTTGGCCCCAGGGTGTGAACACGATCACCGCGCCGACAATGATCGCCATCAGCGAGAAGCCGAACCACAGTTCCTTGCGCAGCTTCACTGGCGCGGTTCCTTGCGTGTCACCAGTTCGTCGAGCTTCTGAATATCCTCGTCCCTGACGTGCACCATTTCCTTCAACTTGTCCACGTCAACTTCCTCGACATCTTCCTCGCGCGAAGGCCAATGACCCTGCTTCAGGCAAATGACGCAGCGAATAATCTCGACGACCCCCTGCAACAGCAGGATCGCTCCGGCGACCGGGATGACGGTCTTAAAGGGGTAATACGGCGGGCCCCCGGCGGTGATGTTCGAACTCTCTCTGATCGCCCACGACTCGGCGGCGTAGAAGTAGCCGGCATAGGTGAGCGCGATCACACCCGGGATGAAAAACACGATGTAAAGCACGAGGTCTATGGTGGCCTGTGTGCGCGGCCGGAAGAAACCGTACAGGACGTCCCCGCGCACGTGGCCGCCCTTCGCCAATGTGTAGGCCCCGGCCATCATGAACAGCGTGCCGTACAGCATGATCATGGCGTCGAAGGCCCAGGCGCGCGGCGCATCGAGCGCGTAGCGCGCGAACACCTCCCACGAGACGTGCAGCGTGAGCGCGACGATAAACAAGGAGAATGCGTGCCCGATCCAGGTACTCAGCTTGTCAACAAAGAGCAGAAGTTTCTGCATAGTTCAGAGAAGCGTATGTGGCATGCCCTTCTTCAAGCTTACGCCGCAGGAGCCAGAAAACAAACAGCCATCCGGCTCACGCCGGATGGCTGTTGCGGGTTGAAGCCGCCTAGGTCTTCTTCGGGGCTGGCTTCTTCGGCCCGAAGTAATGGTTATAGGCCATGCGCGTGCTGACCTGGGTATCGAGCTGCCAGCGCACCGCGCGCTCGGCGAATTTGCGCTGCGATTCGATGACCTCCTTGAACAGCGGGTTGGCCGCCGAATACTTCGCCATGACCCCGTCGAAGATATCGAGCTGTTTCTGCAGCACCGAGTCCGGAGTTTTGTAGACCTTCACCTTGTCCTTGGTCTGCAGCTCGATGTAGTCCTTCGAATAGCGGTCGATCGCCTTCCACGACATATCCTGGGAAGCGGCTTCCACGGCGTAGGCGATGATCGCTCTTAACTTCTGCGGGAGCGCATCGTACTTCGTCTTGTTGAACGTGACCTCGAACTGCTCGGCGTTCTGGTGGTAGCTCTGCAGCATGTACACCTTGGACACGTCGGCGAAGCCGAGGAGGCGGTCGCTTGATGCGTTGTTGAACTCCGCGGCGTCGATCAGCCCGCGGTCCATCGCCGGCACGATCTCGCCGCCGGGCAGCGCGGTCACCGCCGCGCCCAGGCCGGTGAAGAGGTCAATCGAGATCCCCACCGTGCGGAACTTGAGGCCCTTGAAGTCAGCCACTTTGGTGATCGGCTTCTTGAACCAGCCGAGCGGTTGCGTCGGCATCGGCCCGTAGGGGAAGGACACGACGTTGGCGCCGATGGACTGGTACACCTTCTCGAGCAGCTCCTTGCCGCCGCCATACTTGTGCCACGAAAGCAGCATATTGGCGTCCATGGCGAAGGCGGGGCTCGATCCCCACAGCGCCAGGGCGTTCTGTTTGCCGTAGTGATAGACCAGCACGCCGTGACCGCCGTCGAGCGTGCCCTTCGATACCGCATCGAGCAGACCGAAGGCCGGCACCACCGCGCCCGCCGGCAACACCTCGATCTTGAGTTCGCCGCCGGTCATGTCATTGACCTTCTTGGCGAAGTCGAGCGCGTACTCGTGGAAGATATCCTTGGTCGGCCACGTGCTCTGGAAACGCAGCGACGTGACCTGCTGGGCCTTGACGATCGCCGGGAAACCGATGGTCGCCGCGCCACCGACGGAAGCCGCCGTGGCCGCGAGAAATTTCCGGCGTGTCATCGAGCGGGATTTCTTCAGGCTGGCGGATTTCGATTTGCTTGTTTTCTTGTTCATCGCTTCCTCCTTGTTGCAGGTTGTATGTGAGGTTAAAGCATCCTTAACACTACCGCTTTAGTCTACTCTTGAGTGTCGGAACATATCCAGCAATGGTCTCGATCGGCTGGCATGGCCCATTATCCCCGGCGTGGTGCTATGTTCTTGTAAATCAATCCGGTACATAACAGGCGTCTGATAACATCACGTTTCATGTCAGTTTCATTTTCACGATGCGCAACAGGCACGCGATTCAGCGCCAGTCGCAGGGGGCAGGACCGACTGCCCGGTCAAGGGATACAGTGCCCGTGCTGGATTACGCCAGCGAAACCTTGCCCGGCATGCCCGGAATCTCGCGTACCAGCCGCGGCACCAGATAGCCCGGCAGGCGCCTGTTAAGCTCCGTCATCAGCTGCCGCGCCGCGGTTTCGTTTACCTCGAAATGCGCCGCGCCCTGGACCTTGTCGAGCATGTGCAGGTAATACGGCAGTACACCCGCTTCAAATAATTTTTCGCTCAGCGCCGCCAGGGCATCGGCACTGTCGTTGACACCGCACAGCAACACGGACTGATTGAGAAGCTCCGTGCCAATCGCCTTCAATTCACCGAGCGCCGACCGCGTTGAGGCGTCGATTTCTTGCGCGTGATTGGCATGCACCACCATCACCGTCTTCAGTTTTGTGTCGCCGAGCCAGGCCAGCAGTTCATCGTTGACGCGTTCGGGCAATACGATCAGCAAGCGGGTGTGAAGGCGCAGACGTCTGAGATGCGGGATGGTTTCCAGTTGCCGCACGAGTTCCGCCAGGCGGCGATCGGATAATGTCAGCGGATCGCCGCCGCTGAGGATAACTTCCGTGATCGTGTCATCGCCGGCAATGTAGTCCAGTGCCGCGCGCCACTGGCCGGCAGCAGGATTGGCGTCGGCGTAGGGAAAATGGCGGCGAAAACAATAACGGCAATGCACGGCACAGGCGCCGGTGACCGTCAACAGGACCCGTGCCTGATATTTGTGCAGCACACCGGGGGCGGCCATGGCGGCGAGATCACCGATCGGATCGTTGTTGAAGCCCTCGACCGCGAGACACTCCGCGGCCAGCGGCAGTACCTGCCGCAGCAAGGGATCATGCGGATCGCCGTGGCGCATGCGGGCGACGAATTCACGCGGGACGCGCAGCGGGAAAAGCCGGGCCGCGGCCTGGGCGGCCGGCAGCCATTCCCCGTCCAGCCCCACAGCAGCGAGCAATTCCGCCGGATCGGTGATGGCGCGGGCCAGTTGCGACTGCCACGCGGGCACCTGCCTTAAAACGGAAGTTCCGGGTATCATAGCGCGCTCCAAAATTAGCAAGCGCGTGCGCAGCACGCAACAGCTCGCCCCCTTCTCCCCTTGCGGGAGGTGAGGCGGGGTAATCGCGGATGTCCGGGGGACATCCGCGCCGCCGAACGGGTGCGCGGGATGTTCGCGTGCCCCGGCAGGAACCGATGGGGATGAG
>Ga0155528_1068_pt1 | contig 4024 bp, 6 predicted proteins | sample RifCSPhighO2_12_FD_107185 | JGI IMG/M metagenome (GOLD analysis project Ga0155528, IMG submission 107185) | Candidatus Muproteobacteria bacterium RIFCSPHIGHO2_12_FULL_60_33
TTCCCGGGAATCAATCTTGGTGCTTGACAGATGGGGGGGGGGAGCGGAGAGTGCGTAATAAGCGGAAAGAACATACGACCATCATGGTTATAAAGATGGCGCATGAATGAGAACCGCCAATAACCAAGAAACCATCGTTATTCACCAGGAGGAGTTCAATGAAATTTCATCTTTGTAAGGCAGCCTTCGTAGCAATGATCTTCGCATCAGTGGGTACTGCGCATGCATCAACATATTCTTTCTACCAAGATGGGTTCGATGGCGGTGGCATAGTAACAGGAACGTTTTCTGGTATAGACCTTGATAACGATGGGCAACTCGTCTCTTTCTTTGGGGAAGTTACATTATATTCCATGACCTTCTCCGGAAACGCGACCGTCTCCAGCTTTTCGCACACTTTCTCAGATCTTTACGGCCTTGTTTACGATATTGGCAGTGGTTTTATCGGTGATGGGATGACCGGCGCTATCGAGGGAATCGCTTCTAACTGGCCGTCTGCAACCACTGGCTTTGTTTATGCTACTGGACCTGGCCCGACATCGCAGGCTGGGGGTTGGACGGCTGACCTCTCTGTCTCTTCAATATCCTCCACTTCGAACATGGTAGTTGTGTCGGCCGTACCAGTACCTGCTGCGGTCTGGCTGTTCGGTTCGGGACTGGTTGGGCTGTTTGGGCTTGCACGTCGCCGCGCGCGGCCGGCTTGACCCAGTAACGTAATGTCGAAGTGCAAACGGCGGCCGATGAATAAAAACCGCCAACAACAAAAAATGAATGATTACGCAGGAGGAAGTATCATGAAACTTCATCCTCATTGGGCAGTCACTGCCCTTTCCGTCGTTGTGTTGGGGGTTTCATCGTATGCCCATGCTGCGTCCGTGAGCGGCTAGGGCACCTGGGAGAGCACGCTGCAAGGGCGCGATCTCGATGGCAACCTGTCCACCGTCGAGGCCTACTACGACACCGCACTCAATATCACCTGGTTGGCGAATGCCGATGTCGCGGGCCCGATGAACTGGGCGAATGCAAATGCCTGGGCGGCGGGCCTGAACATGAACAGCATCACCGGCTGGCGCCTGCCGACCACCAATGACGTGGGCAACGACGGTTGTACCTTCACCAATGTTTATCAGGGCGTGGACTGTGGCTACAACATCACCACCCACAGCGAAATGTCCCACATGTTCTACGTTACCCTGGGCGACAAGGCCTACTACGACACCTCGGGTGTTCCCCAGGCCGGCTATGGCCTGACCAACACCGGTCCGTTTTCCAACGTTCAGTCCTTCAGCTATTGGTCGGCCACGGAGTACGCGCCCTATACCAACCTCGCGTGGGTCTTCAATACCTACAATGGCTACCAGGACGCGCTCATTAAGGACTACGACTTCATCTACGCGTGGGCTGTTCACTCGGGCGATGTCGGCGCGTCAACGGTGCCGGTACCCGCCGCCGCGTGGCTGTTCGGTTCGGGATTAGTCGGATTGATCGGCTTTGCGCGTCGCAAGAAGCGAGCGGTTTGAACGTTACAAGGTAATGTCGAAGTGCAAACGGCGGCCATCGGCCGCCGTTTCGTTTTCGGGATTGAAATAATCCATATTTACGTAGCCCGGGTTAGCCGCGAAGCGGCGTAACCCGGGGAACCGAAACGGTTATTGTCCGCTGAGAGCCCGTACCGCTTCCGCCGCCGTCACGATCGGAATTTCCCGAAAGCTCTTGAGCGTAAGCAGGTCTCGGTCACCGGAGACGATGAGGTCGGCCTTGGCTGCGAGCGCGCACGCAAGCACGGCATCGTCGGAGGGATCGTTGATGACGGTCGGATGAATGATCGCGGGAACGACAATGGCGGTAAGCGCCGCATAGCCGTCGAAGACTTCGATCGCATTCAGTCGGCGGGTTTCAAGTTGTTTTGCAAATTTCTCGCGCATCAGCACGCTGCGTAGTTCGGCAAGCAACATAGCGCTGGTGCAGAGCAAAACGGATTTGGCGCGTGCGGCGTCGATCAACTTGCCGGGTGTGCCATGCCACAGTAGGCCTGAGATCGCCGTGTTGGTATCAAGTACCAGCCGCACGGCGGACTTCTGCGCGATAGGCGTCGATCTCGGCCTGAATCTCTTCGGTTGTCATGGGGGGGAGTGGATTGGCTGCCAATACCTCACGCGCCGCAGCCAGCTTCTCAATACGCTTGGCGCGTAATGCCTCGCGCAACATTCGCACCAGTTGTTCCGGGGCGAGCAGCCCGGCGGCTTGCGCCTCTTTGGCAAGTGGATCGGGTAACTCCAGCTTTACTTGCAACGTCGTCATGGTGTGGCCCTCGTTAAAAGGTTCGCCTGGCTCAATACGCCTTCCAATATCTACTGACAAGCCGCGTGTTGGCGCTCGTCGCGGTAAGCCCTGATCTCGGCCTGAACCTCATCCATTGACATCGGCTTGCTGCCTGCTTTTGTGGCGCGGGCAACACCTTCAAGCAACGCCTTCCCCGCGCGTCGGTGCACCTTGCTCGCCAGGAAATCCACAAAATCCTCCACCTCCGCCATGCGCTTAGGCGGCAGTTGGTCGAGCTTCGCGATCAGCGCACGTTTTTGGTTCGAGCCGTTGGCCATTGTCGGTTCCTCTTTGTCAAAACTTTAGCATGCGTAGGGCTAATAGCGAAACGTATTGCCCGGAGGAGAATCGTTTGCGCCCGCGAGAACCATTCGGCGGGTTACGCGGCTACGCCGCTAACCCGCCCTACGAGCTGCGCTCCACTGCATTCACGGTGTTTCGAGTAAGCCTATTTTTCAGCGGGTAGCGCCCCTCTCAGACAGGGCTAGGCCATGCAAAGGGATTGTGGAATAATCGTTTTCACTCGCAGTTAAGCCGTATATCGCAACCACCGTTTCGGCGGGATACCGCAGGAGAACAGCATGGACACGAACAAGACCAAGGCGTTGAACATGGCCCTGGGACAGATCGAAAAGCAGTTCGGCAAGGGCTCGGTCATGCGCCTCGGCGACGCCGGGGTGGTGCAGCAGGTGGAGGCGGTTTCCACCGGTTCGCTGGGCCTGGATATCGCCCTCGGCATCGGCGGCCTGCCGCGCGGCCGGGTCGCGGAGATATACGGACCGGAATCCTCGGGCAAGACGACGCTGGCTCTTTCCGTGATCGCCCAGATCCAGAAATTGGGCGGGGCGGCGGCCTTTATCGACGCCGAACACGCGCTCGATCCGCTGTACGCCAAGAAGCTCGGCGTGAACATCGATGATTTGCTCGTGTCCCAGCCGGATTCCGGCGAGCAGGCGCTCGAGATCGCCGACATGCTGGTGCGTTCGGGCGGCGTGGATATCGTCGTGATCGACTCGGTGGCGGCGCTCACGCCCAAGGCCGAGATCGAGGGCGAAATGGGCGACTCGCACATGGGCCTGCAGGCGCGCCTGATGTCGCAGGCGTTACGCAAGCTGACCGCCAACATCAAGCGCTCCAATACCCTGGTGGTGTTCATCAACCAGATCCGCATGAAGATCGGCGTCATGTTCGGCAACCCCGAGACCACGACCGGCGGCAATGCGCTCAAGTTCTATGCCTCGGTGCGACTCGATATCCGCCGTATCGGCGCGATCAAAAAGGGTGAAGAGGTCATCGGCAGCCAGACGCGCGTGAAGGTGGTCAAGAACAAGGTCGCACCGCCGTTCCGCCAGACCGAGTTCGACATCATTTATAACGAAGGCATCTCGAAGGAAGGCGAGCTCGTCGATATCGGCGCCGAGAGCGGCATCGTCGAGAAGACCGGCGCCTGGTACAGCTTCAACAAGGAGCGCATCGGCCAGGGCAAGGACAATGCCCGCCAGTTCCTCAAGGACAACCCCGACATCGCCGCCGAAATCGAGAAACGCATCCGCGAGAAGGCTATGGCGGCGGTACGCGCCGCGGCCGGTGACGACGAGGCAGTGGAAGCCACGGTGGAGGAAGAAGCCTGAAACGTCGCTCCCGGCGTCCTGCCTCTCGCGACACTTGTGCGTCCCTGCACATCGCCGAAAGCTCGCCGGAG
>Ga0155528_1105_pt1 | contig 3231 bp, 5 predicted proteins | sample RifCSPhighO2_12_FD_107185 | JGI IMG/M metagenome (GOLD analysis project Ga0155528, IMG submission 107185) | Candidatus Muproteobacteria bacterium RIFCSPHIGHO2_12_FULL_60_33
CCGGTGAAACCGCAAAGCATGGGGGCGCTGGCTTGGAGTCAGCGCCCCGTTTTTTTAAGGCGAGATAACTGTGGAGCATGATGGGATGACTTCCAGGCGATGCATGGCGATGCCCATTGGTCTTTCCGGAGGTTTCACCCTCGTCGAGCTGGTCGCGACGCTGGTCATCATCGCGTTGATCGCGGCGGTGAGCGGGCCGCTGTTTTTCGACATTAATATTTTTCGCCAGCGCGGATTTTTCGATGAAACGTTGTCCGCGGTGCGCTACGCGCAGAAGCACGCGGTGGCGACCGGCTGTACCGTGCGCGTGCAGACCACGGCGACCGGCTTCACGCTGTACCGGCCCGCGAGCGTGGCGGCGTGCGGTACCGGGCCTTACAACACACCCATCGCCGATCCCTCCGGAAACGCCACGACCTTCACGCGCACGGCCCCGGACGGCGTGATGCTCGACGCGCAGGATTTCAATTTCGCGCCGGATGGCAGCGCCAGTTTTGTCCCGGCGACGATAACGATAGGCGTCGGCGGCAGCCAGTTCCGCGTGCACCGTGCCACCGGATTCGTGGAGCGCTTATGAATCCGTGCAAGACCCATGTCGGCATGCGCGGTGTCACGCTGGTGGAGCTGGTTGTCGCCATCGTCATTATCGGCGTGGCGCTGGCGGGTGTGCTAACGGTTTTTATTCGCAACACCAGCGCCAGCGCCGATCCCGTCATCGCGCATCAAGCGATCGCGATTGCGGAGGCCTATCTGGAAGAGGCCCTGACCAAGAATTTCACCGTCGGTCCCGGTAACACTCGACCGACCTACGACGATGTGCTCGACTACAACTTCACCGACGTTGGCGCGCGCGATCAGAATGGCAATCCGATAAACGGTCTCGGCGGCTACACCGTGCAAGCACAGGCCGCGGCTGAGGCGTTGACGGTCATCACTGCCAGCAATGCCGTACGCGTGCAGGTGACGGTGACGCCACCCGCGCCTGCCAGCGGAACCGTCGTGATCAGCGGTTATCGCACGAACTACTGATCACGGCCATGCACCTGACTCCTTTTGCCTTACGGCCCATGGGCCAACGTGCACACCGTATCCGGGGCGTAACCCTCGTCGAGCTGGTCGTCGTGATCACCATCACCGGGATCATCGCCGCGGTGCTGGGGTCGTTCATCGTGCGCCCGATCCAGGGCTATCAGGCGCAGGTGCGCCGCGCCGAGCTGGTGGACGCCGCCGAGATGGCGCTGCGCCGCACCGCCCGTGATATTCGCCTGGCGTTGCCGAACAGCGTCCGCGTCACGACGGCCGGCGGCCGGAGCATGATTGAAATGCTCAATACCATGGATGGCGCGCGCTACCGCGAGGGCCCGGGTGACATCGGTCACAACCATGCCCCCACACAGTACCGGCTGAGAATTAATGCCACGGACAGCGATGGGTTCAATATCGTCGGTTTTTTCCGGAACATCACGGTGCCGTTTCCCTCGACAACGCGGCGGCTCGCGATCTACAACCAGGGCGTGACCAGCGCCGATGCCTACACCGATGCCGGCCTGGATCTTTCCGCCGGGCGCGTGATCACCAATCCCGCCTACACGACATTCACCATCGACAATGACGATGGCGCCCCCGCCGATGAGCACCGTGTCGCGCTCAACACCGGCAGTTTCAGGTTCCGCTGGGCCTCGCCCGATCAGCGGGTTTTTATCGTTGACACACCCATCACCTATGTCTGCAACCCGGGTTCGGCCGGCACCATCACACGCTATTGGGACTACGCGATCAGCGCGACACAACCGACCGATCCCGCGGCGGCGCCACTTTCCGGTGGTAACAATGCCTTGCTCACCACGCCGGTCACGGCCTGCACCTTCAGCTACTCGCCGGGCACCAACCAGCGCGCCGGCCTCGTGACGCTTGATGTCACCGTCGCGGACACCGCCAGCGGCGAACAGGTCCGGCTGCTGCATCAGGTGCACGTGGACAATTCCCCATGAGGCGTTCCATTCCTGTTCGCGTAAGGCATGAACGCGGCTTTGCACTGGTCGCGGCCATCTTTATCGTCGTGGTGCTGGCCATGCTCGGGATCATGATGGTGACGATCGGCGGCATGCAGCGCGCCACCGCCGCCGCGGCGGCGCAGGGCACGCGCGCATTCCATGCCGCGCGCTCGGGCATCGAGTGGGGCAGCTACCAGGCGGTTGTGGGCGCCAGTTGCGTGGCGACGTCACCCTTGGGGCCCCCGACATCACCAACATTTTCACTATCGGTGGCGGGCCTGGATGGTTTTAACGTATGGGTCGATTGTGTCAGTACGCCGCACCGCGAGCGCAGCGACACGTACAACGTCTACGTGATCACCGCCACCGCCACTTCCGGCGGTTTCGGCGACGCCGACCATGTCTCGCGCACGCTCCATGCCACTGTAACTGACGCGCCGTCGCCATGAGCCGCGGCAATGAAAATGAGGGCAGACCGATAAAATCAAGCCGATTTTTGTTGGCGTTGGTTTTGGTTACGGCCTGGATGCATTCGGACCTGCCGCGGTTTTTCGGTTTGCCCTCCGCCGTTTCTGAGGCCAGGGCCGCAATTCTGGAGGCGTCGTCAACGGCCGCTACCACGACGACCAGCACGACCGACGTAGTGATGACCGGCATGACGCTGACGCCGGGTGCCGGGGATTATCTGGTCGTATTCAGCACATCGGTCAAGACCGCGGCCGCGGCTACTGTTTTTGTCTCAATCTATGTCAATGGCGCTCCGCAGGCGCATACCGAACGGCGGCATTTTCAGGAAGGCTCGATAGCTGGTTTTGAAGAGCCATTGATGACCTATGCCCATGTCAGCGTCCTGGCTGGACAGGTGGTAGACATACGATGGCGAACCAGTGCCAGCACCGCCACGGCTCTGGCTCGCACCTTGAATCTGTTTCCGGTCGCTGCCGCCGATGTCAGTCAGGCGACGGCCACGGACAATCCCACGCTGAACTCGGCCACCTATACGCTGCTGCCCGGCATGACCCTCTCGCCTGCGGCCGGAACCTACCTGGCTCTGTTCTCGACGTCGGCGGATGGGCCATCGGGCTCGATCATTGACACCAAGCTCTTCGTGGATGGGTTGCCGGTGGACCACACCGAACGCAGCATGACCCAGGAAGCTTCCATTCCCGCCACTGCGTTTGCCCACGCGATCCTGGCCAAGGTCACACCCGCGGGGGGGGCGGTTGAGGTCAAATGG